>Ga0213830_1000024_pt1 | contig 431249 bp, 389 predicted proteins | sample SWATP11_FD_161661 | JGI IMG/M metagenome (GOLD analysis project Ga0213830, IMG submission 161661) | Coastal seawater microbial communities from Marineland, Florida, United States - SWA TP1 #1 | ecosystem: Environmental > Aquatic > Marine > Coastal | place: USA: Florida | collected 2016-08-06 | reverse complement strand
GCTGGGTGCGAAAGATTCATCAAGGCCAGAGAGTAATCTCGGTAAACAGGCCGGATATACGTAAGCCATCTGTTTATTTCAAAAAGTACTTGCACAGCAGGAGGAGACCATATACGTGCTGAGCGCGAAGCAGTCGAAGTATGAACGCAGTAAATTACCCTTCGATACGTCGTTCCTCCTACTCAGGGTGAACGAAATCAAACATTGCCCCTACACTCAAGAAGTACATTAGTCGAAGTATGTGCATGCAAACAGTACACATGAAAAAGTGCGTAATACTTACAATGTAATTACGCTCTTATCAAACTGTATTACTGTTCAGTTAACGAGAATGGTTCCGACTCTTTAGCTTTACCCTGATTAATCGAGATTTCTACACGACGGTTTCGGCGACGATTCAGTGCATTGGTGTTAGGCACTAGCGGTTTCGTGTCTGCATGACCAACAACTAATAATCTGGTTTCGTCAAAACCCGGCACTTTAATTAACTCATGAGCAATAGCAACCGCCCTTTTACTTGATAAGTCCCAGTTTGAGGTAAATAGTTCAGAGCTAATTCCTTGGTTATCTGTATTACCTGATACCATGATTTCACCCGGTACCGTATTTAATAACTCACCTATTTCACGAATTATCGGCTTAAATTTAGGTTGAAGGAATGCCGACCCCGAAGGAAATGAACCATTTTCCCGAATACGAATGATGACTTGCTGTCCCAAAGATTCAAGCTCAATTGCGCCATCCTGAATTTGTTGTTCGAGCTGTTCAGCAATTTTTTTCACTAGCTCATTAACTTGCTCTTGCGACGCTTGTTCGAGTTCGTCGCTGGCTTTTTGTCGCGCTTGTGCAGACATTTCATCAGCTGTACTTTGAGATTGACCGCCACGCTCTGTCCCCCGTTGTTCTTGACGTCCACCGGCAGACGTTTCGTCACCCGCTTGAAACTCCAACATTTGCTGCGTCATTTCAACGGTTTGTTGCTGAATAACTTCAATCGGGGTTGGTTCTGGTTTACCAGGTCTAAACTCCTGCGCAATAATGCTTGTTCCTTTAGGGATATCTTTAACTTCAATTTTGTTTTGAACACCGAAAGCAAACTTCATCGAACCAGCAATTTGCTTAAACTTCAACACGTCCATTTCTGAAAACGACAATAACAGTACGAAGAAACACATAAGCAGCGACATTAAATCTGCAAATGTCCCCATCCACGCAGGTAATCCCGCTGGTGGGCATTTACACTCTGGAGGATTTGACATACACGTCGCTCCTATTCTTCGGTAGTACTAACAGTTCGCTTACTTTCTGCCAAGTAATTCTTCAGCAAACCTTCGATTACCCGCGGGTTTTGGCCATCCTGTATACCAAGTACAGCATCTAAAATAAGTTCCTGATTCAACTTTTCTTCAGCCATTCTCAGTTTTAGCTTATTGGCAATAGGAATTGCAATTACGTTCGCCAAAAATGCCCCGTATAACGTAGTTAACAAGGCTACAGCCATTGCAGGGCCGATTGCTTTTGGATCATCCATGTTTGATAACATCGCAACCAGACCAATCAATGTACCTATCATCCCCATCGCTGGTGCAACATCAGCAAGCGCCATCAACATGCCAATGCCTGTTTCATGTCGCTCTGTAGTTAGATTGATATCTTTCTGCAATGTTCCCCTAACCACGTCAGCATCATGTCCGTCAACTAACATATCAACGCCTTTTTGCATAAAAGCATTGGTAATTTCAGCTTCTTCTAATGCCAAAAATCCGCCCTTACGAGCAGCATCTGCCATCTCTACTGATTTTTCTATTAGTTCATCTGGTTTTTCAATTTTGAATAAAAACGCCTTGCCTGCAATTTTACCGATGGTAAAAAATTGCCCTAAGTTGTAATTCGATAACACAACGAATATCGAGCCACAAAATACGATTAATATAGACTGTGTATCAACGAACATACTGATATCACCGCCTAAAATCATCGCCATGACGATAAAGCCGATAGCGCCAAGTAGCCCAAGTAGCGTAGCTAAATCCACAAATGCCTCCAGAAAATTGTATCTATACCTACCTATATGAACGATTGAAAGTTCAATTCGGTATTATCACGCGCAAACTTACCTTGATAATACATGAAGGGCTAGTGATGCGCGAATACAAATGATAAATCAACTATTATTTTAATACTGTTATTATCGTCCAATTTGTCAATAACTTAACCTTGATAACCGTCTTTTTTTAATCACAGCTAATTTCAGCTCTAGATTGACCCAAGCGCGCTGCTAATGTAGTGTTGCGCCATTATTTAAAATTGCTGTCAATCTGGATCCCCCGAGCATGGCAAAAAAGAAACTAGAAAACCTTAATTTTGAAGAATCACTCGACGAGCTTGAGACTATTGTTGAGAAGCTTGAGCAAGGTGAATTATCGTTAGAAGAAGCAATGTCACTGTTTGAAAGAGGCTTGAATTTAAGCCAGCACAGTCAAAGCAAACTAAAAGATGCTGAACAAAAAATTCAGATATTGCTTGAAAAAAATGGTCAGTCAACCCTCGAAGATTTTTCAGAATAAGTATGATGAGTCAACAACCGCTACCACAACTTGCCCAATATCAAGAGAGAATCAATACGTTTCTCAATCAGCAAATTGACAATCTAGCCGTAAATGACAAAAAGCTATTAGAGGCAATGCGTTATGGCTTACTTATCGGTGGCAAGCGCATGCGCCCATATTTAGCCTACATTACAGGCGAAGCATTGGGTGCAGATGTTTCAGATGTCGACGCTGTTGCCGCAGCGCTTGAGTGTATTCATGCCTATTCCTTACTGCATGACGATTTGCCTGCAATGGACGATGACGATTTACGTCGTGGTCAGCCAACTTGCCACAAAGCATTTGATGAAGCGACAGCTATTTTAGCTGGCGATAGCTTGCAAACTATGGCATTTGACATTTTAGCGAATCATCAATTTTCAGCACAAGTAGCAGGAAGACAAATCAAACTCGTTCAACAACTGTGTCAGGCTTCAGGCTATCAAGGCATGTGCGGTGGTCAAGCGTTAGATTTATCGGCGACTGACAAAACGATCAGTTTGGCAGAATTAGAACACCTACATACCCTTAAAACGGGCGCATTGCTCAAAGCAGCCGTATTGATGGCAGCAGAGTGTGCACCTTGTGTTACCGAAGAAGTCAAACAACAGCTAACCGTATTTGCGGATTCTGTGGGACTTGCCTACCAAGTGCGAGACGATATTATTGATATTATCTCAACCGAAGAAGAGCTTGGTAAGCCAAGCGGTTCAGACTTAGCAGCTAATAAAAGCACTTACCCTTCGCTACTTGGATTAGAAGGCGCGCAACAGAAAGCAGACGACTTATATCAACTAGCGCTTCAAGCTTTAACAAGTTTGTCATACAATACGCAGAATTTATCTGAATTTGCCACTTTTATTATCAAACGCAAAAGTTAATAACGACAATTACACTATGACTACAGATCCAACCGACTATCCATTGTTGTCTAATATCAACTCTCCAGACGACTTACGATTGTTAAATCGTTCGCAGTTACCACAAGCGAGCGATGAATTGCGTCGCTATTTGCTGAATTCAGTCAGCAAAAGCAGTGGTCATTTTGCCTCAGGATTAGGCACCATAGAGCTAACAGTGGCTTTGCATTATGTTTACCAAACCCCATTCGATCATTTGATTTGGGATGTTGGTCATCAAGCGTACCCACATAAAATTTTAACGGGCAGACGCGATCAGTTACACACAATCAGGCAAAAAGACGGCTTACACCCTTTTCCATGGCGTGAAGAAAGTGAATATGACGTTTTAAGCGTTGGTCACTCAAGTACGTCTATTTCTGCTGCATTAGGTTTAGCTGTTGCCGCAGAAAAAGAAGGCAAAAACCGTAAAGTTGTCGCGGTTATCGGTGATGGCGCGATGACTGCCGGTATGGCATTTGAAGCATTAAACCATGCGGGTGATATTCATAAAGACATGCTCGTGATCTTAAACGACAACGAAATGTCGATATCTGAAAACGTTGGCGCACTCAACAATCATTTAGCTAAGCTTTTGTCTGGTAGCTTTTATACCGGTATTCGTGAAGGTAGTAAGCGCATACTAGGCAACATTCCGCCGATTAAAGAACTCGCTAGCAGAGCCGAAGAGCACCTTAAAGGAATGGTAGTTCCTAGCACCTTTTTTGAAGAACTGGGCTTTAATTACATTGGACCAATAGATGGTCATGACGTCAATGGCCTAATTGATACTATTTCAAATATGCGCAGCCTTAAAGGGCCACAAATTCTGCATATTGCCACGAAAAAAGGTAAAGGCTACGAAGCAGCGGAACAAGATCCAATAAAATATCATGCGGTTCCTAAGTTTAATCCGGCTGATACTAACTTACCTAAGAGCAAGCCGACTGCACCAACTTACTCACAGGTGTTTGGTGATTGGCTATGTCGTACTGCTGAGCAGGATGATGATTTAGCGGCGATAACACCAGCTATGCGTGAAGGTTCAGGCATGGTTGAGTTTAGCCAAAGGTTCCCTGAGAAATACTTCGACGTCGCCATTGCTGAGCAGCATGCAGTTACCTTTGCAGCAGGTTTGGCAATTGGTGGTAAGAAGCCAGTTGTCGCAATTTATTCAAGCTTTTTACAGCGTGGATACGATCAATTGATTCACGACGTTGCTATTCAGAACTTGCCAGTTTTGTTCGCCATTGACCGTGCTGGCATCGTTGGTGCAGATGGTCCAACGCACCAAGGCTCTTTCGATTTAAGCTTTATGCGTTGTATTCCAAACTTAGTTATTATGACACCGTCTGATGAACGTGAATGTCAGCTGATGTTAACAACAGGCCATAAATTGAATCAACCAGCAGCAGTTCGTTACCCACGTGGTAGTGGTACTGGCGCAGAGTACCCTGCTATCGATGAAACAATTGAAGTAGGAAAAGGCGTGGTAAAACGCCAAGGCAGTGAAGTAGCCATACTAAACTTTGGTACTACATTGGTTGAAGCTGAAAAGGCTGCTAATGAACTTGCGGCGACACTCATTGATATGCGATTTGTTAAACCGTTAGATACCGCACTTGTCGATGAGATAGCAAAAACACACGTAACTATTATCACAGTTGAAGATAACGCTATTGCAGGTGGTGCTGGCTCAGCAGTAAATGAATACTTACTTTCACAAAAGTTAGCGAACCAAGTTCTTAATATTGGCTTACCCGATGTGTTTATCAAACATGGTACTCAGCAAGAAATTCATCAAGAGTTGCAGCTTGACAGCGAAGGCATTGTTAAACAAATTAACGATTTCTTGACTCGTTAATTTATTTTATGCAAATAATTAATTTATCGGGGAGCCAAATGGCTCCCTTTTTGTTTTCTGATGTTAGTAGCCATTTTTATTAACGGATACTTAATCGCTGTAACCATTTCAGCACAAGTTTACACATTTTGATTGACGATATTTTCACCTTACTAAGTGGACACGCCTACACTCAAAAAGCTATAACATTCGCCAAATACTAAAAAATACAAATAGTAAGGATGGCGAAAATGCGCATAGCAATTGGCAAAGTAATGACGTTTTGGGCGATACTAGCCACCGTTGCATTACCTATTACAGCGGCAAATATCGATGAAAATGACACGATACCTCAGTTACATCAAAAAATGCTCAACGGCGAGCTAACGAGTGAAGCCTTAGTTCAGTTTTATTTATCGCGTATTGATGCAATCGATGACAACGGCGTCAAACTTAATGCAGTTGTTCAACTCAACAAAAATGCATTAACTGAAGCGCGTCACTACGACAAGCAACTGAAAAAATCAGGCCTAGTTGGTGCACTTCATGGCATCCCTGTTTTACTCAAAGATAATATTGATACTACTGAAGGACTGGCAAATACGGCAGGCTCACTCGCCCTTAAAGACAATTTTCCCAAGAACAATGCGTTTATCGTTGAAAAGCTAAAGCACGCAGGCGCTGTTATTTTAGGTAAAGCTAACTTGAGCGAATGGGCAAACTTTCGCTCAACATCGTCAGCTAGTGGCTGGAGCAGCTTATACGGACAAACACGTAACCCATATGACCTTAATGCATCACCATGTGGTTCTAGCTCTGGCTCCGGCGTATCTGTTGCAGCAAATTTGGCGACAGTAGCCATTGGAACAGAAACTGACGGTTCTATTACCTGCCCCTCCGCCGTAAATGGCATTGTCGGCATAAAGCCCACACTTGGTAGTGTTAGTCGCTCGGGAATTATTCCCATCGCACACAGTCAAGATACTGCTGGCCCAATGGCGAGAAATGTTACTGATGCCGTTATTGTGCTCGATGTTATAGCAGATATAGACCAAACCGATCCTAGCGCTATTGCCTCCCCAATTGAATATCCACAGCATCTACGAGCAAACGGATTAAAGGGCAAACGCATTGGCATTGCCCGCGATTTGATGGGCTATCACAAAGGCTTAGATAGAGTATTTGAGCAGGCCATCAAAGACTTAATTGCCCAAGGAGCAATTATCGTCGATAATCTTGAGTTTGCTGACAGGGAAAAATGGGGTGATGCAGAATTTAGTGTATTACTGCATGAATTTAAGCACGATGTTAACCAATACTTGGCGACAACTGCACCTCAATTGCCTAAATCACTCGCGCAAGTTATTGAGTTTAACAAACAACATGCTCAGCAAGTTATGCCCTATTTCGAGCAAGAGCTGCTGGAGATGGCACAAGAAACTAATGGCTTAGACGACGAAGCCTACAAAGCAGCCTTAGCACAGTCAAAGTTACTCACTCAAGACAAAGGCATCGACGCGCTGTTAGATGCACATGATTTAGATCTCATCGTTGCGCCAACTACTGGACCTGCGTGGCAAATCGACTTAATTAATGGCGATCATTATTTAGGTGCAGCTTCATCGGCAGCAGCCATCGCTGGATATCCACACATTACCGTACCAATGGGCTATGTGCACCACCTGCCTGTAGGTTTGTCGTTTTTCTCTGGCAAGTTGAGCGAAGATCACCTAATCGAGGCAGCATTCGCTTACGAACAAGCGACAAAACATAGAAAAGCCCCCGTTCTGTAAAATCTATTGGGAGAGTAAAGCTCTCCCAAGTCCTAATAATGATGTTGGCGACGACGTTCCGTTCATGAGTAACCAATGAAATCAGTTTTTACACACACGCAATCTAATATTCTTGTCATTCCGCAGGCATTGTTTGCATTGAAAGATGTTAGCGTACTTTTACATAATCGTAATTCAGCTATTTTCTATAAGAATCTAGAAAACGATTTAACCGACGTTGAATTCTATACCAATGTGCCCTGTTTTATTTATATAGAAAGTGGGCGTGAAGTACTTTCTACTGAAAACGATGAGTGTATTGAGCTAAATGAAGGCACGGCCATTTTTCTTTCTCAGGGATTAACGCTTCAGTCTGATTTTGTAAGAAAAACGGAAAATCTAAGCGCTTATTTAGTATTTTTCGACGATGAGGTCATTATCAATTACTTAAGAAAACTCACGCGTGTTGACTTCAAGCTACAAGCCCGGCCTCACCATTGCATTTTCGATAAACCCAACAGGTTCTCCAAATTTTTCGAAAGTATCGAATACGACATTCAATCATATGAATATCTAAAGGTTAAGCTTGAGGAATTACTTCACCTCATTGCCTGGAAAAGTAATACGCAAAATTTCCTCATGTCACTCGCTCAAATGAGAAGGTCGCCCCCTAAACAAAATATCACCCACATACTTGAAACTTATGACGTATTTCACTTAAGTATTGCAGATTTAGCACATCTATCCGGACGAAGTCCTTCAAGTTTTCAGCGCGACTTCAAAAAAAACTATGGCACATCGCCAGGCAAATGGTTGCAAGAAAAGAAACTTTATAGAGCTAAAGAGCTACTCACAAACGATGAGCTTACTGTTACAGAAGTTGCACTCACATTAGGGTATGAAAACATTTCAGCGTTTATCACAGCTTTCAAGCGCAAATATGGCATAACCCCCAAGCAAATAAAATCTCGTAAATGACACGATTTCGTTACTTTTGAATAATTAGAGGTAGTCGACAACAAACCAGCTCTTTACGCTTATACCAAATGAATTAAGTTAATCATAAGGAACTACATATGAGTGTTAGAGTGACCCTAAACTGCGAACTAAAATCAAATGCCTATGCTAATTTACTTCCATTCTTGGAGGAGAACTTACCCAATGTACGAGGATTTAAAGGCAATAGACAAGTTAATGTATTTTTTGACAATGATAAATGTGAAATGCTATTAGAGGAAAAATGGCAATCGGTGGAGAGTCATCAAGATTATCTTGGTTTTATTGAAAAATCAGGCGTACTTACTCAGCTAAATTCTTTTCTTAGTAGTCCCCCAGTGATCAAATATTTTGTCAATGCAGATATTTAGTATACTTTGTTCCTCTCTAACTTAGTCGTTAGAGAGGAACATGTAATACCAAGTGAAATAAATATTTAACCAATTCAGAGCTATGTCAGGGAAATTAGATCAAAGCAAATTTATGCCGTTGTAGTTATTCTCGGCTTTGACTTCCTGCGTCGCTCAACCTCCTGCATCCACGCAGTCGTCCCACAAAGAAATTTGTGCAGTTATCACTTTCCTGACAAGCTCCCAAGGGCGAGTTTAAAAGGCTTATATGCGGCGTTATCGATTTTAACAAGGGAATAACCATTCTTTGCAATCAATGCCTTGCCTCTAAGCCTTTTAACTCTCGCTGAATGATCAAATATTTAATTCACCTGGTATAAGAAGCTTACTCAGAAATATACTCCACGACTTCTAAGCCGAAACCAGATAATGAATGATATTTAGTTTGCGAGCTTAACAAGCGCATTTTACTCACGCCTAGGTTCGACAAAATTTGCGAGCCAACCCCTACATTTCTTGAGCCCACGTGACGCTTAACTTCTTTAACTTTTTCGCCAGCGTCTAACTTTGCATACTTCTCTACTTGCGAAATTAATTCTTCAGTTGATTCATGCTTGCCCAGTAAAACCAATACTCCACCTTCACGACCGATGCGCTCAAGTGCATCAGCAATTGGCCACTTGTTTACGCTTTCACGCTGGCTATGGAGCAAGTCTCTAAAGGTATTTTCTAAGTGCACGCGCACTAACGTTGGTTCGTCAGGGTTTATTTCCCCTTTAGTCAGTGCAAAGTGTGCTTGGCCATCGATGGTGTCTTTGAAAACGGATAAGTCGAAGTCACCATAAGCGGTAGGCAGTTTACATTGTGAAATGCGCTCGATTGTCGTTTCAGTCGCGTTACGGTATTCAATCAGATCAGCAATCGTCCCCATTTTGATGCCGTGTTTTTCAGCGATGACTTCTAAGTCTGGTCTACGTGCCATCGTGCCGTCTTCATTAAGAATTTCAACGATCACAGCAGCAGGTTCAAGCCCTGCTAAGCGCGCCAAGTCTACACCAGCCTCAGTATGACCAGCACGATTTAGTACACCGCCATCTTTCGCCATTAATGGGAAAATATGGCCCGGTTGCACAATTGAGTCTTGGTTAGCACCTTTGGCAACAGCAGCCAAAACGGTAGTAGCACGATCAGCCGCAGAAATCCCTGTTGTTACACCTTCAGCAGCTTCAATTGACACAGTGAAGTTAGTGGTAAACTGTGCATCATTTTTGTTAACCATTAATGGCAAATTTAATTTTTTACAACGCTCAATGGTCATCGGCATACAGATCAAGCCACGACCGTGCGTCGCCATGAAGTTAATGGCTTCAGGAGTTACTAATTCCGCCGCCATGATGAAGTCACCTTCATTTTCACGGTCTTCATCATCCATCAAGATAACCATTTTACCTTGTTTGATATCTTCGATGAGCTCCTGTGGAGTATTTAAGTTCATGACAACCTCTTTATTTGATAAAGCCACTTTTTTGTAGCAAAGCTTCTGTAACACCCGCAGATGCAGGTTCAGATGTTTGTTTCTTTAATAGTAAACGTTCTATATATCGTGCCATTACGTCTACTTCGATGTTCACATTTGTGCCAGCCTGATAACTTGGCATGATGGTTTGTTCACTTGTGTGAGGGACAATGGTAAGTCTGAATGCGTCATCACGCAGGCTATTCACGGTTAAGCTCACGCCATCCACCGTTATTGATCCTTTTTCAGCGATATAAGGCGCAACGTCGTCATTCATAGAAAGCCAATACTCTTTGCTGTTACCATTTTGAGTCACACTGATGATAGTCGCAACGGCATCAACATGCCCTGAAACAATATGACCACCAAAACGCGTCGTTGGTAGCATGGCTTTTTCTAAATTAACTTTTTGCCCTACCCCATAACTAGCAAAACCTGTTCGGCTTAACGTTTCTTTAGACACGTCAGCAGTATAGCTGTGAGTATCAAAAGCAACCACAGTCAAACAGATGCCATTGGTAGCAATAGAATCGCCCAGTTTTACATCACTCATATCGAGAGTGTTGGTGGCAATCGTGATTCTAGCGCCCTCGCTGTTAACCTGTATTGATTGAATAGTACCAACCGCTTCAATTATTCCGGTAAACATATTATTTCTCTTTAATTTTAGCGTTAATGCGAATGTCTGTACCCACTTGTCTCACGTCGGTAACGTCAAGTTCAACAGCATCTTTCAGGTGTTGAATACCAGGCATATTAACCAAGCTCATTGCTGTTGACCCCAATAGTTTAGGCGCTTGGTAAAGCACCAATTCGTCCACTAATTTCTGTTCGATAAAAGCACCAGCTAAGTGATTTCCCGCCTCAACCAATAGCTCATTTAGTCCTCTATTCGCCAGTAGTTCAACCACCGATACTAAACAAAGATACGTGCCATCGCTTGCCAACGGCACAGTGATCTGTTCAACAAATTCAGGCCACTGGTTTGTATCATCAATCTTAGAGCGAATAATGAGTATGGGCGATTGCTCGCTAAAAAGCGGTGATTCCGGCGTCAGTCGATTGTGATTATCTATAATAACTCTTAATGGTTGTCTGATTGTTGAACTTGGATAGTGATTACTCTCTTTTCCTGCAAATAGTTCTTCAGCGCGCACTGTCATGCGTGCATTGTCACGAATCACGCTAACGGCACTGGTAATTACAGCACAACTTGCTGCGCGTAGCCTTTGAACATCTTGGCGTGCTGCTTTTGATGTTATCCATTGGCTCTCACCATTCGCCATTGCCGTTTTGCCATCTAAGCTTGCCGCTAATTTGCATCTAATTAACGGTTTTCCTGTAGCAACCCGTTGAATATATCCTTTATTTAACGCGGCCGCTTCATCAGCCAAAAGCCCTACTTCAACGGTAATTCCCGCTTCAGCTAATAGCTCAAATCCTTGACCAGCAACGTGTGGGCTAGGATCAGTCATAGCACAAATAACTTTACTTACACCTGATTTAATCAAAGCCAGTGCACAAGGTGGCGTTCTGCCAAAGTGACTACACGGCTCAAGCGTTACATATGCAGTTGCACCTTTTGCGGCATCACCCGCTTCATTTAATGCGTGTACTTCAGCATGTTCTTGGCCCGCGATTATATGAAAGCCTTCGCCCACGATTTTATTATCGTTAACAATAACGCAACCCACGCGAGGATTAGGAGAGGTTGTATACCGCCCTTGTGCCGCAAGTTTGATTGCACGCGCCATAAACGCGTGCTGCTTGGGACTATATTGCACTGTCACTCTTAGATGCCTTTCTCTCAATATTTTGGTCGTTAGTCATCACCAAGACGCGCAATTTCTTCACCGAACTCGCGAATGTCTTCAAATGAACGGTAAACGGAAGCAAATCTCACATAAGCCACTTTATCCAGCTCTTTGAGTTGTTCCATAATGATATTACCTAGTAGCTCACTGGAAACTTCTCGCTCACCAGTCGCCCGTAACTGAGATTTCAGTCGATTGATAGCTTTTTCAGTTTGCTCAACACTGACAGGTCTTTTCTCGAGAGCGCGTACCAAACCACTACGTAATTTATCTTCGTTAAAAGGTTCACGAGATCCATCACGCTTAATAATTCTCGGCATCACCAGTTCAGCAGTTTCAAAAGTCGTGAACCGTTCTTGGCATGTGGTGCACTCCCTTCTACGTCGGATCTGGTGTCCGTCCGCAACTAATCGGGAGTCAATTACTTTAGTTTCTGTTGTTGAACAGAATGGGCAGTACATAGTGAACTCTGAGGTAAAAAAAATTAGCAGTATTTTAAACTAAATGTTCATCGATACCAATTCTTAAGCGGAAATAGTTATTTTCTAATTTGCAGCTAATTTCGAAATGATTAAAACAAAAAAGCGAACTCCTTTCTCAGAAGTTCGCTTTTTGTTTAAAAGTAATCTTGTAATACCAATTCGCGTAAGAGATTGGTATTACACCAATCCGTATAAGATATTGGCATTAATTAAGCATATACAGGGAAACGCGCACAGATTTCTTTTACTTTTTCTTGCACTGACTTGATAACGTCTTCGTTTTCAATATCGTCAAGAATGTCACAAATCCAGCCAGTTAACTGTTGAGTTTCTTCAACACCAAAGCCACGACGTGTAATCGCTGGAGTACCTAAACGCAAACCAGAAGTCACAAATGGTGAGCGAGGATCGTTTGGTACTGAGTTTTTGTTAACGGTGATATGAGCACGACCTAATGCCGCATCTGCGTCTTTACCCGTAATGTCTTTGTCAATCAAATCAAGAAGCAATAAGTGGTTTTCTGTACCATTTGATACGACTTTGTAACCACGCTCTTGTAGTACTGCTACCATAGCCTTAGCGTTAGCAAGCACTTTTTCCTGATACGCCTTGAACTCAGGTTGTAATGCTTCTTTGAACGCCACTGCTTTAGCAGCAATAACATGCATCAATGGGCCACCTTGGCCACCTGGGAATACTGCGCTATTTAGTTTCTTGTAAACATCTTCATCACCACAGCCAGAAACAATCAAACCACCACGAGGACCTGCTAAAGTCTTGTGCGTTGTCGTTGTTACCACATGTGCGTGTGGTACTGGGTTAGGGTATAAGCCAGCCGCAATTAAACCAGCGACGTGCGCCATATCTACCATGAAGTAAGCACCAACTTTGTCTGCGATTTTACGCATGCGTGCCCAGTCAACGATACCTGAAAATGCTGAGAAGCCGCCAATAATCATTTCAGGTTTATGTTCTTCAGCTAGACGCTCTAATTCTTCATAATCGATATCGCCAGTTTCAGGGTGCAAACCGTATTGATATGCTTCGTATGATTTACCAGAGAAGTTAACATGAGAACCATGCGTTAAGTGACCACCATGAGCAAGGCTCATACCTAATACTTTTCCGCCTGGTGAAACTAGCGCTTGGAAAACTGCTGCGTTTGCTTGTGAGCCAGCATGTGGTTGCACGTTAGCGTAGTCAGCACCGAATAATTCTTTAGCACGTTCAATCGCTAATGCTTCTGCTTTATCAACATGCTCACAACCACCGTAGTAGCGCTTACCTGGGTAACCTTCAGCATATTTATTAGTAAGCTGTGAACCTTGTGCTTCAAGAACACGAGGGCTACAGTAGTTTTCAGATGCGATTAGTTCGATATGTTCTTCCTGGCGAACTACTTCATCTGTCATTGATTGCCAAAGTTCAGCATCAAAATCGGCAATATTCATATCACGAGTCAGCATGTTTATACCTCTATTTCACAGCGAATACGCTGGACGGTTAAGATTAAATTAATTGCCGCATATTTTGCCTGAATCACACACGCTTGTATACGTTAAAACTCGGCCATGTTATTTCAATTTGCAATGATTTATATAAATACATGAACCGTCAAATATGCGGTAAAAACTTTCAAAGACAAGATCAAATTCGTCTTGTTCGTAATATATAGAACAAAAAACGAAATGACAACAAATTAAGTATAAGAAAAACTCAGTTATCAGAATAAAATTTCATTCATAACTTAAGTTTCCGAATGAAATTTCGAAAGCATCTGCTGTATTCGGCTATGCTCTATCTTGCGCTTGCGATGAAACCAATGGGTGATGCCATAACAAGCTAATACCATCAGACTCATTTCCAAAATGATCGGCCATGCAGGTTTTCCGGTTTCCTGACTAAATGCTAAACCAAAAGTGATAACCAGTGCGATTAATATCCAACATGATATTTTTATTAACTTGATGTATTTGATTGAAGATTCACAGCCACGTAACGCATTAGTCACCGCTCGTTCAGGGCTGTCACATGCTTTTTTCCATGCCCCTAATCTTATTTTGAATTCATAATAAACGAATACCACAGAGAAAATACTACCAGCAATTAAATAGCCCATTACGGCAGTGCCCCAATCGCCTTCAATAAGTCCTAGGATAGAAGCGCCAATTAAGAATAACGTAGCAATAACATCTAATGCTAAAATTGCTTTCGCCCACAAAGTTCTGCGTTTTGTTTGTTTAAGCAACTTATCGATATCAGATTTTTTATACGGCTGCGCTTGCCAATCTTGCGTCAGCATTTGCCAGTCATCGCCAAAAATATCACTTGGCGACGTGGATTGTTCGAGTTGATTATTTTGTTCGCTATTCATTTATCCAGCCATCAGTGTCGTTAACGCGTTTTTCGCTCGTTGAAGTCTCACGCCAACAAGATTAGTAGAAATTGCCAGTACATCGGCGATTTCCTGATAACTCATGCCTTCGAGAGCAAGCGTTATCACTTGCTGTTGCTCCAACGTTAATCGCCTAATGGCGGATAACAATTTTCGTTGCCTTTGTTGTTGGTCTAGCGCCTGATAAGGCGTTGCATTTTGTCGGTCTACTTCGTGTGTAGATTCCTGAACATGTTCATCAGACTCTGTTTTTATAGTTCGTACTGACTTGGCAACATGTGTAGCCAATACGTTGTGTGCTATTCGCGCGACGAAAGTTTTGACACTGGCGTCCGATCGAAAACTTGGCAATGCACGCCAAATATTAAGCGCGATTTCTTGAAATAGCTCATCTTGTATCGCGGGTTTGGCTTCAAAACCAACAATGATATGACGCAGCAGTTTCTCATGCGTCGTCATCCATTCGGTAAATAAGGCTTGATTGTTCAAGTGGGCGCTCCCCTGCTCAGCTGAATACTCAGTAACACAGGTGTTATTATTATTGAGCGCTAATGTAAACGAGTTCACCATAGAGTACAATCAAACCTTATTCAAATTTGCCGATTAGCTTAACGACTGAATCACTTTTTCTGATTGCAGTTTTTTCGTCAGCCCCACCACAAATACCGCTACGGCCACAATAGTAATCACGGTAGTCGCCATTAAAGCAAACCAGTCAACGGGTAAGCCTTTGAAAATATCTTCCATGATCAATGATTGTCCGGATACTGGAATGAAATCCAGCCATTGTGGCTTGCTATCCATGAAGTTCATCGCAAATGGCAGCATTACAGGTAACATAATGACCATAGTGACCGATGATTGTGCTTCTTTGAAACTCTTGGCTTGAAACGAGAAGAACAATTGAACCGCTGAAGCGAATAAACAAAGCGGCAATAACATGCCGACAATAATAACCACCGTCATTGGCTCTAAGCTAAATGACGCACCTATTTTAGACAAATCAACAAATGACATAGATACCGATGTTAAAATGAGTGTTAGTACTACGCCCAACAGCGCAATAATTGTCGCCGAAGTTAGTTTAGCCAAAACAATCTTCATCGTGCTAACAGGCTGACACAACAGAATTTCTAATACGTCACGTTCACGCTCACCAGCACTTGAATCGATAGCAACAGATAACCCCGACATAAACGCTGCCATCAACAAGTACATGCCTAACATCATTGAAATCATCATGAAGTTACTGCTCGGTAACGACGTATCTTGCTCAACTAGATTAACAACTTGCAGTAAACGAACATCGATACCGCGCACCAATAGTCGCTTGTAGCCAATTTCACGAGAATAATCTCTAATGGCATTTTTCACTCGACGTAGTGGCGTATTCAGTGACTGTTCGCTGAAGTCTGCTCGCAATGTAACGTTTATAACAACACCTTCCGCCATATCTTCCGCAAAGGATTCAGGAATGTTTAGCTCGATGTTTCTGTCATCCCAAAGCTTTTGATCTTCAGCGGGTACGCTGGCAAACGAAAAGATATTTTCATCTGCAAGTTTCTTGATTAACTTAGGAGCATGCTCTTCACCCGTGATTTTCACGTAAATCGGTGGCTTAGACACCATCTCTTTAATCGCCATTTTCGACATACCAAAAATCACTAATGGCGCCATAAAGGCCAACATCATCGCGACTAATAAGGCACGTTTATCTCGAAATGCTTCTTTTAGTTCTTTAATCAATAGCGCTTTAAATTGGATCATGCTGCAACTCCTTCATCTGAACCAATAAGTTTCACGAACGCTTCTTCAAGCAAAGACTCGCCAGCCAATTCACACAACTCTTGTGGGGTACCTTGTGCTGCTACTTTGCCCTTAGCCACAATAATGACGCGATCACACAATGCCGCAACTTCTTGCATCACGTGCGACGAAAAGACAATACAATGCCCTTTCTCTTTAAACGTGCTTAGGTAGTTACGTAAGATACGTGTACTCATTACGTCGAGACCACGCGTTGGTTCATCCAATACAAAGTTTTTAGGTTGATGGACCAATGCTTGTGCTAGCGTCACCTTCATTCGTTGACCTTGTGAAAAACCCGCAGTTTTACGGTGAGCTAAGTCTTCCATGTTCAGGTCAGCAATGATTTGCTCTATCGCTGTTTTCTTCGCTTGACCAGCTAAGCCGTGAATACTCGCGAAATAATCAATTTGCTCGTAAGCCGTTAGTCGCTCATACAATCCAAATTTATCTGGAAAAATACCCAAGCGAGCGCGTGCTTCCAACGGTTGTTCTTTCACCGTAATGCCGTCTATTTTCGCAAAGCCTTCATCAGCTTTAAGCAAACCATATAAGGTGCGTAAACACGTAGTTTTACCAGCACCGTTTGGCCCCAATATACCTGTAATTTCACCGTCTTTTGCTGTAAACGACAGGCCGTCGAGTGCTTTAACTGACTTAAAGCTTTTATGTAAATTACTTACTTCAATCATTTCTTATTCCTTAAATGCTTCCGTTGAGGCCCGTCATAAATGTTTCATTTGGAATCTTATCCAGACATGATTCATCTAAGTTGTTTGGTTCCAATTTTGATAAGAACTCGTCGATAACGTTAATTGCACAGGTTGTTGGCCCAGGTGTATGCGCACTATTTTTCAGCACAATATGCTTGCTATTAGGCAACGTTTTGGCAGTGTAATCGCCATTACTCGGTGGTGTGACAGGATCTAAGTCACCAGAGATAATTAAGGTTGGAATATTAGCGGTAACAGGTTGATAGAAGCTTTCATCAGGACGATATTGCGGCCATACCGGACATGCAGTAACCCATGCCATATGACTATTAGCACCGCCAAATGAATTATTGGCATCATTAATACGATCTTGTTCAGTGACGCGAGGAATGTCTTCGTTACAAACGATATTAAACGTAAGTCCAACGTACATGCCTGCAGAGCCGTCAGTTTGCGCAATTAAACCAGCGAGTGGTGCATAATTCCCCAGATAAGCTTGATGCACAACCAAAGGCACTAGAGAGCGTGTTTGCACAGAATACAACTGCATACGTAATGCATTGATTAACTTATTCTTGTTGATAATAAAATCCGTCATTGTTCCCAATCGTGGGTGCGGAATTCGCTCTACTACAGGGGCTTCATCTAGTCGCTGAGCAAGAACAGAAAATTCACTTGCCAGATTTGGATACGCTTTTTTACATGCCTCATCCGCCTGACAATTGCCGAGTAATTTCTCAAATGAACGTGCTGCACTTTTGCCAAACAATCCAATAGGTACTTCTACTGGCCCTACACTATCAAGCACCACAGCACGAAGTGATTCTGGGAACATACGCATATAGACTAAGCCAGCGCGTGTCCCGTAAGAACCACCATAGATATTAATTTTTTGATGACCCAGTGCTTTTCTCACTTCATCGAAATCGCGAATGGCATTTTCCGAGTTATATTGGCTTAAGTCGCCCTTGAGAGTCGACAAACACTCTTTTACTTCTTTTGCCGTAAATTCTTCGGGTAGCATCGCGTAAGGACTTTGCTCTGCGACCTCTTCGCATTGAAGTGGATGAGATTTACCCGTACCACGCTGATCGATGAGGATCAAGTCACGTGTCTTTCTCACTTCATTAAACGCATCAAATAAACCTGCCGCCAACTCAACAGCTGCCTGACCTGGGCCACCAGCCAAGAACATTAGCGGTTCTTTATTCTGACTGTTATCGATGGCAGGTAATACCGCAAAATTAATCTTAATTTCGTCGCCGTCAGGTTTACTATAGTTTTCTGGAACAGTAAGAGTTCCGCATTGCACTTGTTGCTTAATTCCGTCTAAATGACAGTTTTCCAGCTGAAGCTTGTCACTACTCGCCCAACTCGAAGTGGCAAGTGCAGAAAGACTTAGCGCAAATAATGTTTTCCAATGTTGTTTCATATTGTCCTTCCTCATTGAATGTCGTTAAACTAGTCAATCAATAGTTGAATTTATTACACCTTTTTTTCACTACTCGTTAACTTTTTAACTTTTAGCAATAAATACATGGAGTTATATCATGATCGCTTATCACGTTAATGCATTCACGCTGGAAGGTACTGGAGGTAATCCTGCAGGAGTTGTTTTAGATGCCAATCAACTGACATCTAAAGAAATGCAGAAAGTCGCGCACAAGTTGGGTTTTTCAGAAACGGCATTCATCAAAGATACACGTAACGATGATGACTATCAGGCTGACTTTCAAATTCGATTTTTCACACCAAACACAGAAGTAGATTTTTGCGGTCACGCGACGCTAGCCAGTTTTGCTCTAATGCATAAGCATTCAATTGTTTCAGAAGGCTGTTATGTCCAACAAACCAAAGCAGGCTTGCTAACTGTAGAAGTAAACGAAAACGGCAGCATTACGCAGCAACAAACGCTCCCGCAATTTCTTGAAAAGATTCCTCATGCTGAAGTTGCACAGTCTCTGGGACTACCTGCTGATTGTCTCACTTCAGATAAATATCCGATCCAATGTGTCACAACGGGGTTGGTCGACATCATCATTCCCGTTGAAAAAGGTGTTCTCGATTCAATCAATCCAAATGACCAAGCGATTATTGACGTGTGTCGTCGCTATAACGCGATTGGTTACCATTTGTTTGAACTTGACAGCGCAGGAACAATCTTCAGTGCTAATTGCAGAAACTTTGCCCCGTTAGTTGATATTCCAGAAGAATCAGCCACAGGGAGCGCCAGTGGTGCACTAGCAGCATATCTACATAAATATAATAGTAAGCATCCTATTAGTTTTCGCTTTGAACAAGGGAGAGCAATGGATGCACTGTCAGAAATTTTTGTTAGTTTAAGCGAAGTTGATGATGTAATTGATGGTGTCTACGTGAGTGGCTATGGAGAGCTAATACAAACTATTCAGCTTTAGCTCAACAAGAAATCAGCCAAACAAAAAAACGAGCTGGGGAGAACAGCTCGTTTTTTATTTATCGCACTAACGCTACGTTAGAAATCGTAACGCATTGACAATTTCACATAACGTGGTGTTTGGAAATCATCCGCATAACCAAATCGAGGGTTGTTTGTGCCACTGTCAAATTCTGACAATTCATCAACACCTTCTACACCATCCCAGTTAAATACGTTAAAGATATTCGCTTTGAACGTAAGTAATCCGTGATCGTTAAGATCAACGCGGTATGTAAGGTTTAAGTCTAAGTTATAAACCCATTCCGTACGACCTAGGCTACCACGCGGCGTAGCAACACCATCGTTGTAGAAAGACGCTGCACCATACCAATCACGGCCATAACAAACACCGTCTACCTGGATCGCTGTTATACAGTAACCATCGTCCTCTGGGTGAACACCAAAGGCACTCTTCGGCTTACCTGATTTCGCCCAAAAGTTGAAGCCAACACTGAAATCATCATTGATGGTGTAAATACCATATGCCTTGATGTTATGACGACGATCGTTAGGTAAGTCGCCGTAACCGTTATCCATCAATTCAGGGTAATCGAAAGACGTAGTCCAACCCGGATCAGCCTGACCGTTATCTGATCTTACCAAGCCTTCCGTATTACCATAGCTGTGAGACCAAGTGTAAGAAGACGCAATGAAGAAATCTTCAGTTACATAACCAGAAACGTTAAACTCAGCAGCATAGTATTGTCGTTTAGACTCTGGGAAACCAAGCATTTCAGAGCTAACCGTTACTTCTTCTTTAGTACCGTCACCATCAACATCATAAATCATAGTAACGTCACGGCCAGGGTTAGTTAATGTAGGAAACCAACCGCCAACTAAGTAATCTTCCATGTTTGGATCATTAGCGAAGTTTTCTTTGATCCACTGGTTCATACCATAGTTAAACGAAATATCTTCAATTGATTGCTTCAACTCGCGCGATACCAAACGTACACCAGCAGCCCAATCTTCATTAATTTGCTGCTCGTAACCAATGACAATTTCATCAGAATACATTGATTCAGCTTGGTTGTTAAATAGCTGATCTGCATCAGGAACCGTACCGTCTGCAACCACATCAGTGCGCAGTAATTCACCTAATTGTGGAGAGCCGTCAGAGTTCACACCTTCTAACATGTAGATGTGGTGAATATCGTACGCCGCTGATGCCATTCTTACGTTTGTGTTAGGTGATACTGGCTGGAAGTAACGTCCGTATGAACCATATAGCTTGCTGTCACCGTTACCAAGCAAATCATAGGTAAAACCAACGCGCGGAGCAATTTGATCATCTAAATCAACATACTTGTCGCCAGAGCCAGTCGTATTACTGAAAGTACTTGCTCTCACACCAAGATTTAACACTAACTCGTCATTTACTTGCCATGTATCTGTGATGTAAAAAGCGTTTGATTCATTTTCAGTTTGACTCGCTTTACCCCAGATGCGTAGATCCGCGTATTCATCGCCTTCCTGAATCGGCAAACCAGCTGCGCCGTCTTCAGCTGCGCGATAATACGTATACCAGCCATCACCGTGAGGTTCATAGTAATCTGAAATTTCTAACGTTTCGTGGTCAAAGCCAAATCGTAACGTGTGGTCACCAATTACCCAATCTAAATCGACACGATAAACCTTACGTACGTCTTCTGTTGATGAATCGCCCCAACCTACCCAGTTACCTAATGGCACACTGACGCCATCACGTCTGTCTGTGTAAGTCGACATATCTGGCGTACCGCTTGGTACACCTGTTTTATTTTCTACGCGGCCATACATTGCTGAAAGCGTAATGTCGTCAGTAAGGTAGCCCGTATACTGAACGTTCCAAACAAGTCCACCGTTTTTCCATCTTGATGTGCCTGGCTCGCTGCTACGATCATAGTTGCCATCAGCATCTTTACGCCACTCGTTATCATGGCCTTTCGCACCATTATCGAATGCCATTGCACTCAAAGAGTGGTTTTCATTGATTTCCCAATCGAGTTTGGTAAACCACATATCACGTTCCCACTCGTGTTCATGGTAAGACGTGTCATTTTCATATGACCCATCACCACGTTGTGGGTTGTACAAACCGTAGAAGAAGAGAGTATCTTCAATAATCGCACCACTCGCCCAAATGTTGACTTCGCGCTCGTCATACTCAGAGGTATCTTCTTTAATTACCTTGCCATCATTATTTACCCATGGCGCAGGTTCACGAAGAGACTGTGGTTCTATCTCAACTTTACCACCAAATGTCCAATCGTTATCACCTGATTTTGAAACCAAGTTAACAACACCACCAATGAACCGGCCATATTCAGGCGATACACCACCAGTAATCACTTCAGTTTGCTGGATAGCTTCCCATGGTAGTTCAATATCGCCCATGCCCTTACGCACATCGGTAATATTTAAGCCGTTTAGCATGTAACCGTTTTCTGCGACTGAAGAACCACCAATAGCAACACCACCAAACGCGTTGTCACCGCCAACTGTACCTGGTGCAAGTAGTGCGATAGCAGTTGAGTCTAGCTCAACTGGTAGTAACTTAAGGCGTTCTGTTGAAATAACCTGAGACGCTTGAGTTGATGTAGTATCAACCTGACTAATGCGCGCACCAGTCACTTCAATTTTTTCGATATCGCCTTCTAATGCTAAAGTCGCATCGAATTCCAATCCGCTTACATTAATAGCAACGTTTTGCTCAGTAATTGTGCCGAAGCCGTCTTTGGTTACCGTAATGGTATAATTACCAATAGGTAAGCCTTTCAGTGAAAAGTCACCATTATTTGTAGTACGTGTTGAACGTACAATACCTTTGCTTTCATGCTTAACCGTGATTGTCGCATTACTTAAATCAGCGCCTTGAACATTGACGATATGACCATGAAGTGCCCCTTTACCGTCCGTAGCAAATGCGCTCGGTGTTGACATGAATAATGCAGTACCAACAGCTAGCGCCGTTAGTGTTTTACGAGAACTAAAACCCGTATGTGTTAAATGTGCCATTGTTTTACCCTTTGAATTACCGTCGACTGAATCGCTCGGCTTAAAATTATTATCTAGATATATTGTATACAATATATCTGCATCGAGTATATTGCACTAATGTAAAGCGATCAACGATCAAATTTTGACACTTAGTACTATCTGATTACATTTATGCGCTATCCATTTGATTAGCTGGGATATTATTCAATTGTAAAAAGTTATTTAATGGGAGATGTGGTGAATAATTATTGAAGACTTGCTGGTTATTTATGTAATTTCTGGCGTCTAATTCGCCCACAATAGAAGGATTTTTAGTGATTACACAGAAAATGAAATTAATCATTCACAAAAGCTTCAATTAGCGATAAAGTTTCACCAATGTAGTTAATTATTAAGGGATGCTGATGGACTTAAATCAGTGGGTTGACGAACTTTTCGAAGTTTTCGATGAAGACAATGATGGCGTCATTAGTCGTAGTGAATTTGTAGAATTGATCGATGTTCTCTTACAAGATAAGGGAATTCGTATGTGTGAAAGTATTTTTAAACGTTTTGATACCAATCATGATAACTCTATCTCTAAAGAAGAGTTACGTGAAATGGTGATTGAACTGGCACTGTAATACATTTCATTTTCAAGGGATAAGCAGTACACAGCTGCTGCTTACCTATAACTCTTATTTATATATTATAACCACAAGAAATAACGCCCCCTCTCATCAACTTTTCGGTGAATTTCTTTAACTTTGCCAAATTTCAGTTAGCTTTCAATACTTAAATTTACGATATCAATCGTAATTTCTCGCATATCACCTTGTTTAAAAATCATACTACACTGCAAAACCTCTGCGCCCGACCAACAACATCTCAGATACTCTCAAATACACCTTGCATTCACCCTTAAAATGTTAAAGATTAGTTAATGAAAGAGAGGTATGAAGAATACAAAACTTTTTCTTTCCGGCGAAGAGCAACCGCTCTTGGCCAAGCCAGAGCAATAATGTCGACCAAGTTAATCGACGTTTTGTAGTGCTATTGGCTCTCGACGTTGTAGTAAGAAAAATAACTAACAAGTACAAAACATTAGAGGGTAAAACATGAACCATCGAATTTTCAAATATTCGCTCATTGCCTCGGCGCTGACATTGCCAATGGCAATCAATGCAGCTGATTTAACTGAACAATATAATAAAGAACAGCGCTTTATCGTAACCTTTAAGCAAACAGGTTTAGAAAAAGCCAGTGGCAACCAAAACTTATTGCATGCGACACCAAGCCAGCTGTCGCTATTTGAAGAAACTGCCCAGTCTGTAGACGCAAAAATTGTTCAACACATGCCCAATGTCAACGCAATGGCTGTCATCTTGTCACCAGAACAAAAGTTGCGTTTGCTAAATAACAATAGTGTTGCTTCTGTAGAAGTCGATCCCAAACGTTTTCTGTACGCAGAATCCACCCCATACGGCGTTACAATGGTGCAAGCACCTCAGCTATCAGACAGCGGCACTGTCAATCAGAAAGTGTGTATCATGGATACCGGCTATACGCTTAATCACCCTGATTTACCAAGCTCAGGCATCACAGGCGATGATGGTTATGGTTCAAATGACACCGGTAACTGGTATAACGATGGCAATGGTCATGGCACGCACGTTGCTGGCACAATTGCAGCAATTGGCGGTAATGGCCAAGGTGTTGTTGGTGTAAACCCAAGTGGGAAACTGGGGCTACATATTGTTAAGGTATTTAACGACCAAGGCAGTTGGGCTTACGGTTCTGACTTAATTCAAGCGGTAAGCCAATGTCGCGCAGCCGGTGCAACGGTCATAAGCATGAGCTTAGGTGGCGGAGGTTCATCTTCAGCAGAACAGGCTGCATTTGACCAAGCGTATGCCGCAGGTATCCTAAACGTAGCGGCGGCTGGTAACGACGGTGACTCATCAATGTCATATCCAGCATCTTATAATTCGGTAATGTCGGTTGCTGCTGTTGATAGTTCAGGTAATAAAGCGAGCTTTTCGCAATATAATGCGCAAGTTGAAATTGCTGCACCTGGTGTGGGTGTAAATTCAACTTATAACAATGGTGGATATAAATCGCTGAGCGGTACTTCAATGGCAACTCCGCATGTTTCGGGTGTTGCCGCATTGGTTTGGGCGAACAATCCAAAATGTACTGTTAAACAGCTAAGAGATGGCCTTAATGCAACAGCTGAAGATCGCGGACAAGCTGGCCGAGACAATAGTTATGGCCACGGGATTGTTAAAGCAAAGGCAGCACATGATCACTTGCAAAGCGTCTGTGGTGACACGCCACCGCCAAATCAAGCACCCGATGCCGGATTCACTGAGCAACACAATGGCCTAACCGTATCTTTTTCAGATAGCTCAACAGATGATAAAGCAGTAACCAGCCATTCGTGGACATTTGGTGATGGCGGAACATCATCAACTAAAAATCCGACACACACATACACTACAGCGGGTAGCTATCAAGTTAAACTTACAGTGAGCGATCAGGAAGGTTTAACGGATTCTATTACAAAACAAATTAATGTAAGCGACGCCAACAACGGTAATTGTGCAGCTCCATGGTCAAGTAGTGTGAGTTATGTGGTAGGTGACAAGGTGACATACAATGGCTATGAATATAAATCAATCTGGTGGTCAACCGGTGCTCAGCCGGATATTTATAGCAATGTTTGGGAACGACTCGATCAATGTGATGGCTCAAATGAAAACGACGCACCTGTAGCGAGCTTTAGTTTTTCGGCAAACAAGCTAAACGTCGCGTTTTCAAATACGTCAACTGACGACAAAGCGGTAACAAGTTCAGCATGGAACTTTGGTGACGGTGTTACATCAACGCAACACTCACCTAGCCACACGTACAGCGCAGCAGGTACTTACACAGTGAGTCTTACGGCTTACGATGCAGAAGGGTTAAGCAATACTTCCTATCAATACGTAACAGTAACGACTGGTGACAATGCCGGATGTGGTGGGCTTGATGCATGGTCAGCATCTACGACTTATGCATTCGGTGATGAGGTATCGCACAATGGGAATAAATACAAAGCTATTTGGTGGTCAATGGGTGCTGACCCTGAAATATACAGCAATGTATGGAATAAAACAGGAAGCTGTCAGTAATAGTATTAGAGTGCCCCATAATACACTGTAAAAACAAAGAAACATGAAGGCATTACTATCATGGGCGGTATATTCAATTTGTCGCCCATTTTTCTCTTATTCATAAATAAATATTGTATTTCTCGGCAAAGGAGCTGGTACTATTAGTCAAAAATTTAAAGGATTATCAATATGAAACATGCCTACTGCTTTGTTTACCTGTTTCTAGCATTTTCTGTTGTAGCACAAGATTTCACTGAAAATGAACAGCTTAAACGTGAAATTGAATTACTAAAACTCGAGGTGACAAGAGCACAATTAAAATTTGAGGAGCTTAAACATAACAAAGAAGAAAGCCATTATTACCTTACCAAAGATTACGAAGAGTTTAAGAAATCTATTATCCAGCAACATATAGATTTGCTCAATGATGTTGAAAAATTAAAAGTATCCATTTCAAAAAGCAATGAGCATGCAATTAGCGACATAGAGAAACTTAAGAAAAACATCGAAGCTAACTACAACCATACCGTAAACGATATTGGTAAATATCAGAGCAATACCAAATTACATTTCGAAACATATATTCAAAAGCTAAAGTCTGAGTCCTATTTTGAACTTCTTTATTGGATTATTTTCACTGGCGTGGCGATGTTGGCAGGTTCCGCTTTCGCATTGTGGAAGTCAATGAAAGGCAGCATAGAGAAGTATGTGAAAGAATATGTTGAAGAACACTCGTTAAAAGCAACTAAAGCACATGCCCAACAGCTTTATTTAAAGCAAACAGAATTGTTAGCAACATCCTCTGGTCATTTTATGTTTCACTGGTGGAAGCATTATGGTAACAAGCAAGATTCATCTTTCGACAACACAATATCACAAGTTTCTGAGCTAACAGTGGACACTGTGATGTCCATAGAATCTGTTGGTGACACAGCACTTAGAATGCTAAGATTTGTTACTAATTCACTTTACTACCTTGCGGACACAAACAATCAAGAACTAATAAAAGAACGCCAAAAACTAGCTATGCGTATTTGTGATTATGTCGAACAAAAACTCGAACAAATATATGAAGAGGGCTCAAATACCAAAGATCTGATATGGGCTGAGATAGTAGAAAGCTATTGTTATGGGTTGTATAAATTCAGGATTTCGACCAATGAGAAAATTAAAGAAAAACTTAATAATGCATTCGCACACTACAACCCAGAAATTGTTCTGGATATAAAAAAATCATACAAAGCTGAAGGCTACGATGAATTGTTTTAAAACTATAAACCATTAGTACCTGGACGCATACTACTCTCTATAAGTGATTTGATTTACACATCTAATAAGATTATACGATTATGAACTCATAAATCAAATTTGATTTTATGAGTTCAATAATAATCCCCTTTAGTAAGGACATTCATAAAATAGTAAATTTTCATAAAGTCCTATATATCCATACGGAAAAATTACGCAATTAGGGCTTCAATGCCAATACATCTGTCTTAAGTAACATCATGATTTTCTCAGCGGTATTACCGATAAACTTGCCACTTAAACCTGTACGACCGACCGTACCAATGACGACTATGCCAGCATTAGCCTCTGCGGCCATGCTAGGAATCACTTTTGCCGGATCACCAGCATGAATAGAAAAGTTTTGCTTCGGTATATCGAACTCTTTACTTAGCGCTTCGATCGTCTCTTTAGTATCCTGTATTGCATTTTCTTCCACTTCATCAGCATACTGCAACCCTAGATCTCTAAGCAACGGAGAAACTGGTGGTGCGTAACATACATGCAAGTCAACAGAGAAACTTTGTGCCAACTGTTTGGCATGTGTCAGAATCTTCTTGTTTAATGCTTGTTTGTCTTCGAGCTTAGTACCCAAGTCTATTGCCGCAAATACATTAGGCGATTTACGCCACTTGGTTTCGGCGACGATAAGCACTGGTGCAGCACATTCACGTATCAATAGCCAATCTGTTGGCGTATAAAACGTGCTTTCAGTACGGTGTCCAGTTTTCAGCACCATCAATGGGCTATGCGCTTGTGTGTAATCCACAATCCATTGATGAATTTTTTTCAACCATACCACTTCATAGGTGTACTCAACTTGTTCAGCAATGGTATTTGCCAACTCCTGTTCAAGCTGTGTTGATAATCGGTCAATGATTGTGTTGCGAATTTCATCGTGGTCGCTTGTTACGTCTCTAAGATCTTCATAAACAAACTGCACAACATGTATCTGTGCCTGGTATGTATCTGCTAATATCAACGCTTGCTTCAACGCGACCGAAGATTCACCAACTTTATCTGCCACTACTAACAATTTGTTCATTTCATCAACCTTAGTCTTTTCCAATTTGCAATTTATTCCATATTTTACTGCGAATCTGACTCACGCTTATTGACGTAAATCATGAATTTGTCATGATAAATTCTCTACTTTATTAACACTTATTACACTGAATGTTCAAAATAAATTCGATAAGTTGATGACCAGATAGGGTGATTAACCTCTAGCGCGTAGCAAATAAAGTCATCTTTATTGAGATTTGAAAATCGGAATAAGTAATCTGTCATTTTACCTACTTCAACATCTGCGATTACTTCCGCTAACGGCGAACCAGCATTAACAATTTTTAGTTCAGGAAATTCTGGCAAGCGTTCAGTCCACATGTCATCAGCACGCAAACTCCCTTCTTCCACTTTTTGATTTCCTGAATAGCAACCTACGTTTACGCTACTTCTCATGTCGATTTTCTTTTCCAAAAACACGAACATGATCAGTTTTTTCGTTGGGTTTTTGATGGAAATACTGGTCGAGCTACAGCGACTTTCGTGTACCAGCGGGTTCGCCAGCTCGTCAGGGTTACTAAACAGGAAAGTTGCATCGAAGTTTAGTTTGTTTTCAATATCGTTAAAAACAATTCCTGAATTACTTGCCGAATAACTAGAATACGCTTCAAGCAAACCCTTCGTTGAATATTCATCAACAACACCTATCTGAAAACGACTCGTGTCGATACAGGAATCTTCGGTTATTTTTTCAGGTACAGAAAAGTTTTCAGGATGAGGGTGTGTATAAAACTGTACAAATGGTGGTGAAGCTTTAGAGCGCATGATATTTTGCTTAGAAATCATCGCGACTTCCTGCAAATATTGTGGATCGTGGCTGTTTTCTTTCAATATGTAGCAACTAAACAAAGTATCAATAGATGAACCAATAAGTTGTTTAGACGCCAAATAGTGCTGTTCACGCTTTTCATCTGCTGACAACATGTTTTTATCGAGATGTGAACTGGTAACATTACTGCCAAGCAAACGTTTCAGTTCGGCATGGCTACGTGCATATTTGCGGATCTGAGAATCAAAAACGGCTACAGCCTTTTTCGCTTCTAAGATTTGTGGTTTATGTAGCCCTTGCTTTTCTACTTGTACTAAGAAATCTTGCAAGCCAGCAATCCCCGGCAAGTAGCAAAGCACTTGTTTGCCATCCTTGCTACGATTGATACCGTTTAGAATACGTTGGCAATTAGAGCGATTAAAATCCAGCCATTTCGACATGCCAGTAATTGATTGCGCCGACTGTGGAAATTCTCTCACAATGTGACGCAATACGCTTTTTAAGTTCTCACCTGTACGGTTGAGTGCGATTAAGTCTTCTTTTTCTAACAACATAATTTATTATAATTTTTGAGTGGCAGGTTATCTGCAACAATGAAGACATCATAGCGCTTACTTTCGATACAGTAAAATGATTAAAGTGAAGATATTCACATTATACCAATCCGTATAAGAGATTGCTCATTTAGCGAGAATTTAAAGGCTTAAAGGCTTAGAGGCACAGCTTCCGCGTCCTGCTCACGCTAAGTACCTACATCCATGTTGGAACCTTGTTAAAACCAATAACGCCGCATATAAGCCTTTAAAACTCGCCCTTCGGGAATGCATGGGCAACATAATAACTTCACAAAATGAGTTTGATGTAGAATAACTATATCTGTACTCATTTCGTTTGTTCTAATGCCGCCCATGTCATTCTAAGCTAACAATTCTTTATGCGGAATGGTATTAATCACTACATACGTTTACAGTTGCCATGCATAGCTGAATTTAGTGAAAATAGTCCGTTGATTACGTTCCATTGAATCTAGGCTATCGTCTTGAAAACCGCCATCTGAATAACCAATAAAAAACAGAGTTTGCGGGTTAATTTTGTATGAATAAATGAGCTGAGTTGAAAAATAACGACTCGTTTCATCTGGGCGATCTTCGATATCATCATAACTATACAAATCGGCATTGCGATCGATATCAGTGTATTGAATCACTAGCTTTAAGATACTACGCATATCAAACTGATAGCCTAAGCGAAAATCAACTTGGTTTGCGGTATACAAGGTACCATCATCGACATCCAACGTATTAAAGTTATAGTTGAGTTCCATGCTGACACGCTCATTCACATCCCAATCAACAAAACCTTCCCAGTATATTTTGTCACCGAGTTGTGTATTAGCGAAATCGATTTGTTTACCAAAGTTAATAAAACTCCCTACTTCCACACCAGAAACGGGAACAAATTTAGCAAACATCATGAATTGTGTTTCATCAAAATATTGATCATCATAGAATCGTTCACGATGAACGATGCCAAAATTTGTGAAAAACTGCTTTTGTCCTTGTAAGTTACCGTGAATTTCGATTTCTTGTTCTAACTTATTGCCATCTTGATCATGTGTTTGATCCCAATCCCCAAAAACGCCCCAGCGCGTGAAAGTATCATCACTTTCGCCATACCAAGTGTGTCGCCCACCTAATACCAATTTTTCATAATTCACGCGAGACTGAAAACCTAAATCTGCGCGAAAATCCTTACCAACATTGGTGTAGCCAGCACGTAAGTTATAATCTCTGGTACTATGTGAATAATTAACAGAATAAGCGTGATCGTCTTGCTTATGTGCCACATCAAAATCTTCAATGACGCTTTCAGGGTTTTTAGTGTCAGATTGCGCAATCTGGTAACTCAAACTATTTGATTGATTGAACCAATATGATCCATCTACTGAAACCAGTGAATTTCGGTATTCCTCCCCTTGACGGTGCGTAACCAACACCCCGACATTATTTCGCTCACCTACATCCATCTTATAACGTGCAATGGCGACTTCCGATCCTTCTTCGAGCGTCGCTATACCTGATCCTTGGTTACCCGGCATGAGAAAGGAGGTATTGTTGTCATTCGCTACCATTACACCGTAAGTATGTTGATCCGTTTTCCCCGTTACTTTTAACCCGACGTCCGGCTCGGCGATATTGCGTGTATGCACTAAATTAAAATTGTTCGTTTCAAAATAAGAGGCTCCATCAAGAAAAAATGGACGTTTTTCAGGAAAGAACAGTGAAAACGTGTTATTAACATCAAGTTGGCTAGCATCAGCTTCTACTTGAGAAAAGTCAGGGTTAATGGTCGCATTTAGTACCATATCCTGTGTAATACCCCAGCGAATATCCAAGCCGGGTTCAATATCAGTGTCCCCTTCTTCCCAATCACCCGGTACCTCTGGTTTTTCATCTTGACGAGAAATGGTCAACGTTGGGGTTAGTTGAAAATTGTTGCTAGGTGTTACAGTTTCAAATCCCGATAATTGCTCAAACTGGCAAATATTACATTCTAGATTACGATCTGAACTATGTGTCGCCATTTGAACTCGCACGTCGCGAGGATAATTCCGCCAACCTGCAACATTCCATACCAGCCCACCTTCGCGATCTGGAAAACGTAGCGCATTGAATGGGATTTTCATTTCAACCACATAACCTTCATCAGTTATCTGGCCGGCACTTTCCCAAATTGCGTCCCATGAGTCATCCTCATTCCAGCCATCGGTGTCATCCATGCGCATATCTGCCTGCGCTCCCAGTGGATTCACGAAGAACTCATAGGCAGTACGTTCGTCATTAAACGTGTCGATAATGATGCCAACGTTATCGTCAGACCATAATGCGTCCCTGTCACGTAATGATGCTCTGATCTTTTCCGGCTCAGGATCGTAAGCGACAAAAGCCACATTGAATGACTCACCATCTTCATAAAAATAAATATCCGTTTTTACTGGTGCTGGCGTACCTTCACCTGGATTATTCTCATATTTGAGTTCCATTTTGGTAGCGCTCTGCCAAATTGGCTCATTCAAGTTACCATCAATGGTAATTTCATCCTTAGCGTGAACAAGTTGATATTGATTGCGATGCATTTTTGCAGTGTGTCCTGTAAAACTTGTTAAGACGACTGCTGCTATTAAGGAGTATTTAAACATTTTATTTTCTTATTATTGACCGAGAGTATGCGCATCGATGCGCTTATAGTTTTCTCTTATTGTCGCGATAAATACGAAAATAGTTGTAATTAAGAATGTAACCAAATGTAACCGAAGCAGTAACAATTAACATTAAGAACAATGAGATAGATACTCAGCAAATGGTGCTAATTGTTTGTTAAAGTGGCGTTGACCTAATCCTACTCTTACATATTGGCCATTTATCCCAAATAGCGTTGCGGGTAATAGCAAGCTTTGGTGACGTTTAGCGAATTGATAGCACCATTGTTCAATCAACATAGCAGTATTTATTCTAGCTACACTCATAATGCCAGCGCGTGGTGGCACCCAAGAGATTAACTCGGAATTTTCTGTTACAAACTCCTGAAAATGCTCAATGTTTTGAAGAATAATCTGATTATTTCGCTCGATAATTGGCTTGAAATTGCGCAATGCCAGAGTTGCTAACTGTTCGTCTACTGCCGACGTACAAATAGACCCGTAGGCTTTTTGCGCCAGTAATCCATCAAGGAGACGCTCACACTGGGTAATCGCCCAACCGATACGAATGCCTGACAATCCAAAACTTTTCGATATGACGGAGACACTTATTGATTTTTCATAATTAAGATAGTCATGCGCAAGGTCTTCATTATTGTAATTAGATGCCTGCGAAACATCATCAGCAAGTAAATAACATTGATACTGCTGCGCCAGTTTCAGTATTGCTTGCCGTAATGAGCGTGGAATTATGCTCCCAGTAGGGTTATGAGGTGCATTAAGCACAATAAGCTTGGTTTTTTCAGATATTGCGCATTCAACGTCTGACAATGAAAACTGCCACTGGGCTTTTTCTAGCAACGGGATTTCAACAACGCGACAGCCTATTTGTGCAGCCATAGACGCTAACGAAGGGTAGCTGGGCATCATTACAATGACCTCGTCGCCGGATGACAATATTGTGTTATAAATTGCGGCTAACGCTTCTTGTGCACCACAAAAAGTGATCACATGTCGTGCAGATAATGAGTGTGTGTTTTCATTGAACGCATGGTGATAGGCTAAAATCGCCTCACGAAGTTCGCTGCTTCCTGCTAGTGACGCATAAGTGAGGGCACAATCGTCAATGTTGCCATTAGTCATCGCTAGCAATTCTGCGATCGACATTGACTGCGCACACGAGTTACTCAAGTTGTTAACAACCTTGGGTAATTGGCGAGAAAATGCAATATGTGCAGGCAATTCAAGTGTCATAGTTGTCTTTGCATAGCGTGTGTATTTAATGCTTTTGCCAAATCATAATGTCTATATCAGTGATCAATCTATGCGAGCCATTTAGCTGTGTTTCTTCACTTAGCTCATACGTCGCTAGTAATTTGGCTTGAGGGCTCAACACCTCACTTATGCCAGCATCTGCAACTAAATTTTCGCCATTTATTTTAATCCCCCCCAACCAAAGAGACTTTTCAGTATACTGCTCATTAAACTGACCATCACTAGCAACTACAAGGAGTCCACCTGAATTTAGTCGAGATAGGCAAGATAATAACGCGTTCTTAGGGTGATAGCTTTTTTCAAGCGCTTGTTGAACCAATATCACATCATATCCTTGATAAACCTGCTTCAAATTGCTTATGTCACCTTGAGAAAAATGAATATTGGTAGGCGATTTAACCAGTGCTAATTCTGCTAGAGTCACTTCGTGATACTGCACAATATCACCGGATTCAACCGTGACGAATCGTGTATGCCCATGTTGCTGCAGTGCTACTGCATGTTGAATAGTTCTCGCGCTAAAATCGACCGCATCAAGCACATCGAACGACGCAGCCAGCTCAAATGCAGTTCGTCCAGCACCACAACCATAATTGAGTAGTTTATGCGTTTTCGCGTTGAATTGAGCACAGTTATCCTTGACTAATTCAGCCAATTGTTTAGCGAAAATTGTGCCTGTTGATTTATTCGGCAAAAATTGGCGCTGTAGCAATTGGCAAATGTCAGTGTCATCTTCAAAGCGATTAACTTCTATTGTAGGTACATCTGCACGACCAGTTCTAATATATCGGAATCCCGCATGCTGGAAGAAGTGACGACGAAATGCATATCGTGATGAAGCAATCGCTTCATTACCTGTCGATATCCAAGAACCACCTTTAATAAGGTTATGTTTACCATCGAATGTTGGCGTAGAAAAATCATCATATAATGGATGCACTTTAAAACCAGGAAATCCATCGATAGCAGATTCTGTCCACTGCCAAACATTTCCCACAATGTCATACAGTTCATTATGATGATATCGATTCACCGGACAGGATGAAGCATAGTATGCTAAATTCGTATTGGCCGAAATCTCGGGCCATTTGGTGATATCGCCAGATATATTCTGTCGTAAGCAATACCATTCTGCCTCTGTCGGTAAACGAATAAAGGCTTCAGATTGTAGTGATTTCCACTGACAAAATGCCCTTGCCTCTAAGTAGTTAACTTCAACAGGCCAGTTTAACGGCAATGGGATTAACTCAAGCAAGTTACGTTGATAGTATTTACCTTGTTGCTTGCACCAAAATCGAGGCATTTGAGCTTGTGTATAGGCTAACCAAGATTGTCCTTCTTCATCCCAGAACTCGATTTTTTGATATCCGCCCGCTTCAACAAATGCCATGAATTCACCATTGGATACCAGAAATTGGCTGGCTTCAAATGGTTCAACGTCCACTGGGCATTCGCCGTATTCATTGTCCCAACCATAGGTGTGATCATCCTTCGCTTTACCTAATACTACATGTTTACCAGGCACTGAAATTAATGTGTTCTCAGGAGAGTCGCCATAGTCTCTACAGGCTTGCCACCTGGTTGAAGATTGCGTTAAATACTCAAGAGGCAGCATGCGCATGATCACAGACGAAGTTTCAAGATGAATGCGTTCATGTTCACAACCCATCAATATAATCCAAGCCAATGAGTCCTGCGTTATGGGTAGGCTAAGCGGCATCGTATCAATGAGCTGATGTACAAGTTGGTAAACCTTTTGCCGGTAATCGCGAACTTGCTGTACTTGAGGCCAATCGTAATGTGTACTGTCGAGATCATCCCAACTCATTTCATCCACGCCAACCGCACAAATTGCCTCTAGTTTCGGTTCAATACGCTCGTTAATAAACTTCCCCAATATCAACTTGTTAATGTAAAAGGTAGCAGTATGGCCGTAGTAAAAAATGAGTGGGTGCCTGAGTGGCTCAGGGCGAAGTAAGTAAGCTTGGTCATTGTTGATTAACGCAAATAACGACTCATAAGTGTGCCAAGTATTGTCGAAATAGGCTTTTAGTTCGGCTCGCTTTTCAGCAACAGAGTTTCCTGTTAACAGTGGCGTTGTCAGCTGTGTTATTTTTTCCTGCATCATGTTTATCTTAATTTTATGAGTTTCGTTGTCAGCTTACATTTATGTCATGATAGTAGCGGGCATATAGGGAGCTAATATTCCTTGGTGGACTTGTTCACCAACGGACAATTTAGAAGCCTTAAATGTATCTAATCGCTTACTGTTTATACCATGATATTGTTGTTGAATAATACTTCTACGCGAATGAGGCAAAATGTCCGTATGACACGCCAATGCATCGTCTATGCTTTTGATAAACCATGAATTATTAATAAACAATGAAATAGCGCCTAAACCTTTGTCATTACCCTCTGCGTACTCACCCGCGCAATGCTGTCGCTCCGTTGTATCATACAAAGATGAAGGAAGCATGAATTCTTGAGTCGCCGCGCCCGTATGCTTGTTGGCCTCTCTTTTTGATTCATTAAGCGCTTCAATCACACAAAGCAATGCAAAAATCACATTACTATAAGGATTATAAAAAACACTGGACGCGCCTAATCGGTGTTCAATGCGGGTCGTTAGATGCCAATCTTGTTGACTAATTAAAGCGTCGTTATCTGTACTGACTAATAGTGTCTTCACGCCCATCGGCTGGTTATGTTTACCCCATTGCCTGTAGAGCGCAATGCTTCCTTGGTGTCCCCCTGAAATATCGCTAGGTGAACACAACTCTCGATCAAGGCCGTATTGTGTTTTTAAAGAAAAGCGTGCAAATGCTTCTTCTTCAGGGAAAAAAAGTAAACTGCAGTCTCTGCTGCGTAGCATTAATATCAATTGTAAAAGCGCACCAAACTCTTCGTCAACTAGCAGATTTTCATTGGACAGGCTGTTCCAAACACTGATGTTTAATTGAATCGCATTGGGAATATGAATAGCACGATTATCCTGAGTAAAAATATTATGGCATTCTGGTGCTAATTGGCCTTTATCACCCGACCACACGACAGGCTTAATAAGTACGTCGCCTATATTTTCCTGTTTGAACAATTCAGGTAATAGCGTAATTAACTTAGCTAGGTTTTGCGCTTCTTTCAGCGGTGTTTGCCCATTAAACTCAGAAACAAACTCCCATTGATTGCGCCAATATTCAGGGATTACGTTACCATCAATACCTAAGTATTGAAGCTTACGATTAACTCCATCAAATGAAACAGCACCGCGGTGAGATTGAGCGGGAACAAAGCAACCTTCAAGTTCAAAATGTATCTTGGCTGTAAATCCTTGGTAATTAATCAACTCTTGCAAGGTAACGATCACACCTTGATACAATGACGTTAACTCACTGTGTTCAAGTACTTGTACCATTTGCTCACCGTGGACGTTCAAAGTTAGTCATCAAACGGATAGCTTACCGCTTGATCTTTTCCAAGGTATTTCGCTTGATATAGCGCCATGTCAGCATGGCTAAATAGTGTTTGACCGTCTGCACAGTCATCACCAAACTCAGCAACACCAATACTCACCGACACAGGAACATTAACAGAATCTCCTAACACAAATCGATGATGCCGTATGCTTTCCAAAATGCGGTTAGCTATAACCATCGCTTTGTGTTTGTTTGTTCTTGGTAACACGCACATGAACTCTTCTCCACCGATCCGGCCAATAACGTCTTCTTTACGTAATATTTTCTGTGCTTTCTCTGCACAGGTTTTTATTACCAAATCCCCTACAGGGTGACCAAAGTGGTCATTAATACGCTTAAAATTGTCTATATCTAGCAAGATAACGGTTACTTGCGCTTTGTCATGACTAATTTCACTTAACATCTTATTCAAGTATGAAAAAACATAACGACGGTTGTATATGCCAGACAATTCATCGGTGATAGTTAATTGTTTCATTGTGCGATTGTTTCGATATTGCACAACCACTACTGCAACAACGATAAAAAAGCCGGTGACAAAGAAAATGAGCAGGTAGGTTTGGCGCTCGTATTTATCAATTTCTACTTGATGTTCCAAGTCATCAGCACGCGAGCGTTGAGATACTAACGCCTCTTCAATTTCTTGGCGTTCTAACTCTAGCAAGGCTTTCACATTCACTAATCGTGCACTAGCACTTTCTCTGACCAATTTTATGTATTGATCATAGTAGTCATTGACATGTTGATACGCCTTTTCCAACTCACCGTTGGCAAACGCTAACTCACCCGCTATCTTAGTTACTTCTAATTGCCAGCGCGTACCTACAAGCTCAGGTATGCCTTCAAAAATATCATTAGCTTGTTCTAGCGCTTCACTTGCCTCTGCGATGCGCTCAAGTTGAATTAAGCAACGTGCTTTTTGTTTCAACAATTCGGCATCATAATCGTCAATACCTTCCAAGCTCAACGCTTCATCGATAACTTGTAAGGCTTCACCACACGCACCTTTTTCAGCTAAAGTCATGCCTAACCCGTATGCACCAAAATAGGATATTTCCTTATTGGGCGTGTAAGAAATCCGCTGACGATATAATTCAAACTTAGCAATGGCTAAACCAAACTTTCCCCAATACCGGTAAGTTGAGGCTAGTCCATAAATTGCTTCTGCCATATGCGCAGGATAATTAAGGCGTTCGTAGGTTGCCAACGCTTTTTCGTAATAGCTGATAGATTTTTCATATTCGCCCATGTAACCATAAACGGCGCCATACGTTTCGTTGATCACAGCAATGAGAAAATGATCATTGAGGGCAAACGCTTCTACGAAAGCTTCTTGTAAATCAATCAAGGAAATCTCGAATAGTTCAGTTAGGCTTTGGGTATAAGCAAGCTCTTGCTTTGCATATAAATAAGTTTTGTTGGCGTTGATTTCTTTGGCAATTTTCATTGCAAGGCGAAAAGATTTAACCGCTTCTTTGTACCGACCGTCACGACCAAAAACCATACCCTGAAAATGATAGAGCTGACTTTGAATTATTTTAGGCGTAGTCGTCGTAATACGTTGAATTGCTTCAGATACTGTTGCTGAAAAGTCGTCATAAAGATAAAGTAAGTTTTCACTTTGTGCTTTTCTTAATAACCACCACAAGTATTCATCAGGTTTTAACGCTCCCACTTTGGGATAGGCTAGAATTTTCTGATAGGACTTCCATGGAAACTGGTAAATTTCTTGTTCCATTTCTTGTAAATCAGCCACTGAATTACTATATGCTACACAAGGAATGAAGCACACTATGCTAATAATTACAGTTTGTAGTAACCTCTTTAAAGCCTGCACCTGCTATCCCTAATCCATTTACCTATAAGTCTATTGCTTTAGTAATTTGGCTAAACTTTTTAAACATGCTATCTGATGGTAGCTATCTGACAATGAAGACATTTTACATACTGTACAAGACGGTATTAATGTAAAATTCCGTTAATGACTACTGTAACTAAGTTGCCAGAGAAATGTAATACCCAAAATTACAATTTAACCTGTTAAATTAGTGTTGTTGGCAACTACCACATTTCTATTTTTAAATGTTGTTGCATAAATTCGATAAACACTTTCACTTTTGCTGATAAATATTGGCGATGTGGATAGACCACATAAATGCCGATATCGTCTAGTTCGATGTCTTTTAGAATCTCTATCAGTTGGCCACTTTTCAGTTCATCCAAACACAAATGCGCAGGTAATCTGGTAATACCCAACCCAGCGCAAGTTGCAACTACTTCGAAATCAGAACTATTGGTGATAATGCGAGGATTAACGTGAGCACTGTGTGATTTGCCATGCTTATCAGTAACTTCCCAATATTTTGGGGTACCAACATTGGCATAACTAATGACACGGTGATGTTGCAACTCATCCATGGATTTCGGCTCGCCGTGTTTGGCTATGTAGTCAGGCGACGCAATAAAAACCCCTTTAGCAACTCCAACTTTTTTTGCAATGAGATTTGATTCCTTGAGTGTGCCCGCTCGAATAGCAAGATCAAAACCTTCCGCAACAACATCAACTTTGCGCTGGCTGTAATGGATATCTAAATCAACTTCAGGGTAGGTTTTTAAGAATTCCGTTAACAGTTGCTCCAGATGTACACTGCCCATGCTTATTGGCGCACTGATTTTTAGCACGCCTTTGGGCGTTTCTTGTAACGCTCCCATGGCAAATTCAGCATTTTCAGCATCTATAACAATTTGTCTGCATCGTTCAAAATACGTTAAACCGGCATCCGTTAACGTCAAACTACGCGTCGTTCTATTGAGTAACCTTACACCTAAGCGCTTTTCCAGCTTGCTGATTTCTTTGCTAATAAAAGAAGGCGAGTGCCCTAAACGTTCAGCTGCCGAAGAAAAACTGCCCAACTCTACGACAGTGACATACACAACCATGCCATCTAACATTTCACTCTTCATGCTCACTGCGTTACGTTCCTTTTTCAATGCCACGATTCACAATGAGTTATTCTATGCTGGCAATTAATCTATGGCTATAAAAAACGCGCCAAGTGGCGCGTTTTATCAAATTGCTTAACAACTTAAAAGGTAAAGCTGGCGTTTACTGTGAAGTTTCGACCGTCAGCAACATAATTTAATGATGTCTCATAAGATTCGTCAAATAAGTTATTTATTTTGGCAGAAAGCAACAAGCTAGCATTCACTTGCCATTGAGCACTCACATCAAATAACCAGTAGCTCTCCAATGTTGCGGTATCTCGCGCTTCGTCACGATAGCTCAATGTGCTGGCAAAATGCCACGCATTCCACTGGTAACCTAACGTGTAGTCTGCCGACACTTTTGGTCGACGCAAGAGCTCATTTTTCGTCTTTTTATCTTCAGTCTCAACATAACCAAAGTTAAATTGGTGCGATAAGTTACCGAAATCTAATGATGCAGCTAAGTCGACCCCTGTCATGATTGCACGGTCAACATTTGCTGGGCGCCAAATGCTATCAGCCCCCTCTGCCCACGATATCAAATTATCTACTTCAGTATCATAGAAGCTTAATTCGACGTTATAGTCATCTTCGAAATGGCGTACTAAAATCTCGTTGGTTTTTGATGTCTCAGGTTTAAGCTCTGCATTTCCTGAACCAGGCCAGTATAGATCATTAAATGACGGGGCTTTAAAACCTGTGCCGCTATTGGCACTCACCAACCAGTTTGGTGCTAATTGATAACCTAAAGAAAGATTATATGTAGTTTCATTGCCTACTTGTTCAATATTGTCACCTCGAACTGCCACCTCGAATAGTACACGGTCAATTTGGTGACGTGCTTGGGCAAATACTGCGCTGACGTCACGGGACGTATTAGCAAACGTTTGATTATCAGGTGTATAAATATCAAGATCGTAGTTGGCAGCAACCTTTTCTTCATACCACTCGGCCCCCGTCGTTACACTGCTTTGCTCAGTAAACGGGTAATACAAAACGAAAGATGCTTGATCACGTTTGGTTTGAATGCGCTGTAAGTCTGCGCCATTACCATACTGCTCACCTCTGTCCTGACTTTTGCCTAAAGCAAGCTCCATCGAACCTTTACCAAATTGGTAGTGACCTGCTACTTTCGTATGGTAGGTTTTAGTGTCCTGCTCATTAGGATAAAAACTTGGGCAGACTTTGGTGAAATCGCTCCAACATGGCTGATCTGGATAAGATGCATCAAATTCACTCTCACCCTGTTGAAAACGTGCAACAACAGATACACCAAATGCCTTGGAAAATTGGCTGTCACCAATCAATGAAATCGTTTCGCGTTGGTAGCCATCTTTATCTGGCTCGTTTAAGTCATATGGGTTATCTGGATCAGATTGATACGCATTAAAACCATCTGACTTTTCAGTAGAAGCTGTAAACGTGTATTGATGTTGATCGTTACCAAAACCTAATGATACAGCGCTTTGATAAAAACCGTTGCTACCCACTCCTAGGTTTACCGCGCCTTCGTTGTTTGCATAACGCTTGGTAAAAATCTGAATAACACCAGCAAGTGCATCCGAGCCCCATAGTGCAGCTCTTGGCCCTTTAACGATTTCAATACGCTCAATTTGTTGGGCGGACAATGCCGCAAAGTTGGTCGTACCCAACGTTGCAGAGTTTACGCGGACACCATCAAGTAGAATTAAGGTATGGTCACTTTCCATCCCGCGCGTAAAAACAGAACTGTTTTGTCCCGCGTCTCCTTGGCTCACTACATGAATACCTGCGACGGTTTTCAGTATGTCAGAAACACTCGCCACCTGCATGGCTTCAATATCGTCTCTGGTAATAACACTATTTGACGACAACGCTAGAAAGCTATCTTGTTGGCTACGATTAGCCGTAATTAGGATACGTTCGTCAGCATCATTTGAATTGTAAGCTAATGCTGTTTGACTGACGGATACTGCGACTGACGCCAAAATAGATGACGCTAAAATACTTTTTTTCATAATCTCCTCGCCTTCTGCGCACCCCGCACAGAAAAAACAATAAATGAAAGTTAATGCCGGTCTCCGGACTTAGGGTTAGCGTAATACCAATCCGCATAAAGAATTACCCACTTAGAATGACTTGGACGACATTAGAACAAACGAAATAAGTGTAGATATAGTTGCTCTACATTAAGCTTATTTTGTGTAGTTATCATGTTGTCCATGCATTCCCAAAGGGCGAGTTTTAAAGGCTTATATGCAGCGTTATTGATATTAACAAGGGAATAACCATTATTTGCAATCAATGCCTTGCCTCTAAGCCTTTAAACTCTCGCTAAGTGGGCAATCTCTTATACGGATTGGTATTAGTTTGCCTCTAACCAATTACCGTTGCGGGGGCAGCATGAGAGTTTCACTCATTTCCCGTTTAATTCGAATTATTCACTTAATCCCGATAGGTTTTAAACGAACTTCGAACACATCAACCCTATTTTTTATACTAAATTTCAAATAGAGCAATCCTACTCGTAATACGTTTTCCTTAGTTGATCGATGTCAGCGCAGAGTTTCGCTAACTCGATTAGTGATCTCGACGTCATGCGATGCATTTTGTCAGGATCGGGATGTAAAAATGCGTCGTGCTTAACAGCTGGAATGTCCGGCCACTGACGCCAATTTACGGCATCAGGGGCATTATCTCCGTGAGCACCGGGCTGAATAATAATTTGCGGAGCGGCTAACACGACTTGTTCAATATTTAGCTGCGGATAATCAGTCGCACTTTCAATAAATGGGTTATCGATACCGCAAACAGCAAGTTGTTGTTGTGGCCATGCATCGCCAGCAACGCTAGTGAGTGGTCGCGACCATAACTCATAAAACGCTGATACTGGCTTTTTTCCTTGATAACGTTGGCGTAGCGCAGCCAGTTTGTTTTCAAACGCCTGAGCTACTTGCTCTGCTTGTCGCTGGTGTCCAACAAGTTTTCCAAACAATCGTAACTCTTTGGCCACATCTTCTAACGCATCCGGCTGTGAATAGATGATTTTCATACCAAGTTGACGCAATTTTTCTACGTCATCACTTGGATTGCCACTCTTCCACGCCAGTACAACATCAGGAGCTAATGACAACACGTGCTCAATATTAAGCTTGGCGTAGTTGCCAATGCGCGGGATGGCAAGCGCAGCTTCTGGGTAATCAGAGTGCTCAGTGGTTCCCACGATTAAATTACCTGCACCAATTTCGTATAGCATTTCAACGATATGTGGCGCTAGAACCACAATGCGCTTAACGGTGGGATTGGCTTTGCCTTCCGCATTAGATTGCGACGTATTGGCCTGCAATGGGTTAGCCTGTGCAGTAACTACATGTACAAAAGCTAAAAGCAGCAGTAATTTCGCTATAAATTGATGAAACATTATGGTTCTCCTTACCAATCGATGCCACGTTGTGCTTTAACACCGCTTTCAAAAGCATGCTTGACCGATTGAACTTCAGAGACAGTATCTGCTAGTTCTATTAACTGACGATGACACGCTCTGCCAGTAACCACGACATGTTGATGTGCGGGTCGCGCTTTAATCGCTTGCAATACTTCGTCTAATTCCAAGTACTTGTAACTAAGCATGTAAGTAATTTCATCTAGCAACACGACGTCGACTTGCGGGTTCGCTAATAGCTTTTTCGCATCAGTCCATACTTTTTCAGCCGCTGCAATGTCTTGTTCGCGGTTTTGCGTTTCCCAAGTAAAGCCGGTATTCATCACGTAAAAAGGCACATTGTGCTGTTCCAATAAGTTGCGCTCACCACAATCCCATGTCCCTTTAATAAACTGCACCACTGCTGCACTCAAGCCGTGGCCAACAGCGCGCGCTACTGTGCCAAAGCCTGAGGTTGACTTGCCTTTACCATTTCCCGTAATGACCAGTAACAAGCCTTTATCTTCGGTGGCCGTGGCAACACGCTCGTCTACTTTCTCTTTTAACTTTTGCTGACGCTGTTGATGCTTTTTGGAATCGCGTTCAACGCGATTGTCTTTATTCTCTGTCATGTTGAGTCCAATTACTTAATAAACGATTTAATGTTACTACGTCTAAATGTTGCTCGACGGTGTCTGCAAGTAAGGCAATTGCTTTTTCCTGACGAATACTCATGTCTTCTTGTACTGACATTGATGCGTTACACCATTTAGCGATAGCATTTACCACCTGATCTTGATTAAATATTCCATGTAAATAGCCTCCGGCAATTTGATCATCAGCGGAAATCACCCCACATTGTCTATCACCCAAGTGATATAAAGAATGAGCAGCATCTTCTGTAGCTATTTCAGTTTCACCACAATGTATTTCATAGCCTTGCACGGCAATTTGCTCACCATTCAAACACATGACACCTTGGCAGTTGACCAGTGATTTTTGTGCCAATAATTGGGTCGATATATCTAGCAGCCCTAGTCCCGACATTGCCTTTACATCACTCTCTATAGCTAATGGATCAAGAAGGGTCTTGCCCAGCATTTGATAGCCGCCGCAAATGCCAAATACCTTGCCGCCATAACGCAAATGTCGCTCGATGTCTTCGTGCCAGCCTTGCTCGCGAATAAAAGCCAAATCCGCACATACACTTTTACTGCCAGCCAATATAATCAAGTCACAAGCAGGTAAACGTGTTGTGGCATGCTCCGCCGCATAAACGAACGTCAGCTCAATTTCTGGATGCAAGCGCAGTGCATCAAAGTCATCATGATTGCTCATACGCGGCGTTACGGGCACGGCAACTTTTAGTTTGGTATTTTCTGTCGTTTGATAGTTTTCAACAGCGTCTTCGGCAGCAAGATGCAAGCCGTGAATATAGGGCAACACCCCGAGTACAGGTTTACCGGTATAGTGTTCCAGCCAATCTAAGCCAGATTGTAATAGCGATAATTCGCCACGAAAGCGATTAATAACAAAGCCAACCACGCGGTCTTGCTCCGTTTGTGAGAGCAATGCTAAGGTGCCAACGATATGTGCAAAAACACCACCTTTATCAATGTCTGCTACCAAAATTACCGGGCAATCAACTTGTTCAGCAAATCCCATGTTTGCGATATCACCTTCTCTAAGATTGATTTCCGCTGGACTACCCGCCCCTTCCACGATAACCGCTTGAAAGCTTTCGCTTATTCTTTTATGTGCAGAAAATACAGCTTTAGCCGCAATTGGTTTGTACTGATGATAGTTTTCAGCTTCCATAGCTGGTAACGCCTTACCATTGACGATGACTTGTGCACAGGTATCAGACTGAGGTTTGAGTAGTACAGGATTGAAATCAACCTGTAGCGGCGTCTTTGCTGCGAGCGCCTGCACAGCTTGCGCGCGCCCAACTTCTTCACCATTTTCGGTAACCGCACTGTTTAGTGCCATATTCTGTGGTTTGAACGGTGCAACAGCAACGTTATGATTAGCCAGTATGCGACAAAGTGCTGCCACCAACGTCGACTTTCCCGCATCGCTGGTTGTGCCCTGAACCATCAGCGTCCCGGTAAAATCAGTCAAATCTTTATCTGCGTGATATTGCATTGTTAAGCAACCGCCTCAATTGGCAAGATCGGGCGTGCGATACACTCAACCGAAACATCTTTGCTTTCAGAGATATTAAGCGTTGTCATGCTACCGTAAGCAATATTCAACCGCGTATAAAGATTTGCATTTCGCCAATCAACGCCCAGCAAGTGCGCCAGAATAATTCGGATAACGCCACCATGGCAAATAATCACTAACTCACCATCAAGGTCAGCAGCCAACAGCTTACGCCAACCTTGCAAAACGCGATAACTAAAGCCAGCCAATAACTCGGCATTCGGCAGCGTATTTTGCACGGGGTTTTGCCAAAATCGTTCCAACACCTGCCACTTCTCTTCACGTTGTACGATATCGTCAAATGGAACGCCGTCATAGTCGCCAAAATCCATTTCAGTAAAAGCAGGCTCAACAGCTAACGGGCAATCAAGCTCTATCGCCAATGCAGTCGCTAAAGACTGACAACGTTGCAATGGAGAGGTGAGTACTTTAGTTGGCGAAATATTTTGTGCCAACAGTTGCACCATCAACGCTTGGTTGTCTTTCGGTGCAACCGCGATGTCGTTATGACCGTAAAGCGCTGCGGGTCCCATTACTTTGGTATGCCTCACTAAATAAATCTTAGTCATTGTGCTATCTAAACCCTATCTTGTGTTTCTAATGTCATTGGTAAACCTGCTACGAGCATCGTTACTTCGTTAGCAATTTGTGCCACAGCTTGATTGAGCCAGCCAAGATGATCGACAAACCAACGCGTTTCCTTGCCTAGCGGCACAATGCCAAGGCCGACTTCATTACTCACAATGACGAGTTGGCAGCTAGCTTTTTGTAATGCCTGTATCAGTTGAAGGCGCTGGTCGGTAAGATACGACTGTATGTCGCCATCACTGTTAAAATGATGCACCGCATAAAATACGTGATTGTTGAGCCATAGTGACAAACAATCGAGTAACACTACATGATGATGTTCAAACTGTGAGCATGCACCTGCAATTTGCATCGGACACTCGTGTAATTGCCACGGTTTTTTCATCTGCGCGCTGGTTTGCGTGCGTTGCATTTGGTGGCGTTTAATCCTATCAGCCATTTCATCATCGATAGCGCTTCCGGTTGCCAAATACACAGGCGTTAGTTCTACTCGCTCAACAATCTTCTGTACTTGTTGTTCGGCAAAGTTAGATTTTCCTGAACGCGCGCCACCAATAACAAAATGCATCTCTATCTCGCCCTTAACTGCTGATTAATGCTAGCAGCACCAAGTAAATAATGATCTCAGCTATTTGTTGAACTGCGCCAAGACAATCACCAGTAATACCGCCTATTTGGCGAATTAACCATCGACGAGCGAAAAATCTAAACACAACTAACACCGCCAGTATCGTTGTAACCAATGACCAGAAATAAGTGCTAGCGATGAAAAAGAACAACGGTAATACGCCAGTACAAAGGAGAGTAACGAGTTCGGTTTTTGACTGACGTTCAGCCAATGGTTTACTCTTGCTGGTGTCCTGCTCAGCAACATAGGCTGTGTTGTAGATCAAACTCCCTGCTATCGCTCGCGATAAACAATGGGCTAATACAACGCTCGCAACAAATCCCCAGCCAAGTTGCGTAGTTTCAGACAGTGCCAGCAATAGCTGATATTTAAGCAGGACTATCGAAAATAACGCCAACACACCATAGGTGCCAATGCGGCTGTCTTTCATGATACTCAGACGTTTTTCTATCGTCATACCACCACCTATGCCATCAGCAGCATCGGCCAGACCATCTTCATGAAAACCGCCAGTGACCAGAAAGCTGGCGATCATTGCTACCAACAACGCAACGTCATTTGGCCAAACCGTAATTGCAAGCTGAAAAGTTAGTAGAAAGGCGACGGCAACCACAACGCCAACAAGCGCGAAATAACGGCTGCTTTGGCTTAATAGTTGCGACGAGTAAGGCACATTTTGCCCTACCGGAATGCGGGTAAAAAACATCACTGCCAGTTGAAAAAGCTGCCACTGTTTCAGTGCGACCGAGCGCGAAATTGCCATTACACCGTAACTCCTGCACTTTCAAAGCTCGCCATATCGTTGTAAAAGCTTGCAGCTGCTAGCAGTATTGGACATGCCAGTGCTGCGCCGGTGCCTTCGCCCAAGCGCAGAGATAAATCCAGTATCGGTTTCGCATTGAGCTTACCAAGCAAAATACGGTGTGCGCTCTCATCTGAACAATGAGCAAAAATAAAGTAATCTCTGACATTGGCATCAAGTTGAGAGGCCACAAATGCAGCAACCGATACTATAAATCCGTCAATGAGCATTGGTACTTTGCGTTCAGCACACGCCAGCATGGCGCCAATCATTTGAACAATCTCAAATCCGCCCACTTCAGCCAGTACATCCAACGGTGCTCTACTAGGAAATCGCGCCAGCGCTTGTTGAATTAACAGCTGTTTTTGATTGAGTTGTTCGATCGAGATCCCAGTCCCACGCCCCACTGTTGCTGCAACTGGCACATTACTTAATGCAGCAAAAATTGCCGACGCTGCGCTGGTATTAGCAATGCCCATTTCGCCAAACATTACTAACTCACAACTTTGGTCTAGGATGCGTTGTACCGCTTGCTTACCTAAGTCAAGTCCCTGCTGTACTTGCTCTGGTGTCATCGCGGCCTGCGATGAAAAATCAGCGGTGCCCGCCCCTAGTCGCTGAATCATGAGCTCAGGATGTTCTACTGCAGTTGCTTCATCAATTGCCGTTTTGATCCCTGCATCAACAACATAAAAGTCAATGTTGTTGGTGCGGCAGAAACAGTTGATCGCGGCTCCGCCAGCTAAAAAGTTATGTACCATTTGATGCGTAACATCACTGGGCGCAATGCTCACGCCATGTTGAGCAATGCCGTGGTCGCCTGCAAACACTAACATCGTTGGTTGTTGCAGAGATATTTTTGCACATTGCCGTGCCAGTCTATGGCTTTGGATACTGGCAAGCTGCTTGGCCAACGTTTCCAGCATGCCCAACGCACCTAGCGGCTTAGTTTTATTGTCAATTACTTGTTGAATAGCCGCATCAAATTGACGCGTGACAGGAGTGATCATAAGCAACTACATCCGACGCATAAGAAACAGAAAGAACACACTACCTATGACGGAGGTAATGACACCGATTGGAATTTCCTGTCCCGGAATAATCGTGCGAGCAACGACATCTACCCAGACCAAGAAGCAACCACCTACTAAACCAGCACTCAATAGCAGTTTAGCTGTGGTAATACCAAAAAATGGTCGAACTATGTGCGGAATCATCAAACCGACAAAACCTATGCCACCGCAATAAGAAACGATAACAGCAACCATTGCAGCACTAATGACCAATGCCATCAGCCTTAACACGCTAACATTGATGCCCAAAGTGCTGGCACTTTCATCGCTGAGCAACATCGCATCAAGACGTCTGGCATATAACAAACCAATGCTACACGCCACAAGCACCACAGGAAATGTCCATGCGAGTGCACTATAGTCAGCACGCGACAGACTGCCCATTAGCCAGAAAATAACGCGGTTACTGGCAAATGCCTCACCAAAATACAGAATAAATGAGGTAAAGGCGCTCAACAGAAACGATACTGCAACCCCTGCTAATAATAAGTGCTCCACCCGTCGCCAGTTATTGTTCATTACCACCAACATTACGATAGCGACAGCAACCAGCGCCCCAATAAATGCTGCCAATGGCAAGGTAATCATTTGCACCTGTTCAGGCATTAACCCCGCAATTGTTGCGCCTAAGCCAGCACCGGCAACAATGCCAAACAAATAAGGATCAGCCAATGGATTTCGGGTCACGTTTTGCATTAACGCCCCTGCCGCGGCCAATGCAAAGCCCGCCAAAAATCCCATCAATACACGCGGTAAGCGAATATCCATTAAGATGGTTTGATAAACAGAGCGCTCACAGCCTACGGTCAGGCATTGCCAAATTTGGGAATAGCCGACTTCAGCCGCGCCAAACCCCATCGACAAAAATAATGAAACTAGTACAAGACCAGATAATACGAATGTGCTTTGCCACAATGTCCAACGCTTAAACATGGGCCGCTCCTGAAAAGGTTACACGCGGCTTTTGGGTGATTGGGTGTTGATCGACAATGCAAGGCAAACGAAATACAGCCTCTAGCCTTTCCGGCACCAACACATTTTCAGGCGTATCAAATGCGACCACTTGTCCTTGGTTAAGCAATAAAATGCGATCACAATATTGCGCAGCAAGATTTAAATCGTGAATTGACATCACTAAGGTCAAAGAAAGCTGCTTCACCAAAGCGAGTATTTGGTGCTGATAAAATACATCTAGATGATTGGTAGGTTCATCCATTATCAGCAATTGTGGCCGTTGCACGATTGCTCGGGCGATCAGGCATCGTTGCTGTTCACCCCCAGATAATATAGAAAATTTGCTGTCTAGCTTAGTCAGTAAGTCGACTTTTGTCGCCGCCATTTCTATGTGGCGAATATCTTCACTGGTATCGCGCTCAAAAATCGTTTTATGTGGCACCAACCCCATGTGAATGATGTCATATACGGTGAGGTCGAACACTGTTTCATTGTGTTGGCAAACTACGGCAACTAGCTGCGCCAATACGTGATTAGCCAGCGATTGCGCAGACTTACCGTTAATGAAAATATCACCAGATTGAGCTGAATATGCTTTATACAAGCATTTGAGAATTGAGGTTTTACCTGCACCATTCGGCCCAACAATACCTATTGCTTCATTGGCATTCGCCTTAAAGCTGATATCTTTGATAATTGTCTGGTGGTTAACCCCCCACGACAATGACTGAACCGACAAATTTGCTGCTGACATAGTAAAAACTTAACACTTAGCCTAATGGCAATGGCATAAATGCAGGAACGCAGCACAATGTCAGGGCAAGCATAACCATTAACTGCACACCAATGATGAATCAGTGTAATTAATTGATTAAACAGCCCAAAATATTGAAACTATCGCGTTACCCGCACGACAATAAAGCAAATACAAGAAAACATTACGTTCAATTGTCTCATTTACTCTTAAACCCTAAGGTATTACTTCTTCGCTTTTTGGCAGGTATCCTGACTCATGAAGATTGCCTGATATCAACTCACCCTTCCCAGTTACCCAGTGGTTTGTGAGCTCAGCTTCATTTACAGTTGCGGGAACAGTTACGAACTTTCATCGTATTCCCTGCTAAAGCACTCGTTATCTCACCATTAATTGGTATTAATAAACGAGTGCTATAGCGCTTTGTTCGCACAAAGCACCAAAAAACGGTCGTCACTATAACAGTAAAAACACCGTTTGGCTATATAGACGTCTAAAACTTTTTTTGTTTTGGATAATGCTCTCAGCAAGGTGTTCACCCTCTACTATAAACACCAAGCCGTTTTGCTAACCGAGCAAGATTGGCACGATCTGTTTTTAATATTCGACCTGCTTCTGCCCAGTTTCCATTAGACTGTCGTAATGCTTGTTTGATCATTTGCCGCTGATAAGACTCGGTCGCTTCTTTTAAACCTTTAGCCACGGGCATTCGAGTATCTGTTGTAGAAAGGTTGAATATTGGTGTAGCCTGGTCGTGCTCTGCCGTTAGAATCTCATAACAATCCTGATTTTCTATTTCAACAGTGTGTTTATTCACTTGTCGCGCACTTGCTTTAAGCGCCGCTCTACTCATGACATGCTCAAGCTCCCTGACATTTCCTGGCCACTGGTAACGCTGCATTTGTGCGAGCAAGGACTCCGATAGCTTAAGCTGTTTAATCCCCAGACTGCGTCGTACTTTTTCCAGAAAAAAACCTGCTAGCAACGTGACATCACCATCGCGATCACGTAATGGTGGTACAGCGATAGGGTATACACTTAATCGATGATACAAATCAGCGCGGAAGTTACCTGCTTCGACTTCCTCGAGTAGATTCCTATTAGTTGCGGCAATCACTCTAACGTCCACTTTTTCGGAGAGCTCTTTGCCAACGGGTTGAATTTCCTGATTTTGTAATGCACGTAAAATCTTACTTTGTGCACTATAAGGCAGTTCACCTACCTCATCGAGAAACAAAGTACCGCCACTGGCAATACTAAACTTACCGCGACGCTCACGCTCAGCACCGGTGAATGCGCCTTTGGCATGACCAAATAATTCACTTTCAATGAGGTTTTCAGGAATGGCCGCACAGTTAACATGCACGATTGGTGCTTGAGCACGTCTTGAAGCCTTATGAACGGCATCGGCCACCAATTCTTTGCCGCAACCCGTTTCGCCTGTGATCAATACGGTAAAATCAGACGTAGCAACGAGCGCTATCTCTCGTTTTAGTTGCTGCATTGTCGCACTCTGGCCAATCATTTCGTGACCCATCGCATTCGTTTGCTGAAGGCTCATTTCTACCACTGCTTGTTGCGACATCGCGACATTTTGTTCCATCAGTTCAATCATCAAAGCAGTATGTAGGTGAGCAGCAGAGATCGCAGACAACAACGCTAATGTTTTACTGGCAATATTATCAAAGACACCAGTGGTTAAGCTGTCGAAAGTGACCACGCCAATAAGATTGTCATCATAGCGTAAAGGGAGACCCATGCATGCGTGCATTGGTAAATCATCGTCACTGTCAATGAGCAGTCCATCAAAAGGGTCTGGCAACTGACAATCGGCGCTAAATCTTATGGGCTCCTGACTTTGGCATATTTCAGCAAATCTTGGATGCTGCTTAACAACAAAACGGCGCCCTAAGGTTTCTTCAGACAATCCTTGCTGTGCAAGGGGGACTAATATGTCGCCGTGCAAGCGTAATAATGTAATCGCATCACAACGAATAACCTTTCTTATCGTCGATAACAGCCGATCGAAACGATCTTGGCTAGACAGGCTCTGTGCTAAATCAAGCGATAGCGATAGCAGCGCATTTGTGGGAATATCAGACATCGGGGCTCAGTAAATTAGTCAAATTAGCTCCCTATCAATGTAGTCAATTCGACTCCTATTTACAATATAAGTCAATAAGACTACAACATAAAGAGTCAAAAAGACTACAAAACAATCCCAAACAAAATCAAATAACCAATAAAATCAAACACTAAAAAATTGGCATTAGATTTGCCAAGCAGAAACTAGTAACTGGTATAGGCCCTCAAAGGTCAACGACCCCTAGTTTTGTAGGAACGACTATGTCTCAAACCACGATGTCACAAACCACGGTGATACCAACGATTTCACCAACACACCACGTGAATTTTCTACGGTGTGTGCATTTAGGCAATGTATTAATGCTGATTAGTTTTATTGTTTGCGCTATATCAATACTCGCCACGTTTAAATATGACAATCTAGTTAGCATACAACTTCAAATTGTTGCCCATATTTGCACCATCATCTTTGCGGGTTTATTTAAGCTAGGTTATGTCATCCGTTGTGTTGGTCAACATGGGTTAGGAAAACAGAGTTTTTAATATGCTGACTATTCAAGAGCCCCTCCAACAATCAGGGCAACACAAAACACGCTGGCAGGCAATTTGTTATGCGCCTATTTTTGAGCTGGCATTTCGACCATTCTTTCTATTGGCAACGCTGTTTTCTTGCTCGGCCTTAACCGTATGGCTGCTTCAACTTAGTGGTACGCAAATCATGCCACATCAGGCCATTGCACCTACGTTATGGCACGCGCATGAAATGATCTTTGGTTTTGCCATCACAATCGCTGTCGCTTTCATTTTAACGGCAGGCCAAACCTGGACGAATCAGGCTAGCCTGAGTAAAGGGCCGTTATTCGGTTTCGTACTACTGTGGTGCGCAATCAGAGCAGCGCTTTATTATAACTCTAACGTTAGTGTCATTTTGGCTCTCATCCTATCGGCAATCTGGTGGTTAATGGCCATAGCCACATTTTCGAGAATGGTGATACGCGCAAACAACAAACGCAATTTTCTGTTTGTTCCTATCTTGACGATATTAGCGACGCTTAACATTCTAGTACTCACCTTGAGCTATCACCAACAATTTACAATAGTTACATCGCTTATGCAGATCAGCCTGCTTATGATGACGCTGATCATGTCGATCTTAGGTGGTCGTGTGATTCCATTTTTTACCGCTAGAGGAGCAAACACAGGGTCTTTCCAAACACCTTTAGTCATCGAAAAACTTGTGTTAGTCGCGTCAATATTCACTGTTGCTTTTTTTATTTTGCATTTGTTTTTCACTAGCCTTACACCAATTCTACCTTGGGTGTTTTCACTGACAGCCTTGCTACACGTAGCTCGTCTCGCTTTTTGGAAGACTCCGCAAACGTGGAAAGTGCCGCTGCTTTGGAGTTTGCATTTATCCTATTTATTGATGGCGTTGGGTTTGTTACTGCTCGGTTTCTCATACTGGCTTACCGCAATCACCTTTAGTATGGGCATACATACATTAACAATTGGCGGCATTGGATTGATGATATTAAGCATGCTAAGTCGAGTATCTTTGGGTCACACCGGCAGAGCACTACAAATCAAACCGATTATTATCGCAGCGTTTGTATTACTCGTTTGTTCATTGATTTTTAGGGTTGCACTGTTAACTATCGTGAACCCATATAACGCATGGCTAGGTAGTGCACTGTGTTGGATAGCCGCTATGACCATATTTCTTTGGGTATACACACCAATATTAACTCAAAAGCGTGCTGACTTAGCACCGCCTCCGCCACCAAAAGCAGCGCGTAGCTAATCTTTACACGAATATATGTAACCGCTGCATTTGAACGCAACGATCAAATGCAGCGAATTAAAAAGACAATCAATAGCTTAAACTGCTTGAGCCACATCACTTTCTGGCAACTTTTGCACGCCATTGTATGCATTAAGAATTTTACTCACCAAGGCAATACGGTTCAAATAGCTCTTTTTGCACGCTCGCTCATTTTCAGTGTGATCGCCGTCACCGAAAGGACCAAAGCCATCTAACGTAGGTACGCCAATGGCTGACACGACATTAGCGTCTGATACCCCGCCCCGTCGTTCCAACCTAAATGGTGCTTCAGTAATTGCTTCGAAAGTTTGGATCAGTGACACTTGTTGTTCAGAAGTTTGCATCACATCTCGCTGCACACCTCCTGTTAGCGACACACGAATACCTTTAACTTTTGGCGCATTTGCCACCTCTTCTATTCCATCAAGAATTCGCTGCTTTTCCTGACTATCGGTAAATCTTGCTTCTACCTTTATTTCAGCACGCGGTGATATTGTATTTGCGCCAATACCGCCAGTAATTTTGCCTGCATTTACTGTTGAGCCACTCGCCAGATCAGTCAGGCTCGTTAACGATATCACCATGTGAGCCGCAGCAAGATTAGCATTGATACCGTCTTGGTAATGGTTACCTGCATGTGCCGCCCTTCCTTCTATTGAAATGGTAAAAGTTGCAATTCCTTTGCGCGCAATTACGATTTCCTGTGCTGGCCCCGCAGCTTCAAATACCAGACACAAGTCATAATCTCTGGCAAGCTGAGCAGTCAATGCTTTGCTGTCATCACTGCCCGTTTCTTCATCGCTCACCATTAGAACATCAATATTGGCGATTTCACCATGCTGCTGATACACATTGCGCAAAGCTTCCAGCGCAACCATATTTCCGCCCTTCATGTCACACACGCCTGGGCCATAAATCCATTCATCGTCTTCACTGAAGCCTTCAAAGGTTTGCGGTGGAAACACCGTATCAAAATGTCCTAGTAGCAATACTTTCTTACCCGCTTTTTTAGGCGACACAAAATGTAGATGATCACCAATACCTTCCCGTTGATAAACATTGACGAGAAAACCGAGCTCCTTCATCCATTGCGAATACAACGCAGCAACGGCATCAACGCCAGCTTTATTCTTTGTATAAGAATTAATGTTAACCAATTGAGCTAGTTGCGAAAAATCATAATGTTGTGACATTGCTCACTCCTTTACACCACACATAAGGTTCTTCATGCTATTGCAGCGAGGATTGTTGGCAGATTGATGACAATACTGTGTTGAATTGATGAATAAGCGATGACAGTAATATTTAGCCTGACTGCCACTGCAACATTTACTACAAATTCATGAATTATTTTTTGCAATAACAATACGTAATACAGCGGTAACAGTGCATTTTTAGGCTAGGTGGTTACAGATTAATCAAATGCGTTTAATCAGTTATTTTTAATACCCCTAACTAAGAGAAATTCAGGAACGAAAATGTCGAAGTATACCGTTGGAATGTGGATGTATAAGAATGGCGGTGGTCAAGCCATACAAGAAGAACTGATAAATCAATTACAAGCAAGAGATATAAAAGTTATTCCCGATTTGAATCTGGCAAATGCCGTTGCAACAAATGGCCATATCTTGTGTAAAAAAGTGGCCATGGAAGAGCTGGATGCCTTCTTTTCCTACAACGCGGGTAAACAAACCCAATATCAAATGTATCTGTATCAAACACTGAATGACTCAATTCCCTGTTTGAACAACTTTGACGCATTCGCCTTATCCGAAGACAAGTTTCGCACCTCGCATAAGCTCAACCGAGCAGGTATTAGAACCGCTGACTATAAAATGCTGAAAAATCGCGATAAGAAACGACTGAAGAAAACACTTAAAGAATGGGAAGGACGGTTAGTTTACAAACCTACCGACGGCTGGGGCGGTATGGGTATTGTAAAAATCGAGAATGAACGAGCACTGGACATGCTATTTCCATTTTTGGAGCACACCAATATCCCGCATTTTTACGTAGAACGCTTTGTGAACTATGACATGACGGACTATCGCATCGATATCGTTAATGGCGAATATATCGCTTGTTACGGCCGCAGAGCCCCCAAAGATGATTGGAAGACGAATATCACTAGTGGTGGTAGCATAATGTTACGAGAACCAAGCCAAGCTGCTATCGAACTTGCGCTAAAAGCAGCCAAAATCACGGGGCTGGAGATTGCTGGCGTCGATCTTATTTTCGACTTAGAACGCCAAGAATACGTTGTTCTAGAAGTCAACGGTATTCCCGCATTTGCCACACCAGAACAAGAACAGCTTGGACTCAACTTCAACCACAAGAAGATTTCCAAGATTGTCGATTTGATCGAACAGCGCGTGCAAGGAACTGCATCCACCACTACTGCCAAGGTTGTTAACTTTTAATCAGTCTACGGAATTTAATTTCATGAAAAATACACCATCGCTCCCTAAACTCGGCCTGCTATATCTTGACCATGTGTTGCGCTTTTTTGACGTCTCAAATTTTAAGGGTTGGCCAGATAAAATTGAATCTGTCGTTTACCATTGGGGCAATGACAAACAACGATTTATCGACGAAGTAAAACGCAAGAATATCGACGTTCTTATTGGCAATATTCCAGCAACTGCCTATGAAACATTCCGTGAAATTGCCCGTGCCTTGCCCAACGTGCGCTTTGTTCCGTCATTGGATGCACAATTTGCCAACAAGTCGAAAGAAAACGTGACCCATTTTTGTCAAAAGTACGGTCTTCCGATTCCTAAAACAGACATTTTTTATGAGCAAGACGAAGCACTAGCATTTTTGCAAAATACCCGCTATCCGAAGATCATCAAAAAATCATATGGCCCCTCAAATTATGGCGGATATTACGTCCATAAAGTAGATAGCTTTGATGAAGCCAAATCTCTGTTGAATGTAAAACGTTACTACCCTGTTTACGTACAAGAGTTTGTGCCAATGGCAGCCGATATTCGCGTGATGTTGGTTGGCCATCGACCAATTTGTGCGTTTTGGCGACGCCCGCCTGAAGGTGAATGGCTGACCAATACTAGTCAAGGTGGCGCAATTGACTACCTTAACGTACCACAAAAAGCCCTGAATATAGCTGTTCAAGCGTCAAAGGCCGCAAACGCTGAATATTGGGCATGCGACATCGCATTAGGCACAGACGGTAAATTCAGAATATTAGAATGCGCCACGGCATTTGCTGCTTTTCCTTACGTTCGTGATTGGATAGGTCAGTACTTGATGTGGTTGCTATCAGACGGCCAGTTTAAAAAGCCGTACTTTCCACTGTTTAATTGGGAAGAACTCGGCAAGATCAATTCTTCGCTCTTACGCACGATGCGTCACATTACCTTTGGCGAATATACACCGAGTTACGACTGTAATGACGTGCTGGCACACGCAACGGCAATCGATTTCTCGTTGCTGCCAGTTGAATTAATGCCACAAGAAGAGTGGCCAAGTGAGCAATGGAATTTTCAAGATAACTATCAATCGAGCAAACAAACGGCCAAGTATCAAGTGAGCCGTGATGCTAATGCACTCGGTGATGAAATCAATGTGGTTAATCAAAATGCTGAGCAAACTGCTGACTATCGATTCGATACAAATCAACTTGAAAGCTTTTTCGCATCGATCAAAGGTATTGGTAAAAAAATGGTCGATGCCATCATCGATACTTTAGGTCGTGAAGGCACGGTTGCCGCGTTGCAACATGACCCTGCCAAATTGCTCTGCGTAAAAAACCTGAAAGAAAAAAAACTTGCCCTCATTGTCGCCCATTGGCAGAAGATGATGACCGCAACTAGCAGATAATTTACGAAGGTAATTTACATTGAAAAAGCAATATACCTCATACGCGCAAACAGTGAGTTTTTTAGAGAAAGCTATGGGCGAACATCCCCATTTGCTAAGGCTCACCCAAATCGGTGAGACATGGGAAAAAAGGCCAATTTTGTTAGTCACCATCTCACTCGATGTTGAGTATGCTGATCAAAAGCCCGCGCTACTCTACACAGGCACCATTCACGCCCGCGAATGGATTGGCAATGAACTTGCCATTAAGTTCATTGAATATGTGATCAATAATTACCGTTTTAACCCCAAGCTTAAAGAAGCGCTTACACGTAATACCTTGTACATGGTGCCTTGCCTGAATCCTGACGGCTTTGAATTTTCGCGCAATCATTTCTCATTTTGGCGTAAGAACCGTCGCGATAATAAAGATGGCACTTATGGGGTAGATTTGAACCGTAACTTTGGCGTGCGCTTTAAAAAAGGAGCTGATACCAGTCTTAATACTTATTCTGGTCCAGAAGCCTTTTCTGAACCTGAAACTCGCGCGATTCGTGACTTTGTACTAGCTCACAAGAACATCACCATAGCACTTGATTACCACTCTCAAGGCAATGTTTTTTTTCCTGCTCATAAGTTTAATCATGAGACGGAAATTGAAGGCACAGATCTCAATATTTTATGTGCTAATATGAATCGCGAAATCTTCAAAGTGACTGGTCGAAAGTACGGTATACATCGCGGTAAACCACCAGCTAACCTGATTCATGGGAGCGGGCGCGAATACTATTATTCGCTTGGTATACTTGCAGCAGTGGTGGAAGTTGGCACCCGTAATATTCCTGATTATTTGATTAATATGTCACAGAGTGTTGATGAGAATATACCAGCAGTACTGTTTGCGTTATCAGAGGCCGTGAACTATTCCAACGTTGCGCCAGCACGACCAAGCCAATTCGTCTTAGATTCAATTGACACTTCAACCGCTAGAATTAGCTGGCAATATGATGATAACAAGGAAGTGTATTTTGAAATTTATCGAGCCGAGCAAGTGAAAACGGCATGCTCTGACGAAACACTAGTCGCAATTACCCATGCAACACATTTTACCGATGTGCAATTAAAAAGCGGCAAAAAATACTATTACAATCTGCGCGCCGTAGACCAAATTAGCAAGATAAAGTCACCGTTTTGCCCAGAGCTAAAAGTTAAAACTATGCTGGCTGCAGATGAATATTCGCGTTCACTCTTTCCACTAAAGCGCGATATTGGCTATGTTAGCCAGTGGCAAACCGACAAGAATAAAGAACATTTTGGCTATAACTCACTCTTTGTTGGGGTGAACAAACGAAAGGGTGTGTGCTATGGCGTAATTGCCTTCACTTTAGATAACTTGCCTGAAGATGCAAAGCTAAAATCTGCCAAGTTTTCTCTTTATCCCATGAACCGCGTTAACGCAAAAGTAGAAAACTTTGGTGAATGGACCGTATCAATTCTAGACCACCACCAAGTTAGCGACATTACCGATTTTGCCCAAATTGACCGCGCAATTCCGGTACAAACACTGGGGCACGCCATTGCCTCCGAACAACTCACTCAAGGTATATGGAGTGAGTGGGATTTCAATGTTACCGAGCGACACATACTCAAAAAAGCGATAAAAGATGGCAAAGTTCTACTAAGAATTGAAGGCCCGAAGAAGTTACCATTAGGTGCTGATTCTCAAATGATGCAATTTGATATTGGCTACGGAAAATTTGGCGCTGGCATTCACTATCGTCCCAATCTCGACATTATCTATACTCGAGCGCCAGCAACGATAACACTTGATCCTATTGCGTTAAATACCATCAACAAGCATACGATCATCGAAAAACAACTGTCATCAGGCTTTGATGAAGATGGCGATATTGTTTACGGCCAAATGGCGTTTATGCTTAACGATTTACCTGATGCGAGTAAAACCGTTATCACCAATGCTTACTTGATCATGCACAGCAAGTCTCCAATGAATACCCAGAAAGATACGCGCTTTACAATCGAATTAGCCAGCCTCAAAGATATTGACTACCAAAGTGTGAAAGAAAGGCGGAAGAAAGAATTTATCGGCTATGAAGTCAGTAACGCACAACTCAAAGAAAACAGCACTCATCACTTTATTTTTGACAGTTTTTGCAAGCAGCAATTGGAAAAACTACACGAGAACGGTAAGCCTTGTTACTTAATCATTCGAGCCACCAGTTCTTCGGTTGAAAGAGCCCAGCAAGTGGATTGGCATGGCGAAAGCTCAACGCAACTCCCACAACTCGTTATTGAGTACATTCCACGTCGCAAACGTCCCGTTAGTGCCCCTCAACAGCTGAGCGCCAACGTGGACAACAGACAAGTTAAACTCACTTGGCAAAATCCGAATGATGAGGATTTCGTCGGCTGTTTCGTCGTGCGGAATCGTTTTCACCCCCCCAAGTCCCCCAATGATGGCGTAAAACTCTATGGTGGTCCAGATGAATACACATTTGATAATTTTGGCAATGCCAACATTCCCAAATATTACTCAGTGTTTAGTTACGACGATGTGCCTAATTTTTCGGAACCCGTCAGCATTTATTACACCGTTAATGAGACTATTGTCATCGATGAAGAAGAATTTGAACCTCAAGACAACGACGAACCAAGCATCGCTGATTGATTTTAGTTTTTGTTAGTCATCAACGTGCATGGCGTTAACAGTATCGAGATAAGAATGAACGGCAGCTTATCAGCCGTCCATAGAATCATCGTTGTCGTTCTTAAAACTTCCCATGATTGTTTCAGCGACTAAGGTCGTTAGCTCTCTAAGCTCATCGTCACTGGCATTATCACGCAGTGCTTTTTCAGTGAGGTTGTTTAAACGTTCTTTGGTTGCAGCATCCATGTCAGAGCCCTTCCTTCTTTGAGATGAAATCACAGTATAGCTTGTAATAGCGAATTTGCCTGAAATCGTATCAAATCATGAAAAAGTCATATTATCCATGCCCAGTTGGTCAACAAATTTAATCCACATAAATATCATTTACTTAAACTACCGCTTACTTCACCGACCTTAAAACACTGTAATTTTCAATTTACAGTCTCAAAACGCAAAAGTGCCCGTTCGGGCACTTTAAATAGCTTTTGGCGTATTACCAAAAGTTAAACTTTTACACCTTCAATGTGTAACTCAAGATCAACATGCGTAGACGCAGGTCCTAGATTCGTTTTAATACCAAAATCTTTTAAACCTAAACGAGTCTTACCTGCAAAACCAACACGGTAGCCGCCCCAAGGGTCTTTGCCTTCACCAATTTTTACTGCATCAATCTCAATACTTTTGGTCACATTGTGTAATGTAAGGTCACCTTGAATAAGCAGTTTACCATCACCTTTATCTATCACTTTTTTGCTGACAAATTTTGCCGTAGCAAACTCGTCAACTGATAAGAAATCGTCACTACGTAAGTGCTTATCACGTTCAGCGTGATTTGAATTGATACTCGCCACATCAATTGACACTTCAATCTTAGATGCAGCAATATTATTTTCGTCATAGTTAAACTTACCAGAGAACTTATCAAAGCGCCCCGTTAGCCAGCTGTAACCTAAATGCTGAATTTTGAAATTGATTGATGCATGCGCGCCTTTAGTATCAATAACATAATCAGCTGCTGAAGCTGTCATCGCTAATGTCGATATCAAAAGACTTGTAGTTACACCTGCTAATAGTTTTTTCATAGGATTCCTCTTAAAATTCTGAAAACAATAATTGTCTGTTACGTAAAATATATTTATGTTCTGTACTTGCTGCTGAGCATACGTCTTAACGTAGCGTCTTTATCAACAAAGTGATGTTTAAGTGCAGCGATGGCATGTAACGCCACCAGAGCTAATGCGCCATAGGCAACATATTTGTGAATCGCGCCAGCAATGTCAGCCTGATCGTCAAATAGCTCTCCAAACCCTGGTACTGTAAACCAAGTAAATACATCGATGCCTCGACCATCTGCGGTCGAGATTAAATAGCCACTAATAAAAATCACAAACAACACGCCATACAATGTGATGTGCATAAGATGGCTAGCGCGTTTTGCTAATTGGCTATGTGTTGCAATCGGTTTAGGGTTTACTTGTTTGACACGCCAAATGAGTCTGACGATCACTAACATTGACAGCAATATGCCGACACTTCGATGCAAATCAGGCCCTTTTTTATACCATTGGTCGTAATAACCTAGATCTACCATCCAAAAACCCAACCCGAACAAAGCGAAAAAGCTTATAGCAACAACCCAGTGCATAATAATTGCCGCAGTGCCATAGCCATTTTCAGTGTTCTGCATAACTTTAAACCTTAATACCAATCCGACTAACTCTTAACTAATAGCGTTAGTGTGCCAGCACAACCTATAAATTAATATTGAATAATATTAAACAACTAGTAAACTTTTACTTAAATCAAACATTTTTGTAAGCCATGACCTTAGACCAACTCAAGATGCTGGTTACCTTAGCCGACACAGGCACGTTAAAACAGGCGAGCGCCCTGTTACATAAGACACAACCTGCCATTAGCCAAGGAATTAAGCAACTGGAATCCCAGTTAAACGTAAAACTGTTCGACCGTTCTTCTTACCGATTAACACTAACAACAGCTGGGCGTAAGATCTATCACCACGCAATGCGCACCCTTAAAGAAGCTAATGAGTTAAAGCAACTCTCAGTGCACCTTGCTAGAGGCGAAGAGCCTCAGGTTGTGATCGCTATGAACGCATCGTTTGATATACGCAAAATTATTCCAATGCTTGAAACAATGCAGCAGCAATTTCCCCAAACACAAATTGTGTTGAAACAGGAATATTTGAGTGGTGCGATTGAATCTGTAGAGGATAAACGTGCTGATATCGCTATTACGACCATAGATCTTGTTAAATTGGAATTAGGGAAACTCACTGCAATATGGCTAGATCAAGGAGACTTGATCAATGTTGCCTCGCCAAAGCTCATTGAACGTCACCCTGATTTAACGAGTGCCACTGAGCTGCTCAACGAATATCAAATTGTTGTTCAAGACTCAGGACAAAGTTCTCAGGGCAAACAATTTAGCGTACAAACAGGTCAACGCTGCTGGTATGTGAACGATTTTAATACCAAGCATACTTTGATAAAGAGTGGTATTGGTTGGGGAAGATTGCCCGATTCAGTTATCGATAAAGATATCGCATCTGGAGACCTTGTACCGCTACAGCTGGACGATTTGCGCACTAAGCTACCACTCAATTACCATGCAATTAAGCATAAAGATCAAATCTTTGGACCGGTTGCTGAATCACTTTGGCAGGCATTAACGGCTTTTGGGGAAGGAAATAGTAGTCCGCATTAAGCCCCTAACGATATTTGTTAGGGGCGTGATAAGTTGGTGATGGCATACCGTTTAGTATCAAGCGAGTTTAGCCACCACGTCATTAGTAGTTGCGTTTTGTTCCTCTTGCGTAAGATTGGTAACTTTTGAATCTGAGAACTTCGCTTCGCGAGTTTCGGCAATCAACAAGTATATCGTTGGCAAGATAAACAGTGTGAAAATGGTGCCGATAAACATGCCGGCTACCAAGATGATACCAATGCTATTGCGCGATTCAGCACCTGCACCTGTTACCAAAATAAGCGGAAAATGTCCCAAAATAGTGGCAGCACTTGTCATCAGAATTGGGCGTAAACGAGTTTTGGCAGCTTCAACAATTGCCGATACTTTGCTCTTACCCATCGTTTGTAGGTGATTAGCAAATTCAACAATCAAGATACCATTTTTTACTACGAGTCCTACTAACGTTACCAGTCCTATCTGTGAGTATATGTTTAGCGTAGTGAACGATAGATATGACCAAACCAACGCGCCTGATAACGCCAGCGGTACACTCCCTAACAACACGACCAACGGATCTCTAAAGCTATTAAATTGCACTGCAAGTAATAAGAAGATCACTAATAGCGATACCGCCATTACCGTTAGCAAACTATTGCCTTCTTTTTTGATTTGGCGTGACTCACCTGCATAATCAATCGAATACTGCATCGGCAACACGTCGCGAGCAATCTCTTCCATGGCTTGCAAAGCCTGCCCTTTCGTTACTCCGGGTAAAACACCACCATAGAGTCTGAACGAGTTTTGCTGAGCGAACGAACCAAGTGCTCTTGGCACCGTTAACCACTTAAGTTCAACGAAATCCGCAAAAGGCACTAGCTCGCCATTTGCCGCGCGTATAGTAAGCGATAATATTTGTTCAGGGTCGACATCGGCATTGTCTCCCACTTGAGGAATAACACGATAGGCTTTGCCAAAATGTTCGAAACGATTAACGAAATTAGTTGATAAATAAGTCGAAAGCTCGCTCGACACTTGCGCAACCGTTAATCCAAGATCAGCAATTTTTTGCTTGTTAAGCACGAGTTCAAGTTGCGGTAAATCGACTTTCAAATCAGTATCAGCATACATGAAAAGTCCTGACTGATAAGCCGATTGCACCAGTTGTTGTGCATACTGATTCATGTCGTAATGGTTGTCACTTGATTTGATCACCATTTCTACATCAAATTGACCCGCAGTAGGTAACGGTGATGGTAACACCGGAAATATATTGAGCCCTGCTGACTGTGAAAGACGGCCATAAATTTCAGGCAATTTTTCTGCTGTGGTGTAGTCACGCTCTTTCGCGTGTGTAAACTCAAGCCCACCAAAACCACCGCTTGGCATTAATATTTGCCAAACTTGCTCAGTACCTTCAATCGTCAACAAATCTTCAACAACAGGGGTAATGTGCTGCTCAGTATAGCTAAGTGAGCCGTCAGGAGGTGATTGCATCACCAAAGTAACACTACTTTGATCTTCCATAGGCGCGAGTTCTTTCGCAGAAAACAGATAAAAAGGCACAATTAATAACATCAACACTATCGCGACGAAACTGACCTGCCCCTGACGCGATAGCAATTGCGTTAACCACTTGCCATAACGTGTTTGTACATGTTCAAAAATACGATTAACTTTTTGTGTCAACCGCCCTTCCTGCCCACCTTCAGGGTTAACATGAGCGCTCATAATCGGTGAAAGCGTAATTGCTACAATACCTGAAACCGTTACGGCAACCGCTAAGGTAAACGCAAACTCTTTAAATAGTGCACCAGTAAGTCCTGATAAAAAGCCAATGGGTGCATATACGAGCGCCAACGTCAGTGTCATCGAAATAATCGGCACCAATAGTTGACGCGAGCTAAGCATGGCGGCCTCTAGTTTAGACATACCACTGCGCATGTGACGGGCAACATTTTCAACCACCACAATGGCGTCATCGACCACGAGACCAACCGATAGCACGATAGCAAGCACAGTCAAAAGATTTAGACTAAAACCCATAAGCCAAATCGCAGCAATCGCACCGAGTAATGAAATAGGAATAGTGATTAGCGGCACCAAAGCAGTTCGCCATGATCCCATTAGTAAGAGCACCACAATGCCGACCAAAAGTACTGTTTCAAATAAGGTGATGACGATTTCGTTGATTGCATCACGCATATACAAGGTGCCGTCGTAGGCCAAATTGATATGAATACCCTGCGTATCCTTTTGATTGAGCGCTTCAACAACCTGATACAACTCGTTGCCAATCTCTATTTCATTAGCACCCGGCAATGGCCAAACAGAAATATACACCGTATTCTCCGTATCAAATCGAGCTGTGTTTTGTGGCGTTTCAGCGTCAATCTCAACTTTGGCTACATCGGCAAGTAATATTGTGCCCTGATTGCTTTTTTTAATGATGATCTGCTTAAAATCCTCTACGCTGGATAGTTGTGTGTTTGCAACAACATCCAAACGCGTGCTTTGATTGTCTAAATAACCTAATGTTGATATTTGATTGTTAACCGACAGCGACTGATATACTTCAGCAGCGCTTACGTTCAGCGCTTCGAGCAATGTAGGTTGCAACCAGATACGCATCGCAGGCGTGCGTGCTCCTTCAATCCCTACTCGCTGTACACCCGTAATATTGTTAATACTCGGGTTAATCTGACGCGTCAGATAATCACTCAATTCACTCAAGTTCATATGCTCTGACGACACATTGAGGTAGAAAACCGCATACGGTCGATCAGCGCGTGTCACCGAGACCACCGGATCTTCTGCACCTGTAGGTAGCTCAAAGCCAATTTGACTTAGGCGAGTATTTAACTCCGCAAGGGCCATCGTGCTATTTTCATTGAGCGCTAGCCACGCGGTTACTTTACTGTATCCAGCCTTAGTTTCAGAATCTACATATTCAACCCCCGGCACAGTGGCGGCAATGCGCTCAATGGGATCGGTAACAAATCCTTTTACGATATTTGGCTGTGCGCCAATGTAAGTAGTTTCTATGGTTAATGAGGCACTTTCAATTTTAGGAAACTGTAAGACGGTTATTTGTTTCACCGCCCACAAGCCAGCAATACTGATTATCAGTGAAATGACGATGGCGAGAATGGGGCGATTAACGAAAATATCGGTGATTTTTCGATTCGAATGACTCATGACTTACTCCGCGATAGCAATCGTTTGGTCGAAGTGCGTTTTAGCGCCGGGGTAAAGTTTAAACGCGCCTTTGGTCGCAACCAACGTATTGTCTGTTACCCCATGTGAAATAACCGCTTGCTCACGATTAATGGCGGCTACTTTAACTTTCACTTTTTCTGCTCGGAATGTGCCGCCTACATCTGCATTCACCTGATAAACATAGTCGCCACTTTGATCACGCACTATCGCCAACGCTGAAACAGCAATATTTTCGACAGGTTCCGTCACTGGCACCGTAATCCGAACCAATTGATTGGCGACCAATGATTGATGGTCAACGGTCAACGTGGCTCGATAGTGAAGCTGACGTGTTTCAAGCGACACATGCTTGGCACGAGTCACAATAGTCGCTTCACGCTCAAGTGATTTGTGATCGACGAATGTTACCTTTACCGTCGATTCAGGCACTAGCAGTGGGTAAGTTTGTGGTAAATAAAAATCCACCCAAACTTCGCGCTCAGTACCAACCAACTCTACAACAGTTTCGTTAGTATCTAAGTATTCCCCTTCTTTTAGATCATGAATACCGACAAATGCGTCAAATGGGGCGCGTAGCGTTTTTCTGGCAATTAGGCTTTCAATTCTGGCCACCTCAGCTTTGGCGATAGCAACATCAGATTGCGCTGCATCCACTTTTTCTTTGCTAATGCGTTCAGATTTCGCCAAAGTTTGAAAGCGTGACAACGTTAATTTGGCTAAATTGAGTTTGGCTTTGGCTGCGGCAAGTTGAGCGCTTTCTTCATCATGCTCAATCACTAGCAACACTTGCCCTTCCTGTACCACTTCGCCTGAAGCCACATGAATTTGGGCAATTTTACCTGCCAGTTCGTTTTGAATAATGAGATGATTTTTTGGCTTGATTGTGCCTGAAACTGCGCGTGTTTGCTGAAAATTAATCGCCTTTGCGCGACTTACTTCTATAGCAATTGCAGGCTCATAATTGGATTGGCTTGCAGATTCAGCAGATTGTGCCTGCTTATATACGAATAAACCTGACACCGTGAGTGCCGTGATAACTACCGTTAAAGTCCATGATAAATAACGCATAACGTCCCCTTAAATTTTGATAAACAGCGACAAATCAAGTTGTCGTACTTAAAACAATTGCCGGCATGCTACTACCTCAACTATACTTGAGGTCAACAGCTTATTTGGAAAAAGTATCATGCTAAAAGGTAATGAATTGTCCGTAGGCGAAGTTGCAGAGCGCGCAGGCATCGCAATATCAACGCTTCATTTTTACGAGAAAAAAGGATTAATTTCGTCGCACCGAGATCAAGCAAATCACCGACGATACTCGCGAGATATATTGCGCATTATTTCCGTTATTCGCATTGCTCAAGAATCAGGTATTCAACTCACAGAAATTAAGCAAGCCTTATCTGCATTGCCAAACCACAAGAAAGTGACCGTAGAAGACTGGACAAAGTTATCTAATCAATGGCGAGAGCAGCTAAATCACCGAATTAGCCAACTTATTGACTTAAGAGACAATCTCGATGAGTGCATCGGATGCGGTTGTTTGTCGATCGAAAAGTGCCGACTAGCAAACCCAAGAGATAGACTCGCTAAGAAAGGACCCGGACCACACATTTACCATCCCGAGCCGGATGAGAGTCAATGACGACAAGTATATTTTGTTACGCAATTTAACTACCCGAACTCCATCAATTGAGATAAAGTGCACCGTATGATGATTATTCGTTCAGCTTGCATGACGCTTATAGGCATTATGCTCTTTCTCTTAATATTCTTGCCCTATGCAATGGCTGAGTCATTCGTTGGCCAATGGCATGTGTTTCACGAAGACAATAAAGCGATTGCACAAACGATTGACGGCTTTGATAAGCTCAGAATCGAAGTCACCGACAATGATCAGACACGTATCGTTTTATCCCTACATGGATTCGCTTCATTTGGTACCACTGAAAACGTGCTTGAATATGCCTCGCCTATTTATGGTCGCATTCGCACTGGCAATTACGTTATTCAAGGTCAACAAGTCATCATTGAGGACGTTTATGAAGTACAAAGGTTTATCCAAAACCTACGAGATATTTCATCACACCTGATAATGGCCGCCGAAAACATAGGCTATTCATTTACAGAACGTAAAGTTTCTATCGCTTATGTGAATAACCACACACCGCCACTACTCAAGCGCAGTCAGTTCTCTACCGTTGAAATTGACGAAGTATTGGAATTAATAGGCATCACAGAGTATTCAGGCTAATAGATAACATCTGTCACCTACCTCGTTGAAAGATAATATTAAAACCCAATTGACGTTAGCGATTATTCATTATTAACTATAATCAATGGTGTGATATCAATTTATAGGAACGCTCACAGTCATGAATCGTAATTTACCGGTAAGTGTTCGAACTTGACACATATGTTTCTAATATCACGCCTCACTTCAGCATTACTTTATTGTTTGCTGCTAACTGGTTTATTATTTGCCTCAACAACACATGCTTCAAAGGCAAGTGGGATAAACATTGTCACTGAACATCTTGAACCGTATCAAATTCTCATGCCTTCTGGGGAGTTATCTGGTTTTGCCATTGATGTAGTTCGCGAATTGCAGGCCATGATAGGTAATCAGGACAGGATTCAAGTAATGCCATGGGCACGCGCATATAATACCGCGCTGCGACAACCCAATACGCTGATATTTTCTATCGCTAGAACGTCGTTTCGTGAAGATAAATTTCACTGGGTCGGAAGTCTAATCGTTGAAAAACTATATTTGTGGTCACTTGATCCTGCATTGGTAAACACCATCAATTCAATTGAGTCCTTTTCTCCTCGAAGTATTGCAACAGAAAGAAACTCAAACGTAGAACAATATTTAACACGACTAAATTATCCAAGTATTAAGCGTGTCGTTATGGAAACCCAAAATATGAAGATGTTATTTAGGCATCGGGTCGATGCCATAGCGGGCTCTGAACTATCACTTAAGCACCGTGCAAAATCACTAGGATTGCCGTTTGAAGACATGCACAAATTGTTTGTAATAAAACCACTAGAAAGTAATTTAAGCTTGGCCTTTTCAAAGCAAACACCTGCGGAAACAGTAGCAAAATTTCGCAACGCCTTTGAGAAACTTAAACAATCACCACGCTTCAAAGAAATTCAGAGAAAATGGCAAATATCAGATACAACTGATCTTGCCAATTAGTACCAGTTCCTCTCGCCATCCACATTTCCTGCACAATCTTACTTTAGACTGGTCGACAAGTTAATTTTTTGTCCTTTTATCATGCGTTTCCATATAATTACAACGATTGTCACTTTGGCTGTTTTTTCCAATGTTAAAAATAGCGAAACCTCTGAGTACCAAACATTAAAAACTCCAGAACAATATACGGCAGAGTCTTTTTTAAGAAAGCAAAAACGCGAAGAAAAAATCAGCGGTATTTTGATCGCAAGTTTAACAACGGAAAATATTGACGACATGTTGGTCGCAGCAGCAAGGGTAAAAGATGCATCCAATGACCGCTTACCTCATCAACTCATTGTCAGGCTTTTGGCCAAACAATCAAAGATGACTAATGAACAAACGCTGGTCATGTTAGGCTTACTTAGAAACAATATGAGCAAGACATATCTGGGCTCACTTAACCCGCTATTGTTTTCACAAGACAAAGCCATTGCCGAAAAAGCATTCACTTTATTTTCAGAACTCCCGTATAACTATCAAACAAAACAGGTTTACCTGAAATTGAGCCATTCCAGTAGCAGCCAATTAGTGCGAGCAGAAGTGCTTGATATTATTAGCAAACGCATAATATAAGCCTGCAACTAACGTGTTTCACCTTTGCAATACATTAGTGTAATCACAGGAGCGAACCCAAACAAAAACGGCAAACGCTATCGTTTGCCGTTTTACTGTTAATACATTAATGCATTAATGCATTTACGCTGCTTCTGGCGCTTCTTCCGGTACAGCGTCAGTTTTGATCATTTTGGCTAATACAACCCCCGCCAGCACTATGGCAATAAATTCATAGAACGCAGTCCATAGCGTCCATCCAACAGGAATTCCCCACCAAATTAGCTCACTGCCATGGGTAAATAGTACCAGTAAGAATGCCGTTTTACTGACAAAATCAAACTTTTCTCTAAATGTACTACTTTGTGCGAAAACTCGTGTTAACAGCCATGCCATAAGTAGCGCAACAACGAAATAGTGAATGAACCCTTTGACAAAAACGATGGGATCAAAAGCGGCTCGTCCAGACGTTACTTGTGCAATAACGATTGGCCCTTGTTCGTATAATGCCATGATAGCTTCTTGGTCAACATCGGGTTGCATCATTGAAGGAAATAAATAGGTACCGGGTTGAGTAAAAGTACTCGCCATTTTAGTCTGCAGTTGTGCTTGATTCTCTAAAGGCACTGTTGCGCCATATGGCAGTGGACTCATCCAAAAGACAGATCCCCAAAGAAACATTACAACGGCTGCAACTAGACTCGGCACGATAAGTTTGTTCATGACTTTTCCTCTCTTTTATTATTGTTATTCTTACTATTTTTATTGCAAAAGCGCTTGTTTCTCAAACTAACACACCTACGACTAAGCAGCAATTTTCCTGACAAAGGGCGCTAAAGGTTAGACGTAGCTTGCATACTGTCTACTCTTTCTTTTGGCAACTGTTTAACAATGGCTTTAAATAATTGTTCAGGAGAGTATGGTTTAGCAACAAAGTCATCCATGCCAACTTCTTTGCAACGTGACTTATCGTGATCAGCATCACTTGCAGTGATTGCAATAATAGCAGTACGCGACAAACCACCAGCTTCCATTTCTCTGATCTTTTTGGTGGCTTCAAACCCGTCCATAACAGGCATGTGGCAATCCATCAACACTATGTCTATTTGGTGTTTTTGCCAAATTTCAATGGCCTCTAATCCGTTGTTAGCAACGATAATATCTGGAAAATAATCTTTTAACGCACATAAACAGACCTGCTGATTAATTTTTGAATCTTCTACCAGCATGATTGTCGCTTTCTTACTGTTTTGGTTATGTTTCGACAGCAACTCTTCTGCACTGAAAAATTCACTATCGCTCCCTACAACAGTTTGAATTACCTGAAGTATGTACTCTGGTGCAGCTGGCAGTGAAATAAAGCCATCAATGCCTTTGTCTTTACAAAGTTTAAGATCCTGCTCATCAGTATTTGACGACGTCATAATGACACGAGGACGTACTTTAAGCGGGCACTTACTTAACGCGGAGAACAACTCATAACCATCCATGTTGGGCATTTTCTTATCGATTAGAATGAGATCATAAGGCTCGCCTTCTTGATCAAACTTCTGAATATTTTCTAACGCGAGCTCCGGCTGGTTTGAAGAAAAAGCGTGCATTTGCCAGCTTTCCAGTAACTCGGTCATAACCTTAGTGTTAAAAGAATAATCGTCCACCACTAAGACTTTCTTACCAAAAAGTTTAGCAAGATCATAATCAGGATTTTTCACTTGATGTTGCGTCATTGGAAAGTCAAGTTCAAACGAAAAGCAGCTGCCAACCCCAATTTGACTTTTTACCTTAAGCTCACCATTCATCATTGCAACAAGGCGGGACGAAATTGACAGACCGAGTCCAGTGCCGCCATATGTTCGTGTTGTCGAGTTTTCTGCTTGGGTGAACTTTTCAAAAATACGCAGTTGCTTGTCTTCATCGATACCAATACCGGAATCAATAACCGAGAACTTAATCGTACAAACTTCATTTTTGCACTGCTTAACTTCCACTTTGAGACACACTGAACCTTGTTCTGTGAACTTGATGGCATTGTTCACTAAATTCACCAAGATTTGTTTCAATTTAGTGGAGTCACCAACAATGTAGTAACTAATTTCATCATTTAGTGCCAGTAACAGCTCGATATCTTTATCATGGGCGCTTTGACGAAATAGTGTAACCACTTCATCAGCAAGTTCAGCCAGATTAAATTCATGGTTCTCAATCTGTAAGCCACCCGCTTCAATTTTAGAAAAATCCAGTATGCTGTTGAGTAAATCCAACATATGATTGGCGCTTTTTTGAATATGCTTGGCATATTCAAACTGCTTTTTATCCAGCGGTGTTCGTAGCAGCAAATGTGTCATACCATAAACCCCATTCATTGGAGTTTTCACTTCATGGCTAATATTCGCTAAGAATTCTCCCTTCAAATGGTTGGCACGCTCCGCAACTTCCTTTTGCTCTTCAATGCGCTGAAAAGAATCCGCCAACGCTGCACACATGGAGTTATAAGCGTTTGCCACGTAGTTTAATTCGTCATCCTTATTTTTCTTACGTTTGAGTGATAATGGTTTAGGAATGCCGTTGCTGATATTAGCCTTCGACATCGACTCAGCAAGATGATGTAAATGTTTAGTGATGAGCAAATACACGATATAGAAAATGACTAACGACGCTATAAACGTTTTAGTGCCTTGCGTTATTGCTGTCAGAATCAACTTATCAATTAAATGTGCATAAACTGGCGCTAAATCAGTCACTACATGCAATTCGCCAAGTTTTTCTTCACTTCCTTCAAATTGATAAACAATTGGCCATCGCCCTTCACGAAAATATTCAGAGTTGTTTTCTCCTTGAGATGCAGCAAGCTTTCCTTCACGAAATAACTGCACGAGTACCACTTCAGGGAGATTTAAAATACCTTGCATTTGAATGGTAATTTGATGTTCATCTTCAACCCAAAGTGCGCTGGAAATAGTGGGCAGGTAGCTTTTCTCTACTTGGTGCAGGCGCTCATCAATAGCCGACATGTCATTGGTATAGTCAATATACAAATGAATACTGGTAATAATGATCGTTAACAATGAACTAGATAGCAATATCCAAAACAGTAATTGCTTGGCTAAAGAGTGTTTAAAATTCATCTGCTTACGTCTTCCTTAACATAGTGTTTCGCTCCATGACATTAATGATGAAGAATTAGGTTAGAAAAGCGCATTGGTATAATCATTTAGGCTAGTAGATATCTGATGTTTTGCAAATTTTGATCTATGCGCTAGATTTTAAGTGAGACATAAGATCACAGGAAGTTGATATGAGAATAATTATACTCATTTTGAGCATGTTAGCGTTTGCAGGCAACACACATGCCAGCACTGAAATAAACTATTTTGTTATTCAGGATCAAGCCCAGCCATTCCAAAATCACGTTAATAAACTAGAACACGATGGCATTGTCACTGACATCGTTAAGCGTATTTTTAGTGGCCCTGAATACAAATTAAAGATACACACATTGCCGTTCAATCGCATGATTAAGATGTTGGAAGACAATCGTTATAAGAATTGGATTACATTCGGTTCCCCTAACTGGCCAGGTGTTCAATCGCTTAACCTTTCTGACCTCCCTATTTTCCATGTTAAACATGCATTACTTACATCTAAACAACAGGAAAGCCCAATAAGTACAGCCGAAGATATGTTTGGTAAAACTGTAGTAATACTGCATGGTTTTAACTACCCAGGGCTTGAAGAGCATATTGCTAACAAAAAAATCAATGCGATTAACGTTAAGAATTATCAAGCCGCATTTAAGGTGGTCGACAGGCTGGCGGACAAGGCGGGATTTGTCGAAATGGATGTACGTATTAAATACAACTTAGAGAAGGAGTCGTTAGATGTAAGCGACTATGTCTTGCACAACTTCTCAAAGGTTATCGCTGATTATGATTTACACTTAGCCATGTCAGGCACGTTTGATAAGAAAGCGCAACAACATGTGAATGACACACTAAAAGCTATTCAACGTGACGGCACATTAGCTTCTATTGTTGCTGCATACTAAGTAACATCTCAATCCGTTACTTTATAACGCTGGTTAAGGTATATAGCACTACCTGCTGTTAAATTTGCGGGTAGTAGCTGACGACGCTAGTAATATCTTTAACCAACTGTTCGCTGCTAAAAGGTTGTATTTCCTCGCCACGAAACGTTGGCAACAGTACGGCTTGAAGCGCTCCATTGGGATTCACCAAAAAAATCGATTGACTATGGCTCACCGTATACAATCTTGAGTCATTAATATCAAGTTGATTGATTACCGATTGAATCCCCAGACTCTCTTCGAATACAGCCTTATCTGGCGTTGAAATAGCTTTTATCCCGACAAACGTCGATGAAAAATAAGGGACGTACTGTTTCAGTCGTGCCACGTTGTCGCGGTGGGGATCAACAGTATAGAAGTAAAACATCGGATTTGCGTTAGGTGTCAAACGCCTCAATTCGGTTTCTACTTCAGCTAAAGTAACCAGTAAAAGCGGGCAAACGTCAGGACAGTGAGTATAGCCATAAGAAATAACCGACCACTTCCCTTTAAGAGTATCTTGTGTGATTAATTCATTGTTGTGGTTGATTAAATCAACCCTTGGTAACGCGACTGGACGCTGCAGAAAAACACCTTGAATCTGGGGCGGCTCTTTTTCATATGGCTTGAACAAAGGTTGCACTAAACAATATGTGCCAACCAATATGCATAAAGAAATAACACTAAAAGTAAGGTGCGGCTTAAGCATTTATCAGCCAGCGCTAAAAGAAAATAAACGATTAATCAACGTATAATCAGCCTCCATATACATCAACGCGATTAAAACTACGATAGCCAGTGGCGGTACAAACAATACCAATTTAAGTGATAATCGTTCCCACGACACGTGCATGAACACTGCTAAGATAAATCCCGCTTTAAGAAACATAAACAATAGGATAAGGCTCCAACGCAATACGCCTTGTAGTTGATAAAAATCAACTAAATAGGAAAACGTACTCAATACAAACAGCAAGAGCCAAACTTTTAAATAAAGGCTGATAGGGTGTTGTTGCTTAGCGCCAGAACTCATATTCAATCCTTACTTAATCTCACCAAAGGTAGAAAAACGCGAAAATAAAAACCCAAACCAAATCAACAAAGTGCCAATACAAGCCTGTAATTTCAACGATTTGATACCCTTTGCGTTCATAGTCTCCACGGGCAACTTTACGAGCGATCACAAGCAAATAAATAACGCCTGCACTTACATGCAACCCGTGAAAGCCCGTGATCATGAAAAACGCAGCTCCAAACTGTGCAGCCCCCATTGGGTTCCCCCATGGCCGCACACCTTCATCGACAATTAACTTGGTCCACTCAAATGCTTGCATACCAACGAAAGTAGCCCCTAAGAGTGCTGTTAATAGCATGAGCATGACCGCCTTATCCTTTTGTTTTTGGTAGGCATAGTTCACAGCCATCGCCATAGTGCCACTACTGGTAATTAATACGAATGTCATTATGGCAATTAAGACTAAAGGAATATGATGGCCAGCAATCGTAAGCGCGAACACTTCACTGGAATTAGGCCAATCTGCTGTTACCGAAGTTCTGACGTTTAAATAGCCAGTTAAAAAAATGCTAAAAACAAAGGTATCGCTCAAAAGAAACAGCCACATCATGAGCTTGCCCCACGGCATATCAAATGCTTGCTTATCTGCTGCCCAATCACTCACTACACCAGACCAACCCTCTGAGTCCTGCTTAGCATTTGGCTCGCGGTGTGAATCAGGTTCATGATTTGTCATATATCACCTCGTTAAAAACCGCACCAAGCAGCAACAGTTGCGAACGTCTCGCTATCGCTGGTTAGTAATGCAAAAAGCCCCAGCCAAATCACCAATAGATAATGCCAATAGATCCCTGTGAGCTGGATAAAATTACGCAATGATTGCGGGGTTGCCGGACGGAAATAATGGATAAAGACACGCAGCATGACCAACAATCCAATGGCAATATGTAATACGTGTAGACCTGTTAATACGTAAAAATAACTATTCGCTGGATTACTTGTTAAATAGTACCCCTGCTGAAGCAAGTGCTGCCACACTGCAACCTGCCCATGAATAAACCATAGGCTAAAAAATGTAGACAAGGTCACGAATACCATAGCAGTGTTGTGATGTTCTCTCTTCGCTTGCCAGTTCGCGATGAAGAGCATTACACTCGCCAAAAACAACATCATCGTGTTTTGCCATAACAATTGGGTGTCGGTTAAAGGTCGCCAGATCTCACCTGCCAACGGCTGAAAATCAAACGACTGTGAGCGTTGAAGTAGCGTTATTGTGAATAAAAAAAACACCACACCTATCACTGCAAGCATGAAATACAAGGCCGTTTTTGTGCGTTTCAGCTGTTGGTCATGAATACAATGAGGCACACCGTTTGTTGCCTCTTGTGCTAACCAAGGCTTTTCCGTTAACGTAGATAACCAACTCATGATGATTTTTCCTCGTCGCGGTACTCAACCTCTTGGGCGGCAACCGTTTGCGGTATGTAATCTAGCTTGACGTTCGGTACACTGTAGTCATAAGCCCAACGATGTACCTGAGGTAATTTTTCTCCCCAATTGCCGTGTCCTGGCGGTGTTTTTTCAGTTTGCCACTCAAGTGAAGTTGCCTGCCAAGGATTACCATCTGCAGACTTGCCACTTCGTATGCTCTTAATCAGATTTACAATAAACACCAACTGAAATAGGCCAACAATAATCGCTGATACTGTGATACTGGCGTTTAATGACTGTGCAGATTCTGGAATAAAATCTGTAGTCCCCATCGCGTAATAGCGTCGCGGAACCCCTAAGAATCCGAGGTAATGCATCGGTAAATAAATCGCGTATGTCCCGAGAAAGGTGCCCCAGAAATGTATCTTACCCAGACGGTCGCTTAAGAATTTTCCTGAAATTTTAGGGAACCAGTGATAAATCGCAGCAAATAACACCATGATTGGCGAAACACCCATAACCATGTGAAAATGGGCCACGACAAAGTAAGTATCAGAAAGTGGCAAATCAATTACGACGTTACCTAACATTAAGCCGGTGAGGCCACCATGGGTAAAAGTAAAAATAAACCCAATAGCGAACAACATTGGTACTGTTAAATGAATGTTGCCTCGCCAAAGTGTCAGTATCCAGTTGTAAACTTTGAGTGCCGTAGGAATCGCAATAATTAACGTTGTGGTTGCAAAGAAGAAGCCAAAGTAAGGATTCATACCACTCACATACATATGGTGCGCCCATACGACAAAACTCAAACCACCAATGGCTACGATAGCCCACACCATCATCCGATAACCAAAGATGTTTTTTCTGGCATGCGTCGCAATAACATCAGACACCATGCCAAAGGCGGGTAAGGCGACAATGTAGACTTCTGGATGACCAAAAAACCAAAACAAATGCTGAAATAAGATAGGGCTACCGCCAGTGTGATCTAAACTTTCCCCCAAAGAGAGAATCGCAGGCATGAAAAAGCTGGTACCAACGACTTTATCAAATATCATCATGATCGCACTGACCAGCAAAGCAGGAAATGCCAACAGCCCTAGAATAGTCGCCACAAAGATTCCCCAAATGGTGAGTGGCATACGCATTAATGTCATGCCTTTGGTTCGCGCCTGAAGAATCGTCGTTACATAGTTAAGTCCGCCCATGGTGAATGCGACAATAAATATAGCTAATGAAATCAGCATCAGTAAAATGCCACCATGCTCACCCGGTGTGCCACTCAACACTGCTTGCGGTGGGTAAAGCGTCCACCCTGCCCCAGTAGGCCCTCCGGAGACAAAGAAGCTCGCCATCAAAACAATCACTGCCAATAAGTAAGTCCAGTAACTCAACATGTTTAGATACGGAAATACCATGTCTCGAGCCCCGATCATTAACGGTATGAGGTAATTACCAAAGCCTCCTAAAAGTAGTGCCGTCAGCAAATAAATCACCATGATCATGCCATGCATGGTGACAAACTGCAGATACGCAGACGGGTCAATAAATGAGAAGTGTTCAGGAAACCCTAACTGCAAGCGCATTAATCCAGAAAGCACCAACGCTACCAACCCGACCGCAATTGCGGTTACAGCATATTGAATCGCGATCACTTTATGATCTTGGCTCCAAATGTATCTAGTGATGAAGCTTGTTGGATGCGCTGATTCGTCAACTTGATCTGCTATGGCAATATGTTTAACGTCACTCACAAGAATCGCTCCATCATTTATTCCTTAGCCTCATTAGCAAGCGAATCGATATACAGAATGACGTTATCGATCGCTGATTCATCTTTTAAAATGCTTGCCATTAGCCGCATTTGATTGCCGAATACGTCCTTAGCATGCGTTCCTCTTTGTCCCGACTGGTATGCGAGGATCTGTCGTTTTAGGTAATCAGGATGCTGACCGAGCAACCGTGGGGCATACATAGCGTAGTTACCTTGAGCCATGTCACCATGACAATAACTGCAATTGCGATAAAGGGCCTTTCCTTGAGCTAAAGAGCGGTCTAACGGGGAATTTGACTGTGTATGCGATGCAGACATTTTTGTATTGGCGTCCGATGTAACAGATAACTGATTGATATAGGCACTGACATTGTTGATGGCTTCATCATTCGATAACACCACCGACATACTCGCCATTTGCTGCGCGAATTGGTCTGCACCATCTCCACCACGTACGCCCGATTTAAAATAGCCTAACTGTCGCGCAATATAAGCTTGCCCTAATCCTGCTATCGCAGGTGCATTAAGTTGAGGATTTCCTTGGCCTTGCTCTCCGTGGCAAGCTATGCAGCTTTGATAAACTTGCTTACCAAGTGCGATATTGACATCCTGTTGCTGGGTTTCAGCAAACGTAGGGAGTGAAGAAAGCCACTGTTGATAATCTTGGATATCGTCCACAATGACTTTGCTGCGCATAGTGTAATGCGCGACGCCACAAAGCTCTTCACAGAGAACTTCATACTCACCGGCTTTTGTTGGAGTAAACCAAACGTAAGTTACAATTCCCGGCACCAAATCCATCTTGACGCGAAACTGCGGTACCGCGAAGTTATGTAAAACATCTTTTGACCGTAGCAGCATTTTGGTTGGTTGATTAACTTGCAAGTGCAACTGGTTATCCATCACTAGTAGGTCATCCGCACCATTTGCATCAAGCGGATCAATGCCGAACGGATTGCTTTCAGTAACAAAGTCAGCGTGTGTTTTCCCTAATTTGTTATCTTTGCCTGGCAGCCGATATCCCCAACTCCACTGTTGCCCTAATACTTCAACTTCTGTGCTATTTTCAGGAACTTTGACAAAATCCGCCCAAACAACCAATCCGGGTGCTAACATGGCGATAACGCCAGCGGTGGTAAATAAGGTCAGCCAAATCTCAAGCTTTTTGTTTTCTGGATCATATTCGGCTCGCCGAGTAGTCTGATGTCGATATTTGTAAACCACATACGCGAGAAATAGCCCCACCAATACAAACACTATGCCGACAACCCACAATGAAATGGCAATGGTGTCATCTACAGACTGCCAATTTGATGCTAACGGCGTAAACCACCACGGGCTCATGAAGTGGAATATTAATGAGCCAATGACCAACAGAACTATTACAATTGCTATCGCCATAAATGATCCATGTTTTACAAAACAGTCTCAAAAGTGAGATAGCCTGAATAATTACCTATTAACTACTGGAACCTCGCACGGCAGGAAATGTTGAATGCTTAACTAATTCAAACCGTTTACCTATTAGATAGTTCAGACCATGTTTATTATTAACGCTCTACTATTACAATAGTCCATATTTGTTAATTCGAGCAAAAACTGACTCACGAAATTTAGTAAATTTTTCAGCGTCTAAACGCAAAAAAGCCTCACGAATTAACGTGAAGCTTTTCTCAAAAACATTAGTGCAATAGAACCGAAGTTAGCTACGCCTTTAAGGCATAGTTTTCATAAAGCTCCTGAAATAGTCCTGTGCTTTAACCACCCAATTCGGCGTCGACTCGCCAAATCCACTAGGACTAACGTTAGGATGCATCTTCATCACTTTGGCTATGGCGACTTCTTGATCAGGGCGCACATCGACAAACAAAATATGTTTCCCTTTATGAAGAAGATCCTGAAAGCGTTCAAAATTTACATTGGGCTCTTGAATACCAATGAATCCGCCTTCCCATGTACAAAAACCAAGAATGATGATTGCCAGAAATATGAAAGGTAACCAGCCTGCAGGTGATTGATACCAGCCAAGAAAATAAACAACCATAAGCAACAAGGCAGCACCTATAACACCAACAACCGCACCTAATTCGGTAGAATGAACCACATCCTGTTTCAACACCGCTGCAACCTCATGCAAATGATGCTCTTCTACATCTCCATCACGCTCACTCAACACATGAATTTGTGGTTCAGTGAAGCCGTTTTCTTCCAACTCAGATTCTACCCTTTCAAGTTCATCTAAATCTTCAGTCACGTAGTAATGTCTTAACATAACACTCTCCTACTAAGCCGCTAACCGCCCTAATAAATTTAGGCGACTGGAGCCGTTAGCCGTTTTTTGACCAACTATCTCCTAATTATAGCAGAAGAAATGCAAGTACCAGCTTACCCTAAAGCCCTGTCGTTATAGATGGCTACATGCTGATGCCAACTTTGATAATGGCAAAGCAAGCAATACTAGTTATTACTACAAATAAAGTGTTCTTACTGCGCATGCTGAGTACTACAGCAAGTAGGCCAGCCCACAAGAATGGGCTGCTCCAAAAACTGTGCGATGTTTCTGTGTGCCCCATGAATACAATAGGTACCCACATTGCTGTTAGCACTGATGGCGCAGTAAAACTCAATAATCGTTTAGTGCGTTCATTTAGGTCAAAGGCGATAGTCTTTGAAAAAAATAGATATCGGCAAGAAAAGGTAATCAAGCTCATTCCCAGTAGAATAATCCAAAAGCTATCCATTATTTTTCTCCGTAAATAAAACAAAACCACTGACCATACCGATTATCGTTGCAACCACTAACGTATATTCACTTTCGAACACGGTGAGCATGAGTGCACTGCCACCACTAACAAACACCGAGCAAAGTGTGGCTTTCGACTTAATTGATGGTATTACTATTGCGATAAATGTTGCCGCAATGGCGAATTCCAGACCGTATTCAGATAAATCAGGTAACTGTTGCCCTAAATAAATACCTGTAAAAGTGGCGATATTCCACACAAGATAGAACACCAATCCAGTTACAAAAGCGTACATCGCACTAAATACTTTGTGTTTTTCGATATAAGCACAAGTTAAGGCAAACATTTCATCAGTAAGTAAGAAAGCTAAAACAGTGCGTAAACCAAATCGGTATTTGAGAATGTGCTCACGAAACACCGCTGAATAAAGTAAATGCCGTGAACTAATAACAAACGTTGATGAATAGATTGAGCTAATCGCACTTCCTGCCCCCATTAATGTTAGCGCTGCCAATTGTGCTGCGCCCGCAAATACTAACAAGGACATAAGTTGCGCCTGTAGTACTGTTAACCCTATTTGAATAGCCATAGAGCCGCATAAAATACCCCACGGCACTGTTGCTAGTGCCAATGGCATCACATCCAATGTTGCTTGGCGAATTATGCCATTAGGTGTTGGTTTCCTAACAACTGGAACAGAACAAGATTCAGACATTGTATAACTCAGTGAATCAATGAAATTGGTAATTGATACACTAGCCAATCAAATTTAATGCGTCTTGTACAAAATTGCTTGTTGAAAAAATTTTCCCGGAGAAATCCCCATCACACGCGTAAAGTGACGATTCAAATGACTTTGATCGTGAAATCCACAGTCAATTGCCACATCCACAGGCTTCACACCTAACCTAAGTAGCGATTTGGCTTTTTTAAGACGCGCTTGAATTTGGTAACTATGCGGTGTGATATCAAATGTTTTTTTAAACTGACGCACAAAATGGTACTGACTTAATCCAGCAATGCTTGCCAATGCTTCTAACGACACTTCTGCTTGCGGGTATGCGTCTAAGTAATCTTTTGCTCGGAGTAACTTGCTACGACACCCTGTTATGTCATTAGGTAGACTGCGATTGGTAGCGTGATGAGTCAGTAACCCCAATAAGATATTATAGGTAAGCGTTTCTAGCATTAGCGTGGCGCTATGATTATCGATATGCCAAAACAATTGCCTTAACTGTCGCGCGAGCATTTCGTCTTGCACAACCGCTGACTTAAAAAACGGTAAGTAATGTCCGTTAGGAAATAGTTCGCTCGCTACCGATGAGAATTGTGACAACGTTGGATACATGGCACGATACTGCCAGCCATAATCTGTGGCAGCTTCGCCTGTATGTACGTCGTCAGCATTCACCAGAATAATTGTATGCTGATCTGCGATGTGCACGTTGCCACTGCGATAAAAACGTTGTGCACCATGCTCAATCAGCCCTACGGTAAACTCTTCATGAACATGTTTGGCAAATGTTCGTTTTACATAGCATGCTTTGACTATTTCTAACCCATTAAGCACTTGCGCCATCTGGTAATGAGCAACGTCATCTTTGTGACTTTGAGCGAGCAATCATATCTCCTTTTTGCTGTAATGAGGACAATCTCAAATTTCAGCTATGTCCACTTCTTATTTGATATACCCATTGAACTTGTTAATATCATCAATTCAGCAAGGAGTAAATAATGAACTATTGGCTATTTAAATCAGAACCCGATGAATTTAGTATTGATGATCTCCAAGCATGTGGCCCTAGTGGCGAATGCTGGGAAGGCATCAGGAACTATCAGGCGCGAAATTTTTTACGAGACCAAGTGGCCGTTGGTGATTATGTGTTTATTTATCACTCCAGTTGCAAACACGTCGGCATCGCCGGAATCGGTAAGATAGTAAAAGCCGCATTTGCTGATCCCTTTCAGTTTGATCCTGACAGCAAATATTTTGATGAGAAATCAACATCAGAAAACCCTAGATGGGTTGCGGTACAAGTGGCTTTCGAGAAAAAGTTCACATATTTGTTGACACTAAAACAACTAAAGGCAAATCCTGCATTAGAAGGCTTAACCTTGTTAAGAAAGGGCAATCGCTTATCGATCATGCCAGTAGCTGAAAACCACTGGCATGCAATCAATGCTATGTTGAATGAATAAAAAGCGTTATTTATGATGCAACGCTCGTTGTCGCCAAGCTAAGCCGATAATACCGAGTGCTAGCAATGCCAGCATAGAAGGCTCTGAGATTTGCGTACCTACGTTGCCGCCGCGGATAAACAGTTGATCATAACCGTTGTCGATATGCGCCATCCGCATATCCACAGACATCACATCATACAAACCACTATAAAGTGCATCATTCAAATCGCTATTCCACAAACCAAACGCAGCGGCATTTGCACCGAGGTTTTGATTAACGGATACCCCATTCGCTGGATTACCCGCGGCACTACATGAAGACAATGCCAGTACAGCACCATTGGTGCTATCGACACATATTTCACCACGAACATATGCCCACAAGTCATCGTCAGTCGGCAGAATATTATTAACGCCTGCAACTTGGGAGTGCGCCTGAATGAGTGGCGCAGCAGTATTGTTACCCGAAAGTGTAAAAGATACTGACGCTCCTGTAGTTGAGTTCGTTAAATATACACGCATCCAACCTAACATGTCTTGACCAGCATCTAGCGCTTCTTGACTACCTTTTTCATTCAAGTTGAAGAAAAACAGCAGATCATCACCATCTAAAAAATCTGTGAGTTCATTGGTTTGTATGTCCCAAAGTGATAATTTGCCGTCAAGGTTGCCATCGCCAGCACCATCATTGTCTATGTCTAGATTATCAGGGTTTGAGAGCAGCGTGCCCGACTGTTGCACATTGTCACCAGTCCAACCATCTGGGGTTGGCTCATGATCAGCCATCATAGCGAACAACGAAACATTATTACCCGTTGCTGTGGGTGACTCAAATGCATCATCCAAGTCTGTTCCAATATCGGTATTGTCAATTGCCGAAGCAGGAGAAGAAGCAATGACTATGTCATCTTGAATTTTACCGGGGCTGGAATCAATGTAATAGGTATCATTAGCGACAGGCTTTAACGATCCATCCAAGTTGTACTGTAAGAAAGCCATGGAGAAGACGGTAAAATCGTCATAAATTAAGCAATTATCACCACCTGCAAATCCACAATCCGGATCTGGCAGTGTAATTGTAGCGTTTGCTTGAAATAGTGGAGAAATTATCAGTAGCGATAATACCACACTACGTTTTACCCAACGTTTAAATGAAAACATCATTTAACTCCCTAATTAAAGCGAGACTGCCAAGTTTTATGCATAACGCACGCCGCCAAATAACTCTTAAAGTGGAATCAAAGTGTTAGATGTTTTTGAGTAAACAGTACAAAAATCAAACAATCAATTTTGTAAAGAAAACCGACACGGTTTAATGAGTAGCTAATAGGATTTTCTACTAACGTACAATTGCTGCTGATTTGATTTGCGCCCAAACAATCATGCCAGGGCTAAGTTGTAAATGAGCAACAGACTTATGAGTAAGACGTGCAACAATGAAGTCATCACCTAGCGCTAATTTAACAAGAGCCAATGCTTCGTCTGTATCAACACCTACCTCAACCACAGTGACCTGAAGTCTATTTAATATGCTTGAATCATCATGTACAGATAGCACTATGCTAACGTCTCTTGCAAGTATTCTAACTCTCACAGATTGACCAATATCATCACCCTGATCTCGCAACCACATGCTTTGATTCGATAATGCAATTCTAGACAAATGCCAGTTGTCATCACGTTCTGCCACTTGCCCTTCAACTACCGTACCCGCTTCATCTTGTCCTGAATAAGGTAGGTCGATGCGTGAAAATACGTCGTTTAGATCACCCTGAGCAATTACTTTTCCTTGTTGCAAAACTAATGCGTAATCAGCAAGGCGCATTATTTCATCCATCGAATGGCTAACATACACAATTGGGATATCAATACTTTTATGTAAACGCTCTAGATAAGGTAGGACTTCCTGCTTACGCGCATGGTCCAACGAGGCCAGCGGTTCGTCCATCAACAAAATTTCGGGTTTAACAACTAATGCGCGCGCAATGGCTACGCGTTGACGTTCTCCCCCCGAAAGTTGGTCTGGGTAACGATCAAGGATCTCAGCTATTCCCAGGATACCTATCACATGTTGATAGAATTCTTCTGACACCTCTCCTTCAGCACGTTTTATCGCATAAACAATGTTTTGACGAGCAGATAAATGCGGAAATAAGCTCGCTTCTTGAAATACATAACCGAGCGGCCTTTTGTGAGTTGGCGTAAATTGCTTAGCTGATTGCCATACGCTGTTATTAACAATGAGCTCACCTTGTTGTGGTCTTTCAAGCCCAGCAAGACAACGCAGAAAAGTGGTTTTTCCAGAGCCAGAATCACCAAATACCGCAATTATGCCTTTGCCAGGAAGCTGAACCTCCACGTCTAGTATAAGAAGGTCTTGCAAAGATTTTTGTGGGCTGAACTTAAGGTGCGCTTTGATACCGTAGTTCGTATTAGCTTGATTCACAGCACTCAAAGAAAGTTCCCCTATTTTATTGCTATAGGCGTTTGCTTACGCTGAAAACAATACAATGCAACCAACGTAACAAACGAAAACGTAATAAGCAGTGCCGCAAGTGTATGTGCTTGTGAATAGGCTAGAGACTCAACGTGATCATACAACTGCACTGAGACAACGCGCGTTTCATCTGGAATGTTGCCACCTATCATTAGCACAACGCCAAACTCGCCTACCGTGTGAGCAAACCCCATTATTGTGGCAGTAATAAAACCTGGTTTTGCCAAAGGCACGACTACAGTAAAAAATCTATCTAAAGGGCCTGCTCTCAATGTTGCCGCTACTTCCAGTGGTCGTTGGCCAATGGCCTCAATCGCATTTTGAATTGGTTGAACTACAAACGGCATGGAGTAAATAACTGAGGCAAATACTAAACCGTTGTAGGTAAACGGTAGCGCACCTATCCCTAAACTTTGAGTTAATTGCCCTATAATCCCTTCTGGCGACATAGCTATCAGCAAATAAAAGCCAAGTACTGTTGGCGGTAATACTAAGGGTAACGCGACGGTCGCTCCTATGGGGCCTTTTAACCAAGATGAGGTTCTGGCCAACCACCAAGCGATAGGTGTACCAATAAGTAGTAAAATAATGGTAACCGTTGTTGCAAGTTTTAATGTGAGCCAGATAGCAGACAAGTCTGCGTCAGAAAGCATCATTCTTGAACCTCGAGCATAACCAAGTTTTCTTGTACTTCACGTATGCTATGTGGACCATCTACACTTTGATAACCAAATGATTCAATGATTTGTTGCGCTTGCTCACTTTGCACATATTCCAGAAACTCTCTGGCTGCCATATTTTGTTCACCACGCTTTAGTAAAATAGCATCTTGCATAATTGGGCGATGCAAATGCTCTGGCACGAGCCAATAGGCCCCTGAAGGTTTACTTATGCTGGCCAATAGTTGTGCATAAGCAACAAAGCCATACTCCGCGTTGCCTGTACTCACAAATTGATATGTTTGTGCGATGTTCTCGCCTCGAACTAGCTTATTTGCCACTGCTGAGGTGATTTTAAGTGCATCGATGACTTCTATCGCAGCGATACCATATGGTGCTAAGTTAGGATTTGCAATTGCAATGCGGTTGAATTTTCCTTCTACTAGCGCTTCAGCCGACGGGATTTCTATGCCATTTTTGTTAGACCAAAGTGCTAGCCGACCAACGGCATAGGTAATTTGACTTGCTTTGACGGTGAGTTCTTTATCATTAAGCGCGGCCACTTTATTTTGATCAGCCGAGAAAAACACATGATACGGTGCGCCATGGATTATCTGTGCATAAAACTTCCCTGAAGAACCATAAGAAACAGACACCTGATGCCCTGTCGATGTTTCGAAATCACGTACTAATTGTTTCATAGCGGTAGTAAAATTTGACGCAACCGCTACATGTATGCGTTCTGCATATGCTTGTCCAGCTACCGCCAGCAATAAACTAATCAATAAACATCTTACAAACAAACAAATACCCCAACATCTCTTATTGCAGCGCAAACCCTGTTCGAATTACTTTTGCGCAAAATCTTCTAACGTCTTACCACTCATGCGGTAACCTATCCACTCATTTTGTGGCTTAGCACCAAGTGCTTCATAAAATTCACGTGAAGGTGTATTCCAGTCTAAACAGCTCCACTCAAATCTGCCACAGCCTTTCGCCAGCGCTATTTGTGCAAGGCGCTTTAGCAACGCAATTCCGGCTCCTTTGCCTCTAAATTCTGGTGACACGTACAAGTCTTCAAGATAAAGACCAGGTTTCGCAAGCCATGTTGAGTAGTTATAGAAATACACCGAAAATCCGATAGCTTTCCCATCAAGTTCACAAATCAAACCATACACGCCAGAGTGCTCACCAAACATACTTTCTTTGATTGAATCGACCGTCGCTAATACTTCATCTTCGGCTTTTTCATATATCGCCAGCTCGCGTATAAAATACAAGATAGTTTCTGCGTCGTCGATACTTGCCGCTCTAATCTGAATATTTGACATTGTGTCCTCTAAGAATTCTAAAAATACAATATGCGCATCATAACGCACCACCAACATGATACCAGTGCATATTAATCATATATGAATGCATTTTCTTCATAAAAAGCGCATACTTTGATCTATGCCAATCTTTAATCACAAATCCGCCTATGAATCTGAAGCAGTTTGATCTCAATCTCCTTATTATATTTCAAAGCGTCTATCAACATAACTCGGTTTCAAAAGCGGCAGAGGCCCTTTGCATAAGTCAGTCAGCGCTAAGTCATGCGCTGGCACGACTAAGGCAAAAACTTGATGACGCGCTGTTTATTCGAATTAACAATTGCATGACGCCAACACAACGTGCGATAGAATTGGCAGCGCAACTAGAGCGGGCGCTACCAATCATTGAGCACGCTGTTTATTCACCTGGCACCTTCGATGCAAAAACCGCACATAAAACGTTTACGCTTGTCGCAACAGACTACACTGAATACTGCTTACTGCCCAAACTAGTGCAACACCTAGCCAAAGTAGCGCCTAATGTATCTTTGCGCGTACTTCCCGCCAACAATATAAATGTATCTGCGATGCTCGAAGACAATGCTATAGATTTTGCGCTAGGCTTTGAACATCAAATGTTTCAATCGTCAACCATAGCATATAGCACTTGGCTGACTGATAGCTATGCGACGCTCGTTAGAAGAGAACACCCTCAGATTGCAGGTGCGATAACATTAGAGCAATTCTTACAAATACCCCACATTCTTATCGCGCCATGGGGAGAAAAAAGAGGCGTTGTTGATCAAGTATTGGCTAAGCAAGGACTCACACGGACAATCGCATTACAGCTGCCTAGCGTATTGGTTGCTCCTCACGTACTCACTAACTCAGACTATTTACTGACCCTGCCGCAGCAAATTGCCGAACAAGTGACTCACGGTAACCAATGTCAGCTATTTGCTCCGCCCATTGAAATACCAAACTACCAGCTAAATATATACTGGCATAAACTTAACAGTGACAAACCCGAGATAAAATGGCTCGTTAGCGTGATTAGTGATTTATTTCGTGACAATTACTAAACGACCACTCTGCACTACCAACGCCATTGGTAATCCAACCGTAACCTGTTACCTGTTTCAATACCTTTAATTTGTTGAGTACGTGCAAAGCGCAATCGAACAAAATGTCGTTGATTAAATTTGTACTTAATGTGTAAATCGTGACCTTTAACATTCGTTCTCGCAAATCTCGATAAACCGTTCTGCGCAAAGTCATCTATAGCCGCATAGCGCTCAACATAAGCATACTGATACTTAAAGTGCCAATTGGGCAATTTAGGCACTATGCGGGTTTCGAACCCTATACCCGCACCAATATCCTGCCCATGAATTTCTTCTATTGCTCCATGTACATCAAAGTTTTTAAATACATCAACGAACAAATCAATCGGCAACTCGTTGCTGACAGAATAACGAAGACTGACAACACCAAATAAACCATCGTTCGCGGTATCTTTTGTCAGATTTTCAGCCCCGGCTTTTCCCTGATAACTAATGAGATTCATTGCCATTTCCCAAGGTTTAGCCAGTTTGAACTCGCCACTTAAGCTCATAAGTTGACCAACGTACTCGCCTGTTCCTTCATTTACCGTTGATATATGAGCAGCCCAAGTAAAATCTTGTTCAAATATCTCGTCTTTATGAGCGTATTGCTGGAAGGTAGCACCTAAGACAGGAATGTCTTTATCCCAAAAAAAGTCAGTTGCAGCGCGTAACGGCATAGATTGTTGGCCTATTATAGTATGACTTTTTTCATGCTTATAAAGCATGTTTAAGTGCTCTATATAAAAAGCTCTGTCGCCAATTTCATTATCATCGAATCTCAACAGCGTTATGGCAGGAGCCCCTGGATTATCACTGTGCCCCGTACGCACTTTAAGCTTAAAAATGATCGAATTATTAAGAAGGTATTGCCCATTTGATTTGACAATTGTACGTAGTCTTTTTCTATCTGGCACTTCGTTATTTGAATCATACTCATGTTCATATCGAAGAAGTGTACTACCGTTCACGCTCAGCTTTTTTTCAGCGGCTTTTGCACATGTTGCCATCCCAATCAATAACAACATCCATATCAATTTGTACATTGTACTACCTGTTGCCTTTAACTAAATTTTGCCAGTTCAACTCTATTTCGGCCATTTTTCTTGGCATGATACAATGCAACATCGATGGCCTGAATAAACAATGTACAACTGCTCATATCACTTGGGATTATCGTACCAGCGCCAATACTGACCGTTACGAATTCATTTACGGAAGAGCTTGGATGCAGGTATTTTGCCGCTAAAATAGCGGTACGAATTCGCTCGGCAATTAACGCACAATCTTGTTGGTTCGTATTTGGCAATAATACCACAAACTCTTCTCCTCCATATCTTGCCACCAAATCACCTTCACGCTGACCAAAGTTCTTAAGTAACTGAGCAATATGAAAAAGGCACTTGTCGCCAGCGGGGTGACCTAGTGAATCGTTATAATTCTTAAAATGATCAACATCGAGCATCACAAGAGATAATGTTGAACCATTTCGTTGGCAACGTTTCCATTCCGACGCTATCGCTTCATCAAAAGCCCGTCGATTAGCAATTTGTGTTAGTCCATCTTCTAATGCACGTTTTTGCAATTCTTCGCTAAGTTTTTCCAGTTTTTTGTTGGTAACAGTTAGTTCACTGGTTTTATCATCTATACGCTTTTCCAAATGCAAATTGGCATCAATGAGCTTGTCTGCCATTTTATTAATGGCCATTGCAAGCAATCCCAATTCATCGTTGCTAAGTTTATCAATGCGTTTAGATAAATCCCCCTGAGCAATAACTGTCGCAACTTTCACCATGTCAATAACAGACCGGGTCAACGAGCGACTCAAGACAATGGCAAAGAACAAAACTACAAGGCTTGAAATCAATAACGCGATAACAATAAATTCTCGCTGAGCATCAATTTCTTGCAAGGCATCTTCACGATCAATTTTGAATACCAACCCCCAGTCAACAATTGGGATAACGCGAGTCACTGCAAAAACTTCCTTTCCACGGTAATCAGTAAAGTTATTGATAAAGGAGCCGCTTTTGCTAGCAACAAAGAATGGGTTGATATTTGTACCGTCAAAGTTTGCGTGCATGAATTTTAATTGTGTTAATGGTTTAGGTGTATTGTTTTCACCGCGATAAACAAGATAGGCTTCTTCTGTTTCCCCTAACCCTTTGTGATTCAGCAAGACTTTATTGTAAGAAGATAAATCAGACTCTAGCAGTAAGTAGCCGAGCATTTCTCCATCAAGCACAAGCGGCTGGGTAAATATAATGTGGTGTTTATTTTCTGTTTTAGGAAGTGTGAATGCATTGAACACAGCCCCTTTCGATATAACAGTACTGAGTAATTTTTCTTCTTGTTGCGACAGGTTTGCTACGTTCGTCGATTCTACGATGTTACCGCGTTTATCAATCACTATTAAGTCGACAATATTAGGTACAGACTCTTTCGCATCCGCAAGAATCTGGAGCATTTTTGTGCGGTGCACAGGGTCTTCGCTATTGCCTTGCTCCTTATCATTTAGCCATTGTTTAAACGATAGCCTTAGCTGAGTTCTACTTGTTATCAGGGCTAACTGATCTTTACTACGCTCAATTGACTGTAATACCTGCTCATACTGTTGACTGGAAACTGAAAGCAAGTGCTCATTAATGAGTTTATGTAAGGTTGACTGACTTCTTTGATAAAATATCGCCGCAGTTAGCAGCACAGCAATAAATGCCACTATCAATAAGACAATCGCCATTTTCTGGCCTATGCTTAACCCTTCAACTTTTAATTTGTGGTGACGTAGCATCTAACTTAAACACCTGCTTTTGTTATAATTTGTTGGTAAGTATAGCCAATAAAATCAAATAGCTATTCATTATATTGTCGTTATTTGAACTATTGATTCATGGTTTTGCGAATTTACTGTAGCATTTCTTAGAAATTTGCCTATTAGATGTTAGTTATCTATGCAGCACCAGTTGTAGTGAGTTATGCTTTTAACATTGACTTGGCAAAAGTTGCAATAACCATATCAAACATCATCATTTGATATGCCTACTCGGATTTGCAAAATGAAATGTGTTTTATTCGTGCTTTTACTTGTTCCCTTCTTTGGCCACACCCAAGAGGGCGATAACAACACCATAAATAAACATTACCAGTTTTCTTCCATTGAATACCTTGTGGAACAAGAGGTAGGACGAATAGTTATTCCTAAAATATACAATAACTTAGGAATTTCAGTAGACATTACTCCATTACCTGGAAAACACGCCCAACATGTTGCCACTACAGGTATTAAAGATGGCGAAATCATGCGAATTTTTACCTACGGCGAAGAAAATCCTAGTACGATTCGCGTGCCAACGCCTTATTACTACCTTGAAACCATGCCATTTGTACTTGAAGGTAGTAATGTCAGCATTGTCCAAGCAGCTGATCTTAAGAATTATCGATTGGTGAAAGTAAGAGGTGTTAAACATACCAACAATATCACTGAAGGACTTGTGAACGTTCATGAGGCTAACTCTACAGAAAACATGTTGAGACTATTGACGAGTGGTCAAGTAGATGTGGCATTAACGAATACGATTGACGGTATTTTGGTGTCAAAACGATTAGGCCTGAGAAATATCAGCCCCTTGAAGTACCCATTGGCAACATTACCGCTCTATCATTATATACATAAAAAACATCAAGCTTTAGTACCTCTCGTAGATAACGAAATAAGGCGACTAAAAGCAAATGGCGAATTAGATGCTCTTATTGCAGAAGCTGAAAAAATAGTGATGGAAAACAATGGTAGGAAGCCATGAGGGTCAATGCAACTGCCATCAACAGCTCTTATTGATTTTTAATTTCAAACGTAACGCTTTGCTCGGCACACAATGAAACGGTTTGCAATTTTTCATTTACTATCGCCTGAACAAACCTCGGTTTTAGCGACGCTCTCGCTTTACCGATTTCAATCGGATATGCATTAGATAAATCCAAAACTGTTGTTAACTGTTGCTGTGGCACTAAATCTACAAAATCATCAGCAGTCGGCTCCCCACGTTTTACCATCGGCCCCTGATAAGGTAGCGTTTGTCCATCGATTTCGATTTGCACTAAATCCGACAAGAATCCTTCAAATGGCGTATACCAAGTTAAAAGTTTTACCGGTGTTGTAAGCGTATTTTCTATGCTTACCGTAAGTTCAACTGGCGACCCCAATTGTTGAGATGGTTCTATGCTAAGTTGACACGAGAATATAGTATCCATGGCCTTAATCGGAGCTTTTATAGCGTTTGCATGCGTACATGCTAACAACAAATAAGAGAGCACTGAAATGAATAGTAAAACATGATATTTCTTATTCACAACAGGCCCTCTCCAGCTAGTTTAAGTGTATTGATTCAATTAATACCAATTGAATTAAATATTTGATCATTCAGCGAGAATTAAAAGGCTTAGAGGCAAGGCATTGATTGCAAAGAATGGTTGTTCCCTTGTTAAAATCAATAACGCTGCATATAAGCCTTTTAAACTCGCCCTTGGGAGCTTGTCAGGAAAGTGATAACTTCACAAATTTCTTTGATGGAGAATGACTACAGCTGCATCAATTTGCCTTGTTCTAACTTCCCTGACATAGCTCTGAACTGGTCAAATATTTATTTCACTTGGTATAAGTGTAATTGTGCTGAGTACTAACTACAACACTTAGACCCCGTAATTGAATTAATTTTGGTGCGGCGTGTTTTCCGCAAAGTATTCGTGGCTATCTGCGTTAGTTAACGCTTGATCTGGGTTAGAAATCGCTAAGCTTTTCGCACCACTTTGACCATAAACAACGTCGTCAGTACCAGCCACTACATTGAAGTGACTTAGCTCATGAATAATCGTACCTGCACGAGAATCTGTACCAGTTTCATTTGCATTCCAAAACGCGCGACACAAGTATACTTTGTATGGTTGATTCGGGTAAACGTACGCAAAGTATGATTTCTTACAGCTACAATCAAATGTTTTCGCTTGATTGTCAATTGCATCGTTTATCGCAGCAAAGTTTGACTTTGCCGTGTTGTAACGGCTAGAAGTTGCTTGGCCGAACCAAGTTTCGTAACGTGCAGAAACATTGCTTGATGAGTGGCTATTAAAATAGCTAACCGCATCGTTTGCCATGACATCTGCCGCGTTAAGTGCACTTAAGATTTCAGATTGCTGACTGTTTGAACAACGACCTGTAAAACACGTACCGTCTGTACAGTCATTAGAGCCACCGCCTGGCTTACCTTTAGCAGCCGCGCCTTTGGCAGCGATTTCGTCAAGATAAACTACTGCAGCATTTGAAGACAATGATTCAACATCAAACTTTTGCGCTTTCTTTTGCTGACCTTTATTACTAAATAAATCAAACGATTCAACGTCATATGCAATTTCGTAAGTACCAGCTTGGCTCATATCATACAAGCCTGAAAGTTCAAACGTTTTGCTCAGTGATTCACCTGACTTAAGCTTAATATAGTCATTTTCAGTTGGTGCAGGACGCTTATAGTGCGGGCCATAAAATTCTACAGGCTCACCATCACGTGTTACTTTAAAAATATGTTCTTCTTCTAAGTCAGTGTACCAACCTAGTACTTTTTGATTGCCTTTGCCGTTATTTGTAATGGTAAGCGTAGCATTGACATCGCCATTGCTTAACGCATTTACATCTACTGATACATCAAGCTGAGGCTTAGCTGCGCTTGCATTCAATGCAATGGCTGCAGTTATCGCGATCAAGTGTCGTAATGAAAACTTCATACGATTCTCCCATTGATATGTTTCTGGATAGTTATTGTTATTAATGAGTCAATTCGTTCATATAGTACGTATTGACAACTAACAGCATGAATCAATGGTAGTTTTTGGATAGTAAATTAACGACAAATATTCACAACAAACCGACAAAAAGCGATTAATTTTAAAGCGACAATACCACTAACGGCTCGCGTTTTTTAACCTTTTGGTAAAGTGCATCTCTGTCATTTAGCATCAAGTGATAAATATCTTCTGGGATAAAGCAGCCGTCGATAACACGTTTAGCCCACAGCATAAATTCAACTATCACTGGAAACAATGCAATACCATGCTCAGTAAGTCTATAAACAAATTTCTTACCGTGACTAGGGTGCGGAAGCTTTTCAATTACATGGTATTTTTGCAACCTATCCAATCGCTCAGTCAGAATGTTCGTTGAAATCCCTTCACTGGATTGCAACAGATGGCCAAACTCACTGCGATTAGTAAACATTAAGTCGCGAATGATCAACAAAGTCCATTTATCACCTAAAATTTCTAAACCATTTGCTATGGCACAAGGTGAGCGCGACGTATGGCAAGTAGGAAGTACGGTCATGATTTCCTCAATAATTTAATGCTCGCTAAGTTTAAAAAGTTTACTTGCAAAACACAAGTAAAACAGACTAAGCTAAAGTTACTTGCAAAAAACAAGTAAGTTTAGTTCGACTATATGGCCACATATTAAAAAAGGATTAGTTATGAACATTTACAGCTTTCCCACCTTCAACTTAACTAAAATATTGCTCACGGCAGAAGAGTTAGGAGAAAATTACCAGCTTCACTTATTGGACTTTGCTAAAGGTGAACATAAGACTGAAGCACATTTGGCTCGCCACCCATTAGGGAAAGTCCCTGCGGTAGAAATTGATGGCGCAAACTATTTTGAAAGCAATGCAATCTGTCGTTTACTCGCGGAAAGAAACAATAATGCACTTTACGGTGATACTCCCGAACAACGTGCTATCGTTAATGAATGGGTCGACATGACTACGTTACACATAGGTCGATGGCTAACAGTGTTGTTTTTTGAAAACAAACTCAAACCAGTATTGTTTGGTGGTGAAACTGATGTGAGTGCCGTTGATGAAGCACAGACATTTCTATCGCAACAATTACCCGCGCTCGAAAACCAACTAAATCAACATACGTTTATTGCTGGTGACAAAATCACCATTGCCGATGTCGTTGCCTTTAGCTATTTTACAACGGTAGTCCACAGTGGACTGGACTTATCACCGTACCCCAAAATTGATGCCTGGATAAGTACAATGAAACAACGTCCATCGTTCAAGAGTGCCATGTCACATATACAAGGCGGTGATATGTTCGCAGGATTGTCTTCGTAAGCGTTCTAAGAATTTAAGCGCATCCTCAAAATTTACTGATGCGCTTTATTCTGTTTTACCTTCCAATAACAAACCTACGCCAAGAAAACCAATAAACCCAGCACAAATTCGATTAAACAACTGTTTCATCCGTGGCCGTTCAAACCACCCTCTTAGGTACACGCCAAAACACGCGTATATCGCGACAGCCAGCAACTCTAAGAATAAGAATATCATCCCTAATATAAAAAACTGGCTATCAGTACTCTTACTTAAGTCAACAAATTGAGGTAAAAACGCAGTAAAAATCAATATGGCTTTTGGATTTCCAGCTGCCAGAAAAAACTCTTGCTTGGCGAGTAACATTACCGACTGACCTTGGCTTTCAAAAACGCCTTGTTCAACGACGTTTGAACGCCATAATTGAACAGCTACCCACAAAAGGTAAAGTGCCCCTATTGTTTTGATAGCAAAAAACAACGTTTCTGAGGCATACAAAATAGCAGCAAGCCCAGTCGCCGCTAAAAATATCATGATGACAAATGCGGCTAATCGTCCAACCCCGGCACCAACCGCATGCTTAAACCCAAACCGTTGTGCATTACTCATCGATAGCAAATTATTTGGTCCTGGTACCATATTCAAAGCAAAACATGCAGGCACAAACAGTATTAACGTTATTAAATCCATTGCTATTTTATTTCTCTATTTTCATTGACCATGAGTAACGTCAGCTTTCTTGCAAGTGGAGAAAAAACAAACGTTAAAGGAAAAGCACACATAAAAACAAAAGGAATTGCACTTAACCATCGTGAAATAAAGTCTTCAGTCAATCCAATATTTAAATAAGTGACAATAAAAGACATGGAGCTTCCCATGAAGAACGCCATGAAAAAAGACATGACCAAAGGGTAAAACTTAAACGATAACTTACTCATAATATTCAACCGATAAACTAGGCCTCATTAGTCCCAACTAACTAACCAAGCAATCATTATAATCAACTCAACTAGTTCGTTGGAAAATAAGATTGTAAAAAATCTTTAGGTGTATTTTATTGGCACTTTGCTTCTAACCAATTATTCGCTCCCTTAAACAAGGGATTAATTCAACACTAATTCTGTTTGATTCGGCACCTTATGACTAAGTTTGCTCATGAGCATCGCGCTAACAAACAACACAGCACTAGCAATGAAAAACCCCATTCTTGTTAAGTCATAGTGAGATAACAACGCAATGACTACGTAGCTAATGCTTTGAATAGTCGTTGAGAACATTGCCAAACCACCGTCAATGCGCCCTCGCTGAGAAACATCAATTTCATGGTGCATCCAATTCACACGAGTGATCCTATTTAACGCATTAAAACTACCGTAAATAAGCGTCCCTACTATGATAAAAATAGGTTGCTGTGCACTTCCCATAAACAGTAAAACTAAAGCTAACGCCAGCGTAGAGTAGCGCATAATTGAATGATGGCTGTAGCGAGCCAAAGCCACGGGAATAAGAATTCCTATCACAATTGCTCCTAACCCTAAAGCCACGTTATACATCGCAACCCAATTACCCGAAATTCCTTGCTCTGAAAAATAAATGGGCACGAGTTTTCCAAGAAACGTGAGCATGGGATATGCGACACAAGACAGTAAAATAAAACCAAAAAATGTCGGGTTTTGAATGAAAACAGATTTTACTTCTCTTATCTGCTCAACCATCGGCTGCCTTTTACTGTTAGTGATTTTTTGACTGTAGGGTGTAAATACGTAGCTAATCAACGCAATTGTCGATGCGATAGCCGCAAATAAAGAAAATTCGATGACGCCCCAAAGTTCCAATAGGATGACTCCCAGTGCCCCTGCCCCCAGTGTGGTGATCTGCAATATGATTTCCTGATAGCTGGAAATGCGTGCGTATTCATGTTTTTCATAATTTTCTTGAGTAAAAGCGTTGTTGGTAAACCAAGCTACATTGCTCGACACCCAATAAACAAGTTGAGCCAACGCTAATATCCAAATAGATTCAAAGCCTTGCATGTAAATGATTGCGAGTGCAAATGCCACCGTCATTTGAAACGATTGAATTGCAACCAGCAAACGTTTTCTCGACATGCGATCAATCAATGCAGAAAAGTAAGGAGTCACCAGAAAAGTAAAAACAGTACATGCGAGTGAGACAAATGCAACAAAGGTGCCCATATTAGGGTGTTGCAACATTAACCAAGGTAACGCGAGCATAAACAAACCCGAACTAATACCGTCGAAGAATCGCCCTGCCAGATAAGGTACCGACTTGTTATTCATTGTAATTCCTGCATCCCTCTATCAATAAAGTCAGCCACCTTAAAACCTCAAGCATAGTTGAGGTCAATTACTTTTTTCATAAAATTTCCCTACCACAAATACAAATTGATTATTCAATATTTTTTCATTTGATAAATCATAAGGTAAGACGAATCTTAGCGATCTGATGAGATGAAACAGTTGCATACCGACCAAGCGGTCTGTTATATTACCGCCAATAGCAACTTTAGGTATTACAGATGGTAGCTTTACGAGATCCAGATCAAACGCGGGCCCGTATTTTAGAGGTAACGGCAAATGAAATGCGCCGTCACGGGTTTAAAGCGACCAGTTTATCTGAAATTATTAAGAACGCGGGTATTTCAAAAGGCGCGTTATACCACCATTTTGCGAATAAACAAGAATTAGGTTACGCAACGTTTTCTGAAGTGTTTATGAAAGAGAACAACGACGTCTGGAGAGAGTCGGTGCTTGATCAAGACGATCCGATTGAAGCACTATGTAATCAGCTTAATTGTTTACCAGATAACATGTCTGAACAAGACATGGAATGTGGTTGCCCTATTAATACCATTGCACAAGAAATGTCGGCTGACGATGAAGGGTTTCGTGAATTAACACAGCAACTATATAACAGCATGTGTCAGATGTTTACGAAAGCACTCACAAAATGTCAGCAACAAGGTTTATTAAAAGACGAAATTAACATTGAGCGAAGCGCTTTGTTTATTTGGGCAAGTATGCAAGGTATATCAAGTGTTGCGAAAGTATCACGAGATATCAACATGGTGTCTAATTTAACCTTAGCATTACAAGATTTTCTTCGTTCACTGAAGAAGTAAACATTTTTTAAAGGCAAATAATCACTTGCCTTTTTTAATAACCAACAACATACCGGTCGGTCGGTATAGAAAAATAAACATAAGGCATATCTCACTGCCTTTTTTATTAACCAATAACATACCGAGCGGTCGGTATTTACTTACAGGAAGAGCATAATGCACCAAGCACACAATACAAAGATAGGTTTTGCCAGTCGCTATGCCGATTGGATAATCCGCTATCGCTGGCTTGTGATCCTAGCAACCATCTTGTTAGCGATTGCAGCGGGCAGCGGCGGGCGATTTATTCAACCTAATAATGACTACCGGGTTTTCTTCAGTGACGAAAACCCACAGCTTCAAGCATTTGAGCAAGTACAACGTACATACACTAAGATAGACAATATCTTGTTTGCCATCGCGCCCAAAAATGGCAATGTGTTTACGCAAGAGACATTACAAGCCGTTGAAGAGCTTACAGAAAGTGCTTGGCAACTCCCCTTTTCGCTGCGTGTTGATTCCGTATCTAACTTTCAACACACCAAAGCCGAAGACGACGACCTTATAGTACAAGACTTAGTTTCAGGGGCGAAATTTCTAAGCGCTGACGCCATTGAAAATGCCAAGCAGGTAGCCCTTAACGAGCCGTTTCTAAATGGTCAGTTACTAAACAAAGACGCCTCAATTACAGGAGTAAATGTTACCTTTCAAATGCCACAAAGGTCTGCGGATGAAGCACCTCGTGCGGTTGCAGAAGCACGTGCACTAGCTGCTGAGCTAGAAGCGAAATATGATGTAGACGTCTATTTAGGTGGCATGGTGATGCTAAGCAACGCATTCTTTGAAGCGTCAATGAGTGATATGGCAACGCTAGTTCCTGCGATGTATTTAATTATTCTAGTCATCACTTATGCCCTAGTGCGTTCAATCAGTGCAACGGTATCTACCTTTTTTGTCATTTTGTTTTCTATTATGACAGGCATGGGCTTGGCAGGTTATTTAGGTATTCAATTAACGCCGCCTTCATCTGCTGCAATGACCATCATCATGACACTCGCGGTGGCCGATTCAATTCACGTGCTTATCACCATGTTGGCAGAAATGCGGAAAGGGAATTCGAAAACCGAGGCGATAAAAGAAAGCATCCGTGTCAACATGAATCCGGTGGTATTGACCTCTCTGACAACCGTTATTGGTTTCTTATCGATGAACTTCAGCGACACGCCACCTTTCCATGACCTAGGTAACATTACCGCGATGGGCGTACTTGCTGCCATGGTATTTTCATTAAGCCTTTTGCCTGCGTTAATGTCAGTACTCCCAGTTAAAGTTAAACAATCTAACAGCAAGTTTGCGCATAACATGGATAGTATCGCCAGTTTTGTAGTGCGTAAGCAGCGCCCAATTTTGTTTGGTAGCATTGTTGTATCGCTTGCAGTACTGGCCTTTGTACCGAGTAACAAACTTGATGACAACTTTCTCAGTTACTTTGATGAGTCAATAACCTTTAGAACGGACAGCGACTTTATTAATGACAACCTAACAGGCGTATATCAGCTGCAATATTCACTTGATTCACAGCACAACAATGGGGTGAGTGATCCTGAATTTTTGGCCAAGCTTGCTAGCTTCACTGACTGGCTGCGCACCCAACCTGAAGTTCGCCACGTTAATACCATTAGCGATACATTCTTGCGCCTGAACAAAAACATGCATGGCGATGATGACAGCTACTACAAATTACCACAAAACCCAGAATTGGCCGCTCAATACTTATTATTGTACGAATTGTCATTGCCTTACGGACTCGATTTGAACAATCAACTCAACATCAGCAAGTCGTCTACACAAGTAATTGTCACCCTAAATGACATGAGCACAAACAAATTAAAAGATATTGCTGAACGTGGACAAGCCTGGTTGCAAAGCGAAGCTGATATTGTTTCGTATGGCGTTGGCCCATCGATCATGTTCGCCTACATCACTGACCGCAATATCAAAGGCATGATTTACGGCACACTTTCAGCGTTACTGGTGATTTCATTGCTGATCATGCTTGCACTACGTAACGTTAAACTAGGCTTCCTTAGCCTCATACCAAACCTATTACCTGCTGGCCTCGCCTTTGGTATTTGGGGCATGTTAGTTGCGGAAGTCAACCTTGCAGTTTCAATGGTGACAGGTATTGCTTTAGGTATTGTTGTTGATGACACCATCCATTTCCTTAGCAAATACCAACGTGCGCGCCGTGAAAAAGGCCTAAACGCAGAGCAAGCAGTACGTTACGCTTTTTCAACTGTTGGTGTGGCTATTGTGGTGACTTCTCTCATCTTAATTGCCGGCTTTACCGTACTGGCACAATCAGCCTTTGGCCTTAATTCAACTATGGCTATGTTAACGGCCATCGCGATTGGCGTCGCGGTAATTGCTGACTTTTTATTACTTCCAGCCCTGCTACTCAAAATAGATGGTAAAGCATCGCTTACCGAATCTTCGCAGGCAACTCAATCACAAATTCAAGAAGGAGCAAACTATGTCTCTACAACAAACTAAACAAACCTTATTAGCACTGGGTCTAATCACGGGTTCATTAATGCTAAGCGCCTATAGTGTTACAGCACAGGCACAAAGCCCGCAAGAAAAAGGCCTTGCGATTGCGATTGAAGCAGATAAACGCGACACAGGCTTTGGTGACAGCACCGTCGATATGGAAATGGTGTTACGAAATCAATACGGTGAAGAAACTAAACGCGTGATGCGTAATAAAACATTAGAACAGGATAAAGATGGTGACAAAGCCTTGATCGTGTTTGATAACCCGCGCGACGTAAAAGGCACTGCATTTTTATCATTTACGCATAAATCAGGACCTGACGACCAATGGCTATATTTGCCTGCACTGAAGCGTGTAAAACGTATTGCGTCTAGTAATAAATCAGGGCCTTTCATGGGCAGTGAGTTTGCTTTTGAAGACATTTCGTCTCAAGAGGTAGAGAAGTACACCTATACCTACCTAAGAGATGAAGTTGTTAATGGAGAGAACCATTTTGTCATCGAACGCGATCCGGTTGACCCAAAATCTGGGTATTCCAAACAGGTTGCTTGGCTTGACACCAAAGAGTATCGCGTCAAGAAAGTAGACTTTTACGATCGTAAAGGTGATTTACTCAAAACCCTTACAGTGTCTGGCTACCAGCAATATTTAGATAAGTTCTGGCGCGCAAATACGTGGGAAATGATTAACCATCAAACTGGCAAAGCCACGGTATTAAATTTTGAACAGTACCAGTTCAACAATGGTTTAAACGATCGTGATTTCAACAAGAACAGCTTAGCCCGCGCTAAGTAGAAAGTTAAAAGTTAAAGCAAGTCAGAGGTATTAATGAATAGTTTTTTCAAAGTATCGCAACGCGTTAGGCAGTTGACGATTACGATTGCATCGGTATTAGCGCTAGGCCACGCCAGTGCCAATGAGTTCACGACCGAGCTTGGTTTTGAAACCCAATGGTTTTCAAAACCACCTGTGCACGAGGAACAAACACGACATAATGCCTCTGCCAGCTTAAAACTCGACTACTATCACGATTGGGATGATGGTAACAAACGTGTGGCCTTCACTGGCTTTGCGCGTATTGACGCCAATGACAGTGAACGAACACACGGGGATATCAGAGAGCTCTACTACTGGCAGGCTTTTGATAACGATATTGAAATCTACGCTGGCATACGTCACGTTTTTTGGGGCGTTACAGAGACCAGACATTTAGTTGATGTGATCAACCAGACTGATGCTGTTGAAAATATCGATGGTGAAGACAAACTTGGGCAACCTATGGTGAGCCTTTTAATGGAAAGAGACTGGGGTACCCTAGAGGCGTTTGCCTTAATTGGGTTTCGTGAACGCACCTTTGCTGGTATAGATGGGCGATTACGCCCCTCATTGCCCATTAATCAGGACGACGCTCTGTATCAATCCTCAGCCGAACAAGAGCACATAGACTGGGCGCTGCGCTGGAGTCACGTGATTGGCGATTGGGATGTTGGTCTTAGCCACTTTTCAGGGACGTCTCGTGATCCATTATTCATTCCACAAATTGAGCCAGCAACGGGAGCAATCACATCGCTCACACCTTACTACGAGCAAATAGAACAAACAGGGCTTGAGGTTCAAGCAACCAAAGGGGCAATGTTGTGGAAACTAGAAGCCATCAGTATTGCCCACAAAGACGCGGGAAGAAACACTGCCTTTGTCGGCGGGTTTGAATATACACTCTATGGTATTCAAGACACCGCGATTGATTTAGGGTTGCTGGTCGAATATCAGTTTGATGATCGCTCTGGCATTCGAGAAACCACGAGTCAAAATGACTTAGCCCTAGGCATGAGATACGCATTTAACGATGTAGCAGGAACTGAAGTTCTCGCGGCTATGAGCATTGATTTAGACGACCAAAGCCGCTTCTACTCCATTGAGGCTAGCAGGCGCATAAACAATGATTGGTCAATTGCTGCAGAAGCGCGCATTTTTAGCAACACTGATACACAGTCTCCTGCTTTTGCCTTAAGAGATGACGACTACCTGCAAATTGAACTGACAAGATTTTTCTGACCGTGCAAATAAATCAAGCAATAGGCAAGTACCAATGAAACGGTATCCCTGATACCGTTTTCATTAACATAACAAAGCTATTTAATCCAACGGCACCAGTTCAAAATCAACAAAGTCTTCCCACTTTTTGAACCAAATATGGAAAAGAGTTTCGTCATTTGATTCCATTAGTTGGTAGCAAATATTGAGCTCTTTATTTACCCAAGAGTTTAGATAATGTAACCCTTCTGGAAACATTCTGCCTTTTGTATTGTAGCGTTCGTAATTGGCTTCGATACAACCCGGTTTGAATCGTTCAACGACCATATATTTCTTCATTATTATTCTATACCTTACTTTACTGCCATTAGCTGGTTTTCTTCTTGCCGCAGCGTCAACACTTCGTACCCTGTCGCGGTGACTAAAATCGTATGTTCCCACTGCGCAGATAGCTTTTTATCTCGAGTGATAACGGTCCAGCCGTCTTTTTTTTCTTTGGTTTTGCACGTGCCCTGATTAATCATAGGCTCAATTGTAAACACCATTCCTTCTTTAAGTGTGATGCCAGTATCTGGTTTGCCAACATGCATGATTTGTGGCGCTTCGTGCATTTCCCGACCTATGCCATGCCCACAATAGTCGCGTACCACACTAAAGCCAAACTTTTCGGCATATCGCTGAATCGCATGACCTATATCACCCGTTTTTGCTCCCGGTTTGACCACGTTTATTCCTTGCCACATTGCTTGATAGCAAATATCAACCAGTGACGTGGCAATAGGCAACGCTTTACCAATAACATACATTTTGCTGCTATCTGCAATAAAACCATTTTTTTCTAGGGTAATGTCGATATTGACGATATCGCCATTTTTGAGTTTTTTGCTAGGTGAAGGCACACCGTGACACACCACTTCATTGATGGAGGAGTTTAGTGAAAATTGATAGCCATACTGCCCTTTACTGGCGGGTCGTGCTTTCAATGTATCGATAATATAGCGTTCAACAAAGTTGTTGATCGCTAAAGTTGATATGCCAACGTCAATGTAACTATCCAACGCACTGAAAACTTTTGCTAATAGTCTGCCTGATTCGCGCATTAACTCAATTTCGTCGGCTGACTTAATGTGTATTTTAGTCATTGACTAACTTCACTGTCGTTACATTTTGCAGCTTCATTTCCCGTTGCAGAATTTGTTCGTAGGTTAACGTAGGATTTTGCTCTGCAAGGCGACCTATCTTCATCCAAAACTCCGCTTGAGAGTTTATAGAGCGCTCCATTACAGCACTGTTTTTTCTTACTTCTTCATGTAGCTCTTCTGATATTTTGACAATTCCCATAGCAACACCAACAAAAATACATTTTGCTACATTATGCTACAAAACAAACATAGCGCAATAGTAATTTGACTAGGAGATGCTTTCGAGCGGCCAAACAATTGGCATTAGCGCTATAGTAATTAGTAACACGAGAAATGTTGTGGCTAGGCCAACTTTTAGATAATCAACAAAGCGATACCCTCCTGGTACCATGACCAAAATGTTGGCGGAATGTGCGACAGGGCTAGCCAGACTCGCTGAGGCAGAAATGGCTACCACCATTAAAAATGGCTCAGGCGCAAGATTGAGATTTTGGCTAATATCGTAAGCGATTGGCATCACCATCACCACCAAGGCTGCTGTGGGCACAAATAACGTAAAGAACGAAACAAGCAAGAACAGGCAAATTAGCATCCCCCATTCACCCAATAAGCCTGCGTTATCCACTATACCTTGAGCAAGTAATGCCGTTACGCCAGACTCTTGTAGAGCGACTCCTAGTGGCATCATACCAGCAATAAGAAATACCGCTCGCCAGTCAATCGCTCGGTAGGCTTCATCCATAGTTAAACAGTTTAGCAATACCATAAAGCCCGCTCCAATAACTGCCGCAACCGCAATAGGTAACCAGCCAGAAACCGCTGCGACTACAACCGCTAACATAATGAGCGAAGCAGTCTTTGATTTTTCGTTGTTAGTAAATTCGAACGCCAATTTGGTTAATGCAATAAAGTCGTCATTTTCATGTAGCATTCGTAATTTTTCTTTAGTCCCCATCACAACAATCGCGTCCCCGCTTTGCAGCTTGATGTCTTCAAATTCAGAACGGTACACTTTGCTCTTGCGCCAAACTGCTAGCAACTCTACGGCATACTTGTTTTTGAACTCTATGTCCGCAATTTTCTGATCGGTGAGTGACGACCTTGGCGCTAAAATAAGTTCAGATAGTGCAATTTGCTCGTCATTTAGCATATTAATCGGATTAACACTGACTTTTTCTACCTCCAGTTGCTGTATCCCCTTTAACACCTCTAAATTTTCAAACGTTCCCTGCACGAGTAATAAATCACGATCTAAGATTTCAAATTCTGGCGTAGGCATGAGCACCAACTCATTGTCACGAAAAACACCAAGCAATCGAAAATCAAACGCATCACCAATACGACTAGATTCAATTGATTTCCCTGAGATACCAGAGTTGGGTGGTACGCGTAGTACAAATAAGCGCTCATCCAGATGGTAAAGCTGTTGCATCGTAACAGAATCAATCGTCGCTAAATTAGAAAACTCATTTGATTTTGCTAAGTTATCCAACGATTCAATATCACCTTGCACTAACAACTTATCACCATCGTTAAGTGGCACACTGGACAAATTTGTTCGTCTAAGTAATCCATTACGACGTATAGCCAGCACATTAACGCCAAATCGCCGATACAAGGTGTGATAATCGAGTGTGTTGTTAATCAGCAAAGAGTCATGTGAAATTTCGGCTTCAGCAAATTGAATTTTTTCATTGACCAGATCTTTGAGAATAATACTTTCCCGCTCAATCACCAGTTGGCTCCAATCTATCATTTCCTGAAAGCGTTCTAGCCTCCCTTGCACCATTAATCGATCATTGGCTTGAAGCTCAGTATTTGCTTGGGGTTGGAATATCGTTTTTCCTTTGCGGATCAAACTAATCACCACTAATCCTGCTACGCTATTTAACCGCGTTTCATAAAGAGGCTTACCTATGAGCACAGAGTCTGAAGTTAATTTCATGACAAATGTTCTCTCTTGTAAGCCGTATTGCGCCACCAGTTTGTCTTGCTTTTCCAAACCAGCGTCTAATATCCCACTATTTTTCGGCAATAGGTGGCGCCCAATATAAGCAACAAAAAGACTTCCTAACACGAGAATAACAAGACCAATTGGCGTGAAGTCAAACATTTTGAATGGCTCTAATCCTTGCGTGCGCATGAACTCGCTCACCAATAAATTGGGTGGTGTGCCAATCATAGTAACTAACCCACCGAGTAAGCACCCAAAAGCTAGCGGAATTAAGAGTCTTGATGGTGATTGCCCCGTTCGCCTGCACACTTCCAATACCACGGGCAACATAAGCGCCGCTACACCAATGTTATTCATGAACGCGGAAAGAATGCCGCTAATAAACATAATGGCGAGGATGGTTTTTACTTCACTAGCACCTGAATAGCTGCCAATGAGATAACTTATTTGGTTGGTACTGCCTGTGCGCGTCAAACCTTCTGAAAGAATGTACATGGCCCATACGGTTACCACTGCGGGGTTACTAAAGCCTAGAAATAAATTTTCGTGACTGACCAAGCCAGTAACCGCCAATGCCCCCAAAACAAAGAAAGCAATGAGATCAACACGGATCCAGTCACCAATAAGCAACACTAAGGTAACTACTAGAATGGCTATGACTGTGATCATTTCATACGACATTATTGGCGCTTCCAAAACCTTGAGTTAATGAACTTTTTTCCATCGCGAACATATATGAGTATAGCTATTAGAAAATTAGTGTGCTTTTTGAGTCTGATAAATCAGCTATTTAGACAACAAAAAGCTGCGACCGGTAATTACTAGGATGATTTAGAGAAAGTTGAGATAGCGACTGAATTTGGCAAGAGTTCAATTAAACAGGTCTTATTTTCGCTCATTTCAATGGCATTACCTGCCCATATTTTGTATATATTGGCGCTAAAATACCTAATTCATGTGCTTTTCTTATTATTGTGTTGAGCTCAGAAACAGATATAGGCGCATATTTGGGTAGCAAGAAATGTCGCGTATATTGAGTGTCATAAATATCTGAAATTAGCAGTTCTTCTCGGCTTTGTGGATGCAGTTTTAGAAACCAATTAAGGGCTGACTCACTTGCTGCACTTATAGCGCAACGCTTGTGAAGCGCCATTTTTATCGATTCTTCTTCAGTGCGAACTAATCTAATATCATACAAATCTTTGAGCTTGTAATACTCAGTTTCATAATTTAAGAACTTATAGTGGTATCCACTTACGCCACATATACGCTTACCGCTGAAATCACTAAAAAAGGATTGGTCTTTATTATCATTGGCGTATGACAGAAAAACATCTTTTGAGTGTAAGAGCACCACAGACTCATCAAGTTCAAAGCCTTGCCAGCCCCATCTGATATTGTCCCACATGACGATATCGACCCAACCATCTTTTAATGACTGAACGCGTCTGGAAATAGGTACAGGCACAAGCTCAAAGGTAAATTTACTTTGCACCAAATTTAAAGCGGAAATGATTTCGGGCCCCATACCGGCTACTTTGTCAATAAGAAACGGAGGACGAGTACCAGCCCCAACTTTAACAACGATAGTTGTGGCGAAACAATTGTTCACCATTATGGTTAACAATAAAATTGAAGTTGTTAGTATCTTCGTAAACGACATTCCACGTATCTTGATATGTGTATTCAAATAATACTCGCTAAAAAAAAGCGTTGTTCTTTACTGTGTGAGTATAGTCCATTCTAGAAAAGCTCACCTTCATAGAAAGAACCAGAGACAAAGTTGCTGCGAATAAGTTGGCTGGAAACATGAGATAAACGAATAATTCAGAACCAGAGCGTGTTGATCTTTGCTGTTCATTTTTGCAGCTGAATGTTTGGTATTTAGACTAGGCAGAGCCTTCGTCGTGTAGTTATTCTCCTCAAGTAAGGCGATAACACAGTATAAATGCCAAACAGGCGCTGCCCGAAGGGTTCAATTGAGCGTGCTTTGCTAATTGTTGCCTACATGGATGTAGGTACTTAGCGATAGCAGGACGCGGTAGCTGTGCTCGATTCTTACATAAACCACTATGCTACAAACCGAGCGCCGCGATCAAAACATGCTCGAGTTGAACAAATTTTGTACATCAAAGTTCAACACGCTCTAACGTATCATGATCATTTTTAGACACATATTGAGATGGTCAGTAAGCGAACATAATTGTTGAAAGTCTTCATCTGAAATCTTTCGCTTATCTGTGAAATGTTGCGCACAAATAATACCAATGGGCTTATCCGCTATTGTCACTGGCGCGATTGCTAATGCCCCATTATTAATAAACGCTGTCAGTTCTTGTGTGATGAGATCTTGCCATTGTTTATCTTGAAAATTATTTATCAACAGCGGCAGTTTGTTCTTTAACGATTTGAGTAGCACATTACTGCTACGTGTTAAATTGATTGTTGTTAATGATTCATTATTAGCTTGAGCACCATGAGAGAAACGCAATTTTACGCTGGACTTGTCGTCTGTCAGCATTAGGAATGAACAACGCTCGAAACCAAACGCAAGAACACTCCCTTGTACAACCGTTTGAATATATTCGTTGAGGTTTTTGCTGTGTGTAGTCAATTGCGTTAGCGTCATAAAGATCTCTAACACTATTTTCTCTTTGCTAGCTTGCTCTGATTTGGGAATTTGCTGCTTACCGAATTCACCAGCAGACGGTATAGGTTTTATTAAATCCTGAAGTTTATCTGCGCCGTATGATGCCAACAGTTCTTGCGATAACTCTCTGGTTTTATCAATGCGAACCTTTAATTGCTTCGAATTGATTTTCATGATGGCAGCGATGTTATCAAGTAACTTATTAAATTCTTCTAAACTGCCTTTGGGTGAAGCAATCGCAGAACTTAGCTGATCAGCAAAGTAAATTACTTTCACTTCATCCGTGCGCGTGGTTGGGTCGTCTAACGCTTTGAGTAAAATATCACTTAAGTTCCAAGTATTTGCTAACCCTCGACTAAGCTCACTGAAATTGCAGCCAATTTCTTGCTTACAGAATTCCGCGAAATCTTTGTCTGGCATATCGATGTGTTCAACTAATTGCTGTGCCACTTCACCGCCCGCACTCCAAAATGCTGTTTCTCCAATGCGATAAAGCATGGCCGCCAGATACACTTCTTCTTGTGTGTCTTCTGCATAGCCCGGCATCATCATTTTTGCCAACATGCCCGAATAAAAAGAATTCGCCATCAATTGCATCAGCCGGTTATAAACCTTGATATCGACACTGTTACTTTGCAGTAAACTTTCAACTAATTTGGCGGTTAAACAAATATTTTTGACCGCAGAAATCCCTAACACCACCGCAGCTCTTGAAACGGTGGTTACTTTGTTCACGCCAAAGTGATGGGTATTGTTGGCTACCTTAAGCAGGCAAGACGATAAAGCTTGATCATGCAGGATAGCTTCACTGAGCTTAGGCAACGATGACTTATCATCATTAGAAAATTTATCCAGCATTACGACTGTCGAGGTAATCGCGGGCAGCTCACTGTTGGCAATATGGTCAATCCATTGCTGCGTGGTTCTACGCTGTGCCTGCTGAGTGAGATAATCTGACATTGACTACACTAAACGTCCGTAATTGAACAAAGATATAACTAATACTAATTGTTATAAACTATGCGCGCAAACAGGCTACTTGTCTAAATAAATTGAAGAGTTTTAATCCTTTTACTGTTAATGACACAGTTTCTCGCTAGAGTGTCTGTAAAATATCATTTGTTCTGCGCCATACAGCTATAACTCGGTTTTGATATTTGAGACGGTTGTTTATTCAAGCACTGTCAGTATTCAAGAATGTTAAACAGTAGTGGTTTTGTATAGAATACGCGTTTTTGGTTTTAAGATAGATTAAAGTGCAATTTAGAGAAGATATAAATGCTCTCAGGGCAATCGCCGTTATATCCGTCGTTTTGTTTCATTTTAATGACGTATGGCTACCGGGTGGCTTTGCTGGTGTAGATGTTTTTTTTGTCATATCTGGTTTTTTGATGACCAAAATTATCATTGAAAAACACGAACAGAATGCCTTCTCAATTTCACAATTCTACTTAGCGCGTGCAAATCGAATCATTCCTCCGTTTGCTGTACTTTGTCTGGCACTCACTATTTTAGGTTGGTTTGTTCTAACTCCTATTGAGTATAGTACGCTCGGGTTGCACATTAGCAGTAGTCTAACTTTCGTTTCTAATTTTGTATTCTGGAAGGAATCAGGATACTTCGAAGCCGGCTCTCATGAAAAATGGCTACTCCATACATGGTCACTTTCTGTTGAGTGGCAATTCTACATTCTATATCCCATTGCACTTGCCCTATTGATGAAGTTTACATCGATGGCAAAGTTAAAAGCCTTAATATTGGCCTCGGCAATACTAAGTTTATTACTATCGATGTGGGCGACTGACATATGGCCAACACCTTCATACTACCTATTACCTACTAGGGCGTGGGAGCTTTTGATCGGCGGGCTTGCCTACCTTTACCCGTACTCTCCCCGAAAAAGCCAGCAGAATTACATGGTATGGGGAGGAGTCACGTTACTAATTCTATCGTTTGTATTTCTTACCAAGCACACACCATGGCCAAGTTCATTGACAGTGCTTCCCGTTTTGGCAACGTATTTAATTATTCAAGCCAGAAGCACTAACCATATTGTATTCACAAATATTATCTCGCAAAAGCTGGGGTCTTGGTCGTATTCTATCTACCTATGGCATTGGCCTATAGCAGTAGCTATATACACCTTTTCACTCGGTAGCAGCGCCGGCTACTTGGGGATATTACTTTCAATTTTGTGTGGCTATATTTCTTACCGTTTTGTTGAACAAGCAAAATTTAGCGCAAAGTTGAGTCTTATTGATATGGTGAAATCTAAACCAGTTACCTTAATGCTGTTCACTGCCGGGTTGGGTTATGCAATTCATTACAGTGAAGGCGTAAGTTCTTCTTATCGCAGTATTAGCAACACCGAAGAAGCTAAGTATCTTGCCCAATATCATATAGACAATTACAGAAAAGTTAAAAAAGCAGCCACCACATTTGATAAAAACAAACAGAGTGGGCATGGCGGTATTTTTATCTGGGGCGATTCTCACGCCCACGCCCTATCTTATGGCATAAGAGAAACTTTTACAGGGGTTACAGTGAACCAAGTCACAGCACAAGGATGTCGCCCGCTTGTAAAGCAAGATACACTTACGACAGGTTCTGCCAAGAGAATTTGCGATAAAGCCAATAAGAAAGCAATAAGTAGCATCTTGAACATCAAACCTGATGTGATTCTATTAGTGCAACGAAGACGACACGATGAAAATGACTTCCGAGAGATAAAACGCCATTTAACGCAGCAAGGTATTAATGCGCAAATTATCTTAGTTGGTCCAGTCCCGCAATGGCAACCATCCTTGCCTAACACGATTGCGAAAAGACATTTTGATCCTAACGAACGTGTTTTTTACGATCCTTCATTTGTATCAGAGCTGTTCAACGTTAACGATATGCTAAAGCAGACTTATAAGGACTCCGACATTTTACATATTTCCCTTTTGGACAAACTGTGTGAGGAACGTCGTTGCTTAGCAAAAATCGATCACCAAAATACACCACTAGTGTGGGATTATGGTCATTTGTCTCTGGAAGGCTCCGTGTTTGTTGTGGAGAATATTCTAAAGCAAGAAATTGCGAGGTTCTTATAAGCGTAGAGATTGAGAGCGAGTGCCGATTACATATTGGTTTGAGTTAAGTTTATTGAGATTGAATTTTTCGCCAGTTTTTTTAAGCTCCCGAACTCGTTAAGTCCGCCTACAGTCTTAAGCTTATGCTTATGTATTGTACATACCAATGACATACTCACACTAGCTTGTACAATACTGTGTAATAAAAAAAGAGCCTATTTTTCCAATCACTCTCACATAGCGAAAATTAATAGTTGTGTATAAATCAACAGAATATTACAAATTACAAAATAACTGAAATATATTCCCAGTACCGAAATAAAAAAGTTCGCAATTGAAACTTTCGCATCAGCCTCATGCATGCAAAAACCTTAATCCATTGTTTTTATTAACAAAGTATTGTGGCATGATTATCGCTTATTAGTTTAAAAACAAAAATTGAGATTAGAATAAGGGATTGTATTTGTGCTGCACTTGCTAAATATCTATCAGCAATCATGGGCTAGTTTGAAAAAAACGCCAGTATTTGTAGGGACTGTCTTAGCAACACTAGGAACCACGATTGGTGCATTGTTAGTTGTAATTACCTTAGCCTACTTACTTCTGCTGGAGCCACTCCCTTATCCAGATCAAGAAAGGCTCGTTCGAGTTGATCATGCACTGTTCAACGAAAACAATGTTAACAACCTTACGGCCTTTACCTACCCAGGGTTAATCCACCTCTATACGAACCAAAACGTTTTTGAGAAAGCTAGTCTCATTAATTACGAAACTGATATTTTACTTTCATCAATTGTTCAGCCTCTGGTAAATACCGCATACGTTACACCAGAATGGTTCTCTTTGCTCAATGCGTCTTTAGTTTTAGGAAGAGGATTTGAGCAATCGGAAGGGTTAAACACACACAATCCCGTCGTAGTATTAAGTTATGAAACATGGAAGAATGAATACCAATTAGATCAAGATATTGTGGGCAAAAAAGTAACTATCAAAGACAAAAATTTCTCAATCATTGGGGTGATGGATGAATCATTCGTTGAGCCACGCATTTATCGCAACAATACAACTGCCATTTGGCTTCCTTGGGACTATAATTCAAATGCCACATTGGCTAATCAATGGGGGCACATCAGACCCAATTTAACTTTTATCGGCAAGTTAGGTACAAATGTATCTATTGCGCAGTCTGAGCAAAGTATTTCAAATTTAGTAAACGATATCTGGCAGCAAAACGTAGCTGATATCAGTTTGTTCGACGATTGGCATATCCAAATGCGCGTTCATTCACTACACAAGATAATTTTGGGAGAAACTGATCAGATTGCCTATCTATTGCTATGCGCAGTTATCGGACTACTGATAATCGCCTGTACCAATATCGCAAATCTTTTTATGTCTCGAGCAACTGAACAAAAGCGAGACTACGCTATTAGAGCGGCTGTTGGCGCTCAATCTAACCATATTTTTAATCACTTTTTTGCCGAATCCATTTTGTTAATGGTCTTCTCAACAGTTATTGGCTTACTAGTAGCATCCATGGGCATTTGGTTAACCAAAGAAGTCCTTATGTCGACGCTACCTAGGATTGAAGAATTATCAATTAACGATGTGACGCTCGCCTCAGCTGTGATATCAGTTTTACTACTTGCGACTTTCTTTGCATGGATTTGCAATAGGATGATTGATCGTAAACACCTCATTATTCAACTTCATACAGGTGGAAAAGGAACAAGTAAGCAAGTATCTAAATTGACTAGAAACGCTTTTTTAGCAGCCCAAGTGACAATAGCCAGCGTTATTGTATTTGCGAGCATGAATGTATTTGATAATTCGTTAGCCAAGATCATCCAACCATTGAATTTCAGCACAGACAATAACAGCCATATAGTACTTTCCAGCCCGAGAGACTTATCAACTGATGAGCGTAAAGCCACAATGTTAGAGGTGATGGAAAAGTTAAAGTACTTGCCTTCCGTTACGTCGATAAGTCAATCAAATTCTCCGTTGATAGCGACAGGTCAAGCAGCTTTCATCACTTCAGATACCAACTATCGATACACAATTGAGAACAGACGAGTAGACGATAAATACTTTGAATTGATTCAACAACCATTGCTTGAAGGACGGTACTTTAGTTATTCAGATATCAAAGACAAAAATCCTGTGATTATTGTTAACCAAACATTCGCCAAACATATTGCCCCTAATAAAAGTGCTGTTGGAATGAAACTTAACACCCCTGACAACCAGTTACTTACGATCATTGGTGTAGTGAAAGGAATAGTTATACCGGGTTCGAGCGAAGTTCCAATGCGCTCTTATCGTCCAGCGACATTGTCAAGCACTACATTGCTTTTGAACACCCGAGAAAATCAAGAGCTTGCAAGAAGTGAGTTACTAGACCTCATACAAGAAACAGCACAGAGTTGGACGCTATTTGACTATATCCCATTGAATAAAATACATGATCAATTGTTATTCACAAAAGTGTCCGCAGCGGTTTCTTCTCTTATCATTGCAACATTCACATTATTTTTGTCGGGTATTGGCATTTATGGGCTGGTAAACCACAACACTAGATTACACCAATCTGAACTAGGAATACATTTAGCCATTGGTGCGAAAAAGCGAGATATTGTTAATTTGGTATTATCAGACAATTTGCAGCCCATTTATTTTGGCATGCTCACAAGCGCTTTATTGATGCTTATCACTACTTATTATTTGAATTTCGGTAGCGATAGTGGGCTTGATCTAAATTTTCTAATCTCAATTACGCTAACATCTACTTTCATACTGACAATGTCACTGCTCGCATGTTACCTCCCAGTGAGAAAGTACATTAACACAAGACCGATCAACAATTTAAGAAGCTCCTATGACTGATTGAACTGGAAGAAGTTGCCCACTAAATACATTCCCGCCTCTCAGGCTATTCAAATGACTTAGATGTTCTAGAATTAATTTATGGCAACAATAGATTATCAAAATAGGACTTTGGTGAATTACGGGAAGCTTGCATAATGAACTCAAGTTTTATACCTGAAGACTATCTAAACTCGCTCCCTCTGGGAGCAATTGTTGTGAAAAATGATAGTGAAACGCTTAATCATCAAGTTGTATTTGTGAACGAGCAATTTTTAAGAAAAATAGGTTATACAGTAGAAGACATTCCTGACAAAAACACGTGGTGGGAAACAGCATACCCCGATAAAGCATACCAAAAAGTTGTAGCTCAATATTGGGAGTTGGCCGTTGAAACTTACGCCGCAAGTGATGGTAAATACGTGGTCATGGATGCCGAAATCCGCACAAAATCAAGAGGTTCAAAAAAGTTTCGTGTTTACTCTGAAGCTGAAAATCACCTGATTCCCGGGCATTACATCGTAATGTTCATGGAGTTAGACTAGCACTTGTTTTAATATCAGATACACACTACTTCCTAGCTTTGAATTTTTGATTACCATATCTATTCTTTACTTATATGAGCGCATCCTTAATTAAGGGACCATCCTCTAAGATGGATCTAAGTACTTTCACAGCTTCAGTCAATTGTTCGTGGTCGATTGGACGGCTTAAACACAAACGCACAGCGGGCGCAGGCATATAATATGCGACCCGATATTCATCAGCACTTCTCACTAATACCCCTTGTTCAAATGCCTGTGAAACAAACTCATGGCTTAACCAGCCCGGAGGTAACTGTATCCACAAATTAAAACTGCTATTAGGTGTTGGTTTAAGCCAAGTAGAAAGATGCTCTTTGGCTATTTTGTGTCTTTCGCGCATTTCGTTAGCTAGCCAGATTTCCAAATTGGCTAGCTCACCGTTATCTATCCAAAGCGACAACCAGTGAATGAGCAGCGGGGAGTTTGTCCAAGAAGATGCTCTTAATGACAATCTGGTTTTGTTGAAAAATTCTTCTGGCGCCACTAATAAACCAATTCTTATAGCACCACCAAAGCGTTTAGAAAAGCTGGTTAAATAAAAACAAATGTCTGGTGCCAACTGTTGCATACTTATTGGTTTATCTTCTTTCGCCAAAAATTGTACATCATCTTCTATTACCTTCATGCCGAATTGACGGCAAATATCGATTAGTTGTTTTCTTCGCTCGACTGAAAGTTGAGTGCCACTCGGATTTTGAACATTTGGCGTTAAATAAATCGCTCTCGGCTTATGACGCTGACAAGCGATGATTACACTTTCAGGGATTATGCCATTTTCATCCATTTCGATTGGAACAACTTTAACTCCTCTGTCTTGTGCGGCAGACAATACACCTGGAAAAACCATATTTTCCGTGAGAATACAGTCACCTTCACGGCAGAGCATATTGATTAAGACACTAATTGCATGCTGGCCACCGTGAGTAATTAAGAAATCGCAATTGTCTAGCGCTACAGGTTCATTTGCCAACCATCGTTGAAAGGACTCTCGGTGTTTGCTGTGTCCTAATTCAGGTGCATAACACAACAGATCCTGGAGTAGCCCTTGATCGGTTGCCATTAACGACATTGCAGTTGACAACATTCTGGCTTGTGGCCCTTGAGGCGCAAAGGCTGCGCGCATATCAATTTTGCCGGGAACACTGTGCGCCATAGTGTATGCTGTTGAGTCAGTTTTATTTGCTGCCTTAACAAAAGTGCCACTCCCAACTTTGGCGACAACCAGATCTCTTCGTTCAGCTTCGCTATATGCCCTTGTTACGGTACCAATAGTTACTTTAAGTGCATCTGCTAGGCGGCGTTGTGGCGGCAGTTTCTCATCTGGTTTTAATGTGCCAGTTTCTATTGCAACTTCAATAGCATTTGCAAGGGCTAGGTATTTGGCAATACCTGAATCTAATGTTGGAGTCCAGATTGTCATGGTGACAATAAAATCCTTGTCTATTTAATTTTCTCTAATATGATATCAATTCTTCACATTGACACTAATTAAAACCAAATTGTACCCATACAATTTAAAAGTGCAAGGATTAATTATGTACGAACAATTGCTCGCTCTGTTCATCCCTCTGATGATTTTTACTATTACGGCAACATCTACTCCAGGCCCAAATAACCTTTTACTTTCGGCAAATGGTGCAAATTTCGGATTTAAGGCCAGTATGCCTTTTGTTTGGGGAATTCGATTAGGAAACTTATTACTGGTTTTGTTACTTAGTTTAGGGCTGGGGGCATTGTTTATCGCCTACCCAGAAACTCAGCACTTTTTGAAGATAATTTGTGTTGGTTATATGGTTTATCTGGCGATGAAAATCGCATTTGCGCCACCTGCCAGTCAAAGTGAGAACAAAGGTCGGCCATTAGGCTTTTGGCATGGTGCAAGTTTCCAGTTCATTAATCCTAAAACTTGGATGACAGGGATCACTTGCTTGACGGCGTTTACACTGGCAGGTGATGGTTATATGTATTCTGTGGTAATGGTGATATTGGTATGGACCGTTACCGGGCTCATTGGCAGTTTGTTTTGGGTTTGTTGTGGTGTGGCAATGCAAAAGGTCTTAAAAACTGATGGTCAATGGCGAGTGTTCAACTTTACATTGGCGTTCGCAACCTTAGCTAGTGTGTTTATAGTGGTTGGAGTTTAAGTTGGAAAAGCACTTTACTAATGATGGCGTGGAATATTTTCTGAGTGACGATAAATCAAAATTACAACCTGATGTCATTCACAGTTACTTATCTAAGAGCTATTGGTCAGAAGGCATTCCAAAGAAACTGATTAATACTGCCATAGACAACTCATTATGTTTTGGTCTGTACTTGAACAAATGTCAGATTGGTTTCGCCAGAGTGACCACAGATAAGTGTTCATTTGCTTACTTGGCTGATGTTTTTATATTGCCAGAATTCAGCCAAAGGGGATTAGGAACAACCCTAATTGATTTTGTGATGAAGCACCAAGATCTGCAGGGGTTGAGACGATTCATGTTATGCACAAGAGATGCACATAACCTATATAAGAAGTTCGGCTTTAGTTCAGTAGATAACCCAGAGACGATGATGCAAATTGCAAGGCCAGGGATTTATTTGGAACAGGGGTGATTAAAAAGATAAATGGATCACCTATTTGTAAATAGGGTCAGATACACATTATTTTCAAGCTTTTAATTTGTACCTGACTTCGAGCTTATTATTTATAAAGCTTGCGGCAAAGGCCTTGCGTTAGCCCAATCGTTGAATTTACTTTGCAACTCATGAATAGAAACACCCATTACTTTCTCTATCTGTTGGTGCTCAATAACATTACACAGGTTTTGTTGCTCATATTTGATAACCTGAGATAACATGCTTTTCCTTTTTTGATTTTCCATCATGAAGTAGATAAATGCCCAACTGGTCGCGTACAGCCTTTTGCTTAACTCTGACTTCCAGTCACTTTCTGTGGCAGATAGCAATTTATCTAAAGGCAACAACTGTTCAGATATAAAACCATTGTCAGTCCAATTTTGATTGGGGTAAATCCTAGTGCTCTTGCCTTTCACCTCAATAAACTCAGTGTATTCTGCTAAGCCTTCATTTAGCCATTTTGGACTATAGCCAATTATGCCTCGATTAATTGCATGGACTGCTTCATGCGTGGCAGTTCGCATTGTTGCCGCATGGTTGGTTAGCAAAATATGAGCTTGGTTAGTGGCATAACTATAAAACCCGGGAGTATTATCGCCAATTGGCATATTGTACTTGGTTTTTATTTGATCAAAAGCCACTTTAGATGAATATACCTTAAGGTTAATATCTACCTTTTTTAGAGACGACCTATCCAATAGTTGCCCATAAATCTCAAATAACTTGTTTAGCTTTAATGTTAGTTTTTGATGAAAGTCATAAGGTAGGTTCTCGGTGTTTAGGTCTAAGTTAAAATAATCAAATACCTTTTCGCCTGCGTAGTGCAATAGTGTGTAGTCACCTTTTTTTGGTGGCGTACTGCTAAAATTGGCTATTCCTCTTTCATCAACCCAAGTATAAACTTCACCAACCTTTTTATATTTTACTTCGCCTACAGAAGTGTCTTTACAGGCTTTGGAATTGCCAACTACTACATGTAGGTATTGTTTCTTAGGTTGTTCCTTGGCAGTAGCTTGCTCTGTAATAACTGGCTGCTGAATTAATTCTGGCTCAGCATGAAAAAATGACTCTGCCCAATGGATCGCTTTATTAAGTTGAGTATGCAAATTGACGCTGTGGTCGCTGAAATAGTTGGCAAGCAGAAAGCTGCCAATGAACGCCAGTACGGTAAATATTCCTATAAAGCTTTTGTTCACGTCACTTCCTTGGACAGTTCAAGATAATGCTAAACAATAAGGTACCAATTACATGATCGCATCACAAATTTCGGGCACAAAAAAACCAGCTAAATAGCTGGTTTCGTTTTTCTTGCTATCGTAAACAAGAAAATGGTACCGGAGGACGGACTTGAACCGTCACGCTCGCAAAAGCAACGGATTTTGAATATCTAACATTACCCTTATATATCAATACCTCAATAGATGTATTTGGACATTAAAGGACAATGTAACTGTGTTTTCCTTCCCGGAAATAGACCAGAATAGATGCTTATCTACCCAGAAATTACTCATTTAGCTTTCTATTATTCAGGCAAAAAAATCATTAAATATAGCTAACATCAGCAACTTCATTTTCTGTAAATAGCCATTTGTAATAGAAGCCTCTATGCCCACGCTCAATTTTAAGTGTATTTCCATTTAACTCAACAACAATGGGTTTTACAATAAAATCAGCTCGTACTCTTTCTATAACCGACCAATTAGCTCTACGATTTAGATCGTTTTCTCTTAGTGGAGGAAAGTACTTCAAGACATTTATTTCAACATCCTTTCCATCTATTACTCCAAAAAGATATTCGTCTAGCCCATCATTATCAATATCGTACTGAATTAAGAAATATTGATTAGTAACCTTTTCAAGAGCGTATTCTTCATCGCTGTTATAGCCTATATCAAACTTATAGTAAGGTTTGCTAGTTGTGTTATTTTCAAAAGTAGCTCGTAAATCTAATGAGGTCTGATTAAAGTAAACTTCAATTTTATTTGGAGTATGCTTTACCTTTTGAGGCCATAACTCTAATTCTGCACCTGCTGAGAATTCATTAAAGCCACCTTCGATGGCATTTACCTTTTTACTGGTATTAATAAAGTTATAGTTTTGCTTTTTAGCAAGTAATTCAGCCAACCTACATTTGAAGTAGGAATCATAGAGCCTTTCAAACGCAATAATTGCAGTTACGAGTACAATCAACGGTTCTAGATTGAGTTCTGGGAAAGCGAACCATGTTGCCGCGAATATAAAAAATAAAAGCGTAAATAAAACCGATAGTTTAGTGTTAAATGTCAATACGAATTACCTTATACATCATGATAATATCAACTCTATACCAGAGCTGAGTGAAATGGACTATTTCATCTCTTCTTGCAATCTATCCCATAGAGGTTTTAATTGTTTTTTTATTGTTTTACTTTGCATCGTTTCAGCCGCTCTCATTCCATATGTAATAAAGTTCATAGAGCCTAAATGTGAGTACTTTCTATACAGCTTGTTCTTAAATAATGGTTTAGGGCTTTCCCCTCTTTGAACTCGTAAAGAGTTACGCTTTCTCATTGTTGCTTTAGCCAGCCGTACCCCTTTTCTCATTCTTTCTGAATACCTTGCTAGTGATGTTGATCGAAGATATATATTTTCACCGTCGAATAGGAAGCCCAAATACTGTAAAGGTGTATCGGCTACTAGCTTTCCACCTCTCACTCTAAACGTTCTGCGCTCCGTCTTATCAATATTTAGCCTAACCTTGAGTTTCCCGATTTCCTGTGCCGCGATACCAGCAACTTTGTTCTTCAAACTTTGTGGCACAATAAAAAGCATATCATCACAATATCGATAGTATTTCCCTCCAATACTATCAACATAGCTTTTCATTTTATCATCAAATTCAATCATATAGACATTGGAAAGCAGTGCGCTAATGGGTGAACCTTGGGGAATTCCTTCTTTACCCTTATTTTGAATTATAAGCCCAGATTTCCTTACATTATTTCTAAACTCTGCAGGTTCACATAGCCGCCGTTTACCATTACGAGGATTATGGACTGATACACCAAGCAGCTCATATAGCTCTTGCCTATCTACAACCGCAAACTTCGTAAGTGACTTAAATAGGTTATAGTGATCTGGTGGTAGTTGCTTTTTTTGAATTAATTTTGACCATTCACGTTTTAAAATTCCGTGATCGAGAGTATCAAAAAATTTAGATAGATCTAAAGCTACGGCACTACATTTACCGAACTTTTTGATTTCTTGGAATGCTTCGTAAGCAAAGTCAATGTTGGACTTACCTAGTGACCTAAAAGCAAGCACATTTTCTTCTAGATTTCTTTGTTCCAATTGTTCTTCATATAACTTACTAAGCAAGTTAGTGTAATAGCTATAGATATGGCTATCGACATGGGAAGAATATGATATAGGCCTTTCTTTAACTTTTACTTCAATATGTCGAGTTTTTTTATCTTGTTTTATTTTTTTTGAATTAACAGAGTAATTTATAAGAGGATAAAAAGCATGTTTCGCAACCTTTTTAGGGCTGGTTACTATTCTTTGTGCTTTTTTAAAAGAAATGGGTTCATCAAAATGTATATAGCCACGGGCTCTGTACCATGGATGCTTCTTCTTGAACAGCAACTTAATTCCTTGTCTAGCAAAACCGGAGTTGACTGCAAATTGCGGCCATTTTAAACGCCAAACTCCGGCTTAACCAAGTGGTCTTTCTCCAACCTTCTCACCCGTTTCCGAGCCTCACCGCGCCTGTTAGAAATGAGTTATACTATTACTATTACCATGGAGGTATCTATGAAGACCCTGTTCCAAGTATTGTTATCAATCGTATTGGTTTCCGCTGGAAATCCGATAGGACTTGACAACCTGTAACAATCCTTAACACCTGTTATGTTAAGCCCCCACATAATATAACCAAGCCATTCAAATCTCAATAACAACAATTACGAATACCTGTACCCTCACCCTTTTTGTTTAAAATTCGTACAACCTATCTTATTTTCAGCATCCAATGAAGAAAATTTATAAATATTTTTTCATGTTCTGCGGTGTTTGAATTTCCCAATTAAAAAATGGTTTACCGTGGATGGGATACCCTTAAATCATTTCCCAACTCCCACGCCTTGTTTAAAAATCAAAATCAACCCCTTTAAATACAAAGAGTTACGATATCAAAGGGGTTTACATTTAAAAATTAATGCCTACAATTATCACCGTCCTTGAGACAAAAGCTCTTTAACAATTTGGAAACTGAAAGGTTTGAAGATGAGTAAGGTTAACTTTAACCGAGATACTCTTCGAAGACTTCGTGAAAAAGGTGTTCCTGAAGGAAAGGCTCAAATCGAGTATAGAGATTCAAAAGAATCTGGTCTCTGTTTGGTGCAATATCCAACGGGTAAGCAAATGTTCTATTTTGCCATGTGCCATCGCAAGCAAAGGTTCAAAACTAGACTGGGTGACAGTGATACGTTTACTGTTCAGGAAGTCAGAGCCAGAACTAACGAGTTACGTGCCGCCATCTTTCGAGGTGAGAACCCGATTGCAACACGGAAAAAAGCAGAAATGCTATTTTCTGAGCTATTTGCTCTGTATTATGCAGAAAAGAAAGATAAGAAATTATCTTCTGATGCAGATGAGAGCAAGTACCGTCTGCACTTAGCCCCTGTGTTTGCCTCCAAACAAATTGGCGCAATCACTACGGCGCATATCGAGAAATATCACGCTCAAAAGAAGAAAGCATTAACACCAGCAACAGCTAACCGTCATTTAGCGTTATTGAAAGCTATATTCACCTATAGCGTTAATAAGCTAGATGTTTTAGCTAAATCTCCTGCTAGCGGTATCAAAGCGTTTCCTGAGCCTCAAAAACAAAGGAAATACTTTGATATTGATGAATTGAACCGATTCTTTACGGAATTGGATAATGACTCAAATGTGGAAGCCCAAAACATCATTAAATTTATGGTGTTGTGTGGCACTCGCAGTTCAGCTACCAGAGACTTAAGGTTAGAAAACTACGACACTAAATTGGGTACTATTTTAATTTCAATGGACAAAAATGGTACTGGTCAGTACGTCAGCCTGTCTGACAAGGCCAAAGCCATCGTTGAACATCAGAGAGCAAAATACGGTAACCAAGGTCGTATGTTTCGTGGTGTTGATATGCAATCCCGTATGTCAGACCCTAGCCGTGTTATGGCTAGAGTCTGTAAGAAAGCAGGTTTAACCGCTGTAGGAGTTCATGTACTGCGTCATTCATACAGCGTTATCGCGTTGGAAAATGGAGTTAGTCCATATCAACTAATGACTGCACTGAACCATAAAAACATCTCTTCTACGATGGTTTATTCGAGTATCTCAAACAAAAAACTTCGCCAAATTAATAACGATTTGGCATCCCAGCTGAGCTTGTAACGCTTAGTTATCTCAAATACGAAATGGCAGATAAGCTATAGGCTTATTTAAGCATCGTCGCACTATTATGATCTCCATGGGCAGAATCACCTGTAGTTTTATATCGGGAGCAGGTGACTAACAGTGTCTCTATCCGAGTCTGGTTTACGTTGTTTAATCAGGAGGGAACTAGTAAGAAATTGTCATGCATGAGTGTTTGAGATCCCCGATTAACGTGGCAATAGCCGCCTAATTGGAAGAATTATATGAACAATGCTAATCAGCAATCTGCGCTTCAACCGTTAGAAAAAACTAACAAAGCAACCGCCATCAGCTCTCGATGGCTCACAGAAAATCAAACAGCTGAATACTTAAATGTATCAGCTTCATTACTCGCTAAAAATCGTTGTTACGCTAAAGGGAATACTCTTATTCCTTACGTTAAAATGAGCAGCCGATGTATTCGCTACGACCGACATCAATTAGATGCTTGGTTAGATGCACAAATGCAATCGTTTAGTGAGGTAACAGCACAATGAACCTTACTCACTCAATTTCAAATCTCGCAATAAATGAAGAAGCAACACAACCCCATGGGGTTTACAACTTTAACCAGAAAATGGTTATGGCTGACACTAATGGTAACTTGAATGTATTCTGTAGCTGCGAATTACAGCCTGTTTATAAGACTCGCTCAGTTGATGGGCAAAGTCATAACGGTTTAGTAATTCACGCAACAGCACATGGTCAGCAGGTTACAATCCCTATTGAACTTAAAAAGCTCTATAGTGGATTTACCAGTGTTCTTGCAGATTTGGCCGACAAGGGAGTTAATATTCCTACTAATCGTGTCAATGACTTCAAAAACTACCTTCAGCAATGTAGTCAACTTAGCTTACCCATTCAATACATCGTTCAACGCACTGGTTTTATTGAAGATTACCTAGCTTATAACTACGGTCGAATCATCATTAAAACTGAAAGTGAGCAAAACGAAGATGCTGATTTCAGCTACCGCCCACCAAAGGGCAAAGTACCTGACGGCTTGACTGTTCTGGGGAGCTATGAAGAATACACAGAACATGTATTGCAGCAATGTGTTACAGAGCCACTTAAGTTCGCCATTTGCATGGGGCTATCGTCTTTCTTAGCCGAACTAATGGGTTTAGAAGGTGGTGGAGTTCATGTATTTGGTCCAAGTGGCTCAGGTAAAAGTACGATGTTGCAAGCAATGGCATCAGTTGTTGGTTCAGGCTCTGAGCCTGGGGATGGTTCGCAAGAATCCTTTATTATCCCTTGGTCTTCAACAGCTAACGGTTTAGAAGCTATGCTAGCCGAGCGTTCTGGTTTAGGCGTTTGTATTGATGAATTAGGCGCATTCAAATCGAACAAACTTAGCTCTGCACTATACAAACTGTTAGCTGGCTCTGGTGAAGCCCGAATGACATCCAATCTGAATGTGGCCAAACGTAACAAAGCCTCTGTATTGATGCTAAGTACAGGCGAATTATCGATTGAAGATAAGGTTCGTCAAAGTAATGCGGCGCTCAATGCAGGTCTTCTGGCTCGTATTCCTAGTGTATTGATTGAACCATGCCATATGGCACTTGAACATGAATCACTTGCTGAGACGGCACAGCGAATCGAAAACTTCAAAGATGCCTGTACTGAACATGGTGGCCACTTAGCTCCGTTGTTCATTCAAGGGTTATTGGATGGATTCGACTCTAAAGCTGAACTGGAAGAAGAAATACGTGAACGTTGGGAAGAAGCGGTTGAGCAACTTTCCGAGTATGCCACTAACAGCATCCAACGCCGCGTTATTCGTCGTTTCGCCTTAATCCTTACCGCTGGGCATCTCGCTTGCGATATGGAGTTAGTGCCTTGGTCAGAGCAAGAGGTCACCGACAGCATTCAATTTATGTTGGAGCGTTGGCTGGTCAATGTGGAAATGGGCAAGTCAGATTTAGAACGAGCTGTTGACCGTTTGAAAGATTGGCTACGCGCTAACTTCCATAAGCTGCCAGAAGCGACCTCAGGCAAAATCAAAGGGCTAGTTGATGGCTACCGCTATCAAGATCAGTACATCCTCATGCTACCAGAAGTATTTCGTAACCTCTGCCAGAATGTAACCCCCAATCAAGTGGGTAACAAACTGAAAACGTTAGATGTACTCAAGTATGATGAAGGTAAGCAACAATACCGCGTCAAGATCCCAAGCATTGGTAAACGCCAGTACTTCTACTGCATTGACTATCGTTTCATCGAAGATTGGCTTGCCAATGATGAAGCATTAGACAAAGAAGAAGTCACTGCTGACATGGTTAGTGAAGCACTTGATATTGACTCTAACCCCGAAGAATTACCTATCTTTGAGGAAGAAGAAGATGAACCAAGAGCTAAGCGAAAAATCCATCAACCTAGACCTGTATTATCCCAAGAATAGTATTTGGAAGTTAACGCTTCTGCCCCAAACAACATTTATTGCATCTACCAAACTGAATAGGGAATCCCCGAAAACCCCGATTTCCCCTATCAGTTTGAGTAGTTTAGATTTGAGAGAATAGAAACATGACAACTAACGAACTTATCAAGAACTATGAATTGCCTGAGCCAGCTATTGCCGACTATATACACAGGCGTCACATTGGCACAGGGCAATATGGTTGCGACTACGATTTTATACTTACCGAAGGTTATAGAGGTAGAGAGTTTCCCGAACTCTTCCTCACTCAAGGTTTAATGCAAATAATCATTGATGCACAAACTGCGCTTTTAATCGGTGACCTGCTTGAAAAAGAACCCAACCTTTTCAAAAACTTTAAAGCTTGGTGTACAGCTGGGGCTGAAAGTTATGAGATAAAATCTGGTAACAATTTGCCAAATCGCATGTCCATTCGTGGTCCAGACCCATCACATTGGGCACCACAGAAAAGCAAACTAGCCATGGATTACACATTTCAAGATGAGAGTTTTGAGTTACTTATATATGAAGTTACTCATATTCTTTATGAACGCTTTTGTGAAGCGAAGTCGACAGGCCAAAGTCCTTGGTTCAGCATTGGAGATTTATACAAGCTAATTGAAGCAGCAATAGCTAAAAAAATTCAGAAAGCCTCTATTGAGCCTTAGCTTTAAATTGAGCAAAGAAATAGGGGACTGATCCCCTATTCCCCCTACGAGTTTTTAGATAAGAATTACTAGGAATTATTTATGTCTGATCAATTTTCTAATCGGGATTTCGAATCACCAGTTTCCAATGTTATAGCATTTTACAAAAAGCTTATGCGGCAATGGCTTCACTACGGCATTGCCTATGTCTTTGGGTACGTAGATGGCTCACGTCAAAAGCCAGCCATTGTATTAAGGTGCGGTAAGAAAGAAACTTACGTTGACGTCAAAACCGCATTTTTGTTGCGCTATGCTCTTCGCCAAGAACCAGAACTACTAAATCAATTTTTGGATGATTGGCTAGTTACAAAAGAAGGTGAGCCTCTGATGACATCAGGGGCGGCAGTACCAAAACGTAAAGTTGCGAAGCGAACACCGTCTAAGCCTGTATCTACTCAGGTGACTGATAATATTGAAGGTGCTATTGAACAAGTTTTTGATTAGCTAAAGTAGAAGCCCAAGGTTAAGGTCTTGGGCTTTGTCATTACATATCAATCAAACTCTTTTAACCGAGCTTCTCTTAATCCTTCAGGTAAGTAAGGTAGCCAGTTTCTTAGTCCATCAACTTGCCCAGAAGTCAACGTACAGCGAGTTGACAGATAATTCTGTAGAGAAGTGATAAACGCCATCCCATCAGTATTATTTTCCCCTTCTAAATAGGCATAAATTCTAGAAAGAATAAATCTATAGGCGTGGCACGTAGCTAAGTTTTTAAGGGATAGCTTGGCATCTATATTTTGTACAGCATAAGATTCAAGGTTCAATATATGATTTACTTGGCTCTCTTCCAGCGTACGGTTTTCTTGGTAGTATTGATAATATTCATTCAACTTATTGTACGAGATTGAGCTCCCATTTAACCTAAACTCATCTAACCTTTCTTCCCGTAGTAATAAATATGCAACCGCTAAAGAGTAATTTCGCTCTTCTCCATTACCACCACCATGACCTCCTACAGTATTGCCACCATCCCGTAGCGCAATGAGTGACTTAGTTAAGTCGGGAACGTCTCTTAAGTCATTATCTCCGTGTTGCTCAGCACAAGTCTTCCCACCATAGACAATTGCACCATTTTCAGTTTGCATGAAGTAGGCCGTTCCAGAAGAAAGCCTACGACCTCCGCAATATGACTCCGTATCTTCATTAACAAAATCTTTTTTGAGTATTCTCACAGCACCATTCCTCAAATAATTAACTACGCTACATTTTCTTCTTGTTGAGCCATTTCTATGGCCAAGGATTCTCTATATTCAGCAGCTTCTGCTTTCATCGTCCAATGCACATCAGACAAGTTCTGCTGCTCAACCGTTTGCCTAATTTCTGCTAACGAGGTTTTGAAAAACTCTTTTCTTGGGTTAATTTTATTTACAGACTCCCGATCAAACCTTCTATGCAATTCTTTTTCTAGCGCAGGAGCGTCTTCACTATAGATCATGGCATGAACATCAAAAGAGAATGGAACAGAAGCGTCTCCTAGTTCTTTTACTCGGTCTAATGGCTCTAATCGCCTTGTCATACCTATTTTGAAAACATTCTCACCAAAGCTACCTATATTACTGATCACGTAAACGTGACCACGGCGCGTTTGTTGTGCCATAGATAATGCACGTTGACCTCGCTCTTCTGCTTCAACTAGCTTGCCTTCTAAGTCTGCAAGTTGGGCCTCAAACTCTTTTCTTTGCTCTTCATTTGCACTAGCTAACTCAGCCCTTGCTTTATCTAGTGCTTTTTGCAGCATACGTTCTTCTTTTTCAGCTTCCTTTATCGCCTTTTCCATTTCTTTTCTTGCTTTTTCTTCTTCGCGAATTTGCTGCTTGATCTCTCGTTGTTCAGCTAGTTCTATTTGACGAAGCTCATGGGTAGAGACTGCCCATTTTAGTTCCTCTTGACGAGCATCTAAAAATGACTGATTAATGCGGGCATTTCTAAATGGCGCACCGTTATGATTTACCAAGGCGAAAGCATCGATTATTTCTTGTTTCACTTTTCCATAATTATCATGCTTCACCTTCGCTAAAGCTGAATCTACTTTTCCGTTAAAAGCATCTACGGCAAAATGAATAGCATACGTTTTTCGGTGCGCTTCAACATAATCACATTCGCCAGCATGCCCTTGTTTAACCATATCTCGCACTCGCTTTCTCGCTTGTTTTAGCTGTTCCCCCGCTTCTTTGAAGCTAAACTCTTCTGCCAAATCATCTAAAACAGAATGATTTGGGATGATGTAATCATCCTTATATCCTTCAATTGTATTTTTCATAGCTTTAATAGCTGATGCGTATGAGTCTGCTTTTTGTTTGGCGTCATAAGCATCACCTGCTATTTCTTGAGCCTGCACCTTTGCCTGCTCAACAATACGGTTAGCCTCTTGGTGGGCGTCTTCTGTTAAATGAAGGGCTTTTTCTCTTGCATCTTTAAGCTTTTGATTAGCTTTGGAATTCAACTCTTTTGACTCAGCTCTGATTTTCTCCATTTCTGATTCAGCATCAAATATTAGCTTATCAGCTGCTAAACGACTTGAAATTAACAGATCTTTTGCTTCTTTTTCAGCTTTAGCTAAAATGTTCTCTGCCTCGCGTATAGCAGACGCAGCTCTCTTTTCAGACTCATTAAGAAGTTGTTCAACATGAGCCTCCATATCAATGATTGAGCTATATTTCTCTCTTAATTCAACTACGAGCTTTTCTTCTTTGATAAGGCGTTCTTTAGATTTCTCTAACTCCGCTTCAATTCTCTTACGTTTTTGCTTAGAAAACCAAGCGATTAGCAATGGTGTGAAAAATATTAGAAGGGCAGAAATTACAGCAATTAGGCTTCCTAAACTAATTTGATCCATCAACTACTCCTTTTTATAGTTGTTTCCGTTAACTCAAGAACAACTATAACTTATTGTGATTTTAAACAATAGGTTATAATCCAGTAACAATTATAAAATTTGATCTACAGCATACTAATAAATGAATGCGTGTAGCTCAAAATTAAATACTAAATTAACTCCACAAACCAAATGAATAGCTTAATTTATATTTAGATGATTTTTCTGTTACTATTCTCTCAATTTTAAACTATTAAGAGGGGGGATAATGGTACATACAAAAGATTTTGAAATTAGAGAGGCAATCCATAAGAAAATATTGCACCGAAATCACAATTGCTCCTCTACATATGTAATAGATGAACTGGGACTTGCTCATGGTAAAAAAAGAATTGATATTGCAGTTCTAAATGGCTGCTTACACGGGTACGAAATCAAAAGTTCTAAAGACAATTTAAATAGACTTCCAGAGCAATTGCTGGAGTATCAAAAAAGTTTACAAAAACTCACCCTTGTAGTCGCAGAGAATCACCTTAAAGAAGTATTGGCCCTAGCACCAAAGTGGTGTGGTATAATTCTTGTCTCCAAAGGGCCTCGAGGTGGCATTAGCTTTTCTAAAATCCAAAGATCACTAAAAAATCCAAATGTGGAAAGTGTAGCATTGGCTCATCTACTTTGGAGAAAGGAGGCTATTCAGCTTTTAGAATCACTAAAGGTTGACAAGAAACAAACTAGAGGGCCAAAAGTCAAACTATATGAAAATATATCAAATCTAGTTTCTATCGATGAATTAGTTTTATGGATTAAAGAACAATTCTCTAAACGTGAAAACTGGAGAGTTGCTCTACGACCATAGTTATGTGATGGTTCACTCCAACTTGCTTCCATGTACCCAAGTTCCCCGTGTTATTTCTCTGAATATTTGTATCATTAATTTTCTTATCACCATATGAATAGCGTTCTCCACAATAATATCCAGAGTTTATTATAGTATGGCAATGTCCGTACATTTGTTCTTCGTTGCCTCGAAATGCGTTGCCTTTCACTACATACCATATGTCATTACAAGAATAAACAATCTTTCCTGCAGGCTTCATCATTCTCATATCCATTTCAGTAAATTTAGGCGATTCTATGGTATAATCGCTATATGTCGGAGTCCTCTTAAGCTTTAACATATCTACTAGTTCTTTATACAGCTTCCACTCATGTCTTATCGCCTGCCCACCTGGCTTCTTGAACTCGGCAAGTTTTAATGACATTCCAGAAATAATAAATGACCTGAATTTATCTAAACTAGAAATGGTAAGGATTCTAGTTGAAAGTGCCTTCGCAAATACATTATAAGGCTCAAATGAGTCAGGCTCTGCCAAGTCAATTAACAGATCTACTTGCGAGACTTCAACTGCTAACCTTTTCAAAATTCTATCTATATTAGAATTCAAAGTAGGTGTCATTAAGTCAGTTAAACCTACGCGGAGCATCACCCCTACATTACTTTCAGCAATGATTTGCTTTACTTCATCTAAATAATTATCCCCTCTTGAAAAGCCAACCACAGGTATTCCATGGCACTTTTTTGCCTTTGTTTCGGAAAAGATAAAACGTAAAACACTTTCACCATTGTCCATGCTTTCAGCTTCTAAGCTGTCATGAATATCAATAAAAATTTTTCGCGAATCCCACTTACTTTTGAGCCTTTTACCAAATGGCTCAATATGTTCCTGAACAGTTTTTTTGGGACGTTTTTCTTCAAAATCAAACTCAACGGGAGGGATCATGATTAATGGAACAACACTATTTTTCTCATCTTTATCAAGGCGCATTAATGCTTGATACTCTCCCATTCGCCATTTTAAGATTGGCACATAATCATTATGTAGGACTACCATGTCTATTCCTCAAAGCTCTTCCTGACTTCTCCATGACCAAGAACATCATTTAAAAGCCTATAGTTATTTTGTTCCTTTCTTATGCGCCCAGCAATAATACTAGGGTGGACTCCAAAATTCTGTGCATCCATATGTACACTTTCCGTTGTTGTAGAAAACCGTGAAAGACACATATCCCAATCGCCTGGAGAAACTAGAGAGTCCAAAGCAAACAAATCAGCCTCTTTTTCCAAGCCATCTTCTTCACTTCCATTTTCTTCATCAAAGAAGTCCATATTTAATGATTCAAACAAATGAAGGAATACATGCCCAAGCTCATGCATTAAAACAAACCAGAAATTGTCTAAACGATCGTATCGAAGAGTAAGAGCTACAACAGGGTTCCCCGTTTCGAGAAGCATCGCAGCGCCATCTAAATATGTGCCTGTTAAATGCTCTTCAATGATCAATATTACACCCTTGCTGGCTAGAAACTTTTTAACGCGAGATGGAGAATCAGCCAAAGTTGACATTGAAACCAATTCTGGAATCCATGAATCATCCAAATGAAATTCACTTACACTACCAAGGCTATGCTCAATACGCGCTTTGTTCAATACTCTAGCTTGCCAAGCTAATAGTGCGTATTCGTTTGGAGTATTACCACCATGAAACTTCTTACGGTGCAATGCTGTAGCGTACTGGCTACCAGCAGACTCTATAAAGAAATTTTTTACAGCTTCAATAGGTGACGTTTTATGCTTTAGGGTGAGCCAGTTTTTTTTAATCATTTCCTTTATAGGAAACTTATTCCAATCCACTGAGCTTTGCTCGTCCCAACTAAATATTGCATTGCCACTATCAGACTTTTCTCCACCCCAGCTTTCAGTAGTTTTGACATCAAGAACATTTGAAATTTCAATCAATCGAGATAAGCTTGCTCCCATGTAATTGGAAGCTTCATACCTTTGTACTTGCTGAGCACTCATCCCTAACAAGCTGCCAAATTCTTTTTGCGATAATCCTTTCGATATTCTTGCTTTAATTAAAGTTTCCGGCAAGCTGCTTAAATCAGAACATTCCGTAAATCTTACTTTTCCTTCTTTTACCAAGTCGTATTCTAATATTTGAGCTTCCAAGTCAGATAATTGACTTTTTATTGCATCGTATTGTGCTTTCTTCAGCCAATCGCTTTCCATACTTAAATCTAAGCTAGCAAGAGCTTTTGTAAATTCATCTATCTGCTTTGCTGTTATTTTGTATTGCCTTTCGTTATAAATCATAATGTTACACCTTCAATTAAATCAAAGGATTCGCCAGTTAAGTCGACAACCAAAATCCCCTTCGAGTTCCCTGAAAAACGATCTCGTTGAAAAAAATTCAAAAAAGTTCTTCCAGGTTCAGCCTGTGCATTAAATGGAAAAAGCTCTCCTTTAAATTTTAGTTTTTGATTCTTACGGCCATTATCAAAGTCTAACAAAACAGGGTCGAGCTTAATTTGGTCTACTCCTGATGGATCCCAACACCCATCAAAATCACCTGGTTTAGGCTTACCGGTAACATAACTTCCATCAATATATAAGTATCGGCAGCCAGCAATAGATAAAGCTTTAGCAGCTTTACACAGCCCAAAAAATAAGTCCCTACGATGAGAATTATAAGCAAATGCATTTTTAACTTCGGCAAGAGTAGCTAAATGCACTCCTGAAGGGAGTACATGCCACGGCGAGTTAGTTAATTCAATTAAATCCGGTATCATGACACAACAATAGTGTTGTGTTACCAAAAAGTCAACACAAATAGACGAATTAACACTCAATTTAAAACACATATCAAAACCTTGGTAATAACCATTCAACCGAGGTTTAATATGAAAAAGAAATTCAAATTTACCAATGTTAGCATCAAGACATTACCCGCCAACCCCAAAGAAGCTAAAGGCACTGACTTAGAAGTATCTGATACTGAAATCGTTGGTCTTAAGTGTTTGTCAGGTAAGAATGGCAGCAAGCGATTTTTACTACGATACACTTTTCAAGGTCGTAAGTGCAGCATTGCAATAGGTCGATTTCCTGAAGTCGATGTTGGCGCAGCACGTCGTATTGCCAGCAAGTATAAATTGCAATTGGCCGAAGGCATTAACCCACAGGACACCAAAAATCCCGCCAATAACGTTCCTACTGTTTCAGAGTTCTTCTGGAATACTTATCTACCAATCGCTAAACAGCGTAAGAAAACATGGAACGATGATATATCTCGATTTGAGCACCATTGTAAATCTATTTGGAATATTCGCTATGACGAGCTCAAAGCAAGCCATGTTCAGAACGTGCAAAATGAAATGATGGCAGCTAAATCAAAGCGTGGCGCATACTCAGCCGCAACTTGCAATCGAGTTATAGCTTTGGTTAAGACAATAGGAAAGTTAGCTGAGAAGCTCTTAGACATACCCAGTGTTTCAACCAAGGTATCTCAGTTACCAGAAAATAACGCTCGTACTCGTTACTGCTCTGTTGAAGAGGTGAAAGCTATTATTAAGGAGGCTAGGCGTTATCATCAATTTACCATTGGAGCCTATATTGCCATGCTGTTTTTAACGGGCTGTCGTGCATCGGAAATGCGGTTAAGAAAATGGGAGGACCTTAACTTAGCAGAACGAACACTGACTATAGGTAAAACCAAGAACAGCAGACCTCACGTTGTTTACCTTACAGATATGATGCTTGAAATCATCTGTGATTTACCCCGTATTAGTGGCAACAATTATATTTTTGCAGGCACAAAAGCCAACCGCCCTATCTGTGAAGGCCGTTACGCATTTGAAGTCATCAAGAAGCGAGCTGGAATACATAAGCCTGAAGAAGTGGTATTCCACACTGCTCGACATTCTTTCGCCAGCAATATGCTAAGCCACAGCAGGGAAACTGGAGCAGACATTAGAACCGTTCAAGTATTACTGAACCATAAAGACTTAAGTTCAACGATGCGCTATAGCAAAATATCACCAGATAAGCAGCGCGATACCATGAATAGCTTAGATGGGTTATTAACTTCGAATACGTAACAACCATCAACGTAAACACATATCACTAATATGACATTAATCGCCAGAACCTATACAGGTTCTGGCTTTTTCATTTAAGGAGTATGTAATTATGCAGATTATTAACCACTGGCCTACAAATGATGAAATAGCTCTACCAGAAGCAGTAATAAGAGCGCTAATCAACGCTCTAGTAGAGCCATTTGCAAGTGAAAATGAGGCTCGAGCATTCTGGCACGAGTGCCCTAGTACAATCATAGTACTGAATGAAAATACCGTGGCGGCAGAGCTTGATATTCAAGCTCGTAAGCAGGTTTCATTTTGTGTTAGCTATCCTGAATTTGAAGACGTATTGCCTGATGGTTACCGACTACTTTTAGCAATAGTAAATGATGAAGGAGCAGGATGCTATTTAGTACTACCATCTGAACTTGATATGAGCGAGGTGCTTGATGGCTAAATCACGAAAGCATCCTTTCAGCCACACTGAAACATGGCAGAAACTAAGGCAAATTAAAGGTATTAAGCAGCTCGTTGATAGTGCGCTAATTCTGTATAGCCTACTACTTGATGCTGACACGCCCACATGGGTGAAAACGGTTTGCATTACTGCTATCGCCTATCTGGTATTCCCAACAGATTCTATCCCTGATGCGTTTCCTGCACTGGGTTACTCTGATGACTTGTTATGCCTTAGTGCTGCTATTAGTGCGGTAGCAAACTACATCCAACCACATCACAAAGATCAAGCTAACGATATTTTTAACCAACTATAGGAGGCCAAACATGGCTCGTAAAAGTACAAAAGATCAAAAGGTTAATAGTAAGAAGGCTAGTACAGAGCTGTTACCTGAAACCCATCACATTTTAATTGATGATAAGGCTAGTAAGCTAAGTCCTAAGCAACCTGGATTCATCTATTTTCAATTAGGAAGACACCTAGAAACTAATGAGTTAGAACTTCAACTTAAAGGTAATGACGGCGGAGGTCTGCATTCGAAAGAGTGGGTGAAATTATCATCTATTTTGGAAGTGTTAGACCAACAAGAAGAAGATAAACCTTTCAAATCAGGCGAATTTAAACCTGTATTTAAAGGTGGAAGTGCTAATAATGCTTCCTTCCTTGCCGCAGTGTTACGTTGTAATGTTATTTCACTGATAGATTCAACTGAAAACTCAATCTTTCTCCATCAACTCCATGGTAATTTTAAGAACAAGAGAGAGGCATTACTCAAGCTTGCCAATAACAAGTAGGTTACTCCAGTTCATACTGGCACCTTACGGCTAGGTCTCTCTAGTAAGTTTTAAAAACAAGTCATAATAAAATAGGATTTTATCAAAATTCGGCGTTTTGCTATGTCTAAAATTGCCTAACAAGGAACGGGAAAAGACCAGAGGAATGTTTAAATCTTCTGGTCATCCTTCAACAACATGACTGTAAGCCTTAATTGGTAAGGGCTACAATTTTTTGCTTTGAATTAGGCGCGATGGATTCTGTATCCGTTACGCTTTCAAATTGAGAGATTAATGGTTTAACATAGTTAAAATAATTGAAACTCGAAAAATGGAATGTTGATAAATGCTATTGAGATTACAGACCCCCTCTTCTTGGAGCGATTTTGAATCATTATGTCATATGCTTTGGAAAGAAATTTGGCAAGATCCTAATGCTCAAAAGAACGGAAGAAGTGGCCAAGCTCAACATGGTGTAGATATTTTTGGAAAGCCTCTGTATCAGCAGAGCTTCGAAGGTGTCCAGTGTAAAGATAAAGATGGAAGACTTGGAAGCAAACTCACGCGAAGTGAGTTGCTAAAAGAATGTAATAATGCTCGTAAATTTATTCCTGCATTATCAGGTTTTACTCTCGCAGCCTCTTGCCCCAATGATGCTGTGCTACAACAAGAAGCTCGGTTGATTAACGACAACAAAGCATTTCCATTTGATGTAAACATTTGGTTCTGGGATGAAATAGAAGCTGAAGTTCGAATCCGAGCCAATTTAATGGAAGCTTTTTATCGAGGCTTTCCCATTGAAACAGACTCTTCAATAAAAATATCTGCTACAGCGTCGAAAGACCATTTTAATGCTTTTTTTACTCGCCCTAACTTATGGGATGGTGTCGATGAAAAATTGAGGGTAGCTTTAAAATCATTAAGTTACGAGTTATGTGACAATGCTTATCGTTATGGTAAAGCAAGGAATGTTAAGATTTCTTTTGATGGTATAGTCTTTCAAATTCAGGATGATGGCCAAGATTTTAACCCTATAGATGAATTACCAAAATATGAAGCTAAATCATTAGAAAAATATCTAGGTTCATTAGAGTTTCAACATTTCTTAAAAAAGTATGGCGACATTATAAATATTTCATACTCACCTAAACCTGAATTTAAAAATACTATTAAGATTGAAATAAAGAGCTTTACAGCCGAGCCTTTAAAATCTCAGGAAATTACACTTGACCTAAGTAATATGTGGGGTAGGAAGGCTGGTAGGGATTACGCTAACAGTCTGAGAATTTCCGATGATATTGAGGAGTTGATCCTAAACTTTGACAATGAAGCAGCGTTAAGTACAGTTGCCGAAATTCTTCTTACTCTAAGAAGAAGGCTTCTAGATAATGTTAGAATCATAGTATTAGTTGGTGAGGATAGTGGACTGTTCGGAAGAGATGGTTGGATAAAAGGAGTCGAAATTAAGAGAAGAAGCTAACGCACTTGGCGTTAGCTTTTAAATCCATAAAAATTGGTTAATTCCCAGTTTATAGGTTCAATGAAATCGTCCGGTTCATCAGCCATAGGAAAAGGATTCCAGTCCTCTTTTGGTAATGTCGGGTAACCTTCTATTTGCCCGACAATGTCTTCACAGCAATCATTGATGGATTCATGGCAATAATGGATCATCTTGTCTTGCTTATTGTATATGGCAACGCCGAAGTTGGTTATATGCTCGACTCTGCCAATAATGCTACAGCGAATCAAGTCTTCGCTTTCCGTATTAATAAAGCTTCTTGGATCTGATTCTGTCGCTTTTATCTCATTATAGAGCGATAACCTTAGCTGATTCTGTGACTGACTTTCACCAGGAAAGATTCGGTCAAGTACATTACCTTTCGCATCATATAGAGTGATGAAGCCGTGATGACTACTCACTGTTTGAGCAATTAATTTAGGGTCGATAGTTAACCCTTCAAGTATAGATTGAGACATTGGTTTTCCTTAATTTGAACATGTTCAATCTATTGTTTGAAGTCTTTATTTGCTCATTTTATCTATTGAAAACTGCAATTCGATCAACAAAGCTTGCTTGAGTTCATTAGGTGATAGTATTTCGATATCTGGGAGCCAATACTTCAATACAGGTAGTATTTGGTTTTTATTAGTGATCATCGCTGTCGCAAGTAGGCACCCATCATCTAGTCTTTTGATTATGCTTTGGTCAGGCAACAGTGGACTTGCGTTGAAATGGCTAGCTATTGAAGAGTCAATTTTAACTACAACTTCAATCGGAGATTCAGTTAACCAAAGCATAGCTTCTTGGTGAATATGATTTTCAATCGTTGAATCGAATTCAAACTTATCAGGCACTATGTTTACTTTACTAAGTTTGGTTACTTTGAATGACTTTAACTTGCCATTATGTACCGCAGACAGATACCAAACACCTCGATCATTTACTAATTTGTATGGTTGTGCAAACAGGTATGTTTGCTGTTTATAATCGAATTCTATTAGTTGGTGGTTCTGAACAGCCAACGTAAGTTGCTTGAACGCCTCAGCGTATTCCGACAGGTCTTCTACTTTAATATCTCTGAATAAGAAAGGAGGCTTTTTATTCACCAGCCTGTTGAATGACAAAGCATCGAATGATGGAAACATTGAAGATAGCCCCAATAACTCAAAAATAGGCTTAACATCAGTTCGCTTGTTTCTACCTAAGTATATTGGGTTTAGAAAGTAGGTTGACCCTTCCCTTTCAATTGGTAGGTAGCATAGACGTTCATTAAAATCACGCTGAAGCGTTCGTTCTGTGACATTAAATTCTTGAGCTAATACAGACAAAGTTAGACGCTCACCAGAGTTCAATCTGGTAAGTATCAATCCTAACCTTTTAGCCAAAGTATCGTGCTCATTCATCCACATAATTCTATGGGGGCACTCCGAAAGGGCGTGTCGATCATGTGAATATTTTTACTTAGTGAATGCTAACTCGCTAAGGCTTTTGACATAACACTAAGCTGATTTTCGGTTTGAAGAATTTATTTTCATTCGCTTGTTCAACGCGACACAACCTGTCGCGCTAACTGGTTACAATTTCAGTAAATTTTGGAAAATCAATAATAAGGAAAACATATGCAATCTTCTAAAAACAAAGCAATTTTAGCTCTCATTTCTGCATCATTATCAATTTATATATTTTGGCTAGCTTGGGGAGCCGACGACTTCAATTTGGGTAGAGCAATCTTTTCCAGTGTATTAGGGCTTGGTTTCGCTCTGTCTGTAGTTGCAGTGCTTAACAATGCGAGATCAGAAGCTTTAAATAAAGCAACGATGTTTCTAGTTGGCTTACCATCATTAATATTACTTGCTCTATTTGTTTGGTTCTTGGTTGATGGAACATGGGAATTCACGACAGGTAAGGTATTCGGGTTATTTTCTTATGCTTACGGAGTTTATATAGCAGGCACTTTAGCTAACCATTCAGAAGAACTCGAAGGAATTGAGCCGTGAGCACGCTATTCTATTTCATTGTACTTGTAGTGATAGTGCTTGTTCTAAATAAAGCACTTGAAGATCCAAAGGCAGCTTTTTTAGCTGCTTTTGTATTTTTAGTACTAACAACTTGTGCGGGGTAATTATTATGCTGTCGTTTCTTCTCGGGTTTATCAGCTACCTCATACTAGTGGTCATCATAGGAGTTCTGTTTGAGCTACCCCCAAAATTGGTTCTAGTCGTATTTGCAATTGGGTTATGGTGGCTGTTTTTCTAGGTAAAAAGTGGTTTAGCCACTTTTTTTTCACAAGTATTTACTACTTATGATTGCAGTTATGAAGTTTATGTAACTCAAAAGACAAGGTACAAACCAGAAAGATTCCTCCTTACTGGCTAGTATTCCAAGAGAGACCAGAAACGCCATCTGCCTTAGCTTTCTTCACGCAATACAGTGATAGGTTGACCATGATAGTTGCTATTGGACAGAAATAGATGCTTATCTACCCAGAAATTACCCAGACAAATTACAGGATATGGACCAGATCCTGAATTTCAGGCACAAAAAAACCGACATAATGTCGGTCTGTAAGCCTTGATAATTCTAGCATTATCAAGAATGGTACCGGAGGACGGACTTGAACCGTCACGCTCGCAAAAGCAACGGATTTTGAATCCGTCGTGTCTACCAATTCCACCACTCCGGCGACACAGTGACTAGCAAGCATTGCTGCTTGAAGTGATTGGCATTATACGAGAAAAAGTGCGCATGGCAATAGGTTTTTTCAACGCTTTCATTCAATTGCCGATTTATTAAGCACTCAGATAGATAAAAGTATTCTTAAGGCTTATAGGCTCTTAGGAATATCTCGATTGTCTTGGCTACATGTTCTTCTACATCATTGTGCGGAATGGTTTGACCCGGTAATAAAAGTGCACGAATGTGGAGTCGCCCTTTCACCATTTCTATCAGCAGTTTGGCGGCAAACTGCGGGTCATCTACTTTCAAATGACCTTTGGTGTGCAGACTTGCTAAATAGTCACTCAGTGGCTGGCAACCAGTGAGTGGGCCAAAATTATAGATGAGCTCTCCTATTTCTGGGTGCTGTGGCACTATGTTAACCATCAACCGAAACAGCCCCAATAGCGTTTCGCTAAGGAATCCACTAACAAACGGTACGCAAACTTTTTGCAATGCTTCAGCTGGTGGCAAAGTATAATCAATATCTTTAAGCGTACCTACTTGCTGACGAACCTGCTCTTGCATTACAGCCTTAAGCAAACCTTCTTTGTTACCAAACTCGCTATAAATATTGCGCCTTGACCCCCCTGATTCAGTAATGATCATCTCTAAGGAGGTATTTTCATAGCCATGCAACAAAAATAATTTTTGCGCCGCTTGTAATATGAGTTTTCCTCTATCTGACAAAGGTTTTGAGGGTAGTTGCTGCTCAATACTTTTCACTTTGTAACTAACTCGTATAAATCTGTTGTTGACTTTGGTACTACATAGTACCAGAATAAGTGGTACTTTGTAGTACCAAATAACATTTTTGATAGATTTGCCACCAAAGCTAACAATCTACGCTAGGCTTTAGATGAGTTAACTTGGCGAAAACCATAGGATTATTTATGCGATTACTGACCTCTGTGCTTGTGCTAACTTTATTAGCGGCATGCAACAAAGAACCCGCGCCTGAACGTAACGTTATCCGCCCAATTGCCTGGACCGAAGTAAAATTGTCAAAACTTGAGCAAGTACGCACTTTATCTGGCATTGTTGCACCTGTTGAAGCCACCAATCTCAGCTTTGAGGTTAGCGGTAAAGTGCAATCAATTAAGGTGATATTAGGTGATGAGGTAAAAAAAGGTCAGGAACTTGCGCGCCTAAACCAACGAAGCTTTAATTTAAGCCTGCAATCGGCACAGGCAGCGCTGAATCAGTCACGCGCATCATATTCGGAAGCTGAAAATGAATACAAACGCTATGCACAACTCATTGAGCAAGGCTTAGTGTCACAATCAGGTTTCGACAACGCCAAAGCCATGTATGAGTCCTCAAAAAGTGCCGTTGCAGTGGCACAAGCACAACTGGATATTGCCCGTAAAAACCTACAAGACAGTATTTTGCTCGCGCCTTATGATGGCATTATTACCAAGCGTTTGATTGAGCCTTCACAGCAAATTGCCGCTGGTCAATCTGCTTTCGAGATCGAAGGCAAGCATGGTTTAGAGGTACGTGTGATGGTACCTGAAAATTTGATTCAACAGCTGAAGAAAAACACCATACTGCCTGTAACATTTCCTGTTTTGCCTGGCCTTGAACGCAACGGCCGCATTACAGAAATTGGCACTCGTGCAGAATCTGCCAATGCCTTTCCGTTAACTGTTGTACTTCAAGGTGAGAACAGTAACCTTAGAGCGGGCATGACAGCTGAAGTCGCATTTACTTTCGAAGGTGTGGGTCGCACTGGCTACACCGGAATGACCATCAAAGTTCCCGTCAATGCACTCGGTGCTGATGTTGGCCAAGAGTCATTCGTATTTGTTTATAACCCCGAAACACAAACCGTTCATAAGCGACAAGTACAAACTGAAAATGTACTTAATAATGATGTTTTCATTTCGTCAGGGCTTAAAGACGGTGAAATTGTTGCAACCGCAGGAGTGGCATTTTTGCGTGATGGCCAACAAGTTACCTTGTTAGACAAACATACGCAGCGTTTTAACTAAGGTAGCGACCATGAATTTAACAGAACTCGCATTTAAATATCGCAAGACGGTATTGTTGATTATCGGCCTAATGTTAATCAATGGCGTATTTGCCTACTTCACGCTACCCGCACAGGAAGATCCATCTATTACCATTCGTGAAGCAATCGTCACGACTTCATTTCCTGGTATGGCGCCTGATCGCGTAGAACAATTAATAACACGGAAGCTGGAAGAAGAAATACGAAAAATTCCAGAAGTAAAAGAAATCAAATCCACCTCATCAACGGGTTTATCAACGATTCATGTAAAAATATACGACCGTTTCTTTAACCTTGATGATATTTGGCAAGATTTACGTAACAAGGTGAACACGGCTCGCGCGCAGCTGCCCGACGGTGCCTCAGTGCCTTTTGTAAACGACCAATTTGGTGACGTATCTGTTATTACCTTAGCACTAACTGCTAATGGTTTTGACATGGCTGAAATGTATGACATCGCCCAGCATGTTCGCGACAGTTTGTACGGTGTTGAAGGCACAAAAAAGATTGATATTCTTGGCCGTCAGGAAGAACGAATTTTCTTGGAAGCATCTAATGCCAAGCTATCTCAACTAGGCATTTCACCGTACACGCTCATTTCAGAGCTACAAAAACAAAACATTATTCAGTCTGGCGGGCAAGTAGATACCGGTACTCGTAGCTTTATCATTGAGCCCACAGGCAACTTTGACAGTGTTCCCGATATTGCTGATACCTATATCAATATTCCTAACACGGAAGACTTCATTGCGCTTAAAGATATTGTTTCTATTCGTAAAGGTTTTATCGATCCACCAGACAAACTGGCCTATTTTAATGGCGAGCCAGCCATATTCTTTGCAACGTCGATGCTGTCAAATGTCAATATATTGGAATATGCACCACTATTTAAACTCGCACTTGCCGATATTCAAGCAACATTACCCATAGGCTATCAACTTGATATTGCCACCTACCAAGCAGATCAGGTAGAAAAAACCGTACGGGGTGTTTCGCTTAACGTACTGCAAACATTAGCAATAGTATTAGTCGTGGTCGTGCTCTTCCTTGGTGTTCGCACTGGTTTGATCGTAGGCGCTATTGTGCCATTTGTTATGCTGGTCACACTTTCCATTATGCAGTTTAGCGGCATTAAACTAGAACGTATGAGCTTAGCAACGTTGATCATCTCGCTTGGTTTGTTGGTTGATAATGGCATTGTTATCGCGGAAGACTTTAAACGTCGCTTAGAAGAAGGGATAGAGCGTTATGATGCAATGATTCAAGGCTGTAAAGAGCTAGCCATTCCATTGTTAAGCTCTTCTGCAACAACGATTTTATTCTTTGTGCCGCTAATGTTAGCGGAGCACGTTGCAGGTGAATATACCCGTTCAATTTCACTGGTAATACTTATCACTCTGCTATCAAGCTGGGTACTCGCACTATGTGTGACACCAATACTGAGCTATTTCTTTATCAAAGTACCTAAAGCGCCAGAAGCGCAAACATTGACGACAGAAACTGGCGACAAAACCAGTTATCAACTGCAATATGCCCGCTTTTTACATTGGGTGTTAAAGCATAAAACGGTGTTCATGTTGCTGATGCTTGCCATGTTTATTGGTGCAGGTGCTTCAATGAAGTTTGTGGCCCAGCAGTTTTTCCCAAACTCTGACCGAACCCAAGTATTGGTTAATATTGACTTGCCCAATGGTACTTCTTCCAAAGAAACCAACCGCCAAATGCAAGATATTTTTGCGTGGCTGAATGACAAATCAACACACGATTATATTGAGAGTTTTTCAGGGTATGTTGGCTTCAGTGGCCCACGTTTTGTGCTGTCGTTAAACCCGGAAGATCCAGCTGAAAATAAGGGTTTTATCGTTATTAATACCGTCGAAGGCGCAGATATTGGCGCACTCACGCTATCGCTCGATGAACAAATCGAAGCTCAATTCCCCAATGTATCGGCTCGCGTGAAAAAAATGTTCTTAGGTCCATCCGATTCGAGCATTTTAAAAGTGCAGGTAAAAGGCCCTGATAAGAATGTTATTTACAAGAAAGCACAACAAATCATGGATGTGCTGAATGAGGTGCCAAACACAATAAATGTGAGAAATGACTGGGAAAATCTCATCGTTAAAGTAGAAGTGCAAGTAGACCAGCATCGAGCGAAACGTGCCGGATTAACCTCTAGCGAAATTGCTCAAGCATTGGACAGCTATTTTACTGGCGCACACATCACCTCATTTAGAGACGACGACGAAGTCATTCCAATCGTACTGCGAGCTTCGGAAGCAGAACGTCATAGCTTAGATAGATTACGTACGTTAAATATTCATTCGTCTAAAACGGGTAATGCAGTACCTCTATTTCAAGTCGCAGATTTCGCGCCTGTTGCACAATTTTCAGTGATACAACATGAAGACATGTTCAGAACCATTAGTGTTGAAGCGCGCAACACGCAAATGTCTGCAGAAGATCTAAAACGTATCGTAGATGAAAAAATAATGGCGCTTGCTCACGATTTACCTGTTAATCATGTGATTGAATACGATGGAGTTATCAAAGAGTCTGCGAACGCCCAAAAAGCTCTGAGTGCGAATGTTCCGATTGTATTGGGCTTTATCTTAATACTACTGGTGGCGCAGTTTAACTCCTACCGCAAGCCATTAATCATTACACTGACAATACCTTTGTCTTTCATCGGTGCAGTTATTGGATTAATTGTTATGCAAGCGCCATTTGGCTTTATGGTGACGCTAGGATTGTATAGTTTAGCTGGGATCATTATTAACAACGCTATCGTACTGATTGACCGGATCGACATTGAACAAGCCGCAGGCAAGTCACCTTATCAAGCCGTTGTTGACGCGTGCTTGACTCGGTTACGTCCTATTGCGATGACGACAATTACTACGGTTATGGGGCTTCTACCGCTTATAATTGGTCAAGATCCATTATTCTACGGCATGGCGAATGTGATCGCATTTGGCTTAGCGGTCGGGACGATTCTAACATTAGGGGTAGTACCTGCACTCTATTGCGCATTTTATCGAGTGAACGTGCCTGATAATTGGACTCACTCTAAGACTTAATCGATGACATAAGATGGCTTAAGTGTAAGGGCGAGTATTTATCTCGCCCTTGTCATTTATGAGCCCTGCTGACTCTTAATCCATGCCCAGGCTTCGTCAAAATCATCAAAAAACCGGTGTTTCTGCTGGGTCGTGTTATAGATGCGAGTATAGAGATCACGGGTTATGTGAGCCGTTGTACAATTGGAAAAATCAATGGCAACTGCGGTAGCGCGGCGATAATTAATAAACTTAATATGCTCATTAATCGCTGCTTCAACGGCAATTGCTTCGCCAAAAAATCGAATTAGGAGGAAAGTTTGATTTTCAGCAAAATTTGATGCAACACTAGCCAACCTGCGATGCAAATCTCGGGTGAATTCTAGATTCCACGGACCTCTCGCCTCAATCAGTATAACGTCATCGACAATTTGAATGCTACATTCGCCGTGAGCATCATATTCAACATGCATTGCCTACCTCTGAAACACTGTTACACTGCTACTCCTCTAATAAGATTAGCAGTTTTATTGAAAAGCACTGTTGATCATAATACGTATATTATTGCTTTTCCGCTATTCCATAGTACCTATTACCTTTTTAATGTGGCTTTGATAAACTAGCGCGAACGTTTACTAAGATGCCTTTTTATGCCTGATTTTCCCTATCAAGATTTTCCCCGTGCTGGATTTCGCCGTCGTTTTGCGTCATGGATTTATGATGTGCTTGTTGCCATTGCAGTCTATATGGTAGCTGGTGCGATTGGCTTTTTAATTTTTAAAGGTTTTGCCGAGCTTGGACTGGTTAATATGGGTGAGCACAAGCATTTAATTGATGTTCAGCAGTCTTCGCTACTGTATAGCACTTTGATTTATTCTTGGAATCTGGTTTGGGTGGCTTACTTTTTTGTATTTTTTTGGACACGCAGCGGTCAAACTTTGGGAATGAAAGCGTGGCGTTTACGCGTGCAAAACTTAGATGGAAGTTTGATTTCTAAAGCAACTGCCGTTAAACGCATAGTGCCAACCTTGCTTGGACTAGGTAACTTGACGGTCATTTTTGACAGAAAAAACAAACTTAGTTTACAAGATCGCTTAACTAACACAGAAGTGGTCGTTATCTCTTTAGACGCCAACAAGCAAAAAATATAAATCAAAATTGTGTTAAAGCGTATTGATCTGATAGGTAAATAATTAGGTCTAGACGCTAGCCAATTATGGTTAGCCTATTACGACTAGCGTCATACTTGCCAATTGACTATCAAAGCACTTGTTTGGCCTTAATGTACGGGTTAACCCTGCTTTCTGAGTACATTGTGTTAACACCTGTCACTTTGTCTTGTTCAAATCTGAGCCAATAAACAGGGGCATCGGCAAAATAAAACTTGTTGTTATCAAATGGGATAAGCTGCAGTTTTTGACCTCCATTTCTAACTGATACAAGAATATCTCCCTCTCTTTGTATCGATCTAACATCGCCATCCGCATACTGATATTTTCCTGTATATCGATCTAATTGCTCTGTTGATAGTGCTATTTTCTGTTTTTCAGCGATTGGAAGTCCTGTTACAACAGCCGCAATTTTTTCAGCTAAGCTTCCTGGGTAACTGCGATTTAGGTTAGTAAACACCATCACGACTAACTGTTTTTCAGGCAATTGAAGTATGTAATTCTCAAAGCCGTGATTGTTTCCGCCGTGTTCAACTGTTTTGAAAGGGCCTAAATTCGCCACTTTCCAGCCTAAACCAACTTTAGTATTGCGACCGTCTTCCAATATATATGCGGAATGTGCTAATGCTAAGTTTTGACTAGAGATTAAAGTATTGGTGTCTAGTGCTTTGTACCATTTAGTTAGGTCAGAAAGAGTCGATACGATGCCACCATCTCCAAGTAAACTAGGCTTAACCGCCTTTCCATGCACTATGTTATATGGCGCTTGTTCTTCAATCTCGTATCCCTTTGCAAGTCCTGGTACAACCGAGTAGTAATCATAAAATTGAGAATCTTTCATGCCAAGCTTGTCAAATATGCGCGTCGCAATGAACTCCTGATAAGACAACTTACTAATTTTTTCAATGATTCTGCCCAACAATATATAGCCGCTGTTAGAGTAATTCACATTACTACCGGGTTTGAACTCTAGTGGCACCACGTTGAATGCTGACAAGATCATCTCGAAACTATCTTTTTCGGTGCCATGGTGTGTATAACCATTTTTACCATCATAGTTTGGTATACCTGCGGTATGAGTTAACAAGTGTTTAATGGTAATGATGTTAGAATGAGCTTGCTGATACTCAGGAATGTACTGGGCTATGTTGTCTTCCAACGATAACTTTCCCGCTTCTTGCAACATTAAAATAGCGACAGCTGTAAATTGCTTAGTGATGGAGCCTAGATTGAGTAGAGAATTGGTTCGCATCGGCACCTGAAATTCAATCACCGCTTGGCCAAAGGCTTGTTCATAAATAACTTTGTTATTCTTTAATACAAGCACCGCGGCGCCAGCACCTGATGCAGGAAACTTGTTTTCAACCAACTGGTGTATTTGTTCAACTTGAGTGTCAGATAGTCCTTCTCGCGCACTAGCACATGCATTGGCAAAAAACATCATCACAGCGAAAGTGAGTAAAGCAGTAGTATATTTCATACGATTTCCCTATTTGATTGCTTACACTACCTATGTCGAAGTAAAGCGCAAAATAGTTCAGAATTGTTGAAAAATAATCCACCAGATCAGTTTGTGTGGCGTGTAATAATAAGAATAAAGCAAGTGAGCACTTGCTTACTATAATATGAGAAATTCGCGTTTAAGCTTTGCGCTTCATCAAGTAAATGGCTACAGACACAAATATCAAGCTAGGCATTGTCGCACCGAATATTGCTGGTAACTGATACACTAAACTTAACGACCCCAAGACTTCATTAACAATAAAAAATAGAATACCAGTTGCCAGTCCCATCATTATCCGTGCGCCCATCGAGACTGAGCGAAGTGGACCAAAGATAAACGACAATGCAACCAGCAGCATTACTGCAACCGTTAATGGCTGCATTATCTTACGCCAGAAAGCCAACTGGTAACGACTAGGATCTTGAGCATTCTCTTCCAAATAATCTAAATATTCGATTAAGTCTCGGATTGAAAGAGATTCCTCCGGCACAATCACCACACCTAATTTGTCTGGAGTCAAAGACGACTGCCACGTCTTATTCAACAGTTTTTCCGAAGTAACTTCCGTGTCGGTAATATAGGTATCTACAACGTTTTTTAAACGCCAAGCGTCACCAATATAAGTAGCGCTGTCAGCGGCCAACCAACTTGATAGTTTTAGTTCACTGTTAAAGCGATAAATTTGCACATCGTTTAGCTTGTTCTTACTTTCTACTTCGCCAATATGAACAAAAAATTCACCGTCTTTCGCCCATATGCCGCTACTGGCCGAAATAAGACTTCCGCCGGAGATAGCCTGAGCCCTTACTTCTCGAGCAGCTGCTTCACCACGCGGCGCCACAAATTCACCAATCGCCATACTAATAACGATAAGTATTAACGCGGTTTTCATCACTGAACGAATGATAGTAAAACGCGATAAACCCGCTGCTTGCATCACCACAAGTTCACTATTACTTGCCAGCATGCCAATGCCAATCAAGCCGCCAATAAGCGCCGACATCGGAAAAAACAATTCGATATCCCGTGGTACAGCATAAAGTACATAAAGTGCAGCATGTGATAAATCGTAGTTGCCACGGCCAACCGCCCTGACTTGCTCAACAAATTTAATAATGCCACTGAGACTTGTAAATACAGCTAAGGTTAAAAATGTAGTAGATGCAACAATGCGACCGATATAGACGTCAAGTATCTTCATTACTGTGCCCCCTTACGAAAACGAGGCAACTTCGACTTCAATTTCAGACCGCTCTTTCGGCTTTTCATTAGTAAACTGATGCCAAATGTCAGCGCAATTAAATGCACTGGCCAAAATCCGATAATGCTAGGAACACTGCCATTTTCCACAGCAGAACGCATTGCGATGAGCAACAAGTAATAGCCTAAAAATAAAAGAATAGCAGGTAACATTTTAGCAAACTTACCTTGCCTTGGATTAACCACACTCAAAGGAACCGCTACTAACGTTAAGATCAAGCAAGCAATAGGAAAACCCAAACGCCATTGAATTTCAGCCTGATATTCAGGGATAACCTGTGAAAATAGCTCTTTTGTAGGAACAGCACTGAGTTTTCTTCGTTTATGCTCAACTTTTTGTTCAAGAATTTCAATGAAATACTTGCCAAATGACACGCGTCTAAACTGGTCATTTTCTTGATCGTATTGATATCTGATCCCTTCTTCCAGCACCAGACGTTGGGCGCCTTTTTCTTCTTCAATGACCTTGCCCGACTTGGCATACACTAGGCTAGAGTTGATCACACTTTGCTTGCCACCTTGCTTATCAGGCAATTGGGCAACAAAAACCTTTTCCAGCGATTCATTGCTGCGATTTTTTTCGTGAACAAACACTACTGCTTTTTGATTACCCGTTTCCTGAAATCGCCCCGGCACCAGCGTTGATAAGCCAGAATCAGCCGCCAACTGTTCTTTTACCTGATACGTATATTCAGAGGCTAATGGTGCGAGGTACAGGGTAAATATCCCCGTGGCAATTGCAGTGAAAAAGGCGAGTATTAACGTCACGCGAACAACATACCACTCGCTTACTCCGCAAGCGTGTAGCACGGTCATTTCGTTATCAGCATAAATCCGCCCATAAGCGAGTAAAATACCGAGAAACATACTCAGCGGCAAAATCATACCAGCAAGATCTGGTACTTTTAGGCCGATAAAAACCATTACGAGATGACCGGGCGTTCCACCCTCAGATGCGTCATCAAGCACCCTAACAAACTTCTGACTAATAAAAATAGTCATGAGTACCAAAAACACAGCGATTTGTGTTTTGGTGACTTCTTTTAACAAATAACGAAAAACGATCACAAAGAGATCCTACAAAAACTTAGTTTTTTTCTGACAATTGGACAATTATTAAGTAAACTTGTCATTTTTATAAGTAAAATATTTAATAAGCCTTTAGCTAAAGCTAACGAGTCCGGCTATAATTATAGCCTTTAGCTGATATCAAATCATAGTAAGCTTATCTATTATTTGTAGATTTAGGCAAGTTAAACCGCATTTTTTATTGAAAAGATGCACTTTTATCACGTAGAGGAGAGCCCATGGAGTTCAGTGTAAAAAGTGGCAGCCCTGAGAAACAACGTAGCGCATGTATTGTAGTTGGCGTTTTTGAACCGCGTCGTTTATCGGCTATCGCTGAACAGCTTGATGAAATTAGTGAAGGTTACATCAGTAATCTGTTGCGCAGAGGTGACCTAGAAGGCAAATCAGGTCAAATGCTGCTACTTCATCATGTGCCGAATATCTTAAGTGAGCGTGTATTATTGGTTGGCTGTGGTAAAGAACGAGAACTAGATGAGCGCCAATACCGACAAATAATCAGCAAAACAATCAACACATTGAATGAAACTGGTTCAATGGAAGCAGTTTGCTTCTTGTCTGAATTGCACGTAAAAGGCCGCGATACCTATTGGAAAGTAAGACAAGCAGTAGAAGCAACGCAAGACTGCTTGTACAGTTTTAATACCCTTAAAACACGTAAAGAAGAACCTCGTCGTCCACTACGAAAAATTGTGTTCAACGTACCAACGCGTCGTGAGTTACCCATTGGTGAGCGAGCAATTGAACATGGTTTAGGGGTATCTGAAGGTATTAATACCTGTAAAGATGTGGCAAACATGCCACCAAACATTTGTAACCCAGCATATTTGGCAGACCAAGCGAGAATGCTTGAAGAAAAATATGACACTATTTCAACTGAATTCGTCAATGAAGAAGAAATGGAAAAGCTGGGCATGAAATCTTATCTTGCTGTGGGTCGTGGCTCAGTCAATGAATCGATCATGAGCATCATTAAGTACCAAGGCGCTGCGGACGATAGCAACCCTATCGTTTTTGTTGGTAAAGGCCTAACTTTTGACTCAGGTGGTATTTCTATCAAACCAAGCGAAGCGATGGATGAAATGAAATACGACATGGGCGGCGCAGCGGGCGTACTTGGCGCAATGCACGCACTAGCGGAATTAAACCTGCCAATCAATGTTATTGGTGTTTTGGCTGGTTGTGAAAACATGCCTGGTGGTAATGCCTATCGCCCAGGTGACGTATTAACGACAATGTCAGGGCAAACTGTCGAAGTATTGAATACCGATGCAGAAGGCCGTTTAGTGTTGTGTGACGCACTTACTTATGTTGAGCGCTACGAACCTGAAGCTGTTATTGATGTCGCTACACTTACTGGTGCTTGTGTTATCGCTTTAGGTAAACATGCAACAGGCCTGTTAAGCACGCATAACCCTCTTGCACATGAATTGCTAAATGCGTCAGATCAAAGTGGTGACCGAGCTTGGCGTCTACCGCTATGGGATGATTACCAAGAACAATTAGAAAGTCCGTTTGCTGACTTTACTAATTTAGGTGGTCGTCCAGCAGGTACTATTACTGCAGCCTGTTTCTTATCTCGCTTTACTAAGAAGTATCATTGGGCGCACTTAGATATTGCGGGTACTGCATGGCGCAGTGGCGGCAAAGATAAGGGCTCAACAGGTCGTCCGGTAAGTATGCTGACACAATTCTTGCTCAACCGTTCAGGTGCTGAGCAAGGCGAATAAAGCGATAAAGGTGGTATTGTGAACACGCAAGTGATGTTCTATCAATTGAATGATCCGCGCTTTAACAGAGAGCAACAGTTACAAGCGTTGCACGTACATGCGTGTTTTCAAGCTGCCTATTTTTACCGTCAGAATCAGCGTGTTTTCATATACGCACAAGACCAATCTCAAGCACATGAAATAGATGAGCTACTCTGGTCTTTTGATCCTGACAGTTTTGTCCCTCATAACCTGATAGGTGAAGGGCCAGCCAATGGTTCGCCAGTAGAAATCAGCTGGCAACCGCCTAGAAATAGGCGACCCATATTAATCAACTTAACAAACGCCGTTCCAGCGTTTGCCAATCAATTTTCATTTATTGTTGATTTTGTTCCAGAAAATGAATCGTTAAAAGTCGCAGCACGCGAGCGTTATAAGCACTATAAGCAGCTCGGCTTTGATGTTCAGCATCAAAAAGTGATTTCTGAACAACAATCAACGGCAACAACCAATTAAGTATTTTGTGATGGAAAAGACATTTAATCCTGCGGATATCGAACAATCCCTCTATAAGAGCTGGGAAGAGCAAGGCTATTTTAGCCCTACAACAGAAGGCGACGGTTATTGTATCGCTATTCCACCACCAAACGTCACTGGTAGCCTGCACATGGGTCATGCTTTCCAGCAGACCATTATGGATACCTTGATCCGTTATCAACGTATGCAAGGCAAAAGCGCATTATGGCAGTCGGGTACTGACCATGCGGGTATTGCCACGCAAATGGTTGTCGAAAGAAAAATCGCAGCAGAAGAAGACAAAACGCGTCACGATTACGGCCGCGACGCCTTCATCGATAAAATTTGGGAATGGAAAGCACATTCTGGTGGCACCATCAGTCAACAAATGCGCCGTTTAGGCAACTCTATTGACTGGTCACGTGAGCGATTCACCATGGATGATGGCTTAAGTGAAGCCGTACAAGAAGTATTTGTTCGCTTATACCAAGACGATTTAATTTATCGTGGTAAGCGTTTAGTTAACTGGGATCCGAAACTGCACACAGCTATTTCTGATCTTGAGGTAGAAAACAAAGATAAAAAAGGCCACATGTGGCATTTACGTTATCCATTAGCGGATGGCGCAACTACCAGCGAAGGCAAAAACTTCCTTGTTGTAGCGACTACACGTCCTGAAACTATGCTGGGTGATACGGGTGTTGCAGTTAACCCTGAAGATCCTCGCTACAAAGATTTGATCGGAAAGTTCGTAAAACTACCATTAGTTGATCGTTTAATTCCAATTGTTGGCGATGACCATGCTGACATGGAAAAAGGCACAGGTTGTGTAAAAATCACCCCTGCGCACGATTTTAATGATAACGAAGTTGGTAAACGTTGTGGCTTAGCTATGATCAATATCTTCGATCAAGATGCTGCGATTTTAGCTGAAGCTGAAGTTTATGATACAAACGGTGAACCGAGTGATGCGTTTTCTACAGCGTTGCCAGCTGAATTTGCAGGTTTAGACCGTTTCGAAGCACGTAAAGCCATCGTTGAAGCATTTGCAAACTTGAACTTGCTCGATAGCGTTAAAGATCACGACTTGGTTGCTCCTTACGGTGACCGCTCAGGTGTGATCATTGAGCCACTATTAACAGACCAATGGTATGTGCGTGTTGCACCACTCGCTAAACCTGCAATTGAAGCCGTTGAAAACGGTGACATTGAGTTTGTGCCTAAACAATACGAAAACATGTACTTTGCTTGGATGCGCGACATTCAAGACTGGTGTATTTCACGTCAGTTATGGTGGGGTCACAGAATCCCTGCTTGGTACGATGACGAAGGCAACGTTTACGTAGGCCGTGACGAAGAAGAAGTACGTGAGAAGCATCAACTCGCATCTAGTGTTAACTTAAGACAAGACGATGATGTACTAGATACTTGGTTCTCTTCTGCACTTTGGACATTCTCGACTTTAGGCTGGCCAAACGAAGAAGAACTTATGAAGAAGTTCCACTCAACCGACGTGTTAGTGACAGGCTTTGACATCATCTTCTTCTGGGTTGCTCGTATGATCATGATGACAATGCACTTCGTGAAAGACGAAAATGGCAAGCCACAAGTACCTTTCAAGCAAGTATACGTAACAGGCCTTATTCGTGACGAAAACGGGGATAAAATGTCGAAGTCAAAGGGTAACGTGATTGACCCACTCGACATGATTGACGGGATTTCATTAGAAGATTTGTTAGAAAAACGTACAGGCAACATGATGCAGCCGCAATTGGCTGAAAAAATTGCAAAGGCAACCAAGAAAGAATTCCCGGAAGGTATTGACGCTCACGGAACTGACGCACTGCGCTTTACTTTATCAGCCCTTGCCTCAACGGGTCGTGACATTAACTGGGACATGAAGCGCTTGGACGGTTACCGCAACTTCTGCAACAAGTTATGGAATGCAAGCCGCTACGTACTAATGAACACGGAAGAGCACGATTGTGGTAAAAATGGCGGCGAAATGACATTCTCATTGGCCGATCGTTGGATTCAAACACAGTTCCAGCACACTGTTAAAACCGTACATGAGTCGTTTGCTGCTTTCCGCTTTGATTTAGCTGCGCAAGCACTCTATGAATTTACTTGGAACCAATTCTGTGACTGGTACTTAGAATTAACTAAGCCTGTACTTTTCAAAGGCAGCGAAGCCGAGCAACGTGGCACTCGTCATACCCTAGTGAGTACATTAGAAGCGTTACTACGATTAATGCACCCAATCATGCCATTTATCACAGAAACCATTTGGCAGCGTGTTGCACCATTAACTAGCTTCCAAGCAAGCGGCGATAGCATTATGATCCAAAGCTTCCCACAAGTGGATGAGAGCAAGATTGATATGCAAGCTGAAGCCGACTTAGAGTGGGTGAAGCAATTTATCGTAGCAATCCGTAACATCCGTGGTGAAATGGACATTGCGCCTAGCAAGCCATTACCTGTGTTACTGAAAAACGTGAATCACGAAGATGCGCGTCGTTTAGCGGAAAACGAACAGTTCTTAAGTGCACTGGCTAAGCTTGAGCAAGTAACTGTATTGGCAGACGACGATGAAGGCCCAGCGTCAGCTACCGCAGTAATCGGCAATATGTCATTGCTAATTCCAATGGCAGGTTTGATTGATAAAGAAGCCGAAATTGCCCGCTTAACTAAAGCTATCGACAAACTTGAAAAAGACGTTCAACGCACTAAAGGCAAACTAGGCAACGAAAACTTTGTCAGTAAAGCACCTGAAGCGGTGATTAACAAAGAAAAAGAAAAGTTAGCCGAGGCAGAAAGTACGTTAGCCAAAATGGTTGAACAAAAAGCACAGATAGCTAGCTTGTAATGCATACGGGGTCGGAGTCAATAAACAATTAGCTAAGATTTAGCTCTTAGCCCTGATTTGAGTTTACTTGACTCCGACCCCTTTCAGCTAAACCGACTAGAAACCTTGAGTAGAAATACACAAGGTTTTTTTATGCTTCAAATACCGTCATTTATACTGAGTAGGAGGAATGACGTATCGAAGTATGACCGCCGACTATTTCAAAGTCAGAGGAAGTATCAACCAAATTTCAAAAAAAGGTAACAATGGATTGCTATATTCAACATTAGTTAGCCAGTTTAAAAAGTAATACAGGAAGAGTAAAAATGTCAGAACTTATGACAGGCAAAGTAAAATTCTTTAATGAATCTAAAGGGTTTGGTTTCATCGAACAAGACAATGGCCCAGACGTATTCGTCCATTTTAGTGCCATTGCTGGCGAAGGTTTCCGCAGCTTAACTGACGGTCAATCAGTAACGTTCAATATCAAGCAAGGGAAGAAAGGCCCAGAAGCAGAAAACGTGTCTGTCGCTTGATACCTATGGGGTCAGAGTCAATAAATGATAAATTCAAGTTTATCGTCACTGCACTATTATTCATTTACTTGACTCTGACCCCGTACAATCACTTACCTAGCTGTTTTTTAACAATAGACACTATTGCCTGACAGTGATCATCGCGATCATTTAACGCGGGAATGTAGCGATAGTTTTCGCCACCAGCTTCCATGAATATCTCTCGATTTTCCTCAACCAATTCTTCAAGAGTTTCCAAACAATCGGCACTAAAAGCAGGACTAACAATTGCGATGTCCTTAATGCCGTCATTTGCTAACTGTTCAAGCGTTTCATCAGTATATGGTTTTAGCCACTCCGCTTTACCAAAGCGAGATTGGAACGTCATAACATAGTCTTCGTCAGCAAAGCCTAGCTTTTCAGCTACTAACGCTGTTGTTCGCTGACAAAAGTAGTAATACGGATCGCCATTGTCCAAAAACAACTTAGGCATGCCATGGTAAGAAAGTACTAACTTTTGAGGTTTACCATTTTGCTCGAAATCTTCACGAATACTGTTTGCGAGTGCCTCAATGTAGTCATCATTTTCGTGATAGCCTGAGACAAAGTGCAATGACGGTGTCCAGCGCCAACGTTTAATCTCGTTAACGACAGCATCGAAAGTAGACGCCGTTGTAGGACCGGCAAATTGTGGGTACAAGGGAAGCACAACAACTTCATCAACACCTTGCTCCTGAAAGCGCGTTAACTGCTTATCAATTGCAGGCTCACCGTAGCGCATGGCGATATCTACAACTACATCATCACCCAAGTCTTTTTTCAGCTGTGCAGCCACCTTATCGCGAATCTGCTGAGAGATAACCAATAATGGTGATCCCTGCTCTGTCCAAATGCTTTGGTATAGTGCAGCCGACTTTTTCGGTCGCACTTGTAAAATAACGCCATAAAGAATGATGAACCAAATAAGACGCGGAATTTCCACCACACGAGGGTCAGACAAAAACTGTTTTAAGTACACTTTAAGTGCCTGTGACGTTGGCGCGGCTGGCGTCCCCAAATTGGTCAGTAGCACCCCTATTTTTTTGTTGCCCTGTAAAACGTCCTGCTCTCGCCCTACAAATCGTGATAATTTCAAGCTCAATAACCTTAGTTCTTATTAGAAGATTTGCTATTCTACAATACTGTTTATTAATAATGTGACTGGCGAATTATCTGTAACGTCGACATCGAGAAGCTCTGCCTTAAAATCTCCCGGCTTTATACCCACCCCACCGCTGGCAGATATTACCGCATAAACATGTACTTTTTCGTTATCGCTCAATTTCGCCTGAGGTGTCATGGCTCTCGCGTCATTAAGCACAACGGTTGCTGGCAAATCACTGGCGTACATTTTTACCGCAGCAACAGGCATTCGAGGCCCATTGCTTGGTATTGCGTAAACGAAAACAACTTTGTCAGCCCCTTGCTCGAGTCGCTGTTGAATGTCATCCGATACACGTACATCTAGCGTAAGTTGAGGGCCAGATGTAGCAACGCTATTAGCAGCGTCCGCCTCTCCAGTAAAATCATTCTGAGCCGAGCCGCTGGTCATTGCTAGCCTATTTTTGGCTTCAGCAATAGCGCCAGATAATGCTTCTACGTTGACATTGTCACGATTACCATCAACGACACGCTGCCAGTATCCAATTGCCTCGGTATATTGCTGTCTCATAAAGTTGTCCATACCCAGCAAGATATTCGTAGAAGGATCTTCAGAGTCAAGACTCAACGCTTTGTCAATCCACATTTGCACTTGTGGTGTTATTTGTTGATTGTTTTGGTAATAAGTCGCTTGCGCTTTCGCTCCGTACAAATCAGCTTGTTCGCCGTCGATGCGAATTACTTCATCAAATGCTTTCAACGAGCCGTCAAAGTCACCTACTGCAACCAGTGCCTGGCCAAGTCCATACCATGCGTCTGAGTTATTCGGTTCTTGGGTCGTTAATTGTTGCAACATTTGCACACGCTCTACTGCCTGCTGTTGTGCCGATGTAGACGCTTGTTGATCTGGCGCTTGCGCTCGAGGCGTTTCAGTAATTAATTGATAAGATCCATTATTACTATAAAAATAAACACTGAACGCAATAACAAACACAGACAAAAATGCAGGCCAAACGATGCTTAACGATTTGTCGTTCTCATTGAGTGCCTTTTCTTTGTCAGCATGTTCCATATCTTGCAGTAGACTTTGGTCAAGCTCAGTCAATAAATATTGATAGTTTTCTTCATCAATATTACCGTGCTGGTAGTCATTTTCAATTTCAGCTTTATGTTCGTGATAAAGATCTATGTTGGTTTGATCTCGGTTGCCAGCATCAAAGGCAGCCTGTTTAGGTTGCTGAATAAAGTGCTTCCAGATAACAATCAACAATAATAAGACGAATCCAATCAGGATCATTAATAATTCAATCATGCGTTATTTATCTTTGAGTAATTTTTTCAATTTTTCTTGCTGCTCTTCTGAAAGAGATTTGGCTTGCGGCAGGCGATTTCTTCTTAGAATAAACACCACCACGAAGGCACCAATCAACAACAATAAGGCAGGGCCAAACCACAGAACATAAGTTAAGTTGGATACTTTAGGTCGATATAGAACAAACTCACCATATCTCGCCACCATAAAATCAACTATTTCCTTATCAGCCTTGCCTTGTTCGAGTAATTGATACACTTCATGGCGCAAGTCTTTGGCGATAGGGGAGTTCGAATCAGCCAAGTTCTGGTTTTGGCATTTAGGACAACGAAGCTCTTTCACCAGAGCCTGATAACGTTTTTCAGTCACTTCATCTTTAAAAACGTATGTATCAGCACCGTAAGCAGAAAACGCGCTTAGTAACACAACTAACGTGGCTATGACCAATTTATACATCATTAACTCTCCGCCTGATATTCTTGCTCTAACAACGCAATCATAGGCGCAAACTTCTCTTGCCAAACTTTCGCATCGATAGGTCCAACATGCTTCATGCGAATGATACCAGTTTTATCGATAACAAAAGTTTCAGGTGCTGCAGTAACACCAAGCTCAATGCCCAACTTTCCTAGTGGATCGAAAATAGAAAATTGATAAGGATCTTCATAGTCTTTCAACCATTGTTTAGCGTCTTGGCGAATATCTTTATAGTTCAAGCCATACAAAGTGACCTGTTTGTTTTTGGCAATATCAACCAAGTACGGGTGCTCGTATTTACAATACACGCACCAAGTGCCCCAAACATTAAGCAGTACAATATCGCCTTTTAGGTCAGCAGCAGTAAGTTGCTTATTTTCGTCCAATAACTGTGTTAACTGGAAAGCAGGCATTGGCTTGCCAATTAACGCTGACGGCAATTCTTGCGGGTTAAGCGATAACCCACGGTAAAAAACAATGCCGATTGCAATAAATAAGATTAATGGAATAAAACGAATGATTTTTCCCACGTTATGTCCTCTCACTGGCCAAAGTAACGTCTTGTTTAGCTGTGTTCACTACGGCTTTTTTAGCACTCGCCTGACGACGGCGATAACGCTTATCGAGCATTGCAAGAATGCCACCTAAGCCCATGAAAATTGCCCCTAACCAAATCCAACGAACGAATGGATTATAATGAATACGCACTGCCCATGCGCCATCCGGTAACGGATCACCCAACGCAACATAGACATCACGAAACAGATTTGCATCAATATCTACGTCTGTCATGCCCATTGTTTGTACCATATAGGTTCTGCGTTCAGGCTTTAGTAGCGCGACAAAATCGCCATCTTTGTGTATTTCGATTTGACCTTGTTCAGCATGGTAATTAGGGCCTTGCACACTTTTAACGCCATTGAACGTGACATCATAGCCAGAAGACTGCACGGTATCTCCAGCAAACATCTTGACGCTAACTTCTCGCTCATAGGCAGAGATAATTGTTACACCGACAATAGTCACTGCTATCCCGGTATGCGCCACGGCCATGCCCCACTGACTTAGGCTCAAGCGGCTCAAATTGTATTTACCATTAGATTGTCTAGCTTGATTGCGTAAATCTCTAACAACCACCATAGAAACCCACAGAGCGAGTGCCATACCAAAGCTAACAACTAAGTTGAATTCCCCTTGGTACACTAACGGGAAAACTAATCCGAATAAAATGCTCACAACAGAAGGCTTCAGCACTTGTTTGCGAAGCTCACCTTTTTTCGCCTTTTTCCAGCGAATGAGCGGACCAATGCCCATAATAATAAATAGCACACTCATAATAGGCACAAATACCGAATTAAAATAGGGTGGACCTACAGATATCTTGCCCAACCCCATTGCATCAAGGATTAGCGGGTAAAGTGTACCTAATAACACCGTAACTGCAGCTATCACTAAGATGATATTGGCAAGCAGTAACGCAGTCTCTCGCGAATAAAATGAAAATCGACTAAAGCTAGCAACATTAGTCGCTCTAAAAGCAAACAATGTCAGCGAACAACCAACTGCAATAGCTAAGAGCAATAGGATAAATGCGCCACGTGTTGGGTCGGCAGCAAATGAATGTACAGAGGTGATCACACCCGACCGCACAATAAAGGTACCGAGCAAACTAAGGCTGAACGCAAAAATAGCTAATAACACCGTCCAGTTTTTGAAAGCACCGCGTTTTTCAGTTACAGCCAAAGAGTGGATCAATGCAGTTGCGACTAGCCAAGGCATAAATGACGCGTTCTCAACAGGATCCCAGAACCACCAGCCGCCCCAGCCAAGCTCATAGTATGCCCACCAACTTCCTAACGCGATACCAATAGTCAGCCACATCCAAGCAAATACTACCCAAGGACGGGCCCAGCGCGCCCAAGCTGCATCAAGCTTACCGTACCACAGTGCAGCTACAGCAAAAGCAAATGCCACACCCATACCGACATAACCCAAATAAAGCGAAGGTGGATGTAAAATCAAGCCAACATCTTGCAGTAATGGATTCAGGTCGCGTCCTTCAGGGGGGACAACAGGCCAAAGTCGATCGAATGGATTTGATGTAAGTAATAGAAACGCCATAAACCCGACAGCTATCATGCCAAGCACCGCCAATACTCTTGCAATAAACGCTTCGTCGACACCGCGACTAAACTTGGCAACGGCGGCAGTCCATGCCGTCAAAGAAAATACCCACAGTAAGAGAGAACCTTCATGGCCTCCCCAAACAGCGCTTATTTTAAAATAATAAGGAAGGTGAGAATTTGAATGTCCTGCAACATACTTAACCGAGAAATCATCAACAACAAAACAGTACCCTAAAATAAAAATACTAATCGCTGTAAAGGCAAACATGCCAAAAGACAAAGGTTTCGCATAAGTCATTAAACGTTTATGACTAGACAATACACCTACAACAGGCACAACACTTAAACAAATAGCAAAAGCCAAACCAATGACCAATGCAAAGTGCCCTAACTCAGGAACCATACAACTCTCCACCGCACATTATGTAAACATGCTTCTATCTATTGATTATCCCACCTCCTAGGTCATACAAGAGGACGGGTTATCTCACTCAGCCACGGCCAATAACAAATCATTATGTGCGTGGTTAATAAATTGCGCTGATCATACCATTAAATGGGCGTGTTATTCATGGTGTTAGTCGCACAAAATTACGCCGTTGTCTTATATATCAACGAATCTGCGATATAGTATGATAATTTTGCTAAATATAGTAGGATCGGGATCAATAAATCGAAGAGTTTGTTGTGTTAAACTCTTGCCATTCATTGGTCAATTGCCAAGTCATAAAAAGGTCAATTCAAGTCAGTTATGTTATCAGCCGAAGGTTTAACTTGTATTAGAGAAGAGCGCATTTTGTTTGACGATCTCAATTTTGAGATTGCGCCCGGCGAAATCGTGCAAATCGAAGGACCTAATGGTGCAGGCAAAACGAGCCTACTAAGAATTTTAGCCGGATTGTCTCAACCATATGAGGGCTGTGTGCGGTTTGAAGGAAAGAAAATACTGGCAAATCGTGAATGGTACAATAGCCAACTCCTTTACATAGGGCATACCGCTGGTGTGAAAGGCGAAATGACGGCTCAAGAAAATTTAGCGTTTAATCTTGCGCTGCATGGATTAGATGCTAGTTTGGCGGAAGAAACACTCGCCAAAGTGAATTTATATGGTTTCGAAGATGCCCTCGCTTCACACTTAAGTGCAGGGCAGCATCGACGCATTGCTCTTGCTCAACTGTGGCAGAGTAAAGCAAAGCTATGGATCCTCGACGAACCGTTTACAGCAATTGATAAAAAAGGGGTGAAAACATTAGAGCAGCTACTGCTTGCACATGCAAATAACGGCGGCATCGTCGTGTTGACGACGCATCAGGATTTACATATTGCCGATGACCTTTATCGCAAAATTGCCCTTGCTTACCGTTTCGTGTGATCTAACCTATTATGACTACTGAATCTATTGCCACTATTAACCAAGAAGAATCGCTGTCATATCGACGCGTATTCATGCTAATTCTAAAGCGTGATTTGACGATTGCACTACGCCATCGCGATGATGTGTTTAACCCTATTTTGTTCTTCATTATCGTTGTAACGCTATTTCCGCTGAGCATTGGCCCTGAGTCAAATACACTGGCGCGCATTGCCCCTGGCGTAATTTGGGTTGCCGCAGTTTTGTCTACCTTATTATCACTCGATCGATTATTTAAGTCAGATCATGCAGACGGTTCCCTTGAACAGCTCTTACTAAGCCCGTATCCAACCTTTGTGATTGTTCAGGCTAAAATCATTGCGCATTGGCTACTAACAGGTGTGCCGTTAATATTTATCGCTCCTGTGCTTGCGTTGCTACTCAATTTAAATCAAAACGCCTATGGCGTGCTCATGTTAACGTTGTTTATTGGCACCCCAGTATTGAGTTTTATCGGTGCAATAGGTGTAGCACTCACGGTAGGAATTAAAAAAGGTGGGGTTTTATTAAGCCTGTTGGTATTGCCGTTATACATTCCATTATTAATATTTGCCACCAGTGCTATCGATACAGCGACAATGAACTTACCCTATGGCGGACAAATTGCTATAATTGCCGCGTTATTCTTCGGCGCATTTTCATTGTCACCATTTGCAATAGGCGCGGCTTTAAGAGTGAGTACTAACTAGTTATGTGGAAATGGTTACATCCTTATGCAAACCCTGAAGTGACATATCACTTCAACAACAAGCTTATTCCTTGGTTTTTGAGATTAAGCGTAGCCTTTTTAGGCATCGGCATCGTTTGGGCATTGTTATTTGCACCTGCCGATTACCAACAAGGCAATAGCTTTCGAATCTTCTATTTACACGTTCCAGCAGCGAGTTTGTCGCTGGGGATATATGTAGGTATGGCAATCGCGGCATTGGTCAGTTTAGTTTGGCAAGTTCGCTTAGCTGAAGCTTCTGTCGCTTCGATTGCACCAGTTGGTGCAGTGTTTACGGCAATGGCGCTAATTACCGGCGCTGCGTGGGGACGCCCAACATGGGGAACTTGGTGGATTTGGGACGCACGCTTGACCACAGAGCTGATTTTATTGTTTTTGTATTTAGGCGTTATTGCATTACAGAACGCTTTTGAAGACAAGGCCTTAGCAAGTAAAGCAGCCAGTATTCTCGCTTTAGTTGGCGTCATCAATGTACCAATTATTAAGTACTCTGTTGAATGGTGGAATACCCTACATCAAGGTTCAACTGTTTCTCAGCTGGGACGCCCTTCAATGACCGCTGATATGTTTTGGCCGTTTTTAGTGTGCTTTATTGGTTTTATATTTCTTGTTTCATGGCTTGTTTGTCGTCGCTTTCAAACAGAAATTTTGCAACGAAATGCTATGCGTCCTTGGGTGAGAGAGTTAGTTATGAAAGAGGGAGCAAAATAATGCAGTTTGATAGTTTTGCTGATTTTATTGCAATGGGAAATCACGGCTTTTACGTGTGGATATCATATGGCGCATGCTTACTGCTAATTGCTGGCTTAATTGTAAACAGCACCCTAAAAGACAAACATGTCAGAAAAGAAATTGCTAAGCGCATTAAGCGTGAAAACAGACTAAAGCAAGCCGCTCAACAGAATGACGAATCTAACGAGGTATTATCATGAATCCGCGCAGAAAAAAGCGATTAACCATTACCCTTTCTGTATTGTTTAGTATTGGTGCAATCACCTCACTAGTGCTTTACGCACTCAATGAAAATATGGATTTATTTTATACGCCAGCTGAAATCATTCACGGTAAGGATGATACCGGCATCAAACCCGTTATAGGTCAACGTATTCGTGTTGGTGGGCTTGTTGTTCCAGGTAGTGTAAATCGTGACCCCGATAACCTTAAAGTGAGCTTTGAATTAACGAATAAAGGTGAAATGGTTACCGTAAAATATGATGGCATACTGCCTGATTTATTCCGTGAAGGTCAAGGCATCATTGCCAATGGTGTGTTAGTCACAGAAACATTGCTTGAAGCGAGTGAAGTACTTGCAAAACATGACGAAAATTACATGCCGAAAGAAGTAGCAGAGTCATTAGGTGAACAACATCAGGCGCCGGCTTATAGCTCAGAACAGCTAGATAAAAACTGATTATTACTAATGTTTCTCAACAAGACAGCGAGACTTTTCTTGCTGTCTTGTCAAACACTTACTATTTACAACAAGCATAAGAGTCTTTAATTAAGACAATTTAGCTCTTACAGCAAGCTAAGCAACTTCTTCTACAGAAATAATTCTATCGCCGATCTTATTAAGAATATTTATCTCGCCATCACATACTGCAACAATTGATTTATTCTTTTTGAACTGATCGCTAATAATTACGCGACCCGACGAATTTTGTGTAAGCGTAAGCACTTCATGCTTTAATTCAAGAGAACTGTCACAATAATAAATAATAGTGACTTCTTTGCTTTTTGGACTACCTAGTTGACTACTCATATCCAACCCTAAAACGACGAAAAGCTGCGAAATGTTTAAGCAATAACTCATAAACTTTCGCGTTAAATTTTTCTTATTATTTTATAACGCCAACATTTGACCACAAGTATAAAACTTAAGCAATCACTGAGTGTTAAAAATTGTTAATGTTTTTAAGTTTTTCTGTACTTTATCCTTATTTTGTCATTTACTTTTTGGGCACAAAAAAAAACCTAGATACAAGATCTAGGGTCGATCAATATGAGATCGTTTAACGCACCCTCAACTAGTGAGACTTTTAACCCCGCAGGATAATTCTTTACAGGAAGTAACTAACGCTTATTTCCAAGATTTCATTTTATGGCCTTTTACGGCATAAAATAAGATGAATAGATAGCAAGGCAACATAACAATGTAACCACCTTGCTGTCCAAGTGATGTACCACTTGCAAGCCCCCAAAATAGCGGGCCAAAAGCGCCACCAGCAATACCCATGATTAATAATGCTGAGCCTGTACTGGTAATTTTACCCAAGCCCGAAAGTGCCAACGGCCATACCGCAGGCCAAACAATCGCGTTTGCTAAACCTAATAATGCAATCATCAGTAAGGTATCAGGTAGCCTTGCGCCACCAAATGGTACAAGTATGGCTTCAGCAATAGCGAATGACGAGCTATCGCCAATGACTATCAATACAGTAAGAATGACACCCAAAACAGCCGAAATTGTTAAAGCTGTGGGCTGAGAAATAAAACGTGGAATAGTGATAATACCGATACTATAACCAACGACCATACACACCATAGTGTAGGAAGTCATTACGGCATAATTTTCAATACCTAGAGACAAGGCAAACGTACCAATGGTATCACCAGCAATAACCTCAACCGCAACATAAAAGAACAAGGCAACTACACCCAATGCTAAGTTAGGATGAGACAATGCTTCTTTGACTTGGCCTTTACCACTGTCTGTTTGCGCTTCTTTCTCTAATTCAGGTAATGGTGATAACTTAACAGCTAACGCAATTAAGCCAATAAATACAGCCATGCCAATATAAGGTAGAATCAAACTATTCGCCATGTCGTCAATTTGTGCCTGCGTTAACTCAGTGCCAACCAAGCCAGTGAAATTACTTAGAATTAACGCAGTAAATACCATAGGTGCAACAACACCCGCACTCTTATTTAATATCCCCATTATACTAACGCGCGCAGCAGCAGATTCTTCTGGCCCAATTCTTACCACATAAGGGTTTACAGCCGTTTGTAGAAGCGTTTGCCCTGTTCCCATTACCAGCTGTGCAAATAAAAACAGACCAAATACTTGAGTCTTAGCAGCAGGGATAAACAAAAATCCCGCGATCATCATGGCAACCATACCTAGTGCCATACCATTCTTATAACCAACTCGCCTAATCACCCACGCAGATGGTATTGCCGTAAACGTTACCGCGATGTAAAACGAAAACAAGATAAGTGATGCTTGAAAAGGCGTTAATTGCAGCACTTGCTTGAGATAAGGCATTAAAGAACCATTTATCCAAGTCGCAAAACCCAGAATAAAAAAGAGTAATGCCACTATCGCCATAGGGACGACATTGCTCCGCTGCTTATCATTCGATATTGTCATTTCCATAATTTCCTCATCTATCACTTGTAGTTGATTATTATTGGTTATTGTTTCTTGTATCGATGGGTCTTGGCCCACTTTTTATTTTAATGTTCGGTTACTAACTCACCCGCAATCCAAGTCGACTTAACGTTCAGGTTGCTGTCGAGAACAGTAAAATCAGCCTGATAGCCAACTTTCAACAACCCGCGAATATGCCCTTGGTTGATATATTGTGCTGGATAAAAACTTGCCATGCGCAATGCTTCTTCAAGCGTAACACCGACTTTTTCATAAGTATTTTTAACTGCTGTCGCCATATCTAATACTGAACCTGCAAGCTCACCTGTAGTAGAAGTTAATTTGCCATCGTTTAAGTGAACAGTACGATCAAAAAATGCGAACGATTCATCATTAGTACCTACGGGCGGCATTGCATCAGTTACAAGTAAAACTTTGCCTTGTGGCTTGGTTTTTATTGCCAATCGACAAGTAGCATAATCGACATGATGTCCATCAACAATAATCCCAGTACTAGCGCTGTCATTCAGTAATGCACATCCTGTAACGCCTGGTTCACGGCTTTGTATCGGCGACATGGCGTTAAACAAGTGTGTAAAACCATCAGCGCCTGCATCAACTGCTTGTTGAGCCGTGTTAAAATCAGCATTGGTATGGCCAAGACAAACTTTTATGCCAAGTGCGACCATACGTTTGATATCTTCAGGGCTTACTGTTTCTGGGGCTAGAGTGACAATGATTTGGCCGATATCTTTACGCGAGAGAATTTGCCATTCCTGCGCTGTGATTTCTCGAATATATTCGGCAGAGTGCGCCCCCTTTTTTGCCACGGACAAATGTGGCCCTTCAAAATGGATACCGGCAATTCCCGGTATTTTCTCCGCTATCGCCATGGCCATGGCGTCTGCAGCTTCCGCCATCACTTCGACTTTATCAGTGATCAACGTAGGCAGCATAGCGGTGGTGCCATAATGAGAATGAGCGGCAATGATTGTTTTGATTTTGTCTAACGAGGGAGAATCATTAAACAACACACCACCGCCGCCATTAACTTGAATATCAATGTAACCAGGGACGACTAACCCTTCGACATAATGATCAACTTGCTGATCATGATTATCTAACCCAACAATAACGCCATTTTCTACCGTTAACACTTGGTCGGTAATGTAGTTGTGGCCATCAAACAGACGGCTGGCGTGAATGCGAATCTTAGTCATGGTTATAAAGTCCTAGTCACTTTTTTCAGGCCCTTCGGCTCGTCAGGATTAAAGCCACGGGTTACAGCCACTTCTGCAACATCTAAGTAAAATCGTTGCAAGACAACCAATGGAGCAAGGCGTGGATGCACTGATAAGTCTGTTTGGCGTAGATGAACAAGGTCTGCACCACGTGCGGTTACTTCATCAATTTGTTCTTGGTGTGCCTTTTCGCTTTCATCATGTACCGCACAGTTAAGAATCGCTAGCCCCTGCTCTACCATGGTAACTGGTCCATGCAAGAATTCAGCACTACTAAATGCCTCAGCATGAATGCTACTGACTTCTTTTAATTTAAGTGCAATTTCCTTAGAGACAGCATAACCAAACCCACGGCCAAGAATCACCATATTCTTCACACCTTCAATTGACTGAGGCGTTAATTGCGCTGGCGAATCGATAATATCACTCAAAGCAGATGGCAAAGTGTCGAGTGCTGCCACAAGAGATTCGTTTTCAGTCCAATAGGCCGTCAACTGCAATAGGGCTGACAATGTTGCTAAGTAACTTTTTGTTGCAGCTACCGAAATTTCAGCGCCTGCTTTGAGTGGTAACACTTCATCAACGATTTCAGCCAAAGGCGAAGTCTCGTCATTTACTAATGCAACGCAAAATGCACCTGCCTTTTTGGCCATTTCCGCTTGTGCCAAAATGTCGGGACTACGTCCAGATTGCGAGATAACGATTACTAGCGCGTCTTGTAATTTTAGTGTTTTGCCATATACGCTTGATACAGATGGTGCTGCCGCAAATGTAGGAACATTGGCTTCAACTTCAATAAGGTATTTGCCAAAAACTCCTGCGTGGTCTGATGAACCGCGGCCAATAATCATTACCATTTTAGGATCAATATTACGTAATTTCTCACCAATTTGCTGCGCTTTAACTTGATTAGCAGCTAATTGTGCTTGAATAACGGAAGGGGCTTGTTTAGCCTCTTGTTCCATAATTGTTTGAGTCATTTGAATCCCCTTAAATCTTAAATAATGATTACAACAACGCGAGCTGTTGCTGAGCAAATAAAACAGCACCAATTTCAGGTGGGCTAAGCGGCTCAGATAACCTTTCACGAGTTTCTGCACCAAGCCATGGCTTTATTCGAGGCGTTAACCCACCGATAAGTGACATTCGCGGTGGTTGTTTATTCCATAGTTGACGTGCTACATCGTCGATATAGCTCGCCCCCTCTTTGACAATAGTTAACGCCAAGTCATCCCCTTCTTCTGCGGCATCAAAAACGAGATTAGCCAATTTGGCATAATAGGCAGCAGGCTTGCCTGCAATAACTTCAACCAATTCCAAACCATCAGTTACCTGAAGTGCTTCAAGCAACTTACAGTTCAAACTTGACGGTGGGATGATGTTATCCAAACTTAACAGCACCTGTTTCGCTGCTTGTAATCCAAACCAAGCGCCACTTCCCATATCACCATGTGGAAAGCCGTGTGCGCCTACTATATACGGGTGTCCATCAACATAGGAAAACCCACAAGAGCCAGTGCCGGTGATCATAACTGCACCATCTTCGCCGCCATGAGCGCCCAAACATGCAATCAGTAAATCAGTAGCAAGAAACATCCCTTTGAACGGGTGTTGCCAATTTGCAATTTGTTCAAACAATGCTGGCAGATTAACGCCAGCAAGACCAACCCCCGCATATATATCGTTTAGCGCTACGCCTTCTAGGTTGGCGTCAGCAAGCGCTAGCTCAGCAGACTCAGTTATTGAATTAATCGCTTGGTCGTAGCCGTGCAGTGGATTCGCAGGGCCAGATATTCCTGTACCTAGTATTTCTTTGTCGGCATTTACAATAATGGCTTTGCATTTGCTGCCACCACCATCTATACCCAAAAAAAGCTGATTATTATTGTCAAAGCCACTATACATGCCGACCTCATGTCTTCTACATCTTAATGAAGGCTAAACCTTCCATTTGTTTATTGATTTCATCTTAACCACAAATGACAGCGTTGTCATTTCTTTTTTTAACAAAAATAAACATTTTTGTTTTAACTAATAAGAGCACCAGATAATCACCTGTAAATAAAAGAGTTATTGATAACAACTTATACCAATAACATTAAGTATTTGGTCATTCAGCGAGAATTAAAAGGCTTATAGACAAGGCATTGATTGCAAAGAATGGTTATTCTCGGCAACTGCGTCCTGCGTTGCCCTAATATCCTACATCCATGTAGGAACCTTGTTAAAATCAATAACGCAGTATATAAGCCTTTTAAACTCGCCCTTGGGAGCTCGTCAGGAAAGTGATAACTTTACAAATTTCTTTGTTGGAGAATGACTACAACAGCATAAATTTGCTTTGTTCTAACTTCCCTGACGAAGCTCTGAATTGGCTAAATACTTAATGCAATTGGTATTATCTAAACAAGATGCTATTTCTAGTTAATTTCAAGCATTCTTCCTTTTCTTTTACCGCTATGTGTGGCAGTACGAACATAGACTTTTCCTGTTACTTCAACAGGTGCCTGATAAATGCGCCATGGTGAATCCGCAGCTTTATATTCGATCGTCAATCCTGGAAACGACGTATTCGCATAAAGTTTCCCATCTTTAATTTTAGCTCCGGCAAGAGGTAGGCGATAAGCGATATTAGCAAGCTCAAGTTTAGGGAATTCTTTCTTTCCAATAGTCATTGCAAATTCACGCCATTCTTTGTCTCTTGTTTCGCGCATTTCAGCTGTAAACGAATTCGTGCTTTGTGAATAAAGTGCTCCGTCGTAGTTATATGGCACAGCCCAAGATGGCAAATTCCACGCTCGTTCGGCCAACGCGATTAAGCGAGGAAATAATTTGTGCTCGGCAAAATCGTCCGTTCTTACATTTTCACTCCACAACTGTGCCTGTAAGCCATAAAACTTTCTATTGGCAGTTAATGGGCGATGAATTACCTCACCTTTTTCGTTAGTTTGTAATCTGTCATCTGCAGTGTATGGATTGTCCTGACGATCACGCCAGAATTCAGCATGAACAGGCAAGTTTTCAGGCATGAACTGGAATACTTTTTCAGTATTGGTTTTTCGTGATGCCCAGTAGTAGCCATGCTCTTTTGGATCTGCTTCATACGGAAAATCGAAGTATGTAACATCTGGCGTTGAAATCACGATTTGCCAGTTGCGATTAGCCAACTCATGCACCTTCACATGAGCGCCCCAAGGCAAATGATCCCAGCCATTGGCTTGCACTACGGCAGGCATCTTATCTTTGCGGGTATGTTCTAAACCATCACTCCATGCCGCTGGCTCGATGCCCATTTCTGATATCATGTTTGACACGCGCTCTACAAAATACGCACCTAGCTCTTTCACGCTTGTAACCCCATGCTCGTTATTCGCGACAAATGCCTTACAAATATCCGATTCAAGCCAAGCACCTGCGGTTTCGTCGGCACCAATATGGTAACGGGTTAATGGCTGTCCTGCATTTGCATGTAACTTTTGCACTTCGGTCATCACCTTCTCGACAAAAGCGAATGATGACTCACGACATACATTGATTGTGTTGTCATTATAGAATTGCACAGATGAATACACCGTTGTATCGGTTGGATCATGTAGCAAATATTGTTCAGCTTTTTCATAATCTTCCATTTGAGCATATTTTTTGTAGCGCGCCGCCATCGCTTTGATTGCTGCGCGCGAATGACCCGGCATATCTAACGAAGGTATTACTTGAATATGTCGTGCTGATGCAGCAGCAAGAATTTCACTATAATCCTCTACGGAATAATAGCCATTGTTCGACGCACCTGGGTCAACGCCTGCGCCTAATTGTGGCGCTAAACACGTTTCGTCATTTAAATCAAAACAGCGTTTGCTGCCAATATCTGTCAACTCAGGTAATCCCGGTATTTCTATACGCCAGCCTTCATCATCGCCCATATGAAGGTGCAATTTATTCAACTTGTATGCTGCCATCTGATCGAGTAAATCCAAAATAAATGCTTTACTGCGAAAGTTTCGGGCAACTTCTACCAAAACACCTCTAAACTCAAATAGCGGTTCATCTTGTACTTTAACAAAAGGAATCGTGGGTTTATCTAACTGAATTAAACTGGCGATAGATTGCAATCCATTCGCTACCCCTGCACCATCAACACCTACGACTTGAATCCCCGAGTCATCAATGGCAAGTTGATAGCTTCCAGCAGCCAACGTGTTGTTTTCAACTATCGTCAGAGAAAGCGGAACACCATCAGCTTTTTCCGAAAAGCCAAGTGTAGCCAGCCGCTCAATTGCCGCACTGTATGCTGATGCTTCAACAGCAGATGACGTTAATGTAAAACCGGAAGATAAGCTCACAGAACCAGTTTTATCTACGTCTATCGATTTAGGTGTTGGAATAATCCATTTGGCGAAATCACTATTGCTTTCGTCGTTTTCAAGCCCTTCATTAGTTGCTAGGTTACGCTGATAATAGTCAGCGGCGGTTAACCATGGCGTGCTGTCGCTTTCGGTTCGCTTGAATTGGTGATGATAATCCGTAAAAGCAGTTACGTGAGGGAGAACTTCTAAACCTGTTTCAGGATCAACCTTCGCACGCGTACTGTCAATTACACGTGCCTCAAGCCCATCGCCCGTTACGATGAAATTTGGCATGATGTCGTATTCTGATAGATTCCAATAACTCGCCCTGAATATGATATCTATCGACTGCCCTGCTTTTAATCCAGTAAAAGCCGCTTTGGGCGATAATCTATGTAGATCACCATTGATGTGAACAAGATCAAACTGTGCACTATCGTGGTTATGCAATGGTGCGATTTGGCTATAGTAAATTTCCCAACCTGAAGCGGGTAAATCAATGTTTGCCGTTAATGTGAATTTAGCTTCAAAACATAGTCCGTCGGTCAATGTCTTTTCACATTTCGTATCTTGATGATTGCTAATAAGGGTATAACGAATATCTATAGATGACGCGATATTATCAATGCTCGCTTGGGTTATTGACGTTTCAGCAGATTGAGTTTGTTCATTCTGCGTGGATGAAACGTTTTTAGATACAGGTTCACATGCGCCAAGTAATAACGCTACACCAATGACATTGACTAACAGTTTTGATTTCATTTTATCGTTGCTCTTGTGATATTCGTGACTGATATTTGTAATTTGAGTGTCTAACCATACCTTAACCATACAGCAATTGACAGCGCTGTCAAAATGAATTTAGCCATTTCTATGGTTTGCTGTCATTTGCCTTTAATATGTCTTCATATACATGCGTATTTTAATACTTTAGACAAACTATTATCTTGTTTGAGATGCCGCATGCCGCAGCCCATTCAACCATGTGTCGTGCTTTAATAACCTTTTTTTCGCCTGCTCGACAATAGCGTCATTACTTTCAAACAAAGAGCGACAATGCGCGGTTTCATTTGCACCTAATTTAGGCGTTCTCGTTTTGAAGCCCATGCCATAAAGCACATAAAGAAAGTTTTTCTCGTTAAATAAATCAAAACGACTAAAAAAATCTGACTGATGAGGCGGGCGCTTACTAAATTTTTCTAACCTTGAAGTAAGCTCTGATGACCAAGTAGTAGAATCGCGATTCGCCTGCCAGAACGCTGAATCTTGTCGATCAGAAATACAGTAATGTAGCTTAATAAAGTCAACGCAGCGCTCCCAGACATAACGCACTACCTCGTTGTAATACTTTGTCGAGCAATCAATATCATCTTTCATTCGTGGAAAGTTTCGCGCGAGCAATTCTGCAGAAAAGTCTGTCACTAAGATTGATGTTGCTTCTAGTGGTTCTAGAAAGCCTTGTGCTAGCCCCAAGGCGACACAATTGTTTTGCCAAAATGTTTCACGATAGCCAATATCCATTTTAATCTTACGTGGAGTGAATCCTGTATCACTCACATTCAAATACTTAGCGTATTGTCTGATCGCTTCGTCTTCCGTCATATGTTGGCTGGAATAAACGAAGCCTGTGCCACGACGATTAGTGAGAGGAATGTCCCAAATCCACCCAGCGCTGTGCGCCGTTGCTGTGGTGTATGGGTTGATATTATTGGTTGGTTCAAGTGGTACTTGCTGTACCAATGCGGTGTCAGTGAACAATTCGTCTGCTTTGCTAATAAAAGGAACATTGAGTGTTTTGTCTATTAGGATCGATGAAGTTCCACTACAATCGATGTAGAAATCGAATGGCAGTGATTCTCCTTCGTCAGTATGTAAATGCGTTATATTGCCGTCACTGTTCACCTCTGCTTGCTCTATCGTCGCTTGCAAATGGCTAACATTGAATCTGTTTTGTGCATTTCGTGAGAGCAAATTGGCAAATTTCAGCGCATTAAAATGATAAGCGTAAGACAAATCCCCTTGGTACTCTCCAGCACTCTGACGCTTAGGGGCTAAACCGAGCTCACAAACGCGTGCTTGTAACCCAACATCATCAAACGGCCTTCCTTGTTCATGTGCAATCCAATACGGGGTGACGTCAACGCCCGCTGGATACGGCTCATCGAATGGGTGATAGTAATAGTTTTCGCCATGTAATTGAGGGTTTCGCCAGTTGACAAATTTGATACCCTGCTTGAATGTAGCATCGCACGTTAATAACAATTCGGCTTCTGAAATACCAAACCGCTTTAGCGACTTCATGATGTAAGGAACCGTTCCTTCACCAACACCAATCGTAGGTACGTCCTTCGATTCAATTACGGTAATTTGCACTTCTTCGTCAGCGACAAGTTCAGCGCCTAGATGGTTGGCAGCCAACCAGCCAGCGGTGCCTCCGCCAATAATAGCGATACGTTTGATCTTCATTTTGACACCTCTTATAAACAAAAAACCCAGCCGAAACTGGGTTTTTATTACAACATATAGCTATTAGAACTGAAAGTTAACACCTAACTTATATGTCGTTTCGCCTTTAAATGACCAAGTAGGGAAGTCTTCTTGTAATGCAGGCTTAACCACTGTATCAGCTGACGCTGGACCATATTGCACATCATCTTCAGCAGTCAGATTAACAACTTCGAGTCTTAATGTGATGTTTTCTGTTGCATTCCAACCTAACGTAAGGTCCACTGTACCGTAGTCGTCATGCATACGGTTGCCATAGTACTTACCGAATTCACGAATCATATATTCAGAACGGTAGTTATACGCAACACGTGCAGAATAATCATCGCTTTCCCAGTAACCTACTAAGTTAGTCGTATGTTTAGACGCTTCTGTGAATATACCGATGTTGTCAGTGTAAACTTCCGCAGGCGCATCACCGTCAGTGTACGTGTAGTTAGCCACAACACCAAAGCCATTGTCCCACGCGTGGTTAATTTGAAACTCAATACCATCAACTGTACCACCGCCAGCATTAACAAAGTTGTTCACAGTCCAGTTGTCAGCTGGTGGATCTAAGTCATTGTTAATCACACCTAACTGCTGATTGTGCGCTGTCGTTTGTACAATGAAGTTACTTATATCTTTGATGAAGTACGTTGCTGAGAACAAGTTACCGTTACCGTAGTAGTACTCTAAACTCAAATCAGCTTGCGAAGACTTCATCGGCTTCAAACCTGGGTTACCATAAGTAATTTCTTCATTACCACGACGGTCGTCTGGATAACCAGAAACAGCTGATAAAAATAAAGCGTCATACGTTGGACGTGTAATTGCTTGAGCTGCAGAGAATCGTAAGATCAAATCTTCATCTAAATCGAATGCAATGTTAAAGCTCGGCAATACATCACTATAGCTATCACTCTCACTTTGAACTTCTTCACTCCACCCTGCATTAACCGCAAGGTCATCAGCTGGCGAGTTATCTATAACATGGCCATTTGAAGTCACGTCTGAGCTAATATAACGCAAGCCAAAATTACCACGGAAACCATCACCATCAAACGAGAACATTGCATATGCAGAGAAGTTATCTTCTTCAATCAAGCCGTAACCAGCGCGGTCATAAACAAACTTATCAACAAGCGACAGTGTACTGTCAATCATCGCATTAAGATTCGCTTTTGGAATGGTATACTCTCCATAGCCAAGCTTCATCGTACCACTATATAAATCAGCTGTATCAAATGCATTAGGTGCATCTGTGTAGATTGCACGATAGAACTCTTTTTCAAATTCATGCTCTGTGTAGCGAACACCAAATTCAAACTTACTTAACGCACCAATGTCTAAGTCATAATCGAGGTCAAATTGAACATAAGTTTCTTCATCAGAGTTAGGTCCTTGAACACCTGTCCATTGTGACGTACTTGACACTGAATCTAGCTGATCACGCGTAAAGCTCATATCACGACCATCAATCGAAATTTGCTTACCCGTTGCATCAACTGTACCAGCCCATTGAATTTGATGGAAATTATCCCCCCACCAACCAAAACCAAAGTTTGCACTCATTTGTGTGCCCCCTTCAGCCTTCGTTGTACCTGCTACCGCAGAAAGTACGTAGCCGCTGCCCTCATAATCAGCCGTTAACTCAAAAGTATCTGAGGTCATTTCGCCTTTACGTGCCCAGTTTTGGAAGAAGATACGTGATGGGTCACTTTCAGATGTTACACTTAACGTACAAACGCCTGCTGCATTAAATTGCTGACAGTTTGACGGGCCATCCCCCCAGTCAGTATCAGTCTGGATGTACATGTTAGCACCAATGCTATCCGCACCAAGTTCAAGCGACAAAATATGCGCACCTAACTCTAACTTGTCATTAGGGCGATACTGTATCGTCGCATCAATTGCTGTACGTTCTTGATTTTGTAAGAAACTTGATGGTTGAGTAGAAGAACGTCCCCCCCAGTCAAGATCAGACTCTGTACCAACACGAAGATACTCACGATCTACATAGGCACCAGCTACTAAAATACCAAATGTTTCGTCTTCATTTTTCCAACTGTATAAACCGGAAACTTCAGGAGAGACTTCTTCGTTTACCGAACCGTATTCACCTTTGACTGACGCAAATATTGTATTCGCATCCATGTCTAACGGCTTACGCGTTTTTACGATAACCGTACCACCAATACCACCCTCAACAAGGTTAGCTTGGCTTGATTTATACACTTCCATGCCACCAATTAATTCAGATGGTAGCATTGAGTAGTTAAACGAACGATCCACGTTCATTTGATCATACCAACCTGTTGAGGCAACATTTTGGCCATTTAGCGTGGTAAGGGTCATTAATGGGTCAGTACCACGAACCGAAACCGATGCGCCTTGTCCAAAAGAGCGACCGACCGTTACACCAGGTACACGCGCTAATGCTTGACCAACATCAGAATCAGGTAGCTGACCTATATCTTCTGCATTAACCGAGTCTACAACAGCGTCGCTAAAGCGCTTTGCATTAACAACTGCACGATTTGAGCCACGAATTCCGCGAACTTCAATTACTTCTGTTTCTTGTTCAGCTGATTTAGCTTGGTCCGCAGCCATTGCAGACGGTGCTACACCACCCGCAAGGACCATAGCGATACTACTCGCTAAAACGCCTCTCTTAAATGTTTTAGTTGACATCGACTTTCCCTTACACACGTTTTTTAAACTTATTTAGTTATCTTAAATAACCTTAGATAAGACAGCGCTGTCTTTTTCTTCATGACAGCGTTGTCATAGGTTGGATAAACCATACACAATATTTTTGACAAAGGCTACAGTTGATTACAATTTTATCTGTATAAAAAGCGTAATACACTGATAATAAAGAGAATATTTTTCAACCATAACACTAGAAATGTACGAAATGACTTACGAAATAGCTTAGTTTTATGCAATTATTGAGAGTTTTATAAGGATTTAAAGAATATTTATCCAATCAAGTTTTAAATATTTGTAAATATGAAAATAAAAAAGAAGCGCAAACAATATGCACTTCTTTTATAAGTTATTGATTACTGGCAATTAGCCTTTATTTTTTGACAGCAGCCTTGTAGTACTTAATTAAGTTTTCAGTGCTGCAATCATGTGTAGGTGAAATGTCATCGCCTTCTAATTCCTTCTGGATGTTCGCGGCGAGTCCTTTACCTAGTTCAACACCCCATTGGTCAAACGAACATATTTGCAAGATTATGCCCTGAACAAATATTTTGTGTTCATATAAGGCAATCAGATTTCCAAGCGTTTTTGGATCGATACGTTTAAGTAATATCGTATTAGTTGGCCTATTCCCTTTGTGTACCTTATGTGGTGCAACTTTATCAATGTATTCTTGCGTGCGACCTTTGGCTTTTAAGTCAGCTCTTACTTGCTCTTCATTAACACCTGTCATTAGTGCTTGCGTTTGAGCAAAGAAGTTAGCCATTAAGGTTTCATGATGCCCTTTCACTGGAGTAACACTCTCTACCGAGCCGATGAAATCAGCAGGTACAACATTATTACTTTGGTGCAGGTACTGATAGAACGCGTGCTGACCATTAATGCCTAGCTCACCCCAAATAGAAGGAACCGTCGCATAATCTACCTCGTCACCATCCCAGGTTACGGATTTACCGTTACTTTCCATCTCAGCTTGTTGTAAGTAGGCTGCCAACATGTGTAGCGTTTGATCATAAGGCAATATTGCTTGTGACTTAGCATCTAAGAACGTGGTATTCCAAACACTAAGCAATGCCATGATAAGCGGCATGTTTTCTTCGAATGGCGCATTAACAAAGTGCTGATCCATTTCATCTGCGCCTGCCAACAACTCTTTGAACTTTTCAAAGCCTAAATCTAATGCAATTGCTAGTCCGATAGCTGACCATAGCGAGAAGCGTCCGCCAACCCAATCCCACATATCAAAAATGTTTTCTGCTTGGATGCCGAATGACATCGCATTTTCTTTATTGGCAGTAACAGCAACAAAGTGCTTACCAACCGCTGAGTCATCAAACGACGATGCCGTTAGCCAGTTAATGGCTGTGCGCGCATTGGTCATAGTTTCTGTTGTGGTAAACGTTTTGCTCGACACAATAAACAAGACTTTTTCAGGATCAAGCGGTCTAAGAATCTCTACAATTTGTGCGCCATCTACGTTAGATACATAATGCACGTTTACACTGTGGTCACTGTAGTGCTTTAACGCTTCTGTCACCATTTGCGGACCTAAATTAGACCCACCCACACCAATATTTACGATATCGGTGATTCTTTTTCCCGAGTAGCCTAGCCAATGTCCTTGCCTAACTTTGTTGACGAAGGCCTCCATCTTGGCCAGTTGCGTATTAACGCTGTCGGTGACGTTTTCACCATCTACAATTAATGGCTCATCGGTTTGCCTTCTAAGAGCGGTATGAAGTACCGCTCTGTCTTCAGTTTTATTGATTTTTTCACCCGCAAACATTTTCTCGCGCCATTGTGCAACTTCGCATTCATTAGCTAAATCAATGAGCGTATTAAATGTTTCACCGTCGATCAGGTTCTTCGAATAATCGAGTAATAATTTAGGAAGTTCTACAGAAAACTTGTCGAATCGGCCACTGTCTTCTGCAAACAGGTTATTCATATGTTTAGATTTCATTTCTATCGCGAGTTGCGATAGCTTTTTCCAACTATTTAACGATTGACGACTTGACATATCTCTTCCTGGTGCATAAATTTGTTGTCTTAAAGGGTTACCATATTCAAAAATGACAACGCTGTCAATTCTTGTAAACATGGAAAGGTTTAGAGTAAAGATACCACAGCTTAAATGACATTCTTATGAATTAATAGTTGCTGCGCACTTCATAAAACAATACTCTATAACGCCTCACTCTTAATTAGAATAATAAGAAATAACAACGTCTAACAAGCAAAGGCTGTAAAGGTTAATGAAAGCGACTATCAATGACGTAGCAAAGCACGCTGGTGTATCAATAAAAACCGTATCGCGTGTTATCAATAATGAGCCTTCGGTGCGCCAGCCTACTCGTGAAAAAGTCATGGCTGCGGTTACGGAACTCAACTATCAACCTAATCTAGCTGCGCGTAACCTAGCAGGTACCAAAGCATACACTATCGCGTTCATCTACGACAACCCAAATGCATATTATGTTATAGATATGCAAAATGGCATTCTTTCTGCCTGCAAAAAACAAGGGTTTGAACTCCTCATTCATCCGTGTAGCGCTAAAAAAGAAAATATTGTCGAAGAAGTCACGGCCATGATAAAGCACTCACGTATTGCGGGCATTGTATTAACACCACCTTTTTCGGAAATGCCGGAGTTTGTTAAACGTATCACGGAGCTAGACGTTGAAGTAGTTCGCATAATGTCTGGCGATACTGCACCTGACGACATCGCCCCTTGTATACTGGTAAATGACCACGATGCCTCGCAACGCATCACGCAACACTTGATCGACTTAGGCCACAAAAATATTGGATTTCTTGCAGGTGAAGCCGATCACTTGTCGACAGTTGAACGATTAAAAGGCTACAAAGCAGCGTTGCAGGCGAACGGCTTGCCCATCAATGATGATGTCATTGTACAAGGTGAGTATTCGTTTGAATCAGGCGTATTGGGAGCCAAATTATTAATGGCAAAAGATAACAAGCCTACCGCGATATTTTCGTGTAACGATGAAATTGCAGCGGGTGCACTTTTTGCTGCTCGTCTTATGGGTATTGCAATTCCAGAGCAGCTTTCTATTACCGGATTTGAAAACAGCCCTTTCTCGCGTCAAACCTGGCCACGATTAACCACGGCAAACCAGCCTAACCCTAAAATTGCAGAAGATGCGGCCAACTTATTAATCGCAAAAACACGTAAGCAAACACCTAAGAATGTTACCACACAGTTTACACCTCAATTGATCGTGCGAGACTCTACGCAATATCCGGCATAGCATGCACAATACAACATTGACTCAATAAAAAAGAGCAGCGAATAAGGCTGCTCTTTTATCAAGTATTATCAGGGTCTATTCCCTGCCTAATTTTTTCTATTCTTTCTTGATGCTTATGATGCGCTTTAAGCGCTGCAATTGAAAACGCACCAACAATTGCCACAATTGGTATAAGTAACGCCAACGATTCCTTTTGAAACAACAGCTCTAACCATTCCATTAACTGTCTCCTGTGTTCTTTTTATTATGTTTACTTATCGAGCAAACTACTCCTCGAAGTATGTTCCCCAACCATCATAATCTACTTTGCATTGTTTAGCCAAGGCAAACATTTGTTGGGTTTCGTCCTTCAAAATGTCTTCATCAAGCGGTTGCTCGGTAATAATGTCAAAGGCAAAAACTTTTTCACCTGTTTCCAGTTCGGCTTCTTCAGGCTCTTCAACTTCTAAGCCCATCTTGAACGCAGTGACTGCCGCCTTTTCTAACAATTCAAAATCTGCACTAGAAAAGTGGTGCTCAATAGTATGATGAACTTCTTCATTAGTTCCGTCTTCAATGAGTGCGTCAATTAACTGTTCGGTATGTTCAAACCAAGCTTCTAATTCTTTATCTTGCATTATGATTTCTCACTATTCATATTGAGGTTTGGCTCGAAAGGGTGCCCAGTTTCTTCGTTTAGCTCGATGATTTTATTCAACATTTTGCCCCTGGTTTCGTTAACCAGTTCGCGAATTTTCTCTTTTTCCACGTGAACGACGTCAATCGGCTCTAGTACTTCAATGATCATTTTGCCGTTGTCCCAACGATTTAGATCAATTTTTTTGTGGATGTTGCTGGCACAAATCGGCACGATTGGTACACCTGCTTTTTGCGCGGTACGAAACGCCCCCGTTTTAAAAGGTAGCAAACCGCGCCCATAACTTCGAGTCCCCTCTGGAAACAGCCAAACTGAAAGCTTTTTCTCTTTGATCTTCTTTGCCGTACTCTCAATCGTATTCATTGCTTTGTTGGTGTTCTTACGATCAATTAAGATGTTACCAGTCAGCCAATACATTTGACCAAAAAATGGGATCCATTTGAGGCTTTTTTTGCCAACGCTCACTGTTCCCGGTAACACAGCATTACTTACAGTGAAAATATCGTAGCTGTTTTGGTGATTACAAATAAACACCACAGAGTCTAGTTGCCTGACAGATTCAGGCACTCTTACTTCAACATCGAGCCCTAAAAGCTTAGAAACACGCCCCATATAGCGAGCCGCGTGAAAAACATTGTTTCGATGAAATGGTCTGAATAAGCAGTAAAGACACGAACAAATTGATATTAGCAAAATGGCCAATGCCATCACCAATATTCGAATAACAGCTAACAATAAATTATCCCCGTGAAAAAAATTCTGGCAAGTATACATCAATGTGAGCTCAAGCCCAATCAAGTATTGGCTAAAATTCGTCGCAACTTTAGCGGAAAAAGTTATGAAAATTTTCAGCGAACCGAAATAGATTGTCTATAGTTAAATATACAAAGGCATTTACCCAAACACAGTATAAAAATAGGTAAATAGCCAACAATAATTATCAAAACATGAGACGTAAAGTAAGGGAAATAGACATGATAAAGCGCACGCTGCTAATCATGGCCAGTATTGTATGGTCGTTACCTATTCAAGCCTCTGATATTGAAGATGAATCAGTAAACTCTGACAACATTTCATTTCATGAGCAAGTAGGTTTTGCTGCGTTAAATATTCCCTCAGAATTACCAAACCACACACCTGAATCTCTTGGGCTACTTAAAGCCGATTCTAGCATTGCTCACTTTAATCCTGTCCCTATTGGTCCTGCGTTAAATGATCAACAAAGATCTAATCCGCAAGACAACAAAGCTGTTTGGTTTAAGCATGAAGAAATTAATGTAGAACAGCCGCTAGTACCCGCAAGAACAGATTACACAGTGCCTAGAATCAATGCTGGCTTTAACTTTGGGCGATTCAGCGCACAAACTTCAGTGATCTCTACGGACGAAACGTTTGACAATAACAGCTACTTTTTACAAGGATCATTTGCGCTAATTTCAAAAGAGCAATTTGATTTGCGTGTCACAGCTCGCTTTACCACAATGGATGACGCAGTTGTACACCAATACTATGGCTTTGAACACAGCGAATCATTCGGCCTGAATGGCGAAACTAAATCTGCCACCAACACCAGCTTAGGAATAGTGGGCACTTACCAGCTATCACCAAGATGGAAACTCATTGGCTCTATTACGTCAACAAATGTTGATAGCCAAATTGAAGCGAGCCCATTGGTAAACAGTAACTATATGCACACAGCACAATTTGGCACAAGCTATTCGTTTTAATGACTTGGCTGCTCGTTGAGTATATAACCTTTGCCCCATACGGTTTCAATCATCGCTTTTTCCATGCCTTGACTCATCAGCTTGTCACGTAATCGCGATATCCGCACGTCAATCGTGCGCTCAGAGCCATTATAGGAGCGGCCTAATAACGTACTATATAGTGTATCGCGCGTCATCACCCTGCCCACATTTCGAATTAGAAACAGAATGAGTTGAAATTCGAATGTACTTAGCTTGATTCTTTGCCCCTGCACATGGCATTTATTAGCATGGGGGAAAACAGCTAGATCGCCAACTTGAAACATCGACGGTAATAGTTGCACATTTTGTTCGGGTTGGCGTCGCAGCAACCCTTCTATTCTGGCTTTAAGCACATTCGGTGAAACTGGCTTTACTAAATAGTCGTCTGCTCCCATCGCAAATGCCGTTACTTGTTCAGTATCTTTAGCCTGTGCAGTAAGCATCATTATTGGCCCCTGAAAGGATTCTCGTAGCTTTTGACAAACCTGAAAGCCATCAGCTCCCGGCAAGCAAATATCGAGCACAATTAACGTGGGTTTAAGTTGATTCGTCAACTCACAAGCTACATCCCCACGGAAGCATTGATGGACCTCATACCCACCTTTCTCCAAATATGATTTGATCAACGCCGATATCATTTTGTCGTCTTCGACCAGCAGAACTTTTTGACCCGTTTTTTTGTTTATCGTCGGAAATTGGGCACTAAACATGGTTTCACCTTTTCAACAGTATTTAAATACACTCCTAGGCGATGTCGCATGAATACATTATTCACGACGACTTCGATTGTAATCAGTTGAGTATATTTCAGTCGTCGAGGTCAGATTGTAATCTTGTGTGTGATTCACTGTAACGAGATGTTATCTCGCTACAGTTAGCGATAAACTAAGCTTTAATTGCGAGGATCTGTTTCCAACACATCTTTGCGTTGATTACATGCCTGATAAACGTTAACTAAATGAGGAAATGCCTGCCAGTCAAAAAGTTCTCTGAATTTAAGCCAGTCGAGCAAGCAGAACAAGGCTATCGTCGCATAATTCCACTGTGTAAAATCTCCCGCGTTAGCGGCTTCATTTAACGCAGAACATACGGTATTGGCTCGCTCTCGTTGTAAATTGAAAAATAATTTATCCTGACCCGTGTCAATTTCTGAACGAGACAATATCAACATAGAAACCATAGAGTCATTGACAGAATCAATTAAAGCTAGCAAATTTTGCTGATGCCAGCTCAATGGCGTCATTTCAAACTTTTCGGTGAGATATCGATAGATTACACCTGAATCAATAATGGTTTGATCACCATCTATTAATGCTGGCACACGCTTTGCTGGATTCGATTGGGTCAATAAGCTGCGATGCTCCTCAGCAAAAATATCTAAATTAACAAAACGGTAATTTCTCTCTCCTAGCAACAAGCGAATCCGACGAACGTACGGGGAAGTAGTTGAACCAAGTAGCTGCATTTGCCCAGCTGAATTATCAAGCACTGTAGACATATAAGGCCCTTAAACATTTGACATGTTTGAATTAAATTAAGGGCCTTATACTAGCACATGATTTATTGTTTAAAACAACTCATCATCGATATCAAACAGTGCGTTACTGCCTGACTTTATTGCCGCAATGAGAGAGTGGCGTCGCGGCAACAATTTATCAAAATAGAAGTTAGCTGTTTTCACCTTACTGACATAAAAAGGATCGTCCGATACTTGCTTTTCAAGTGCTACATCTACCATTTTAGCCCAGACAAATGCCATCGCGGTGTAGCCAAATAAATGCAAATAATCATTAGCAACCGCGCCTAATATTTCAACATCTTGCTTTGACTCTGCCAGAATAAATTGTGTTACTTCTGCCAAATCATTCACCGCTTCACTAAGCGCGGTTGTGTAACGACTCATTTTTGGATGAGTTACCGTTGCAAGGTACTGATTAACATCCTCAATGAATAGCTGCATCATTTCGCCATTTGACCCAGCAACTTTACGCGCCATTAAATCCATGGCCTGCACACCGTTTGTACCTTCATAAATCTGAGTAATTCGCGTGTCACGAACAAGCTGTTCCTGCCCCCACTCACGAACAAAACCATGCCCGCCAAACACTTGCTGCCCGGCAACCGTACACTCAAAGCCCATGTCAGTGAAAAAAGCTTTTGCCAAAGGTGTTGTGAGCGCAGCAAGTTGCTCTGCACGTGCCTTAGCATCGCCCTCACCATAAGTCGCAATATCAAGTTGCATCGAAATATACACTGTCAACGCACGCGCCCCTTCATTAAGCGCTTTCATGTTTAATAACATACGTCGCACGTCACCATGCACCATAATAGAATCCGCAGGTTTGTCAGGTGTTTTCGCCCCTGAAAGCGCTCGACCTTGTAAACGTTCTTTGGCATATTCCAACGCATTTTGATACGAACGAACAGCAGCACCTAGCCCTTGGATACCTACGCCCACACGCTCGAAGTTCATCATGGTGAACATGCACGCCAACCCTTTGTTTAGCTCGCCTACCAAGTAGCCTTTAGCATTGTCAAAGTTCATCACACAAGTAGCAGATGCATGAATCCCCATTTTATGCTCTATCGAACCACAGCTGACATTGTTAGACTCTCCGAGGTTGCCTTGTTCATCAACCTGATACTTAGGTACAAGAAATAACGAAATGCCTCTGGGGCCAGCTGGGGCGTCGGGTAGTTTTGCCAATACTAAGTGAATAATGTTTTCAGCCAAATCGTGCTCACCAGCAGTGATAAAGATCTTGTTACCCGTGACTAAGTAAGAGCCATCTTCTTGTGGAACAGCTTTTGTCCTTATCATACCCAAGTCTGTTCCAGCATGTGCTTCTGTTAAGCACATCGTTGCGGTCCACTCACCTGCATACATGCGAGTTAGGTATAGTTCTTTGAGCTCTTCACTGGCATGCTTAGCCAGTGATAATCCAGCGCCTGCCGAAAGCCCTGGATAGAGCGAGAAGGAGATATCACCGGAGCATAACATCTCTTCATGTAAAGCTGTGATTACCTTTGGCATTCCCATACCACCATAAGCAGGATCACCACCAAGTGCAGACCAGCCACCTTCCACATAAGTGTTAAATGCTGCTTTATAACCTGGCGCAGTCGTGACTTTTCCACTGTAAAATGAAACCCCTTCTTCGTCGCCTTGTCTCGATAAAGGCGCAATGACATGTTCAACAATTTTCGCACACTCTTGTAAGATAGCTTCTGATGTTTCTCTGTCTACATGCTCTGCCAGATGTGGCAAGGTCTTCCATAATTCATCATTCTCAAAAACATCATACAATACAAAATTCATGTCTTTTAATGGTGCTTGATAATCAGCCACGTCGGCCTCCAATTTAAAACAAACGATTCAAACAATCGTTTGAATATATACCAGTTGCTCAAAAAGTAAAGCAGTAATCACTAAAATCCTTGTTCTACATGCTATGGTTGTTATAGGGTAACGAGGATACGTGAAGCTTTTAATGTTTAATACCACGACTCAATGTATTCACCAGAAATCGCCTATATGATTAAGTATGTAATCGACTTGCAAAATGACAAGTTATTCACCAAAGCTTCAACACTGACAAGCTTTATATTACTCGCAGTGTTTTTAATTGGCACCGCCAACGCCCAGCAATTGAGTTTTTTGAAAAAAGAGACTAACGAGCAGGTAACGTTTTTTTATCAATGGCAAGATATTCAACAACAAAGCAGAACATTTAGCTTCACACTAGATAAGGCACTGATATTCGACAAATATCGACAATTCAAAGAATACAAACCAAATCTGGCACAACAGTATGTTAATCGAGCCATCGTTAAGCACATTCGAAAGCATCCAATACCTAAAGTGCAACTCAGTGTAAAGTCTCAAGCTAAACAACATCAGCTTCAATTGAGAAGTAATGACAGGAAAGCACTGTCAGAAGCAGAGGAGAAAATACGACAATTAGAGCAACGATTCACAGAGAAGTATCTGCATAAACACTACTACCACTTTTTCAATACACCAGGCGGTGAGACGGCAATTAAACCTGATCATGTGCGCATCGCGCTAGATTCGTCAGAGGATTTGAAACCGCTCAAATCACTCGTACTTGAAAGCGTAACGATTAAAAACATTCGCAAGGTAACCAATTATGTGCTGGGATTTGTCCAAAGTATTCCTTACGCAACATTAGAAAACAGAGTCACTTCATCTGGCGCAGGCTTTAATCCCCCATTAAAACTGCTTTGGGAAAATAAAGGAGATTGCGACAGTAAGGTCACATTAACTGCAGCATTACTGCGTATGCTGATGCCACGTATTAGAATTGCTCTAGTCTTTATTGAAGGACACGCGTTGATTGGTTTAGGAGTACCAGCTATTGGCGACGAATTCTCTATCACACACGACAAACATACGTTCGTACTCGCGGAACCAACAGGACCATCACTGCTACCTTTAGGGAAAATAGCACCTGACTCAGAGCAAGCGATTCTCAGCGGCTATTATGTGGTAGAAGAGCTATTAAACTAACTTTTGCTGCCCTGAGTAACCGACAGAACAGTATCAAATAAAACGTCGGCTCTTACCGGTTTTGCAATGTGAAGATCCATCCCAGCGGCAATACTTTCTGCGCGATCTTCTTCTCTAGCGTGTGCCGTCATTGCCACAATTGGTATGCGATCCCACTGATTGTTTTCACGTATTTTACGCGCGGCTGTTAGACCATCCATTACCGGCATTTGAATATCCATAAGTACTACATCAAACGTGGTACCTGTTAACTTTTCAATTGCTTGCTGCCCATTTTCTGCAACTGCCACAGTGGCATTCATCGACATGAGCAATTCGCTCGCCACCATTTGATTCACCAGATTATCTTCAACAAGCAACACATGCACGCCATCCAACGACTTAGTTGGCTCTATTTCTTTTCCAGTAGTATCTTTGTCAGTTTGTTCTGTCGCGGTTGGTAGATTGACAGGTTCAGCAGTAAATACTTCACACGCTTTGTCTTTAATTAACAGCAAAGTGTTCCTAAATAACGGAACATCACATATCAAGTAAGGAATATTTGCCTGTTCAAGCACATTAAACGAAAGATCGTTTTGTTCACTATATTTTGATTGACACACAGCAAGTAACACACGCTTATTCACGCCTTTTATCAACGACTCATTCACTTCGTCACATAACTTTACACTCACGTCAGCGACATCAACAAACAAGATAATGTTTTCACTGTTTTGTTGAAGAGACGTCACCGAAAGCGACTCAATATCTTGATAAGTATCCCAATACTGTTTGACCAGTTGAATAACACTATTTGGCACAGCACAATGATATGACATCACTGCTGCTGGCACTGGCAACTCGATTTTAGGTGGTATATATTCTTCAATCGGTAAGTTAAAAGTAAACTCTGTGCCTTTGCCTAACGTGCTCGACAAGCTGATATCACCATCAAGTAAATTAATAATTTGCTTGCAAATTGACAACCCTAACCCTGAACCACCGTATTGTCGCGTCATTGACTCGTCGGCCTGACGAAACGCTTCAAATAAGTGAGCTTGTTTTTCATCAGCAATGCCAATGCCAGTGTCTGTCACCTTACAAATAATTTCCTGTTCATTATCTGATATCTGATGGTAGGTAACGGTTACTTGAATACTTCCCTGATGGGTAAACTTAACAGCATTATTCAACAAGTTAGTAAACACTTGCACCAATCGCATCTCATCGGTGTTAATAACTAACGGTACATGCTGATCGATATCAACCACTATGTTGAGCGACTTTTTCTGTGCTTGAATGGCATTTAGCTTCACCGCCTGCTCTATGATTTTGTCTAAGCTCACCAGTTGAGTCACTATCGACATATTACCCGACTCAATTTTGGCCAAATCAAGTAATTCGTCTACTAAATGTAAGAGCGCAACTGAGGCTGTTTGCGCATAACTCAAATGCTGCTTCTGTAAGTTATTAAGTGGTGTTTGCTCAATTAAGTAGTGCATACCCTGTATGGCATTGATAGGTGTGCGAATTTCGTGGCTCATGTTGGCTAAAAACTGACTCTTTGCTTTGTTAGCCAATTCCGCCTGCACTTTTGCTTTCTCTAATGCAACGTTTACCGCATATTGTGTAGTTACATCACGGATAATATTGATCGTGCCTAATGACACGCCATCACTACTGTAAAACTCAGTCGTGAACAATTCATAGGTACTTTGCCCTGTTTCTACAATATCAAATACGCCATACTGTGATTTGGTCGATGTGGGTGTGCTGTTTTTAGTTACTAAGGCCTGACCAAGTTCGTTGTTAAGCATTTTACCCACAACTGAGCCCAACATTTTGTGCTCTGATTGCTTAGTAAAGCGCTCGAACGCTAAGTTACAACCTATCAATTTACCTTCACCATCATTGAAAATGATGTAATCCGGAATAGCATCCATTACCGAGCGAAGAAGTGCGTAATCTCTGTGGTGTTGCTCACTTTTTTCTCTTAACGCCTGAGTTTTTTCATTCACACGAATATCTAACGCTTCGTTTTGATCTTTTAATTGTTGCATTAAGCTTCTATTCTGGCTGAAGATATCTTCAACAATATAGAACCAATGCTCCCAGCCACTAGGCGGCTTAACTTTACCGTGATCACCTTGTGCACTGTAGGCGATATGGCTGATAAACTCCTGCGTGGGTTTAATAAACGTTCGTCGTGTCATGAAGTAGACAACGGTTAGCAATGTCAGCAAGCCAATAAATACTGTTGCAAATATACTCATAAAGCGTGTGAATATTGGGCGCGTAAATTCCTGAAAAGAGAAATACTTAACCACCATCCAATTGTTTACAGGAAGCTGATAACTTAGTACGAGCCAGTTACCGACCAATCGAATATCGGGTGACTTTTTGAGCTGTTCAAATGTTAGGTGTTTTAAGCCACTAGGGGCAACGTCCTGCCACGTTACACTCGCTTGAATTTTGCGTTCTTGATTGGTTTTATGGACCAGCGCATAGCCTCGATCATCAATAATAAAGACACCTGCATTATCATTTTCAATTGTACGTAAGCTATCATGCAGTTTTGCCAAACTAATATCGATAATTACCGCGCCAGCAACTTCACCTCCTCGCTTAACACCTTTGCCCAATGCCACGTTCATCCCTTTTCCAGCGGTGTCTTTATATGGTTGAGACCAATGTACGTTGTGATATTTTTTGGCGGCCTCGGTAATAGACTGCATATGTGTATTACTTAACATGCGATCGCCATAATACCAGCCCCTGCGGCCTATCCATGGATATAAACTGATGAATCGATTATATGAAAGGTAATAAAACCAATTGGCTTCTTTAATCGTTTTCTGTGCAGCAACAAAAGCAGGCGTTAATGCCTTTGCCATAGCAAGTTCATCCTGAATTTCCTGAGAAAACTGAGTGATATCACCAATACCAGTTATGTTTACACTTAGTATTTGACGATGTTCTATAAAATCGCGTTGTTCTTTTTCTAGGAAAAAGAGCTGTCCATCTTGTTTTAGCGAAGGAGTATTGGCGGAAAGCTCTTTAGGGTGTTTAATATAGTACTCAGCAAAATCTGTAAGCCCTTCAACCATTGTGACCGCTTGCTGCATTTGGGCATCTAATACGCCAGCTTCTTCTTTTAATTCTTGATACTGTCGTTTCTGATAAGTCGATAACTCCACCTGATAACGATATACCGCAATGACAATCGCAGTAAAAACTATCGTAATAAATATCAAAACAACCGACGTGTTATATCGATTTACAACCTGATTCTTGTTCTCAATTTTTAGTTCTGATTCAGTCATGCTAATTAGCGTATCTATGTACTTTTATCTAGTTGTTGTCGATGAGTTGACACTCGCCAGTATGTTGTATTCTTTAAGCGCTAAAACGATAAATAAATGATAGCGTTTTAACTTTTGCCATTAAAGCAAAACCTTACAGCAAAATTGCATTTCTAAGAATTTGCTTTCTATAGGAAGCCAACTATATTTAGCCTAATAACTCGGCAAAAAGATAGCTAAATTTCGCGTCATTGCGTCGTTAATAGACAATGTACATGGAGCGTATTAAGGTAGGTCTTTTCGTGAAATACATTGATGATCTGAACTTAAAAGTAAAGTTCACACTACTGTTCATATTCATTGGGTTAATCCCTGCAGTCATCGTTAGTATCATATCTACAACCAGTAGCTCTAATGATGTAACAACCAAAGTTTATAATCAACTCACAGCAATCAACCAGATAAAGAAACAAGCTATCGTCAAATATTTTGAGGAACGAGAAGGCGATCTTGGTGTGCTCATTGATATTGCTGACACGATGCAACAGCAAGCATTTATGAAGTTATCGGCAATCAACTCCATAAAAAAATCGCAACTTACGGATTATTTCCACATGAATAAGTCGCAGCTCGACTTATTAGCCAACAGTTCAGATGTTCACAATGCCTTAAGCGAATTTAATCGACATTTTGGCAACAAGCGTCAATGGCAATCACTGCTCGATAAACATGATAAGTCTTTTAAGGTTATGCTCGATTTCTTTGGTTGGTATGATTTTTTTCTCATTAACCTTAATGGAGACATTGTTTATTCAGTAACGCGCGAGAGTGATTTAGGTCAAAACCTCGCAGTTGAGCTCGCGGATAGTTCTTTTTACCAAGCATTTCTACTGGCCAAAGACGGCTCAAAAGATGCTATTCATTTCGCTGACTTTAAGCCTTATGCACCAAGTAATAACGATCCCGCAGCGTTTGCTGTTCGCGCAGTCACCTATGATGGCAAACACCAAGGTTATATCGCCTACCAACAACCCATCGAAAAAATGAACGAAATTCTCGGGCAACGGGTTGGCATGGGAGAAACGGGCGAGTCCTACTTGGTTGGTCAAGACAACTTAATGCGTTCAAATTCTTATTTAAACCCAACTGATTTTTCTGTTGAAGCATCCTTTGCAGGAAATAACAAAGTTACTACAACAGCGACTAAAAATGCACTGAAAGGCAAAAAAGGTACGGCTGTCATCCTTGATTACAACAACAACCCTGTAGTCAGCAGTTGGGATTATTTTGAAGTTGGTTCTAATATTCGCTGGGCAATTATTTCTGAAATTGATGTTGCTGAAGCCTTCAACCCCAAGTCCACAAGAAACGAAGAATTTTACAAAAGCTATATCGAAAAATATGGATATTACGACCTATTTCTTATCACACCAACCGGCAGCATTTTCTATACGGTAGCACGTGAGTCTGATTACCAAACGAATATATTAACTGGTAAGTTCTCGTCATCTAATTTAGGCGATTTAATCAAGCAAGTTAAGAAAAATAAACACTTTGTTTTTGCTGATTTCGCGCCGTATGAACCCAGCAATTTTGATCCTGCAGCATTTATCGCTCAGCCACTACTCGATAGCAATAACAATGTTTCGCTATACGTTGCTCTGCAGCTGCCGTTAGAGGGAATACAATCGATTATGGGCACGCGTGATGGAATGGGTGAAACAGGTGAAAGTTACTTGGTCGGTGAAGATCTCAAGATGCGTAGTAACTCTTATCTTGATCCCGAGGGTCACTCGGTCAGTGCGAGCTTCGCCGGTACGGTGGAAAAAAACGGTGTTGATACTGACGCGGTACGTCGCGCACTTTCAGGTGAGAAGAATACCGACATTATCATTGATTATAATAATAATCCGGTACTGTCTTCATTTGACTTAATTGAATTTGAAAATTTCAATTGGGCGATTTTATCCGAGATAGACGAGGTAGAAGCATTTGCTTCTATACGTCAAAACACATGGTTTATGTCGGGAATGATGCTAGTAGTCACAATTGTAATTGCTATCTTTGGTTTTTATATCGCTAAACGCATTGCTCAACCGATTTCGGAAATTGCGGATATTGCACAACATGTTGCAGATGGCGAACTTACTATGGATGTGCATCAGTCGTCTCAAGACGAGGTTGGTTTATTACAACGTGCTATTCAAAAAATGATCCGTAATCTCGCCCGCATGGTTGAGAGTATTGCCAACGTGGCGTTAAAACAAGCATCAACTTCTGAACAGCTTGCTGCAGTCACGACACAAACTAGTTCAACCATGGCTGAACAACACCTTGTTTCAGAGCAATTGGCAACCGCGATGCAAGAAATGGGGACAACCGTTAAAGAAGTTGCATCAAATACCACAGGTACTGCGGCAGCTATTGAAGATATTCAACAAAGATTAACGGAAGGTACTCGCAAACTCAACGATACCTATAACTCAATACTTACCATGACTGAACAGATCCAAGATTCAGAAACTAACATCTTGCAGTTGCGCAATGACTTCAATCAAGTCATCAGTATATTGGATGTGATTAAGAGTATTGCTGAACAAACCAACTTACTGGCATTGAATGCGGCTATCGAAGCAGCACGTGCAGGTGAGATGGGTAGAGGCTTTGCAGTAGTTGCCGACGAAGTTAGGGAACTGGCACAGCGCACGCAAAACTCTACTCAAGAGATCGACGATATGATTAACACTATCATGTCAGGTGCAGATGCTTCCGTTGCAGTGATGGCAAAAAGTGTAGAGCAAGCAAACCTTGTACAAACTCAAGCAAAAGAAGTCACTGACTTAAATCAAGTTATTACTGATGAAATGCAACACATTAATGATTTAAGTACGCAAATTGCGACAGCGGCTGAAGAACAATCGATTGTCGTTGAGCAGATTTTAGAAAACGTAGAATCGCTCAATCAAGGAATTATGGAAACTAGCGATGCCGCAGAAAGCATCGCCAAATCAAGTACTGAGTTAGCAGAGCTTTCAACTCAACTTGAAAAAGAAACCTCTCATTTTCATACTAAGTAACTAAGGAAATATCTATGGGAAATATGAAGCTCTTACTCGCACTTTCAACTATCGGTGCGTTAAGCTATGGCATGTCGTCTCAATGCATGGCTGATGACAATGGCTGGAGTGCCAACGTTGCAGCTACAAGTAATTATTTGTGGCGTGGGCTAGAACAAACCAACGGCAGCGCAGCAATTTCAGGCGGAATTGACTACGCGTCAAATTCAGGCTTTTATGCAGGTACTTGGGCGTCAAACGCCGACTGGGCTGACGAAATGACTTACGAGCTCGATTTCTATGCAGGTTTTGCCGGTGAAACTAAAAACTTTAGTTATGACATTGGGTTCATTTACTACGCCTATCCGGACAGTAAAGATGATGTTGATTTCAGTGAACTGTATGCAAGTATCTCAATGGGAATGTTCAGCTTAAGCTACTCAGTATTAGCTGATGCTGAAGGCGTGGATTTTGCTGACGATTCCTATGTAGCAATAGATGTCGCCCTTCCTGTGCACTCAGAAATTGACGTTACTTTGCACGTTGGCCATGGCACTGATGACTTTTATGCAGGCGAATCATTTACCGACTATGGCATTAGCTTGTCTAAAAGTGGCTTTACGTTTGGACTATCAAATACTGACTTAGACAATGACGATATGAAAGTCTACGTTTCTTATAGTATCGATATCGACTTGTAACAAACTATCTTTCATTTTTTAAACCTCTACAATCTTCTGATTTTATCCGTCAAGACAGATAGAATCAGAAGCTCTCATTTTTTCGTTTAATTTGCTACTCGCAGCTTATCGGTCAAACGAGTAGGCTCTAATTTAGCATTGCATCATTAGCAAGGTAGGGAGCAATTAGATTGGTTTGCTAAACGGGCAAAGCAAAACCAAATGAATTGATTGACATACGAACCTAATCCTATAGTGCATACTTCCTGTTTACCGATTCTATAAAAACTTATTTTTCAAATATTTAAATGTCAGTTATTGGTAGTGAATTCTAAATAATAGTCTCATTGATACATTACATGGCTCCGTTGAAATTGAGTTTGTAAGAAGTTTACAGTGGATAGTTTCTATAAAAGATAATAAAGACAAGGCGATAAAAAATATGAAGGAGTGATAATTAAACGGCTCCTTTCATTTATGAAATTCCCCACCCACTACCGTCATTTTTAACACCATCTAAAAAATATTAATTATTTTGGCGGGTGAACGTAAGTTTTTTCGTTTATGAGGTAGAGAGCATAAATTGAGTCCAATTTACATGCGTTGGACTTGAGATAACCATAGGTAGTTTTATGAAACTAAATAGATTAAATAAACTAAGTAGATTAATTACTGGCATATTACTGTTGCTTAGTTCTGCAAGTCTTTTTGCCACACCAATCGTGATAACAGATAGTAGTCAGCTTGATTTCGAAGGTGACTTTGTTTTTGCGTTGAATTTTTTCGGTTCGAGTGATGTTTCGATTGGCGACGCGAATTTTGACAATGTAGCTGTACGGATTGGCAGCAATCCAAATGGCTTTTCAATGACGGGATTCAATAGAAATACGTCGTGGAGTGCTGGAAGCGATATTGGAACTGGCGCTAATAACGACGCGTTAGAGTCTATCCTAAGTACAATAGTCTGGTCTGGTGAAGTAAGGATGGGAGCCATGAGTTTTGACTTACTAAGTGGCCATCGTTACAAGGTCCAATTACTTTTTTCAGAATGTTGTGATAATCGCAATTTTTCGATTACATCTTCAGACGGTCAATTTTATGAAGAGTATCAAGGAGGCAACTGGAAGAGTAGTACTACTCAAGGGTATTTAAGTACATGGGACTTTGTGGCGACGGATACTGGATTGAATCTTGATTTCCAACGAATGCAAGTACCAGGTGGTGATTCTAATTATCACATTTCAGGATTAACTATCGAACAATTATCACAACAAGACCCCATAACACCAGTTTCTGCGCCAAGCACAATGAGCATTCTAGGTATCGCCCTGCTGGGATTGCTTTGTCGCAGAAGAAAGCATTAATCGACTATTAGGGGCTGTAACACATTTTTCTGACGGCCAGTGGTAAATATATACAGTTAAATAGCACCTTTAATCGGCCTTCGAATTCGTTCAACAATCGATTCAAGGCCTCTTTCCATCAATTAGCACCTTCCACGTTTTAAATACCTAGACAGTTAAATTCCAACATTTCTCAACTATCACGGCTCACAAATAAAACCATTCTTGCCACTTCCATGTGCATCATTATTTAGTGTGAGATCTAAAAGCTAATTCCTCTAGCGCTTGTCTGTGAGAAGGCAGTTTTTGTTTTAGATATTGATTAGCTTGTTGGATTTTTTCTGCGTGAGCTCTGTGCGCCTGTTCATTTTGTTTGTCAGTAACCAATGGCGTTGTTGGGTAGTTCATACCATAGAGCAAATATAAGTAGTTATCTACAGTGAATACTTCAAACTGTGCGAAAAAATCATCTGGGTGTGGAGTATAAGAGCGCCATAATTGCAGCCGTTGTTTTAATGTTTCAGATAAGTGTTCTTCATTCTTATTAGCCAACCAAAAAGGGGAATCAACCCGATCAGACAAATAATAATGCAGCTTGATAAAATCAATCACTCGTTTCCAAGCGTAAGTCATTACCTGATTAAAACGTTGCTCCAAGGTGGGTAAGTCGTCACCGGTTCTTGGAAACTTGCGAGCTAGAAAGCTGGCAGCAAAATCTGTCAACAATATTGATGTTGCCTCTAATGGTTCAACGAATCCTTGTGCTAATCCCAGCGCCACACAGTTCTTATGCCAGAACTTGCTTAAGTGCCCGATGCGCATATCAATTGTGCGATAGCGTTCGCGATGAGTATTATTGCCCAAATATCGGTCGAGCTTATCTTTCGCGGCCACTTCGCTTAAAAACTCATCACCATACACTAAGCCAACGCCTCGGCGATTAGTAAGTGCGATATCCCAAATCCAGCCTGCTTGATGCGCTGTTGCCAAAGTATAGGGAGGTATTTCATCATCGGGTTTTGTAGGCACTTGCACCACGATGGCCTTGTTAACCAGCAATTCATCCTGTTTATTTACAAACGGTACTGCTAGTGCTTTTTCCATGAGTAAACTGGCGGTACCTGAACAATCCACAAAAAAGTCAAACGCCAATCTTCCATGGTTTTCCGTGTGCACTGCAGCTATCGCGCCATTTTGTGCAAGCTCAACTTCAACGACATTAGCTTTCAAATGTTTTACGTCAAACTTACTTGTTGCATTTTCCGACAGCAATTCAGCAAACTTAGCTGCATTCAGGTGATAGGCATAGGCATGTGCACCTTTGTAGTCAGACATATCAGCAGTCTTCGGCGCAAGTTTACGTTCACAACTGTGCCACTGCGGTGCCACAAATTTTGCATATTCTTTGCTATTTGCAGCGCCGGCATTCATTTGGTTTTGCAACCAATAATTGGAGAGATCATGGCCAAAAGGACTCGGCGCATCAAACAAATGATGAAACGAATGGGCAACTTCTCGTGCGCCACTATCCATCCAGTTGATAAACTTAATCGACTGCTTAAATGTGGCATCACATCGTCGAATAAATTCACTCTCTTTGATGCCAAAGCGCGCTAGCGACTCGCGAATAGTAGGTACCGTACCTTCACCAACACCAATGGTGGGAATATCGGGCGATTCGATTAACGTAATTTGAATCTGCGGAGTTTGCCCATTCTCACTCGCCGTCTTGGCCAATGCGGTACCTAAATGGTTGGCGGCTAACCACCCTGCTGTGCCACCACCAATAATACAGATGTTGTTTATCGCCATTCGCCCTCCAATTCCTACTGGTACCTAGCAGTTGATCGTTTCAAGTGCCATAGATAAATCGTTTATCAAATCTTCAACGGACTCTAACCCCACTGAAATTCGCATATCCGCTAATGACAATCCCATTTTGGCAAACTGCTCTGGCGGTTGCTCTTTCAGGTAACCAATGGCAGGCGCATAAATAAGGCTTTCATGACCGCCCCAACTAACGCCTTTTTGAAAGAGTTTTAAGTGGTTGAAGAACTGTTGAATTTGGCTCAGATCTTCAGAGGCTAAGCGAAAGCTTAACAGGCCACTAAATCCTGTCATTTGCCGATTCGCCAATTCACGTTGGCTAAAACTAATAAGTCCGGGGTAATTTATCTTGGCGATTTTGGGGTGCTTTTCTAAAAATGCTGCTATGCGTTGCGCATTCGCGCTATGGCGTTCCATTCTCAGTGACAGCGTTCGCAAGCTACGTAACAGCATATTCGCCTCTATGGGGGTCATTATCGCACCAAGCAATTCGTATTCGCGCACATGTATCGCGTCAATGAGCTTGGCATCACCAATGAGAACACCCGCAACGATATCACTATGTCCACCAAGGTATTTTGAGCAAGAATGTAGCTCTAAATCAATGCCCAACGACAATGGCTTTTGATACAAAGGCGTTGCCCACGTATTGTCAATCATTGTGAATATGTTGTGTTGCTTAGCAAGCGCGGCAATTTTCGCTAAATCTTGCAGCGAAAATACTGCGGAAGATGGGCTTTCAAGATAAATGAGTCGTGTATTGGGGCGAATATGGGCGGCAAATTCTTCAATGTCGGTACCTGAAATAAAACTGGCCTGCACGCTCATTTTGGGCATTAAAAAATCGTTGATTAAGTTAATAGCCGGACCATAAATATTGTTCAGGGTAATAACGTGATCGCCCGCATTTAAGAAATGCAACATACCCGCTGACACCGCCGCCATGCCAGACGCAAACAATTTAGCTTTTTCAGCATGAGCGAGTGCCGCAATTTTCTGCTCGGCCAAAACAACGGTCGGATTACAACCACGGGTATAAATAGGGTTATTAATCTTGTCATCAAATGCCTGTGACAAAGATTGCCAACTATCGAAGGTAAACAACGAGTTTTGATAGATTGGCGGAACCACCGCACCGTAAGGATCTTTAATATCGGCTTGATCGTGCACGAGTCGTGTTTGAGTTGCATAGCCTGTGTGATGGTTAGATGGCTTGGTCATGTCGATTTTCCTGCAGAGATAAAGCGTGATGATTCTTTTTTAGAACGAGCGTTTTGAAATTGGCCAATGCCCAACCATGCAAACATAAAGGCAAGTACGATGTTGATTAGCGACAACCATTGCCATTGCCAATATTCAGCTACAGAAATGCCTAACGTGGCATAAATAAATACCGCAGTTGTACTCCACGGCACAAGGCTTTCAATCATAGTGCCGGTATCTTCTAACGAGCGTGACAACACCTTACGTGGCACACCGAGTTGATCGTACTTTTTGGCAAAGGTCTCGCCAACAATAAAGCTGTTGGCATACTGGCTTGATGTCATCGCATTGGTTGCAGCAGACGCGATTAACGATGAGGAGATCAGCGTTGCTGGTCGCTGAACGTTATCGAGCAACCGATTAATGATCGTTGGAATTGCCTTAACACAATCTAACGCGCCGACATAAATAAACACTAAAATAGTGATCACTACAGGCTGATGCAAAGCATACAAACCGCCACGATTAAACAGTACCGTAACATGTTCATCAACCGTCACATCAACGTGACGCGTCATGGTCACATTAAACCCTTGATATAAAGACTGAATAACATCATCGAGCGCAAGCGACTGTATACCGAATGCCAGACAACACGCAACGACGGTTGATACGATTAACGTTGGCAATGGTGGCTTCTTGAAAAATGCGCCAAACAAGATAATTGCGGGTGGCGCCAAGAGCAACCAATGCAAAGTAAAGAGTTGTGAAATCGCATCCAATGTATATTGCAAAATATCCACATTCAGCGCTTCGCTATTCGTAGACAAAGAGGTAGACACACCATTGCCTGAGAACGCTATGTCTGCGGGATAAACACCGCCTAGCCAATAAAAAATAGCAAACGACAATAGTGCAGAAGGCAATGTCGTGTATAACATCGCACCAATATGCTGGTAAAGATCAACACCAACCGCCATCGCAGCAATGTTCGTGGTGTCGGACAATGGCGAGAGTTTATCGCCAAAATACGCGCCCCCAACTATCGCCCCCGCAGTAATCGCTAAATGCGCATTTACCACCGTCGCCACCGCCATAACCACCAAACCAATGGTGGCAATTGATCCCCATGATGTGCCCGTGCATAGTGAAAATATAATCGGCAGAACAAAGGCTACAACATATAAATAATCAATATTGATCCAACTTAAGCCTAAATAAACCAGCATCGGAATAGTGCCCGACATCATCCAACTACTGATGAGCAGACCAATAGCAAACAATAGTAATAACGTCGGAATTGCCCGCGCCAGTTTATGCGTAATCGCCTGCAAGATATCTTGCCAATCGTAGCCCATAACTAACAGCCCTGCGATGAGCATCACGGCTGCAGATAAAAATACGATTTCCAACGGAAACGCTGCATGCTCAGTAAAATGAGGCCGATATATCAGGCCATACATCACGACGACTAATAACGTCGCAACTGCAAACAAGGCTATCGCCAATGAAGGCTGCTTAGCGTTTTCACCTTGTTTGTTCATGAGCAACTCCTGTGCTGACACGCGCTGGCCTATTTAACTTTTGTGAGCCTAGCGGCCCAGCCACCGTTGGGAGCCAACACTATGCTAGGGCGATCTTTACGCGAAACCTGTTCTACATTAATTCGATAGTCACTCGCATAGCGTGCGGCATTGATGCCATCGTTAAAACTCACCATGTGGTAAGCGCCACGACCTAAGAAAGATAAATCAATCGTGAACTCTCGTACTTTCGCATTCCCCATCACCCCAATAAACCAATCATCACCGCTTCGTCTCGCTATAATGATGTGGTCACCGAGTTTGGCTGATTGCACAACAGTTTCATCCCATACTGTGGGGATTTGGCTGATAAACTCAGTTGTTTCCCGCTCTTTGAGATAGTTTGACGGGCTGTCAGCCAACATTTGCAACGGACTTTCAAATACCACATAAAGCGCGACTTGATGAGCGCGTGTGGTTTTACTCATTGGTCGATTAAAATTGATCTGAAAATTTTCCGGTTGGCTGTTCACCATAGCGCCCGGTGTATAGTCCATTGGGCCAGCAAGCTGTCGGATAAAAGGTAATGTTAGGTTGTGCTCAGAGGTAATGTAGTTCGCCCATTTATTGTGCTCCAGCCCTCGTACGCCCTCACGGGTGATCACATTAGGATAAGTTCTGCGAAGCCCCGCAGGTTTATACGAACCATGAAAGTTAACCAGCAGTTTTCGTTGTGCCGCTTCGTCGGCCACTTTCCAGTAATACTCAACCATGGCTTGGTCATCGCGTTGCATGAAATCTACTTTAATGCCAGCTGCTCCCCACTTGGCAAAGGTGTCCAACGCGGGTGCGAGCTGTTGATCTAATGTTTTCCATATCACCCACAAAATCACCCCAACGTTTTTTTGTTTGCCGTAGTCGACAATCTCTTGCACATTAATATCATCAACGACCGACAGTACGTTGTCCAAGTGATGCCAACCTTCATCAAGAATAATGTATTCCAGCCCAAATTCTGCGGCAAAGTCGATGTAGTGCTTATAAGTTTGCGTGTTTATACCCGCTTTAAAATCAACACCATATAAGTTATTGGCATTCCACCAATCCCAAGCTACTTTGCCGGGTTCAACCCAACTAGCATCAATCACAGTTTCATCTGCCAGCAAATAAGTTAATTGATTAGTTAGCAATTGTGCGTCCTGTTCGCTTAACGCAAATACCCGCCATGGAAACGCACGTCCATTGCTGCTATCACTCAATTGATTTTTCGCTAGGTAACTAGCGCGTGTTAAGATTTTCTCATTTCGATCCGAGCCGTTTTTGGGTTCAGCCAAGAGCACTTGCTTAGGAAAAATAGCGTTTAGGCTTAAACTGCCTGACGAATTCGCGTCATGATTTGCACTACCCGCTAACCACATGCCGGGATAAGCACGAAGTCCAGTTTCAGAAATAACGATTTTGCTGTGCCCAGCATCAACCAACAATGGCAAGCTGGCAAATTGTGCAGATTCGATTTGTGACAGTTTTTTTGGTAAATACAAACGTTCGTTATGCGAAATAAAGCTACTTTCTTGCGGAAACAATACCTGATGATCATCATCAAAACGCATCTCGGCTTGCTCATTTGTCACAACAATTTCACCCGTAGCCGTGGTTAAAAACCTGTAGGCAAATCCTTCGTCGAACACCCTAAAACTAATACTTTGCTGATTATCGAAGGTCAGCGTCAGCTCGTGATAATGTTCAACTATTTCCGCAGATTTTTGCTTAACTTGTGGCGTAATGCGTCGATTAACCCTATTTCTGGAGACATCGACAACTTTCGCCTTAGCCAATGAATTTAGCCCCTGAATCGACATATCAGCATAGGCATTTTTAAGTATGTCATTATCACCAAGCTTGGCTGAATAGTTGATACCTTCGTCTAAAGTAACAGTGACAATCAACCGACCGTTCGGCGATGTAACTTGATATTGGGTCGCTAACAGCGAGCAGGAAAAAGAGAGCGATAGTACGATGACTAAGGCAATTCGTAGCAATGAAAACATGACAATTATCTCTTGTGGAAGCTGCCAACTAATGCGGCATTACACCGCATTAATTGGCATTATTGGGGGTCAAATTGACGCTATAGGTTCACACTAACCGGGGACTTTCCATCCCACTCGATAGTTTGTACTTGCCCCTGATGTGGGCGAATGGTAATTTCGAATTGCTCAGCATCACTATTGCCAGCTTTGCCCGCACCATTAGCCGTCTTGTTGTTAACACATATATTGAAATTACTCTTGAAGGCGCGAACATTGTTCAAACACATATTGTTCCAGCCTGTCGGTAGGTACGGTGCAACATCGAAGCGATTGAACCCAGTTGGCTCGATACCAAACAAGCCTTCAGTGATGGCACGCGCATACAAAGCACTTTCTGCCGATAGATGACGTTGGTTCCCCTCTGGCCAAGCTTCTACCGCATACGGCACGTGTTCACCAAGCAATCGTTTTCGAGAATAGTATTTGAAATAGCGCATGGCAGTGTCCGTTTCTTGCGCATTAAAAATACCTCTAAACGCGTAAAGTGTGGCGCGATCCCAGAATGTTTTATTTCCCGCCTCTGAATAAATTCCGTCTGGGCTCCATAAGTGTTCGGATAGCAATGCCGCCAGCGTGTCTTCTTTTCGATCAAAAACACCAAACGTAAATGGTAGTGCAATCCAAGCTCTTAGCTTGTCGTTGCCCTCATAATACTGATACGTATCGAAACCCTGCACCTTGGCACCAAAGTACTCTTCAATGTTTTTGACCAATGCCTGCGCTCGTTGCTGATAATCTTGAGCAATGTCGTTGCGACCAAGTTCGTTGTTAAGATAGCTCGCAGAAATTAGGCCACCGTATGTCAACATATTGGTGCTTAAGTTAACATCGCCTGCGGGAAAACGTCCTTCCAGCTCATCACTGTCTGAGGCAATTACGCCGTCTGCGGTCAGTTTGTTATAACTGTAATCAATACACCAATCAATCAGCGGTAGTAATGATTGTGCCTGTTGTGGTTCGGCATACGCTAAGGCAAATCGACTTGCACCGTACGCGATCATCGCACAGTCACCGCGATCGCCAGCCCCATCCCAAAAGTCATCGCCTTCCGCAATAATTGAAGAAGGAATATAGCGCCCTTCGTCATTCATAAAACGTGCGAAATGTCGAAAGCTATTAATCGCTGATTCATTGCCGTTTTCGTTACCTAAAAATGGAAAGAACGGGTTGATATATTCAGCCTGATCATTCGCCCAAATAGCGGCATAATAACGACCACCACCTGGGCCATGCATTAAGCCACCTTTGGTACGAAAGATTGACTCTGCTCCACGTAGTTTGGCAAATTCAAACATTTTGTTAATAATTGGATCTGGCGTTTCAAGTTGCAGATTTTGTTTTAATGAATCCACATAAGCGATGCGTTTTTCAAGCTCTTTCTTTCCATCAAACTGGTTAGTTTGCCCCGCCTTTGTCGCTTTATAATCAACGAAAACCGATGTACTCTCACCAGCGGCCAACGCTATTTCATCAACCGCATTTGACGTAGCTTGAATATGATAAACCCCATATACCCCCAACTCTTCTTTCGTTTTATGCGAGTAGTTGAGCGTACCTAACGACAATTTAACTGGGTGGCTGCCAGTATTGGTAAATGTTAGGCGTTCAATCATCATTGCCTCAGTGGTGCTGGGTGCTAAGGTACGACTGAGTGATACTTGTTCATTAAGCTGACTCTTAAGCGTCAGCGTGCCATCGATGCGAACCTGAGTTAATTGTTCATTTGCAATAGCAACGCCATTAATGGCAATCTGTGGAGAAATCGCTTTTGGAAAATCATGGATAAGGCTGGCATGAGTGTCATTTGGGATCGTTCTTAACATTGGCCAAACGAGCTTGCGTTTCAACGTTAAATGACCATTTGCGTCACTGCCATAATAAATAATCGCTGAGACCTGTTCACCGCTAAACTCTATGTGATCTTCATGACTATCATTTACTTGCCAAACTAAGCCCGCGTCAGTGAGTTGCCAGCGATCTTGTAATGTATTCGCTAAGCTATCTAAAGCAATAGCCGATTCAGGTGACGTTGCAGGTGCAAAATCAGATTTTGGTGCAGAAGATGTTTCAGCCACATTGCTATGATTACAGGCAGCTAAAGGAGCTAATAGAATTAATGAAGCTAAATATTTCAAGCGCATAACGTCTCTCTTCTTATTTCTCATAGTACGGCTAACCTTGGTTAGCTAATTTACCCTCATTGAAGCATGAATAGGTAACGATAAACTTACGATAAAGAGAACAAGTATTCCCAATAAATAACCTTCTAAGTTATGCCAGCGAATTTTAACGAGTCGTATATCCTCGTAATGAAGCGCAGCGTTGCCCACACAGCGATTATAATTGAGTTTTTATGAGAGCTTAGCAAGTGGTGGATAATTCAGGTTTGTAATTCGCCATGATATTTTTACAAGCAGTAAGTAATATTCATTAGATCAAAGAAATAAACACAGTTCAAGGTAGAAAAACAAACAATTTGATAAGGAGATAATTACGAGAAAAAAAGACTTTTTGGAGAAATTCTACAGCCTAAACGCCTTACTAAGAGGCGAGTGAAGGCTTGCTAAAATCTACGACGAAGGAGCCCGAGCAAGCTGTGACGAGTCTTTTTCTTTAGTGATTTGTTACAACTCATTGCCACAATTGTAGCAAGGCACTACAATTACATAACAGTAAGAGGAGAATACTATGGCTACTACAAGCATTAGATTAGATCAAGATCTCGTTGAAAAAGCCACCATAATGGCAAAAGCATTCAACCGTACGACACCTAAGCAAATTGAGCACTGGGCTAAAATAGGTGAAATGATGGAAGACAACCCAGAGCTACCATACGAGTTTGTAAAACAAGCTATTATTGCGAAGGCTGAGAAGGAAGCTGGAAAACTAGAGGTGTACGATTTTGGCTAAAATCTCTAAGGTTTTACAAACGGCAAGTTTTAAAAAAGCAGCAAAAAAGCTGCACAAAAATCAGAAGGTTGATCTAGACACAGCCGTTAGAGCTTTAATCGAAAATCCGTTATTGGGAGAGCAAAAGAAAGGAGATCTCTCATTTATGCGCGTCTACAAATTTAAGATGATGAAGCAACTAACTTTGCTCGGATATAGCTACGAGGATGGAACAGTTGTCCTAGAGCTATTAACTTTCGGTTCCCACGAAAATTTCTACCGCGACGCAAAAAAGTTGTTTTGAGTTATACGCCTTGCTAATGGGCAATAAAATTGTTGGCTAAAATTAGCGACGAAGGAGCACAAGCCAAGCGTTTTGCATCCTTTTAAGCGACTTGATATGCGATTACCACGCTGTTACACGATATTGACCTTTTCCTTCAAAAGTCCGAGGAATTGATAATTTAAAATCCTTTAATTTTTTATCAATTTCTTTATGCAGTTTTTGCCTCTTACTTTCATCAAGCATGGCATAGTCGATTTCATTCAATAGATTTTTCTTGACGTGGGGAGTCATACCAACGTCCGCATATGCGGAACAAAATGCTTGGCTATAATTGGTGAGGTACGAACCAGGCCAAGCTTTTAGTCCTACTGAATTGACTTGTTAGCTCCACCTTTCAAGGTTTTCACCTTCGTGTTCTAAAGCGACATCATTTAGCTTAGTCAGTATTTTAAAAACATCATCCTCGCCTTTTAATAGAGTGATTACTTTATCAAGAGCTAAAGCATAAAAAGCTACAGATTTCATTCCTAAATACACTGACATTGAAAGGTTTAAAGCCTTAAAGTTTCTAAATACATGCTGTTTCAACTCGTCAGGATAGTTTTCAATGGTACAAAAGTTATATACATCTTCTGAAAGGCTATGAACGGAGTCGGAGTTCATTGAATATAGTGTTGCATACTCATCTTCTAGACCTAAAGCTTCAAATCTTCTAAATGGATTAGGCCATTTACCAACAGAGCGTTCATATACTCCTGTATGACCTTTTTTAAGCTCTTTAAGAAGGTTTAACTTTTTTTGGGCTATATCAATAGCTATTGTGTCACCTCTATTTTTTGCAGAGTTGTGCCAGTGTTTAGATTTATCTATAGTTGTCTCAATATAGTGCTTAATTAGTTGCTTTGGTCGTTCATTTTCTTTGCTTTCGGCTATATACATCACATTTACCGCATGCTCCATTACGACTCTAGCAAGCGGATCAACACCTTCATACATTTTTGAATCTAGTAATGTAATTACAGAAGAGACCATTTTGGTTAAAGCATCAAGCATAACCCTAAGCTGGCTTCTTTGAATTCGGTACTTTATACCATCACCTTTTTCAATATCTAACTGTGAGTAAATACCTTCAAGCTCTTCGTAGACTTCTTTAATTATTTTGGTGTGACCAGCGTGAGATTCTTTGCATTCAGCTTCTTTGATTATTTGTTGAATTACTTCTTCCATGTGCCTCGATACTTCATATTATCGTGTGGAGCTAACGAGACTGTAGAATTTCTCTTTTAGAAAAAAAAGCCTCAAAAATTATTAAAAATTAAGCCTCAAAACGCGTTGCTACGTGAAATCTGAGGCAATACCGTATTAGAAAATGACTTTTATAGGCGCTCTGCACACAAATTTCATCCGTCATTTTCCATTTGGGAGTAATTCTACAGCCTCAACGCCTGAATAATGTGTGAGCGCAGTTTGGCAATTTTATTGCGCTGTTTGCAACTAAAAATGACAAACTATGGCGAATCACGATTGATTCTCTTGTTAGCCTTACTTCAACTCAATACTAGTTTTACCCACGACAATGCTAGAAAAAATAATTGCTTTGTCCGTTACTCTATAGTCGTAAGGGGGATCGACATGCGCATGCCCAATCAACTTACCTGAAGGTGAGTATAATCGGCAATCCAACTCACACATCTCTAATATGTTGTTTTCTACGCATTCCCAGCCCCAAAATAAATCAGGGTAATTAATATTAATTAAGTCTGTTTTCGAAATATCAACAACAGCAGAAACACAACCAGCACCTATAAATAAAACTCGGCGCGCTTCGCTCCAATGTAGCGACGGTAAAGCATCATCAGAAAAGTGTGACCAGAACAATACAACACGAGTAATCGAATTGCCTTCTCTTACTTCAACTATACTCTTTCGGTCAAAGTTCCTTTCTTCAGAGATTATGATGTCTGCTCCACTTTCTGGTGCAGTACTCAAAATCGTTTTTACTTTTATAACTGAATTACTAAATACGAACTCCATACTTTCTCTGTAACACCCTGTTAATGGGCAAAATTATGTTGGCTAAAATGTGAAGCGGAGCGAAACCAAGCCAACTTAATTTTGTCCACTTTAAACAGTTTGTTAGGCATCAAAATGCCAGTACTCTCGAAAAGCGATATAACAATTTACCTTTACAGCACTCATGATTATTTGAAACAAATTGAGCAGTCCATCCCTTTGCACCAATTGAGCCAATTTTAGATTCAATTAGCAGGTTATATAACTGTTCTAAGTTTAATTCTTGGAACGTAGATAGTGTTTCTTCCAAGTCTGTAGTATTCCCTGATGCAGGTATATTTACGTTGGCGTTGTAAATAGCATCAATACTCTTAGGTTTGTATGCATCAAATTTTGCAACCAACTCAGGGTTATTATCTATAAACGACTCCAATTCTTCTTTTTCATCAGGATCCAAATGATAAACAAATGCTGAATCACAGCTTTCAGTTGAAAAGGAGCGCTTATAAGAGTCGTTTACAAAGCGTGAAGAGAAAACAATAGTTCTAGGTTTATAGCTTTGGCTTTGAATATCAAAATCATTGAGTTCTAGAGTTCGATGAACTCTCCATATTCCTGAACCATAGCTTCTGACCCAATCACCGATCTTAATGTTTTCTTCCATACTATCCTTGATGCCTAACAGTTATTATGTAGATGTCTTAGTAATATCCATCTACTTTCATGGCACTAAACTACCAGAAAATTTCAAAAATTCAATTTGTTACATAAGTAATGTTTGGCTAAAGTAACTAACAAAAGGATATTGCTGTGAATTCAAAGTAATGCCCATTTGGCTAAAGTGAATATTATTTAATTTATTCATATTGTTATATAGGTTTTGTTCAAGTTAGAACGTTTTTACTGAGAATTCTCAGTAACTTTTCGAAGTGTGTTATTAAAAATAAAGATGTTTGTATGTTTGTATGTTTGTAGAACTCACAACTCCTTTGAGGCAATCACTGTTGTAAGACTGCATTGCAATATTCAACACCTTAACACCCGCCAATTAAAGCACACTGCGACGAAATTCTAGTGGTGACATATTAAATTCTCGCTGAAAAATATCATAAAATCGGCTCACCGAACCAAAGCCCGCAGCAAGCGCAATATCTAGTACAGGGTTGTCCGTATCAACTAACATCGATTGTGCATGCTGTAATCTCAATTGATTGATGTATTGCTTGATCGAAACCCGCATCACACGATTAAACAATTTCATCGCATAATTCTTATGTAGGCCTGTGGAGTTTGCGACATTTTCTATCGTAATTTTTTGATCGTAATGGTCAGCAATGTAACGCAGCATGGTTTGAATATGAGACAAACCACTCACAATAGGTTTACTGCCTTCTTTGATTGAACGGTTAGCTAAATCAAACGTGCTGTAGTCTTCGATAGCCATGCGTCTAATACGACCACGGATCTCATTTATCACCATCGCGGTACGCGTATAATCATTGCGCGCAATATCCTGTTCCCAAATGCGGGTAATTTCTTCATCGCAGTAGTAGAGACTGTTAGAAACAATCACTTCGCCAAAGAGTAATTGACTAACAAACTCGTCTGGTAGTTTCCATGTCAAGAATGATTGCAGTGGCACATACACATTAACCAGTTCCCCGTCACCTTCTGTCGCGATCATTTGATGAGGAAACGACGCCCAAAACAATAACATTCGACCTTCAGGCACACTGATCTTTTTACCATTTATCAAATAGTCAGCTGAACAGTTAAATAAGTAATTTATTTCAATATGGCCATGCCAGTGACTTTTTGGCATCACCTTAGGCGCTAAGCGTCTAAAACCAAACTGATTTTCCTGACCTTGAGCTTCTAACGGGCTGCTATTATCACTAAAGGCAATTTTGCCGACCCAGTCCAACATCTGTTCCCCCAGTGTACAAACCTGTGACATTTTCTCACACAGTACTACATTTCATTGCCAATTCAATAAAAGGTTACTTTTTAGGAATAAAAAAAGCATTTATGGGAAGTCACACGATTTCACTATACAGAGAACCAATTCGCTCCCTAACTCGTTAAACGAGTTATTTATCAGGAACAATACCGGAGTTTACGAGAGGCTAACCCTTTAAGTATGGCGATATAAATAGCGCATAAATGCAAATTTAGCGGCGTTTATGAGGTCATCGCTGTTCACATGTTCAACGATATACAAAGCAATCAAAACAATAACTAAATAAATATAAAACAAAGGGTTAGTCATGAAGAAGTCATACTTAGCATACGCAATTAGCGCGGCTTTTGCGACCACAGCCTCCGCACAAGAGGCAAACGAGCCAACACAAACTGAAAAAGAAAAGGTAGAGGTCATTGAAGTTACAGGTGTATTGAGCTCACTAAAAGAAGCACAAGAGATTAAGAAACTTGCCGACAACATTGTCGATGCAATCGTCGCTGAAGACATAGGTAAGTTCCCAGACTCCAATGTTGCAGAAGCATTACAACGTATCCCAGGGATCAGCGTTAATCGTAACAACGGTGAAGGGCAAACCGTTACCGTTCGTGGCTTAACAGGTGATTACAATGTTACTACGCTCAATGGTCGTAAAATGGCTTCAGAAACCGTAGGTCGCGACTTTAACTATGATCTAATTGCCGCTGAACTTATCGGCGGAATCCAAGTTAACAAAACACAACGAGCGAGTTTGCCGGAAGGCGGTATTGGCGCAGTAATTAACATTGATACATTAAAACCACTTAATGTAGGTAGCCGTGTAGCGGGCTCAATTGAGGGATACTATAACGAGCGTGCGGGCGAAACCGATCCACAGGCGTCATTTTTAGTGAGCGAAACCTTTAATGATGATGAGTTCGGCATACTATTTTCAGCGAATCATACCTCGTCGTTCACGCGTTTTGACAGCCACTCAGCGCAATGGGGTTGGCATGAATGGCATGAAGGCGAGTTAATTGAAGGTGGCGATCCTAACAATACAGGTCGCTTTCCAAGCTGGCCTAACATCATGGTAAGCACTGACAAACGTGAAAGAACGGGTGCGACCATGGCTCTGCAATGGCGTCCAACGTCAGATTTAGACATCAACTTTGATGCCTTGTACACCAAGTATGAAATCGTTTCTACCGGCAACATGATTTCGTTAGCATTGTTCGAAGGCACAAATTTACAAAACATTCAGGAAGTTAATTATGGTGAAGATGGTCACAGTAATAGTTTAGTGATTGGTGAACCGAATAATTTAGATTCTCCCGCCATTGCAGAATTACTCGAGAATCAGCACCCAAGAAATAGTGATGCCTTTCAGGTGGGGTTAAACGTTAACTACCTCTATGACAACTTCACCTTTAATTTTGATGCTGCCTATTCAGAAGCCGAAGATAAATCTGCAGGCGTTAGCTGGATTGTGGTGCGTACTGCAATCGACACGCTAAATATTAACTGGGATAACGGCACACAAGTGCCCGACATTGACTTTGGCGGTACCGTACTGGACGAAAACTTAGATTATGGCGCTTGGTATAACCGCATTGATGGCGACAAAGTCAAAGACAAAACGGCTAACCTCATCTTCGATGGTACTTATGAGCCTAACGACGGCATCATAAAAACTGTGTTGTTTGGCGCTGGCTATAACATGCAGGACAAAGGCAAAACCTATTGGAATCAGAATAATGCCAGTGCTTACGCTATCCGTAATGGTGAAAATCCTGGCATCATTGATGCGCCAGAAAGTGAAATGGTTAACATCAACGGTAATCCACTGTGGGGGCCTTTGCCTGATGGCGTTATCGTCGCTGGCAATTTTAGCAATTTCATGGGTAATACCAGTGCCGATGTACCTCAATCGTGGGGCGGCATTGACATAGATAACCTATTTGCTTACCTGCGCGGACTCGACGCCGAAGCATTTGACGAATACCTCACGCTACGCCCAAGTTTACAAGGTGGTAACACCTATGGTGTTCGTGAAGAAACACTACATGCTTATGCCGAATTTGTACTAGAAGATGAAATTGCGGGTATGCCTTGGACAATTAACACGGGTCTTCGTTATGTTCGCACAGATGTGAGCTCTTGGGGTTATTCACAAGACCCAGCGCGTATTGCTTTTGACCAAGACGGTTTGTTAACTGATGCTGCGAAAGAAGGCTCTTTATTTGTTGAATTTACAGGTGATTATGACAAATGGTTACCAAGCTTCAACGGTAAAATATCGCTTACCGACAACTTGGTATTCAGACTAGGACTTTCTCAGGCGATCTCACGCCCGCCGCTATATAACTTGTCTCCAGTTACCTCAATCTGGCAGGACGAAAGCAGTACACCTCCTAAGAACTACATGTACGAAAATGATCCGGGTTTAGAGCCATACTATGCTGACCAACTAGATACAACAATCGAGTGGTATTACAGTGACAGCGGTACGTTGAACTTTGCAACTTTCTATAAAGATTTACATGGTTTTGTCTCTTACCAATCACATCTTGAACAAGTGGCAGGTGTTGAGTTCGAAGTGACACGTCCTGAGAACGATAACAATAAAGCATCAACCATTCGTGGCTACGAAGTTAACTGGCTACAGACCTTTGATGAATTCTTACCTGACTACCTTGCTGGCTTTGGTATTTCAGCCAACTATACCTACAACAACAGTGAATCTGGCGAATACTCAGGCAACTTTGACGAAGACGGTAACTGTGTATCTGAGTGTGTGCAATTGCCGTTTGTTGGCCTGTCGAAACATCAATACAACTTGGTTGGCTTTTATGAACAAAATGGCTTGATTATCACGCTGGCATATAACTACCGCGACGAGTACAGCCTTGGCACGCAAAGCTATTGGTCGAATCAAGTGGGTGGCTATGTACGTGAGACATTGGAAGTGGATGAATGGAAACAATTGGATTTTCAGGCGAGCTACGAGATCAGCGAAAATATCACGGTCACATTCGATGCAAACAACTTGCTTGACCCTGATTACGTGCGTTACCTAAACGGCGATAAAGGGCATGTTGATTACATTTCCAGTTGGGGACGTAATTACCGCGCAGGTATCCGCTTTGATTTCTAGCGTGATTTAACTTGGGAAAGAGTCGTATCGTATTAACCTCTTTGTTCATTTTGAGTACTAGTAGATACGCTCAATTTGTTGGCCCGCTTTCTCTCTGAAGCGGGCCCTTTTTCCCAGAATATAGATCTAAATTCTCTCATTAACACGAAACTAAATGGCTATTCTTATGAACAGTTCCAAAATTACTCATTTCCTCATTGTCACATTTATTGCCCTATCTGTAGCTGGCTGTGGTGGCGGTGATAGCAGTGAAAATAAACAAGCAATTCCGCAAACACCAGTTACTGACAACGATTCAATTATGATCACTATTTCTGCACCTGAATCAGACGCTGATATTTACCTTGACGGACAATATACAGGTAAAACCACCCCCGCAGAAATCGCTATTGAACCGGGCGAACATACTGTTGGCATTGGTTTAAATCAGGCGCAACGTTACTTGAAAAAGTCTTTAGTCGTCACTGACAGCAGTGATGGTTCTTCGTTCGACTTAACTAACGATGACCTCCAAACACCGAAAAACTGGAAAGCCTTGTTTATCGGAGTAAATCGCGTTCAAGCACCCGATAAGCAATGCATTAGTGAATACACAACAGAACAGTTAGATGCTGGTTTTGCGTTTTTAGAGTGGAGCTTTGAACAGCGGCTTCAGGGATATAGCTACAATACTGTCGATTGGACATACGATCGCATTGATATCAATGAGGAAGTTGTCACGCTAAATCACGAGTCTCTACTTACACCTACAGAACTTGAACCGTATTTAACACTTCATAATATTAATAAAGGCGATTACGACTTTATCGTTACATTTTTTCGCGGTGGCGATGTTTTAACTGAAGCCGGTGGTGCAACAGAGCAAAACTGTTACTTAGGGCAGTTTAGAGGTATTGGTTGGTTTGACTACAATGCCCTGTCTGTTGAAGCTTCCTACGTTACCATTCGTTATTGGGACAACATAATAAACGCTATCAACTATTCTAAAGAAGACGAACGCGATCCTGGCATGTTTATTCACGAATGGTTACATGCTGTGGCAGAAGTAAACGGTAACGGATTCTTCAAAGGCCGTGGCTATACAATGCCTGTGCATAATAACGAAGTTGTACATGCTGCAGGCGCTTACCAATACACTTACCCATGGATGACTTGGTACAAAGACATCATCCAAGGCAAGGTTGTAAGCAATGGCAATTACGTCGGTATTACCCCCGAAGCGTTTCTCGCCTGCTCTGTTCGCGAGCAAGCTTTAGATATGTGTGAATGATGTAAGAGAAACGCGCGAAACATAACTGATTCGCGCGTTAGCAATCTTTCATTTCGTTAAAGTATCATCTTACGATGATACTTTAACGATCAAGATCACCTTAAAACAGCTCAAGCGCTATGCAGCATCCATCTTCAATACATCCACCTGCGTTTTCGCTGCGTTAATATGTACAGTTAACACGCTACTAGGAACGTCTGAATTGTGAATGTCGTCTTTTATCGTTTGAATATCTGCACACACCATATCGACTGAGTTTTTGACCGATAACAATGAGGTAGATAGCACTTCTACATCAGATTTTAATTGGTTCATTGCCGCTTCCATTGATTCAATGCGCACAATTTTAGCATGCAACCTATTTTGCTCAGCTTCAATATCATTGACTTTAGATGACCAATCTAAGTAAAGGCCCAGTGCTGTTGCAAGCCCGGCTAAACCAAATGGCCCAAGTGCCAGTAAGTAATAGTATTTCTTCTGTGCTGCTGCTTTTTGGTTTTTGGCCGCTTCCAATTTGCCTGCTAACTCTGTTTTTTGCCGATTCAGGTCGGCTGAAATTTGAGCGTTACGTGCAGAAAATGCGGTAAATGATTCATGATTGGCTCTAAGTTTACTACTTAGTTTAGCCACTTCATCCTGTAAACTCTTTGCTTGATTATCAAGATCACTCAATACAACTGCTGCACCTGAAGCACTTTCAGACTGCTCTACCGCTTTCAAAGCTCGATCAAGTAATGTCTGAGCTTCTTCCGCAAATTTGGGGACTAAAGCTTGCACTTGCTTCACTTCGGCAATCGTATTTTTTACTAATGCAGAGGTTTCTTTTTTAATGTCATCAACTTCGCTTGGCAAATTAGGTATTGCCAGTAGATGCTGCTCAGACATATTCAAGTTTTCCAATGTTTGACTTAAACGACCAGCCATTTCTTTCTCCTCAATAAGTATGAAATTGTGAAAACTAAACAGAGAAACTTTCAGCATTGCTTCTCTGTTTAGATAAAAAGTAATGACTATGCCGCATTCAGCAATTCAAGCGCTTTAGCACTTGCTTGTTGCCCTTCATCAGCCTGATAAGTTTGTACCCCAGTCATTTGTCCCTTAATGACTTCAATATCCTCTTTTACAACTTTCAGCTCTGTATCTGCCGCGTTCAAGAATAAAGTGCGTAGTGCATCTGTACTGATAATGCCGCTATTAAGGTTATTAGCGAGGTTATTTAGGTCACCTGCCAATAAACTCCATGCATTTTGCATTGAATTCGTTGCAGTAATGGCATCTTTAAGCTGGGTATTTAAACTGCCAAATGACCCGCTGATTCCTTGCGCCAGTTTAACTTCAGCCCGCAATTTACTTTGTTTATTAATAATTTCTGCCTTTTGGTCACTCAAAGATGCAATTGCAATACCTGAAGCCACTGCCCCAGCGACACCTGCAACCAATACGACGCCACCAGCCACAGCCAGAGGTGTTGACGTACCCGCGGTTAGAAATGTCGAAACAGTACCAGCGACTAACATTACAGTGCCACCGACAACAGCTAAGCCACTTAGAACTGCGCCAGCTATTGCGCCGTCAATTTTACTTTGAATGTTACTTAGATCTTGATCTAGGCTTTGCAATACACCGTTGTCACCATTAACGGCAATATTGAGCTGTTCAACAACTTGATTGAAATGTGCGGCATCGTTAGAAAAGTTACCGTGCAATGTTTGTAAGTTGCTTACGACTGATTGCGCAGTATCTTGATAGGCCAGCGATTGATCTCTGACTGCTGTAAGCGTGTCAATCCATTGCTTCTTGGTTGCACCTTGAGGTAACGATACAGGGATTGCACTTTGCAGGGCAAAATAATTACTCATATTTGTGATATTAGTAATTATCATGGGCTGAATATTATACAGATAGTTTTTTGCATGATCCTTAGCACTTGCTAGACCTTCGTTAATGCCAGTCTGAAACTTGCTAAGATTGTCAAAGCCTGTAAAGTCAACATTAGGTTGTTGTAAGACACTATTGGTATAATTCTGAATGATTAGCCCTTGACTGCTGACTTGTTTGTTAGTTGAGCTTAATCCATTGATATTTGTAATGATATCTGTCATTTTCATTTCCTTTCGTTGTGTTTATTAGCAATACGTTTTGAGCGAGTTTTTATTGCAACTAACTCACTAATGACTTTCTTTGATAATCGATTTCTTCCTTAACTGTTTCCCACTCAACTGCCGCCATACGTAGAATTGATTGCAAGAGTTTGGCATCGCTTTGGGTAGTAATTTCAGTAATTTTGTCCGCATAAGAACTAAACCCTAAGCTGATGGCACTTCCAGGTGGTATAACGGGTGATAGCCCCCAGTTCTCAGCTATAGTTTCAACGTTTGACGCTAGCTTGGTCATAGATGAGGCAAATAGATTGTTTTGCACTTGGACAACTTTTGCGATAGTAATTGACGAATTGATTGCGGCTAATTCTTGATACGCCTTAGCTAATTCATTGTTATAACGATTTAAGTCAGCACGTGCTTGAGAAGTTTGTGCAGCCCCCTCCGCACCAGCAGTGATTGCCTTAATTACATAGCTGGTATCTAAAACTTGCTGTTCGTCTTTAGACGTATCTTTTGTGGCATCTTTTTTATCTTTACTACTTGGCTCTGGGTCGGATTTGGCTTCAGTAATATTAGTAATAATACCTACGCCAAGTTCTTTAACAGCATCACCGACTTTGTCAGAACCTTTAACAATATCTTCTATAGCGGCATCTATTTTTAGCTGTAAATCGTCAATTTCTTTTGACAATGACGCAGAGTCCTCACCTAACTGAGTATATGCAAGCGTTAATGCACTATCTAACTCTGTCGACACGCTTGTTAATTCTTTATTCGAAGCGCTTATCACTTTAGACAATGCAGCGGCCTTAACATTGACATTGCCTGCTTCGGTACTTAATTCACGGGCGGCAATCTCAATTGACTGCCTTGCTTGGTCACTTTCGCTCGCTTCAACAAAGCTACCATCCGCTACCTTTGAAAAGGAATCCACTAAAATACAAAAGTTGTCTGCCAAGGTAATTAACGTAATGTACCTAGCCATCAATCGGTTATTAAGGTCCAAAGCAGCTTCTTTCATGCGCTTTTGTAACAACGTAACTTTGCTTGCAATGCCTGCGTCAACGGGCAAGTTAAAATTAGATTGTTGCGCAATGAGTTGTGCATATGATTGCGAAACAACGATGCTGTCTGTTGTTGCTGAATATGCGGGTAATAACTCCAGCGGGCTTAACGGATTTTTGTCTAGATTAATAGTTTGATCTGTAGCCATTTTTATGTTTCCACTCCATGTGTGTAATCAATAATTGGACTGACAAGTCTCTCTTGTCAGACAGTTGGTTTTTAGAACTTAAAAAATCGGTTTATACCACTGTTATGGCTTTTGCTTCAGTTAGCTTGTCTAAAGACTCAATGAATTCATCTTCTTCAATAGGATCTTCATCAGCTAATCTGTTGACAATTGCTTGAAGCGTAACTTGATTAGTTAGTGATACGTGATGGTCATTAAGGTTAAGAAATTCATTGATTGCGGTTGTTGCGGTACGCTTATTGCCATCTTCAAAAGGATGATTTTGAGCGATGGCCAACGCCATAGCATAGGCTTTACTCGGTAAAGAAGTGTAAATTTCGTTTCCGGCATAGCTTCTTTTAGGCCCTTCTACCGCGTTACTAAGAGCTCCCGAATTTATTACAGCTGCATTACCTGTAATTTGCTTATTAATGTTGATTATGTCTTCTTCAGTTAAATATCTAGTCACTGTTAAAACGTCCTTTTTGGTTAGCTTATCGGTCTAAAGCTTATAGTTCCGAAAAATGAGTAAATTAAAAATTGTGCGCTTTACCACAAAGAAAAAAACAGGAAGACAAAGGAAATTTGCTCCACGATCCCTGTGAATGCATAAAGGTTTGAAGTAAGTGTAGTGCATAACTTCAGTTGTGCCACCAATAGACAATTTTTTATTAACTATCTATTAACTTGTATGAACAGCGCATCGCAATTGCATACCAAAGCAACTAGACGTCAGCAAAATGCTCACGTACAGCTTATTTATAAATTGCTTACAAATTAGCTATTGAGGCAACAGAGCTAGTTTGATATTAATGATTGATGATAGTATTAAAGTGATATTCGTGAGTAATACCAACCCGTATAAGAGATTGCTCGCTTAGCGAGAATTTAAAGGCTTAGAGGCAAGGCATTGATTGCAAAGAATGGTTGTTCTCGGCAACTGCGTCCTGCGTTGCCCTACTATCCTACATCCATGTAGGAACCTTGTTAAAATCAATAACGCAGCATATATGCCTTTAAAACTCGCCCTTTGGGAATGCATCGGAACAAGATAACTACACAAAATAAGCATAATGTACGACTGCATGGATGCAGGAGGTAGAGCGACGTAGGAAGCCAAAGCCGACAACAACTATATCTACTCTTATTTCGTTTGTTAATGTTGGGCATGTCATTCTAAGTGGGTAATTCTTTATGCGGATTGGTATAAAATCAGGGCAATAATCGTTAACGAAACAATTGGCATTGTGGTGACCTAAGGGCTTGAGTTGAATACCGATTACAATAATAAAAATTATACGTTACACATATTCAAATCTATATTCGCTTTTTTCGCGCTTACCATGTGTGTGGCAGTGCATGCGAGCAACACTATTGATAGCGTGCGTGTTTGGCCTTCGCCAGAAAGTACACGTGTTGTTTTTGATCTCGGTGAAAAGCCCAATTACAAGTACTTTAGCTTATCCTCTCCACAACGATTAGTGATTGATTTTTATGACAGTAAAGCGCTGGTTTCATTCAAAGACCTTGTGAAGGACGATCATCGCATAAAAAGAATTCGCACGAGCACACCTAAAAATAAGCAGTCGACGCGTGTGGTGTTAGAGTTAGCCGATAATTACCAATTGACTGTTTTTCCATTAGATCCTGTTGGACAATACGGTAATCGCCTTGTAGTAGATCTTCACGACAAAGAGAGAAAAACCACTGTAGCAAAAACCGACGACGATGCGATGCGCGATATTGTTGTTGCCATTGTTGCTGGTCATGGAGGGGAAGATCCCGGTTCTATTGGCTACAAAGGCAGTTACGAAAAAAGGGTCACCCTAGCCATTGCCAAAAAGTTAGCCAAGCTAATTAATAAACGCCAAGGCATGAAAGCGGTGATGATCCGCACGGGTGATTATTATGTGAGTCATGATCGTAAACCTAAGGTCGCGCGAGAACACAAAGCCGATTTACTCATTTCAATCCATGCTGATGCATACACTACGTCAAAACCGCGAGGTGCATCAGTATTAGTCCAGTCACCACGTAGAGCCAATTCAGAATTTGCTCGCCTAATTGCAAACAGACAGAAAGAGTCAGAATTGTTAGGCGGAGCTGGTGAAACCATCAAAAAAACCAAAGACACAAACTTAGCCATCACGTTAGCTGACATGAAAAAAGAGCACACCATGAAAAGCAGCTACGAGTTCGCCACCGATGTGCTTAAAGAGCTAAAAACAGTGACAAAACTGCACAAGAAAAAACCTGAAGGATTGAGTTTAGCAGTGCTGAAAGCCGCAGATATTCCTTCTGTGTTAATTGAAACAGGTTTTATTTCTAACCCTTATGATGAAAAAAACCTCAATAGCCCTAATCATCAACGTAAGCTCGCCAAGGCGATAGATACTGCGGTAAATAATTATTTCACCCGCAATCCACCACAGAACTCTTTAATCGCGTCGAAGCCAAGAGTTATTGAACACAAGATAAAACGCGGCGAATCGCTGTCTGTTGTTGCGCACCGTTATAAAGTCACAGTAAATCATTTAAAAGAAACCAATAACCTGACATCGAATGTTGTACGGATTGGTCAAACATTAAAAATTATGCAGCCAAATTAACGCGTATTGAATTAATCAATGTGAATGTGCCATGCTGTAGTAATAGAGAGAATGACACGCGCTAGTTACTTTACACATAAAGGAGAAGAAAATGGACTACTTCGGCTCATTCGCCACGACCAACGACAATGCCCTAAAATTACTTACACCTGTAGTAGACAAAGCACTGATCGCCCATCAGGAAGGTAACTATCAAGATTACGTGTCAATCATCACCAATGAGCTTGCAGAAAAAGTAACTGAAGAGAGCTTTATCCGAGCGCATAAAGAAATTGCGCCACAGCTCGGCAAGTTGCAGTCTAAATCATTTTTGGCATCGCTTAAGCGAGATGCCAATCCGATGTTATTGTTTTCAGCAAAATACAGCGGCACCGAGGATGATATTCTGATCAACGTTACCTTTAGAAATGATACGCAGCCGCCGAAAATCGACTGGTTGTGGATTGAATAATATCGGTAAATTTAGCGTGAATCAGTACACGTAAACTGATAAATCACCTTAGCACGATAATGCTCCCCCTTTCGCAATATTGCGTTATTGCGAAAGTCTTCATTAGCACTATTGATAGCGTTGGGAATACCTTGGGCCTCTATACACACAGCTTGATATGGCTGAAAAGGGTGCTCTAGATACTGCCCAGTGTATAGTTGCATGCCCTGTTGATCTGTATATAACTGCATCGAAACACCATTATTACGCCCACTAAGTATCGCCATTGGTTCTGCCAATCGCTGATTAATGGCGCTTGAATTCGCCAACAGATAACAATGATCGAAGCCCTTGGCATCGCCGACCTGTGATGATGTAGCGTATTCAATGGCTTTGCCTATTGAACGTTGCTGCGAAAAGCAAAAGTCAGTGTTTTGTGTACTTTGCGGGGGCTCTATCGGTATTCCAGTGTTGTCAGTGGGAAAATACAAACGGCTGTTGAGCTGCAAGTCTAGGTCATTGATGTCGTTTTCACCAAGATGAAAATAGCAGTGATTGCACAGACTCACAGGCGTATCTTGATCAGCCGTCGCCTGAAAGTCGATTATCAACTGGTTATCTTCGGTAAGTTGATAACTCACCATCGCCAGTAACTCACCGGAAAACCCATGCTCGCCACATTCAGAGAGCAATGAAAAAGTGAGCTTGTTGGTAAGAATATCTTGATGCGCCAATTGCCAATGTTTAAAAGAAAAGCCTTGCAAGCCACCGTGCAAGCAATGCTCTCCATTGTTTTTCTCTACCCGATATAGCTTGTCATTAATTGTAAAACGACCTTGCGCGATACGATTACTGACACGCCCGACTGTAGCGCCGAGATAAAACGGGTCATCTACGTATTGTTCTGCATTGTCGTAGCCAAGGGTTAGCTCGATTAGCATACCATTTACCGGAAAACGAATTGAACTTACACGGGCACCATAATCGAGCAAGCGAACTTCCATGCCATTTTGATTTCGCAGCAAAAAGCTTTGCACTTCGGAAATAGAATGAACCGATGTCATGTTAAGATGCGTAACCTTCTGGGTTATTGCTTTGCCAATGCCAAGTGTCTTGCACCATATCTTCTATGGTTAGCTCCGTTTGCCAGCCTAAAACCTGCTTGGCCAATTGAGCGCTGGCATAACATTGCGCAATATCTCCTGCCCGGCGTTTTTCAATGTTGTATTCGATATGTTTGCCAGACGCCTTTGAAAAAGCAGCCACCATTTCGAGTACCGAATAGCCACGCCCACTGCCCAAATTAAAGGCATGACAACCAGATGCTATATGTAATTTTTCTAACGCTTTCACATGGCCTTTGGCTAAATCTACCACATGAATATAATCACGTACGCCAGTGCCATCTGGCGTGTCATAGTCATTCCCAAATACCGAGAGCTGGCTACGCTTACCTACTGCAACCTGTGCAATAAACGGCATTAAGTTATTCGGAATTCCTTTGGGATCTTCACCAATCAAACCACTCGGGTGTGCGCCTACCGGATTGAAATAGCGTAACAATATCACTGACAACGTTTTGTTGGCCTGTGTCACTTCACGGCACATCTGCTCTACCACTAGTTTCGTTTGTCCGTATGGGTTAGTGGTTCTAAGCGGAAAGTTTTCCGCAATGGGTACGCTGTCGGGGTCTCCGTATACGGTAGCGGATGACGAGAACACTAAACAGTTAACATCATACTCGGCCATAACGGTCATCAACACCCGTGTTCCATTGACATTGTTGTCATAATAGGTGAGCGGGATCTCGGTTGACTCACCTACCGCCTTCAACCCTGCAAAGTGCATAACAGCATCAATTGCATGTTCGTTGAAAACCCTGTCTAAGGCATCAGGATCACGAATATCAGCTTCAATAACTACTAATGGCTTATTCGTGATCGTCATCACTCGCTCTAATGCCTTAGGCGACGAGTTGGAAAAATTGTCTAAGACAATCACATTGTGCCCCGCATTAAGTAGCTCGACACACGTATGCGAGCCAATATAACCTGCGCCACCTGTTACTAAAATATTCATCATATTTCCCCTAAAACCATTCCGTATAAAAACAATCGGCTGGGTGATTACCACCACACGCCATATAAGACGATAAGAATGACCATCACACCGAGTGCTGCACGGTTAAAGCCTTTCGACGATGCAAAAGTAATTTCTGACAAATCAACACTGCTGTCTTCACTGCTTGATTTGCTATTAAGAGAGACAATTACCGTTAGCAGCATACAAAGTACGAAAACTAAACCAATGCGATCCATGAATGGCAGCTCTGGCCAAAAGAAACGGAACGCCAATGAGAAAATTGCTGAGCCCAAAGCCGCAGCCAATGCCCCCATAGATGTCGTTTTTTTCCAGAACATCCCCATAATAAAGATCACCGTAATGCCCGGTGTAAACACTCCTGTAAACTCTTGAATATATTGAAATGCCTGCTCAAATTTACCTAACAATGGCTCCGCCATGAATAAAGCTATGACCAAGCTAATCAATGTTGCTACACGCCCAATAAATACGTAGTGATGTTGACTACGTTTAGGTTGAAATTGACGATAAATATCCATGGTAAAGATAGTAGAAATGCTATTGGTCATTGACGCGAGCGACGAGACAATTGCCGCGACCAGCGCAGCAAATACAACGCCCTTAATGCCTACAGGCATCAGCGACATCATCGACGGATACGCCTGATCGGGCTTAGTTAAATCTGGATACAGCAGCACAGCTGCAATCCCCGGCAGTACCACGATTACCGGCATCAAGAGTTTGAGATAAGCCGCAAAGGCAATGCCTTTTTGTGCTTCATTTACACTCTTAGCCGCTAAAGCCCGTTGAATAATGTATTGGTTAAAGCCCCAATAACTAAAATTCATCACCAACATACCGCCAATGAGCACTGAAATACCCGGTAAGTCCTTGTAGTTCGGATTATCGCTCGACAAGATCATGTCGAAATGCCCAGGAAGTTGTGCGGTTAAAACAGAGAACCCAGCAACAACACCTTCACCGTCTGCCACTTTATCTAATGCCAGATAACTCAATAACAAGCCGCCTAGAACTAGCAACACCACTTGCAAAATATCGGTATAAGCAACCGCTTTTAAACCACCATATAGTGAATAGGCGATGGAGAACACCGCCAGAAACACCATACCAAACATCCAGTTAACGCCCGCAACAGTTTCTATCGCCAACCCACCAAGCCACAGTACCGCGGTTAAGTTAACAAATACATAAACAAGCAACCAGAACAACGCTAAAACCGTTTTCACGCGGTTATCAAATCGCTGCTCCAAGTATTGCGGCATAGTGTAGATTTGATTTTTGAGAAACACGGGCAATAGATATTTACCGACCACAATTAACGTGAGCGCCGCCATCCATTCATAAGAAGCTATCGCCAAGCCTATCGCAAAGCCCGAGCCTGACATGCCAATGATCTGTTCAGCAGAAATATTTGAGGCAATGAGTGACGCACCTATCGCCCACCACGGCAAGGCTTTACTCGCTAAGAAATAGTCTTCGGTGTTGCGCTCATGATTAGATTCGTTGCGAGAAATCCATAGCGCAACAATCAGCAGCCCAGACACGTAGGCAATAAATAGTGAAATATCGACAGTGTGAAGCATCAGTGTTATCTCTGTTGTTATTGTTAATGTTGTGAGAAAGGTTGCTTTGTTTGCACCGCATAATTAAACGGTAAAAGCACCTGTTTCGGCAGTACACAAATAAATATCCGGTGTAATGCCTGTTTTTTCGGGATATTGCGTCTTAACTGCTGTCGTTGCCGTATCAACCAATGACCTCGGCACTAGCGCCACCACGCAGCCGCCAAAGCCACCACCAGTCATCCGCGCGCCGCCACTTTGACCCAACACGTCTGATAAAATGTCGACCAGCAGATCGAGTTCAGGAGTTGTCACTTCAAAGTCATTACGCAGCGAAGCATGCGAATCAGCCATTAACTGGCTTAGCGAGTGGATATCGTGATTATTTAACGCGGCAAAAGCTTGCAATGTACGTGCATTTTCACTGACTACATGTCGGGCGCGACGAAATAAGGTCGGTTCAAGATCTGCTTGCGCTTGCTCAAGCTCTGCAAGCGATACTTCTCGCAATGCTTGCTTGTTAAAGAATTTGGCAACCTGTTCACACTGCTGACGCCTAATATTGTATTCACTATCGACTAACTCACGTTTGACATTGGAGTTAACTATTAAGATCGCCATATCACTGGGAACAGTGGCATATTGATAGGTCAATTCGCGACAATCCAGTAGCATAGTTTGTCCTTGTCGGCCTAGTGCAGAAATAAACTGATCCATAATGCCACAATTGCAACCTACAAACCTGTTCTCAGCACGTTGTCCAATTTTAGCTGCCATTTCGCCGCTTATATCGAAATTAAACAGCAGCGAAAAAGCCTTAACAATTGCGATTTCAAATGATGCAGAAGAGCTCAACCCGGCTCCTTGCGGTACATTGCCACATACCCAAAGATCGGCTCCATTTATCTCAATGCCCGCGATCATCAACTCATTTAGCACGCCCGCGACATAATTGCTCCACGGCGTTTGTTCATTGAAACTAATTGACGCTAAATCAAAACATACCGTTTCATCATCATAATCTTTGGCAACAACTCTAATCTGGCGGTCATCGCGAGGGTTTGCCAACACATGGGTACCAAAATTCACCGCAGCAGGCAGCACCCAACCATCGTTGTAATCTGTATGGTCACCAATCAAATTTACACGACCTGGTGCGTAGGCGTTGACTTGAGGCTCACAAGAAAATGTCTGATAAAATGCCTGCTTCAAAAACGTTAACTCATGCATGTTCATTACCGCTGTTTATAATGGATTGAAGATAAATTATGCAGCCGAACCGCTGCTTGTTCTGGTGTGATGTCACGCTGTGCTTCCGCCAACATTTCATAGCCAACCATAAACTTCTTTATGCTAGCACTTCGTAGCAAAGGTGGGAAAAAGTGCGCGTGCAACGTCCATTCTGGGTGGTCTTCACCATCAAATGGCGCTCCGTGCCAGCCCATAGAATAAGGGAATGAACAATGGAACAGATTATCGTATCTAATCGTAATTTGCTGAATGATATCTGCCAAAGACCGTTGTTGTGCCTCATTAAGCTCTGTCATACGCTGCACATTAAATCGAGGCAATAACAAGGTTTCAAATGGCCATGCGGCCCAATGCGGCACGACCACTAACCAGTCGTCATTGCTCACCACAACACGTTCTTCTAGCGCCAGTTCTCTGTTAGCGTAATCGCGGAGTAAGTTACTCTTGTACTGACGAAAGTATTCACTGAAGCTATTTTGCTTTTTCTGCACAATAGTCGGCAATTGATCTTGCGCCCATACTTGCCCGTGTGGATGAGGATTCGAACAGCCCATCACAGCTCCTTTGTTTTCAAATACCTGAACCCACAAATAATGTTCACCTAAGCTACGATATTCGTCTTGCCATGTATTTATGACGGCAGAAATTTCATCTAGGTTCAATTCAGGCAAACTTCTGCCGTGATCTGGCGAAAAGCAAATTACTCGACTTTCACCTCGCGCTGATTGTAAACCAAACAGCGGATCATCGTTGGCCACTATCGGGGTATCTGGTTTGAGCGCAGCAAAGTCATTCGGAAAAACAAATGTTGTATCGTATTCAGGGTTCACTTCACCGCTAATTCGTTTGTTGCCAGCACACAGGTAGCAGTTTGGATCATGGGCAATGTGTGTACCTTCATCCACAGATTCAATTTGCCCTTGCCAAGGACGCAATGCACGATGCGGAGATAACAACACCCACTCACCAGTGAGCGGATTATATCGTCGATGAGGGTGCTGAGTGGCGTCAAATGATTCTTCAATCGCCAAATTTGCGTTTTGCTGTGCCTTCATGAAATTCCCAATGTCTTAAAATTTTCAGGCTCATAGTGCTACAAAATGCGTGAAGCATCATTCCCAAAAAAGGGCTATAACCTCCTAAAAAACCACTTATTCGAGATTTTCACCTAAACAAGCAAACATCTGACCAGAACAATTACGTAGCACAAATTTTTTCGTTATTTTTCAGCTATATATAAAATTAAAAACAAATAAATCAATTTTCTTGATGCAAATGATAATGATTATTATTACTATACACAAACTTTAATCGATTACATGGCAACGCAATCGCAATAGTTAGGTAAGGAGAATCTAGATGCAACCCACTGACATTTCGTCCGCGATAAACCAACAAGATACATTAGCAATTACACAGCCTCAGCAGTTCATATTCAATCAACTCAACCTTTCAAAATATGAGCAAAGCATCACGCAAGGTTTAACGACCGTTGTGAACATGATTTCTGAAGTAAATAAGCCATTTACTGGTGTGTCTCCTCATGAGCTTAGGGCGCTATTTGATCGTATCAACTTAGAACAGCCCGTTAACAATGTTGCTGAAGCACTCGACGAACTAAAACGCTTATATTTGAATGATGCTGTATATTTCCACCACCCCAAATATGTTGCTCACTTGAATTGCCCAATTGTTTATCCTGCAATTATGGCAGAACTCATTCTATCTTCGATTAACTCTTCACTTGATACATGGGATCAAAGCGCTGGTGGCACTTTGATTGAGCAACGATTAATTGACTGGACGTTGAAACGTATTGGCTTTGGTGAAAATGCCGATGGAATTTTTACCAGCGGTGGAACGCAGTCTAACTTGATGGCCTTATTGCTTGCTCGCGATGCATTTTGTCGAGATCGCAATCAATATGTGGTTAAAACGCATGGCCTGCCAAGTGATGCCAATAAGTTTAGAATATTCACGTCAGAAATTAGCCACTTCAGTGTTCAGAAATCCGCTGCAATTTTAGGCTTAGGCTATGACGCCGTGGTTCCGGTATCTGTTGACTCACGTTATAAAATGGATAGCGAGCAACTCGAACGCAGTATTATCACTACTCTAAAACAAGGGCTAATCCCGATTGCCGTAGTTGCAACATCCGGCACAACAGATTTTGGCAGTATCGATCCAATCAATCAAATAGCAGATCTGTGTGAAAAATATGGAATTTGGCTACATGCTGACGCAGCCTACGGATGTGGTTTACTTACTACTGAAAACTATCGCCACAAGCTGCATGGTCTTGAGCGCGCCAATTCAGTAACGGTAGATTACCACAAGTCTTTCTTCCAACCTGTTAGCTGCGGTGCTTTTTTTGTGAAAGATAAGCGTGATTTATCCGCTGTCAATCACCATGCCGAATACCTCAATCCTCTAAGCCAACAGCAGGAAGGTACACCAAACCTTGTAGACAAAAGTATCCAAACTACCCGACGTTTTGATGCACTCAAACTATGGTTAACACTCCGCATAATGGGAAGCGACAATATTGGGTTAATGTTTGAACAAGTTATGGCACTAGCGACGCAAGCTTATTATCGCTTCAAACAAGACGAAGAAATAGAAGTACTGCATGAACCTGAATTGAGTACCTTGGTGTTTCGATTCATCCCACCAAACATTGTTAGCGATGAACAAGTTAACAAAGCAAACGACTACATACGTAAAGCTATTTTTCGGTCAGGTGAAGCTGTGCTAGCCAGCACCAAAGTACACCACAAACGCTATTTGAAATTCACCTTGCTCAATCCAGAAACAACGATAAACCATTTAGAAGAAATTCTGCACTTGATCAAAAAATACGGACATCAATTCTTCAATGTGCACGTACAAGCGTAATCCGTTCGAAAAAAAGCATGACAAAAGAATCAATACGAGAAACACACATGGACAACCAAACATACGATTTTCTGGCAATAGGATTAGGACCGTTCAACTTAGGCTTAGCCTGCTTAACCGAGCCACTCGACGACCTAAACGGTATCTTTCTTGAAAAAAACGACACCTTTAACTGGCATCCAGGGATGATGATAGAAGGCACACATTTACAAACGCCTTTTATGTCAGATCTAGTCACACTTGCTGACCCAACTCACCCACTTAGCTTTTTGAATTATATCAAGCAGCAAGGCCGCATTTATTCCTTTTACATTAAAGAAAGCTTTTTCTTAATGCGTCAGGAATACAATCAATACTGTCAATGGGCAACGCAGCAACTGTCAAACATTCGTTTTAGCACTCAAGTACAACAAATAACTTTTGATGAGAATGCTCAGCTGTATGAAGTGACAGCCACCAATACTAGGACAGGCATTACATCTACTTTTTGCACTAGAAAGCTAGTGCTGGGTACTGGACCAAGCCCGTATTTGCCTGATGCGGTTGCTGATTTAACCTGCTCAGTTAATCATTCATCCAGCTATTTGGACAACAAACGTGATTTGCAGTCTAAACCCTCAATTACCATTGTTGGTAGTGGCCAAAGTGCCGCTGAAATCTTCTATGATTTACTGCAAGAAATTGATGCTTACGGTTACCAACTGAATTGGGTGACTCGCTCGCCACGCTTTTTTCCACTTGAATACAGCAAATTGACGCTAGAGATGACCTCTCCGGAATACGTTGAATATTTCTATCACTTACCACAGTCAAAGCGAGATCAACTTATTGCTCAGCAAAAACAGTTGTACAAAGGGATTAATACCAGCCTGATAAACGAAATATACAACCTGCTTTACATTAAGAATTTGAATGAAAAAGTAAACGTTCAGCTGCTAACCAACAATGCACTAACACACGCTCAGCATAACCCACAGTCGGGTGAAGTAACGCTAAATTTGCACCAAATCGAGCAAGATCAGCACCACAAATTAACGACTCATGGCCTAGTAATGGCCACGGGCTATCAATATCAATTACCCGAGTTTCTCCAAGGGATCAGTCAGCAAATTTTGTGGGACGACAAAGGACGTTTTCGTGTCAACCGTAATTACAGTATCGACAAATCAGGTAAAACGGTGTTTGTTCAAAATGCTGAATTGCACACCCATGGGTTTGTCACGCCAGATCTTGGCATGGCGGCTTATCGTAATTCTTATCTAATACGGGAGATTTCCGGCGTGGAACATTACCCCATAGAGTCTCGCATTGCATTTCAGCAATTTGCGGCGCCAAGCCCCATTGCGATAACACGTGAGGTATCAATCAAGTGACCATCAAATTTATGAACTCAGCTTTAGCCAACCAGCTATTTAAGGCTCATGGATGTAACAACGTTCAAAGGAGAGACCATTGATTTTCTCAAGACACATTTCCAACATCGGGCAAGTCGGTATAAGACAACTAGCATTGAATACAGACATTCCATACATCCACAACTGGGTGACACAAGATTATGCGCACTTTTGGGGAATGAATGAACTGTCACTAGATCAGGTACATGACTACTATCTTAACCTTGAAGTAAATACGAGTACCGAGTGCTTTGTCGGTGTAGTCAATGGTGAACCAACGTTTCTCGTCGAACGATATCAGCCAAAACACGATGCCGTTGGCGAACTTTACGAGGTAAAAGACGGTGACATTGGTATGCATATCCTGATAGCGCCTACCAAGCATCCTATTCGCAACTTTACCTTTCACATTATGAATACTGTTATGCAGTTTATTTTCGACAACGCCACCATTCATCGTGTCGTCGTCGAGCCTGATCACCGCAATCACAAGATTCACCAGTTGAATAGACGCGTAGGTTTTCATCACGAAAAGAAAATTCAACTGGGCGAAAAGCTCGCCTATTTAGGCTTTTGCACCCGAGCGCAATTTATTCGCGCAACACAAAAGGAACATCAAATCATGCAAACACTAGCCAATTCAGAAAAATTACTAACAACCCCCATGCTAGCAACCGACGCTATTCGTCCTGAAATCTGGCAGCATGTGAATCGACTACACCTAAAAAAGTGCCTAGCAGAACTGTCACACGAGCGCATAATTACCCCTGTACTGACCGTAAATGGCGACTATTGGAATAGCTATTCATTACTCTCTGACAAGGGTGACATAGAGTATAGCTTCAAAGCGAAAATTTTAGAGCTAAATCATTGGATTATAGATACTGATTCCATCAAGAAACTTGAAAATAATATAGAACAGCCGCTTGATTCAATTAAGTTTATCATTGAATTTTGTCACACACTCGGCATTGACAAAGACAAGCTTCCTACCTACATGGAAGAAATTTCCAGTACACTGTATGGCAGCGCCTATAAATACGCGAAAAACAGTCATTCAGCGCAAGAGCTTACACAAGCCAGTTATCAAGAAGTAGAAGCGGCAATGAGTGAGGGCCACCCATCATTTATTGCTAACAATGGCCGTATTGGTTTTGATGCGATTGATTACTTAAACTTTGCCCCTGAAACAGGTGTGTCTATCAAACTCGTTTACTTGGCCGCCCATAAACAACGTACGCATATTGCATTGGCGAATGATCTTACTTATGAGCAACTATTGGCAACTGAATTTGATCGTACGCTCATTGACAAATTTGAAGGCATTATCAAAGGTAAGGGACTAAACCCTTCTGATTATTTGCTAATGCCAGTGCATCCATGGCAATGGTTTAACAAGCTTGCCAATATATTTGCCGCTGACATCGCCTGCAATGATCTCATTTGTTTAGGGTACAGTGAGGATGACTACCAGCCACAACAGTCTATCCGAACGTTTTTCAATACTAGTTTCCCAAAAAAGCATTATGTAAAAACCGCTTTATCTGTATTGAACATGGGCTTTATGCGCGGATTATCTTCCTACTATATGCGCTCAACTCCCGCTATCAACGATTGGCTATTACAACTCATTCAAAATGATACATTTCTACAGACAAATGGCTTTAGCATTATTCGTGAAGCGGCAGCAATTGGCTATAGTAATCCGTACTATGAACGTGAAGAGATAGGTGATAGTCCTTACAAAAAAATGCTCGCTGCGCTGTGGCGTGAAAGCCCGATACCAAAGTTATTGCCTCATCAACAATTAATGACGATGGCATCATTGCTACACATTGACACTGAAGGCAAAGCATTACTCGTTGAGCTAATCAAACAATCAGAGTTAAGCATTGAACAATGGTTAACCCAATATTTCAGCGCATATTTAACGCCATTGTTGCACTTTTTCTATCAACATAAGTTAGTGTTTATGCCGCACGGTGAAAACATCATTATGGTGATGGAAAACTGCGTGCCCGTGAAAGTGATTATGAAAGACATCGGTGAAGAAATTGCCATATTAAATTCTGATATTGAACTCCCAAGTGAGGTACAGCGTATCTCTGTTAACGTTCCTGAGAAATTGGAAGTATTATCGATATTTACCGATGTATTTGACGGCATATTCCGTTACGTGTCAGCCATTCTCGTTGAACATACCGACTTTGAAGAAACAAAATTTTGGGCATTAGTCGCAGAATGTATTCATACGTATCAACAATGCCATCCACAATTGCAGCCGTTATTTGATAAACATGACCTTTTTGCAGATGAATTTACGTTGTCGTGTTTGAACCGACTGCAACTTGGAAACAATCAGCAAATGATCGATCTTGCAGACCCTGCCAAAAACCTAAAATTTGCCGGAACACTGGTCAACCCTATCGCGCAATTTCGCTGCTTATCTTCCCGTAAGATAGCCGACGCTGTGGAACAATAATCTTTGGTGATTAACGCCAGCTGGGTAATTAGTTTATTGCTTAGTTGGCACCTACTTTTGTCAATATAATACACATCGAGTATTCAGAAATGAGCGTACAAACCGCCCCTTTTTACCATACATTTCCAGACATTTTGTATGCTACTTCACCTAAATTGAACCAAGCGTTAGCCTATGATGAGTCACAACATCTACACCAAGTAGTGACAAATAAAGACAATTTAGAGGTATTAACAGCATTACATGAGCAATGCCTTTCGTCTTATCCTCACGCAGGCAAAGCTTATGCCGCCATACGTACTTGGCGACAATTATTCTGGCAACCGGTCTATTTGGCAATCGTTTCAGTTCATGCACTTAATCACACAATTGATACAGCAAAACTGCGGCAAAGTGTCAAACAAGGCAGTATTTACGGTTATCAACTCGCCCCATCATGCCCAGCTCAATCTCAAAACACATTAGACAGTAACATTGTGTATACAGCTACACAATTACGTAAGCTGATTGATAGCCTGTTTGTGGAGCTGAGCTATATTGCTAAAGTACCCCGTCGCACTGCATATGGGCTGGTTGCCGATTGCACGCTTAATGGTTTGATACTACTGCCGAAAATTCTAATTAGCTGTTCTCACACGCAAATTAGAACTTGGGGGATTGCTTGGCTAGAAGCTTTGGGCCTGTCGGGTGCTAGCGCGCTCATGAAGATAATTACGAAACACAATGAATCACGATTGATACTAGATCGCAAAACTTGCTGTATGCATTATCTAAACGATCCCAAGAATCTTTGCATTACTTGCCCAAAGCAAAAAAGACAAACGCGAATCGAACGCGCTATCGCAAAAGAGAATGTAATTACATAACTCAACCGTTGTGTAACAAAGAATCATTATCATTAACAATAAGGTTCGTGTATGATGTTCTCGCATCACATTCAATACAATAAAACGCCAACAAATAAAGACAAAATGAACAGAAAACAACTATTCAAACTTCATTCATGGGCTGCCCTATTTGCGATGATCCCCATATTAATCATCAGCATTACTGGTAGCATTATTGTATTTAAGCCTGAAATAGATAGTTGGCTAATGCCTGAAAACGCGCAATTATCAGGATCAGCCAGCCAACGCAAAGATTATGACACCTTGCTGCAAAGCATTTATCAACAACTACCCGAATATGAGATGGGTACATGGGAAGTGTTCGACGACAAACAAACTTCAGACGCCATTTACGTCATAAAAAGTGGCACCTTTGATTGGTATAAGGTGTACTTAAACCCATACACCGGCCAAACATTGAGTGAACCTGTTCCACTCAATCATTACCTTACTGACTGGCTAGTGGAACTGCACTACACGTTTTTGCTACATGAATCAGGCATCATGCTTGGCTTTATCTTCGCACTCATATTTTTATTCTTGGGAATTTCAGGCCTTATAATTTATCGCAAATTCTGGCAGCGATTTTTCACGTTACGCTGGGATAAGCAACTAGCAGTATTCTTCTCAGACTTCCATAAAATGGTTGGTGTTATTTCAGCGCCAGTGCTAGTTATTCTCGCGTTTACTGGCGGATACTGGAACATGGCAACTTTTTTACACGAAATGGAGGACGCTGAACAACATCGTACCTACACGTTAAATGAACGTCGTTACGATAACGGTGTTTCTTTTGAGCGTCTTAGTAAAGACGCCCTTGAACGCATCGAAAACTTTAACATTACCTATGTTGTCTTTCCCTACGAACCTGATCATGAAATTTCATTTTATGGTTCAGTACCAACAGGTAATCCTCTGATGAGTGATTATACGAGCGGTGCAACCTACAACCGATTAACTGGCGACTTTGTTGCAAAGTGGGATATTCGAGAACAAGGATTAGGCACCAAAACCCTCGACAGCTTTCGAGCGCTACACTTTGGTACGTTTGCTGGCATGACTTCTCGCATTTTATGGTGCGTACTCGGCGCAGCCCCCGTGTTCCTGTCAATTACCGGATTCTATCTTTGGTATCAACGACGTCGCAAACGCCAGCAGTCAAGAAAAAACCGCACGGGAAAACAGCTACCGATTGGCTCAGAAGCTCACGGCACCGCTTAATAAAACTGCCTGCCACTTTAACATGATCACTAAGCACCGATTTTAAGAGGTGCTTAGTGACCAATAACACTGTCATTTTCACAGTTACGCTTCTATCAATCTAATTTCTCTAAACAATTACCAAAGAACCCTATACAAACACAAATGACAACTGTTATCATTCGCAACAAATTTGATTTTTGACATTAACCGAAGTAGGAAATAAATGAAATCTTTCGCACGCCAGCTACCTTTCTCATTAAGTGTTATCACGCTATCTATGAGCTTTTCAGGTCATGCATTTTCAAACGATGTTAGTCACGAAGACTTAGAACACATTGAAGTGACCAATAATTTGAACTATCGAAGCACAGCAACTAAATCGAGTCTTAAAGCTGTGGATTCACCAATGAGTGTGTCTGTAGTCGATCAGGAATTACTCAAAATGCGTCAGGCAGACACAGTTGCAAAAGCCCTTCGTTATGTATCAGGCGTAACCTCAGAAAGCCGCTCTACAATCACTATTTTTGACCAATACAACATTCGTGGCTTTGATACGTATCAGAGTTTTTACGATGGATTACCTTTACTCACCAATAATGCGTGGAACCTTTATCCGCAAGTCGATGCGTTTGCAACTGAAGCGGTTGAAGTATTAAAAGGCCCTGCCTCATCACTCTATGGCCTAGTTCCACCAGGGGGCATGGTAAATCAGGTGGCGAAATCACCACAAAGCCTTCAAAATACTACAACACGTGTAACGGTTGGTTCTGATAATTTACTTGAACTAGGCGTTGATTCTACTGGGACGCTTTCGGACGACACCAACTATCGTTTAATCATGTTAGGTAAGCAACGTGACGGCCAACAGACAACCACTGAAACATCACGCTTCACCTTTGCTCCTTCGGTTAGCTGGGAAATAGACGACAGCAACTTCTTAACGGTTAACCTCTATTATCAAAACGATCCTGATATGGTTCCGTCTACACCATTGCCAGCGGTTGGTACGTTATATGACGCACCATACGGTAAGCTTGACGCCAATGCTTACGCTGGAGACGAAAACTGGAACGAATTTGATCGCGACGTCACAATGCTTGGCTATAAATACGTGCACACTTTCAATGATGAGTGGTCTTTCTTGCAGAACTTCCGCTATACCGATGCCGAAGCTTTTCAACGTAACATGTACAACTACGGATTAGCCGCTGATCAAACAACGCTTATTCGTTCCGCATATGAAACTGATGAAGCAATTGAAGGCTTCACCGTTGACAATCAACTATCAGCAAAACTTAGCTTGAGTAACACAAGGCATAACCTACTCTTTGGTTTCGATTACCAAAAGTCAAATTCCGACGTGAGCTATCGCGATACGCTAGGCACAGGCACACCAACTATCGACTTGTCAGATCCTGACTACGCACAAATTGATCCGAGTACACTTCCTGTCAACTTTTACCGTGAAGTACATAAGATCAAACAAAAACAAGCAGGCTTCTATCTACAGGACGAAATCTCAGTAGGCAGTTTCTTGTTTGTGCTTAATGGGCGTTACGATCAATTTGATAGCAGTGATGTTGCTGAGAATAACTATGCTGGCACCGAGTACGGTGGTATAACCAATATCGACCAAAACGAATTTAGTGGCCGCATTGCCGCCATGTATACCTTTGATTCAGGTTATCGCGTTTATGCGAACTACTCAGAATCTTTCGAGCCAGTATCTGGTACGGATGCCGAAACTGGCAAAGCATTTAAGCCAACGACTGCCGATCAAATTGAAGCGGGTGTTAAATATCAGAGCAATGATGGCAATATCACCTTCAACGGTGCCTATTTTGTGTTAACCAAAGAAAATGTCGTAGTAAATACGCAAGATTTTGCAAAGCAAACACAAACGGGTGAGATTGAATCCAAAGGCTTTGAGCTTGAGTTGAATGCCAATTTAACCGACAACTTAACCGTAGTAGCCAACTACACCAATCTTGACATGGAAATCACAGAAAATGAGCTTGACCCACTACTTGTTGGTAAGACGCCAGTTTGGGTAGCAGATCAAACAGGCTCTGTGTGGGCGAATTATTATTACGATGCAGGTACTTTAAACGGCCTAATGGTTGGCCTTGGTGCACGCTATGTAGGAGAAACGCAACTTGATCAATATAATACCGACACAGTGCCAAGCTACACCTTAGTCGATTTAGTCGCGTCATACGACATTGCAACTAGTTCCAGCATGATATCTGATATGACGGTCGCCTTTAGTGTAAGTAATCTGAGTGACAAAACCTACGTTGGTGCTTGCTACGATATCAATAACTGTTGGATGGGCGCCGAACGAACCGCCGAACTCAGCTTTCAAGCAAGTTTTTAAGCAAGCAACTTGCGATTACAAATTAATACCTTCTTAGGACATTTGTAATATTTTATAACGTCTCTACATTGTGTAGGGGCGTCAAAACATTTTAAAATTCAAAACACTGCCGTCATAGCAGCTATTCCCTTAGTCGTATAACAATCAAAATTCACAAAAATTTCCTTTGCCGCATTTCTCAAAGCCATCAAGCATTGACTATAATTTTCTAACAGCAATCAGCTCAACGACTGAGCGGTACACTGTTAGAAGTAAAGGAAACACTTTGACTGGATACTCATGAGAGAGTGATTTATATGGATAATATTACCGACCTAAATGTACTTGTATGCGACGATTCTATTACGAACGCTCTGCTCTTAACTAAACTCATTGAAGATCAAGTGGGTACCAAAGTTATCACGCTTACCGACCCACGAAAGGTTGCCCCAACAATTGCTGGGCAACAAGTAGATCTACTCGTGCTTGATATTGAAATGCCACACATGAACGGCTTCGATGTAATGGATATTGTCAGGCAGCAATACGAACCGGATCAACTGCCCATCCTCATTATTACTGGCTGTGAAGGCGTTAATACACGAAATAAAGCGCTGGCCAGTGGCGCCAATGACTTCCTAAACAAACCTATTGATCAAGTTGAAGTTGAACACCGAGTTAGAAATCTATTGAAAATTAGAAAGTCCTACTTACTCCACGAGCAGAATGAGCATTTTTTGGAAGAGCAAGTTAATCAACGCACACAAGAATTAAACTATTCAATTAAGGCATTAATCAATAGCCTAGCCACCGCAGGTGAACTAAGAGACAACGAAACAGGCAAACACGTACAACGGGTTGGCCAGTATGCCAAGGTGCTAGCAAAGGGCTTAGCCCTACCAGATGAAATTTGCGAGATGATTGAACTGACAGCACCTCTTCATGACATTGGCAAAATAGGCATTCCCGATAGCATTTTACTAAAACCCGCTCGATTGACTGACGAAGAGCGCGAAGTAATGAATAATCACACCACCTACCCAGAAGTACTTGTTGGCCCACACGACTCGCCGTTAATTCAAATGGCAAAATCTATCGCAGTTACACACCATGAAAAGTGGGATGGTTCAGGCTACCCCAACAAACTTAAGGGTGAATCCATTCCCATTGAAGGACGTATCACCGCAATCGCAGATGTCTTTGACGCACTCACAACCGTCAGACCATACAAAGACGCTTGGCCAATCGAAAAAGCAGTAGCCTTTATCGAAGAACAAGCAGGCAAGTCATTCGACCCCAGTTTAGTAACGGTATTCATGAAAAACAGAGAAAGTATCGAGCAAATCAGTAAGGCACTGGCGGATTAGCCGCCAGTGTAATGGCTTAATATTAGCTAGTTAACAAAAAGCCATTGGTGTATGTTGTGAACCAGTAGCATGAAAGATGTTATTGCACAAACAACTATTCCTAGCTTCACTACAAAAGTTTGCTCTTTAAATACTTTCGTAAAATTTTTCATCGGGGTATTTTCCAATTATTAACTAGGCCGGACGTGAGCTAATTCTAAAGTAATTTTGCTACAATCATTCATTGCAAAACAATAATGCTCAAAAGCCTTTTTGCCTGCTAGTTAGCGTCAATCTCTAGTTTTCACTAACGCTAACTAGCCAAAACAAATGTATGACTTCACTTAGCCATGAAGCCCGTCATACAAGCCATTACCAATGTCTCTTCCTATAGCGGTTAATTGATCTTTACCACAAATGAGGATTGTCCATGCAGCAATAGCTACCGAAATTGCCACGCCACCATTAACGTCATTTAGCTCATTTTCTCTTAATTCTCTCATAGCTTTAACACCCCTCTTAATTCAGTTTTAATCATTAGTCTGCCGCACCGCCATTCATCACTTCCTGATAACGCCATTTAACAGACTGACTTCCGGACTCTTCTAGCGCGTTCAATGCCGCCCCTACAGCGTAACCCACCCAATACCATGGACTTGCTACTCCCCCACTAACATTACTTACTTCTTCTGCATTCAATTTACGCATAATTACGTTTCCTTTTGATTGTTAAAAAATTCTGCGTCCACCTTAAAAACTAATTAAGGTTTAACAGAAGCGCGAATTGTTTTGAAAGTTAGAAGGAATTAAGGCGCGGATCAATCAACAAACATTGCGTTTATATTGCGAATATAAAAGCCCAAAATATTACTATTTATGAAGGTGTTAAAAGTCTTATCGTTAGAGGCACGTAATGTTGTGAAATGATTTCACAATAATAGATGGTGAGCAGTAATCAGTTGATACAAACTATGGATTTTGAAAACTTAGCTGATAGGCCAAAACCTAACAAAAGCATATTCAAAACGAAGTTAGAAATTTACACTGCATTAACAAAAAATTCCAGTAGAAAGCATATAGCTATTAGAATTTAATATCTGATAAAAGAACTTCCCTATGCTTTAGCAGCTAAAGCTGCTAAAGCCTTTTCGTGAACTATCAGTTCCTACAAATTCTCTTCCGCAAACGACGCTAATCGGCTACGTACCACACCATTGAGATTTATCGTTGCACTTCCCGGGAAATCTTTGAAGCGCTCCACAATATAGGTTAACCCTGATGTGAGTGCCGTTAAGTAATTGCTGTCGATCTGTGCCAAGTTACCCGAGCAAATCAGTTTTGTACCTTCACCGCAACGGGTAATAATTGTTTTGAGTTGCGACGCCGTGAGATTTTGACATTCATCGAGCAGCACAAATGCATTTTGAATACTACGCCCACGCATGAAGTTGACCGATTTAAACTGAATATTCGCTTTTTCCATGATGTAATTCATGCTGCCACTCATGTTTTCATCTTGTTTGTGAAGTACTTCAAGCGAATCGGTGATTGCTGCCAGCCATGGTGCCATCTTTTCTTCTTCTGTTCCCGGTAAGAAGCCAATAGATTCGGCTATTTCAGGCGTGCTGCGAGTTACAATGATTTTGTCGTATAGGCCACGTTCTACTACTTGTTCCAACGCTGACGCTAACGCCAGCAAAGTTTTGCCACTCCCAGCTGGGCCTGTTAATACCACTAAGTCAATGTCAGGGTCGAGCAATGCATCCATTGCCATTCCTTGATAAATATTTTTTGGATGGATGCCCCACCCTTGTTTCGCCATGAGTCGTTCGCGGCTTAAATCAGCAATCGCCAACTTATCTTCATCCCACCCAATCACTTTGCCAGCGAAGTGTTCGCCTTCATCTATCAAGTATTCGTTAATGTAGGTGCTGGGAAGCTCCAACTTATTAATATAATGGGTGGTATTTCTTCCTTCCGACTCGCTTTTGCAAGTTTTCACCCGCTGCCAAAAATCCCCTTCAAATTTATGATAGCCTTTGGTGAGGAAACGAATATCATCGATAAGTTGGTCGGTACGATAATCTTCCACATGATTGAGACCTGCACCTTTTGCTTTAAGCCGCATGTTGATGTCTTTAGTAACCAGCACCACTTTCTTGCCGCGACTAGCATTTTGAATGTGTATGGCACTGTTGATTATGCGGTTATCATTCTCGTTGAATGATAATTTACCTGCGGCAGGCTCAAGTTTGTAATCATTGAATATCGACAAACAACCACTGGCATGACCTTCCCCACTGTTCGGTAAAGGCACACCCGCTAACACTTGTTCAGGTGTCGCATTAGCCAATGCATCCTCTAGCGCGCGAATCGCCACACGGGCGTCACGGCTTACATCTTTACGCCTATCTTTAATTAGGTCTAATTCTTCTAAGACGGTCATTGGAATGACAACATCATGTTCTTTAAAGGAGAGAAAAGCGAGGGGGTCGTGAAGTAGAATATTCGTGTCTAAAATATAAGTAATTCTGTTTTCATTCATATACATAATTCCATTCGAAACAACGTAAAACCAATCGTTAATATCAAGTCACTTGAACGGAATCATTTTTTTATTAGCGCATACCCCAACTCAAGCGTTTGTATTAGCGTCTATCAATACTGAAAAACAGGCCTCCTTGAGTGAAGTTGATACCAATTTTTACAACTTGGTATATAACCACTGTACAGCAATTACTGCTGCTGACAAGTGCGTTTTGCACTTTCATTATTAATATTAGCACATCGCCAAAAATCGCTTTTTCAGCCCATAATTCTGTGGCAGTATGGGAGTTTCCCTCACCCATAATTTACTCACTTTTGTCACGTAAAAGTGCTTTTATTCAGTGACAATTGAGCAATTTCAATAACACCTCTCCGTCTTTTCGTGTTAGTCGTCAATTTTTCAGAAATTTTTAATGATCGCATCTATGATTAACGGTAACATAGCGCCCTTTTTTTTCGGTATAAACAAACAGAAGACTTCGGAGTATTTATATGTCATTCCGCCCCGGGCAACGTTGGATTAGTGATGGTGAATCAGATCAAGGATTAGGAACAGTTACCACAGTAGAAAACAGATTCGTAACTATTATGTTTACTGCTACTGGTGATATCCGCCAATACGCCATTGCCAATGCACCATTGACTCGCGTGATTTTCAACGAAGGAGACATTATTCCGAGCCATGAAGGCTGGTCGTTAAAAATTTCCACCATTATCGACAACGACGGCGTGCTCACCTATCAGGGTATACGTCAAGACAACGGCGAGAGCACCGAACTCAAAGAAGTGATGATTGACCACTTCATCAAATTCAATAAACCTCATGATCGATTGCTTAATGGTCAAGTTGATCGATTAGACTGGTTTAAACTGCGTAAAGATTGTATTGAGCATCAATTTGGTCAACAACAATCAGAGCTAACTGGCTTAACAGGTGGTCGTGTAAGTTTAATTCCTCATCAGCTTTATATTGCAGAAGAAGTCGGATCTCGATTTGCGCCACGTGTACTACTTGCCGACGAAGTAGGCCTTGGTAAAACTATTGAAGCAGGCCTGATTATCCACCAACAATTAGTGACTGGCCGTGCACAGCGTGTGCTTATTATCGTGCCAGAATCGTTAATGCATCAGTGGTTAGTGGAAATGTTGCGCCGCTTCAACTTGCAGTTCAGCATTTTTGACGACGAACGTTGTCAGGAAAGCGACCAAGAAAACCCATTCAGCACAGAGCAATTAGTATTGGTTAATCTGGATTTTGTCACCAAAAACCCTGAATGGTATGAAGCACTGATTGAAGAAGAATGGGATCTGATGGTTGTTGATGAAGCGCATCACTTGAATTGGCAAGTTGACAACGCCAGCATCGAATACCAATGTATTGAACAATTGGCGCAGGTTATTCCGGGCGTGTTACTTCTAACTGCAACACCAGATCAATTAGGTCATGAGAGTCACTTTGCCCGATTACGCTTGCTCGACCCAGATCGCTTTTTTGACTATCAAAAGTTTATCGACGAAGAAGCGCACTATGCCGAAGTAGCTGATGCCGCTAATACCTTAGTCAGCAATGAAGTGTTATCAGACAGCCAACTGAGTACCCTAACAGATCTGCTTAAAGAAAGTGATATTGTTGATTTGCTAACACAAGCAAATAGTAGTGACAGCGAGCAACAAATAACTGCGCGCAAATCAATCTTGTCTCAACTGCTCGATCGCCATGGTACAGGCCGTATCTTATTCCGAAACAGCCGCAACACCATCAAAGGTTTCCCTGAACGTCAGCTGCATGCCGAACCATTACCAATGCCAGCTGAATACGACGACATTATTGACAGCTTGAAGGCTGAGCTAGCCACACTATCAGCAGATGAAATTGCGGTGCACAAACGCGCACCTCTGATTCATACGCCTGAAGTGCTATTTCAGTTAAATAGCAGTGCAGCATGGGTAGACATTGACCCTCGTGTAAATCACTTAATTCAATTACTTAAGTCACTTGGCCGTGAAAAAGTATTGGTTATCTGTGCACATGCACAAACTGCGATTGATTTAGAAGCCGCTTTACGCACAAAAGAAGGCATTCGCGCTGCCGTTTTCCATGAAGGTATGAGCATTTTTGAGCGCGATAAATCAGCTGCTTACTTCGCACAAGAAGAAGACAGCGCGCAAGTGTTACTGTGTTCTGAAATTGGTAGTGAAGGCCGTAACTTCCAGTTTGCTCACCACATGGTGTTATTTGATCTACCGAGCAACCCAGATTTATTGGAGCAACGTATTGGTCGCCTTGATCGTATTGGTCAAACTGAAACAATTAAGATTCATGTGCCTTATTTTGAATACAGTGCGCAGCAAATTTTATTTAACTGGTATCAAAACAGCTTACAGGCATTTGAACATACTTGTATTACAGGCCGCGCTGTTTATGAACAGTTCTCAGCAGAATTAGTGAAGCTTTTCTACACGCAAGCACCAAGTAAAGAGGAAGTCGACGCGCTAATCGATAGATGTCATCAAGCGCATCTAGCTATTAAGGCGGATTTAGAGTCAGGCCGCGACAAGTTGCTCGAACTCCATTCTTCAGGTCAAGGCAAAGCCCAAGCCATCGTAGAACAAATCGAAGCACAAGATAGCAGTATTGAATTACCGCAATTCATGTTCCAGTTGCTTGACGTATTTGGTATTCAGCAAGACGATAAATCAGACAATGCCATCGCCCTGCAACCTTCAGAACATATGTTGAGTGCCAACTTCCCATGTTTACCAGACGATGGCACCACCATTACCTTTGATCGTCACACGGCACTGGCGTGTGAAGACTACCACCTTATTACCTGGGATCACCCAATGGTGACTGGCGCGATGGATTTAGTGCTCAGTGATGATATCGGTAACGCCAGTATCGGACTATTGAAGAACCCTGCATTGCCTGCAGGTACATTCTTCATCGAGTGTATTTTCACGCTCGAAGCAATGGCACCAAAAGCACTGCAGCTTGGCCGTTACTTGCCTACTACACCAATTCGCATACTAGTAGACATGAAAGGCAACAATTTGGCAGACAAAGTAAGTGCGGAAGTATTAGACAAACAATTGTCACCAGTGAAAAAGCAAGTTGCATTGCAATTAGTTAAAGCGCTGAAAGAACAAGTAGCACCATTAGTAGATAAAGCAGAGATGCACGCGAAATCGCATGTTGAAGACATCCAGCAATCAGCGGCAAACAACATGCAAAAAACTCTAAGCGAAGAACATAAGCGTTTATCTGCGCTACAAAAGATCAACCCAAGTGTACGTCAGGATGAAATCGATTTTATCGAACATCAACAAGAGCAGTTACGCCATTACATTGACAAAGCACAATTAAAGTTCGAAGCAATTCGACTCATCGTAGTGAGTAACTAGGAGAGCATATGGCCGCCAATCCCGACTTCATCTATCGTCCACCGATGTCTCCCTATTTGGAGATTGTCTATCAAGATGATGATCTCGTTGTGTTAAACAAACCAAGCGGCCTACTCACGGTGCCTGGTAGATTGCCGGAGCATCAAGACTGTTTGCAGCATCGCGTACAACGTGTGCTGCCAACAGCAACCATAGTTCATCGGCTCGATATGGCGACATCAGGCATTTTACTCATGGCATTAAATAAAGCCGCGCATGTAGACATTAGCCGTCAGTTTGAAAAGCGACTCACTCAAAAGTCTTACGTTGCACGAGTATATGGCACGCCCAAAGAATCAAGTGGTGAAGTGGATGTGCCACTTATTTGCGACTGGCCAAATCGCCCAAAACAAAAAGTCGACTATCAGCATGGCAAAAAGTCGCTTACTCAATACAAAGTGCTAAATTCAAATGGTGAGTCGTCTTCGGTGGAACTTACACCTATCACGGGTCGTTCGCACCAATTACGGGTGCACATGCTGCATTTAGGCCACCCCATTCTTGGTGATCGCTTATACGCCCATGATCAAGCCCTTGAGCTCAGCGAACGATTACAATTACATGCACTAAACTTGAGTGTTACCCACCCTGTGACTAAGCAGGAAATTCACTTCAAAGCACCGTGCCCGTTTAGTATTGATTAAAGTAAATCAATTATTTGCCGATAGCGTGGTGTGTTTGAGTTGGTCAGAGTGAACAAATTTTTATGAGTGTTATCTTGCGCATTATTTTAGTGATAAGTTGGTTGTGCCTGTCAACAACGACACTATTTGCACAGCAAGAACAACAAAATGAACCTGCAACCGAACAAACAGCTAACGAAGAAGCCACTAAAGTAGACCCGCTGACTCAACAATCTGAAGAGCAAACGACAGAACCAGCAACAACACAAGACAGTAGTTCACACAACCGACCTGAAATTTTGGCGCCAATTGATGAACTAGAGCAGCATAAAAGTGACCTTGACCATTACATGGAATCAGAAGAATTAAGCGATATTCTGGTTCAAGCACAAAGTTTCAAAATCACCACAGCAACACACGAAACGCCACAAAATAAAGGGACAATTATCCTTTTGCCCGATTGGCAACAAGCACTCACCAATCCACATGCGATAAATTTCCTACGTAAGCAACTGCCTGATATGGGCTGGACAACGATTGCTGTAACACCACCAAACGCACCACAAAACTTTCCTTCAGTGGCTATTGAAGAACAACAAAGAGCTACAGACAACACCGAATCGTTAACGTCATACAAGACATTTCTTGTCTCTCTGTTAGAACAACTCTACGAGCAAGCTAAACGCAATCCGGGTGTCATTATCGTGCTGACACAAGGCAACCATGCGCTTTTATTACCGGAATTAATTAATGAAGGTACGATAGAAGCCCCAGCAGCAATGATTATGCTAAGTGGCTATGGCATTACCCAAAACATAACCTCAAATGGTGCACAACGAATCTCACAATCTGACATTCCAATTCTGGATTTATATTTAAAGCGAGACAATTACTTAGTCGCTAATGCGGCTAAATTGCGCCGCAAGTTAACAACACAAGAGCTCACACCGGGTTACCGCCAACGTGAGCTACACAATGTCACCACAGGCTATTACCCCAACGAGATGATGCTCAAAGAAATTAAGGGTTGGTTACGCTCTATCGGCTGGTAGCTCTCCCCGTTACTTACCAACTAAATGGTTAACAGATATAAGTAATCAATTATTTTTCTTATCAGTGTGTAAGCTTTCGGGTTGAAAGTGTTACCTTCCAAGTAAAGCAATGAAGAATTATTCCAATCTGCTTCTTTGCGCTAATTCGAATCAGTAAGCTGCAAACTTTATCTAGCTTGAGCTCCGTTAATTTGCTATTCATATAGCAAGAAGAAAAAAGAGGACACTATCAGGAATAGAAACAAGCATTTGTCCTCTGAGAAAGTAGTTATATTTTTATCGAGGTTTGGTGTTTTGAAAAAACATGCGTTATGGGCTGCAACTGGTGTGGCAGATGTATTATGGTTTACAACTCCACTTTTTCTCAGTTTTTTGTTGATATACTTCTTTGATGTAGCACCAGCCAAGGAGTTATTTATTCTACCTGAGTGGTCTGTTATCTCCCTAGGGGTTTTGTTTGTTATAAATCAAAAACAAAAGGAGTTAATTCCTAAAATGGATTTTTCAGAAGAGCGTGATAATTTACTTACAAATAGCTATACATTTTTAGTTTGTCTTAGTGTGGTATTTTTTATTCTAAGTTTTATTGGCAGTAGGAATTATCAAGGCGGTTTCTCGGAGGCTCAATTAGGAGCTATTTCGTTAGCTAACCCTTTTATTCTTTGCTCGTGTTGCGCATTATATTTCAGCACTAATTATAGATTTTGGAAGTACAGAGCAATTAAGAATATAACAAGCCAATGAATCAGATTCACCAAAGCATGTCATTCCATTTGCTGAACAAATCGCCCACCAGCACTTGGTTCACTTATTATTGGGGTGTTATGTGTAGAATGCATTACAGTGTAAATTAAAAGGATTTAGGTTGGACTTCAAAGAATCAAGTAAAAGTAAAATAGTGCATTATATTGAGTGTATTGCTCTACTAACTGCTGTAGTAACTCCTATATTTTTTGTTATTGGGCACGTTTCTGCTTATTTCTTTTTTTCTTCATTCGGAATTCAATATTTCAAATACACAAATACATATACAGCTTTCAGTTTTGCTTTAGAGTCCATTGATGTTGTGTTATCTGTTATTGCCTTAGGCTTGTTGCTAATATTTTCTTTTGGTTACTTCAATTCAGAATATGATAATTACAAACACTTTAAAATTAAGAAAGTTAAGCTCAAGTACTTTTTAAAATTAAGCCCGAAATTTATATTTTTTTCTGTTTCTGGCTTATTTATCTTCGGTTTTCTTCTAAACATAATTACTTCTACTAGCTACAGAGAGGAGATTAATAACAAATTGTATGTACCGCACGAGTTATCTTTTAACCAAGGTAAAAATACGTACAAATGCGTTACATCAATAGGAACCCTTGGACAGTTTCAGGTATTTGTCACAGAGCATTTGCAGCCAATACTTATTCAAGAAAGTCAGATTCTTTATATTAAACCACTTTTTGCACCAGTTCCTCTAGAAAGGGTTCCAGCAGGTAAACATAATGTTAAAAACCCTGAATATGAAAACGAGATGAAGATCTGGTTAAAAAAATGGCAAAGCGTTTGTATGCCTGAAAATGTCAACGACTTTGAAATATTTAAATTTAAAACAAGTGGGCTTCCTGATTGACCTAAATAGTTTGTTCACACATAACAAGCCAATGGTTCAGATTCACCAAGGCATGTCAAGCCCATTTGCTGAGCAAATCGCCCGCCAGCACTTGGTTCACTTATTATTGGGGCGTTATATTTTTGAGGTAACATGACAATCAAATTAAGTGATATTGAGCTTCGTGGACAAGATGCTCTAAAAGAAAAAAGAGCGATTAATTCCAGAAATGATTTATGGAAACATTTGTTGATTGGTCTAATCATGTCGATTGTAATTACCGCTATTAGCTATCATTTCGTACCGAGAGAATTGGCCAGAGTTGGTGGCTCCCTTGTTGGGCTGTCTGTATTCCTACAAATGTATATTCATTGGTTAGAACTTAACCCAACAAAAGACAATGTACATATAAAAGCATCTAAATATACTGTTATTTCAGGTGTTATTGCCTTGTTAGGAACTGTTCTGTGGACGTTTGGCGACAAAATATAACAAGTTAATACAGTAAAGGGACTTTAGCTATCTAGGGAATAAATATGAATTGTCAATATTGGGGGGTAGGTGCTACATGGAGTTGGAGTGAAGAGGAAGTTCTACCCACATTTATCAAACGCGGTTATTTGTATTACTGGGATGCAAACAAATTCGAAAATGAAGAATCAGGTGCTGGAAACTCGTGAGAAATCATCAAGAGAGATTCGAAAAAATACGAGTTGAAGATCGTATTGCGGTCAAAAGATTACTTGGAAAAGCTCAATCTGACATTCCAATTCTGGATTTGAATTTGAAGCGAGACAATTACTTAGTCGCTAACGCGGCAAAACTGCGACGCAAGTTAACAACACAAGAACTCACACTGGGTTACCGCCAACGAGAGCTGCACAATGTCAACACAGGTTATTACCCCAACGAGATGATGCTCAAAGAAATTAAAGGTTGGTTACGCTCAATTGGCTGGTAGCGGCTCGTCCCAAATAGGCAAATAGGAAAATTACGCATGTAGACTTTCCCACCATACTATCTCGAAAAGCGATAATCACTACCTGACCTGAACTCAATTAATTTGTTATATGCCGGTAATCAAAAAATCTATAGCACCGATGATTTCATCTCTAAACTGACTTAAATCAGTTATTGGATTAGTAAGTATTTTAGTGGGAACGCTAGCCATTTGCTGGGTTAATATAACAAACTCGCCTTCATCTATATGGATCGTAGGGCACAAATGGCTGGGGGCTTTATTCTTTAAAAGCTCAAGTGGTGTTAATGGAATTACGAGACGCGAATTCATTGATTCGAGTAACTCGCTTTGCACATCCACAAAGAATGGGTACACATTCAAAGTACTTCTATCGTTATTTTTATATAGCGTAAATTGCGACATTAAAACACTCTGAAGGAATCTGAAAATAGCCCGTGTTTTTCGGTAAGTTCATTGCAAGCTTCAATAGCTTGAGAGTTTTGTTCAAGCCATTCGTTTTTTAGTCGTTGGCTAACTTCTCTTTCTAGCGCTTTTTCCATCGTTGCTGAAAGGTTGATGTTTAATCGTTTGGCTTCTGCTAGCAAATCACTATTAAGGCTAAGATTTGTTGCCTTTTTGGGTGCTTGCGTACTAAATGCATTTCTCATAATATTGCCTATGCGTATGTATAGTGCGCATTAATTATAGGCACTAGAAAGACATATAACAAGATAGAGTTAATATCCATACTAGGCAGTTAAGTCGGATTCGTCACAGTTGGCTCGGTTCCACTTCGCTTCATATTTTAGCCAACTGTTTCTCTCTGCTTGTGCAGTGTTAGGTTAATGGAGTCAATTCGGTGAAATATGTTTGTCCTAGTTGCGAAAAAATCATCTTTAATCGCCGACTTTCTAATTGTGAATTTTGTTCAGCTGAGATACCTGAAAAATTACAACTGTCGCTAAGTGAAAAAGAACGGCTAGACAGACAACATCAAGAATCTCTTACAAGAAAGTCTAATAGAAATACCAATTCGAGTTTTGGTGATATTGGCAGTATTGGCGTAGATTTTGGTGATGCCTGCGGTGGAGAATAAGGTCCATTTTCACCTCTCGAGAGACAAAATATAGAAATTCACTAAGTTTGCTGTTTTTACTTGCAAACAATGCAATAAAAATGACACTCTACTTTACACAAATTTTAAGCGTTTTAGCCTCAACCTAACCGTAGGGAACTATGAATAAAATAATTTATATAGTCTTTTTAGTGCTTTTATCTAGAACAGTTTACGCTGCCAATGGCGATGCACCAGGGGGCAAAGAAGTTTTAATTGAGTCAAGTGACTTGAGTATCTTTGGTGTTTTGTATGATGAAAGTAAAGATGAAGTAGAGAAAAAGCCAGCATTGATTTTTCTTCATGGTTGGGCTCCACAAAACGTTAGAGCTGGTGAAAGAGGCACATACACAGCCAAAAAGTTTTCCAAGTCTGGTTATATAGCTTTAGCGGTAACCATGAGGGGTTGGCCTGATACTGGTGGTTATGACCTATGTGGTTGGAAACAACCTCAAGACATATCTTTAGTTGTAGACTGGCTTAAAAACCAACCTAACGTAGATCCTAATAGAATTGGCATTGTGGGACATTCACAAGGTGGGCAAGTAGCCCTGTTAACCTCGGCATTAAATGAGTCGGTTAAGAGTGTTGTAGCATATTATCCTGTGACAGATATTGAGTTATGGGCAAAAAAAACAGATTTACCTAAAGAAGCGATTGACGGTTATATCAACGGAGTTTGCGCATACGAGGCGACTCAAAAGGATCGCTCGCCGGTTTTTAGCGCTGAGAAAATCAGAGCAAATGTATTATTGTTGCACGGTGACGATGATAAGCGAGTCCCCATAAAACACAGTGAAATAATGTTAACAGCACTACAAAAGCACAATAGAAAAGCACAATTACACCGAGTGAAGAATGGACATCACGGCGCTTATGGCCAAGCTTGGGAAGGTACTGAACGTTTGGTTTTAGATTACCTTAGTCAAAACTTATAAAAAGATTTGGCCGACAAACTAATTATATTGGGCATTTAATATGCCCTATTTCCTTGCCGCCTGCACCATTTCATACGCTGATTGAATGTCTTGCGCTTTTTGTTTTGCCTGTTCCATCATTTGTTTAGGCAAACCTTTGGCAACCAATTTGTCTGGATGGTGTTGCGCCATTAACTTGCGATAAGCTTTTTTGATGTCTTTGTCAGTATCAGAGGCCTTCACCCCAAGTAAACGATAAGCACGTGAAATTTGTTTTTCGCTGCTTTCAGGTGAAGCAGCATTTTGCCCTTGATGCTGATGAAACTTTGCGCCAGCAATAATCATGTCGAAGAGTTGATCAAGTTCACGAGCTGAAAAGCCTAGCGTGCGCGCAATTTTATGCAGAACTTCTCGCTCAACATTTTCAAGGTTGCCGTCGGCAAATGCGACTTGAATCTGAATTTCCAAAAACAGCAGTAATAGATCATTGCGGCCGCGGCAACTCTCTTTAAACTTTGCCAGACGTGCATCCAGCGGAAAGCCAGACGTTTTGCCATCGCGAAATGCCTCTTGTGCTTCGCGACGTAGCTCGCCTCTAAGCCCTAACCTGTCCATGTAGGCGTTGGCAAATGCAATTTCATGCTCAGTGACACGCCCTTTAGCTTTAGCTACGTACCCCATGACAGAAAATGTACAATAGAAAAATGCCGCTTGGCGATCCGCTTCTTTTCCTTGGTGCAATTTATCAAAATTAATTGATGTACCTTTATCAAAAAAGTGCCCTAACCAAAGCCCGAGTATCCCGCCAAAAATGTTTCTGGTTAGCATGAAGCCAAACAAGAAACCAAATATCTTTCCCCAAAATCGCATTCGTTTTATTTCTCTATTTATTATTCATCACTCTAGCCGGTGCTATTTATTTAACGTGGCCAAACGCTCTGGTGTGCCCACATCTGTCCATTGCCCAGACAACTTACTTCCTGATACACGCCCTCGTGCACTCGCCTCTTTTAACAAAGGTCCAAGAGGCATAATTTTTGGCTGTTGCTTCAATTGCTTAAAGTAATCTAAACGAAACAGGCTAATCCCGCTATAAGTTAATGCGTCGCCATGCTCACTCAATGGCAGCACTTTGCCATTATTCAACGAAAAATCGCCAGTGCGATTATGCTCAGGGTTATCAGTCAACCATAAGTGAATGTCGATATCCTCGGTAAGCGCAGGTAGCGAAGAAAAGTCATAGTCGCTATATATGTCGCCATTAACTACTAGTAAGTATTCACAATCACCTATCACAGGCAATGCGTTGGCGATACCGCCAGCGGTTTCTAACGCACCATCTCGCTCTTCGCTATATTGAATTCGTGCGCCCCACGCTTTGCCGTTACCAAAATACTCGATAATCTGCTCACCTAACCAAGCGGTATTAATGACAATATCGCAAAGGCCCTGTGACACCAGTTTCTTAATATGGTGTTCAATCAGCGGAATACCTTTAACTTTTAGCATTGGTTTAGGGCAGTTATCTGTTAACGGGCGCATGCGTTCGCCTCGCCCTGCAGCTAGAATCATTGCTTTAATCATTACACTCTACCCGCTTGTTGTTGAGTTTTGGTAGCACGTCAGTGCTAATCAGCTCACTTAAGAAAGAAAACTCACTATACAAGTTTGCTGTTTCTACAATATACGAGAGCGTTAATGGAATATCTTTTAAGTAGTGCGATTTATTATCACGATGATGCAACCGAGCAAAAATGCCGCTGGCTTTTAAATGTCGTTGCATCCCCATTAGATCAAACCACTTAATCCATTGCTTTTCGTCGTATTTCTCCACCAATTTGCTATCAAGTTGCGCTAGATAACAGAGAAACAAATCGAGCACCTTTTCTCGCGGCCATTTAACATAACAATCTTTAAGCAATGAAACGATATCGTAAGTAATGGGTCCGAGCACTGCATCTTGAAAATCGATAATGCCTAGCGAGCCATCAGCGCAGCGCATGATATTGCGGCTATGGTAATCACGATGCATAAATTGCTGTGGTTGAGCGAGTGCAGATTGAACAAGCAATGACTGACATTGTTGCCATGCGTCATTTTGTTGCTCTGAAAGCGAAATGCCTAAATGTTTATCCAGCAACCATTCTGAAAAAATGTCCAGCTCACGTACAATAAACGCTTCATCAAAATCAGGCAATTGCTGTGTGTTTATGCGAGAAAATGACAACAGAGGCTCAAACGCATCTTGATACACCGACGCAAGAGAAGCCTCGTTTAGCGACCGAATCAATAATTCATTACCAAAATCTTCAAGACAAAACCAACCATTATCTTGGTCAACATGATGAATTTGCGGTGTTTTTACCCCAACTGTACGCATGCGCTGAGCAATGTCGATAAATGACGCGTTGTTGCATGTGTCAGGTGGTGCATCTACAGCAATGTAGCTTTCTTCGTTTACATGAATACGGAAATATCGTCGAAAGCCTGCATCTCCATCAAGCGCTTCGATGTTGATATTATCTGTATCAAATTGTTTATTTAGCCACTGTAAAAGCCCGTCAAACCGCAAATCTTGCAATGCACTTCCTCAAATTAATTCTCAATAAAAATGGTGCTCACTGCGCACCCGCAAATTATACAGAATCGCTAAATATAACCAATTCGCACTTCAAATAAAATTGCTATATTATTGCGGTATTAAGCGTTAGAATACGCAAAAAATTTTCATTGCTGAATAATTCGACTTTTCCGGACATTTGATGCCATTTTCCAGTCAAAATTTATTACTTTTATTGTGTTGTGCACTTCCTTGGTCTGTATTGGGGCAATCAACCACTGTTAAAGACGTGGCTGAATCCACGTCGTCGACCGAAAATAGTACGTTGGTGTGTCCCGTTCCTGTTCACCCAACAATTACACCTGAACGTGCACTAAATAGTAAGCAAGACTACCGTATTTATTCTGATAAAGCAGATGCCATCAAAAACGAAATTGCCAATTTTACGGGTGAGGTAAAATTATTTGGTAAGGACAGAACGATCACTGCAGATAGCTTGATGGTAAACAGAGTCACTTCTGAAATAAGCGCTGATGGTAACATCCATTTTCAGAATAAAGGCATCAATATCTTTGCCTCACAGCTCAGTGCCAGTAAAGCGTCAAAATCAACACAGTTGTTAGACAGCTCATATCAATTGAGTAATAACCCTGGACACGGAAGTGCCAGTGAAATATTTGTTTCTGCTGACGGTGTGATCAGCCTCAGGCAGTCAAGTTTTACTACTTGCTATGGTGAAGTACCAGACTGGCAAATGTTAGCGAGCGAAATCAACATTTCAGTGGAAGAAAACCACGGGGAAGCCTACAACGCTAGGTTTGAGCTATTCGGTATGCCAATTCTTTATGTTCCCTATTTTTCATTTCCTGTTACTGATGAACGAAAATCTGGTGTTCTTTACCCTACAATCAGCTCTTCTGGAAAATCAGGCTTAGAAATAGAAGTTCCTTATTACTGGAATATTGCTGAAAACATGGACGCCACGATTACGCCAAGGCTAATGAGCAAGCGTGGATTACAGCTTAACACCGAATTCAGGTACTTAAGTGGCGAACAATCGGGCGAGTTAAATATTGAATATCTCAATGAAGATAAAGAGCTGGTAAGCAATAACGATCCTCGTTACCTCGTTCGCTTTGAGCATACGGGAACATTTTCAGAGAATTATCGTGCCTATGTAGACTACACCACCATTAGTGATGATAACTACCTCATTGACCTAGACAGTAGCCAATACAATACTAACGACACATATTTGTATCAAATTGGTGAACTTGCTTACTTTGGCGAAGATTGGCAAGCCAGCATCAAAGCGCAAGATTTTGAAGTGCTAGGTGATCACCAATCAAGTTACAAAACGGTGCCTCATATTGAATTGACAAAGTTTATCGACATCCCATTTGCCAACGGTCAGTTTGATATTTATTCGGAACTTACGCAATTTAAAACCGACGATATTTCCCAGCCAGAAACTAAACGCTATCACGTTGAAGCTGGCGCGATTTTCCCCATCTCCACGCCAGCGTGGTTTTTAACGTCAGAGTTTAGATTGCTACAAACAAACTATGAACAAGATCGTATCGACCCAATGAGCTCATTGGAGGAAGATGTTAGCCGTACTTTACCTAAAATACGATTACATGGTGGCATTAACTTCGATCGCGACATGAGCAACTGGAAGCCAGGTTACACACAAACTTTGGAGCCTCAATTGCAGTATTTGTATATCCCAAATAAAGACCAGAGTAACATTGGGTTGTACGATACTACCAGCTTACAAGACGACTTTGACGGATTATTCCGTGACCGCCGTTTTAGTGGATTAGACAGAATTGCTGAAGCGAATCAATATTCATGGGGTATTACCACGCGCATTCTGGATGAAAGCAATTCTGAACGCTTTCGCCTTAGCTTAGGTCGTATTGTTTATATTGACGATATTAACGATCCGCAGTCAGCGAATGAAAGTGCCCTCGCCGACGAATCAGTATTAGCTTCGGAAGTCGCATTTAGGTTAAGCAGAAATTGGCAATTTTCAAGCGACATTCAATATAATACCAAAAACAATAATACTAACCGCAGTCAAAGTACACTTGATTACCAATTTGAAAATAATCAGTCAATTCAATTGAACCATAGGTACAGTGAAGATGTCTCAGGTACAACACTTGAGCAAGCTTCAATTTTAGGCAATATCGCCATTAATGAAAATTGGCAATTAGTTGCTCGTGTGACTGAAGATTTGCGGGAAAGACGCAATTTAGAATCGTACTTGGGATTACAATATGAGAGTTGTTGTTGGGCAGTGCGTGTAGCCTACCACCGTCATATTAGTTCGAATTTGGATGATCAAACAGCTTCTATCGAAAAGCGCGATGAATTTGATAGCGGTTTCATGTTAGAGTTTGTCTTTAAAGGGCTAAACGGTAATATGTCATCTATTAGTACCCAAGATATGTTTAACGACAGTATATTTGGCTATAAACGCCCATACTATTTAAATAACTAGAAATAGAAACTAAGTTTTATGAACAAACCATTTAAAATATTCGCTGTATTAGCGGCTTTAGCAGTGAATACCGTAACAATTGCCGAAGAAGTAGAACTTGATCGTGTTGCCGCAATTGTCGATAGTGGCGTAGTGCTTGAGTCGGAGATTCAAGAACTATTAAAAAATATCAAAGCACAAGCGGCTCAGAATAATCAAAACTTACCTTCAGACAAGGCATTGCGTGTTCAGGTGACAGAGAAACTCATCAACGACAGTCTCATTATGCAATTAGGTGAGCGCATGGGTATTCAAGTGGGTGATGCGCAACTTGACGACACCATTAATAACATGGCTCGCGGAAATAATCAGAGTATTGAAGATTTCAGAGCTTCACTTGTCGCACAAGGTGTTGATTACGAAAAGTACCGTGAGTCGGTTCGTACAGAACTCATTACTGGTGAAGTCAAACGTAACGCGATGCGCCGTCGTATCTACATTTCACCGCAAGAAGTTGCTAATTTAATGTCGATGCTCAAAGAACAAAAGAGCGACGACATTGAGTATCGTTTGGGCCACATCTTAATCGAATTCCCGCCGGAGCCAACTCAGGCAGATATTAATGCTGCCAAAACACGTGCAGACAGAGTTATCGAGCTGCTGAATGAAGGTGGTAATTTTGCTGAAATTGCTATTGCTTCATCAGGTGGTGCTAATGCACTTGAAGGGGGTGATTTAGGTTGGAAAAGTATCAACGAATTACCGACTTTGTTCTCTGAAATCATCGATGGTAAAGACAAAGGCACTGTTTTAGGGCCTATTCGTTCTGGATTAGGCTTCAGCATCGTGAAAGTTCAAGACATTCGCGGCAGAGAAGTTGTTGAAGTTGAAGAAGTACGTTCACGTCATATTTTAATTGAACCATCAATCATTCTAAGTGAAGCAAAAGCCGAAGAAATGCTAAAAGAGTTTAAACGACAACTCGAAGCTGGCGAAGCAGATTTTGAAGAATTAGCAAAAGAACACTCTGATGGGCCAACTGCAGTGCGTGGTGGCGATCTAGGCTGGGCTGATCCGAAGAAATATGATCCAGCATTTAGCGATGCACTCGCACGCTTAGATGTTGACCAATATCACGAACCGTTTAGATCATCGTTTGGTTGGCATCTAGTGCAACTAACTGGACGCAGAATACTAGACGCAACTGAACAAATGAATGAAAATAAAGCCTATCAGTTACTATATCGTCGTAAATACGGTATGGAAGAAGCACGATGGTTAAAAGAAATTCGCGACCAAGCTTTCATCGAGGTTGTAGAGTAAGTTGACAATGAGTTCAGTAAGGCGAATCGCAATAACACCAGGTGAACCTGCGGGTATCGGGCCTGATTTAACAATAGCTATTGCTCAGCAAGCTTGGCCAGTACAATTAGTGGTAGTTGCATCACCACAATTGATGCGCGAGCGTGCACAATTGTTAGGTCTCCCCATCCAATTGCAAGAATATGATTCAAACCAGCCTGCAACACCGCAAGCCGCTGGTACTTTAACTATTTTACCTGTTGAACTAGGCGGTAATTGCCTTGCTGGAGAACTTAATGTCGACAACGGCCACTACGTTGTTGAAACCCTACGCATTGCTAGTGAAAAAAATATCAACGGTGAATTCGACGCCATTGTTACGGGTCCTGTTCACAAAGGGTTGATCAACCAAGCAGGGATCGCCTTTAGCGGCCACACTGAATATTTTGCCCATCAAGCCAACTGTAGCGATGTTGTCATGATGTTAGCTACAGAAGGATTAAGAGTAGCACTAGTTACTACTCATATTCCATTAGCATACGTTTCAAAAGCCATTACTTTTGAGCGGCTACAAAAAGTTACCCGTATTCTCCACCAAGACTTACAAACTAAGTTTGGTATAGCATCACCAAATATTTACGTTTGCGGCATAAACCCGCACGCAGGCGAAGATGGTCATTTGGGTAAGGAAGAAATTGAAGTAATGAACCCTGCGCTCGACGAATTGCGCGCAGAAGGCATGAACCTTATCGGCCCACTTCCAGCAGACACCATATTTCAAGAGAAATACTTAACACAAGCCGATGCTATTTTAAGTATGTATCACGATCAGGGGTTACCTGTACTAAAATATAAAGGATTTGGTTCATCAGTTAATATCACTCTTGGCCTGCCATTTATTCGTACATCCGTTGATCATGGCACAGCTCTCGATTTGGCTGGCACCAATCAAGCGGATCCAGGCAGCTTTTATGAAGCGCTTAATACAGCGATCCATTTAGCCAATAACCAAACAAAGTAACGCAACACTATAGAAACACTATGAGTAAAAATTCTCACTTGGGTCACCAAGCCAAAAAGCGTTTTGGCCAAAACTTTTTGCACAATGACGCGATAATCAGTCAAATTGTTGATGCAATTAATCCAGAACCCAATGAAAATCTAGTAGAAATTGGCCCAGGCCTTGGCGCATTAACTGAACCTGTTATTGAACGTGCGGGCAACTTGTCTGTGGTTGAGCTAGATAGAGATCTCGCCGAACGTTTGCGTCATCACCCGTTTTTAGCACCAAAGCTTACCATACATGAAGTTGATGCACTCAAATTTGACTTCGGCCAATTGTATCGTGACGAGCATCCGCTACGTATTTTTGGCAATTTGCCATACAACATTTCAACACCACTCATCTTTCACTTGTTAACCTTTAAAGATAAAGTGAAAGACATGCATTTTATGTTGCAAAAAGAAGTTGTTGAGCGCATGGCGGCAGGTCCAAACTGTAAAGCCTACGGCCGTTTATCAATTATGACGCAATATCAATGTCAGGTGATGCCGGTAATGGAAATTGGCCCAGAAGCATTTCAGCCACCACCTAAAGTAGACTCTGCCATTGTAAGGTTGATTCCTAAGCAAGAAATCACCAATCCAGCAATGTCGTTAAAAGATTTAAATACCGTATGTGTTACCGCGTTTAATCAACGCCGTAAAACCATACGTAATAGTTTCAAAAAGCTCATCGCTGTCGAACATATTGAAGCACTGGGTATTGACGCAAGCCTTAGACCTGAAAACTTGTCTATCGACAACTACATTGATTTAGCTAACTTTTTAACTAAGAACCCGATTGAGCAATAATCATGGATGATAACGCGGTTATAGATAACGACGATGTTTTAGTTTCAGTGGAAACTGAATTTATTGGCGTGCAACAAGACGGCGATAAAGATCATTACATATTTAGCTATACTATCAACATAGATAACCAAAGTGAATTAAACCTGCAACTATTATCTCGCTATTGGCTAATCACAGATGGCAACGCCAAAATCAGCACAGTTGTTGGTGAAGGTGTCGTTGGAGAAAAACCACATATTGCAACAGGTGCTAGCTATCAATACTCAAGTGGTTGTGCACTCGAAACGCCCGTAGGTACCATGGAAGGCTACTATCTGATGGTTGACACCGAAAAACAAAGCCATAAAGTACATATTCCTGTTTTTAGGCTCGCAGTACCGGGAATTTTAAACTAACCAATGGCGACCTATTTTATTGGTGACATTCAAGGGTGTTACTCAGAACTTGAAGCATTAATGAAACGTGTCGCTTTCTCAACCGCCAAAGATGAACTCTGGGTTGCTGGTGATATAGTGGCCAGAGGCCCACAATCCTTAGAGACCCTGCAATACTTAATGTCATTGGGCGATAGTGTTAAAGCCGTGCTTGGCAATCATGATCTCCATTTATTGTCGGTCATTCACGGTTTGAAACCTGAAAAAAAACAAGACAAACTCTCAGCGTTACTAGCATCACCAGACCTTGATAAAATCGTAAACTGGTTAGTTCACCAGCCGCTCTTACGCAAATTACCCAATGAAAATGTCTATATGTCGCATGCGGGCATAGCACCACAATGGACACTTGAAGAAGCAACTGCCTGTGCACGATTTGCTGAAGAAAAGCTGCAATCAAAAAACCTCGTTAAATGGTTGTCACGAATGTACGGTGAGATGCCAAACGACTGGCACGATGTTTCAACAAAAACCGAAAAGTTTCGTTATACCATCAATGCATTTACGCGAATGCGATATTGCTTTAATGATTTAACACTTGAATTTTCTTGTAAACGGGGACCAAATGAAGCCCCGTCCAATATAAAACCTTGGTATTTTCTGAGTACAGAAGTACTGAAAAACAACCAATGGATATTCGGCCACTGGGCAGCCCTCATGGGTAATTGCCCTGTGCCTAATACTTACGCGCTTGATACAGGCTGCGTATGGGGTGGAAACCTGACGCTGCTAAGATGGGACGACAAACAGTATTTTGTTGAACCTGCGCATAAAAAAACAAAGATAAAGCAATAACTAAAGGTGAAAATATGCTATTGATTGTTATACTATGCGTTAAGGCTAAACCATTTGCGCAATCTGTCGATAACAATAGCTATGACTAAAGCTGCAACTAAGCTTAAAAGCAATTGAATTTAGTCTATTTTTCGTACTTCAAACAATAAACTGGTGGTTTAAATGAATTTGACTGTAGCATCGAAAATAATTGGTGGTTTTACCATTATTTCCATTCTTTTAATTTTAACCAGCATAATTTCTTATAGTAATTTAAGCACGATTCAAGAATCTACTCAGCAACAGAGTGAGCTAGCGATACCAACGTTAAAAGGAAGTAATAAACTGGCAACGGAGTTAAGCCAAATTGGTAATCTAGCCTTGCGAGCTTATTACCAAAGTGAATTAGCGCCATTAGAAAGTAACTTAAATGCTTATAGAACGAGCGAACAAGACTTCTTGAAAGAAACAAAGAGTCTGAAATCAATCGTGCAAAAAGAGCCTAATTTGATTGGTAATCTACGAAAAATAGATGACGAATTTACGTTACTGCAAACACACATCACTCAAGTTATTGAGAGCCGTCGTACCAGCATTGAGCAAAAAGCGGCCCTTATTGACAAAGTTGATACTCTAGAAGAAAAAGCGGACGACGCTGCCACTATTTTGTTAGATATGGCCGATCATGAACTTGCTGATTCAAAATTACAACGTGCGGTTAGCCTAAGCGAAATGATTGAGTCGTTACTTAATTCAATGGTAACGCTTGGTTTTGAATACAGAGAAATCAAAAACCCCCAATCAGCTAGCCTCGTTGAAACTGAGCTAACTAACACAATGAACGAACTTAATCGTTCAATTAAAGAAGTGCTGAACGAACTCAATGCTAATGGCGTTGATGATATTGCGTCAGACATTGTTGATTCATTAAGTGAAGTTGAGGGCTTAGTGTCTGGTGACAACAGCATGTTCACCAACAAGAGTCGTGAATTGAACGCGATTGCCAATGCCACAAAAGAGCTTGCAGAAACGGACAACAGCATTAAGAAAGCGAATGAAATCTTATCTAAACAAGTTGAGCTGGCGAATAAGACAACTGCAGCAACATCACAGTCTGTTAAGTCTGCTGTATCAAAAGGCACTACTCTGACCTTAACAATTTTGGTGGTATCAATTCTAATCGCTATAGGTATTGCCTATGCCACGTTAATTAGCATTACTCGTCCACTAGCACGCGTAAACGATATGCTGAATGTGGTTTCTTCTGGTGACCTATCTCGTAAACTGGATGAAAGTGGCAAAGACGAATTTGCGCAACTATCTCGCAATTGTAACTTGTTAATTGACAGCCTACGTAGCCTGATACAAGGCATTGTAAGCCGTTCAACGCAACTTGCTACTGCGGCAGAACAAACTTCTGCGGTAACAGCACAAAGTACTACAGCGATTGAAGAACAACGCAATCAAGTAGAACAAGCCGCTTCAGCAACCACTGAAATGAGCAGCACATCACAAAGTGTACTTTCGAGTGCCAACGATGCATTAGGTGAAATTAAGCAAGCAGACGATGAAGCTGAGCGCATTAAGATTATCTCTAGCCGTAACCGTAGCACCATTGAGCAATTGGCTGCTGAAGTTGAATCTGCTTCGCAGGTTATCAATAAGTTGCAACAAGACAGTGCCTCAATTGGCGGCATCTTAGATGTAATTCGCGGTATTGCTGAGCAAACCAACTTACTTGCACTAAACGCAGCAATCGAAGCGGCACGTGCCGGTGAACAAGGTCGAGGTTTTGCCGTGGTTGCGGATGAAGTAAGAACACTGGCCAGCCGTACGCAAGAGTCTACGCAAGAAATTCAAAACATGATTGAAGTACTGCAAACTGGTGCTGAAAAAGCGGTATCGGTAATGGAAACAGGTAAGAAACAGGCATCAGATTGTGTTGAGCAAAGCGAAGAAGCCGATAAAGCACTTGAAACCATCACTCACGCAGTACATGAAGCTTACGACCGCTCTTCACAAATTGCGACCGCAGCAGAAGAACAAAGTGTTGTGGCACATGAAATTAGTGAAAACTTAGAGTCGATTGTAACGATAGCCGAGCAAACGACTGCAGGTTCGCAACAAACTGCTTCTTCAAGCAGTGAAGTAGCAAGACTAGCCGAAGAGCTACAACAATCAGTGCAAGAGTTTAAGTTGTAATTCTTAAAGTACTAACCAATTAATGAAAAATGCCGCAACACATGTTGCGGCATTTTTATATTGTGACTTTCAAATATCCTAACGCCGCAGCTCTCTACATTATACCAAGTGAAATAACCAACACTTTGGCAATCCCCCAAAAAACTGTACAAACTTCACCCAACATTGACACATAGTTGGCACATGCGAAGCTTAGTTAGCAAATTATTAGCACATATTTGGCCTTTGAATTAAGACCCTCTTTCCATAACCTATCAACTACTTCGCCGTAAGCGAAAACGTTCTGTGGTAATACTTATAAAGTGCCTACGCTAACAATTACCCAAATTAATATTGTCGTGTTGCTTTGTAGTATTGAAAACAGAGGATTCCAATTAAGCCAATTAATCAACATCTAAACTACAAAGGGGTTTGATAATGCTAACTTTTCACATATTGGCTGGCGCATTAGTATTGCTATCTGGTATCGGAGCGCTAGTATCAGGCAAGGGAAGTCAAGTACATCGCTATGCCGGAAACATATTCTTTATTTCATTTACCTTGATGGCAGGAAGTGCCATTTACTTAGCTGATGACCCAGTAATCGCCATTGCATCAATTTATTTTGTATCAACCGCATGGGTAACCATCCGTCAACCAGAAAAGAAATCGGGAACGTTTGAAATCATCGCATTTATTACAATCACCATTGTATCCGCCAGATACTTTTATGTGGCGACAACGTCACCTGCTGGTTTTATGAAAACAATGTTTTATTTATTCGGCAGCATTGCATTACTCGCAGCAATACTTGATTTGAAATTGATTATACAAAAAGGCGTTTCTGGCGCTCACCGTATTGCCAGACACTTATGGCGTATGTGTTACGCCCTATTAGGTGCGGTTCTGTCATTTGTAGCCAACACGTCAGGAAAATGGCCCGAATTTATTGACGAAAATTTACCAATATATCTGGTAATCGTATTAATGCTCTATTGGTTATTTCGATTATTATTTACTGACTGGTTTGCCAAACGTAAAAATATTATGAGAAAAAGCGCATTACCAAAACAGTAGATGACTAATGATAAAAGTCGGCTATACGTGCTTGCCATTTAAAAATACAAAAACTAAATGATAGTAGATGAATTGAAATTTTTCAGCGTTCCCCAAAAGTTGCAAGCAAATATTTGGGGAATCATTTGAAAAGTTTTTAGCCAATATTGAGATGAAGCGATTTATTTCTAGCGCTTTTCGTACACGGCAAACTCTAAGTCATAGGCATTCTTTTCGTCAGCCTTGTGAGACTCGCCGCTGACCTTACGCCATTCATCTAAATCGTAGGCAGGGAATTGTGTATCTCCTTCAACACTTGCCTGTATATGCGTAATATAAAGGCGTTGTGCGGCGGGTAAACAATGGGCGTAAATCGCGCCGCCACCAATCACCATCACTTCTTCTACGTCTCCGGCTTTGTCAATTGCGGCATCAACCGAGGAAACTACCTCTACGCCTTCAGCCTGATAATTAGGGTCACGAGAAATCACAATGTTCTGGCGTCCGGGCAACGGACGACCGATAGATTCATAGGTTTTTCGCCCCATCACCACTGGCTTACCTAATGTAGTTTTTTTAAAGTAAGCGAGATCTGCTGGCAAATGCCAAGGCATGTCATTGTCTTTGCCGATAATGCGATCGTCAGCATGTGCAACAATCATCGAAAGTATTGTCATGGCTGTTTAGTTATGTAGATGAATGATGCGATGTATTCTACTACTGGAGTTCAGTAAACGTCATTAAATTTCTAACAAGCATCGAACAGATGCCCTTCACTTTTTAATTCAACTGGCGATTTAGAATTAGACGCCACATTACTATAATCTTTAAATCTGCCGAACATTAATACTGGATATAAAAACAGTTATCTTTTACACTTAATCGTTCTGTTTGTTTACACTAGTTTGAATGAAAGTATATATTGCCGAAAAGCCCAGTTTAGGTCGTGCCATCGCAGCCGCCCTGCCAAAACCACATAAAAAACAACAAGGTTTCATTGAAGTGGGCAACGGTGACGTCGTCACATGGTGTATTGGGCACATTTTAGAGCAAGCCGATCCCGATGCGTATGACGAAAAATTCAAGAAATGGCAACTCGATCACTTACCTATCGTCCCAGAAAAATGGCAACTGAAACCCAAGTTCAAGACTAAGGGGCAGCTCAGTGTAATTCGTAAACTCGTAAAGCAAGCCTCTCAGATAATACATGCGGGCGATCCCGATCGTGAAGGTCAATTGTTAATCGATGAAGTGATTGACTTCCTCAAGGTAAGTGATACCAAGAAAAAACAGATTCAACGCCTGTTGATCAGTGACCTTAACACGCCTGCGGTAAAGCGTGCGTTAAGCCAATTAAAACCTAACCAACACTATGTCCCCCTTTCAGTTTCGGCGCTTGCCAGAAGCCGTGCTGACTGGCTGTACGGTATCAATCTAACGAGAGCCTATACAATACAAGGCAACAAAGTGGGTTATTCAGGCGTACTGTCGGTAGGAAGAGTGCAAACCCCCGTGTTAGGTTTAGTTGTTAATCGTGATAAAGAAATTGCCGGTTTTACCGAAAAACCGTATTTTCAGGTAGCAGCTGATATAGCGACTCAGACTAACGAAACATTTTCAGCCATGTGGCAACCCAGCGAAGCATGCCAACCATACATGGACGAAGATGGTAGAGTGCTCAACCAAAAGCTCGCTGAAAATGTCATTGGCCGCATTACCGATCAACCCGCCACAGTAGCGGATGTTAAGAAGGAAAATAAAAAACAAAACCCACCCTTGCCATTTAATTTGTCTTCATTACAAATTGCTGCCGCGAATCAATTATCAATGAATGCCAAACTAGTGTTAGACGTTTGTCAGAGCCTATATGAAAAGCACCAATTAATTACTTATCCACGTTCAGACTGTCGTTATTTACCGCTAGAGCACCATAAACAGGCAAATACGATACTAGCTAATTTAGCTTCAGCAAATCTGCCATTGTCTGACGAAGTATCTGGCGCAAACTCTGCGCTTAAGAGCAAAGCATGGAATAACAGCAAAGTAACCGCACACCACGCCATTATTCCAACAGAAAAACCAATCAATACTGCTGCGTTGAACAATTTAGAGAAAAACGTTTATCAATTAATTGCTCGCCAATACGTCGCACAGTTTTTTCCTGCATACACTTACGACCATACCAAGTTATCACTTACTATTGCAGGAGGATTATTCACCGCAACGGCAAACGTGCCGGTTCAAATTGGTTGGAAGCAGCTCTTTAACAAACAAAAGCACAAAGAACAGGAACAGTGTGACACTGAAGCATTGGCGCATCTGCCTGAAGTTGCCAAAGGTGATGTGTTGCATTGCGTTCAGGGGAGACTTCTAGAAAAGCTCACGCAACCACCAAAGGCGTTTACAGATGCAACGTTGCTGGCTGCAATGACAGGTATCAATCGTTATGTTGCTGACAAACAATTAAAAAGCGTGTTAAAAGACACCGACGGATTAGGCACTGAAGCAACCCGAGCAAGTATTATTGAACTACTGTTTAAGCGCGGTTTTTTAGAGCGTAAAGGAAAATCAATCCACGCAACAGATGCAGGTAAAGGTTTGATTGAAGCCTTACCGGAACAATGCACGAAACCAGATATGACTGCTCACTGGGAAGCAACGCTCAATCAGATTAGTGAGCAAAAAGCCAATTATCAGGGCTTTATGACGCCTTTAACTCTCGCTTTAACTGAGCTAATCACCATCGCGTCCAACCAACTTCCGGTTGCGTTGAAAGGTATCAAATCAAACCAAAAACCGGCCTACATGAAGAAGAGAAAAAGAGCTAAGAAAGCGTAGCAGTCATGTTCTCTATATTACTAGCTATATAGTTGGCTAAAAATAGGCGAATGAACAAGTAAAATGCTATGCATTACTTAATTGAAACCTCACACGAGTAACTAATCGATATAACCTAAAAATAGGATATAAAAATAGCAGTAATATTGTAGCTACATCTCCATTAACTCTTGAATTAAAATAGTATTCCGAAGCATTTGTTAGCTTATATTCTGTTACACCATGCGACCTAAGGTATTCGTTAAATAGCACTAACGAGTCCAAAACTAAAATATCTTCAGTAACTTTACTAAATACAAAATAGCTGCCACTTTTCAATAGCCCAAAGGTGAAAACATCATTATCGGCAATGGTTTGAACACTATCAGAAATAGCTTCGCCGTATGAAACAGGCGCTAAATACCAGTCATCAGTTGTATCTATCGCCTGCAAAACCACTGAATCTGTAATTTTCATACGCCATGAATCACCTATGGGTGGATCAACATCTCTTATCACTACGGAAATAAGAATATTGATGAAAACAGCCAAAACAAAATAAGGCAAAAGACCAAACGGAAATCTAAAACCTTGTAGAGCTATGCGAATAGGTAATTCAAATTTTTTAACTAATGCCCACAAAGCAAATATAGCTGCCAGAACACTACCGATAAAGAATGATGTAATCAAAAACATTATGACAGCAAATATAAGCTGAAAAATAATCAATCTACCCTCTCAAACTATTAAACGCGTGTGCCCACTAATTACAGATTTGTTAAGTCTCAGACATTTTCTGCTTGCGCCATAAGCTTCTTAGTTTATTCACAAATAGCCTATCTTTACCTTCAACTGGTGCAACAAATAACATGAATTCAGTATCGTCTTCTCTGACGACCGTAATCACTGTATTAGCATCATCGCTTTGAGAAAAGTCGACCTTGATATCTTTTACTTCAGCAAATGCTACCACTTCACTTTGAAAATCGTCCGCCTCATCCAGCCAATACGAGAAAATACGGTTGTCAGTGAAACCATTGCCGTCATCACGCACCGAAAAAATGGCGTCACTATAGAAATAGTTAATGGTTTCATTGGGTAAGATAAGCTTTTTGCGTTGTAAAAACTGAATATCACTTTGTAAGATTTGTTCCTGTGTGACTACTTGATCACTCGGCAGCAGTGAACTTTCGTCTACTACGGTAAATATCAGCAGCGGTGAATATACGACAATGGCAACAATATGACGCAAATGCCACTTCGAATTGTAACGGTAAGCGTCAGGTACAGACTGGTTGATCAGGTTAATGTAGCTTACCAACGGTATGAACAACAATGGCATTAGCAGGTATACCAAGCTAAGCGCAGTTGAGTCGGCATAATTAGATCCGAGAGAAACAACGAAGTAAACCAGCGCAAATATAACCGCTAAGGTAGTCACCATCACTCGATTGTCACCAAAACGTGCCATACTATCGGCTTTTAGCTGGTTAAATAACGGATAAAACCAGAACACTGAAAATATGCCACGTGCAATTGGCATTATCCCTGTTCCTTGTTGTTGCTTAATGGCTTTCCAATTTCGATACATCCAATAAGCAATGTAAAAGCCAAAGGTACAAATAGATAAGGTTAAGAACTTCACTAGTGACATGGGGTAATAGCTTGCGCCTTCAAAGTTTGGGCGAGCATTTGATTCAAGACGCCAGCTGATGATGATAAAACCAATGGCACATAGGAACACTACGCCACCTATTTCAATCCATGACGAATAGTTGAAGGTTGCTTTTGGCGTTGCGACAGTTTCATTATTATCCCCATATTTGATAATGCCGAAATAGGCCTCTTCTCTGAGCCTTAGTCGCGCATCCAAATACGCTTGAATATTGGCTGCGGGCACATGATTGGCCTTAGCTCGATAATCATAAGTTAGTGTAAGCGTGCTGCCTTTAAACGCAACATCTTTCTTAAAATAGAAAAAGTCATTGTCTTCAGTAAAAGACTCATTTTCAAAATTCCAGCCATCTTCGGTAAAAGTGAGTTGAGTGACCATTTTGATGTTGTTAGGGTACGTTAAGCTCAATGGAGTATTTCGTGTAATTTCTTGAGGCTTAAATACCGCATTACGGATATCAGTCGGATAAAAACCAGCACTAAAATCTTTGTCTTTTTCAGACCAAAAGTTATTGATTGAATAGTGTTCTGTTAACGACAACACACCTGAATTTTCATCATTTTTCACGGATAATTCAGATGTTGCTTTCAGTTCAGGATATTGTTTTTGATAAAAAACTTCATAATCTCTCGCTAATTTTGCAAGACCTTTTTCTTCAATTTGATTTCTTTTGGTTAGCGCTTCATCACCTAAATAACTGCTAATCACGGTAAACTCTACCGCTTCCGTTGTAGTAGCAGGAATTGAATACTGTTCATTAACTTGTAGGTAAGAATTGACGGAAGCTTGCTTCATTGACGTTAATCCAGCTTGATCAGAAGCCAGTATCAGCGCATAACCATAGTCAGGTTGATAAAGTGTGTCTAACTGCCCTTCCTGCCGTCTTATCGTTGGATCTAACCAATATCTTTGGTCGTCATGCTCTAGTGTTACCAACACGTGATCAAACAGGTTTTGTGCAGGTGGTTTTTCGTTAAGTAAAAAGGTTTCTTCCGTATCTACCAGAGCAGGATGCGCGTTGATGCCAAGTCCCTTAAGAATTGAAATGAATAGAATCGCTTTGTCTTTGCAATCACCATAGCGTAACGCCAAGGTTTCGCTTGCAGGTGTTGGCAAATGAGAGTTGATACCATTTTGCAAAGCAACATAGCGTATTTCATTTTGTACGTACTTTAGTGCAGCAGAAATTTGCTCGCTTTGTGTGGCATAACTTGATTGTATCTCGTTGGCAATGGCTTGAACTTCTGGTGCGATATCATCGACATGATACAGCGGTCGCGCCCAATCAACCACCTGCTTCCAGCTTGATAATTCCGTAAAATAAACAGTGTTATATGGCGAGTACCAGTTAGGTGTTTCGTTAGGGATCCTGATGGTATCAGGGTTATTTACGTATAAACTGTACTCCTGAAATTGCCCAAGCGTGGTTTGCTTTACCTCGGGTGTAAAGTTACGCCCGCTCACATGTAATGGATTTTCTTTACCCCATAAAATTCTGACGTACTGCTCAGCAACAGGCACAGACCAGTTTAAAGTACGCGCATAGGAAAAAATACCTTTGTAAATTGGATTAACGCCCACCCTGGAGTAGCTGTAATCAACAATATCGCCTTCGCGTAAATCGTCAATCAACACGTTCATGGTCAAATTACCGTGATAGATTTGCGCGTTTAACTCATTTTCGTTGTTTAATAGCGTAATTTTCGCAGTGTTGAGCTTATCTATTTTCTGTCCATCGCGTATCAAATACAAGGAATTCAACCAGACTTGTTGATAACTCGGATCAAACGACATATTTAGCTGCGAATTATAGTCAACACCTGTTTGGTTGGTAACTTCCTCAACGTAGCGCGAGTATATTGCCCGCTCGCCTGCTGGATTCACTTTGAATTGCAAGTCGATTAGGTGATAGAACACGCCATTACTTATCTCATCAACTGGGATATCTTTTGACAGCGCAGGCTGACGCATTTCAACCCATTCTGGCACTGCCTGAATGAACTGTTTATTATCGGCTGCTTGCACTAAAACCGTAGCGACTAAAGTAAAAAATAAAACCGTAAATCGAAGAAAGTTTTCACGAAAGAATTGAACTAAATGCAATGCTAAATCCTTTTATTATTCTGAGGTTGTTGCTCGAAGTGGTGTTGGCGAATCAACAGCATGTGTAAACAAAGCGACATCATAACATGACAGTTAAGCGATCAACAATTTAGCGCCATTTTCTAGTTTAGGATTTTCTGGCACGAAGGAATTAGTTAAACGCTATACTTTCTTTAAAGTAATTAATTGGAATCATCACTTAATTCATTATGCGTAAGCCATCTATCGTGTTTTTATTTACATTATGCGTATTTTCTTGGACGCAGAAAGCTGAACCAGCAACAGTCGTCCAGCTTGGAACAAAAGTAGAGTGGGAGCCTTATCATGTGAATACAAAGGATGGTGCAGACGGCATCGCTGTACGTTCGGTAGCGTGTATTCTTGCTAGAATCAATCAACCATTTCAAATTAATAAGATGCCTTGGGCCAGAGTGCAAATAGCGACACAGCACGGACAGCTCGATGGCTTTTTCGCGGCTTCTCAAAACAGTCAACGCGACAACTATGCAACGTTGTCAGATCTATTTATTCCCCAGCAACGTGTTTTCTACTTCAATAAACGCATGCTTAAACACACCGCTGAATCCTATGATATTGATTTCATTAAGAGACATGTAAAAGTGAGTGCTCGTGACGGCTCAAATGCCTTGCATTCACTTGTTAGTGCAAACTTCAAGATTGAAGCACACCCTAAAACACAACACCAACTGCTGAGTATGTTAGATTCAGGCAGAATTGAAGCAGTACTTGAAAACGCGCTGGTATTTGAAAGATTGGTAGAAGAAAACGGTAAGAATATTGCTGACTATTTGCAGGTAACATATCAAACAAAAAACATGGGTGTATATTGGAGCCATAAATTTTTGGCGAATAATCCTGACTTTCTCGCTCGCTTTAATAGCAACATAGTGCCATGTACGGGCGAAAAGCTTGAATAACAGAGTTGAAATTCAGTCTACATAGTCAATTGGGCATGTTTATGTCAATACGCGAAAAACTTCCCAACGTTGCGTACCAGACACTACATGAGGCTCCAAATTCAAGCTCCATTCTTTGTGCGCTCCAACTTCCGCTAACTTATCCCACGCAGCATTGAGCTCAGCTAAACTTTCAACAGAAACTTCCGATACAATCGTTGATTCTAATGCACCAATAGAACCCGTAAGGATCCTGTATTTACCATCGGTCCAACCTATTTGGCTGCCGATATCTCGATACCAGTTCTTCAACGACTCTACCACTGCCGGCTTATGCCCGAATTTGGCATCAATAGTCCATCGTGCAATTAACATAATACATACCTAACATTTCAACTATGAGAGTGAGTAAAGTATTAACGAAAACTTGGAAAATGCTAATGATGCAATATCAGCAACAATATTAAAATCTTGAGCTTTTTGTATCCAGTAAAAAGCAAAAACGTTGAAGTGACTAACCAGCAAATTATTTAGCTTACAAAAAACGCACCTTGCGGTGCGCTTCTAAATAACCATATTGATTGAAACCAAGCTACTTACGGTACTCTACTTCAACGTCGTATTCGTCTTCGTCCCAATCGTCATCCCAGTCATCGTCATCATAATCATCAACAGCATCTTGATGGTAAGTGTCCCATTTAAACTCTACCGCTTTGTCTTCTGGTGCTTCTTCTTCAATATCGCCCGGTATAGTGTCGATAAAGTTCATCAGGTCATGACAAAGCTTTTCTGTGCCCATTTTGTTGAATGCTGAAATAGTATGAACTTTACCTTGCCAATTAAGTTCTGACAGAATTCTTTCTTTCAATTCTTCAGCTTCTTCTTCAAGCAACAAATCCAGCTTATTTAGCACTAACCAGCGAGGCTTATCAGCCAGTTTTTCAGAATGCGTTTCAAGTTCATTGATAATGGTTCGCGCACTTTCTACCGGATCAGAACCATCTGGCGGCATTACATCAACAATATGTAGTAATACACGACAGCGCTCTAAATGCTTAAGGAATTGTGTACCAAGGCCAGCACCATCTGCCGCACCTTCGATAAGTCCGGGAATATCAGCAATTACAAAGCTCCGTTGTGAATCTAAACGCACAACACCAAGGTTTGGTACAAGCGTGGTAAATGGATAATCAGCGACTTTAGGCTTAGCAGCAGACACACTGCGAATGAGGGTTGATTTTCCTGCGTTCGGTAAACCCAGTAAACCAACGTCTGCTAACAACAATAGCTCTAATTTAAGATTGCGTATTTCACCTGGCGTGCCATCTGTTTTTTGGCGAGGTGCGCGGTTCGTACTGCTCTTGAATCGTGTGTTACCTAATCCATGCCAGCCGCCTTTCGCCACCATGAGCTTTTGCTTATGCTTAGTCAAGTCACCAAGTTGCTCTTCTGTATCTACGTCGATTGCACGAGTACCAACAGGCACTTTCAAGTACAAATCGTCAGAGCTTTTGCCAGTACAGTTTCGGCTTTTGCCGTTCTCACCGCGTTTAGCACGATGAAAGCGTTCAAATCGATAGTCGATAAGAGTATTCAAGTTTTCATCAGCAATTAGGTAAACATCACCACCATCACCGCCGTCGCCACCATCAGGGCCACCAAACTCAACGTACTTTTCACGGCGAAAGCTTACACAGCCATTACCACCGTCTCCAGCTTCTACTCTTATTTCAGCTTCATCTACAAATTTCATCGTGTTTTTTTAACACTCCAGGTAATCGTCGATCTTAATCTTAATGAGGATCATTATACGCAATTATTATCACTTAAGCCTGACACGATCATTTCACCGCTTCGGCTTGTTCATTATAGCAAGTAGTATAAAACGCGATATGGGGACAAATTATCAAAAAAAAACCCTGCATTCAAAGCAGGGTTTTTTATTTCGTATTAAGTACTGTTTATTCAGCAACAATACTTACATATTTGCGGTTTTTAGGACCTTTAACTTCAAACTGAACCTTGCCGTCAGTTAAAGCGAACAACGTGTGGTCTTTACCGATACCCATGTTGTCACCAGCGTGGAACTTAGTACCACGTTGACGAACGATGATGTTACCAGCTAAAACTGATTGACCACCGAAACGCTTAACACCTAAGCGTTTACTTTCTGAATCACGACCGTTCTTGGTACTACCTGCTGCCTTCTTATGTGCCATTTTATAATGCTCCTAAAATTAGCCGTTAATACCAGTAATTTTCACTTCAGTGAACCATTGGCGATGACCCATCTGCTTACGTGAATGCTTACGACGTTTGAACTTAACAATCTTAACTTTGTCACCACGACCTTGAGTAACAACTTCAGCTGTTACTTTACCGCCGTTGATGTATGGCGCACCAACGTTAATGTCATCGCCGTTAGCGATCATTAATACGTTGTCGAACTCAACAGTTGCACCAACTTCAAGCTCTAACTTTTCTAGGCGAACCGTTTGACCTTCAGTCACACGGTGCTGTTTACCGCCACTTTGGAATACCGCGTACATAGCTACTCCGTACTGCGTCACTCATTACTTTGACGCTTAAATTTAAAAATATAGGGCGCGAATTCTACTTGAAGATGCAACTATAGGCAAGCCTAATTCTAACTAAATAGTAATTTTTTTGTGCAATTTTATATTAGTCCCTTTTAGCTCTATATAATCTGGCAATTTCGTGTAAAATTTGCCTCAATTTTTTGTCATCATCCCCTTTAAAGCTGAATTAAGTGTCGAAGCAAATGTCGAATAACAATACCCAAGCCTCAATGAACATCCAAGACATCCAAGCGTTGGCTGCCCAAGACATGGCGGCAGTGAATGAGCTTATTTATGCACAATTGCAATCAGATGTCGCACTCATCAACCAATTGGGTATCTATATTGTTAACAGCGGAGGCAAACGCATTCGTCCCCTATTAAGCGTCTTAGCGGCGAACGCTCTCAATTACGATGGCAAACATCATATTGATATTGCAGCAATTATCGAATTTATTCACACAGCAACATTGTTACATGACGATGTGGTTGATGAGTCTACAATGCGTCGTGGCAAAGAAACTGCAAACGCGTTGTTTGGTAATAGTGCCAGCGTACTTGTTGGCGACTATTTGTATACTCGAGCTTTTCAGATGATGACAGGCCTAGATCGCATGAAGATCATGGATATTTTGTCCGACGCCACCAATAAGGTCGCAGAAGGTGAAGTTTTACAATTAATGAATTGTAATGATCCAGATACCACAGAAGAAAGCTATATGCAGGTGATCTACTGTAAAACCGCTAAGCTGTTTGAAGCGGCTACACGTTTGGCGGCTGTAGTAGCTAATCAATCAGAAGAAGTAGAACACGCAATGCAGCAGTATGGAATGCATCTCGGCACAGCTTTCCAACTGGTTGACGACATCATGGATTATACTGCTGATGCAAAAGAAATGGGCAAAAACGTGGGTGACGACCTCGCTGAAGGCAAGCCAACTTTGCCATTGATTTACGCGATGAAACAAGGCAGTGAGCGTCAAGCACAATTGATAAGAGATGCCATTGAACACTGTAATGGTATGGATAATCTTGAAGAAATTTTATCTGCAATGGACGAAACAGGCTCACTCGCTTATACCCAAGAGATCGCCGAGCAAGAAGCAAATAAAGCAATTGCAGCCCTATCAGTGTTGGTGGAGTCACCATACAAGCAAGCGCTAGTATCGCTGGCACACATTGCAGCGAATCGCTCTAATTAATCCACTTTTACATACAACGCGCTATCGCTTTAGCGCGTTGTATGTGGCAAATAACGACGCCAAACTTGTTTAAGTTTCCCCTGCTTTTCTAACTTGTCTATGGTTGATTCAACCAGTGAAATGACACACTCTGGCGTGTTTAAATGAAAAACATAATTTGTAAAAGACGTATCATTTAATATTTGTAATGTTCGCGTCGCGCCACCGGTAATCGCCAGCTTTTGGTATTGAAAACTCGCAACATCTTCGGCATAGGCAATAGCGTCCACTCGTCCATGCACCAGCATTCTCAACATGCTAAAGGCAGAAGTCGTTTCTACCTGCTTAGCGCGAATTTCATTTTCGTCCAACATCTGCTGGCCAATATCATCACGCACAACGGCAATGTGAAGTTGATCTATTGGTAACGAAACCAAATCATCAAAACGTTCTTCAAGTACAATTATCGACACTTTAGTGATCACTGGTAAAGGTACTAATTTGAACTTATGTAACCGCTCCGGTGTGTTAACCATGGAAAAAGCGGCATAACTGTCATCTAATTCAAGCGTTCGATACAACCTCGCCCAAGGTACAATTGCAATATCACGTAATTCAAATGGTATTGCAAGTTCGTGATATATCATGACTAAGGTATCAGTAAATATACCTGTGATGTTCCCTTCGTGGTCAACATAATTATATGGAGGGTAGTCTTCCGCAAGCCATTGATATTGCCTTAGATAAGCTTTGGCTTCGCTAATGGAGCAATCATTAGCAATACTCGAATTAGCAATGTTCGAATTGGCAATAGCATTTCCAAATGCCAAACAAAATAAGCCAATAAAACCAATTAGTCGCATGAATCCCTCAAAAATTCCCCGAACACCTAAAGTGTAACCTAGTCTCGGTAACACAGTTAGTTTTTTACGGTTGTTAAAGTTACTAACTAATTGTTAGGACAAAACAACCGTGCATGAATTAAACGCACTACTACTTCAAAAACAAAAAAGCACTGACTTCAGTAGTCAGTGCTTTTTATTTAGTTCTAATGTCGCTATTTGTATTAACTATTAAGCTTGCTTTTTATTTCTGCGAGAAGCTAAGCCCATCACGCCAAGCGCCAAAATTGCCATTGTTGAAGGTTCAGGAATGTCAGCCACTGTGCGTTTGAATACATAGTTTACGTTAGTATTGTTGTGATCCATGATATAAGCAGACCAATCGCCCTGTCCTTGACCTTCCCAGTTATAAAGTCCATCGCCATTGATGTCGACAACAATATCTTCTGCGAATACGTGATTTGTTTGACCCCAGCCATCATAGTTAGCCATGTGATTAACAAAACCCGTGTCTAAAGTACTTAGCGCATATGCCATATTGTCAGCTAGGGCACCAAAAACTTCTTCAGCAGCATCTAAGCCGTTGAACATTTCAACAGTTGAGCTCCATGAAGGCCCATCATTTACTTGAAACGAACCAACATACTCCCATGAAATGCCGTCACCATCTAAATATTCGTCACCTACAATTAACCCTGCATTAGCCAAACCACTAACAGCCAAAGTAAAACTAGCGATTAAGCCTTTTAAAAATTTGTTTTTCATTTGAGTTTTCCTTTTAAGTCCCTTTCCTTTGGAGTTGGAAGGTGTTTATCAATATTATGTTCACTTAGCACTCATAAGCAAACATCACACCAACACAAGAAAACACATACAAAACAACCACTTCCAAAACGCAATATAGACTCACTGTAAATAAACCTGACACTAGCTGAACTGCTAAGAATTTATTATTGAGCCTATGCAGCAATGCAAATTACGAAGAATTGAAAATATCTACTGGTATTACATTAATTAGAGATAAATCGTAGTTTTGATAAATTTAAAAACAAAAAAGCCACTATCCTAAGACAGCGGCTCCATAATACAAGCTATGTACCGTTCAATAGACGGCATTCATAGCAATGACTTTAATTAGCCGTTAATAAAATCAACACCTTCTTGGATGTCTTTTTTCAACGTCTCTAACATGTCATTTTTCGCTTTTTCTTCAAACGCGCTTAACTCGCCGTATGACAAGATTTCTTCAACACCATTTTTACCTAGGCGTACTGGGTGTGCGAAGTATTCAGCGTCGCCGTTTTCAACAGCCAAGTAAGCGTAATCTACAACACTTTCACCTTGAAGACCTTTCACTAAAGACATACAGAAACGTGCAGCTGCAGCGCCCATAGATAATGTTGCTGAACCACCGCCCGCTTTAGCGTTAACTACTTCAGTACCCGCGTTTTGGATACGTGTTGTTAATGCTGCAACATCTTCATCAGAGAAGTTTGCGCCTTCAACTTGAGAAAGTAATGGCAAAATAGTCGTGCCTGAGTGGCCACCGATTACAGGAACCTTAACGTCAGCAACGTTGAAACCTTGGTTTTCAGCAACGAAAGTTTCAGCACGGATTACGTCAAGTGTTGTTACACCGAATACACGGTTTGCTTCGTAAGTACCCGCCTTTTTGAATACTTCAGCAACAATTGGAACTGTGCCGTTAACTGGGTTAGTAATTACACCAACAAGCGCTTTAGGACAGTTTGCAACGATGCCTTCGGCTAACGTTTTAACAATACCAGCATTTACGTTGAATAAGTCTGCACGGTCCATTCCTGGCTTACGTGGCATACCAGCTGGGATGATAACGATATCAGCACCTGACAATGCAGACGCTAAGTCATCAGCACCAAAGCCTTCTACTTTAACCGCTGTAGGGATGTGTGATAAATCTACTGCAACACCTGGAACAACTGGTGCAACGTCATATAACGCTAGCTCTGAACCAGCTGGAAGGTTGTTTTTTAATAGTAATGATAACGCTTGACCGATACCACCAGCAGCGCCTAAAACAGCAACTTTCATTGGATGTCTCCGAAATTTGAGTAATTACTTGAATTGTGGGTTGCCAAAAGATATAGCATCGGCAACCAAAAAACAATGGTTATTCCTAATGTCATGACATACAGAATAGCGTAAAATTTGTTTTGTGGAATAATAGTTAGGTATGATAGTGCACAAACTTAAACGAAATACCTCAATGGCACCTAAAACGAAGCGGTAGAAAATGACTGGACAACAAAAACAAGAAGCGTTGATTCAAGCGTTTAAAGACTTATTAAAACAAGAGCAATTTGGCTCGCAAGGTGAAATCGTTGACGCTTTAAAAGCGCAGGGGTTTGACAACATTAGTCAATCGAAAGTGTCTCGCATGCTCAGTAAATTCGGTGCAGTACGTACGCGAAATGCACGACAGGAGATGGTATATTGTTTGCCAGCTGAGCTTGGTGTACCCACAGCAAAAAGCCCACTAAAACAACTCGTATTAGATATCGAGCATAACGAAGTGATGATCATCATTCGCACTAGCCCTGGCGCAGCGCAACTTATCGCACGTTTGCTGGATAGTTTAAGTAAGAGTGACGGTGTTTTAGGCACTATTGCAGGAGACGATACCATCTTCATCGCGCCGACAAATGTAAACGAAATTAAACAAACGATTGGAAAACTGGAAGAACTTTTTTCTAAGAATCTCGCATAAATTGCGATTTATTAAGAGCGACGATTTATCTAACTACAACGTCGCTCATTTATTTTACGCTATCTATTCGGCTAATCGGTTCAAGAAGTTAAGGCTTGGCGCAAAAAACGCTGCTCCCGTCTCTGCTTGAGTGTACTTCAGCAAATGATCAAAATTTCCTTCGTCATCTGAGTTAATCATGCTCTTGAGCATCAATTCAAATGGTTCAGGTGAATGACAATACGATACAAAAAACAGCCCCTGCATTTTCATATCACCGTAAGGCATACTTTGCCTCAAGATTTCAATGCTATTGCCTTCTTCATCTTTTAAATTCACGCGCTTTATATGCGACGTAGCTGGCTTGTTTTCGCTGGTATATTCTTCATTATCAATTTTAGTGCGTGCGATAACATCTTCCTGCTCTTTGATTTCTAATGTATTCCAAAGATTGAGATTATGACGATATCGCTGAATATGCAGATAACTTCCGCCGGAAAATTCAGCGTCTTCTTCATTCGTCACTAGAGCAACATCACGTCGATGACGCCCTTTCGGGTTTTCTGTGCCATCTACAAAGCCTGTTAAGTCACGGCCATCAAGATACCTAAACCCTCTCACCTGCTCCGCTAATTCTACGCTGTCGTCAAGTAGTGCAGTCACTTTGCCTGCCACAATGTGGTTTACATCTGCCCTGTCACTGCGAATTTCAATGTATAAATCGTAGTTTACCGACGGAGCAACACGATCATCACATTCTATTTCAGTAAAGGGTTTTAGCGCATTAGGCCTGGCATGGGGATACAACTCATCCCAATAGTTGGCTCCAATCGCAACGACGCCAGTCAAATTGCTTTCTGAGAATCTGTCAGCATATTTATCAAATAACGCAGGCAGACGCGAAAGTGCCTTTTTAACATGGGCGTTTTTATCGTCCATGACATTAAAAAGTAAATAATACCCATGTAAACTAGGCTCTGCGCAAATACCAAATTGTTCGCGTGCCATTTATTCCCCACATTATTGCTCTTGTAATAACCTAATTTTACACAAATTTCTGCTATTAGCAGCAGTTGATGACGTAAAAATGAAAAAAGCCCATCTTTATCAAAAGATGGGCCTAGAAAACTAGCCAAATTAAGAGCTATTTAGCCGCGTGTAAACTCAGGATACGCCTCTAAACCACAATCAGCTTTATCTACTCCTTCGTATTCTTCTTCGTCGCTCACTCGAATACCCATCGTGATTTTAAGCACGTACCAAACAACAAAGCTTGTAATGAATACCCATGTAAAAATTGTTGCCGCACCAATTAGTTGACCGCTAAAACTAGCACCTTCATTAGTAACAGGTACCAACAGTAAGCCAAATAATCCCACTACACCATGCACAGAAATTGCACCTACAGGATCATCAATCTTGATTTTATCTAGTGCAACAATCGAAAGAACCACAATTAAACCAGCAATCGCACCAAAAAGCGTCGCTTGTAGTGCCGTTGGTGTTGAAGGCTCGGCGGTAATCGCAACTAACCCAGCTAATGCACCATTTAACGCCATTGTTAAATCAGCTTTTTTGAATAATATTTTCGCAAGAGCAAGAGCTGCAACTGCACCACCAGCAGCCGCAGCATTAGTATTGAGGAACACCATAGCAACAGAGTGTGAATTTCCAATATCACCAAGTTTCAACACAGAGCCACCATTGAACCCAAACCAGCCCATCCATAATATAAATGTACCAAGCGTTGCCAATGGTAAGTTCGCACCAGGGATAGCGTTTACACGACCATCAGCTCCGTACTTCCCTTTACGAGCGCCAAGTAATAACACGCCGGCTAATGCTGCTGCAGCGCCCGCCATATGAACAATGCCTGAACCAGCAAAGTCAGAAAATCCTAAATCGCCTAACGTAAACAGGCCAAATACTGAGTTACCGCCCCAAGTCCAGCTTCCTTCCATCGGATAGATAAAGGCAGTTAGCACCACAGTAAAAGCTAAGAACGCCCATAATTTCATACGCTCTGCAACCGCACCAGAAACGATAGACATTGCCGTCGCTACAAACACAACCTGAAAGAAGAAATCAGATGCTTTTGAATAGATAGCGCCGCCCGTAAATCCGTCTTCACGCTCACTAAACTCTTTCAGCACTGCCTCTGCATCAACAGCCTCAATGCCAGATAGGAAAAAGCCACCGCCATACATGATTTCATAGCCACAAGCTAAATACATGATGCAAGAAATTGAATAAAGCGCGACGTTTTTAGTTAAGATCTCTGTGGTATTTTTAGCGCGAACTAAGCCAGCTTCCAACATAGAAAACCCAGCGGCCATCCACATTACCAATGCCCCACACACTAAGAAATAAAATGTATCTAGCGCATACTGCAAGTGAAAAATTTGTTGTTCCATAATTGCCTCCTAGATAGCTTCTGCGTCGTTTTCGCCCGTACGAATACGCACGGCATGTTCAAGGTTGTATACGAATATTTTCCCGTCACCAATTTTTCCGGTGTATGCAGACTTAGTGATCGTTTCAACCAAGCGTTCAACGACATCGTCATTTACGGCAATTTCTAATTTTACCTTTGGTAAAAAATCCACTTGATATTCGGCACCACGATATAACTCGGTGTGCCCTTTCTGACGCCCAAACCCCTTTACTTCACTGACCGTTAACCCTTCGATGCCAATTTCTGAAATTGCTTCTCTGACATCATCAAGCTTAAACGGTTTAATAATTGCGCTGATTAGTTTCATTATTTACCCCTATTATCGTTTTCCCTAACTATTCAAAGCGCATGCCAAAGAGAAATCATAAGTTTAAACAGTAAGTTAAATGAATTTTAGTGAGAGTCCGAAATCAATTTGCACAGACTTGGTGCATAAATAACTAGCGATGTTTATCTTTAGTGCAAATAGTCTAAACGTAATTACAGATAGGCTTTTCCGTTGATATTGGCTAAATTAGCTTTATTAAAAATCCGCATGAGTTAGCATTGGCAAAACATATGACGACCAAAGACAACTTCATCTATTTGACAATTGCATTGTCTACATTGCTATTAGGCATGGCACTCGCTCAACAATTTTTCGCACCATCAGCACAGCGATTAATGCAATCTGCTACCGTGGTAACCCTGCTCGCAGTTGTATGGGGAGCACAAGAAGAAAATTTCGTATTGCGTAAGGCGTTGGTTTTCCCACTCGCAATAATCATTAGTGCCTTAGGAGGATACTGGCTAGACAACGCCAACCTTGAATATGCGCATTTAGTGTTAATGCTGATCTTTTTCATCCTTACGGGATATCAAACAGCCAAACAAGTTTTGTTCACAGGACGAATCACCCACAACAAGATTTTAGGTGCGATTTGCCTATACATGCTGCTTGGCTTAATTTGGGCGCTGTGTTATACACTGTTAGAGCTTTCAATTCCTAATGCATTTCGTGGATTGACAGCTAACCCTGCTTGGTATGAGCTCTTGCCAACATTCGTGTATTTTTCTTTTGTCACATTAACTACCTTGGGCTTTGGCGATATTACGCCTAATATCCCGCTTGGCCAGTTTTTAGTCTATATGCAAGCAGTGGTAGGTCAGTTATATTTGGCTATTTTAGTTGCTAGCTTGGTGGGTTCGAGGTTATCAGCTATGCAAGAAGCTAAAAATCATCCTCCTGAGCAGTTAGACGAATAACGCGATTGCCTGTGAGACACAATCGCGTTCATATGATGCTAACTTTACCAATTTAATAAATGACAACCGCACTCGGTTTGAGCACAGCGAGAATTCCTAATCGTTCCATATCGCAAAACTCAGTTGCCGCTTTTAACATCTGCTTTTCAACATTAAGGGCTGTCATCGCCTCTTCAGCAATCAACTCTGATGGTTGCAAGTGCTTGTGAGAGTGCTCCAACATCATGGCGCGTTTTGCCACATACAACAATTGCGTTTCCACTGTGGCATGCTCAAAGTCTTCTTCATTTTGAAAGCGAATGGGTTCTACCAAGCTATAAGGCAATTGCCATAGCTTTAACAGTTCTCCAGTGCAGTCTGCATAAGTAAAATCTAACAATTGTTTTTGACGCTGCCAAGGCATTTGCTCATCAGACATTTCATTCAATTTATTAAACTCTTCTGGCGAAAATTGCTGAATGATAAGTTCACCAATATTGTGCAGCAAACCAAGAATAAACAATCGTTCAGCATTAGGAATGCGAAGTTTTGTACCTAAAAATTTAACCATTAGTGCACAATCTACACTTTGCTCCCAAAACTCTTCCAAATATGCAGGATCGGCATCAAGCGATTTAAAAGCCTGCGTACTAAAGTAGGCAATTACCAGATTGTAAACTTCAGTGATTCCCAACACCAATACCGCTTTAGAAATCGTATCAATCTTTCCTGGATAATTAAAAAACGAACTGTTCGCGAGTTTTAGTATGGTCGCAGAAAGCGCAGGATCTAATAAGATCACGTCTGCTATATCATCAATTGTCGATGCTTCATCATCAATCAGTTCCTTGATTCGGATAAATGAATCTGACAGAACAAATATCTCACTCGCTTTTTCAGCGTAATCTAGAGCATCCATAGTTAATTCCGAATAAAAACACAACAAGTTAAGTATAAGATTTACTTAGATATAACGATAAATTCACACAATTGCAAATCCGATACAGGTACTTTCTTAATTATAGCGAGAATTTTGAATACCCTTTGAATTATTTGAAATTCAAAGGGTATGGTTTAGTGCCTAAGGAAGTTATAGACCATACTTATTCAGCATCGAAAGTGGCACTGATTTGATAGGAAGTGAATTTTCGAATGTTAATAACACCAGTATCAAACATCAGATACTGCCCCTTGATCCCTATGAGTGTCCCCGAAACCTGTGGCGTTTTATCGAAGTTAAACGAACTTATTTTTTCTGGGAAACTTAGCACAGGATAGCGAATATTCACGATGTCGCCGTCAAGCTGCTCAATGTCATTCGCAGGATTTGACATAATTACTTGACTTAACGCCTCGTTGATTTGCGGAATCAAATCTGCTGCGTAGGCTTTCAGATCGATATCGTCATTGTTTCCTTTCAACATCGCTCGCCAATTAGTTTTGTCGGCAATGTGTGACGCAAGGGCAACTTCTATCAACCCTGATTGCAAACGCGTATTGACCTTAAAAATGGGAAGTGCCTGAGTTGCCCCCTGATCAATCCAACGCGTTGGCACTTGCGTATGACGCGTTATACCGACTTTAATGCCAGAGGTATTTGATAAGTAAACAAAGTGAGGGATCATACAGTTTTGTTCGCCCCATTCTGGTTCTCGACAAGTACCTTTAGCGTAATGACAAGTCTCTGGCTTCATTATACACATGTCACACTGCGCTAGCTTTTGCATACAAGGGAAACAATACCCTTGCGAATAACTTTTCTTGGTTTTTCGGTGACAATGCAAACAGTTAATTTCGCCATGAAAATCTAGTGTTAGAGATTTACCGATGAGTGGATTAAGGTCAACTCGCTGTTCGCCAATCGGCAGTGAATATTGCACTTGGTTTTGATCGTCGAGAGTACCGATCATTTTTTTTAACGCACCTTTTTCGGTGGTAACTATAGCCATGGACTTTCTCTTTTTAGGTTATTCTTAGTGTGCATCTTTTTTTGGATTTTTTATTAGACACAAATTGCTCGGGCATAATTTACCAGAATTTATGCCTTAAGTTCATTATACTGTGAGCGAATTACTTACGAGGTTTTCCCACATATGTCATCAAATTGGTTCGTTTACATGCTGCGCTGTTCAGATAATAGTCTCTACACAGGTGTTACAACCAATATCGAGCGCAGAATCACTGAACACAATGAATGTAACAAACGCGGGGCAAAATATACACGTGTGCGCCGACCAGTAAAATTGGCATATAGCTTAGCTTGTGAATCCCGATCCAAAGCAAGCCAACAAGAATACCAACTTAAGCAGCTTACCAAACAACAAAAAGAAAAATTAGTAAGTGATTACTTAGCGCAATTCACTATAAAAATAAACACAGCCGTTAGCTGAATAGTCGACAAATACTGGTCTGCTGAGTCAAAAAACAAACACTTTATGTATGATTTATTACAATACTCCTGATAAAATGCCGCGATTTTATTTAGCACATGTGTAGTACGATTCATGTTTTTAGAAAGTTTTTGCCAGCAAGCAAATGGCACAATCAGTTTTACTCGAGAGCAAGCAAGTAAATTTGCAAAAGAAGTCGCAGACGACTTTAACCCGTTGCACGATATAGATGCCAAAAGATTTTGCGTACCTGGTGACCTATTATTTTCTCTGGTATTAGAAAAGTCAGGTCTGTCTCAAGATATGTCATTTACTTTTTCTGGTATGGTGACTGACGGTATTGAACTTATATTTCCAGGCGAAATTAACGAATCCGCTGTTGTTAGTGATGAAAAAGGCAAGGAATATATGCGTGTGGCTGCTTCTGGAGAGTTATCACGTAATGCGGCAACGATTGAGGCATTAACAAAGGCATATGTATCATTTTCAGGTCACACCTTCCCGCATATTCTGGTAAAATTAATGGCCGATAATAACGTCATGATAAACCCAGCGCGCCCAATGATCATGTATGAAAGCATGTCTATTCACCTCGAAGACGTAGCGTTTGACGAAATCTCGCTTTCTTTGGCTGAATCTAAGTTGGTTCTTGACGGCAAACGCGGAACAGCAGATCTTATTTTTGACCTTATCTCTAATGGTAAGAAGATCGGGTCTGGTAAAAAGCATATGCTATTAAGTGGCCTACGCGAATACGATCAAGCAGTAATTGACGAGATTGTTGAAGGTTACTCTAAAACCAAAGCCGATTACTTTGCAGCATTAAGCTAAAGCAGAATTGTTTATCACATAAATGGCGTCTTTGGACGCCATTTTTTTATCTAATAGTTATTATCGATGCTTTCTGTTTAGCAACCAATGGTCTAACTGCTGCGCGCTACGTCTCATCATGCGCTGACAACTTCTTAACCAAGTTTTCGCTTTAGGGTTGTCAATGCTCAAAATAGCCAAGCCCAGAGGTAAAAATAGAATAGCAGGCCCAGGTAGTAGAATGAAAATCGCTCCAACTACCACAAGCAGCCAACCCAGTGAAAATCGAACGAACTTGGGTAACTTATACATGAATTGTCTCCTCGTAAATTTGTTTATCAAACTTTAAGTGCTTATAAGCAACATGTACGCCAAACAAATAACATCGAAATTTCAACAACCTACAAACATACATTGCATTCAGACTTTATCATTAATGGTTAATTTGGCCAATAAATACGTAAAGTCACAATTGCACAATCTGTTCAATTGAATGGACTTTTAGTTATGTTCAACCAAGAACTGCTGTTGTGACTGACGTTCATGCTCAATACAAAAAGCAAATACTTGCGTGTTTTTAGGCCTGATGCACTTCTTTGGGCGTTGATAAAAATCAAGCCAAGCTTGCTGCAGCCGCATTGGGATGACACTTTTTACAGATACTTGTTTGGCTAATATAAAATGCTTGTTGGATTTATCGCTTTGTACAACGTGTTGAGAAGTAGGCGTTGTCAGCTTCAATTTAGCGGCACGCAACTTGGCTTTCTTGTGACGATCATTTTTGTGCTTTTTGCGCTTCTTTTTCGTTTGAGGGTTAAATTTTCCTTGCTCACATCGCTGCCACGATTTAAATAGAGAGAGTTCATTGGCGAGCTTTCGATTACGTGATTCACCGCGGCCTTGGTGTATTAAAATCTTCTGTTGGCTTTGATACTGTCGCTTTAATCCCTCGCATACCTTTTTTCCAGCCAGTGCTTGTGCACTAACTAATACTCCAAGAAAAAACGCAACGACTGCGATAACAATTTTCCGTTTAATTAAATTCATTATGACATCCTGTCAAAATCGCTTAAATAAATTGTTGTGCCAATTGGCATGAAAATACGAGTCTAGTGTAAACCACTGGAATCTCAATTCATCTGTTAAGCCATTTCGTCATAAGTAATTCTTTTTGAATCCTTCAACAATTGAATAGGCGGCTATACTTCGATGTTTAGTGCGCTTTGTAACAGCCATGGATAAGGAAAGCCCATAACACTTTGATTTTAAATACCTTCAGTACAACTGTTAATATTTCACAAGGATGCGAATATGACGATAAACATCTTACTTTTGATACTGCTATTAGGCGATAAGCCAATTAGTCACCAAGCGGGCTCACCAATAGCTCCACCACAAATTCAGCTTGCCACTACACCGCGTGAAATACACCATATTGAACATTATTGGGTCAGTGAAAAACTTGATGGTATGCGTGCTTATTGGGACGGGAACGCGTTATACACTCGCCAAGGCAATCCAATCGTAGTTCCAGACTGGTTCGTTAAAAATTGGCCGAAAACACCACTGGATGGCGAGTTGTGGAGCCAACGTAACCACTTCGAGCGTATTATTTCATGTGTACGGCGTAAATTGGTTGAGCCGTTATGCTGGCAGCAATTGGCCTTCTATGTTTTTGATATACCAGCCAGTGATGCAATTTTTAGCCAACGTGTGGAACACATGAAGCGCATAGTCGCACATTCACTGAATCCACACCTAAAAATGGTCGAACAATTTAAAGTAACCAACAATGACTCTCTATACTCGTTATTGGATTTTGTTGTGTCACACGGAGGTGAAGGCTTGATGCTGCACCATGAGCAAGCACGATACCAAGTCGGTCGCAGCCAACACTTGCTCAAGTTAAAACCGTATCAGGATGCAGAAGCCGTAGTTGTTGAACACATCGAAGGAAAAGGCAAGTTCACTGGCTTATTAGGCGCTATGTTGGTGCGAACCCCAGAAGGAATTGAGTTTAAGATAGGTTCGGGCTTTAGCAACCAACAACGAAAGCAGCCACCACCTATTGGCGCAATCATCACCTATAAATTTGTTGGTAAAACAGCGCGAGGTGTGCCAAGATTTGCTAGTTTTCTACGAATCAGGCGGTAATAAGCTTAGCCGGTATTAACTTTAGGCGGTATTAACAATGGAATTTCATTTATGGTTGTCGTTAGTGACTATCTGTATTTTAGGTGCACTTTCACCAGGACCAAGCTTAGCAGTAGTCATTAAAAATACGTTAGCTGGTGGCGCCAAACAAGGCTATGCGAGTGCGATTAGTCACGGTATCGGCGTGGCACTTTATGCCGCCATTACCGCAACGGGTATTGCCGTAATTATTGTGCAATCTCCCATGCTTTTTACTTTCATTCAGTATGCAGGTGCCCTTTTTCTAGTGTACTTAGGGATTAAAGCATTGATGAGCAAAAAACAATCACTGCCTATTAATGATGAAAAGGCTCAAACTGCTTCAGATGGGTCACAGGTAAACGGCTGGAGAGATGGTTTTCTGGTTGCATTCTTGAATCCCAAATTGGCGATATTTTTTCTCGCACTGTTTAGTCAGTTTGTTGATGCTAATGCGACGTCTCAACAAAAAGTTATTATGACGCTAACAGTGGGCACAATTGATGCGCTATGGTACGTGTTTGTGGCGTTTTCATTATCACGAGGACCTATTCTCAACAAACTTAAACGCAATAGCCATATTATCGACAAGATAACGGGTGGATTCCTGATCATGTTGGCCGCAAGAGTGGTAATCAATTAAGCGCGATCACGCCTTCTATCGGTAACTTAAAGTTAAATGGCAGTTTAAAGTTTGCATTTTATTTATAGATAAAATGCAATGCTTTAAGCCCTTTGCCTTGATGTGCTTCTTTGAATACTTCAGGGTTTTCAACTTTGCCTTGAAATACACATTCAGGGCATTCTCTAGCCACTTCTGCTAATAAGAATGCTTCATCCAAATCAGGCGAGTTTAAGCACAACAATACATCGCTGCTTGGCGTAAGTAATTCTGGGATTCGTTTGATAATTTTTTTGTAATCACGCTCTATGTTAACACTGCCCTTTTGAAAAGAAGGCGGATCACAAACGAGGATGTCGTAGGGGCCATGCTTTTTAAGTCGGCTATAAGACTTGAAAATATCCACGCCTTCAAACTTAACCTTGCTAAGATCATGTTCATTAAGCTTATGGTTTTCTCTGCCTTTCGCCAAAGACGATTTACTCATATCGATATTAACGACTTTTTCTGCACCACCTTCGATAGCAGCGACCGAAAATGCACATGTATAAGCAAATAAGTTAAGCACGCGCTTACCATTCGCTCGCTGCATCAACCAGTTCCTACCGTTTTTCATGTCTAAGAACAATCCATGGTTTTGAGCTTTACCAAGCGATATCGCAAACTTCATCTGGTTTTCGCTAACCACCAAATCAGTAATGGTTTCACCCCAGAGTGTTTCAATGGGCGCTTGCTGACGACAGCGGTATTGCACTTGAATTGATTTGCAGTCATTTATTTGAGCACGAATATCCTCAACTAATGACGACAACCAATCTTCTGTAACTTCCTGATAGAGCGTAATGAGCACCACTGGCGCAAACCAATCTATATTAACATGTGATAGATCTTCGTAAGCATGGCCACGTCCGTGAAATAATCGCTGGCATTGATTACTGTGATCGTAAAATTGAAATTCAATCATTTTTTTACTTATTGAATAATTACAAGGAACAAAAAACCGCATCTAAGATGCGGTTTTAATATTATGCCTGAAATGATTGCTAACCGCGTGTTTAGAAACCAAATGCACTCAACAAATTCACTGCGAAAAACTTAGTCGCAACGGTATTAATAAAGATAAATAACACGATTACCGGGATGAAAGTACCCAATGAAAAGTTTATGTATTTTTCCATCATTGAGCCTGCATAGTTTGTATTCCCTTCTGAAAGTTCCTTACTAAGTTGGTGCTTCTTCCAACGGTAGCTAACAAACATACAAATCAAGAAGCCATTAAGTGGCAGGATCGTATCATAGAAAATATCGTATACCACGGTAAAGAATGACTGCTTCGCACCAGCATATGTGACAAATTCAGTGAAGAAAGCCACCATACCAAAAGATACTGTAGCAAATACTGTTAACACACCAGCGGTCATAAGTAAGGTGGTTAGTGCTTTCTTACGAGACTGGCACTTCTCATTCACTAAGTATGATACTGGCACCTCAATGATTGACACTAACGATGTAATTGCAGCGAAAAATACTAACGTAAAAAAGAATACAGCTACTGCGCTTGCACCTACATAACCAATTGATGTTTGTAGTGCTAAGAATATCTTAGGTAAGAACGTAAAAATAAGTGAAACCGAGCTGTCACTCAGGGTTGCAGGGTCTACGTCTGGGTTAAAAGAAAATACCGCAGGTAAAATCATTAAACCAGCCGTAAACGCAACGGCTGTATCGGTAATCGCCACTAATTTAGCAGAGCCAACAATGTCAGTTTTGCGATTAATGTATGAACCATAGGTAATCAAAATACCCATGCCCAAAGAAAGTGAGAAGAATGCTTGAGATAATGCACCATTAACGACCGATGGTGTGATTTTACTGATATCAGGGATTATGAAGAATTTAATACCTGCCATTGCATTGTCCAAAGTCAAAACAAAGATAACCATGACAACCAACATGACAAACAAAGTTGGCATCAGCGTTTTAGCAGCTTTTTCAATACCATCTTGTACCCCAGCAACCAAAATAAAATTTACAATCGCGGCAACCACAACCATTGCGCCAAATATGTAATAATTATTGATGATTTCGCCAAATGCTGCGCCTGACGCCAAATAGTCTAGATTCCCCGAAACGGTTAATACGATATATGCGAAGATCCAAACCGTTAGCACCATGTAGAATACAGCAATCATGAAAGGCGTTAACACACCTAAGAAGCCAGCAGCGCCCCACATTTTGCTACCACCGCTCAAGGTCTTATATGCACCCACGGGTTCCTTAGCTGTTTTACGACCTACAGCCATTTCCGCGATCATTACAGGCAAGCAGACTAGTGCAACAAATAATGCATAGATAAGTAAAAAGGCACCACCACCATTTTTGGCAGCATTTACAGGGAAGCCAACCAAGTTACCAATACCAACTGCCGAACCAGCGGCAGCAAGAATAAAACCTAGTTTAGAACTAAAGTGTTCTTGTTGTGCAGTCATATATGTCCTTAATTATAATTTTTCTAGGGCATGAAATGCATGGAAACATACTTCAGCGAAAAGTCGAGAAGCGCCTGTGTATTTTTTTAGTTGACCGATGCTATCAAGCTTTGCGCTTAATGTCTCGCTTTACGTTTACGTAAATTGCAATTTTCTGTATAAAAAACGATGCACTTCGTAGTTAACAACTAAACAAACTAATGCAAAACAGTCAGTTATACATTTGAAGCTTGTTCATAAAAAATTCAACAATTGGTAATTAAACGCCAATTTGAATAGGATAATTAGCTTACCACGCCTTAATTTGGCCGTTTTAATAACCAATCTGAAGTAAAAAAGCACACTAAAATAGCGTGCCAATTTCATTACTTTTGCAGTGTAATCTACAACTACTTTCTGCCGAACAAATTAGCCCCCATAATAGCCAAGATGCTTTCCGCTTCTTTTGCAGCAAACTCTGATGCCTGAACCAAATCTTCATCAGATATACCAAGCGACTGACATAATGACGCGTCGACCGTGTCGTCATAACTAAACTCGTCTGGATGACTATCAACCAGTGCAAGGCGAGAAGCCAAGTAAAGCACTCTAACGTCTTTATTAATTTGGATATCATGCGCTTGATTATAGTGACGGATTGGCAGGATAATTTTCTCTGGAATGCGCCAGATTTTTAGTAGGTCAGCAGATACGTCAGTATAGGTAAATCCAAGCGTTTCCTGTTGCTGCTGCCACGGCAAAACATCTACATTATATTTTTCACATTCAGCTGCAAGCTCAGGAGACACTTTAGCGACGATTATTTCGCCGAAATTTTGTAATAACCCAGCAACAAATAGTCGTTCAATATCTTTAATGCCAGCCTTAATCGCTAAATTCTTAGACGCCAATGCACAAAATACACTCATGCGCCAAAAACGCTTTAAATTAATGGCTTGATTACCAAAATGCTTGAATGCTGATGAAGCCACATCGACAAGCATCATGTTGTAGATTGATTGTGTTCCAATGATGGTGATAGCGCGAGAAATGGTACTAATTTCCCCAGGAAAGCTATAAACCGCACTATTTGCTATCTGCAAGAGGCGCGAGGTCATGGATGGATCAACGCTGATGACATTAGCAAAGTCTTCAATGGTTGATTCATCATTGTCCATCAATGCCCTAACTTTAAAGCATGCGTCTGGTAACGCAAACGAACCATTGGCTTGAATAGCATATTCATGTGCATTCATTTAATACTTCCTTTATTTACCTTGATTGATTTTGATTCTAGATACTCATTAGCCGCATAGCTATCCTTCGATACGTCGTCTCTTACACTCAGGACAAACGACCCCTCCTTTGATACCCCTAAATTCCACTAAGCCTGTACATCGACGCTCCTTTGTTATGTCCCGTTCACCCTGAGCTTGTCGAAGGGCGCGTCATACCGTTCGTCCTGAACATAAAAAAAGCGCATATTATTTAATAATATGCGCTTTTTAGTAATCAGGCTATGTAGAATTTACTGAGCGAATGTTTTACCGAAGAAATCGCCCTGATTCCAGGTAGGTCGTTGCTCTTGATCAGCAATCTCAATGCCTATTCTCATATTTACTTCAGCGAAACTTGCCGCTGCGTCATAGCGAATCGGTAAATCAATTTCGTCACTATGTTGGTGATAATGATTCTTCAAGAAATCCCCAAACATTTTCTCACCATCAATTTCAGGATCTTTCGATTTAAAGCCCGTCATCAAGAATACCGAAGGAATACCAGCCTTAACAAAGCTGTAGTGATCGCTACGTGTAAACAGTGCTTGTTCAGGCATAGGGTCTGGACTCAAGCTGATATCAATTTTCTTGGCAGCCGTTTCAACTATTGTACCTAAGCTTGAATGTGTTGAACCAAATGCAATAACATCAGCAAATGGATACAAAATAAGTGGCATGTCCAAGTTTACATTCGCCACCATTTGCATAGCAGGTACGGTAGGATTATTGGCATAATAGCTGCTGCCTAATAAACCTTTCTCTTCCCCTGTTACTACAACAAATAGCATTGAACGTTTTGGTGCTACAGGCAATGAAGATAATAAGCGAGCAGTTTCTAGTAGAATTGACACGCCAGATGCATTGTCTAGTGCACCGTTGTTAATTTTGTCTTCTTCATCACCGTGATGGCTCACGCCTATATGGTCTAAGTGAGCACTAAATACGACATATTCGTCTTTTAGCTTTGGATCTCGCCCTTCAATTGCACCAATAACATTTGGACTGGTAATTTCTTCATGAGTACTCTTGCTTGCTAGGGTTACTTTAGCAGCTAGCGGAAAACCTTTAATTGCAACATTGTTAGTGTCATCTTCAAACACTGCTGTTAAGTCACGTTCAGCTCCCTCAAACAATGCAACCGCCTTTTCGTGGTGTAAGTATGCACCGCCTTTAATTTCTTCGTATTTACCATGCGGCTTGCCATCTTTGCCTATCCAGCTCAAGCGCGGTGAACTTGCATATTGGGCTGAAACTTCAAATGGACGTACTTTTTCACGTTTTGGCGTATGAATAGTAATGTATCCAACAGCGCCACGCTCTGCTGCATGACGTACTTTTTCACCACCAGAGCCAATATGAGCACCTTCTTCTGACGGTAAATCGTCAGGGCGTCCCGTTAAGGCAACAACAACTTTGCCCTTAACGTCCAGACCTTCATAGTCGTTATAACCAAAGTCTTCAGCAATTACACCATAGCCAACAAATACCGTTTCGGCCTGCACCATTGATTCAGTAGTACTAGTTGATCCAGACATAATGAAGTCTTTTTGAAACTCAAGTTCAGTTACGCCTGAAGCGTTCTCGATAGACATCTTAGCGCTGCCATCTGTCAAAACTGCTTTTCTGAACGTTACTTCTTGCTCAAAGCCACCGTGCTCTCCCATCGGTGCCATGCCAAGTTGCTTAAAATATGACTTAACATAGTTTGCAGCTATTTGATAACCATTACTTCCTGTATCACGGCCTTTAAGCGTGTCGTCAGCCAAAAATTCAATATGTGCTTTGATATTATCAGCATTCACTTTTCCTGGAGTCGCAGCGACAGCAGGTTCTGTTTGTGCTTTTTCTGCGCCGCATCCGGCTAATACCGCAAGCGATAATAAACTTGCTGAAGTAATGAGCTTAAGTTTCATTGAGTTCTCTTTATGCTTAAGTTATGTCGTTATAATTAGAATTGTTTTGGCTAGGAGACTTAGTAAATGCACGAACACACCTGTTCAGTCCGCCCAAAACGCTGCAATTACTATAGCGATGCTGGCCGCTAAACACCAGATCCAACTGACAAACAAAATGTAACAATTCACAATTGCTTACAATTAGCCTTTTAGTGCTAACTAATCAAGAATTGGAATGCCAGTGTCTGTTTTAATATCTTCAAGTACCACATAGGTATGCGTTGTAGATACCGCTGGTAATTCCACAATAGCACCTAACACCTCACGATATGCTTCCATATTGTCAAAACGAACCTTAAGCAGGTAATCAAATCCACCAGCAACCATATGACATTCAACCACTTCCTTAATTTTAATAACTTCTTCTTTAAAGCAATTGAAGTCGCCAACCGTTGTTCTGTCTAATGACACTTGAATAAATGACGTCATGCCATACTTAAGCTGCTTAGGGTTTAAAGTCGCTCGGTAACCTTTAATATAACCGTCCGCTTCTAAACGTCTAACTCGTTCTAAGCATGGGCTCGCGCTTAAATTAACTTTTTTTGCGAGATCTGCGTTCGAAATACGACCATCTTTCTGCAATGTGTCTAATATAGTTAAATCAATACGATCTAATGTACGTGCTTTGTTAATGCTCATTACCACAATACCTTATATGGCCATTTTTAAATTATACAGAAAATTATTCTGCAAAAACTCAAATTACACAAGCACATTCTGCGGCACTTCCTATAAAATGCCGCACTAATTAATGTTTAAATATTCTTTTTACAGGTGTAATTATGCTATTTAACGGAACTTTGAACTCAGTAAGTGAGATTCGACAAACAATCCGTGACCATTATCGTGCAAACGAAAATGATGTTTTGGCCGCACTTTTGCCAATCGCTGAAGTTAGTGTTGATGCTAAATCGCGTGCTTGGGAATATGCTCGACAGCTTGTTGTTAATATCCGCAAAGATCAAGAAGGCAAAGGTGGTGTAGACGCGCTACTTAACGAGTTTTCGTTATCTACTGAAGAAGGCGTCGTGTTAATGTGTCTGGCTGAAGCACTATTACGTGTACCTGACAAAGAAACTGCCGACAGCCTTATTCGTGACAAACTGGCAGATGGCGATTGGAGTTCACATATCGGCAACAGTGACTCGTTGTTCGTAAATGCATCGTCTTGGGGCTTGTTACTCACCGGCAAGCTCGTCAATTATTCAGACGAAAAGAAAAAAGCACAGTTTGGTTTATTAAAGAAAACTGTAGGCCGCTTAGGCGAGCCGGTTATTCGTAAAGCCGTGCGTTATGCCATGAAAATTATGGGCACTCAGTTCGTTATGGGTCATAACATTAACGGTGCCATTGAACGTGCGGTAGAAACTGAAGCAAAGGGCTACACCTATTCTTATGACATGTTAGGTGAAGGTGCGCGCACAATGCGCGACGCAGACCGCTATTTCGACGCCTACATGACTGCTATTGATGCGATAGGCGTTGCCGCACGTGGCAAAGGCCCACAAAAAAGCCCTGGTATATCAATCAAGCTATCTGCAATTCACCCACGCTATGAGTTCTCACATCGTGATCGCGTCATTGAAGAGTTAATTCCACGCTTGAAAAAACTTGCTCTGGCAGCAAAAGCCTATGATATTGGCTTTACTGTTGATGCCGAGGAAGCTAACCGCTTAGACATTTCATTAGATGTGATTGAAGCCGTTTTTGCCGATAAAGACTTAGATGGTTGGAATGGTTTTGGTATTGCAGTTCAAGCATATCAAAAACGTGGCTTCCACGTAATCGAATGGGTTAGACAACTCACGCTTAGCGTTGGCCGACAAATGATGGTGCGCTTGGTTAAAGGCGCATACTGGGACAGTGAAGTCAAAGATTCACAAGTGGAAGGTTACCATGATTTTCCAGTATTCTCGCGTAAGCCATCTACTGATGTTTCATATCAAGCATGTGCGAAAAAGCTACTTGAATACCGCGACAGCATTTACCCACAATTTGCAACGCATAACGCCTATACAGTAGCCACAATTTTAGAGATGGCGGAAAATCTCCACGGCTTTGAATTCCAGCGTTTACACGGTATGGGTGAGTCACTTTATGATCAGGTTGTACGTGGTAAAAACGTACCTTGCCGTGTATATGCGCCTGTGGGTGAACACTCAGATCTACTGGCATATTTAGTTCGTCGCTTACTAGAAAACGGTGCTAATAGCTCATTCGTTAACAACATCGTTGATGACAATATCCCAGTTGAATCATTACTTGCGGATCCAGTTGAAACCGTACAATCATGGTTAGACAAATACAACCCGCAAATCCCTCAGTCTATTGATATTTATCAAAATGAAGAAGGTGTTGGTCGAATTAACTCAAAAGGTATTGATTTAACAGATATCGATGCCGTTACTGAGATGCGTGAAAACTTAAATGCATGGTTTGAACAGGCCAAGCAAACAACTGTTTCTGAAGGCGAACTTCCTGTTACCAACCCGGCCAATAACAACGAAATCATCGGCACAATAAAACATGTTGACGCCGCTGAAATGTCAGCATTGGTTGATAAAGCACACGAAGCTTTTGCTACATGGTCTACAACGCCAGTAGAAGCGCGTGCGGAAATTCTACTTAAAACAGCAGACATTTTAGAAGCGCATCGTGACGAACTTATTGCACTTTGTACAAAAGAAGCTGGTAAAACGATTCCTGATGGCGTTGCAGAAGTACGCGAAGCCGTTGATTTTTGCCGCTACTATGGTGCCAGAGCAAAAGAACTCCTTGCTGACGGCACACTGGTATCTCGTGGCGTCGTACTTTGTATCAGCCCATGGAATTTCCCATTAGCAATATTCTTAGGTCAAGTTTCAGCCGCCGTTGTTGCTGGTAACACAGTTGTTGCTAAGCCTGCTGAACAAACGAGTTTAGTCGCATTGCGTACTATCGAGCTCATGCGCGAAGTAGGTCTACCTGAAGGCGTGGTTGAACCCGTAATCGCACGTGGTAGCGTTGTTGGCCAAAACATCGTGCCAAACGAAAAAGTACAAGCCATTATGTTTACTGGCTCAACAGAAACAGGCAGCTGGATTTCACAAAAACTTGCTGAACGTGATGGCGACCCAGTGCCGCTAATCGCAGAAACGGGTGGCCAGAACTGTATGGTTGTAGATTCTACTGCGTTGCCAGAGCAAGTAGTTGACGACGTTGTTTCTTCAGGCTTCCAAAGTGCTGGACAGCGCTGCTCTGCGCTACGCGTATTGTTTGTTCAAGAAGAAGTAGCCGATAAAATCATCACCATGATTAAGGGCGCAATGCAGGAATTACACATTGGTGATCCAGCGTTCTTAACTACCGACGTTGGTCCTGTTATCGATAAAAAAGCACTAGCTGCATTGAACGAGCATGTCGACTACCTTAAGTCTCGTGGCACATTACACTACGCGTGCAAACCACCAGTGTTAGCTGATGGCATTGCGGACGACGAGCACAACTTCTTTGTTCCGCGACTTTATGAAATCAGTGACTTGTCAGTACTGAAAAAAGAGGTTTTTGGTCCTGTTGTGCATGTTATTCGATACAAAGCGAATCAACTCGAGAATGTCATTGATCAAATCAATGGTACTGGTTTTGGTTTGACTATGGGTATTCATACCCGTATCGAAGAAAAAAGCGAATATTTAGCAGCACGTTCTCGTGCTGGCAACGTCTATGTGAATAGAAACATGATTGGTGCGGTTGTTGGTGTTCAGCCATTTGGTGGGCGCGGTCTATCAGGCACCGGCCCTAAAGCGGGTGGCCCAATGTACCTAACACGCTTGGTTAAACACGACATTAGCGTACCAAGCAAGCGTCTAACGGATGAACAGTCTCAAGCATTTGCAGAGCAAGCAGAACAAGTTAAATCAGCTGAATCAAGCGTCGCTAGCCAAATTACACAGGCAAAAGCACAAGAGTTAAATTGGGGCTTTACTCCACTAAATACTAAAGTGTCAGTGCTTCGCCAAATGTTGGCGCAGTTAGCGTCGAACAAAGTGGTACTTGCGCAAGAAAGCGAATTGCCTGAAACACTTAAGAATGCCCGTGAACAGCTGTTATTTATCGAAAAACAACTTAAAGCACCAAAAGTGTTACCGGGTCCAACGGGCGAATCAAATACTCTGTACTTTGAATCACGTGGCACACTCGCTTGTTTGCGCTGTGAAGATACACCGTTCAATTTCTGGATGATGTCAATCATATCTGCTTTGGCCGCAGGCAATACCGTTGTAGCGATTGTTGATAAGAAGTATTTGTCAGAAGCTCAAGCGATATCAAGCATTCTTGAGCAAACGGGCTTGCCAAGTGGCGCGTTCCAAGTGTTAACGCTTGGTCATTTAGTTACAGCGCTTAAGCATGAAAGCTTAGCAGGTGCAGTTGTTGATAATGCGAGTCCATTCAAAGGATTGGTTGGTGAAACGATTGCTGCACGTAAAGGCGCAATTTTGCCGCTGATAACCGCTTACACGAACAGCGACCTGTTCCATCGTATGGTAACGGAGAAAACCGTCACCATCGACACAACGGCTGCTGGCGGTAATGCATCATTAATGACCATGGAAAGTAACGTTGGCTAATTAGCTAGAATTGGGCGAGTCACGCGATGACTTGTCCTACAATGAATGCGGTAGTGGAATCAACTGATTACACTACCTCGTAGCAAACTGTGTCACTAAACTATCCCCTTAGTGACACAGTTTTTTTTTAACTACTGTCTTTTACAAAAGCGCTTCTACTTCTTGTGTCGTCATGGGTTTATAAAAATAGAACCCCTGCCCGTACACACAATTCATTTTCTTCAGTAGATTAGCATCAGCGGCGTTTTCAATGCCTTCGCCAATTGTTGTCATCTGTAAATTAGTCGCGAGGTCAATTATCGCTTTAATGATGGCATGATTATTAGCATGTTCATGAACGTTATTGATAAATGACCTGTCAATTTTCAATACATCCATTGGAAAGCGGTGCAAATAGCTGAGACTCGAGTAACCTGTGCCAAAGTCATCCAGCAAAATTTTAACACCCATTTCTCTTAATGTTTGTATGTTCTTAAGCACAACGTCAGCGTTTTCTAGTAGCGCACGTTCGGTGATTTCCAGCCTTAAACATCTCGCATCAATGTCTACTTGTTCCAATAATTGCTTAATGTCGTTTGGCAACGTGTAACTGAAAAAATGATCACAATACAAGTTACAACTGACATACAAATCATCTCTCTTGAGCCGGACTTGCCAATCTTTTAACTGCATGCAAGCCTTTTTCATGATCTGAAAATCAATTGCTGTGACTAAGTTTGTTTCTTCCGCTAACGGAATGAAATCATTGGGTGCAACAAATCCACGTTTATGGCTGTGCCATCTAGCCAGAGCCTCAAAACCAATAATTTTATTATCACGTAGTTGTACGATTGGCTGAAAATAGGGAGAGAATTCTTGTTTTTTTATACCCTCACGAATGTCTGCTTCCAATGCCAAAGCATCTTTTAACTTCTCATTCATACTGGCATCGAATATCTCATATCGGCCTTTGCCTTTATCTTTAGCGTGATACATCGCAGTATCTGCATCACGTAACATTTCGTCTGCACTGTGATATCGGTCATCATTGAACAATACGCCAATACTGGCACCAATAAACACAGACTGGCCTTCAATCAAGAATGGGTTCGACAAATATTCAGTAATCCGCTGTGCGATTTCAAATGCTTCTTCTTTGCTGTCGAGATCTTCTGTGAGTACAACGAATTCATCGCCACCTAAACGTGCAACCGTATCTTTTGTTCTCACTAAGGTCTTTAACCCACGTCCAACTTCTTTCAATAACGTATCGCCTGCATGGTGCCCTAAGCTATCGTTGACCATCTTGAAGCGGTCTAAATCAAGAAATAATACTGCGTATGTCACATTAGGTTTACGTATGCCACAGGCAATGGCATGGTTTAACATATCGAGAAATAAAGTACGATTCGGCAATCCGGTTAAGCTGTCATGTGTAGCAGCATATTTAAGTTGCAACTCGATTTGCTCTCGCTGACGAATTTCTTCTTCTAATTCAGACGTTCTTACCTTCACCTGGTGTTCTAACGTTTCATGAGCTTTTCGTTCAAAATCTGCTAATTCACGTCTTTTGATTGCCGTTGATACATGCTGAGAAACAAAATTCATCAACTCTACGTCTTGCTCTGTGAACTTAACGCTAAAGTGATAACTTTGTATCACCATTGCACCTATCACCTCGCCAGATTGTGTTAATGGCACACCTAACCAAGATTCCGTTTCTGGTTGCGGGCACTTTGTTTTTCCTTGTTTATAGAGTGCCATCATTTTTTCTTGATCTAGCAGCATAGTTTCGCCGCTTTTGATAACAAGTTCCGTAAAATGATTAGAGGCTTTACGCGGACGAAAATCTTCTTTCAAGTTTTCACTTTTTTGATCGGAATAATAAACGAACTTAAGCGTATCGCTTTGTCTGTTATAGCGTGCAATATAGAAGTTTTCCGCGTTGATGAGTTGACCAATGATGTTATGTACCATCGAGTAAAACTTACTAATTTCAATGGATGTGTCATTGGTAAGTTCAGATATGCGAAACAGTGACTCTTGCAATAACTCTGACTTTTCACGATCACGGATTTGTTTCATTAGTTCGCGAGTTCGCGCATCAACCGCTTTTTGTAATCTTTCTCGATCTTGCAACCTTACCATTGCCGAGACCACGTGCTGCGCTGTAAAAGTAAGCATGTCTAAATCGTGTTCTTGGTATCGCGTCGTTTCAGAATAACTCTGAACCGTCATCACTCCAATAACAAAGCCATTGTGCATGAGAGGCACGCCAAGCCAATCCGTACCGGAACTCCCCGTTTGTACAATAAGCTTTTTCTTTGTTAGCTCATCAATGACTTCAGGCGTTGCTAACAAAGGCTGACCCGTTTCAATCACATAGTTAGTCATTGAACCTTTAAAGTCTTCAAAAGGGAACTGACCCTCTGGCCATTTGTCAAATTCATCAACGTGATAGACAAACTCTAATGTTGAAAAGGTTTGATCGTACATCACGATATAGAAGTTCTTTGCATTCATAATAGATGCAATTGCTTGATGTACTTGGTAAAAAAAGGTATCTAGATCTGCGCAATCACTTGCGAGTTGGTTCAGGGTAAATAAAGCAGTATAACGATCGTGCAACTTACGATATTTTTCAAGGAGTAAAATGCTTTCTTTAGCAAGCTCATTGCTTGCTATTTGCTCTTGATTGTCGTCATCCTTTGAAATAGTCGTCATACTGCCTTTTATGCCTTAACCTATTTGTTATAAAACTATTGTTTCAAATAGCAATATAGCGAGTAAGTCAGACAAGAGCAAGCAGCTAGCTGCTCCCCTTAATTTCTTTGATGATCTCTTCTTTATTTGCTTTTATCTGTTCTTTATTACCACAAATAGCTGCTTGGTGTTCGTCGCGATAATAGCGAATATCAATGCAGTCGTTTTGATACCTACGCTCAAGCTCAGTTCTAATAAGAGGTTTATCTTTCGCGTTAATAATTTGTTTATGTAACGCCTGACAAGCTTGTATTTGCTCTGACGCCAATGTCACATCTTCACATGTTCCTGACTGAGAAGAACAACCGGTAACTAGTATCGTCGCAGCAATTGCGCTGGTAATTAAGTATTTCATGTCTATGTCGCTTAATTCATTCATTTTTATTTTGGAGGAGTATAACCGGACTGTTAAATCGGTGATAGCTTTTTACAAGATTCATTTTAACAATTTATCGCCAGCATCATTTTATAGTAGACTATAGGTTTGTAAATTTAAAAGAACAGATAACCTGGGAGAAAGTTATGCATGTTCAAGTAGTAGATTATACTGCCGCTGACGCCCCTCAACGCTTTGTTGAAAGCCTAAGACACACGGGATTTGGCGTACTAATAAACCACCCAATCAAACAAGAACTCGTTGAATCGATATACAAGAACTGGTACGAATTCTTTTCTACAGGTAACAAACAAGACTTTGCCTTTGATCCTGAAAAGCAAGACGGATATTTTGCACCTGAAATTTCAGAAACGGCTAAGGGTCATACTAAAAAAGATATCAAAGAGTATTACCACGTTTATCCTTGGGGACGCATTCCAAAGCATTTGACTGAGGAAATTCTTGAGTACTATAAATTAGCGTCATCATTGGCAGGTGAACTATTAGATTGGGTTGAAAAACATAGCCCACCAGAAGTGGCAGCTTTGTATTCTGAACCATTATCAAACATGATCATGGATACCCCAAATACGCTATTAAGAATCTTACATTACCCGCCACTAAGCGGTGATGAAGAACCTGGCGCAGTGCGCGCAGCCGCTCATGAAGATATCAACTTGTTAACCATCTTGCCAGCAGCTAATGAACCAGGCTTGCAAGTTCAAGAGCAAGACGGTAACTGGATGGATGTACCGTCAGACTTTGGTAGTTTGATCATCAATATTGGTGATATGTTGCAAGAAGCCTCAGGTGGTTATTTCCCATCTACCAGCCACCGAGTCATCAACCCTACGGGTAAAGCAGCAACGCACTCTCGTATCTCTTTACCGCTATTTTTGCATCCTCGATCAGAGGTTGTGCTGTCAGAACGACACACACAAGCGAGCTATTTATTAGAGCGCCTAAAAGAGTTAGGTGTAAAATAACACGCTCATCAATTTCGCAAATGAAAAGGCCGTCAACAATGTGACGGCCTTTGTTTATTACTTCTTTATGGATTCTAGCTTATCATCTTGGTCTCTTGAGTCGCTACATCCGATTTGTTGCCACCAAAGTACGACTTCACTTTCTTAACCCCACTTTTTGCATCTTCAATAATGACATACAAACTTGGGATTAGTATCAAAGTAACAACAGTTGCAAACAATACACCGAACGATAACGACACCGCCATCGGAATAACGATTTTCGCCTGCATACTTGTTTCAAAGAACACGATAGGCACTAATCCAATAAAGGTGGTTAGTGACGTAAGCATGATTGCTCTGAAACGCTTAGTACCTGCAAACACTACTGCATCTTTAAGCGCAATGCCTTGCCTGCGAGAATTATTCACGTAATCCACCATTACCAAGGAGTCATTCACTACAACACCTGCTGCCGCGATGATGCCAAATAATGACAATGCGTTTAAATCCATGCCAAGTAACATGTGCCCAAAAGTTGCACCTATGATACCAAACGGAATAACGATCATAATCATTAGCGGTTGCGAGTACGACTTCAGCGGTACAGCTAATAATGAATAGATTACTAACAAAGAGATAACAAAGCCGCGAATTTGCTCCCAAAAGCTATCCATTTCTTCTTGAATGCTACCTGTAAGCTCACTATTCAATTGAGGGTATTTGCGTTTAAGCTGTGGAATAAAATTATCGCGAATATCTTTAGCCACTTTGAATGGCTCAACTTGCTCAGCATCCACTGAAGCCCATACGTTAATGGTACGATTACCATTCTCACGTCGGATTCGCGTAACACCGTCTGTTAGGCTGATATTTGCTAGTTCAGAAAGCGGTAACTCTGCACCATTAGGTGCTTGAATCATTACGTCATCAACGTGACCAACAGAGCTACGTTGCTCAAGCGGGTAACGAATCATCACTTTAATTTCTTCGGTATCACGCAAGATACGCTGTGCTTCAAGCCCATAAAAACTATGACCTACTTGTGAAGCAATATCAGACAAGGTTAATCCTAAGCTATGTGCAAGCGGTTTGAGCGTGAACTGAACTTCTTTCGCACTGGTTTGACGAGAATCGTTAACGTCTCCAACACCTTTCAACGAATTCAATTTAGCTTTTAACTCTTTTGCCGCTGCAAGTAACGTTGCGTCATCATGGCTTTCTAACCTAAAACTAACATCACCATCCTCGCGACCACCACCAAACAAATTATCGTCAATTGCAAATGATTTAACCCCTGGCATCTTAGGAATGGCTTTACGCCATAAGTCAGCTAAAGCAAATGTATCCATCGCACGTAACTCAGGGTCAACCAGCTTCACTGTAATTCTGCCGCCAGTGCGTCCACGTAAGGCTACATCCATATCAGAAATCATGCCCTGACCATGCTCAGCTGCAATTTTCTCATCAACTGACTTCAAGATTCTTTCAACGCGAAGTACGGTATCAAGCGTTTGTTGCTCTGAAGCATCCACATTCATGTCAATCGACACACGTGGAAAATCATGAGGTATTTTAGGTTGGCCAACAAAGCGCACCAATCCGCCGCTAAACAAGCCAGCACTGATTAAGAGTATTGCAATGAAGAAAGTAAACACACCATATCGATAATCAAGAAGCTTAGCTAAAGCTGGACGATAAACACTATCAATGAAGCGCTTAAGATTAACGTCGATGCCTTTCCTGATACGGTCTAATGGATTCTTAGGATTAAATTCTTTTACTTTCATTCTCGCCAAATGCGCAGGCAAAATAAGTTTTGATTCAACTAACGAGAATAACAAACAGAATATTACAACAAAGCCAATGGATTTATTGAACGCGGAAGAAGGCCCATCACCGATAACAAACGGTACGAACGCTGCAATAGTTGTTAATACACCAAACGTTGCAGGCATCGCGACACGCTTAACGCCTCGAATTACGCTTTCAGTACTATGGCCTTTGTCTTCGATTTCAGCGTGAGCACTTTCCCCCATAACGATAGCATCATCAACAACAATACCAAGCACTAGAATGAAGGCAAATAAGCTAGTGATATTGATGGTGACATTAACAAACTCCATTGGCATAACTAATAACGTACCAAGGAAACATACCGGTAGACCCATCATTACCCAAAATGCTAGGCGTATACGAAGGAATAACGCCAACATCAAGAAAACAAGTACTGCACCACTCTTCATATTGTCGACCATCATGTCTAATCGACCTTGAAGATAGTAAGTCATGTCCACCCAAGGCTCTAATTTAACACCCGGCGGCAAGCTATCTGCTTTTTCGTCTACAAATTTATTAATAACTTTGGCAACGTCAGTAATGCTTTGGTTGTCGGCAGCGCCAATAAAGAAAGTGGCTGAGTTCATGCCATTGAACTTCGAGTACTGCAATCCTTCTTCAAAGCCATCATTTATCGTAGCAATGTCACCTAAAAGAACCTTTGTACCATCTTGCATTGTAACAACGGGAATGCGCTCAAATTCATGACCGCGATAGGCTTGGTTTTCTACACGCAAATTAATGTAGCCATTTTCTGCACGAATCTGTCCAGCTGACATATTGCGCGATTGATTTCCCACTGCGCGGGCAACATCATTGAAGCTTAAGCCGTATTCTCGTAGTTTATCTTTACTTACTTCTACTGAAATTTCGTAACTTAAACCACTATAAAATTCAGAAATATTTACCAGAGGTAACTGTTGAATTTCATCGTGAATTTTGCGACCTAGCTCTTTCAGCTCACTGTTAGTAAGATCACCGTACAACGCCATATACATAACTTCTTGACGAAATTTTTCACGTTCAACTTTCGGGCGCTCCATCCCGTCAGGAAAGCTTGGAATAGCATCGATTGCTGACTTAACCTCATCAAGAACAACTTGAGGATCGTAACTTTCATCAACACGGAACCAGCCATTTGAGTAGTTACGATTTGAATAGGTAATTACGCGGTCTAAGCCTTGAATAGTCTCTAACGCTTCTTCAATCTTAATCGTAATGCCTTCTTCCACTTCTTGTGGCGCGGCACCTGGATATTGTGCGCTAAACGAAATCCAGTTAATTTTTACTTGCGGGAACATTTGCTTGTTAATCGTCATTGCCGTTAACAAGCCACCAATAATGATAAATATCATGAGTAGGTTTGCCGCAACACTGTTGCGCGCAAACCAGGCAATCAAACCTTTATTCGTATCATCCATAGGTTATTACTCCTTAACACTCGCGATTTGAGTATCAGAGCCTTCTTCAGATTGGTTTTCTAAATCAGAATCATCACTTGGCAATGCTAACTGCATGCCATCAATAGGGTAATCAAGTGCAGAAACGATCATTTGATCCCCTGTATTTAAGCCTTGCGAGATAACAACGTTTGCACCTACTTGGCGAACGATATCTACTTCAACAAATTGTAATTTAGATTCTTCATTGAGAATCGCAACGCGGTCATCATTAACTAAGTAGCGCGGCACCATAGTTGCGCTAGCTAACGACTTGCCTAAAATCTCAGCATTTATGTAGCTGCCAAAGCGCAGTACAGGCTTCTGTATATTTTGTGATGCTAAAGCATAAGGGTCTTTAACTTCAGCGACTAAATAGCTCATACGGCTCTTGTCATCAATAACGCCTTCGCTACGTACCACTTTCGCAGCCCAGTTAGTAGTTTGACCACCAAAAGTTCCTTTAATAACCACTTCTGCGTCTTTACCGTGATCGACTAGAAACTGCAGTTGGTTATCTGCAACAGGTAAACGTACTTCAGCAGTATCGGTTGATAGCAATTTACCGATTCTTGTTCCCATGGCAACAAATGAACCTAAGCCTATGTTACGATTATCAATCATTGCATCATATGGTGCTCTGATTTGTGTTCTTTCTAAGTTACGCTTAGCTCTAAGTACCGTAGCTTCGGCCGCTTTAACACGTGCTAATTCTTGTGCTAATTGTGGCTTTCTTAAACTTAATGCTGTTGGGGTAGCATTAGAAATACGGCTCCACTCTTCTTCTGCCACTTTACCCTGCGCTCGTTCAGTTTCTAAAGCAGCATGCGCAGATGCTAATGTTGCCTCGGCATCAATTAGCGCAGCTTCATAGTCACTTGGGTCAATCACTGCAAGTAGCTGCCCTTTTGTCACAAAGCCACCTCGAACAAATGCGTCAGACAATTCAACGATCTGCCCGCTAATTTGCGCAACGAGTTCTGTTTCATACTTAGGTTTAATGACTCCATATGAATCAACGTGTAATGTCATTGGAGCAACAGTAATAGATTCAACGGCAACAATTGGCGTGTTGTCTTCCTTTACTTTTTCTTCAGGTGGTTTCTTCATACCAGCAAGTAATGCGAACAGCACTATACCGGCAAGTAATATGACGATAGGTACAATAATTTGTTTTTTACGAGTCACCGCTATTTCCCCTACTAATTGTAATCAAGCGTAACAATCTGTTAATGACGTACATAATAATAGATCTTATGTACTGAGTTACTAGAAAGTTGTAAATGCTTATTACAAAAAGCTTGCCGACTTAGTGAAAAAGCTATTAAAAACTTGAAAAAACAAATTTAAACACTTAATAACAACAAGTTACATCAAACTCCGAATTTGCGTTTTAGCTAGAAAACGTCGTAATAGAAATAATGTTAGACGTGCGAGTTGGCGATTTTCGCCATAATTTAAACTTTTATAAATATTTTTTGGCGATATAACCAATAAAGTACTATCCATTGCAGTAGCACCATACCTCCGAATAAGAATAATTCTCGCCAACCAGGCGCAGCTACCTGAATGATTCCACCAAATACACTGCTTGAAATGTAAGACCAATTTATTAAGCTGGAACCGACGTAGACAATAATTGAGTTAGTGCCAATAACCGCAAAGACTTTCGCCCAGCGCCGCCAATTTAATACATCGATGAGCCCGTAAAATAAAGCTAACAAGAGCGTGCTAAAACCGACCGTCACCATTACAAAGGAGCTAGTCCACAACACTTTATTTATTGGAAAAAAACTGCCCCATCCATAGCCAATCACAATAGAAAAGATACCGAATGCCAAAAGTGAAATTAACAACTTCTTTGGTGTAGCCAATTGTTGCTTCATCAATCGTCCAACAAAAACGCCTGCTAATGCGTTTACCACAGATGGAATATTTGACAGGATCCCTTCAGGATCTAACGGTTGGTTAAGATATGTACTCCCCGGTAATAATGTTTGGTCAAACCACACGTTTAATGCACCAGAAGCACTATAGTTTCCACCACCAAAGTCGCCAATAGTAACAAATGCTAACGCCAGCCAATAGCCTATCAAAATCACGCATGCTATTACCCACTGTGCGCGTACAGGCAAATACCATACAATCAGTGCTGCAAAAAACCACGAGATACCAATACGGCCTAATACGCTGGCAAAGCGTATTTCATCAATAACCAATGGGATACCAGAACCCCAACCATGGTTATATATAATCCCCAATAAGATAAGCAGAAATAGCCGCTTAACTCCATGCTGTAAAATTTGTTTAGACTTCTCAGGAGGGTATGCTGACAAAGGTTTAGCTGCGATTCCTAAGCTCACCCCTGACAAAAAGATAAACAGCGGGAAAATAAGATCGTACGCCGTAAAGCCGTGCCAAGAGGTATGATTCATTTGTTGGGCAGCAACATCAAACACCACCCAACCACTAATAATAAATAGCGCGGCAAAAATCTTTTCTGCACCAATGATCCACACCATGTCAAAACCACGCAAGGCATCTATTGAAAGCAGTCGCTGTTTTTTCGGTGCAAGCGCAGATGTTTTCGTGTCAGTCATAGATAGAGCCTTTGTTTGTTATTGTAAGGTGACTTTCCCATTTGCAATTGCACTTACTAGTGAGAATATCAACCCACCAAAAGACAACGCTGTCATTAAGTATTTTACTGACCTGCTAATAAATAGCAACTTTACTGTTTACGACAAAATCTGATTAACAAAAAAACATAACATGATACAAAATGGCACTTGCTAAGACCTTGCTTAGTCCACAAAATGGTAACAGCGAGGGGGAACTATGATAAATAAGATACGTCAGTTTTTTGATTCATTAACGCAGGAAGAAGCATCTCCAGAGCAACCTCTGAATATAGAGGTCGCTTGTGCTGTGCTACTTTTTGAAGTTATTAATGCTGACGGTGAATTATCGCCGGAAGAACAAGAAAAGCTCAGCACCATCATTCAAAGCCACTTTTCACTACACCAAGAAGAAGTATTTGAAATTATAGATACCGCAAAAAAGCTAAGTGATAATGCCAATGACTTCCATCAGTTTACCTCACAATTAAACCGCCATTACTCTGCAAAGGAAAAAACGCAGCTGGTTGCGTTGCTGTGGCAAATAGCGCTTGCAGACGGTCACATTTCAGCCATTGAAGAACACACTATTAGAAAAATCGCAGACTTGCTCTACCTGCGTCATGCAGAGTACATTCAGGCAAAATTAAGTGTTGAGTCGCCTTAGACAGTGCTCAGCCAGTATCACACTTTCAATTACCTTGGCTACTAACAGCATTAACTTATTCGGTAATTTATCCAGACATCTCTATAATTAAAGAAATGTCATCAGTAAAAACCGATAGATGAAATCTTTCTCTTTCAGCCAGCTTCAAACGCAAATATTGTTATTAATTATCATATTGTTTACGAGTATGACGCTAAGCTACAGGTATTTCATCGAACAGCCCCATGCAGAGCGAGCTCTTAAGGTATTTCAAAACAAAGAGTTGCAGCTTATTCAACTTTCAATCAAGGAATCAATCAAACATTTGCAGGCAATCACATATGATTATGCCGTATGGGATGACACCTACAACTTTGTCAACGCACCTTATGATGCATATACCACTACAAATTTTGTTAACGATACGTTCGTTAGCCTAGCAATTGATGGCGTACTTATTATTAACAAGAATGGAGAAACTGTATATTCACAAGGTTTTCTCCATAGAGTACAGCAACAATTTACTTTGTTTTCAGAGGGAGTAAAACAGCTTCCCGCCATCATCAACAGATTAGACTCAAATAATAGTTCAGCAGCGCCACGAAAGTCTTTCAACATCGTTTTGACACCGGCAGGACTTACCTTATATAGCGCTGTAGAAATTAGACGTTCTGATAAATCTGGTGAATTTAGTGGTTTTTTTGTGTTTTTTCGCCAGCTCAATCAGAAATACTTCGATGGCATTGCAGAAACCGTTATGACTCCTATTAAATTTGAGCTACTAGCCGATAAGGATACGGGCTCAACAGAAAGCTATTCGTGGCTGTCAGAACTAGAGAAAACTAAAGCAAGCAAGTACAGTTTTTTGCGGTTAGAAGATGTACTAGGTCATGCTACAGCGCAATTAAGAATCGAGCACCAGCAATATAAAGTGCCACCATTATTGGATATGAAGGCGATCGGTTTTATCTCCTTCTTCTCACTCATTATGTTCGTCGCCTTTCTCATGTTTAATAATCGCATTATTCGCCCTGTTCAACGATTTCTGCGTCAAGTAAAAGCGTTGGATACGATTGACGGTGACACCACATTGTCTGAAGACTTTCGCATCACCGAACTCAATACCGTTGCCAAACATATCAATCACCTACATCAAATAGTTAATGAACAAAATACACTTTTAAGTGAGCAATTAACTATCGATTCTCTGACCGGATTGAGCAACCGAAGAGGGCTTGAAGAGCATTTGGCAAAACATTGTGACTTAATGACGCGTCAAGGAGTACCATTTGCCATCGTGCTGATCGAAATCGATTACTTTGAACAATATCGTAGTGTATTAGGGTTAGTCGATGGAGATCAGTTACTCATACAAATTGCCGATATTTTACGCTTCCATATCAAGCGAAAGAATGACATTTGCGCGCATTTTAAGAAAGAAGAGTTTGTTTCGTTATATAGTGGCATCGATCAAGCGCAACTAGCTCAAATATTGAATGACATTGTTTCTCACGTGGACAAGCTTAAGATCCCTCATCCAAACTCTAATATATCAAGTCACGTCACTTTAAGCATAGGTGCATGCTATATTGGCAGTAGCCAAGGAGCGTACGATTTTATTTCAGTGAAGAATGTCATGCGAGCGGCGGATTTTGCGCTTTACCAATCTCGAGAAAAAGGGAGAAACTGTCATACAAGCTTGTCGTTTGAAACATTTACTGAAATTGTAAAAGTACCTCACGAATGAGGTGTGTAGTTGTGATAAAACCGATTTTAACAAGGCTCCTAAATGGATGTAGGGTATTAGAGCAACGCAGGACGCAGTTGCCGAGAGCAGCCATTCTTTGCAATCAATGCTTTGCCTACATGGACGTAGGTACTTAGCGTGAGCAGGACGCGGAAGCTGTGCCTCTAAGCCTTTAAATTTTCGCTAAGTGAGCAATCTCTTATGCGGATTGGTATAATTAGGTATAATACATAATTCAGCTCCGCTCCGTTAACTCAATAAGTAAAACTCTATGGCAGATATTGGTAAATACAACACACTTTCAGTAATCGCATTAAGTGCAAATGGTGCCTACCTTGACGGTGGAAACCTAGGTGAAATTCTTCTTCCTAATAAATACCTCCCTACTGATTGTGAAATCGATGACAAGATTGAAGTATTTATTTATGCGGATTCTGCCGACAGGTTGGTTGCTACCACAGAGCGCCCAAAGGCTCAGGTTGGTGAATTTGCCTCACTTCGCGTAAAAGACACCAACAAAATGGGAGCATTTCTCGACTGGGGACTGAGCAAAGACCTGCTGGTTCCATTTAATCAACAATATAAGAAGATGGAAGTTGGACGCCACTATGTAGTTTATGTCTATGTAGATGAGCGTACAGAACGACTGGTGGCAAGTAGTAAACTCGACAAATTTGTCGATATTTGGCCGGCAGACTATCACAACGGCCAAGAAGTGACATTGACTATCGCTGCGCGTACTGACTTAGGTTTTAAGGCAATCATTAACCACCAACACTGGGGCTTACTGTACGCAAATGAAATTTTTAAACCCATCCGCGTGGGTCAAAAATTAACAGGATATATTAAACGCATGCGTGAAGACGGACGTGTTGATTTATCGCTCACCCGTGTGGGCAAAGGTAAAGTGATTGATTTTAAAGACACGCTGATTGAATACCTCAACGATAACAATGGATATTCACCACTGAACGATAAGAGCTCACCAGAGCTAATTCAAAAAACACTGGGCGTTAGTAAAAAAACCTTTAAGGCAACGGTGGGTAATTTGCTCAAACAGAAGAAAATCATTATTTCAGCAGAAGGCATAAGATTAGCCAAATAGCGGCCTTTCAATGAGACAAAACCATTAACTTTTAACAGTTAAATTTTCAAAACAAAAAGAGGAAACCTAAGGTTTCCTCTTTTTGTTTAAGCGTAAAAAGTAGTAGCGTTAGAAACTTCCACGTATTCCCACACTAAAACCACGTCCCGGCAACGGTGCGACGTTTTTCAAGAATGACGAATGTACACGTGCCTCTTCGTCCGTCAGGTTTTGTCCCTTAACAAAGAACACCAGGTCATTACCAATCCCTTCAAGATAATAGTTAAAATGAGCGTCTACGATTGTATACGCATCGGTAACCGTTTCTGTTTCAGCGATATTATCTTGTTCAAAATAATGCATCACAGACAATTCTGCGCCGTAGTTGTTTGTTTGATAATTAAGTTGGCCGCCTAACCTCATTGGAGGAATGCGAGGCAAGTAACCGCCGTCGGTGAGCTGAGCATTGATATAGTCACCAAAAACAGTGGTTTGCCACTCATCATTTATCTGGTAAATAAACTGCGCTTCGACGCCGTACATATCAACATCATCTTGCTGATAGGCAAAAATAGGCAAGCCTTCTTCCGCTTCACCATGATCGTCTTCGTGGTCGCCACCATGAGCATGACCGTCTTCCATGAAAAATCCGGTATCTTGCTGATAGAAGTAGTCCTTAATATGGTTGTAGAACGCACTAACAACGAAACCGAAGTCACCATCAAATTTACGCCATGTCAGGTCGACATTGTATGATGTCTCTAGGTCAATGTCCTTATCCATATATTCGATGTGCGCATGATCACCATGTGCTTCTACTTCGTATAAAGCACCGACTTCATAAGTATTAGTACCTATGTGTGGACCATTAGAAAATAGCTCTGACGAAGACGGGGCACGTTGCGAAAACGACGTTGAAAAACCAATGTTGTAGCCTTGCTGATAATCCCACACGATACCAGCAGAAGCACTTATCGGTGTGAACGATTGATCAGAAAATTCAATCTCTTCATGTTCGTCATGCTCACCATGATCGTCGTCGTGTTCTTCATGTTGATGCGCATTAATTGTTACATGCTCAGCACGAAGGCCAAGTTGTAGTAATACGTCGTCGAAATGCTTTTCTTCTAGCCAGGCAACAGCGACAGATTCAGTTTCTGAAGGCGGTGTAAATGCTTCCTCACCAACCGCTTCAAAGTCACTGTTTTTATAATGAAATGTCCATGCACCTTTCCAACCATTGTATGCCTGATGATGTAAATCAAATCTTGCTTCAAGCATGTCATTACTAAACTGTGTACCCACTTCACCATTTTCAATTTCTTGGTGCTGATAATCCGTATAGGCAATCTTTGAAGCGAGTTTGTTGATAAAGCTATCTTCGAAGTTTAATTCGCTAAGCAACTGATAACGATTTTGCACCAAGTCGCCCTTAACTGACTCAGCTTCTTCACCATGTTCTTCATGCTCGTCTTCGTGATCACCGTGCTCTTCTTCATGTTCATCTTCATGGTGGCCATGTACATGACCCGGAATACCGTATTCACGCTCCATCCGCCCAAACGACACGCCTACAAAACCGTTGTCGAGCAGATAGCTAGTTCCCACAGTAAATCCAGATGACTTAGATGCACTATTAGCAAGCTTTCCTGAATTTTCATCGCCATGTTCTTCGTGCTCTTCGTGGTCGTCATGAGCATCTAGCTCTTCATGTCCGTCGTGGTCATGATGGTCGTCAGCCAATTCAGCTACACCCGGTATTTTGTAGTCATTTGACTCACGCATGAAGCCGTCAAAATGAAACGCTACATTTCCTTCACCAGTATTAATTGCTATTGAGGCCTCATTTTCATCAGCAACATCATTATGCTGCACCATGAAGTCGATTTGATTATCTATCTCCGTTGGCACACGTTTATCAACGACATTGACTACACCACCGATAGCTCCACTACCGTAAAATAGTGTAGCTGGCCCTCTGAGTACCTCTACTTGCTCCGCTGTGCTGGTTTCTGATGAAACCACATGATCGGGGCCAACACGAGATGCATCACCAACATCTAAGCCATTTTGTGTAATCATTACTCTAGGCCCGTCTAGGCCTCTAATAATTGGGCTGCTTGATGTTGGCCCATAATAATTTGAGTGCACGCCTACTTCGTTTTTAAGCGTTTCGCCTAATGTAGAGGCATGCTTTTGTTTTAGTTCGTCTGCAGCAATTACATTAACGGGTAAAGCGCTTTCAATCGTTGACGTATGTAACGGCGTCGCATGAACATCAATCACTTCCATCACGCTCGGTGCAAGTTGCACTGAAATGTTACTCACATCGTCTTGTTGAATTTCTACATCAATATTCTTGTGACTAAAACGTTGTGCTGTAACATGTAGTTCAATCTTGCCTTCAGATAAATCATTAAAAATAAATTGCCCTGATTCATCAGTAAAAGTGAATTTAGGGCTGTTCTCTATCGCCACCTTGGCATTAACGATTGGTTGTCCTGCCAAATTCGTAATCTTACCCGATACTTGTTGTGCATGGTTTACTGCAGAAAACGCAAACGACAGCGCACACACTGCCGTGACTTTGTTAAGTTTCATAATTTGTTCCAATAAAAAAATAGGGTCGGTATAACGGTCTGTTTTATTGGAAGTGAGGAGGCGCTCTCAGCGGAGGTAGCTTGACTGAACTAGTTGCGCGAGCATTGGAAAGCTTTGTTTGCTGAACACCTTCAAATATGTAACGTTGCGCAAATGCAACCTGTAACTTAGGTGTGTCAATATCTATGTTATGTTGACACAGTTTACAATCAATCGATTCTAAATGTGAATCAAGTACATCAGCGTGCGTACCATGCGCCACCACTGTTAGAAAAGTGCTAACTACAAGTAGAATTGATAACCAAAATTGGTTTTTGTTTGTAATTGGAATGTGTCTCACCATAACAAACGTGATGTTATAACAAAACATTTATAGACTCAAGCAATAGAATGGGGGTGAGTCAAATTTAACGGGGTCAGAGTCAATAAACTTTAACCTAGGTTTAAATTCAAGTGTGAACTTCGTTTAATTGACTCTGACCCCAGATAAATTCTAGTGTGAGCTTCGTTTAGTTGACTCTGACCCCAGATAGGTTTTAGGGTTCAACTACTGCGTACCACCAATAGTCATTTCATCAATTTTAAGCGTTGGCTGACCAACACCTACTGGTACGCTTTGACCATCTTTACCACAAACACCAACGCCTGCGTCTAGACTCAAGTCATTACCAACCATGCTGACTTTCTTCATTGCTTCAGGGCCGCTGCCAATAAGCGTTGCCCCTTTAATAGGTGACGTGATCTCACCGTTTTCAATTAAATAGGCTTCTGAGCTGGTGAATACAAACTTGCCAGATGTGATGTCAACTTGACCACCAGCAAAATGCGGTGCGTAGATGCCTTTTTTCACAGACTTGATAATGTCTTGAGGGTCATGCTCACCTGCGAGCATATAGGTATTTGTCATTCGCGGCATAGGCAAATGCGCATAGGATTCACGACGGCCATTGCCCGTTGGAGCAACCCCCATCAGTGAGGCATTATGCTTATCTTGCATGTAGCCTTTCAATATCCCCTTTTCAATCAGAACGTTGTACTGGCCAGGTGTTCCTTCATCGTCGATACTAATTGAACCACGACGATTAGCAATCGTGCCATCATCAACAATAGTGCAATGCTCCGACGTTACTTGTTGACCTACTTTACCAGAGAAAGCCGATGAGCCTTTACGGTTAAAGTCACCTTCAAGACCATGGCCAACAGCTTCATGTAATAAAACACCAGGCCAACCGCTGCCAAGCACTACGGGCAACAAACCAGCAGGTGATTCAATAGCAACTAGATTAACTAAGGCCTGACGCACGGCTTCTTTCGCGTACGCTGCATATCTTGGCTGTTGTCCTTCGGCTTCAAAGAAATAACTATAATCTGTACGTGCACCGCCACCAGCGCTACCACGTTCGCGTTTGCCATTTTCTTCTACTAATACCGAGCAATTTAGGCGAACCAATGGTCGAATATCTGTTGCAAATGTACCATCGGTTGCCGCAACAAGCACCTTTTCATAAACGCCTGAAAGACTTACAATCACTTGTTTGACACGTTTGTCGGTATCTCTGGCAATTGCTTCTACTTCGTGAAGTAAACTAATTTTCTTTTCCTGCGATAGGCTCGCTAACGGATCTAGTGCCTGATATATAGGCGTAACGCCATTAGGTGAAAATGCACAAACCTTACCTTGTCCATCAGCCTGAACGATACCCCGTGCCGCTTCAGCCGCTTTCGTCAAAGCCTCTGCACAAATATCGTCAGAATAGGCAAAACCTGTTTTTTCTCCCGAAATGGCACGCACACCAACACCGCGTTCGATGTTGTATGAACCTTCTTTAACTATACCGTCTTCGAGCATCCATGATTCGTGAGCGCTTGATTGAAAATAGAGATCGGCAAAATCAATATCGCGTTGTCGAATATTCGACAAGGTTTGCTGTAAAAAATCACCATCTAATTGGCTATTGGTTAAGAGCTCTTGCTCAACATTATTCATAAGATTTAAACTTCGTAGTAAATTGATTATGTTCGCCCACAGGCATCGTTTGTTTTACATGTTGCAGCACAGATAAGTCAAAATCAACGCTAATGCTACCTACTCCAGTAGCTTGCTGCTCTAGTATTTCTCCCCAAGGCGACACTATCATACTGTGCCCCCATGTTTCTCTTCCATTTGCATGAACACCCTCTTGCCCTGCTGCTATCACATAGGCTTGGTTTTCAATGGCACGTGCACGAATTAAGGTTTCCCAATGGGCTTGCCCCGTAACACGGGTGAAAGCCGCAGGTATCGTTATCACATTCGCGCCTTGTGTCGCCAGTTGTCGATAAAGCTCAGGAAAACGTAAATCATAACAAATAGATAAACCTAGTATAACCGGAGGTAACTCGAGTGTAGCGAGATTCTTTCCTGCCTGCGTATATTTTGATTCACTATAGCTTTTCTCGCTATCATTTACTTCAACGTCAAATAAGTGAATTTTGTCGTAACGCTGCAGCAATTGGCCTTGCGCCGAGAACACTATGCAGCTATTAGTAAACTTACTCATTTCAGGAGCTTGTTGCTCACTTGTAGACAAGATGGGAATGCTCCCCGCAACAAGCGTGACTTGATACTTCTTGGCGAGCGCTGCCAGTTCATGAACTAAATGCTGATTTTGATCCGTTTGCTGTGCCAATTGCAACTGCTGCGCGTCGCGTCCACCAAAAAACAAACAACATTCAGGTAAAACAACAATATGCTGTTCTGCTTTTGGCAATAGCGCCATTTGCGCATCAATTTGAGCAAGATTTTCCGCCACATCAGGTACGGAACACAGTTGAATAGCCGATAGCTTAACCATCTACACCATCCGGCTCTGATTTAGAAGGTGGTTCAATTGGATCTTCTTTCTTCATCGGGGTCACTTTTCCTTGTGGTTGTGCTTCTTCCTTAGTATTTTCAACTATTTGGGGAGGGTTTGAGCCACTCACTCTAACATTCTTACTTTTTCTATCTATCACTTTCAGATCAGGGTTAGCAACATCACCCGATAAGGTCATATTATACTCAGAGACAACTTTAGAGGTAATCACCTCATCAATCGCGACCCCTGCCAAAAAGGTCACAGGGTTTAGCGTTGCTATCCACGCTAGTACAGGCAAACTTGACGTGAGATTCGGTTTATATGACATGTAGTAATCTAAAACACCTTTGTTTAAATCGGTATTTCCTTTTACAGTTAAGTCACCAGCGGTGCCTTTTAAACGAGTGTTATCCGTAGACAGAACACCTTGTTCTATCTTCATATCGCCTTTTATTTCACTGTAGAAAAGGCCGTCACTAAAAATATCACGAAAGTCTAGTGTCAGTTTTCTCACCAACGACTGTAAACTCAAAATCGAGAAAATACGCAAGCCTTTGTCATCAATATCCGCCAAATAACCCGCATTCAGCGCTGAGGAAACATTACCATTCAAACTCGCCAATTGATAACGATGCGGACCTCCTTGCCATGCCAAGTCAAAATTCATATCAATGCCGCTATCTTTAATAATTGACGCATAACCTAACGATTCTATTTCACGACCAATATTACCTGATGAAAACAGCCCATTGAGCGAGGTTAGCGACTGTTGCTCGTTATATCGCCAAACGCCGTCCACCGTTAGTTTGGTTTTTCCTCGTTTCGCAACAAAGTGATTGAGCTTGATTTGTTCATTAGAAGCTCTTTCAACCGCAAAATTTACTTCCCCTAAATCTAGTAACCCAAGTTTACAACTGCGACATTTAACTTGCATAGGCGGTAATTGTGCAAATAGTTGCTCATCGCTTAATTTAGGTGACTCTTCACTAGGTGCGATAACGTCAGGTACCGTACTAACCTTACTAGCAGTACTTGCAATTTCAGTTTCGTCAGGTGGGATATGAATAAAATCAGCGTCAACTGCTACACCTTGTGTCAGCCAGTCAGGGAAGAATTTAATTGCCGCACGAGCTTCTTTAGCGTTCACTTGCAACAGTTGCCATGCCTGCTCATCAACAACACTATATGACACATCGGTAAACACTTGCCCTAGCACATCGAGCTTACCAACGTTACCACTAATACGTTCAGGTGCAGGAAACAAAGGCACCGCACTTGGATTATTATCCACCGTCTCGACACTCGTCAATAAATCATCAACAAATGCATACCACGGCTCAAATTGCGCTTGTTCTAAGTGAGTCGTTATATAAAAACCACTCATAGGCATAAGCATTTGTTCGTCGCCTAGCACTAAATGCGATTGTTTGAAGGTGATCTGTTCATGGTCAAGCACACCATAAAAGTTAAGTTGCTCGCCTAATACCGCAGTGATAGTAGATTTATCTTCACGACCCGCCACACTGACCGATAGTGCCATGGTGTCGTCTTGTGCTTTTTCAAAAGGCGCAGGTAAATTGATTTTGGTAGGTCTAAGATCAGAGAGTAAATCAAAGCTATAACTAAATTCATTGCCTTGATAAAAATTAAGCGCTAAGTCGCCCTGCCAAGTAACTTCCCCTTCAGCGTATCGTTTCAATTTAGTCGGCAATTGCTGATGCCATAGAGATTCAGCCCACTGCGCTTGCATCTTAACGAGTGTTTGATAGTACCTAGATTTCTGTTCAGCACTCACGGATATTGCAATCGGCATGTCTCGCCAATTTAGATGAAGATCTTTGGTTGATAATTGCTCATTATTAAAAGAAAGGACACCATTAACTTTAGTCATCAACATTTGCGGCGACTGTAAATTAATGCGGTTATCATTGAAAACCACATTACCTGTTGCTACAGCTTGCTCAACATCATCGAGTGGTAACCTAAGTTGAAAATCTCCCTGTACTTTGCCTTCAACTGCCAGTGCAGTTAATGCTTCTCCTACGCTGTCTGCTAGTGGGCTAGCATCCATTAAATTCTTGATATACTCAGGCGAAGTAGGCGTTAAAATCGCATCAATGAGTAACTCTTGCTCGTGCGACAGCTGCGGAATTTTTGCAGTTACACCTTCTACAGCAAGCCCTGATAGTCGTCCTGCTCTACCTGTAATCAGCATTTCATTGTTAGTAAAATTTAAATTGGCAGCAAAAGAAGTAATTTCTGGCCATTCACTGTCGAATTTAAACTCGCCATCGATAAGCTCGGCATCAACAACAAACGTTCCTTCCCCATGACCAAACGGAAATTCATCTAGCGCCCCGTTAAAGATAACATTCGCCTGTTCTATCCGTCCTTTTTGTAGCGCGCCATTCAAATAATTCACCAGATCTTCCCCCATCAATTGATTAGGGAAAAACTTCTTCGCATTGAAACTTTCAACGTTTTCCGCCAATGCTATCAAAGACAATGAGGGTTTATCGTTTTCTGGAACGCTTACAGTTAAGTCGCCAGATAATGAAATATCTGAAGAATTAAATACAAGCTGCTCTACATTTATGACTTTGTCATTATTACGAAGATCTGCATAAACATTGGCATTGAATTGATCAAACGGTAATGGTGCCAAGAATTGGCTGCCTAAATCTAATTGCCCTTGCTCACCCGAAATAGAAAGGGCCAATTGCTTATCACTAAACACCACATCAAGATCGATATTACTGATACCGGGGATATCATTGTTTTCGTCAATTGAAACCCCTTCGCCACGACTAACCACTTGTAGTTGATTGTCTTTCAATAGCACAAATGTGTTTAAAAGCTTACCTTCAATCGCCATGACATTTAATGGGCCCTGCAACTCAGGCGCTTCATGGAATAAAGGTAATATTTTTTCGATTCTGTCTAGCTTGATTTGATCAGCAAAAATAAACTGTTCTGAATTAGAGCGGTATGCCTGCAGTGAGAACGTTTGCCAAGGTGTATCATTGAGCGATAGTTTAAGTACCGAAGTATATAGTCGAGCCACACCTGTCGAGTCGATGTTTTGTGCCCAAACTTGCCCTTGTTCCAGCGATAGACTTTGGCTGCCATTTGGCATTTGCCATTCAATGTGATTCTCACCTAAGGCGACTTGAACCTGACTAACGGCCCCTTTATCTAACGTCAGCCATGCGTCAAAATTAATCGACGAATGGGTTTGCTCATTTTCTATTGCTAATACTCGGTCTAGCCACGGTGTAATATTAAGTTCATTGGCCTGAAAATAAACCGTTCCTTGCATATCTGCGATGTCTTCGCCTCTAAGTCGCATCGACATTTGCAGGTTGTTAGACGATAAACCGTCAACAATAACACTTCCCTGAGCATAGTGAGACAAACCTTCATTTTTCCAGTTCATTTCGTTTACCAGAAAAACACGCTCTTGATCCGCTTTACGGTAAGTAATTTCAGTATTTTTTAAGGTAAAACGGCTAATTTGTTCTAAGAACAAGTCAGCAATATTATCGAGTAACGAGAGATCTTGCGTTGAATTATCAGATTGCTGAAGCAACGTCTGATCAAGAAAAATAGTAACACCGTCGAGAGTAAGGTCTCGCGTAACCACTTTTCGCATTTGTAAGGAACGCCAAAAATCAATATGAAAATCAATGGCATTGATTGAAATGACCGCGGCTTCAGATTCAAGCAAGGTTACATTGCCAGCGACCAAAGACGGGCCAGAGCCTTGCCAGCCCATATTCAGCTCACCAATAACAACTTGGCTATTAAATTGTTGGTTGAGGTAGTCTTGTAAATCCGCGCGGTAATTATGCGCATAGGGAAGAAATAATCGTAAGCTACTAATCAACGCAGCAAAAACTACTAACAAGATTGCAATAATCTTGTAAGTTCTGTTCAACCAGCGGTTAGTAACTCTTGAAAACCCCATCTACTCTCACTTTGTACTTACATAAAAGTTATATATTTATAAAGACACTTCCAGTAAGTAATTGCTCACATCATTACAACATCAAACTGCTCTTGATTATACAAGGTTTCAGTTTGAATTTTTATATCTTTGCCGATAAATACTTCGAGTTCAGCCAAGTTATGATATTCATCATCAATAAGGAATTCACTCACTGCTTTCGATGCATATACGATAAATTTATCGGCATCGTAAGCTCGATTAACGCGCACAATTTCTCGTAATATTTCAAAACAAACCGTTTCTACTGTTTTGAGGTTGCCACGGCCAGCACATACCGGACATTCATCACACAAGATATGCTCTAAGCTTTCGCGCGTTCGCTTACGCGTCATTTCCACTAATCCCAATGAAGAAAAACCGCTGATACTAAACTTCACTTTATCTTTCGACATTGCCATTTCGAGACTGTGTAACACACGACGCCTATGGTCATCACTAACCATATCGATGAAGTCGACAATGATAATACCGCCAAGGTTACGCAAACGTAGCTGTCGAGCGATTGCCTGTGTGGCTTCAATATTGGTATTGAAAATCGTTTCTTCTAGATTACGATGGCCGACAAACGCTCCGGTGTTGATATCGATCGTGGTCATTGCTTCGGTTTGGTCGATAATCAGATAACCACCTGACTTAAGCTCAATTTTTCGATGCAACGCACGTTGAATTTCAGCTTCTACGTCAAACAAGTCAAAAATAGGTCGTTCACCAGGATAGTATTCGAGTCTTGGCGTTAATTCCGGAACAAATTCTTGTGTAAACTCACCTAGTTGATCAAAGGTAAGTTTTGAATCGACGCGTATTCGTTCCAGCTCAATGCCGACAAAATCTCGAAGCATGCGAAAGGCAAGCGATAAATCGCGATATAAGGGGAGCTTTACTTGTTTGCGTTTCTTACGTTCTTCCACTTTTTGCCAAACACGTTGCAAAAATTCTGCGTCATGGCGTAGCTCTTGTTCACCCACACCTTCGGCGGCGGTGCGCACAATAAAGCCATGAGATTCATTGCAGTACGGCGTAATAGTGTCTTTTAAACGCTGACGTTCTTTCGGATCTTCAATTCTTTGCGAAATCCCTGCATGACTTGCGTTCGGCATAAGCACCAAGTAGCGGGCCGCAACCGTAATATCAGTCGTCAACCTTGCCCCTTTGGTACCAATAGGATCTTTCACCACTTGTACAACAATTTGCTGTCCTTCGTGCACTAAGCTGCGAATATCTGGCTCACCTTCAGACTCACCCTTCTCTTCATTGAGCATTAGTTTTGAATTGATATCAGAAGCGTGCAAGAAAGCCGCTTTATCTAGGTTTATGTCGACGAATGCCGCCTGCATTCCTGGCAATACACGAATTACCTTGCCGAGATAAATGTTTCCCACTAAGCCACGTTTTGCCTCACGTTCTACGTGTACTTCTTGTAATACCCCGTTTTCAATTAACGCTACGCGTGTCTCACTTGGAGTCACATTTATTAATAATTCACCACTTACCAAAAGTCGACTTCCTTACTGTTGTAGTGCGGTCAACACACCAAACTCTTGCAAAATTTCACTGGTCTCAAATAAAGGTAAGCCGACAATAGCAGAATAGCTACCATTAATATGTTTCACAAAGTGTCCTGCAATACCTTGAATGCCATAGGCTCCCGCTTTGTCACATGGTTCACCTGTCTGCCAATAGTTGACTATTTCAGCTTCAGTTAATGCCTTAAATGTCACGTCAACACGTACAATGCGTGTTAACACTTTTGAACCACAAACCACAGATACGGCCGTAAATACTTGATGTGTTGTATCTGACAATAACGACAATTGTCGAATGCAGTCCTGCATATCAATTGGTTTACCGAGAATTTCATCGCCAACCACAACGCAAGTATCAGCCCCTAATACAATTGTAGTATCCACGTGTTGATTCGCTATGCACTGGGCTTTTTCTACCGACAAGCGCGCGACATAATCAATTGCAGGCTCATTAGCTATGACTGTTTCATCAATATCTGCACTCTCGCAGACAAACTGATAACCTAGCTGCGAAAGGTAGTCTCGTCGACGTGGTGATTGAGATGCTAATATAAACTGTTTATCTATCATTATTTTATTCTAAAGTGCCGTCTGATTTTACGTAGTAATAAAAATGCCCAAGGCCATAAAATAATCGTCGTCATTACTGGATATAAATAACTAGGCAAAAACACGATATCTGTCATGAAACGCTGAAACCAAAACACTAACAAATGATACAAAGCTGATAGCACGCCAACAATCAGTGCCTGTTGCCACAGCGAAAAGTTTCTAATCTTTTGGTAGTTGCCTGCTACGATATAAACAGCTAATGCCATTGCCGCGGCATGTACACCGAGTATTGAGCCAAGCAATACATCAAGTACGAAGCCAACACACCAAGCGATACCCACATTTATGCGATTAGGCAAAGCCATACACCAGTAAATTAATGCCACCAATACCCAATCTGGACGAAATACATCAGTAGACATTGGCAAAGGCATGATGCTAGCCATTAGCGCGACTAGAATGGTAAAAATGAGAATAATGCCGTTGTTAGCCAACATGTTACAGCGCCTCCTTCGGAGAGAATAAATTGGCTTTATGTTCAGGCCATAGCAGCAATAAATATCGTAACCGGTCAATTTGGGCAATTGGCTCGCTTTGTACACGGGCAAAAGGACGAGACTCATCCTGAATCACCACATTTACTTTAGCTACTGGATACCCTTCAGGAAACTTGCCCCCTAAGCCAGAGGTCACCAATACATCACCTTCTTCAATATCCGTGCTATGCGGCACAAAGTTGTGGGTTAAGCGATCGATAGTGCCCGTACCGTTGGCAACCAAACGAATGCCATTGCGTAAAATTCGTACCGGCACAGCTGTCGTCACGTCGGTAATTAAAAGCACGCGGCTAGATATGGTTCCTACATGCAGGACTTGCCCAACGACACCATTTTCGTCAACGACAGGTTGGCCTTCATATAAGCCATCGTTGGCACCACGGTTAATGACAACTTGATGAGAATAGGGATCACTATCTACCGATAAAATCTCTGCGACCATCTTTTTACTGTCAGCGCGTACAGGTGAAGACAACAATGCTCTTAAACGAGCATTCTCTCGCTTAACAATATCCAACTCTAATAGTTGTTCTTTAAGAATGGTTTCATTGGCTGTGAGCTGTTCATTGCGTTGCATGAGATTGCGTCGCGTTGTCAAATTATCTGCGGCCCAATCCAGCATATTCTTAGGAGCTGATGCGAGATATTGCAATGGGCTAACCATTGATTGTAAATAGCCTCTTGCCGTATCAAAGCTCGCCATTTTATGATCTAAAAACATTAATAAGGCCGACAGAATCAACACGAATATCAGTCGATTTTGTGGGGATGGACCGTGCTTAAAAATAGGATTCATTGCTATCGAATTGTTGCTATCGTGTAGTGCGGACTATGGAGAAATAAAAAAGTGGCAACCAAGTTGCCACTTTTGCCAATTTATTCGTAAGCAAACAGGTCGCCGCCATGCATGTCGATCATTTCGAGCGCCTTACCGCCACCTCGGGCTACACATGTTAGTGGATCGTCAGCTACCACTACAGGGATACCTGTTTCTTCCATCAATAAGCGATCAAGGTCTTTAAGTAGTGCACCACCACCCGTTAGCACCATACCACGCTCTGAAATATCTGACGCCAATTCTGGTGGCGATTGTTCGAGCGCTACCATAATCGCACTAACAATACCTGTTAACGGCTCTTGTAATGCTTCAAGAATTTCATTGCTATTTAGCGTAAAGCTGCGCGGTACACCTTCAGCTAAGTTACGACCACGCACTTCAATTTCAATAAGTTCTTCACCCGGATAGGCTGAACCAATTTCGTGCTTAATACGTTCAGCAGTTGCTTCACCAATCAAGCTACCAAAATTTCGACGTACATAGTTGATAATCGCATCATCAAACTTGTCACCACCAATGCGTACCGATGAAGAATACACCACGCCGTTTAGTGAAATGATACCAACTTCAGTTGTACCACCACCAATATCCACTACCATCGAGCCCGTTGCTTCTGAAACCGGCATACCGGCACCAATTGCTGCCGCCATCGGCTCGTCTATTAAATAAACTTCACGCGCACCTGCACCCAATGCTGATTCACGAATTGCGCGTCGCTCCACCTGCGTTGAGCCACAAGGCACACAAACCAATACACGCGGGCTCGGGCGTAAAAAGTTATTGCTATGAACTTGTTTAATGAAGTACTGCAACATTTTTTCTGTGACAAAAAAGTTCGCAATAACACCGTCTTTCATTGGGCGTATCGCTTCAATGTTACCTGGTGTACGACCTAACATTTGTTTAGCCGCAGAACCTACCGCAGCTACGCTTTTAGAACCGCCAGCACGATCTTGACGAATTGCTACTACTGAAGGCTCGTTAAGTACAATGCCCTGTTCTTTTACATATATCAAAGTATTCGCCGTTCCTAAATCTATTGAAAGATCGTTAGAAAACATGCCGCGTAATTTTTTAAACATAAGGTGTATATGTCCTTTAAACGTCAGGTAGGCTACAGAGCCTGAACATAATGAAATTCTTGTTATATGCTGCTAATCATACCTTAGACTCAGCAAGATGTGTTGTTCGTTTTACCAAAAAATGAAAGAAAATTCGCATTTTTTTGTTATTTTTGTCAGAAATGAACAAAAGTCCACTAGATTAGAGAAGTGAAGCGAATAATTTATTGATGCAAATCTTACTTCCATTGATTTCATGATTAAAAATCAACCACTTCATTTTCTACACATAGAACCTAAAATGGGTAATTTATCAATTATTAAGGTTGAATTTCACGCCATGAAATAATGCGATCATTGCCTCGATAAATACCAAATTGAAGCTCTGCCGTAGGGTTTTGTGTTGGCGCTTCGTCGCTATCACTGAGCTCCCAATCAAATTTAAGCCATTCGGGCACTTCGAGTTCCCAAGTAAGATTTCCCGTATTCCCTGATTCAGCAAAAGTCGCATTTGTTTTATCAAATATAAATTTATCGAACTTTCCATCAATAAAGGATTGATTACTTACATCCTGAATTTTGGTGCTTGTTCTCGTTAAATCACCCGAATCGTCAGGCACTAATCGATAATCGCCCAATGCTAAGCCGCCGGAGTGCAGCTCTCCAGTGTCAACACGACTGCCCAATTTAGGTACAAAGCAGCTATCATCGCTATTCACCACAAATTTACCGACAGAATTAAGGTATTCCAACACCAACGGCGCCGTTAAGTCTGAAGTGTCTGGCCCATAATTACTCTCTATGCGCAATCTTCCGGTTCTAATTTTAAGGCTATCTAAAACGATATCTTCATCGTTAAGCTTAAAGAGTGGCACACCGTCAGTTTCACCAAACGACCCCATGTTAACAGCTAACCGAATATTAGCGTCAAACTCATTAAGATAACTTAACGCACTATGGTCATAGACAAAATGATCTGTTGAATCAAAGGTATAGGTTAAGAACTCTTCGTCGGTTTCAAGCGTGAGATCCTTAGGTGTTAAATCAGCCGTTAACGTTACTTTTTGAGTTAAAGAGCCTTTTTGTAGCTGTTGGTCGTCCGTGGTAGGAACCACAATCTCGTAGGTGGAAATTTTATTAAGACCCGCATAAACGTAATTTTTGATCTTATACGGGCTAGGATCATTAGGTCCGCTATTCACGCCATATGGCGTGATAGTGTAAATAGGCAGTAAATCATATCTGATGGCTCCGTCAGTTGTGATCGTACCGTCATTATTAAGCGTGTATTGACCGCTATACGCCCAATTTTGCTCACACGTACCTAAAACCTTATGCTGGGCGACAATACTGCCCTCGTCACCAGACTCTATTGATTGCCACAAACTGTCAGGATAAAAACGGCCCACAAAGTCCACCTGCCCCGTTAAATTACCCGTACCTAAATAACTCGCATCAAATAGTTCAGTGTTAAGTTCAATTATGCCAACTTCGTTCCAATTTAAGGTTAGATTGCCAGAACCACCATTTGCCATGCTAATCGCTGATGCCGCATCACCCGATAATATTCCCATTTCAGCGTCGGAAAACGTAGTAGGATCAGGTGTCACTAGTTGATGCGTTAACCTAAGAGTTTCACTGGCTATCTCATTTCCATAATTAGGCGTTGTAGGATTATCACTCAGATCATCATCATTGTTATGTGTCCAAGCAACGGCGGTAATAGTTGCAGCGAAATCTTCCCCTGCTTTTTTAAACCTTGGCTGAGTAGGTTGATTACCTGTCGCTGAGTTATTTGGAACATCGATAAAGAAGCCGTATGGTTTAACTACAAAGCTATTACTACTACCTCGCATATATTCGCCACTAGGCAGTCCTGTATCGGGATCGGGCAAATTATAACGCGCATGTAATTTCATTTGCCCTGCATCAGGGTAGTTGAGCTTGAACGTCGCCGATGAAGACTGGCTATCACCAAAGTCTAGATTAACATTGGAATAACTTACCGCAGCAGCATTATTGACCGTCGCTATTGGGTTATCACTACCATTATCTATGCTAACCTGATTTCCATTACACTGCAGTGGATTTTCACACACCGCTCCAAGTTGAATGGTGGTATTACCCACTAGTTTTCCTTGGCATTGACCTGTTTGACTATTAGTTTCAACAGCAGTAATGGATATATTTGATGAGGGTTTATTGGAAGTTTGCGTTGAAATATTGCTGAAAACAAAGCCAGTATCAGCAAATGTCATATTACAACTGCCTGCACTATTGTCATTGCAAACATAGCCTGCGGAGGCATCAGGGTTATCATTAGCAATAGATAGGGTGATATTTTCAGCGTGTATATAGTTAAAGTTAATAGTCGTGCTACCCGTAAATGCTACAGATTTAGTTACGGTATCGCTCGCACCACTTGCAATAAAATCTAAAGTAACTGCTTCAACACTTAACGTACAAGTACCATCAAAACTATTACTACACGCTTTTATCGTCACGGTTTCCGCATCACAGGTTAAGCCGTTGCCATCATGAATTATTTGATAAAGATTTGGCCCGCAATTCCCTGGTGGATTAGCAGCCAAATCCGTGATTTCATCTTGTGTAAGCTCGCCGGAGTATATTCGAAAATCGTCAAGCTCTCCATTGAAATGTTGACTTCCTAAAGCCCAAGTACTTGCACCTATCGATAGCACAGTTGATGTTTCGGCGGTAAGTGATTCAGTGCCACTATTTTCCAACACACCGTTTTTATAGATTGCCCAATTGCCATTATCAACATTGGTCACAAATACTAAGTGTACCCAAGTGTCTATTTCAGTTAATAGGTTAACACCGCGCATGTTGGTGTTTTGACCCGCTAAGTTACCATCCCAAATTAACGTCCCATCATTTAACCAGCGCACTTCCCAACCATTACTAAAACCAAAGATTCGCTGTTGAGTGGCAGGTAACTGCGGCACTTTTACCCAAAAGCTCGCGGCGCCTATGGCCGGTGGCGAAAACGCTGGAGTTTGCACAAAATGGTATCTCGTATCATCAAAATCAAGCGTGTAACCCGATGCTTCACACGTCCATGTTGGATCGTTACCATCTACGCCCGCAGAATTACCTAAAGTACCATGTCGCCCATTGCCGCTACTATCTGTGGCCGTTTGGCCTGTTCCTTCATTAAAGTTGTAGTGTAATTCCAATACTGCTGGATTAGAACCTCCTGGACCGCACATTCCTTTAAAATCAGCGTTTTCGATATAGCTTGTATTGTAAGTTCCACTAAATGACCAATCATAATCAACATTACTCGCCGTTATTGCGCCAAGCACTGTTGGATCACGATCCAGTTCGACTTCACCTATTGCATATAACGCTCCTGTAAAGCGAAAATCTCTATCAGCCGAAATCCCCCCATAACTGATAAAAATAAGGTACCCTCCAGCATCATTAATTCGTGCATTTTTGGAGAAATGTGCATTTCGCACATAAATCCGCACTGTACCGGCTCCAACAACAGCGAGAGTGGAGTCCCGCTCAAAGTCTAAATCATTGATCCAATAGTCTCCAGCAACGAACTGAACCGTAGCCCCTCGCTCTAAACGTAAGCTATCAATTCGATATTCTGAATTAGATTGACTAAAGTATGCATTTCCAAATTTTGAAACTTTTATATCGTCATATTGTCCTGCGCCTATACTCATATTACCGCCAGATAAGTCACCATCTACACCTGATGAAAACTTATAGCCGGGTAGAATTAATTGATCACCATAATTGGTTGAAATACTAGGAAACACGTCTAAACACTCCGCAGTATGAGCGTAAGGGCAAAAAACTAGCAACAAATAGGCGAGCAGACTAAAAAAGTAACGCATTACATCTGAACCAAGAATCACACTGTACTCTTAATATACTGTAAAAATGTAACTAACGTCTAATTGAAACAAGATGTTATGAATGAAAGGAGAGGGAAAAAGAAAAACCCTGCATCCTTCAGGGTATAATTTTCATGAAACGAAACTGACTATAAAATAATTTTATTTATATTTCGGTTAAATTATTTATTTGATTGTAATCGCGGCACGCATAATAAAAAGGCTAACATCAGAATGAAAATTAGCATTCCATTAGGTTCACTTACCTGTGGAATATCACGTACGTAGAATGTCTCAAAATATTCGTTACTGCCATTAACCCAACTGCTTGAAACTTGGTTGTTCACAAAATTAAGATGATTATCCCAATCTGACACATTGTCGAACAAAGAATTCCAATACTCTACGGCATGAATATAGCTACCATCAGCGCGAGTAAAGTCGGCTAAAGTTAATTCAAATTTTAGTACATTAAGTTCTTCGTCTGTCGCAAAGCGCCAACCTGCATGTAACTCAGGTGCATAGAGCACGTTGCCATTAAAAAATTCTGTATTTACCGGTGATGCCCATGCCCACTGAAGATTTTCGTGAACAATGTAATTGTCTTCTGTTAAATCGCTAAGGATAAGACCGGCACGCGCTTGGCTTGCGCACAACAGCGCAACCAATACTAAGATAAGTTTTGTAAATTTAATCATTATATCCTCTCGTCCTTGAAATACTTCAACAACTGCAATGATAAAAAAGTTTACGATATGCTTTAAATATAATCAATTTTCATGCCAAATAGACAATTCCCTTGTTTTACAACATGAAACGATGAGTTGCTGGTTTAGAAAAATCTTAAACTGTAAAAAAAGCTAACACATGCCGCATCGAAAACTCCAAAACGTCGTTAATAATGCGTTAATTTTCAAGATCTTTAGCGTTTACTTCGAACTGCCTGGTGGTGATAACACTGCCACTCAGATCATCGCATTGTCCGACACTGGTAATATTATAATGCGTTACACCATTAACATTTGTTGAAGTACAATTCACTGTGAACTGACATTGTGATAGCCCTGAAACACCAGCTAATTGTTGAGTCTCATCACCATTATTACAACTCCCCGTACCAGCAATTGGGAAGGTACGTTGCAGTTGCCATTGCAAGCCTGTTTGCCCTGCATGATATGTACGTGTGCCCAGTACCTCATACGCTATAGACTCTGAGGTGCTACTCAACATGTTCACTAAGCCTACACCTAAAAGAGTCATTACAATAATAACGAAAATAGCAATGACCAACGCACTGCCGCGTTGAGGCGTACGCGACACTATAGCTAAAGCAGAGTATGTAGAACGATCGCTAAGGAACATTTGGCACCTGTATCGTGTTATTAAAGTTGATAGTTTCATTGAGTGCACTAAAAACCAGTTCCACTTCTACCAGTCCATTTCGTGTTTGTGTTGGCGCAGCAACTAAAAAACTTGATGAAGCATCGAGCGATTTTGCCATTACGGCACTATCTGCCCCTTGTTGGCGTACGAGCGAATCACCTGTTATGCAATAGCTCACTAGTGGCCCTATGAAATAGGCACGCTTAGAAGGTGAATCAGCAGCAAAATAATCGTCGCTATCGCGGGTAATTACCCATGAATTTGGGTCGGTGGTAAAATCATGAGAGTCGATTGAAAAAATATGGTCAGTACTGCTGTAAACATCGTTTGAATTAACCGTATAAACAGCTATTTGCAGACTATCTGAATAATTAGTGTCATCAAATGGTACCAAAGTCACATCATGTGATTTGGCTTCAGGAGATACGGGAATATCAATATAGGTAGCCGCAACTTCAATCGGGTAAAACTCCAAACAGTTACCACTAATACGTGGGCTATTTGGTAACGCATGGCGAACCTCTCGATTTAAGCGCTCAACCGCAAACCGTCCCGATGACATTAGGTGATCGCGTAACGTAGTATCGACGTAGATTTGCGCACCGAATTGAAGAAAGCCGCTCAACCCTACCGACAACACCCCTAAGATCACTATCACGGTAATCATTTCAATCAGGGTAAAGCCGGCTGATTTAGCCCGACACCAGCCATAATTAAATCTGGCAAAAGTCATCAGAAATTACTCCGATATGACGCAAATACTATAGTATCCCCCATTGGCGTGGTCACCATCACCCGAATACGTTTGGCCACATTCCTGTTGCTGCTATCACAGCTGTCATCATAGTTGGCATCGTAACAAACATCGATATCTATTAAATACCCTTCATAACTTTCATCCATATCACTGCCGTTAAAACTGGCACCATGGTAATCATCTACATCATTGGTATTATCTTTCTCATCCCAATTTAAAGGCGGTGTTCCTTCCCCAGTATCTAATCCAAAATCTCCTACACTAGTACACTCTGGGGCACCATTAGCGCTATCACCACACCTTAGGGCACCGCTGACATGATCTGAATTTTCATCATAAGCACGTGTTAGTATTTCATTTAGCATTGACTGACCAAGTTCTGCCGCCCGAATTGAATGCAACTGGTCAGCGTGACGGTTCATCGCAGGAAAGATAAACTGGCTGATCACTGCATAAGAAAGGGCCAATACAACTAAGCCGACAATAGTTTCAATCAGCGTAAATCCCGCCACTTTACCAGCGCTATGCATTCCACCTTGATTACGTTGCTGACGATTAACTGCCGACACTTTCAATAAACCCTTGTGCATTTATGCTCACTTGCCGACTAGACTGCCCGATTATGGTAATAACACATGATGAGGCACACGCACCTGTTGGTCGACCCAAACCATCAAAACTGAAGGTGTAATCACCACCGGATACATCAAAAGATACGTCTCCGCTGGAATCTAATTGTAACGTGGTATTAGTATGAGAGCTCGCATCGGTAGTATCGCAATTGGGTCCATTACCTGCCTCTGTCGCCAGCATAGAAATTTTGTATTCAGTGACACGCACGTCAAAACACTGTACTTGTACCGTTTGCTGCATACGTCGCAATTGAATATTACGCAGCATGCTCACCAATTGATTTTGCACGGTTATTTCTTCTGTGCCTTGGGCATCGATGAATTTAGGCGCAACCGTGGCCGCCATGATGCCCAACACGAGTATCAAGACTATCAGTTCGATTAGGGTGAATCCCTTTTTGTTAGCTTGTAATCGAATCATAGGTGACTATTTCAATCGAGCTCTCTTAAAGACTAGTTTAATCTAACGCATATTCACACGTATTCCATTAGACAATTAGCGTGCTATTCGCATTCGTTTAACGTAATCGTTGGTTTGGCACCCACGGTTGCTTGCGTATATACAATAGTGCAGGGATCTGTTAGCAATGTCGGCGGCGTCGAATAAATCGCTGCTGGATAGATGATGACATGGCCACCAAACGTTTGAATATACTTATATTTGTTTTCATCTATATCAATCAATAACCGCCATTCATCATCTTCGCTACGCGGGTAGCCGTAATGTACGGTAATTTCATCATCATTACCGTCACCGTCTTTATCGCCAAGATTGACTGTTTTCCCTTCACTTAAATCAAAAGATTGCACGCCTTTAACTAAAGACTTGCCGTATACGAGTCCAGCTGCCCCTTCCATTGAGGCTTCAATGGCTTTGAGCACTGCGGTATGTGCATCAGATTTGAGATCAATAAACTTAGGCGCAGCAGTGGCCGCTAATATGCCTAAGATGACGATAACAACGACCAATTCAATCAATGTAAATCCGTCGTTTTTTGATAAATTACACACTTTCATTAAGATTCTTTACAAAAACTCTATATTCGCACTAACACTCCCAACCGCTTTATAGGAACCGCCAGCACACTTCTAAGTATTTCCAGCATAAAGTATTTTAGGTAAAAGTTACAGCAGGAAATACCTGCGCAATAGAACTAACCACTTGTTTTGTATTATAAAGCCACGTACTCTTTTGCCATTCTGTCTGATTGGGCACCATTTTGGCTTTACATCGCGTTTTCTATTGGCTTCTTGCCAGTTATTTTCTTGTTGGTATGCATGTGCTTTTACCAACGCCCGTAGGAATGGGGCTCTACATGTCGTTTAACACGATAGGTTGGCTTGTTGTTACGTTACTGATTTCTATCAGTATTTGGCATATTGCACAGCGCAAAGAAATAATTTTGGATCAGTTTGCCATTACCATGTTGTTAGCGCTGATATGTTTAACTATTCCGTTTTTTTATGGCGATGAACACGCAGAGCTTGCCACTCCAAGACTACTTGCTGTTTTTGGAGGGGTATTATTGTGGCTAGCCTTAAACCAAATATTTCCAAGTCAACGTAAGCTCGACAACGTACTTATTTTGATCGTGGCAGCGATCGCTATTCAAGGAACATTTGGCTTAGTTCAATTTTTGTTTTTCGAACAAGGCGATTGGTTGGGTTATGATCCAACACGACACAGACCACATGGAAGCTTAGTACAACCAAACGTTGCTGGAAGCTTTCAAGCGACAGGCATATTACTCTCATGTTTTCTGATCAGCCGTAAGAAGCAGCCATTAATTTATGAGTCAATTCTTTGGAGCTGTTTAATAATAAGTCCTTTCATTCTCACCCTATTACAATCTAGGGTTGGCTTTTTAGGCAGTATAGTTGGGTTGACGCTAGTTAGTTGGTATATGTTTGCCCAACATAAAAAGCGTGCGGCAATTGTTTTAGTAGTAATTACCTGCTCATTTGTTTCAGGGTATTTTGCACTGCAACATTCAAGTACGGTTAAGCGCGAAGCTGAAGTTTATAGCAATGCCGGAGAACGTATAGATATCTATAAAGTCAGCCTTGCGATGATTGCTGCCAAACCGCTAACTGGCTACGGTTATGGTAACTTTGAACGAGCATATTTAGATTTTCATAATCAAATGAAACGCGAGGATCCTGCCCTAGCCGATCCTATTTTGCGATTAAGCCATCCGCATAATGAAGTACTATTTTGGGTTATTGAAGGCGGTATACTACCTTTACTAGCGTTTATCATTCTTCTCATTGGCTTTTATCGACTCTTATCCAAAGTGCATAACTGGCCGCTTAAATTAGCGTTATTGGGTGTTATTACTCCCATAGTGCTACACAGTCAAACAGGTTGGCCATTCTATTTATCACTTAGTCATTGGATAGCATTGATATTGCTTATGTGGTACATCAAACAGCAGAGCAAAGATTGTAATTTTAGCTTTCAACTGAATGCAGCATTCCTATTAAAGAGCTTTTCACTGACTACTGTGGCTCTCGCTGTACCTTTTTTTGTAACTACTCTACACACCAACCTGATCATTAGTGCCTTTGAAGGTGGAGGTTATAAAAAAGTAGAACTACTTCAGCGTGTTATCAACCCACTCCCTTGGAAGCAACGACTCGAACTTAATACCCATAACTTCATTTTGCAACAGGGCATGACACATAAAGACACTTACAAATTACAAGTGTATATCGACTGGGCACTAAAAGAGATGCGACATACGCCTCGAATTTCACTCTACAATAATGTGATTTTATCGCTAACTCATATAAGAAAACATGATGAGGCTGAGCAGATACACCGTGAGGCTCAGACAACTTATCCGCTTCACGATGATTGGGGAAAGCGAATCTATGTCGAAATAGGAAACTAAATTAGCGATTTCCTGTTAGCCACTGAATTATTGATATAAAAAACCGGCTTTAAAGCCGGCTTTTGTTTGATTGAAGCTTTTTATTAGCAGTCAGTGTATGTACCTACTGGCGAAGGGCGAACATTAGCTTGACTTGCTTGTACATACTGAACCTGGCAACTCGCTGGCGTCGTCGCATTTACATGTTGAAATACGCCGTCTGAAGATTCAGTTATATCATCATCTAATTCTAGTAATGTCGCTATTGCATCTGTTGCAGGGTAACCATAGGCAAGTGAAATAGTTGAGCCAGCTACGGTAATGCTACCTGTCGACGCTGTTTGTGCATCTACTAATGCTTTTGCATGTGCTAAGTCAACTGCAGAATTGATTGATCCTTCTACCGCTTCCATTACTGATGCTTTAGCATCGCCTGTAAGGTCGATAAACTTTGGTGCAGCTGTGGCCGCTAAAATTCCTAAAATAACAATAACCACAACTAATTCGATTAGTGTGAAACCTTGTGATTGTTTTACTGCTTTCATGTGCGTACCTATTTATTATTAGTTATGGTTTTATTAATTTGCATTAATTGTGACTGCAACAGCGCTCGTTGCAGGCGAATATGAGAAATTATTACCTATACCAGAATCAGCACCCGGTGACACAAAGTCGCCATTTACATCACGATTCAACGTCTCTTTAAGATAAAAGATACATTCTGTGCTAGCGCCAGTGCCGGCTTTTTCTGCTAAATAATCAAACGAGTCGCCATTATTGCCATTAAGATCAGCCACAGCGCTCGTTAAGCCCGGCGGTTGTTGTAAGATGCTGTTCCATATGTCTATACAGTTTGCAGCATCAAAACTGCCATCAAGCGTATTGCCATCATTCTGCCCAGCAGTTGATGCTACGATGTAACCTGCGCGAATGCCCGTTGCCCCAGTGGTCAGTAATACTTGTGTGCCATCATAGTCGACAACATTACGCCCGGTGTTGTCTTGCTCGCGGCTATTAGCTTCCCATTGAGCACGTGCCAATGAAACACCAGTAGCAAAACCACCAGCCATGCCTTCAATGTTTGCCTGTTGGGCTTGGTCAGTTAAATCGATAAATCGTGGAATCGCGGTAACAGCCAAAAAGCCGAGAATCACCACAACAATGACTAATTCAATCAAAGTAAAACCAGATTGTTTATTTATACTGTTCATATCAATCTCTTTCGTCGACCCTTACTCTAATTCTAACCACTTTTATGTAAATAAGTCACTCATTTACCGCAGCAATTAACACTTTTTTTTACAAATATCCTGTGAACACTAGAAAATACACACAACTCGCTTAGTTCTGCAGGTTATACTTCACTTTCCCAGTGTTTGGATGATACTCAAAAAACTCACCGTCGGGTAAGCTGTATCGACACCTGCGGGCTTTATTGTGTTCAGCGTCTTCTACTGAAATTACCGCTATCGGCTGCTTCATAAACACAAGCTCAGTGCCCATCACAAATTGCCAAATTTTTTCACAACCAGCCTTGGCATCGCCAACATCTACCCAGCCTTTGGTATTTACGGGCACACCATACCCCTGATTGCTAGCATTTTGACTAGTATTCTCGCGCACAAATACCAATTGTGGCTGTTTGTCCATATACCACTGGGCTCGGATAGCGGTTATTTTCGCTGAAAAATTGTGCGCCAGATTACCAAAACCCGCCTGACTCAACTCGTCACTTTGCTTGAAAAAATAATACAAAAACAACGCCATCATTGCCGCTAACAAAACAACGATTATCACTTGTTCACCAAGCGATTTTTCACGCTTTTCAATCGCTGACTGCCGCGACACTAACGCCCCCTAAACGCAGACATCATATCCCACATTGGTGTAAAGATACCTAGTGCTAGCACTAATACCATTGCTGCTACTATAGCGATCAAAATAGGTTCAATCTTAGCCGTCAACGTACTTAAGTCGTAATCCACTTCGCGTTCGTAGTAATCACCTACTTCTTCCAACAGTTCGTCAACACGGCCTGTTTCTTCACCTACTGCAATCATTTGTAGCACTAGTGGGGTAAACAACGTACTAGCGATCGACGAACGTAGTAAACTTTCGCCACTTTCAATCGCTTTGCGCATCGCAATAATTTTTTCTCGCATATAATTGTTATCTACCGCATCGGCTACCAATGTTAAGCCAGCTGTCATTGGCACCCCTGCACGTAAGACTATTGCGAAACTATGGGAAAAACGCGCAAGGATAGAGCGCTCAATTATATTGCCAACTATAGGCATATGGGTTTTGCGTTTGTCCCATTGATATCGGCCTTTTTCAGTTTTCAAATAACTTCTGGTACCAAAGAAAATGAATATCGACGCCACTAGCATGTGAGGCCAATAGTCCAGAAAAAAATTAGAACTACTAATTAGTGCTTTGGTCGCCCACGGTAAATCAGCTCCCAACTTAGAAAACATATTGGCAAAGGTAGGAATAACCCAAATATTTAGAATTACTAACGCGATAACAATGGCGCTTATCACAAAGGACGGATATCGCATAGCCGTTTTTATACGTTTACGTGTTTCTTGTTCACGTTCAAAATAACTGGCAAGTTTAATAAACGCATCATCAAGTTTACCGGTATTCTCACCTACATGGACTAGCGACACAAACAGCGGAGAAAACAATTTAGGATGTTGGTTCAAGGCTGAAGATAACGCATATCCCCCCTCTAACTGACTCGCTATTTCAGTTAATGCCACTTTCAACTTAGGTGCTGACGTGGAGTCTGCCATGCCATTGATGGCACGTAAAATAGGCACACCTGATTTGACCAATGCGTACATTTGGCGACAAAAAACGATAAGTTCGTCAAGCTTAATGGCCTCGAATCCTAGCAAATCACCAATATCTATATTGGCCATGTCGCTAGCACCCTTCGCATTTTCATCAGCAAGTTCAATAGAAATAGGCACAATACGCTGACGTGACAAATTTTCAGCGACAGCAGCACTGCTGGCTGCTTCCATTGCCCCTTTCACCGATGCACCACTTGCATCTCTACCTATGTATTTAAATGCCGCCATTATCGCTCTGTTTCAACTCAGAATTGTTAAGTAATAGTGTTTTAGTTCAGCCGTTTAGTCGTCTGCAATGTCAACGGTTTCAACCAACCTCAGCACCTCTTCAACACTGGTCACACCTTGTGTTGCATAATCAAACGCGGCTAAAGATAATGGTCTGAATCTAGGATGTTTTTTGGCTAATTCAGTAAAGGCCTCAGCATCTTCTCGTTTCATGGCCGCCATCATGGGCTCATTCATTTCCAGCAATTCGAAAACACCTATTCGACCACGGTATCCGGTATATTGGCAAGATTGACACCCCGTGCCCTTTTTAAAGCTAACCGTTTTAGCACTTTCGCCCGCTAAATTCGTTAACCATAGCACCTCTTGCTGTGTTGGATGATAGTCTTGCGTACAATGTTCACAATTTCTGCGCACCAATCGCTGAGCAATTACCGCGCGTAATGAACTACCCACCAAAAATCCAGCCGCGCCCATATCCATGAGACGTAAAGCACTCGTGATGGCATCATTCGTATGCAGCGTTGATAATACCAAGTGACCCGTTAATGCACCTCGAAGACCAATTTCAACCGTTTCGCTGTCACGCATCTCACCAACCATGATGATGTCTGGATCTTGACGTAATGCTGTACGCAGAACACCTGAAAAGCTCAGGTTAATTTTGCTGTTAACCTGTACCTGATTAACCCGTGGCAAGCGATATTCAACAGGATCTTCAACGGTAATGATTTTTTTCGATGACTGATTCAACTCGCTCAGCGCACCATACAAAGTCGTTGTTTTACCACTCCCGGTTGGCCCAGTTACCAGCACCATACCGTGTGGCCGGGTGATTTGGTGTCTCACTCGTTCTACTAGTGCCGCAGGCATCCCAGTTTCTTCTAAAGACAACAATCCTGCAGATTGATCGAGCAAACGCATAACAACAGATTCGCCATGCTGCACAGGCATGGTCGACATACGAACGTCAATGTTATGCCCTTTGATTTTCAAGTTAAAACGACCATCCTGTGGTAATCGTTTTTCTGAAATATCCAAACCTGCCATAAGTTTAAGTCGCAATACCATTGCCGCAGCAATCTTGCTTTCTTTTAATACGTTTTCTTGCAGCACGCCATCAATACGCTGACGAATACGCAATAGGTTTTCATCAGGTTCAATGTGAATATCCGATGCTCGCACTTGTACCGCATCTTCGAAAACCGATTGGAGTAATTTGCCAACGGTCGCATCCCCCCCCTCGTCGATAATGGTGGTGCTTAAATCAAAATCGGATGACTCTTGATATTCTTCTTCCAGCTGACTAGCAAACGATTCAATATCAGCCGTGCGACGATAGAGGCCATCAAAAGCTTCAAATAGTTGCGATTCCATGACAACCGCTAATTTGATCCCTTTCGGCGATAGCATCTGTTCTATTTGATCAAGTGCATTCAAGTCAGCGGGATCACTCATACCAACAAGTACAGAGTCACCATTATCTTCAATAACCAATGCACGTAATCGGCGTGCATGAACTTCTGGTAATAGCGTGGCAACTTCGTTAGGAATACGACGTTGGCTGATATCTAAAAACGGGACAGCAAGTTGTTGCGCTAAGAATTCTAGTAATTGGCGCTCACCAATATGTCCTAATTCGATTAAGGTGTCACCGAGCTTTCTGCCCGTACTTTTCTGACTATTTAAAGCCTGCATGAGTTGCTCATTAGAAATGATTTGTTCATGAACCAACAAATCACCAAGTCGCATTTTTAACTTAGGCGCGGCCATCGTTATTCTCCTAACTCACTTATACGCTGCTGGGCAAAAACTAAAGACTCAGATGACAAGCCTCGCTGTACTATAGCCATTTGATAAGCCTGTTTCGCTTTGTCGAAGTCGGCACCACGATCATGTGCGATCGCAAGCCCCAACCACCACTTACCCGATTGTGGTTCTAATATGGTTAACTGCTCATACGCAGTTAGCGCCGTTTTATTATCACCGACTTGTTGAGCAATTGATGCTAATAATGACTGATATCCTTTGTCAGGTACATCGACCATCACTTTCAATTGTTCCAATGCTTTATTTGAATTTCCTTGCGCAAGGTAAATTCGCGCCTGCATCATACGCATTTCACTATCTTCATTATCTAATGCTAGCCCTTGCGCAAGAAGATTGATAGCAGGCTGGTACGATTGACGACCAAACCAAAGTGCTGCAAGTTGTTTTCTCGCTGCCTTATGATTTTGATCAACAAGTAACACTTCTTCTAGTGCATTCTCAGCTTTCGCAAGTTCATTGCGTTGTACTGCTTTTTCTGCACTTTGATATTTGCTGGCAACAAATTCCTCAGGCGTTAATTCACGACGCGAAATACTTAGTTTAGCGGCTGTTTGTTGCTCTTGTTCGGCATTGCTACGTGGAATTTCACTTGTAGTTTCATTTAAATTGTTTAGTTCAGGCGCGAATGACTGGTTGCCTTCAACTTCAGAGCTTTGCGGCAATGGTGAGCTCGTGGGGGTTTTACCGTTATGCGCAACAGAGTCTTTTGTTATTGAAGTATGCTGCGCACCGATTGTGTTAGCTTTGTAAGTTGTTTGTTCAACTACGCGATTATTATCATGAGCACTGCGTTCAACAGTCGCACTTTCGCTTTCGTGAGTTGGTGCTTGCTGCGATTCGTTGTTGGAAGGATTCATATTTTCTACAGCAAAGGACTCTTGTACGGCTAAAGATTTTTCTGTGACCGAAGACTTTTCCGAAGGTGAAGCTCTTTCTACTACTGATTGTTCTGGTTGCTTAACGACGGTAGTCGCCTGAGCATTTTTTAATGATTGCACTTCTGAGTATAAAGACCATACATACCAGCCGCCTGCATTTAGCACAAGTACGCCTGCCAAAATGTATAGCCAATGAATAGGCGACTTACTGACAACGTTAGTATGAGGTGCCACAGCAGCCTGCTCACCCTCATGTTGGCGTTTATCTAAGTCTTTTAGCATTTGGTTGATAACGCTCAATCTATACTCCGTATAATAAAAACATACTTAACACCAAAAATGTGCCTGCAAAGCAAGCCATAGCCAATTTTTTATTGACCGTAAATGTAGTAATTCCTTCAGTGTCGTCAACCGCCGCTTTGAGCTGCTGCTTGGTAAGTTGGTACGTGCCCTGGCCATAACTTAACATCAACATTTTGTGACAAATAATGTTAACGAGTCTCGGAATACCGCCCGACACTTTTGCAATTCGTTTATACAAGGCATCAGTAAACAAATCCGCCCCTTTATAACCAGCAACATGTAATCGGTGTTGAATATAACTACGCACTTCTTGTTCAGTCATTGCGCGTAGTCGATATGAAAATGTAATTCGTTGCTTCAATTGCCTAAACGCTTTAGTCGCTAATCGCTCATCCAACTCGGGTTGGGCAAACAAAACCACTTGAAGCAATTTTCGCGTTTCAGTTTCGAGATTAGTAAATAACCGCAATGCTTCCAAGCTTTCTTCAGGCAGTGCCTGCGCTTCATCAAGAATCACGACCACCGAATGGCCTTGCTGATGTAACTCGAGCAAGCGCTGCTGAATGCGTTGTGTGAGTAGCTGTGCTGACATGCGTTGTGCCTGTTTAACGCCTAATTCAACTGCTACAGCACGGCGTAATTCATCCGGTTTTAAGTAAGGGTTTGGTACGTAAGCTGTCACAAAGTGTTCAGGTATTTCATTGAGCAGCTTTCGACAAAGTAATGTTTTCCCCGTACCAACTTCACCAACCACCTTGATAAAGCCTTCACCTGTTTTAAGTGCGGTAACCAACACCGCAAGCGCTTCGTCATGCGGTGCTAATCCCAGATAAAAACTGGTGTTAGGTGTCAGCGTAAACGGTAACTCTTTTAAACCAAAATGATAAAGGTACACCGTTAGTTACTCAGATTCTTCAGGAAACCATTGCTTAAGCAGTGCTCTTGCCTCTTTCAATTGGTCTTTCCAGGTATCTTGACCAATTACCACTGGTTTTAGCATGATAACCAGCTCTTTCTTTTGTGTTTTTTGGCTTTTACTCTTGAACAACTCTCCCATTAATGGAATGTCGCCTAGTAGCGGTGTTTTTGATTCCAAATCCACTTTTCGGGTTTCGATTAGTCCGCCAATTACCACGATTTCACCAGATTTTGCTCGAATGATAGTATCTGATTCTCGAACGCTGCTTTGCGCTAACGGTAACGCAAAAGAGTCATCACCTAATTGAATCGTTTTTGTTTGTTCTTCCGTGACCGTAACTGAAGGATGAACGTGTAATATAACTTCGCCGTTGGCATTTATCTGTGGTGTAACATCCAACGCGATACCTGAGAAGAAGGGGGTAAGTTCGACTTCTGGAGTAGTGGTAGTGGCCGTTCCCGTTGTCGTGGTACTTGATACTTCCGTCACAAAGTATTCGTCTTCACCAACTTTAATAATTGCTTTTTGGTTGTTGGTCGCAGTAATTCTTGGGCTAGACAATACCTGTACATTGCCTTGCGTAGATAGTAACGTGATCACACCTGAGAAATCAGCATTGGTAAAGCTGATGCCTGTTAAACCACCAATAGTAGCAGAAATTGTATTACCCGAGATCACGCCATTGGTAGCCAATGAAAAGTCAGTGCTGCCAATATTACCGAGAACTTCTTCCCAGCGAACGCCTTGTTGGTAATCATCATTGAGCGTTACTTCCATGATCTTAGCTTCAATGATTACTTGGCGTCTCAAATGATCTTGCGTGTCATTGATAAATGATTTAACCGCGTTAATTTCATGTGGCAGCGCTTTAACCGTTACCAAACCCGCTTGTGGCGAAACGATAATTGAACGCCCTTGTTCTGAACCAATTAATGTCTCGAGCGTTTCTTTTAAATCTTTCCAAAAATCTGATTCATTTTCAGTATAAATATTAATACCGCTATTACCTGTTTGGCTATTACGGCCATTAGGGTTGTTTTGGCCGCTTCGATTGCCTTGTGCGTTATTGTTATTACTGTTGTTGCGGCCGTTACCGCTGCTATTTGGATCGTTTTGCGAAACGCCACCTGAATTAATGGAGGTACTAGAAGTGCCAAAACGTTTAACAAATAAATAGTTTAGCGGGATGGTTTCAGTGCGAATACCCGCAGGGAATATTTGAATAATTTGCCCTTGGCGACGAATATCAAAGCCGTACAACTCTTCAATAACATCCAATGCCTCTCCAAGTGTTACATCTTTCAAATTGAGTGATATAGCACCACTCACGTCAGGGTGAACGGCAACGCTGTAATCAGAGTTATCCACCAAGGCCGAAAAAAACGCTTGTGCGTCAACCTTTGTCGCGGCAATATCTAGGCGCTTTTCAGACAACAAACCGTGGCGCGCTTCCTTTAGGCTAGATTGCATTAAATCTTGTTGAATCGCATTCGGTAATTGTGTCAATGGTTTAGGTGTGCGCTGTTTTTCACTTTCAGCAATAGCGTTATCCAAAGTTTGGTTGATTTCTGTCGGTGCATCGGGCACGGACTGACAACCAAGCAACACTGACATTACCGCCATACAATAGACTCTGGTACTCAATTTTCTCATAGACATTTTTTTTATCATTTTGAATTAACCGCCACACCTGAAAACAAGTTAAGTGTTATTGCTCTTTCAGGAGATTCTAATGTGATACTCTTATCGCCAATCGCCCGCACTTGATATGCGCCTAATGTGTCACCTTCCCTCACCATTTGGCCATTCACGATGGCCGTTTTTCCCTGTTCGCGATGTATAATGCTTTCAAGCCTCAATGCGCCTTTTTGGACAACTTGCTGACCACTGCTACTAAGTCGCAGTGGTTTTGTCGGATCACTTTGTGCAAAACTATTTGCACTCAACAATAACGTGCTCCAGCCTATAACGAATAAGATTATGTTAAACACCAATAAACTCCTTATTCGTACTTAAACTATATATTTCTATCACTAACTGGCTTTTTGGGTACTCCATTAACTGGTAGTCAAAACTTTGCCAGAAAAATGTCCAATCTAATGTTTCTACTTGCGCCAAGTAGTCACGAAGCTGAAAGTAACCACCTGACAGGGTTAAGCGCATACCATGTTTATAAAGCACCATACCCGCAACGTCACTATTGGTTGTTGTTTCCTTTGATGATAGTGCTAATGGTGTATTTGACTGGCTACCTTGTTCGTCTTGTGAGGTATTAGCCTGTGGCGTTTTAGTTGTTAACGGCTGTGCGGGCAATACTTCTAACGACACCAAAGAAACCCCTTTTTGCAATGCAAGTAAATCGATTAGCGCCGCACGCATTTGCGTTGGATTTATCAGATCTGTTGTTAACGTAAGTAATCTTTGATCGAGCGATTCCAATTTGCGTTGCTTACGTGTGATTTGTTTCTCAACGCTTGCATTTGGATCAGTTTTCAGCGCTTCTTCTAATACCTCGATAGTTTTTAACGCGGCCACGTTACTGCTGCGTGTTTGCTTAACTTTTTGCTCAACTGAGTCAACTTGCGTTAGCGCATTGTCTAAATACAAATTATAAAAGCTGAAGAAAATCACCATAATACCCGAACCAATGATCAAGTATTGCTCTCTCGGCGTAATCGTTAAGAACCGCGCACAAAATATTTTCCACTGCTTCATCGGATCTTACCTCGCTCAGCGTCATCACGTGAGCTCACGACAAATTGCGTGTATTTCTGCTCGTTTTCCTGCAAGTTCATATAGCTAAAGGACTGACCTTTCAAAAATGTGGCACCTTCAAATCGTGCCAACCAGCTTGGTACTGCTTCTGGTTGTCGTGCAACACCCGCAAATGTCATTGTATGTCGATCTATCGTGACTTTTTCCAAGCTGATGTCTTTATGGTGTAGCGATGATAATTGTGTCATCGCCTGCGAGTAGCCAGCGGTATAGGTAGTTTCAGTTTCTGTTAGTTGTCTTAATAGCTGTTGCTTGTTCTCTATCACAAACTCTAGATTATTTAATTCATTTACGAGTTCAGCGCTCGCTCTGTTATCTTTCACTTGCTGCTCAAGTAATTTGATACGCTCGTCATTTTGGCGCTTGACCATATTCGCTTTAGTTAATTCACCATTGTGTAGTGATAACTGTTGCGCGGTCAACATTGACCAGCCTAGCATGACCGCAAGCAGCACGCCCCACAAGCCAGCAACTTTGGGTAATGTGATAAGCGGTTGTTTAACAACTAATTCGTCTTGATATAGATTAATCGTTAATTTTTTCATGAGCGTCGAGCCTCTGCTTCAACGGCCATTGCAGCACCAATGGTGGCTGCGTAATCGCGATAGTCTTGGCTACCCTCTGGCATGGTAAACAAATGCACTTCACTGGTCGCATTTTCGGCGAGCTTCCGCGCTAAAAAGCCTTCGTTTTCCATCGGCACTAACACTTGTATCGATTTAATAGGTGCTTGTTTAAGCTGACGTTCAAAATAATCTAGCGAACGTTGAATCTCTAAGCTTAACGTATCAATTAGCCCCATAGATAGTTCTTCTTGACTACGCTCAGCAATGTTTGCCATACCACGTAGGCGACGTTGAAAATAAAGCTGGCCTTGCTTGACCACGAGAATAAGCATTTCTTCACCTGGCTGTTGGCAAAGTAGCAGGCAAGCGTCTTCTTGATGAGGAATGAGTTGAGCAAACGCAAACTCTTCGATGGTAATTTGCGCGACTTCTAAGTCATGTTTACTGGCTAACTCGACTATATTCGATAATTGCGCTTTAGAAGCACAAACGACATTGATACGTTCAACGCCCCCTGACGTAGCCTCTGAATCGTAGTAGTCAACAATCATATCTTCAGGCGCAATTGAAACTTGATCTTTAATTTGCCACTTCAATGCCTGATTTATTTCTTCTTCAGGAACGTTTGGCTTCTCCACTTGCACAATGTGTGACTGCTTGGAAGAAAGCACGATGCTACATTGCCCTTTCACTTTCATTTCAGCGAGGCTCGCAATCGCATTATCATACTGACCGTCTAGCATTGAAAACTGATAGGTTTCTATGGTACGAGAGGGCGCAACAACTGACACATCAAGGTGCTGTTGTTTTAGTGACAGTCCAATATTAGGACTTTCTTTAGGTTTAGAAGCAAAACTTTGCAAACGTGCTTTTAGTGACATTTATCGATATTATTATTAGCAACTGTAAATCGTCCTAGTTTCATTATCCCTGATTATCATGTCTACGCAAGTTTTTTAACCAATGGTGACGGGAATAACTAAAGAAAATCATTCACTTTTATGTCTAGCGTTTCTCCATTACAAAGTCTAAACCACCCTCTATTTACCGAGCATGGAATCGAAGTGTTCGTGAAACGCGATGACCTCATTCATCCCATTATCTCAGGCAACAAGTGGCGGAAGCTCAAGTACAATTTAGAAAACGCCAAAAAACAAAATATAAACAAACTATTAAGTTTTGGCGGTGCATACTCTAATCACATCCATGCACTCGCCTATGCTGCGCATTCACAGGGGTTTTCAAGCCATGCCATCATACGAGGTGAATCCAGTTACCAACACAATTACACCCTCACTTGGGCGAAGCATTGGGGTATGACTTTCACCTTCGTTGATCGAGCCACCTACAAACGACGAAATGATCCAAAATATCTGGCAGCACTTAGCTTAAAGTTTCCTGAACATCAAATAATCCCAGAAGGTGGCAGTAATCAAGCCGCGCTATTGGGGGTAGCAGAAGTTTTAGATGAACTGTCACAGCAGATAGATGAGTATGATTCACTGGTTTGCCCTGTTGGAAGTGGCGGCACCATCGCTGGCTTAATTAAGACCGACAACAATCAACACCAAATTATTGGCATCCCAGTATTAAAGCATAATGGCTACTTAATTGGCGAGATCGAGCAATTGCTAGGTGAGCAACACCACCACTTTAATCAGTGGCAGTTGCTTGATGAATTTCATTGCGGTGGCTATGGTAAGTTTTCAGCAAATGACCTACTGCAAATGCAGGCTTTTTATCAGCAAACACTGCTCCCGATAGAACCAATGTACTCAGGCAAAATGGTACTTGCGTTAATGTCCTTAATTCGTGCAGGGTATTTTTCTCGCGGGCAACGCATTGTGATGCTACATACAGGCGGCCTTCAAGGGCTTGGTGGACTTAATGAGCGCGGTATTATTCAGGCAAATGAATGGCCTTCGCTACCTGTGCCACCGGTTCAGTAAAGAAGTGTCCCTGCCCGCCATCAATTCCCAATCGAACGAGCGTCATCCATTCATCTTTGCTTTCAACGCCTAGCGCATACAAAGCAATATTTCTGGGTTGGCTAATTGCCGTAATACTTTGCACGAATATTTGGTTTTCAACTTTACGGTGAATATCAATAACAATACTGCGGTGAAGCTTAATCGCTTGTACTGGCAATTCTTTAAGGTATTGAGCACTCACCACAAACTGACCGACTTTGTCTACGATTAACTTAACACCATATTCGCCAATACGCCCAAGTACCGGAGAAAGTTCAGCAAGATGATTCGCAAGATAATATTCACTCACTTCAATGTATATACGCGGCGCAATAGTGTGATTTTTGATAAGCAATGCGATAAAGCTCTCAACGAAGTCTTTGTTTAATAATGACTCGATGGACAAGTTGATACTGCAATCCTCATGTTGACTAGTTTCGTAAGAAAGCAGGCGACAGACTTGTTCAATAATCAATAAATCAATCTCTTTTGTTAATCCGCATTTGCGCGCCATTGGCAAGAACACTCGCGCACTGATCAAATTACCATCATGGTTTCGTACTTTGGAGAGTACTTCATGGTGGATTATCATGCCATGGTCACAAGAAATGACTGGCTGAAAAAAAATAACAAAAGCATTCTTTTCAATTGATTTTTCCAGCATGGTTCGCCACTTTAACGAACCTTTGATTTGTCCTCGCTCAATATCACCCTCATCAAACATAAACCAATGACTAGGCCCTTGCAGCTGTGCTGAACGCAGCGCCATATCAGCTTCAGACATCACCTGATAGGGTTTGTGCTGATGTGTGAAAAAACTCACGCCAATATGAACAAACTCTTCGTTATGTATGCCCACAGGCAATGGCACCGACATTAAGTTTTTAAACAAGCGCTTAACGAGTTTTTCAGTTTCGTCCACAAAGATGTTAGGGATCAAAATGGCTAACTCAAATTGGCCCCGCCGAGCAATAAAATAGCTTGATAAATGTGATAACCGACATCGACACGCTTGAATGAGCCCCTCTAATACAGCTAGTGCCTGTTGTGGACCATATAACGCATTCACTAATTCACAGTCATTAAATTGCAACAATAGCACTGCACCTTGTGCTTCCTCTTCTTTTAATAACGCTTCTAACCGACTATTGAAATATTCGCGATTACCTATGCCAGTTTCCAAATCAAGTAAGGCACGTTCTCGCATTGTTTGGTCAAGCAACACATCATTATTTCTCGCCTCTCTAAGTTCTAATAACAAAGAATTGATCATACTGGCAACATCTGAGTTGTCCTTGATGTCAGTCATTTGGCCAGATATTTTTGCGGCGTGTGCCCAGTACTCTAGATGTTGATAATGTTGCAAACGTTTACGTTGGTTTGCATCAATCTTACGTTGAAGGTAGACAAGCAAAGTAACGAGTAATAGGCCGATGACACTTAGAGCCGTTGTAACAATTGTGAGTGAAAAATAGTTAACGACAATCAATGCTAGCATGCTAATAGCTAAGGCTATCAAGCAAATTTGGCGTAGCCGAAGTATCATTCGTTCTGACGTAGTTTTGGCAAAAATGGGCAACTTGTATCGTTCAATATTCATAGTCTGAGATAGTTATATCGTCAGCTGAGTCTCTTTCTTTAGTGTAGACGATGAAAAACGAACACGTGAACGCTCTTTGCGTTGAACTTGGTGTATAAAAAACGCTGATTAAGTATCAGCGTTTTCAAGAAAGTCTAGGGGATATTGAAGTAACTATTGTGCCAGCTGTTTGACCTGTCCAAAGTGCTCTAGCACTTCTTCAATTTCATGGTGCATTTGCTCTTTCGTCTTTTGGTCATGTGTTTGGTTGGCCGCTAGCACCACAACCGTTGCAGGGTGTACAAGTAAATCTTTGGCATGATAGCAGGCCGCATCTTTCACAGGCGGTAATTTACCGTCAGCATGATAGTCACGTTCAATTTCATCAACCGAGATCGTTAACATTTCATCAGCCGCTTTAATCGCAGCCGACAAGTACGCTTCACAAATAGGCTTTTAATTATGATAATGCCGCCAGTAAATTTACACTTTAAACACAAAATTGTTACGCTAATGTAAAACATGTAATTCATATAAAAAAATATAAGGATATATAATGCATCAATTGTTAACTGCAGTTCTATTTTTGAACATAATGTACATAACAGTCTCTGAAGCTGGCTTGGTTCGAGAGTGCTATAACGTAAAAACTGGCTCTGGTGAGAACTTGCAATCCCAAACAGTATGTGAATACGTCGATGATGGTTTTAGTGATTACGTTGATAACAACTCAGGAGCTAACCCAGGCGGGTATGAACCTCCGCCCCCACCTTCAGATGATAGTATTAATGAAACATCTGACAAGAGTAAAAAAGAAAGATGCCTAAATACTGCAAACGGAAAGTATCAAGTTTGTAAGAATAATTCGTTGTTGGCTGGAGCCATGGCTTATAACGAGTGTTGGGATATGTATGGTCATGCCGGTGACGTAGTCGACTATATAGGTGCTGTAGCGAAAGCCGAAAGGAAGTGTAACCTAGCAAAACAGACTATGCTAACAGCTACGTCTAATGAATGCGAAATTAACAAAGTAAACGACTTAAACGTATGTGCAAGAATATAGGGCGTCAGAATACTAATGTGCATAAAAATTTATCTAATGCACATTAATTCCAAAAAACTATGAAAATAAAACTACTAACCGTAACTGTTATAGCACTCGTGCTGTACTTGTTTGCAAATTATTTCTTAACTGATTCTGAATCTATCAACCTCAAACACGAGAATATGGCTGGGGCAAACCAGAGGAAATTTGATAAACAAATACTCGACAAAGACATGGATAAATTTGCGAAAGAGATGCAAAATTATGTAACAACTGCATCTTGTGAAGATTTCCTGGTTCCTTTTGAATTAACAGAAAACTGGCGTTTCGAGCTTAAAGAAGAAATTAGAAATATACTCACAAAATCAATTTACCAAGGGCTCGACGGTCAGGATTTTGACCATGTGCTGCACCTCGCAGGAATCCCCTTATCAGATGGAAAACAGTTAATTGGATTATACAATACAGAAAAAACAAATCTCCCTATTATAGCGGGTGAATCAGGTGTCGAACTACCTCACAAACAACGTGAGGTTTTATTTGACTACTTAATAGATAATAACATTGATGGCATCCTCGCTTTGCAAGAGAAGAGCGCGTATTTTTCACAAGAAACATATGTCATAGGCCCCAACGGCCAGTATTCATTATTATCTTCAGTTCTAAAAGCGAATTCTTCAGATTTAGAAAGTGCACAAAAATATACAGAAAAATTATTATCTTTCGGTGTTATAGCCACATACCAAGACTTGTTTGTTGCCACAAACTTAGAGATGCCTTTTGAGATTCTGGAGCTTATGCTGTCCTCCAATACTTTAACCCCTTCATTTAGCTTATTATTTGAGGGAGAACTAAAGTCATTAGCTCAATTAGCAATGGAAAAAGAAAACGTTGAATTACTTGATTTTTGGCTATCAAAAGGTAGCCCTGCAATATTAGAGCCCACTCAAGCTAACCTTTTAGATCTACTAGAACCTCCTCTCACTAATGAGGAGATAAATTCAAAAATTGAACTATTTCAAACACTAATAAAGTATGACATTTCCCCAAATTTAAAAAATACTCAAACCAGACTAAAATCTTGGCTTCCGGAGAAAGTTTATCAGCGATTTGCTAGTAGAATCGAATTAAAAAAATCGATGTCAGCTTTAGTTGCAAACAAAGCAAGCGTCTCATTTGCTGTTGAAAATATAATGAGTACTGTTTTAGCTCCGCATGTAAGAAAAAATGAATCGCTCCGCTTTGAGAACCCGTGTTTTGAGGCAGAAGCTAAAAGACTCATTGGCGCTATATTTTCCAACTCGAATACGATGAATTTTGACCTAAAGGCCTCACTTAACACTAAAACAAGATTAGAATTACAGAAAGTAGCGAATTCTCACCTCATAGCCTCACACTCTGAAAGTGAAGTTAGCTTCATTTCAAGATTCTCGGAAACCGAAAGTATAGAAGCGAAGCTTGCACTTGTACGTTATAGAGCTACTAATGTGGAAACCTCCATAGAATCGGCAAGAAAAAGACAATATTCAAAAGGAGAACAAGAAAGAATTGAACGAGACGACATTATTGTCAACCTAGCCATAAACGGACAATGGCCTCAAGTATTTGAACTCCTAGAAGTTGAGAGTTTCCACTTTACAATAATCGACCTACTGACAACTTATGCTATTGAACAATCAAAGGATTTTAATCTAATTGAGTTATTACATTCACACGGTGGGACACTATCACCATCAATTATGCACACTATAGTGAAAAAAGGAGATGTTCAATTAGCAAAACAATTTAAAAGATTAGGATTAAACTTCTATCAAAGTAGCAAAAAAGGTAATAATGCTGTTAGAACTGCAGTTTTTTATAAAAAATTGGCAATGCTTGATTATTTGATTAGTTTAGGTGTTTCGGTAAAACCATATCAATTTGGCCTCGATCCACTAGATATCGCGCTAATAAATCTAAAGCTTGGTCAAAATAATCCTATTTTTGTAAGAACACTGATTAACGCTGGTGCTCCTATAGAGCTTAGCCACAAAGAAACCACCATAGACATTTCTTCGGTTAATTTTGAAACCTACCTAACTTTAATACAAGAATTTCCTGAACTTAGAATTTAAATAATACTACCGTTTTTTTTTGGGGAAGCTGTTAATCTGAACTCACTCAAAAAGTAACCATGTTACCTATTTTTAATTACATAATCATTTTCAGCTTTATAGCAACTTAACAAAGCAATTATATACTATTGCATTATAGTCTAAGCTGAACTTCATATATAAAAAACGCTGATTAAATATCAGCGTTTTCAAAGGTGTCTAATGTCGAAATAACTATTGCGCCAGCTGTTTGACCTGTCCAAAGTGCTCTAACACTTCTTCAATTTCATCGTGCATTTGCTCTTTCGTCTTTTGGTCATGTGTTTGGTTTGTCGCTAGCACCACAACCGTTGCAGGGTGTACAAGTAAATCTTTGGCATGATAGCAGGCCGCATCTTTCACTGGCGGTAATTTACCGTCAGCATGATAGTCACGTTCAATTTCATCAACCGAGATCGTTAACATTTCATCAGCCGCTTTAACCGCAGCCGATAAGTACGCTTCACAAATAGGCTTTTTCGCAACAACTGCTGGTAGGAGTGATTTGGATATTGTGACTAATTCTTTAGCGGCAGCACTCGCTTCTTTTAGTTTACCTGCACCAATTTGTTGTTGAGCCTGTGACGCCTTTTGATAATACGCGTCCCATTGATTATCGGTTGCATTGGCAACCAGTGAGGTACTTAAAACGGTTAAACCTAATATGATTGATTTTTTCATCTGATTTAATGACCTATTCTTGCAGAAAGCAACATAATAAACGCAAACCAAAACAAATGCGAATAATTTTTATTTGCAATTATTCGCACTAAGCGCATTCTTGGGGTCACACAGGATGAGCGGTAAACTGTAGACCAGAAAATCTACACTCCTCTTCATCCATGGTGCCGTGTCATTCCGTATGTTCTGAGCATAAAAAAGGGCCGATAACCTAAGTTATCAGCCCTTTTTGCTAAAGAAAGTCGATTATGCTTCAGCGATAACGATTACTTTAACAGTAGTATCTACATCTGTGTGTAAGTGAATTGCGATATCGAACTCACCAGTTTCACGGATAGTACCTAATGGTAAACGAACTTCAGCTTTCGCTACTTCAACACCCGCTTCAGTGATCGCTTCAGCGATGTCACGAGTACCGATAGAACCGAATAATTTACCTTCGTCACCTGCTTTAGAAGCGATAGTAACTTCAGCAAGCTCAGCTAATTTAGCTGCACGTGCTTCAGCTGATGCTAACTCTTCAGCAAGTTTCTTTTCAAGGTCTGCACGACGCGCTTCAAAGTGCTCGATGTTAGCTTTTGATGCGAATACAGCTTTACCTTGTGGTAAAAGGAAGTTACGTGCGTAACCAGACTTTACTGATACCTTGTCACCAAGGCCGCCTAATTTGGCGATTTTATCAAGAAGAATTACTTCCATTTTCAAAACCCCTTATTAGGTTACTTGTGAAGGTCAGTATAAGGTAATAATGCTAAGTAACGAGCACGCTTGATCGCACGACCAAGTTGACGTTGGTATTTAGCACTTGTACCAGTAATACGGCTAGGAACGATTTTACCACTTTCAGTGATATAGTTTTTTAATGTAGCGATATCTTTGTAATCGATTTCGCTAGCACCTTCCGCTGAGAAGCGGCAGAACTTACGACGTCTAAAAAAACGAGACATGGATTTCTCCTAATTAATCATTTCAATCTGTTGAGCATGTAACACAATCAACGGCATACCATTTCTTGTTTCGTGTCGATTGATAAATCCCGACACCTTAACGTTACAGCCCTCAGTTAAATCACGAGTTAAGTGTTGTGCCCAAGGTCCGCTTGCAACAACTTGCATGCGAACAAATGCTTGTCGGTTCATTTCAGCTTCTACCTGCATCGAACGATGTTCAATAGAAAACTGACAATGATGAAACCCCGCGGGGCTTGTTGATAATTTAGGGGCTTTTACCACCTGTCCTACCAACACTAAGCAATTGTCAGACACGGATTACTTATTCTTCGCTAGCAGCTTCTTCAGTTGCAGCTACAGGCGCTTCAGTAACCTCTTTCTTCACTTCGCGACGGTCTTCTTTAGCAGCAGCCATAGGTGATGCTTCAGTTACCGCGTTTTTCGTGCGCATGATCATGTTACGAATCACAACGTCGTTATAACGGAAAGAAGTTTCTAGTTCATCAATAACGCTTTGTGGCGCTTCTACGTTCATAAGAACATAGTGTGCTTTGTGCAATTTATTGATTGGGTATGCTAATTGGCGACGACCCCAGTCTTCAAGACGGTGGATTGTGCCTTCAGCACCACTGATTAAATCAGTGTAACGCTGGATCATACCAGGTACTTGTTCACTCTGATCAGGGTGAACCATAAATACGATTTCGTAATGACGCATTACGAGCTCCTTACGGTTGTAGCCTCTTATCTGGCTCAGCCAACACCAGTGTTGAGGCAAGGAACAAAAATGTTCAGGCTGATTTAAGGTCGCGTATTGTAGGGAATTTCACCAATAAAGGCAAGCATTGAGTGTATTCAATCCATGCATTTGGGTGTCAAAAGCGTAAATTAGCTTAGGTTACAGTTAAAAAGTCAGCGAAAACTATTCTCGAGTATCAAAAATTGAGAAATAAATGTCATTCATCGCTTGATGGGTTTGTACGTCATATTTTACGGAAAGCCCTTTAAGACTGGCCTTAAATTTCTGATACTGTCCTTTAAAACAAGCTTTTGTTAACTGCTTACAGCGTTTAGCCACTTCGCTAAACACGTAGGCGTTCATGTATCCTTCAAAGACAACAGGATCTACATCTTTGATACCACTTGCGTGAGCTTGTTTAACAAACGCTTTGCAAATCTCGAGTTCACAGGTAACTGGCTCAGGCAGTACTTGTGTCACTAACACATGACTAGGGTGCTCAATACCTTGAAACAAATCATGACTTGATACAAAAGATACTGTGGAATAAACCGGTTGAAAGCCTTGTTTGTAGCCTAAATTGATCAGTTCAGCGAGTGGTTTGTACGTACCGACAAATGCAACAGCATCTACGTGGTTTTGTTGTAATACGTGCAGCGCCAAAGAAATATCTTCAGTATTTCGGCGAAAGCGTGTCGTTACCACAGGCTCTAATCCTCTTACTGACAACGCATTCAAGTACCCTTGTTCCACTGCTTTGCCAAATTCATCCGCCTGAATCAATAGTCCAAGCCTTTTAACATCCAAATTATCAAATAAATAGGCTATTTGAGCATCAGCTTCCTGATAATAACTCGCGCGTAAATTAACAACGTAATCTTTTATCGGAAAACGCAGAAATTCCGCGCCAGTAAATGGCATTAAATACAAACTATCGTATTGTTTAACTATTGGTAAAACAGCATGTGACGTCGGTGTACCAACGTAATTAAACAGCGCAAACACATCAGGTCGGTTAAGTAATTGATAAGTGTTTTGAACCGCACGAAAGGGTTCATATCCGTCGTCTAGACTGACTAGCTGAACTGGGCGTTTATGAATACCGCCATTAGCGTTGAGATGTTTGAAATAAAGTTCTGCACCAAGGTTTAATCGGTTACCCAATTTTTCTGCGGGGCCTGATTGCGCATTGGAAATACCAAGAATAATAGGTTCCATTACTTGCGCAAAGGCGAAGCTGGAAAACAAAAAACTTAGTAACAACAAGCAATAATACTTCATTTACACCAACCTTAGAGTCACCGCAACTTATAGCGGTGACTTTATGTCAGCATATACTTACAAATGAGAAATAACAAATATGGCTAAACTATTCTCATAAGCGTTGTAGCGGTGTGTTAGTAGCAACAACGAAATGATTAACGTCTTTGACGCACAATTTCGTATAAACAAATGCCTGTTGCTACCGCTACATTTAAACTAGATACCTCGCCAGCCATCGGTAATTTAACGAGCTGATCGCAATTCTCACGTGTTAAGCGGCGCATGCCTTTGCCTTCAGCACCCATAACCAGCGCCATTGGGCCCGAAAGTGCAACATCATAAATGCAAGTGTCCGTTTCTCCTGCGGTACCAATTATCCATACCCCTTGCTTTTGTAATGCTTTCATTGTCCGAGCAAGATTGGTCACTTGCACTAAGGGAATTGTTTCCGCCGCACCCACAGCAACTTTGCGCACCGTTGAAGTTATACGTGCAGCATTATCTTTGGGTACCACTATGGCATGTACACCAGCCGCGTCTGCATTTCTTAAACATGCGCCTAAATTATGGGGATCAGTAACACCATCTAGAATCAGTAAGAAAGGCTCGGTTTGATTACGCTCACATGTCGCTAGTATGTCGTCAAGATCATGCTCAGTAAACGTTTTGCCCGGCGTAACTCGCGCCAAAACTCCTTGATGTTGTTCGCCTCGACTTTTTTCATCCAGTACCTTTCGATGAACAAATTGCGCTGGAATGCCGTGTTTTCTTGCCAAATTTACAATGGGTAATAAGCGCTCGTCTTCGCGCCCTTTCAAGAAAAATAACTCTTTAAATCGTTCTGGTGAACGCTTAATCAGTGCGCTAATTGCGTGAATACCTAAAACTACTTCGTCTTGTTTTGCCATGTTGTCGTCTTTTCAATCTTCTATTTCGCGGCACGTTTACGTGCATTCTTTCCAGGTCGTTTTTTGCGAGCCTGACGCTTTTCCGCCTTAGGTTTTGCTTTTTTCTCGCCACCTTTTTTTGACTTTTTCGGTTTCTTACTGGCCTTACTATCAGACCTAGTTGCACCACTACCTATTGATTCATCTCTTTTGCTGGCTTTCTTGCCTTTCTTCTTTGGTTGATTGGCCGTTAATGGTCGCGCCTTTTGAATAATAGCGTCTTTGCCTGATAACTGGAGGTCAATTTTCTTTTCATCCAAGTTTACCGCTGCTACCTGTACCTCGAGCACATCGCCAACGCGGAAAGAAACACCTGTTTTTTCACCCGACAAACACATTCTGACGTCATCAAAATGATAATAGTCACGACCTAAAGAAGTAATGTGTACTAAGCCTTCAATATGTAACTCTGATAGTCGAACGAATAAACCAAAGTTTGTAACCGTTGAGACCACGCCAGTAAACATGTCGCCTACGTGATCTTGCATAAATTCACACTTGAGCCAATCAGAAACATCGCGCGTTGCATCGTCGGCTCGGCGCTCTGTCATTGAGCAGTGTTCACCCAGTTGAATAACTTCTTCAGGGGTATAGCTATAACAACCATCATTTGCTTCAGAGTTTTCCTGCCCCTGCAATATTGCTTTGATAACGCGATGCACCACGAGATCGGGGTATCTACGTATAGGTGATGTAAAGTGACTATAAGACGCTAATGCCAGCCCGAAATGACCAATGTTTTCGCTTTGATAAACCGCCTGTTTCATCGAACGCAACAACATCGTTTGAATCAACTCTTGATCAGGTCGCTCACCAATGAGTTCAATTATCTTGCTGTAATCTGCGGGCGAAGGTTCTTCGCTATAGTTTAGCTGCAAGCCCAATTCAGCCAAATAACTGATGAAGTTGTTATATTTGTCTTCACTAGGCTTATCATGAACACGGAACAGCCCCGGCGCGTTATGTTTTTCAAGGAACTTGGCTGTAGAAACATTCGCCAAAATCATACATTCTTCAATGATTTTATGCGCATCATTTCGAACAACGGATTCAACCGATTCAATCTTGCGATCGCTGTTAAAAATAAACCGTGTCTCTTCTGTTTCAAATGCAATGGCACCACGTTCGTTTCTTGCATCAACCAATGCTTGATACATTTGATGCAAATTCTGCAAATCTGGAACAAACTTTTGATACTGTTCACAAAGCTGTGAATCGCCATCTAGAATCGCAGCAACTTTAGTGTAAGTAAATCGCGCCTGTGACTTCATCACTGCTGGGTAAAATTTACTACCGGATAATTTGCCTTTTGCACTGATCGTCATTTCACAAACCATACATAGGCGGTCAACATCTGGATTGAGCGAGCACAAACCATTGGACAGTTTCTCTGGCAACATGGGAATCACTTGACTCGGAAAATACACCGAGTTGCCACGCGCTATCGCTTCGTCATCAAGTGCCGTACCCGGCCTCACGTAGTAACTAACATCAGCAATAGCGACCCATAAGCGCCAGCCGCCTGACTTTTTCGGTTGGCAGTATACGGCATCATCAAAATCACGAGCATCTTCACCGTCAATAGTCACTAAAGGTAAGTGGCGCAAATCCACTCGCGGAAGCTTGGCTTCTTCTGGAACGTCTTCGGCAATGGCACTGGTTTCTTCAATCACCATTGGTGGCCACTCGTGTGGCAGATCATGCGCGCGCAACGCAATATCTATTTCCATTCCGGGAGCCATATGTTCCCCTAATACTTCGACGACTTCACCTACAGCATTTGCACGTTTTGAAGGGCGCTGAATGATTTTCGCAACCACCATTTGGCCATGGCGCGCCCCCATTTTTTTATCAGGACTGATAATGATATCTTGCCTAATCCGCGCATCATCAGGCACAACAAAGGCGACGTTGTGTTCAACAAGAAAGCGCCCAACAATGTCAGCCTGACGAGGTGTAATCACATCGAGGATTTTCACTTCCTTTCGCCCTTTGCGGTCAGTACGGTCAACCACAATTGCCTCAACTACATCACCGTGCAATACCCGCTGCATTTCATGTGAAGAAATAAATAGGTCTTTGCTGCCAATATCTGGAATCAAGAAGCCAAAACCATCTCGGTGCCCAGAGACGGTGCCTGTAATAACATGGTTTTTAAGGGGAATGGCGTATTGCTTGAATTTATTGAAAACTAGTTGCCCTTCATTTTCCATAGCCCTTAATCGCCGCTTCAATCCTATATGCTGCGTTTTATCAAAGCACTGTAGTGCTTTGCAAAGTGCTTTGAATGTAAGTGGTGCTTTAGCTTTTTCTATGGTTGCTAAGATGAGTTCGCGACTGGCGACAGGATGTTCGTATTTTTGAGATTCGCGTTCGTAAAAAGGGTCTTTTTTGATCACTAGTTATCTAACATTGTGTTTTTTGTTGATTATATCCTAGTTGGCTAAAGTGTGCCTACTAAATAATCGCAGAGTTAGTAATCAGCGTTCTTTTCTAATTAGTCGAGGCAAGCATTTATCAACTGGATATAAGTGACGTCTCTAAATTAGTACTTTCCCTTCTTAGCGGCATTTACTACACGCTCTGGCATTTTCTCTGCTAGTTCCGACATGAGTTGGCTGACTTGCTTATGAACGGTCTTGTCGCCAGTTACCGCATTATGAAGTTGTGCATATAACTCAGGAAAATCGAGTGGACTCCCTTGGCCTGCGTTATAAATTTGTGCGAGGCGAATTTGTGCCTTAAGGTTGTCTAAAGTTGCCGCTTCTTTGAGGAAAACAATCGCCTTATTAATATCCGGTTGCATAAATTTACCTACGTGATAATAACGGCCAAGTTGTTCTAATGCTTCAGACAATCCTTGGTTAGCCGCTTCTCGCATATAATGCAGCCCAAGCGGCACGTTTTTTTTCACGCACACGCCAAAAGCTAGCATGTCTCCCCACAAAAATTGATACGATGGAAGCTTAGCTTTTACGGCACGAGCCTCGATGTCTTGCACCAGTTGGCACTCATCGATAACCACTTGACTCAGATGTTTGTTTTCTTTTATTAAATCAAGCAATTGATTATCAGTGTAGATTTGTACGGCCTGCAGATTTTGTGCATGTGCATGGTTAACACTTACGGACAAAATGACCGTCATCAGTACCAAAACGAATTGAACACACTTCATCATTGCTTTCCACATAAATTGTCTAATTAACATTGCTTGCCCGTTATATATCGGCCATTATAGCGAATACTTGAACTACCAGCATGCATTTGCTGTTGTAATTGGGTCTCAACCCTCTTTTTAATACACAGCAATAATAATACCAGTCTGAATTGTGCACGATATTGTCACTAGCCTTACTGCAGAGATAACGCACATAGCCAAATTGTTTACTTGAACAATTGTCAGATTATGGTAAGAATGGTCAGAAATCCGTCATGGTTTGTGAAGATGTCGACTATTGATCAATTAATTAAACATTCTCAACAAAATGAACTGATTTCACGTAAATTGTTCGAAATCGAAACGGAGATATTGGCCTGCCAATCTAGCCACAGTCTGCTAACAAGATTATTCGAGCTGATTGCTGAAAAATTCCAGTTAACTGACAGTTGTTTGCTAGTAGTTGAGCCTTTACCAGTCAATTTTCTGATAAATGGCATTATGCATAGCCAATGGCATAAGAAATTTGCCAAAAGCATTTCTCAAAGCGCACTTGAGCAAATTCACCCTGAGCGTACGCCTGTTTTGGCAAATGAACTTACTTCATATCGAGCAATACTTCCTAAGCCTCTAATTCAAGCTGCAGGATCTTTAGCATTCTTGCCTTTGGTGATAGAACAAAAGCTAATCGGCAGTTTAGTGTTTGCCGATAAAAACCCCAACCGATACGTTCCCGGCCTTGGCACTTTCCACTTAGAGCAACTCGCAGTGAAAGTTAGCTTGTGTCTTAGTAATGTCATGATGCGCGAACACTTGGAATATATGGCAAACTATGATCGATTAACCGGCGTGGCCAACAGACGATTAATGGAAAGTGCAATTTCAAACGAACTGATACGCCAGCAACGCTACAATGTGCCATTTTCTATTTTGTTTATTGATTGTAATAAGTTTAAGCAAATTAATGACACCTATGGCCACGACTGTGGTGATAAGGTGCTCTCATACGTAGCCACGCAACTGCAAGAACTCATTCGAGAAAACGACCAATGCTTCCGTTATGCTGGTGATGAATTTGTTATTACATTAGCTAGCCAAACCTATCAGGAAGCTTTGTTAGCCAGCAAACGACTTACCACATTTTTTGAACAGAATCCGATGCCGTATGAAGGAAAATTACTGCCCGTAACGATTAGTTGCGGTGTCGCCGCTAGTGATGGAAAAAATACCATGGACGAATTATTAAAAAATGCCGATAAACAGCTATATTTACATAAGAAAGTATATTCACAATAAAGCAACTAATTATTTCTGCACATTGGTAGGGCTGAAATTGCACGGAGAGGCTGGCTATCCCCTGTTATGATTGTTGAAGTTGAAATTTCCGAATTACAGATTGGTCAATACGTCGTTGATATCGTCAGGCAAAAAGGCACGTACAGTTTGACCCAATCTGGTCACGTCAAAAACGAGGCTGTCATTCAAAACCTTATTGCTAAAGGGGTTGAATCGCTGCTTATTGATACTTCGAAAACGCTGGCAATGGACGAAGAGCAAGGCACTGTAAACACCACCGAAGAAGAACGCTCTCCCGTAATATTAGAAATCAACAAGGCAAAAAAGCTGTTTCATGAAAGCAAAGTAATTCAACGCCAAGTGTTTGAAGATGCCCAACTGGGCAGAGAACTCAACTTAAGCCCTGTAATCGACATCACCAATAAGACCATCGAAACCATATTCAAAAACCCAGATGCACTCACTTGCGTCATTAGCATCCGAAAAAAAGATGAGTATCTGCTTGAACATTCAGTCTCTGTCTCAGTATTGATGACAATTTTTGCCAAATATCTAAAGCTTGACCGCCAAATAATTCAAGCCTTGTCTGTAGGGGCTTTTTTGCACGATGTGGGAAAAATAATGGTGCCAGAAGAAATATTAAACAAACCATCAAAGCTCACGCCACAAGAAATGACCATTATGCAAAGTCATGTAAATCACTCGATAGAGATTATCGAAAATACCCCTGGCATTTCAGAACTGAGCTTAGAAGTTGCCGCACTTCACCATGAGAAACTCGACGGTAGTGGTTACCCTTTTAACCTGACTGAAGAAAGTATTTCAATTTATGGTCGCATGGTGAGCATTTGCGATATTTTTGATGCCCTTACCGCCAGCCGCTGTTACAAAGAAGGTTATACGCACATTAAAGCGTTTCGAATATTGCGGCAATTGGCATTACAAAAACAATTAGACCAACGTCTCGTTGATTTATTTATCAAATGTATGGGGGTTTACCCTATAGGCTCACTGGTCGAACTCAACACCCATAGGTTGGCGATTGTAGAAAGCCGTAATAAAAATGATCCAACCAACCCTAATGTCAGATCATTTTTTAATTGCGAACAAAATCGCTACATCATGACCGAAGATATCGATCTTTCTAAGTCAGAGGACTTTATATTGAAAGCCGTTAAAGCAGACGACTATCATTTGGATATGAATAAGATTGTCGAATTCTTGCTGATGGAAGGATGATCTGACGCTATTCTACAGCCAAAAAGACACTATAAGTGTTTCTAATAAAAATTAAGGGACGAACCTTAGCACATTCGTCAATTCGCCCCTTTCGTCTAATCAACTACTTACTAAAATCAACCTCTGATTGCGCGGCAAAATAGGCAAACAAGGTATAAATTGTTGTCGCTTGTTTCATTGTTTCTGGATCAACTTTGTCTAGTGTGTCATTTTCGGTGTGATGATAATCAAAATAAGTTGAGCCATCAGGCGAGAAGTTGACGCTTGGCATACCTTCATTACTGAGCAAGCTCATATCTGATTGCGCTTTGGCCGTATTGTCACCACTTAGCTCTACGCCGAGCGGGGCTAAATAACTGGCCAACTCTTTCATTGCAGGTAGCGCTGATTGTCCTACGCCCGTGCGCATTCTATAAATTTTACCAGTGCCGTAATCCCATTCAGCACCAAGCACATGTTTTCCCATTTGTTCACTATAGTCTTTCACATACTGCTTGGCACCTAGTAAACCAACTTCTTCAGCGGCAAATAAAATAACACGTATAGTTCGCTCAGGACGTTGTTCCAGTTGCGCAATATGATGCGCCGCAGCCATAACCATACCAACGCCCATGCCATCATCAACAGCGCCCGTACCTACGTCCCAGCTATCTAAGTGCGCCCCTAAGGCAACAATTTGCTCGGGATATTTACTACCAGTAATTTCACCTATCACGTTTGCCGAGCGAGCAATCATCTTTTCTTCTGTTTTTGGTGTAAGCTTCAAGAAGACACTGACCGGTTTTCCACGCTTAAGCTGGTTTACCAGTAAGTCAGCATCGGGGTTAGATAACGCCGCTGCGGGAATTTTTTCCACACCATCTTGGTAACGCATCACACCCGTGTGAGCAAGACGATTATTGTCTGTACCTACTGAACGAATCAATATTGCAGATGCCCCCTTACGAGCAGCAATCGCTGCACCATTTACACGCGCGCCTACGGCAGGACCGTAGCCCCTACCATCTTTGTGACGTGACATACGATACGAAATAAAGGCAATTTTTCCCGACAAACTATTATCTGGCGCTGCTTCTAAGTCAGCTAAGGTGTCAAAATGTGCAACTTCTTTTGTCAGGCCGCCCTCTCCGGTACCGACACTGCCTCCCAACGCAAGTGCGACCATTTTTTGCGGATAAGGGGCAACGATACTCGCTTCTGCGTCTCCACGCAGCCATAAAGTACCAGTAACTTCATCTGTCCAAACCTTATCAAATCCCAACGCTTTCATTTTATCAACCGCCCAAACGATAGATTTTTTATCACCCTCTGAGCCCATAAGGCGATGGCCTACTTCGGTAGTTAAAGATTCAACCAACTCATACGAAAGTGAATCTTTACTAACTTTTTCTTGTAGAGAGGCCATAGTCTGGCGTTCTTTGTCATTTAATACTTCGTTGGCTAGCGACGTAACAGGCAGTAGCGTACATAACAATAAGGGAATGGAGAGTGGTTTAAGGGTGAGCATAATTATCCATGTAGTTTAGGCGTTGAAAGAGAGCCATAGTATTGAAAATTTTGCTAAAAACTGCAACTTCCTTAGTAGGAAAAATAAACGTTCGCTTTTGCGAAACAAGACAACCAGTTTCATATGAAAAGTTAAAGTTCCTCCGCCTTCTCACAATTTCAAAATCTATACTAGACTTATTGGCACTGCACTGTTTCGGTGTTATTGACAGCTATCACGACTACTGGTTCTCGCCATGCACAAGGAAGGAAAAGCACAATGGAACAAACGACTTCGTTACATGACTTTTTTACCGAACATTTAAACCTACTAGCAAGAGTGATTTGCAAGGGCTACCAATCACCATCGCTAAAGTTACCCATATTAGATCCGCTTAAGATCGAACGAGAAATAGCAGGTGAAATCGACTCAAATAACACTCAGTTGCAAATCAGTTTCAATCACCCAACTCTTTCAGGGCTGGCGAGCCTAAAGCCAGACACTCAGGTGCGATTAAGCTTGAGCGAGCGTACTATCACTGTCCGCCTAGTATTCGACAAGCTAATACTCAGTAGCGACAATTTTCAGTTAAAGGGAAATAGCACGCCACTGCTGTTTACACACCAGTTAGATGCTAATGGGCAATTTTCAGTGTCGGCCCACAATGTTTCGCTTCAGCTAACAATTGCGCTCAATATCTTTGAACAACGCCCGCACCTCGATTTTCAATCGGCCAACGGTGAAATCAAGAATTTAGACTTTCATATTGAAGATAGCTTTCTACAGAGTAAGCTATTACCATTTTTTAAATCGAAAATAGAGAAGCTTACAGCTGAACGAGTTGGCAGACTTGTCTGCTACTATCTGAATGATAAGTTTCAGCAAGTATGTCAGCACCAAACGATGTTAATGTTGAAATTAGCTGAGCTATATCAACTCAAACAGCGCCAAACTCAACCTGGTGAAACACCGTATACTCCCAGACTTCTGCAAGGGCTTGATGGTGTTGGTCAACTTCCTATCCCCATGTTTTGGCAAATTCCCTGTATTGACCCTAACAATGCTGCACACATTGCACTAAACGAACTAGTCGAGCAAGCTGAAACGGGCGATCTGATTTTATTTGCCGGTTCACATCCATCATCGTTGCGCATTAGACGATTCACCCAGAGTCGATACTCACATGTCGTCATTGTTATTAAAGAGCCAGAATTTAATGATGGAAAACCCTGTGTTTGGCAAGCTACGTCAAGCGAACATGCAGGCGTTCTGCGTCAAAATGAGATCAAGGCAGGTATTCAACTAAATGACCTAAAAAGCATGTTAGCCGATTATTATGCTGAGGATGAAGGCGCGGTTATCAGTTACCGAAAAGCAATACACACCGATACGTCTCGGGCGATTATGCGCGATAACTGGCCCGAAGTAAGAAAACTTATCTTGGCGCACGACGGTAAACCATATACAAATGACATGGACGGACTCTACATTATGGGCTTAATGGAAATAGATAATCCAAATAAAGAGGACTTTTTTTGCGCCGGTTTAGTCGCTCAAACATTGATGGATATGGCTTTGCTAGACGCTATGTTTGTTCAGTACCAGTATGCACCCAGAGATTTTTCTGAGCTACAGACCTCTTTGCCATTAGCTCAACCGCCTATGCACTACGACTCTGAGACTATCATTGATGGTATTTGCCGTTGATAGTGCGCAGACTAGTTTAATAGCACAACAAGTTAATGCAAAAGAGTATACGCAAGTTCAACCGAAATACGCTTATCAATTACAAGGACAGATATTATGAGCAACGAGACAAGACACATTTTTGTATTAGTCGCAGGCACTGTTGACCCGATTTGCTTAAACCCAAATGAAGTAACTCGTGCAGCAAGTTACGAGAGCAACAACAATTACTGGGCAAACAATCAAGCATTTATTCAAGGGCTCAAAGATTTATGCGAGCAATATCCTCATCTAGCATTATTCGATGCACATGGCTGGAGCGGTGATAATACAAAAGAAAACAGAGAAATTGCAGGTGCTTACCTCGCAAACCGGTTATGTGGCAGCATGGGACAGCAAGCGTATTATGCTGGATATAAGAGTAAGCCTGTTGCATTCCATCTCATTGGTCACTCGCATGGCGGCAATGTGTTGAACGAATTCACTAAGCGCGCCGCACAAGCCGCTGAATGGCCTGATGATTGGCAAATTAAGAGTATTACGTATCTTTCAACGCCTTTCTTTAATCATCAACACCAACTAGATTGTAGTGTACTCCATGAAGACTGCCGTATTATTAATGTCACTAATGACTTCGATTTGACACAACGCGTCATTGCTGATTTTTCGATGTATGACCTAGTCTCTGCTTACAAACTTGCCAGCGATCATACGCCAGCAATGCAACAAGCCTTACAGGAAATTAAGCAAACAGCATTTGTGGCGGGCATCAACAAATTGATTGAAGTGTTTGCTAAACCCAGTGTGCTCAAGCTTCTCTTTAATTCCGCAGATTACAAGTTAGAGAAAGACGACGGTGACATTATCTATCCGGCAACGATCGCATTTCTCGAAAACGTTAAACGCCTACTCACTGAATTCAGGCAAATTGTCGAGAAGCTAAGCAGCGCAATATATTATCCCTCTGATGATACCGTCAGCCAATTGATGCCACAAAACAACCGACGTTTTGTTAGCGAACAACTCAAGGATAAAATAAACGAGCTCACCGATGCGTTACTCAAAGATATATCGTGTATTTGTGACGCACTTACAAAGCGTAATGAAAAGCACGATTATCGATTAACACCACTTTTAGGAGACATCGCGCCTGAGCTGAACCGCATTATTGATTTCTTCGCCATTGATATTAATCATGCGAGTGGGCCGTTCATTGATATTTTTTACGCATTGTTAAACAATCAAATTGAAAATTTTGACAACACAGGGATCTCGCCAAGACACCAATTACCCGATCATTTTAGCGCACAGCTATTTCATGTTGATGTGACAGACAAAGACGGGTACTACAATTATGGTGACCTCGACGGATTTCATTTATTAGTCAAGCAACTCGAACAAGCAGAGCAAGACTATGAGCATAATCCAACGCAAAAGAATCTCTTAAGAATATGTGTCACATTGCTTGCGCCACAATCAGAACTCGCTCGTTTTAAGTCAGGGCTGTCTCTCACTATCAAAAAGCTAGATGAGATATTTGGCACGACGAGTTACAGTTTGCGACGCTTCGCTGCACACCTATTAACGCTAAGAGGTGACATGACCCCCATTCGAAAATTGGCCATTAGATTACAGACCTTACTGAAAAGTTATGAGTTACTTATCAAGGAATTCGATGTGCCCCTACTGAGACCAATAGACAGAGAGTTGAGACCAATAGACAAAGAGTTACGACCAATCGATGAGGATACGACACCATCGCAAAACGATGTATCTGGCACATTAGCGCACTTCGCTGTTGTCTCGCACTCAATAAGCAGACAAACGCTCCATCCTGAAGTGATTGAAATTTTGAGGCCGCAATTCGAACATTCTAAAGCGGTCGAACACGAGAAATCATAAACAAAAAGGCAAAGCCCATCCTAAAATGAGCTTGCCTTTGATCAGCTATTAGATTGTTATGCGGTTAAGCTGCGTCAGTTAATTTGCGCGCTCTCGCCAATATCGACAATTTACCTGATTTTTGTCTGGCACTGCGATTACGGTCACGCAATGCAATCAAACACGGTGTAAGTACCAAAGTAAGTAACGTAGCAAAGGCTAATCCCCCTGCAACGGCTGTCGCCAATTGTGTCCACCACTGAGTTGAAGGCGCACCAAATACCGCCGTGCGATTAAAAAAGTCTAAATTGACTTGTAATACCATAGGCAGTAAGCCAAGAATCGTGGTGATTGTGGTTAACATGACAGGGCGTAAGCGCTGTGCTCCAGTACGAAGGATTGCATCAATGACTGGATATCCTTCTTTTCTTAGCACGTTATAGGTATCAATTAACACAATATTATTGTTAACCACGATACCCGCGAGCGAAATCACACCGATACCGCCCATCACAATACCAAATGGTTTCTGTACGAGAAACAGCGCCAGAAAAACGCCCACCGTTGAGAACACAACGGCACTCAAAATTAAGAATGCCTGATAGAAGCTATTAAATTGTGTGACTAATATAATTGCCATCACAAATAGCGCTACGCCAAATGCGTTAACTAGAAAGTCCTGCGACTCCTGCTGATCTTCGTTTTGCCCTTTAACCGCGATTTCAACTGTAGGTGAAATACCCAAAGTAGGTAAAGTAGCTTCAAGTAAAGGTAACTCTTTGATCAACTGCGCGCCTGGAACTAAGTTTGCTTGAATTGTAACAACACGCTTACCGTCAGTACGGCGAATTGTATCTACCTTTGGAGCCGCAACGCGTTCCACAAAACTACTGACTGGCACTAAGCCTGCGCTTGTTTTAACCCGCAACTCATCTAAACGACCTATGCTGCGTTTTTCTTCAGGGAATCGAACACGAATGTCTAAATCGTCATCAACGTCATCTGGGCGATACTCACCAAGCTTTAACCCATTAGTTACCATTTGAACGGTAGAACCCACGATTGCCGCATCGGCTCCATAAGTAGCAGCTTTACTGCGATCAATTTTTAACTGCCATTCTATGCCTGGTTTAGGCGCAGAATCTTCAATGTCAGTAAACTGACCATTGGCGGTAATCGCGCTGCGAATAGTCTTAACGGCATCAGTCAATTCATTAGGAAAGCGAGAACTAAGTTCTATGACCAGGTCTTTACCACTTTGAGGGCCATTCTCATTCTTCCTGACTTCAATCTCGACGCCCGCCATATCATCGGTACGATGATGGATCTCTGAAATTAAATCATTGGCAGGTAATCGATATTGCCAATTGACAAAGTTAACCTGAAATGAACCAATAATATCGTTACCACCCGTTAGCGTATAAAGCGACTCAATCCCGTCAAGATCGAGTAATCTTGCTTCGATATCTCGCATTATCGTGTCTTTTTCATGTACAGATAAGTCACCATGAGAACGCACAATCATTGTGGCACTATTAGGCTCTACTTCTGGAAAAAATACCGCCCCTAAGCCTGAAGCACCATATGTCATCATAACCAGTACAGAAGCAGCTATGGTACCGAGCACCACCTTCCAAGGGTGTGCAATTGCCCCTTTTAACAATCGAATATAACGACCTGTTATGCCAGAGAGTTTATCAAGTTCCCCTAACTCAGCATGTTTGACTTGCGCTTGCTCTTTTTCACTCAGGCGTCTCGATTTTCCTATTACACTGCCTATTGTCGGCACGAATACCAACGCCATTGCCAGTGAAGCAGTTAACACAGCGATCAGTGTGATTGGCAAGTATTTCATGAATTCGCCCATCATTCCCGGCCAAAACATGAGGGGCGCAAAAGCGGCTAGCGTCGTAGCTGTTGACGCTATGATCGGCCATGCCATGCGCTTTGCCGCTAAACCATATGCCTTACCGCGCTCCATGCCTTCGTTCATCTGACGATCGGCAAATTCAGTGACCACAATGGCACCGTCAACCAACATGCCCACGGCCATAATGAGGCCAAATAGCACGACGATGTTTACGGTAAGCCCAGCTATTGCTAATACGAGAATGCCCGTTAGAAATGCGCCCGGTATTGCTAAACCGACAAGCACAGCACTACGCGAACCCAGTGCCGCAATAACCACAATGATCACCAGTAGCACTGCAGACAACACATTGTTTTGTAAATCACTCAAGGTGTCTTTCACTTCAATAGACTGGTCACCCACATAATCAACACGCACTTGTTCTGGCCAACGCGACTTTGATTCTTCTACCAATGCTTTCACTTTATCAACAGTATAAATAATGTTTTCGCCTGAGCGTTTTTTGACTTCAAGCGAAATTGAACGTTCACCATTTAAGCGTGCAAACGTTGAGGGATCTTTATAGGCGCGTCTTACAATCGACACATCCTGAAACGTAATAACCCGATCACCATCCGCCTTAATTGGTAACTCCAATAAGTCCTGCACCGACTCGAACACCGAAGGCACTTTTATCGCAAATCGTCCCTTACCATTATCCATCGTACCCGCTGGTACCAAGCGATTATTGCGTTCAACTAAGTTATAAATATCGTTTTGATCGAGTCCATAACTTTCCATCAGTAATGGATCTACGATTATCTCGACCATATCTTCGCGGTCACCACCGATATCCACTTCGAGCACCTCTTGCATGCCCTCAATTTTGTCGCGTAAATCACGCGCAATGGTCAGCAAGCCTCTTTCTGTTACAGGTCCTGACAGGATCACCGTAACCGCAGCAACTTGATTTGCCATCGTCACTTCATGTACTTCAGGCTCTTCCGCTTCCGTGGGTAGTTTTGCCTTGGCAAGTGTTACTTTATCGCGTACATCAGCCAATGCTTCTTTCGGATCTAAGCCTGCGATAAATTCCAAGGTAACTGAGGCATGGCCTTCACTGGCATTGGCGGTCATTTCCTTGATTCCCGCGATAGTTTTTAATTCCTTCTCCATTGGCCTGACTAACATGCGCTCGGCATCTTCTGGAGAAATTCCATCTAAGACCATCGATACATAAATCATTGGAATGGTAATATCTGGATTCGATTCTTTGGCAATATTGTTATAGGTTACCCCGCCAGCAATAAGCAGCAGGATAAAAATCATGATAACGGAGCGCGTCCTTGTTAATGCAGCATCAATTATGGTCAACATAGTATTCTCTCGCTTAACCGCTATTACAGTTGTTCTGTCGCATGCACCGCATTCACGGGATCACCCGCTCGGACAAAGCCTTGTCCTAACGTGATCACATCAGCTTGCTTACCTAAACCTGATAACCAGATCCCACTGGTTTCACTTTTAACAACCTTGATGGGGGTAAACACTACATGTTCATCGACAACGGTCTTAACACCGATGTTGCCTTGCTCATCCAATGCTAATAACGCAGGTGAAAGCTTAATCGCATCGACAGGCTCAAGAGGAATAGATATTTCACTACTGATCCCTGCCAATAGTTTCATATCAGGATTTGCTATTGTCACCTCAACTTTGAATGTATTGGTTTGTTCATCCGCAACACTTGCAATATATCTTACCTGACCTGTTAATTGAGAGTGGTTGAGTAGTGTAATATGTGCTTGTTGACCCACCGCAAGTTGACTCACGTGATTTTCAGTGACATAGCCGCGTACAACTAAAGGTTGTAAGTCAGCAATCATTGCGATGTCGTCACCAACTTGCACATAGTCACCTTCTTCGATGTAACGCGTGTTCATTACGCCATCGAAAGGGGCACGTATTACTGTGTTAGCAATCGCGATTTCTAATCGCTTAACATCCGCTTTAGCAGCTGCCAGATTCGCTTCAGCATTTGACAGCTGTACTTCGCCTTGATAGCCGTCAGCACTGAGCTTCAGTGCACCTTTGTACTCAATTTCTCTCTGCTTTAATAAAGAACGGCTATACGCTAGCTGAGCATCTAAGTCATTTATCGCGAGGTGTGCAATAACATCTCCTTTTGCGACCTTTGCTCCCCTCTTAGCCAGCACTTTTTCGACGCTACCTGATACTTCTGCTTTTATAGTAGCTGTTCGCTGGGGTTCGGTGCGGCCATAGATAGTGACATTGTCATTAATCACCTGAGCGTTAAATGTTTTAACTTGCACTTTGGCAACGACATCTTCCGCTTTGGCTTTGTCTGTTGACAACTCAGCGGCATTCATTGCACCGGAAACCATCCATAGCACGAGTAATAGGGTGATGAATAATGCAATAATATACGGGCGTTCAGCGAGCCACTCGCGTCCTTTTTGATATTGAGTCATTTGTATTCCCTAATATTGGAAGAGGTTGTACATTTTTTGTCTATGATACTTTGCGGGTCAACGCTAGTCTAAACGATATTAGCAACAATATGTAACCAACTGTACATAATACGTACAAATACCTCACAAAAACTTACACTTAACGTTGAGCAAAAAGTTGCGAATACTGCGTTTAAAAAGCACAAAAAAAGTCGGCAAATGCCGACTTTTACGCAATGATATTTTTTGAAGCTATATCGAAAAAGAAGAGCCACAGCCACAAGTTGTTGTAGCATTTGGGTTATTCACTAAGAAACGGCTTCCTTCAAGACCTTCAACATAGTCGACTTCACCGTCAACTAAGTATTGCAAGCTCATTGGGTCTACAACCATAGTGACGCCTTTCTTCTCAATGGTCATATCGCCTTCATTGACTTTTTCATCAAACGTAAATCCGTACTGGAAGCCAGAACAACCACCACCCGTTACATAAACGCGTAACTTAAGATCAGGATTTTCTTCTTCTGTAATTAACGACAGCACTTTGGTAGCTGCAGCATCAGAAAATTTAATGGGTAACTCAGGGTTTGACATAGTCACTTTCTATTAATTTAACAACGGGTGATATTATCTAAAACTTGACCAATTTAATCAAGTATTGGCGACATCATCGGACTCAACTTTGCGGTAGCATTGAGCTCATTAATCGCTCGTGCCCATTCGTAATCCTGATCAATTCGATGAAATTTCTGCCACTTACCTTTTGGCAGAACCGCTGCTAAGCTCACCAATTCAGGCGTAAAATTTTCAGGCAAAGTAAATTCACCTTTAATTATTTGGAAATATTGAAAGCTAAACGATAAATCTTTCTTTGTTAAACTTGAGACTTTTTCAAGTGAAAACTTGCTCGGTTTTTCTGCCAAACTGCCCACTATTTCTAATTCTATATAGCCCTTGGCAAAACGTTTTCTCACTTTTTGTTGTACTAACACGACCTGAAAGCGAAAATGATTAGCGCTCTCTGTGGGTGAAATAGTAAATGAATCCACCACTAAACCATCGGCTTGCTTTTCCGGTGCCATTACCTTTTCGTAGAAACCCAGTTCTTTTTTAGCTTGGAAATAGTCGACTTCGATATCTTTTAATGCCGTTTGAATCTGCTGATTCGCTAAGCGCTCAACTTCCAATTCCACTTCAAGTGTATGGACTCGGCGAATATTATCTGCATGTTCCTGATAAAGCTTTTCCAATCGGCGCTCTTGTTTACTAATCATGTCAGTTTGATAGGCGTGATAAAAATTGCCAGCGCGATAGCCAACATAGAAACACAACGCCATGATAAAAAAGAGCAACATTGATGTTCGGTAAGCGCCAAATTGCTGAACTACCGATTTAAGATTTATTTTTGCTAACCAGCTCATTTGAAAAGTATAATCACCACAACCAATAATAATATTAAGCGACAACGCATATGACAGTGCTTCAAGATCTCCGCAAGTATTTAGCACTTCCGCAAACATCATGGCAACTTTGCCTACTCGCCGCTATTGGTGGCGTGGCGTCAGCGTTTCTCGTCGTCTTATTTATTTTGAGCATCAACCAACTGATGGCGTTTTTTGCTCAAATAGAGAGTCAGTATATCACCGTTGAATATTTAAGTCGTTTCGAATTACCCTTTTTGGGCGCGCTTATCATATTATTGTTTGCGACACTCACTGGCTATAAATACTTACGTACGGGAATTCCTTTTGTACTACATCAACTTAAGGTAAGACACGGTGTTATCCCCTTCCGTAATACACTGCACCAATTTGTGGGTAGCGCTGTGGCACTTGCTTCCGGCTTCTCAGTTGGAAAGGAAGGCCCAGCTGTTCATTTGGGTGCTGCGTGTAGTGGTTTTATCGGCAATAAACTTAAATTGCCCAATAGTGCTATTCGAACCCTTAGTGCCTGTGGCATTGCAGCGGGTATTTCTGCTTGTTTTAACACCCCTATAGCCGCGGTAATATTTGTGATGGAAGTTATCTTACGAGAGTACAAGGTTCACATTTTTATTCCCGTGATGATTGCCTCGATTATGGGTTCTATGATCACCAGCTCGGTGTTCGGTCCGGCACACGAATTTGAATATTTACAACCACTGAGCTTATCCATGAGCCACTACCCGGTAATTATTGGCCTTGGCATAATTTTAGGCGTACTCGCCTATGTTTTTAACCAATTATTAGTACTCACCATTGAACGCGCGAACAAATACCCCATTTATACCCGCTTTGTTGTGGCAGCTTTGATCACTGGCGCACTCAGTATTTTTATCCCCTATTCACATTCAATGGCATTTATTCCATTCGATTTAACTGCTGAACAAACATTAACAGTCAAGTTATTAAGTTTAATGTTGGCCGCCAAAATTATTATGACAATTGCCGCGTTGGGTTTAGGTATTCCTGGTGGCGTGGTAGGCCCAATTTTGGCAATTGGCGCGATAACTGGCGTAAGTGCTTCAGTTGCCGCCCAGCAGTTTTTGCCCGGTGAACATTTACACACAGATTACGCATTAATTGGTATGGCAGGTTTTATGGCTGCAACCTTGAATGCGCCATTGGCTGCACTACTTGCCGTGGTTGAGCTTTCCAATCAATTAGAAATTATCGTGCCAGCGATGATAGTTATTACCACCTCTTGTGTTGCTTCAGGGCAGTTTTTCAAAAACCGTTCAATCTTTGTCATGCAGTTAGAGGTACAAGGGCTCAGCTATCGAAAGCCCCCTATTGAAAAATCACTTCAGCGAATTGGTGTCCTCGGCATCATGAATACGCAATTTAATGTACAAGAAGCCATCAATGAACAAGTACTAGTTGACGCAAAAAATGATAGTGAGAATGAATCATTACAGGTATTAAAAAAACAACAGGACAATACGCTGTATCACATTATCGATGAGGATTTAACCAAAGATGAAGCAGGAAATATACGCTACTATCCGCTATTTCCTATTTCGAGTCAGGCGACACTCGCCGAAGCTTATAGACTACTCATTAATAACCGAAAAGGTGGTGTTTATGTGTATGAGAACACAACTGATGACATCATCGGCATCGTGCCTTTTCAGCAAATTAGACGATATTTACTCGAAGGAAAAACACGCTAATGACAATATTATGGCTAAAGTCCTTTCATGTAAGTTTTATGGTGGCATGGTTTGCGGGCATATTTTATTTGCCCCGTTTGTTTGTTAACCATGCGGAAGCGACTGAAGATATCGTGAAAGACCGTTTGAAAGGGATGGAGCAACGCCTGCTCAAATTTGTGACGCCATTTGCAGTGTTAACCATAGCACTAGGTGTTGCCATCATTTTTCAGTACGGTAGTGACTGGTTCGCTCAAGCGCGTTGGCTCCATATCAAAATTACGTTGGTACTCGTGCTAATAATCTACCATGCTTATTGTTTTAAACTGGTTGCGATGTTTCAGCGGGATGAAAATAAATTCTCCCCTCGCTTTTTCAGGATTTTCAACGAGCTGCCAGTATTGATACTCTTTGGCGTCGTCATTTTAGCCTATGTTAAGCCCTAGTTTTTATTAAGGTGAGATTCATTATTTTGGCGCAGTGTGCTATATTCCTGCGCCAGAAAATTTCATTTACTTTCCACAGATAAAGCGACGTTAATTGCTTTGTCTGTCATTGTTAAGGTGCTCCTTATGATGACTTTTGAAGGCAGTCATATTCTCTCGGTTTCCCAGTTCGATCGAGAAGCTATCTCCCGTATTCTTGACGTTTCAGCACAAATGGCGCCATATGCACGCCGACTCAAACGATGTTATGTGCTCGAAGGCGCGATATTAAACAATCTGTTTTTTGAGCCGAGCACCCGCACACGTGTCAGCTTTGGTGCTGCGTTTAATTTGCTCGGTGGCTTTGTGCGTGAAACTGTTGGTGAAGAAAACTCTTCTTTAAGTAAAGGGGAATCTTTGTATGACACAGCTCGTATCATCAGCGGTTACTCAGATGTCATTGCAATGCGCCATCCAACAATGCACTCTGTAGAGGAGTTTGCCCAAGGCAGCAGTGTTCCAGTAATTAATGGCGGTGACGGTGCAAATGAGCATCCAACGCAGGCACTGCTTGATTTATTTACCATCCAGTCAGAAATGATGCCTTTTGGTAAGCAACTCGATAACTTGCATATTACGCTAATGGGTGATTTAAAACATGGCCGTACTGTGCATTCATTGTCGAAGCTTTTGAGCTTATATAAGAATGTAAAAGTGACGATGATTGCCCCTGATGCATTGCAAATGCCTGACAATGTCGTGTCAACGTTAACCAATGCGGGTCACGAAGTAGTAATGACAGACAAGCTTGAAGGAAACCTCGCGTGTGATGTTATTTATCAAACCCGTATCCAACAAGAGCGTTTTGCCAGTGCCGCAGAAGCAGATTTGTATCGAGGTCACTTCAGCTTAAATAAAGAGCTATACCGTCAATATTGTAAAGAACACACCATAATCATGCACCCGCTACCGCGCGATTCACGTCCTGAAGCCAACGAGTTAGATACCGATCTCAATGATCTTGATAACCTCGCAATCTTTAGACAAGCGCAAAATGGCGTATTAGTGCGCATGGCATTGTTCGCGCTAACGCTTGGCGTTGAAGATAAGCTAAATCAGTACGAACGTCCAGTAACTTGGCATAGCAACAAATAACATCGATAGATAATCGCAAGGTAAATAACATGCAAAATTCTGAACAGCTGTTTTCTCACGCGCAGGAAATTATCCCTGGTGGCGTAAACTCTCCCGTAAGAGCCTTTAATGGCGTGGGCGGCACACCTTGTTTTATCAAGCGTGCCGATGGTGCTCGCATCTATGATGCCGACGATAAAGCCTATATCGATTACGTTGGTTCATGGGGGCCAATGATTTTAGGTCACAATCATCCTAAAATTCTGGAAGCCGTGATTGAAACGGCAAAAAATGGCTTAAGTTTTGGCGCACCTACCGCGCTCGAAATTACCATGGCAGAAAAGGTACGTGAAATCGTTCCTTCTATGGAAAAACTGCGTATGGTGAGTTCAGGCACAGAGGCAACAATGAGTGCTATCCGCTTGGCGAGAGGCTATACAGGACGTGACAAAATTCTTAAGTTTGAAGGTTGCTACCATGGCCATGCTGATTCACTGCTAGTAAAAGCAGGCTCAGGTGCACTAACGATGGGTGTACCAAACTCACCCGGTATTCCTGAAGATTTCGCTAAACACACCTTAACAGTGAGTTTTAATGATATTGAACAAGTTAAACAAGTATTCCAAGAAGTTGGCGACCAAATCGCTTGTATCATCGTAGAGCCGGTAGCTGGCAACATGAACTGTATCCCACCGGTTGAAGGCTTTTTGGAAGGATTACGCGCAATTTGTGACGAATACAAGAGCGTATTGATTTTTGATGAAGTGATGACTGGCTTTAGAGTGGCATTAGGCGGTGCGCAAGCACACTATAACATCAAGCCTGACCTCACGACTTTGGGTAAAGTTATTGGTGGTGGCATGCCGGTAGGTGCTTTTGGTGGTAAAAAAGAAATCATGGATTTCATCGCGCCAGTTGGCCCTGTTTATCAGGCAGGTACACTATCAGGTAACCCTATCGCGATGGCAGCAGGATTAGCCTCGTTGAACGAACTTTGTCAGGGTGACAAACACGCACAGCTAAGCAAGGCGACCGAAAAACTCGCAATGGGGTTTAAAGCAGCAGCAGAGCGAAACGGTATCTCGCTAGCGATTAACTACGTAGGGGCGATGTTTGGTTTCTTTTTCACTGACGAACCGTCGGTAAACAGCTATGCGCAAGCAACTGCGTGTGATGGAGAAATGTTCAAGAAGTTTTTCCATTTAATGCTCGAAGAAGGGGTGTATCTAGCGCCATCAGCATTTGAAGCAAGTTTCTTATCAACTGCACACACCGATGAAGACATTGACTTTACCTTAGCTGCGGCCGATCGTTGTTTTGCAAAGCTAACGGATTAATTTCTAGCAGTTGCAGACCAGCATAGAAATAGAAAGAGCCGCTAAATAGCGGCTCTTTTTCTTTCGTTATTTTGTTAACGCACTCATTATTGTTAGCTTACATTTACCACTGATAACTCTTTTTGTAGCCACTCATATGCTTGCTGCCATCCCAGTTCTAAACCCGAGAACAAGCGATAATTCCATTTATCCGTAATGCGAAGTTGGTAAAGCTCATGACTTAGCTCTTTGCTAGTCGGAGAATAATACACAAAAGCAATTGCTTTTAATCCGTCATACGAAGCAACACTGAGCTTAGCTTCATACGTGTAAGAGTAGTTATTCACTCGATTGATTAACATGCCAAATTCACCAGTCATATGCTCACCGATAAAGTCATGACATTCTTCAATCATCTCCATAGTCATTTCGATACCATCATCGACTACTACTTCTACAATATTGTCAGAAAGTAAATTGAAATAAGCGAAACTCAAGCGATGCTTCATTTCAACTCTCCGCGATACTTTTTTATTATTTACTACTAATACTATGGCGTTGCACACTCGCCACAATGACTCGCAACACTCTGTACACCGATTAGCTTAAGCAAGTGAGCACTTATTTATGCTAATCGGTATTAACTCTAGTAGCAGAAATACTATTATTCAAACGAGTGTTACGTATTTATGACAGCGTTGTAGCTAAATGGTTCTTTTTACGAGCCAAATAATTTTTCAAACCAAGAGCGTTCATCAGTCGACTTGTTCTTAGATTGGCATTCATGCGCGTAAGGTAACCCGATCGTCACCGCGGGATATGGCACACCGCCCTCACAGTCCTCCGGCAATGGTTTACCTGACTGTGCATCAAATAACACATTGGCAATATTCTCAGGTACTTCACTTTCACGATCAGCGATTGGTTGGCGCTTGATAAAATCAGCAAACACTACTAACGCCCCACTACTGCCTGTTAGCTTAGTCGGTCGATTGTCATCATAGCCAACCCAACTGGTCACCAAATGCTTTTCATCATAGCCGACAAACCAACTGTCGCGCTGATCGTTGGTTGTTCCCGTTTTGCCCGCCAACGCTTTTCCTTTCACACGCCAAGATAAAGATTTTGCCGTACCTTCGCTGGTAACTTTCGTCATTGCATGGTCGAGTAAGAATGAGGCTTGTTCGGAAAAATAAGGTACTTCTTCGTTAGCCCCTTGCCATAATAATTCGCCTTTAGATGAATAGATTCGCGCAACGGCACTCACTTCCCGATGCTTACCATGATTGGCGATTGGGTAATACATTGTGTTTACTGCAAGTGGCGACATATTTACCGCTCCAAGTAAGATGGAAGGGCGTGCCACAATGTCCTCTTCAACGCCCAATAAGTGCATTACATCAAGTACACTATCGAGCCCGAGCTTCATGCCAAGGTTTACCGTGGGAACATTTAATGAATGAACTAACGCTTCTAACAAAGACACCTGCTGTCGATACTGCCCATCATAGTTTTTAGGCCGCCACTCTTGTCCTTCTTCTGTACTGAGCACAATAGGCTTATCGTCAAGAATCGTTGCTAATTGATACTGTTGATAACGTTCCAATGCAGCTATATAAATCACAGGTTTTATAAGTGAACCTATAGGGCGTTGAGCATTGAGTGCTCGGTTAAACCCGGCATATCCTGACTCTTTACCGCCAGCAATAGCCACTATCCCGCCTTTGGTTATATCAGACACCACCATGGCCGCTTGCAGCTCTTCATCAGCGGCAGAAGTCAGATTGGGCAACACACTATCAATCGCAGCTTCAACATTTAATTGCGTAGGTAGTGAAAAGTGCGTAAATACGCGAATGCCTGACTGCTGACTCGTTGGCGGTAAAATGTCGGCAAGCTCACGTTTGACAAGTTGCATATAAGCTGGGAAGCTTTGCTTGGTTTGCGCCATTCGTCGTTGTTTTTTCACACTAAGAGGTGATTCAATTGCAGCAATAAACGTTGGTTTGTCAATATAGTCGTGTTCAAACAGCAGCTGTAGCACCACATCACGGCGAGATTTAACGCGCTCTTGATAACGCCAAGGATCATAATAACTAGGCCCTTTAATCACGCCAACCAATGTCGCCATTTGCTCAATCGTCAGTTGCTCGACAGGTTTACCAAAATAAAATTGTGCAGCAAGCCCAAATCCATAAATACCATTGGCGTAATGTTGGCCAAGATAAACTTCATTGATATAGGCTTCAAGCAGCTGATCTTTACTGTAACGATATTCCAATAACAATGACATGATGGCTTCGTTGAATTTACGCGTCAGTGTTTTTTCTCGCGTTAAAAACATGTTTTTTACGAGTTGTTGCGTCAAGGTACTGCCACCTTGTACGGTACGACCTGCTCTTAAGTTAGAGTACAGCGCTCGTATAATGCCCGTGGGAGAGATCCCTTTGTGAAAATAGAAATCACGATCTTCAACCAGTAGTAAGGTATCTAACAGGGCTTCGGGCACCTGTTGCAATGGCACTAAGACTCGATCTTCTTTGTTTTCAGGCACAATGCGTGCAATAAGGTAAGGTTCAACACTGATTTGTTGTACAGGTTCATCGCCAAGATAAACCCGCTCAACCTTCGCACTTTTGATATCAATGGTGACTAATTGAGGGTTGCTTTTCCCCTGCCCAAAGTCAAAAGCCCGACGATAAACAATGATACGCGACGCCGACATAGCAAACTCCCCCGCGCGGCTGGGCGTTTGCACCTTTTTATAACCTGACAATAAGAGATGCTGCTTAAGCTGTGCTAAATCAATCGCAGCACCTTGGTAAAACGTCGGCACTTCGCCGTATACCTGCACAGGAATGTGCCAGCGTTGTCCTTCAAACTTATTTTTAACAACGCTATCGAGGTACAGCGTGTAAAAAGCTAGTACCACTAAGCCAATGAACAATAATTTCAATGAGGTAAATAGCAACCAACGCTTTTTGGAAGGTGCAGTAGTGTCACTAACTGGCGCAGTGTTCTTAGTAGACTTTTTTTTGGCCGTGCCTTTACCCGACACTTCAGGCTTTTTCGGCATAGTACTACGACTTTCCTTTGTCTAACCCTGACACTTTATTAAATTTTGATTTGAGACGTTGGCGATAGTTCGACTTTGCAAGTTCCTGCATATCTTCAACCTGATCGCTTTCATCCACGATTTCTCTACCTAATAAGGTCTCTATCGCATCTTCTAATGTAACCACGCCGAGCGTTTGGCCGAATTGATCTTCTACTATAAAAATGTGCTCATGGCGTTTAATAAACAAATCAAGCAACACAAATACTGGGAGGCTGGCAGATACTCTGAAAATTTCTACCATCTGCGTCGAGACAGCAGCGCCACCATTTCCTAGACGCTCACATTCGTATAGCGTTCCCTTGATGATGACCCCCGTGATGCTGTCAATATTACCTTGATATACCGGAATACGCGTAAAGTTTGCGGTATTTTCCATGCTTAATGCATCGGTTACCGTGGTTGACTCATCTATTGCATGAACCACGCTGCGCGGCGTCAGAATGTCTTGCACCTTTACTTCGCGTAAATTAAGAATGTTTTCAAACAACTGGTTTTCTTGCAAAGCGATGGCTCCACCTTTGTGTCCTAATGCCGCAAACGCCAGCACTTCTTCACGACTCACTACATCTTCGTTACCCTTGCTAAATAGCTTAGTGAGTTGAGCCGACAACCAAACCAGTGGATAAACCAGCTTAACCAAGAAAGAAATCACGTAAGCAGAAGGAATGGCTAAACTGCGCCAGAATTTAGCGCCGATTGTTTTAGGAATAATCTCTGAAAAATACAAGATGGCTAACGTCAGCAAGAAAGCGATAATCGTTTCTTTTTCTTCGCCAAAGACTCTAATTGCTTGAGCACCAACACCAGCAGCCCCCATAGTATGGGCAAAAGTGTTTAGAATCAGAATACTTGAAATCGATTTGTCTAAATTTTCACGCACGCCGTTCAATACTTTCCCGCCGCGCGGTTTGTCTTTTAATGCTTGTTCAACATAGCTGGGATTAACAGAAAGTAAAACAGCTTCAAGAATTGAACAAATGAATGAAACTCCGATAGCAATTACAAGATAAATTATAAGTAACGTCATGACTGTGGTTAAAAATCTCCTAGTTCGAAGCCCAATTGTAAACCATTTTGTTCAATAGTTTTAACGAAAATTGTATTCATTCCAATCGGCATAAGAAATTACTCGCTTAGCGAGAGTTTATACGGATTGGTATCATTTATTTGCGCTTAATTGAACGGCCCGGCTTTTCCTCTAGCGGTTTGTCTGGCCAGCGGTGTTTGGGGTATCTGCCACGCATATCTTTTGCCACATCAAAGTATGACGTTCGCCAGAAGTTACCTAAATCACTAGTTGTTTGAATTGGCCTTTTTGCAGGAGACAGTAGCTCAAATCTCAGTGAAACTTGCCCCAGTGCGATCTTGGGCGAGGCGAGTTCACCAAACATTTCCTGTAAAATAACCGAAACTGTTGGGCCTTGATGTTCATCATATCTAATCGCGACTTGTTTGCCGCTCGGCGTTACATAATGTATTGGTGCATGTTCATCCAAATATTGCTGCTGTTCCCACGTAAGATTGGCCACTAACAAATCATAAATATCCAGCTGCTTTAACTGTTTCAACGACTTTACGTCAGAAACATAAGGTAGTAACCATGTATCAAGATTTTCGATCAGGTCTTGTTCTGAAAGATCAGGGAGTGATGCGTCCCACTGGCTTAACCATTTTACGCGTGCTACCCAAGATTGACACCGTGACGTCCAATGGAGAAACGTTAATCCCTCTGCCCGAATAATGCCTTCTATGCAGGCAATGAATGTTTCAGGCGCAACCTTATCAAGTTTTTCCTCGCGAATGATGAGCGACCCGTAGTGCAAGGATTGTCTGCCGATAACGGCTTCTTTTTTCTCATCTAAACGATAATGTACTGATTCGCGCACCTTATCAGCAATTCGTGCCATGAAATCAGCTGCAGAAATTGGCACACAACTATATACAATGCCATCTTTGTTCTTTCCATCGCAATCACAAACCACGAGCCATTGCTCGCCATGCACAGAGTCAGTTGATTTAAGCGATACTCCTCGCCCATTGGCAAGCAAGTAACGAGAAGAGTGGGCAGATCGTATTTTAGCAAGTCGATCTGGAAAGGCGCTCAATAACAATCGACCAATGTGCTGCTGGATTACCATTAAATCAAGATTGTTGACGACCAAACGCGTGTTAATTTTATTCGCAAAAGATTGCGCCAACTTTTTAACTTGTTCTGCAGCCCCCTTGTTAACAACGGTTGTCTTTGAAGCACTTTTTCTATCATTGATATAATCGATGATTGCAATGACGCGATCGGTGAGATCTGCCCCATTTGCCTGCGGTAAGATATCTCGTTCAGACAATAATGCTGCCAATAGACAAGCCAACTGCTTTTCTACGTCACTAACACTATTAAGCATCATGCAGGCTAATCTTGGTTCGACGCCTAAGGTTAGTGCCTTTTGTCCAAGCGAAGTAATTTTATTATCAACATCAACCAGCCCTAATGATTGATTAAGTTCACAAGCTACCGAAAAGTGATGCATTGGTGGTGCTGTGAGCCAATTAGCATCCTGATAGTGTGTAATCCCCCATGCTGACAACTCCAACACTAGGCTCGTTAATTCTGCGGTAGTGATTTCTTCTGGCTGATAGGGTTTTAACGCATTATGTGTTGATTCACTCCATAAGCGCACACATTGCCCTGCTTGCAAACGGCCAGCACGTCCCGCACGCTGCGTTGCAGATGCTTGAGAAATAGAAACAGTATCAAGTCGCGTCAATCCGCTTTTAACATCATACACCAAGACTTTTTCCAGACCTGAATCTATGACTGTCGTGATCCCTTCTATGGTTAAACTGGTTTCGGCAATGTTGGTTGAAAAAATTACGCGGCGGCGCGCACCGGCATTCCTGAGCAGAACCCGCTCTTGCTGCGCAAGTGGTAATCCACCATACAAAGGCAAATACTCTGCTTGCCCGTGCAATGACTCATCTGCCAATTGCAGGCAACGGCCAATATCTGCTTGTCCCGGTAAAAAGACGAGTACGTCTCCGTCATGAGATTCGGTCAGCACCTGACTTAATGCATTTACAACTTGCGTAGCGAGTGGCGATTGTAAACGAGCAAGGTGTTTAATAGTAACGGGATACGTGCGTCCTGGGCAGTTCATAACTGGCGCTCGCCCTAAATAGTCAGCGACCTGTTCACCATCTATGGTCGCCGACATCACAAGGATTTTGAGGTCTTCCCGATAAGCCTGTTGCACCTCTAAAGACAACATTAACGCCAAGTCCGCATGGATTGAGCGTTCATGAAACTCATCAAAGATAATCAAACCAATGCCCGATAACTCAGGATCTTGCTGTAATCTTCTGGTTAACACCCCTTCCGTGACAATTTCTAACCGCGTATTGGCAGAAACTTTGTGCTCATTTCTCACCTGATACCCGATTGTTTGCCCGACTTTTTCGCCCAAAAGTGATGAAAGGTAATGCGCAATAGATTTTGCAGCAACGCGCCGAGGCTCTAACATGACAATTTTTTTGTCTGCAAACGTAGCCGCTTTGAGCAATGCTAATGGCACGGCCGTTGATTTACCTGCGCCTGGCTCAGCTTGCAAAACCAAGCTGCTATGATTTGTCAGTTGGTTAATCAGTTCAGGTAAGTGTTCATCTATTGGCAGCAAATTCAAAAACCTAGGTATTGCGTATATAGGTGCGCAAGTATATCAAAATAGGTATCATCTGCGACACACCTATGCCCCTACATTCCACCACCTAGTTCACCTCTCATATCGTAGCCACTAACTTTCCTCTAATACTTGTACAGCGCTTGGCCTCGCCATTGAGTAATTAATGTCTATAGTTATTAATAGGTTTCAACAAATTAGACCCAATTATGAAACAGAACAATCAAGTCGAGTTTTGCTTTTTGGCAGAACCCACGGATGTTAATTTTGGCGGTAAAGTACACGGAGGCATGGTGATGAAGTGGATTGATCAAGCTTCTTACGCCTGTGCCGCTCAGTGGAGTCGCCGCTATTGTGTAACCGTGTCTGCAAACGGTATTCGTTTTATTCGCCCTATTTTAGTTGGTCAAATGGTCACCATAACTGCTCGTATCATTCATACAGGTAAAAGCAGTATGCATATTTATGTTGTCGTGCGGGCAGGCGATCCCAAGAATAACCGCACGGTGATCACCAACCGTTGCTTCATCACATTTATGGCGATTGATGAATCAGGCTTTCCGATTACAGTCGACAGTTATAAGCCAGAAACGGAAGAAGATAAAAAGCTTGAGCAGGTAGCTGTTTCAGCGAAAGATTTTGCTAAAAAGCTCGATTCCGACTTTGAGAGCAAGTTAGGATGGAAGTAAACGGTCACTTCACATGAACAAATTTCTATGAACAAACGCTTATTTTATGCCTTAGATATATCTCCCGCAGATAAACAGCGTATTGAAGCGATTCGCCAACCTATCATTGAACATTCACGCCCGGTTTTGGCAGATAACTTTCACATCACGTTATGTTTTATGGGAAACATTTCAAATATTCACGCGCGAGCATTTAATAATGTTGTTGAGAATTTGTATCAAACTTTTTCAACATTAACGGACGATGAAAATATCGTTATCGCTAACAGCATTGGGCTATTTAAAAAACCACAAGTTTTGTACCTAGGATTCGCCCAATTCCCAGAAGTATTTCGTAATATTGCCAATAACCTTTCGCAAGCAGCAACTGACCTAGATATTTATCAGGAAAATCGCCCTTATTTTCCCCATTTAACCATAGCTAGAAAGGCAAAATTTGTGCCTGAGTATTCGCCTTTTTCTTTGACACTCGACATTAGCTCATTGAGTTTATATGAATCCGTCAGTACGAAAAATGGCGTAAAGTATACACCTCTCAAAACTTGGCGTATAAAATCAAGCGTTTGATTTTACATTAAGAAATTCTTGAAAAATTCTGAAAATCTGCTTACTTGGCAACGTATGTTAATCATGCTAATGCTAGCTTCCCCTTTACTAAACAACCTAACGAAACGGTAAAATAGGATGAATTTAGCTGCGGAAGGAAAATACAAGATCAAGCCCGATGGGCAAATACTCGTTGTCGACGCTCATGGGCCTTTTACTGAAGACATTACCGAACAATATCTTGAAGATATGTACGACGCTTGCAAAGCTTTATCAGGAAAGCCTTGGGGATTACTGGCCACATTTTATGGTAATAGTGTGTTTTCACCTGATGCTGAAGCAGCACTCATTAAAATGACCAAATACCGTGTGGAACACGGTATGATCGCCAATGCCAGTGTCATCATCGACAGCAACCTTGCCGATATTCAGCAAATGCAGCTAAAACGCATTTACCATGCGTGTGATGTTACCTTTCATGTATTTGCTGACATACACGCGGCAAAATCTTGGTTAACAGATTACGTAGAACAACGTACTAATTAGAGCGTGTTTAAACGCTGGATTCACTTTCTAATTAGCACGTTGCCACGCTTTGAACGATTCGTACTAGCTACTGCTTAACCATCATGTCAGCAATTGTAGCGATGCTAATACCTGTCGCACCTGCAGCCCAATAACCATTCGCTGTGCCGTTGTAGGCACCAGCCAAATCTAAATGCACCCAACCTTTACCTTCATCACGAACGAAACGTGACAAAAAGCCAGCTGCGTTACTCGCACCACCTGCACCACCACCTTTTTGTGGACGACTATTTGCAGTATCAGCAAAAGCAGATGGACATTTTTCTTGATGCCATGACTCTAATGGCAATTGCCAAATAGGTTCATTGACGTTATCAGCCGATTGTTTAGCGGATGCCGCTGCTTCTTGATCTAGGGCAAACAGTGCAGTGTAATCACCACCAGTCGCTAAAACAGCCGCACCGGTTAATGTTGCAGCGTCAATAATAACAGGACTCTTTGTTTCACTGGCTGCCATCAAGCCATCGGCAAGCACTATACGACCTTCTGCATCTGTATTAGCCACTTCACAAGTAACACCATTTTTATACGTAATAATGTCGCCTAGCTTGTATGCATCACGGCTCACCATGTTTTCAGCACAACATAAGAATAACTTAACGCGCTTTTTAAGGCCTTGGCGAATAGCCAGCGCTAAGGCACCTGTTACCACTGCAGCACCGCCCATGTCTGCTTTCATATCAAACATGCCTTCACTCGGCTTGATACTGTAACCACCACTGTCAAAAGTAATGCCTTTTCCTACAAGACTAACCGCAACAGGTGCATCTTCATCACCACTTGGGTTGTAATCAATTTCGACTAAACAAGGTGGATTAATACTGCCCTTACCTACGTTGTATATACCCATCCAGTTAGCGTCAACCAACTCCTCACCGCTAATCACTTTTGACGTAACATATGCAGGTGCTTGCGCCTTAATGTACTCAGATGCTTTTTCTGCTAAAGATAATGGAAATAGCTGTGCAGGTGTTTGATTAGTTAAGTCACGGCTCCATGCATACACTGCTAATTTGTCATTTAATTCATTGACCGTTTGTTCTTCACCCGTAAACTCAACATTAGAAAGCTTACCAACGCAAGTAAAACCTAATGCAAATGCCCATTGACTGTCAGTACACCACTGTTCACCAATTAATCGTGCATGCGCTACCCCCATTTTTTCGATCGAACGCCCAGCCTTTTGTATCTGCCTCATGCGATGCGGGTGATTTTCATCAACAACAATAAAAATGTCACCTTTGATGATCTGAACGGGGTTATTTACTTGCCATGACGTATCAGTACTTGCTGACGACAATATGATATTGGCTACTTGGGTCATTTGAATTCCTTAACATTGAGAAATTATTCGCTTCTTTTATTAATTGTTACAATAACTTTCAATTCAAGGGGTGAACACAAATTTAATGACGGAACATCAGCCAAAAAGTCTCGTTAGAACAAACGAGTTCAACACGTTATGATATCTTGCTTTATTCTTCTAACCATCAAACTTTATTAAAGTGACACCGAATTATTATGTCTTTAACACTGCAATTACAATCCGCCACTCTGTTAAAACGTTACAAACGATTCTTAGCGGATGTTGTTATGGAAACAGGTGAAACAACAACCATTCATTGTGCTAACACCGGTGCCATGACTGGATGTGCCGAACCAAATTCAACTATATGGTACAGCACCTCCGATAATGCAAAACGTAAATATCCCCACAGTTGGGAGTTCACACAAACCTCCACCAACCATCTGATTTGTATCAACACCATAAGGGCAAATCAGCTTGCAGAGCAGGCGATTGTAAATAACAAAATCAAAGAGCTAAAAAACGTTCAACAGCTCAAACGCGAAGTTAAATACGGCAATGAAAATAGCAAAGTAGATTTTTGGCTAGTAGACGAAAACGCTATTGAAACCTTTGTTGAAGTGAAAAGCGTTACATTGTTAGAAAATCAACAAGGTTTCTTTCCTGATACTGTGACAACCCGAGGACAAAAGCATTTGCGAGAGCTTATGGAAATCGCCCAACAAGGCAAGCGCGCGGTTCTGTTATTTGCCGTTTTACATACTGGCATAAATAGCGTTACTGCTGCAGCGCATCTTGATCCAAAGTACAGCGAACTTTTGACACAGGCATTTGACGCTGGCGTAGAAGTTATTGCCTATAAAATGGAATGTACTAATACCAAAAATGAGCATGGTGCAAAAATAAGCGAAATTGCACTAAATACAAAAATTGATGTCATAATTAATGGTTAAGCTGCTTTTGCCGACGAAAATAATTGACTACAGCCCCAAAAACTTGCTAAAAGAGCTAGCTTGCGCTAGTTACTAAACCATTGTGGCTAGGGTTATTGTTGTATCTGGTGAGTTAGCACTAGCAAATTTTTTTGGTTAACTCCTTGAAATTGAGAATAGACAACACAATATAGTCTGAGATTCAGATCTATTAATAATTGGCAATTGCAACCAGTGAGTGCTGAGCAATAAGTAAAAGTTCACACGTGATGGTCTATGTAGCATTAGGAGAATAAGCATGCCAAACAAAAAAGCATTAGGTATTTTGGCATTAGCCGGCGTTGAGCCATACCAAGAAAAGCCTAACGAAGAATACATGAACGCTGAGCAATTAGTACACTTCAAGAAAATCCTTGAAGCTTGGCGTGCCCAACTTCGCGAAGAAGTAGATCGCACCGTAACGCATATGCAAGATGAGGCTGCGAACTTCCCTGATCCAGTGGATCGCGCTGCTCAAGAAGAAGAATTCAGCCTTGAATTGCGTACGCGCGACCGTGAACGTAAGCTCATCAAAAAGATTGAGAAAACACTACAGTTAATCGAAGAAGATGATTTTGGCTTCTGTAAAACGTGTGGTATTGAAATTGGCATTCGTCGATTAGAAGCACGTCCTACAGCTGATCTTTGTATCGAATGTAAAACATTGGCAGAGATCAAAGAACGTCAAATGGCAGGTTAATTGCCCTAAAGATGTTAACGTCTTCATTAAAGCGACCCGAAATCTATCGCGGTCGCTTTGCTCCCTCTCCCTCCGGAGAACTCCATTTTGGTTCACTTATTGCCGCACTAGCTAGCTTTCTTGATGCACGACATCATCAAGGCAAGTGGCTTATTCGCATCGAAGATATCGATCCACCACGAGAACAACCCGGCGCTGACAAAAGTATCCTCACTACTCTTGAAGCTTATGGCCTGTACTGGGACGAAGACGTTCTTTATCAAAGTAAGCAGTCAGATTACTACTGGTCAGTGATCGAACAATTGATTAGTGAGAAAACGGCCTATTACTGCCAATGTACGCGTGCGCAAATCAAAGCTATTGGTGGTATATACCAAGGGCATTGCCGAACACTTGAACTGCCTAAAGAGCACAGTGCCATTCGGGTTAACAATCCCTACCAATATGCGCAATACCAAGACATTTTCCAAGGCCAAGTGTGTTGTGATGAAAAATTAGCAGGCGAAGATTTTATAATCTTGCGTCGTGATGGCTTGTTTGCCTATCAATTAGCTGTGGTATTAGATGACATATTTCAACAAATCACTCATGTCGTACGAGGATGTGATCTACTTGAACCCACTGCCAGACAGCTTAGTTTCTATAAGATTCTTAATAAAGCGGCACCACAATTCGGGCACATTCCCTTGGCAGTTACCGATCAGGGCTATAAACTCAGCAAACAAAATAAAGCGCCAGCTATTTCGATAGACACTCCTCAACCTTCGCTGATTCATGCGCTCACATTCTTGGGCCAACAGCCTGATAAAGCATTAGTTGATGCAACGGTGGAAGAGATAATTCAGTGGGCAATCGACCATTGGCAACGTAATAAAGTCCCAAAACAACGAGAAATCACACTTTAACAGCGATAATTGTCGTTTTTTCATTCTCTTTTTTGTCACACTGTTATATGATCGCGCGGCAGAAAATCTATCCAAAATGACAATATTACTAATACGTCGTTTTGCAGAGAAAGAATTACCCAATGCCGACTCTACTCGGCGAAAATAGCGTTATTGAGGTTTATTATTATTAATCGTGTTATCAATTTGTGCAAAAAGGTACTCGCCAAGGGCACAAAATCCGCCGCTAAAATCGATTTTGCATCACCACAAATTCTAACGCGTGAGCAGCACCCTATCTCTCGTAAGCAGTTATCAGCGAACGCGCTGAAAGTTATGTACCGATTAAATAATAATGGCTTTGAGGCTTATTTGGTTGGTGGTGGTGTCCGTGATATTTTGCTCGGTTTGCAGCCGAAAGACTTTGATATTGCAACGAATGCTACACCTGAACAAATCAAATCTTTGTTTAGAAATTGTCGATTAATTGGCCGTCGATTTCGCTTAGCTCATATAGTTTTTGGTAGAGAAATTATCGAAGTGGCAACGTTTAGGGGCCATCACGACAGCGAAGGAAAAAAGGAAAAATGCCAAAAAGTATCTAAGCAGAGTGAACATGGCATGCTACTTCGCGATAACATCTACGGCACAATTGAAGAAGACGCAGAACGTCGTGACTTCACGATAAATGCGCTGTATTACTCGGTTGCAGACTTTAAAGTATATGACTTCGCCAATGGGGTTAAAGACATTCAAGATCGCACTATTCAGCTCATTGGTGACCCTGAAACTCGCTATCGTGAAGATCCGGTACGTATGTTACGTGCCATTCGATTTGCTACTAAGCTCGATATGTCGATTGCTAAAGCCACAGAAAAACCGATACACGAACTGGCTCCGCTACTAAACAATATTCCACCGGCAAGAATGTTTGAAGAATTTAACAAAATGTTTTTGTCAGGCAAGGCAACTGAGAATTTTGCTCAATTAAGGCATTACAACCTTTTCGAGCACTTCTTCCCAATTGTTGAACGTACGCTTAACGATGAGTCAGAGCCCTATTTGTCAGCCCTGGTCGCTAAAGCTTTATTTAATACGGATGACCGAATAAACCGAGACAAACGCGTTACTCCGGCCTTTTTGTTTGCTGTGATGCTTTGGTATCCGCTACAAACACTCGCCAAACGACTTCGTGAAGATACCCAGCTAACCCCACAAGATGCGTTTTTTGCTGCCTATAGTGAAATCATGTCTGAGCAACAACAAAGCATCGCTATTCCTAAACGTTTTCAAGCAGTTATCAAAGACATCTGGATGTTACAAGATAAGCTTTCAAAGCGTGAAGGTAAGCGTGCATTTAAAACACTAGAACATCCTAAGTTTCGTGCAGGTTATGATTTTTTATTGCTCTTGGCTGAAGTTGAACAGCAAAATGAGCGCAGTAAATTATCAGAACTGGCTAAGTGGTGGACCGATTTTCAATCAAGTAACTTTGATACTCAGCAGTTGATGGTCAAAAGCGTAGGTAAATCGGGCGCGCCACGACGTAGTACTCGAAAAAGACGCCGCACACGTACCAGCTCACCAAAAGGTACGAGCACTAATTAACATTTTGCTAGCTGAACTTCATAAAACTAAGGCTAAATCATGCAAACAGCTTTTATTGGATTGGGAAGTAACTTAGGTGATCCCGAACAACAAATAAGACAAGCGCTGATTGCGCTAGAAAGTATCCCAAGAACGCAACTGGTCGTTTCATCATCTTTGTATTTCAGCCGTCCAATGGGGCCGCAAGATCAACCCGATTATATGAATGCAGTCGTTAAGTTGGCGACAGAATTATCGCCAATCGAACTACTCGATGCCCTTCAAGCGATTGAATTAGAAGCGGGACGCGTACGTAAAGACGAGAGATGGGGCGCTCGAACACTTGACTTAGACATTCTATTGTTCGGTGACCAAGTGATTAACAACGAAAGGCTCATCGTTCCTCATTACGGTATGAAAGAGCGTGAATTTGTTCTGCTGCCACTTGCCGAAATAGCGCCAGATCTTATATTACCGGATCAAAGCGAGATCAAATCACTTGCAAACAATATCCCAACAAATGGACTAAAAATTCATAGTAAATTACGTTAATATTAGTCCGTCTTAATATTTGGAAATGCACATGGCGAAAATTACAACCGCTACCCTGCGTAAAATGAAAACGCAGGGTGAAAAAATTTCAACAATCACCGCATACGATGCCAGTTTTGCAAAACTTTTCGATCAGGCAGGCATTCACGCTATTTTGATCGGTGATTCATTAGGCATGGTGTTACAAGGGCAAGACGATACGCTACCTGTTGATATCGAACACATGGCTTATCACACTCAATGTGTTAAACGTGGCGTTGAAAACACCCTTATCATCAGCGATATGCCATTTATGACTTATGCAACAAAAGAACAAGCCTATGCTAATGCAACCAAGCTGATGCAGGCAGGCGCAAGCATGGTCAAAATGGAAGGTGGTGCGTGGTTAGTAGACACGATAAAAGGCTTAGTTGAACGCGGCATCCCAGTGTGTGCGCATTTAGGGTTAACACCACAGTCAGTCAACGTGTTTGGCGGTTTTAAGGTACAAGGTCGTGACCAAGCGCAAGCCGAACAAATGATTGAACATGCGAAAGCGGTTGAAGCTGCTGGAGCACAATTGCTTGTGCTAGAGTGTATTCCGAGTGAACTCGGCAAAGCAATCAGCGAAGCTATCGATATTCCAACAATTGGCATCGGTGCAGGTAAAGACACTGACGGCCAAATCTTGGTGATGCATGACGCATTGGGCATTTCATGCAGCTATATGCCTAAATTCTCTCGCAACTTTTTGGTCGATACGGGCGATATTAAGAAGGCAATTGAACTATACATTAGTGAAGTGTCAGCGGGTAACTTCCCGGGTCCAGAGCATATTTTTAAGTAATCTGACGATGAAAACAGTAAGTAATATTTCCGAGTTGCGTGACGCTATTTCACAATGGCGTCGTGAGGGTCACAAAATAGCGTTTGTACCTACGATGGGTAACCTTCACGCAGGGCACATTTCACTAATTACAGAAGCGCACAAGCACGCTGATAAAGTGGTAGCGAGCATCTTTGTAAACCCTATGCAGTTTGGTGCCAACGAAGACATCGATAGCTATCCGCGGACAATGGAAGCCGATCAAGAAAAGTTACGCGCTGAAGGTACTGACTTACTTTTCACACCAACACCAGAAATTATCTACCCGAAGGGGTTAGACAAACAAAGTTATGTTGAAGTACCGAATGTCTCAGAAGGCTATTGTGGCGAAAGTCGTCCCGGGCATTTTCGTGGTGTAGCCACAGTTGTGTGTAAGTTGTTCAACCTTGTTCAGCCAGACGTTGCCTGCTTTGGTTTAAAAGATTATCAGCAAGTACAAGTCATTCAAACGATGGTTGAAGATTTATCGATGCCTATCGAAATTGTTCCAGTACCAACGGTAAGAGAAAAGTCAGGGTTAGCTTTAAGTTCACGCAATGGATACTTAACTGAAGAAGAATTAAAGATTGCGCCTGCACTCGCACAAAATATTCAATGGTTAGCCGAAGTGATACAAGATAATACCGATTTCATTGGTCTTGCCAAGCAAGCGGCAACGTATATCGACAATGCAGGGTTAAAAACTGACTATATCCACATTTGCCACGCACGCACGCTGCAACCAGCCAGCGAAGATGATACTGAGCTAGTTATTCTAGCGGCAGCGCACTGTGGTAAAGCGAGATTAATCGACAATCTACAGGTTACTCGAAACACCTAAACAAGCTCAGGACATTCGGATAGAGCCGTCCGTTAGCGCTGAGCGCGCCCTTCGATAACCTCAGGATGAGCGAGCATAGTCGAAGGGTGATATTTAGCTTCAAGCCGTTCGCAATTATCTCTCAATAAAAAAACCAGCATTTATTGCTGGTTTTTTTATTAGTTATTTAAGCTAGTGCTCACGTAACTATTGTGCAGAAAGCTGATGAAGCGTAGGCAAGAAGGTTTGGCTTTCTTGTGCCAGCTCAACTTGCTCTTCCAGAATATCCTGCAATATAGCTTTTGACGTTAGCGGGTTTGCTAAAACCACTCTAAAGACCAAAATCTTCTGGTTGTTGTAATGTTTAACTTCAATGCGAGTACGCGATACAAACGACTTACCATTTTCACGCTGACGCTTTTGAATAAACTTAGTTAATTTATCAAGGTACTCATTCGCTTCAAGCATTTGCTCATCAGAACAGCGATCCAAATACGCTTGTACATTTTGTGGATTATAGCGATATGTCAATAAACACAGTTCAGGCGCGGTCACTAACTCAAAATCAGCATGTGCGTTGATTAATTCGGCAAAGTATTTTGCTTTTTCGATACTTTGATTAATCAGTAACTCATAGCCCGGTCGACTAATAATATTCAGGCTAGAATACACTAGCATTGCCATGCCCGGTCTAGAGCCCTCTAACGTATGACTTCCTAAATCTTTAGAGCCTTTACGAAGGATATATTCTGCATGATGCTCGATTGCCGCTACCGAAGCTGGGTTCTTAAATACAACTAATCCTGCCCCCATCGGCACGTACATTTGTTTGTGCGCGTCTATCGTAACAGAGTCTGCTAATTCAACCCCTTTTAATAACGAACGATAGCGTGATGATAAAAGGGTTGCGCCACCCCATGCAGCGTCCACATGAAAGTGTGCCTGATATTGCTGGGCAATATGAGCCATTTCCACTAACGGATCAACATTGCCCGTTTCTGTCGTTCCCGCAACGCCGACAATGCTAAGTACTCGAATATTTCTACGCGTTAGCTCTTCACATTTATCACGTAACAAGTCCAAGTCTATCTTATTGTGTTCATCTGTAGGGATAGCTATCACGCTGTCTTGGCCAATACCCAAGACGTCAGCAGATTTTTTCAAAGAATAATGACCACGAGACGACACTAAAATCGCCAAGCCATCATATTGATAATGTTTAAGCGCGTTAAACAAACCTTCACGAGCCACGCCTTTAAAGTCACCATCAGCCTTTAATAGGTTATTGCGAGCTACCCATAATGCCGTTAAGTTGGCAACTGTGCCGCCAGAACAAAACGCGCCTAGTGAATGGTTGGCGCTATGCATCCACGATTGGTAAAAATCGTCGTTATTGTCATAAACAAGGCGATGCATCATGCCCAATACTTGGCGTTCTAATGGCGTAAATGCTTTGGATGTTTCAATCTTGACTAAGTTTTGGTTCAGCCCCACCATTAACTTTGATAATGGAAGAATGAAATAAGGTAGCGCTGATGTCATATGCCCAATAAAGCTCGGACTTGAGGTGTGTACCGATTGTGCCACTAACTTATCAAGCAGGTGACGCATGTGATCAGAAACAAAAGTAGGTTGTTCAGGTATCTGCGAATCAGCGAAATCTTTTTCAATTTCACTTAGCAATTGTTCCTTGGCAACGATATGCTCGTTCAAAAAGCCCGCAAGGTTTTGCGAGATTTCTTGTTCTATTTTGCCAATCGTTGAACTAGGCGCTTCTGGTATGGTAAAGATGCGAATTAACGACTCTTCGGTCGCTGTTGCCTTAACCACATTTTTCGATGCCGTCATACTCTTTCACTATGTTGCACTCGGTTCTTCAAACTTAACTAGAACACAAGCCAAAAGATAACTCAAATAAGAGCGGCACTTTAATAAAAAATGCAGCAAAAGTCTCGCTTTTTTGCGTAATTTCGCTGCTTATGACATTAATGTAGCTAAATACACTAAACCTAATTCAACGATTGCTAAACTACTCAATGCCATCATCATTACGTTTTTTTTGATATTGTCCGTCATGTTCTGTTCTCCTCAATTGGTTTACACCAACATTACAACCTTTGTGCCAACCAAAACAAAAACATACAAAACAATAACTTAACAAAAACTGCGGCGACTTTACACGAATAAACAATTAGTCATATTCACCACAAAGCGGCAAATATGACTATTTATTAACTAAAAATTATTGGAGAAAGGATACAACTAACTTATCGCTGAAAACTAAGCTGCCAACAAGTTTGACCGCTTGCTTTATACTTAGCTTCAAACGGTGTTAAAGGCTCACCATCTTCAACTTCAATAATGTTGCCGTGCAAGCTAGTAAGTTTTGCAGCAAACTGAAACTCTTCTAGATACAAGCGCCAATTGCTGCGTAAAATAATTGTCTGCCCAATTTGTATGATTTCAGGAAACACAGCACTACCGTGCCAACGGCGGCGAATATGCTTAGATTTAGGCCACGGATTAGGGTACAAAATATAATGTTTAAGTACCTGCCACTGATGCTGAACCACTAAACGATAGAAGTCGTTCAAGTCAGCTCTCACCAACATATAATTCTCCACCAATTTGCCATCTTCAGCAGCAACTTCATCAACATTACGGTTGATACGGTGTGCAGACTTATCAACACCGATAACAAGTGCGTCAGGGTGTTGCTTAGCAATGAGTCGTGTGCTTTGTCCAACACCACAGCAGGAATCCAGAATGATCGGGCCTTTATGCGCACTAACTTTGGCGTTTACCTCTTCAAAAGCCGCAAGCGTATGTTCCTGAAACGGCTTTTGCGAAGGATGCGCTAAATGCTTGTTAACTATGCTTTCAAGGTTGTCATGTATCCCCGTCTGATTGGTGACAATCGCTTTAGAATCCCCTTGCGGCATATCTGTTGTATCCATTAGCTTCTTAGCCCTATACCTTTGGTGATAAGTGTCATTGCGATAGCAAATAAGGTAACGATGAACACCGCAAGCACGCCAAACGCTACCGTTAAATCAACATCTGTTATCCCTAAAAAGCCATAACGAAATGCATTAACCATGTATACAATCGGGTTAGCTTGCGACACGCCTTGCCAAAAATCAGGCAATAAACTGATTGAGTAAAAAACACCGCCCAAATAAGTTAATGGCGTCAAAACAAAGGTTGGGATAATTGAAATATCATCGAATGAACCAGCAAAAATCGCGTTGATTAACCCGCCTAAAGCAAATGTCGCTGACGTTAAGCTCACCGTGGCAATAATCACCCAAATGTTATGTATTTGAATGTCGACAAAAAATAACGCAACAAAAGTAACGATTAAGCCTACCAGAATACCACGCGCCATTCCGCCACCAACATAGCCAGCTACAATAACCCAATTAGGCACTGGTGCAACCAGCATTTCTTCCACATTACGCTGCCATTTTGCACTAAAAAATGAAGAGGCAACGTTAGAATATGAATTGGTGATAACACTCATCATGATCAAGCCCGGCACAATGAACGACATATAATCGAACCCGCCCATTTCACCAATACGAGAGCCGATAAGTGAGCCAAAAATCACAAAATACAAACTGATAGTAATTGCTGGAGGTACCAAAGTTTGTACCCATATGCGCATAAAACGATGTACTTCTTTGTGCATGATGCTTTTCAAAGCTACCAAATTACGGGTTGACGACATGTTATTTGGCTCCTTGTTTCAGACTTGATGCTTCTGTTTGTCCAGAGCCAACAAGACTCACAAACAACTCTTCTAAGCGATTACTTTTGTTTCGCATACTTAATACGTCTATGCCTTGCTCTGTTAGTTGTGCAAACACTTGATTAATACTTTGCGATTTTCTTACATCCACTTCAAAAGTGTGATCATCCACTATGCGATATTGAAAACCTTCGAGTTTGGGTGTGATATCCGTTTGACGGCAATCTAATACGAATGTCTCTAAATCTAACTTCGCCAATAAGGATTTCATGTCTGTATCTTCTACAATAACGCCTGAATCGATAATCGCGATATTGCGGCACAGCATTTCGGCCTCTTCCAGATAGTGCGTGGTCAAAATAATCGTGATACCTTGCTGATTGAGTTCTCTAAGAAAATCCCACATTGAACGACGCAATTCGATATCTACGCCAGCAGTTGGCTCATCTAGGATCAATATTCTGGGCTCATGCATCAATGCTCTGGCAATCATCAGGCGACGCTTCATTCCCCCCGACAGCATACGTGCCGCGGTGTCTTTTTTGTCCCATAAATCGAGTTGTTTGAGGTATTTTTCTGCACGTTCATGCGCAACCTTGCGCTCAACGCCATAGTACCCGGCTTGATTAACCAAGATCTTAGTGAGTGATTCAAATTGATTGAAGTTGAATTCTTGCGGTACCAAACCTATGTAGCTTTTTGCTGCTTCTAGTTCAGTGTCTATGTTGTGTCCGAACACTGAAACTTGACCATTAGTCTTATTAACCAACGAGGTGATAACGCCAATCGTTGTAGATTTTCCGGCACCATTTGGCCCTAACAGCGCGAAAAAATCCCCTTTTTTAACCTTAAGATCGATTCCTCGTAGCGCTTTAAAGCCACCTTTATAGACTTTTTCTAACCCAGAAATTTCGAGTGCATACTGCATATTAAGATCCTAAAACAACATGTTCAGATAAAATAAGGGCAAATCAGTAGATTTCAACCACACTTTTTAATCATTGTTCAAAATAATTTGCGATATTAAGTAGTAAAACTCCGACAGCTTTTGTTGCCTTTGAATTGTATACAATTTAAAGTAGCTGAGCTATTTCAGGGGAAGACATATGAATAACAACAAACTGACAAAATGGTTTGCGCTTGCTTCGATATCACTGGCAATTGCGGGCTGTCAAACTACAACTATGTCGGCATCAGCACCGGCAGAGGTAACACAAGCGTCCACTCAATCACTAACACTTGAGCGAATTTATAAAAATTATGAGTTCAGATCAGATTATATTGGCCGCATTCGCTGGTTAGAAGATGGCTCTGGCTACACAGCCATTGAATCATCCGAGGCAAAAAAACAAAACGATGATGGCAAAGAAGTCAGTATTGGCAAAGATATCGTTTTGTACAATCCGGAAACCTTAGCGCGTGAAGTGCTTATTTCTGCCAGCCAGCTCACGCCAGAAGGCGCAGGTGAACCGCTCAAGATTGATGATTACATATGGTCAGCAGACCGCTCCAAATTACTAATTTACACCAATAGCCAGAAAGTTTGGCGCTCCAATAGTCGCGGTGATTATTGGGTACTTGATATTGCTAACAACTCATTAAAGCAGCTCGGTGGTAAAAACGCCGAACCTAGCACATTGATGTTTGCGAAATTCTCACCAAATGGTGAAAACGTTGCGTATGTTACTGGCAACGAAATCTTTGTTGAATCACTTAAAACGGGCGACATTAAACAGCTCACTAATGATGCGCAAGACGGCCGTATAAACGGTTTATTTGATTGGGTTTACGAAGAAGAATTCACCATTCGTGATGGTTTTCGTTGGAGCCCAGACGGTCAAAAGATTGCTTATTGGCAACTAGACACTAGTGGCAGTAAAGACTTCATCATGATTAACAATACCGATGAACTTTACCCTACCATTACCACGTTTCCGTACCCAAAGGTTGGTGAAACCAATGCGCTAGCTAAAATAGGTATTGTAGACGTTACAAGCACCAAAACAGTTTGGGCAAATTTACCGAATAATTCGCGTAACATGTACATTCCGCGCATGAATTGGTCAGGCAATAGCGAGCAAGTGTTAATTCAACACGTTAACCGCAAGCAAGATACTAATCACTTATACTTAGCGAATGCCTCTGACGGCAGCTATAGCAAAATCATGACCGAAAAAGAGGAGCACTTCCTCGATTTTTACGATGATGCAAGATGGTTAGATAACGGCAATCATTTTATTTGGACAAGTGAGCGTTCAGGCTGGCGTCATCTTTACCGCATTTCGCGTGATGGCAAAGAAATCGTCAACCTGACAAACGGAGACTTTGACGTAGTCAGCATTCAGGCACTCGACGAAGACAACGGCTGGCTTTATTTTATTGCCTCGCCATCAAACGTGGCTCAACGTTACTTATACAGAAGTAAACTTGATGCCTCTGTGGTTAATCAACGCGTAACACCAAAAGCATTTGCAGGCTCAAACAGCTATCAAATGTCTGACAACGGTGAATGGGCTATTCATACGCATTCTACATTTGAGCAGCCTGCGCAAAAGCGCCTCATCAAAGTAGAAGGCCATCAAGAAAAACACTTGATGATGGACAACCAAAAACTCATTGACCAGTTAAACGCGCTAAATCGACCTACCACTGAGTTTTTTCAGGTTAAAGCTCGCGACGGCGTTGTGTTAGATGGTTATTTAATGAAGCCGGCAAACTTCGACCCAAATAAAAAGTACCCCATCATTTTTTATGTTTACGGCGAACCATGGGGACAAACAGTTCAAGACAGATGGCGTGGCGGTTCTTACCTTTGGGATCAAATGATGACCGAACAAGGCTTCATCATTGCTTCCATCGATAACCGCGGCACAAGAGCCCCTAAAGGCAGAGATTGGCGTAAATCTATTTATGGTGAAGTCGGGGTGAAGTCGTCACGTGATCAGTCAGACGCGTTAAACGAAATGGCAAAACGCTGGTCGTTCATTGATACAGATCGCGTAGGCATTTGGGGACATTCAGGCGGTGGCTCGATGACACTTAACATGTTGTTCCGCTACCCAGAACAATACCATGTGGGTATTTCGTTGGCTCCAGTGCCTGATCAGCGCTTATACGATACCATTTACCAAGAACGCTATTCAGGTTTGCTGCCTGATTATGAAGAAGGATACAAGCAAGGTTCGCCGATTACCCATGCGAAAAACTTGCAAGGCAAATTGTTACTTGTTCATGGTACAGGCGACGACAATGTTCATTACCAAGGTGCAGAGCGTTTGATAAATGAATTAGTCAAACACAATCGTCAGTTTGACTTTATGTCGTACCCAAATCGTAGCCACGGCATTTATGAAGGTGCGGGCACAACGCTTCATTTAAAAACAATGATGGCGAATTATTTTATTGAACACCTAAAGAATAAAAAATAACTTTATCAAATCAATAAATTGAATATTTAGGGGACGTTTTTGTCCCCTTTTTAGTTTTTTGCGGTGAAGATTAGTGTTTTCACCCTTCGATACGTCGTCCCTCCTACTCTGCGCGAACGGAAGGTTTTGACGTTCTCACTGAGCGCGCCCTTCGATAGACTTAGGGTGAGGGAATATAGTCGAAGGGTGAGCTTGCCCGTCGCCAACATCAACAACAATAATAACTGACATGAATCGCTACGCTTCACGCATAAAAAAACCTGCAAATGTGCAGGTTTTCAAAAATTAGTGTGAATGGTGAGATAAGTAATCTACTTACCCGCGCGCGATACGTATTCACCTGAACGCGTATCTACTTTTACGATTTCACCAATTTGTACGAATAATGGTACACGAACAACAGCACCAGTGCTTAATGTAGCTGGCTTACCGCCTGTGCCTGCTGTATCGCCCTTAAGGCCTGGATCAGTTTCAACAACTTCTAATTCAACAAAGTTTGGTGGTGTTACTGATATTGGCGAGCCATTCCAGAAGGTAATAATACAAACGTCTTCTTCTTTTAACCATTTAACCGCATCACCTACTGCTTTTTCGTCAGCAGCAACTTGCTCAAAGGTTTCATTATTCATAAAATGCCAAAATTCGCCGTCGGTATACAAATAACCTAACTCAGAATCCATGACGTCTGCGCCTTCACATGAATCGCCAGAACGGAATGTTTTTTCAAGCACTTTGCCTGAGATTAGCTTACGAATTTTAACACGGTTGAACGCTTGGCCTTTACCCGGTTTTACGTATTCATTTTCTAATACGTTACAAGGTTCGCCATCGATCATTAACTTAAGACCAGCTTTAAATTGGTTAGTACTGAAATTAGCCATAATTAATTATGCTCTTTATTTATGCAGAGATTGTCAGAAATGCCGCAAATAATAACCCAAATTCATGATCAATTGCACACTTCTTGGCAAAAAGAGTTAGCAAACGTTGTAACAAATCCTGAAGAACTACTTCAGCTCGTCGATCTTTGTCCAGAAAAGTACCGCCAACATTTTGATGCCAGAAAACTTTTCCCCGTACGTGTGCCCCGCCCTTTTATCGCTCGCATGAATAAAGGCGACATTAACGACCCATTGTTAAAGCAAGTTATGCCACACAGTGACGAATATATTGATACACCCGGCTATTTCACCGACCCACTTGAAGAACACGATACGGTAGCAGAAGGCCTGTTACACAAGTATCGTCATCGTGTACTAATGATTGTTAAGTCTGGGTGTGCAATTAATTGTCGCTATTGCTTTCGCAGGCACTTTCCTTACGCGGACAACAGCCCAAACAAGGCACGTTGGCAATCTGCACTAGATTACATTAATAACAATGATGAAATTAACGAGGTAATATTCAGCGGTGGCGATCCACTGATGGCCAGCGATGAACATCTTACTTGGTTGGTCAATCAGCTCGAAAAAATTGCTCACGTAACGCGACTTAGAATCCATAGCCGCTTGCCTGTGGTCATTCCTCAGCGCATCACATCAACGCTAACCGATTTACTCAAAAATAGCCGATTAAAGTCTGTCATAGTGTTTCATATAAACCATGCCAATGAAATTGACGACAACTTTGTTGCTGCCCTAGAGCCTTTGCGAACAGCGAGAATCCCGCTACTAAACCAATCCGTATTACTTAAAGGGGTTAATAACTGCCCCAACGTATTAGCCCAGTTGAGTGAAAAACTCTTTGATAACGGTATTCAACCTTACTATCTGCATTTATGTGACGCAGTTCAACGCGCTGCACACTTTGACATTCCTGAATCGGAAGCGATTGCCATAGTAAAAGAAATGATGGCAATTTTACCGGGATTTTTGATGCCTAAAGCAGTTCGTGAGATAGGGGGAGAGGCTAACAAGACCCCATTAGCTTTGGCATAAGTAGAAGTTTAGTTTTGTCTGTTAATTAACCTACGCTGCAAGCTGACAAGAGTGCGTAACATTTGGCATAATACGCGCTTTTATAAATTCGGAATGGCACAATGAGCACAAATATCAATCAACAACTAATTGATAACATATCACTGATATTAAAAAAATCACTAGTGGCCGATGCTACGTTGGCCGATCTTCGCGAGAAAAAGCTAGCGGGTTTTAAAGCAATATTCACCCCTGACGCGGGTTTTAAGGCAAACGCCAATACCTTCCAACCCTATGTGGAGGAGATCGCCGATGACTTGTTGGCTTGGCAACAGAATCACAATGAACAATTGTTAGTTAGTTTAGTTAAACGTATAGAGCAGTTATTTACGGTACTCGCCCAATTTGAGCAGAGTTACCATAACGAGATTACTAATAAGAAATAATTTCTCCCCCTTCGATACGTCGTACCTCCTACTCAAGGCGAACTGAATTTTCCGGCTACTTAACACTACCGTTCGCACTGAGCGCGCCCTTCAATAAACTCAGGATGCGCGAAGTTTGAGAGCTCCCTAGGATGAACTTATGTTCGTATTATACGAGTGAAAAGTTTCGTTTTTTTAAACAAAAAAAGCTAACTTCACAAGAAGTTAGCTTTCTAATTTCCAATATTGATAGAACTATGATTGCTTTTCAGAAAATGTGTCAGTGAACCAGTCATCTAACATTTTCTTCTCGTAACCAAATCTGTCACTACGATATTTAAGCTTTCCATGACGTAAGAAGTTCATATCTTTCAAATCGACATCGCCCTGTGAAATGATTTCACCGCTGGCTGACTCCAATTTGTAGTCAAACTTGATACGTGGAAAGTAGATATCTTTTACAACACGCACTTGTCGGCTACTACTAAAATTTACGTCGCCCGCTAAATCAACATCTGTAACGTTTACTTTTAAGGCTTGACCTTCTGGCAGTTTAGATGCCAGCTCAAGAATATGTTCTTCAAGATTTTTCATTACACTATCTTGGAAGCGTTTTTTGCTTTCTGTAGCAGGCTCAATGTCTCGATACTTCTCTGGAGATGTCCATGTAACCTCTGAAGTTCCAGCCATTGCATTTGGCAATAGGATAATCATCGACAGCATCGCAACAATCGTTTTACTAAACTTTTTCATGTTATCTTCCTCTTTAATGACCTCTGTTATATTAGACCGCATTTATTCCATTTTTAGTGTAATTATTTGTTAACTTGTTACAAAAAATTGTCTTCAGGCCAAATTATGCTCTATGCCGCAAACAATTTGTGCTAAACCACACGACTTTCAATTGTCAATTTATGCGAACCGTCGCAACTCGGCATTTTCTTTGACAAGCCACAATAGCATTCGTTCAAGCCTTTACCAGCCATGATCCTGCCAAAACATTTTTCAATGCGAGCCAAACGTGTCTTAGACTGTTTTGCTTGAGTAAAATGTAACAAGTAACCTCTTTGTCTCCCTTTAGTTAGCTGATTAAAAGCAACTTCAAGCGCAGCATTATTGGTAAAGGCTGCTACCAGTTCCTCGGGCAAGTTAAGCATTTGCTTCTCAAGTACGGGTGGCTTCAACCCGAGTCGCTCTATTTGAATAGCTTCTTCAATGTAAGATTGAATAGTTGGAGCAAGGCGTTCGATTTCGGCCAGGCTGCTAAATCGCAGTTGTCGCTGCAATTGTACGTTCTCCGTTTGCTGAACTAAAAGGCCTTGCTCATCTTTCAGCATTACTCCATTGTGGAATAAGATCGCGCAGTAGTGCTTAAACTCATGGATTAGCACTACATTTTTATTATTGAAGGTGTAGCAAGGGTGCATCCATTTGAAATCTTCATCCATATCGCTCGCTTGTAACATTGTACGCAGCAACTTAATCTCATCCTTCCAAGCAGTTAAGCTACTAATGTAATCGCAAACTTTGGCATTTTTTTTCATTATGACTCCCTTCACTAAACATTCCTTTAAAAGCACACGTCAAAGCATGCGCTTTACAATAAGATGCACAGGTCGCGATAAAAAATCAACAACTTTGGAGCAACGGCTTACAAAAGACTTTCAGTTTAAAAGCTCGCAATATATTAAGAAGTGATTGGCTAAAACAATAAATGATATGTAACGACGTTATATCGTTACAACATTTAAAATATGGTTATAAATGGTTAAAAAGATCAATAAGTAGCGGAATGATTTGTTTACTTAGCTTTTGCTCTTTCCGAGCTTCTCTGTACTCTTCCTTAGCGATATCGCTTTGACCAATAGAGTCCAAATAAGCTGCTGCTTTGTAGTGATTATCAGCGCGCTTTTTTATATCTGCCGTTGAAGAGCAACTTACCGTAAATAGCAAAACTATCACACAGGCAATAAATCTATATTCCATTAAATACATCCTGTTGTTTCTATTGAATTTTCCAATAATTTTTCCGTTGGTTAGTTCATAACTTTTCAACAATAATATAAGTATGCGTATCTGACGCTTGCCCATGCTCAAGGCGGCGTATGACGCAACTTAGCTCAATCAGTAGTGATAGATAGCCATTCGTTCCCAGTGTTGAATAGTAAACTTCGGGCCCCATCGCCGTGTTTTGATGCTCACCTTCTTTATCAAGACCACCGAATGAAAAAATAAAGATTCCTTGAGGTTTCAAGCTCCTGACAATACGAGTCATCACTTGTCGCTGCTCATTTAACGGTACATGCCAAATACTGTCCCAAGCGGTAACAAAGTCGTACTGCTCAACTGCCTCTAGCTCGCAGATATCTTGACAGTAAAAAGGCACGTTTGGATGGCGCTGTTTGGCTAAGCGTATCATCTCAACTGACACGTCGATGCCAACAGGGGTAAAGTTTTCTTCAATGAGCAAATCAATAAACCGACCAGTACAACCGCAACCTATATCAAGCGCATTACCGCGATTTTTCGCAAACGCTAGCGCACGCTTATGTTGAGCAATGCCATTAGTGCGATCGAAGCTGTCGCGTTGCCACAAATGCGTGATTTTATCGTAAGCTAAACCTGTTTGCTGAGGATTCATATTTGCCCTTGTAAATAGTGTGCTACCGAAAACCACTTCATAGAGTGAAGCAAAGGTGGCACGCTACAGCGAATAATTCGATTATATCTTTCAAAGCTCAGGCATCAACGCCAATTTTGTCGAAAAAGTGTAAGTAACAAGCGCCAACATTGTGAGTATAGCGTTCAACACAAGTGGTGTATTAATGGTAGCCACTATAGATAATTTTAGGAGCTCTTAGCCTTCTTGCTTTGTCTTCTTACGTGCTCTTCTTGCAACAAGTTTTTCTAATGGCGTTTCTTTGCCCCTGAAGAACTGAATTAAATTGATGGCTGCGAAGCCCTCAACAAATTGTGCTATCACAATAAAAAGTGTGAATAAGACTGCAATAATTTCCATCTACAAATATTTCCTTTGTAAATCTATCTGCCCCAGCGCGTGTCAGTTACAGATATTGTATATATAGGTTTTCTTATAAGAAATATTGGGTAAAAACTTTAAAATTCAACCACTTAAAAGCCAGCACAACAAGAGGGGATTGAATTCTTTGAATCATGATTTGGTCCTTTAAACTTTGAAGATAACTACTAAGTTTGCAATGCACCAACGCTTCAATAAGCGGCTTAAAACTGTTGGCTAAAATTAGCGAGGCACGTAGAAAGCCAACTGTTTTTGTCTGCTCAATTGCCTTGTTATATTTTTTATACCATAATCCAATATATATTGGTACTCGTAAGGTTTTATATTATGGCGAAGAATACAAGCGTAACATTAGGTGAACATTTTGAGCAATTTATAAATCAGCAAATCAGCTCTGGTCGGTATGGTTCGGCTAGTGAAGTCGTTCGTGCAGGCTTAAGAGCACTAGAAGATCAGGAAGTAAAAATACTTAATTTACGTAATATGCTTATCGAAGGCGAAAATAGTGGCATTGCTGATTATTCATATGATTCTTTAATCTCAGAGCTAGATAAAGAAAACCACTAATGTCAAAATTTGAGCTATCAGCAAAAGCTAAGAACGATTTAATTAAAATTGCCAAATATACTCAGTTAACTTGGGGAACCGCGCAAAGGAATGAATATTTAAAACAGCTAGATAATTCTTTCCATCAACTAGCTGATGCGCCTATGTTGGGAGTAAATTGCGACTATGTAAGAGAAGGCTATCGAAAGTACCCTCAAGGTAGTCATATAATTTTTTATAAAGAGCACAATACAAACCAAATTTTGATCGTGAGAATTTTACACAAAAGTATGGACGTTAACCGAGCTCTCTGAAAAATATAACGCCGCATAATGGGTGGCAAAACGTAGCGGCGATTGGTTTAAACTTGGGCGAAGCACCAAACTAAATCGCCGTGCAGTTTTGGTATCCCAGCGAGCGTGCGAGCGACTTGATGCGTTTGTTAGCATACTTTTTACTTTGTGCATCTAAATAGCATGAGCAAGCCAAGCCATAACATTTAGCAAAAACCTTTCATTTTGCTCGGCACCTTTAGATAGTAACCCATATTTTTTCCCTGTCTTAGTATCTAGCTGAGACGAAAACATCATTCCTTCAGCAAACACAGCTACTCGCCCTTTTCCAACCTCCAATACAGCACCTTGACTCCAGCCATTCATAGGGACTCTGGGAGTATCTGCATTAACTTGAAAAGGCACATCAGGAACAATAGAAAAAGCCCCCCTACCAAGATTTAAAAGTGAAGTAGCCTCAGGTGGTACTTTGAAAGCTGAACCGCCAAATGATCTAACCTGCTCTATACGATTAGATTGAATAGTACTTTCAGTTATTTCAGTTAACGCAGTAGGTAGATGTAATCTTTGGTCTGCCTGACCTGATTTATACGTAATAGCATGTTCACTGAGCGTTTTGTCCTTAGCACGAAACATCGCATTACCAACATGACCGTTACTAAATTCAAAGCCAAATTCACCCGCTAAATTTTCAATGATTTTAGGGAATGGGGTATGGTCTGCAACCAGAAAAAGCGAACCACCTTCTAATACCCATTTTTTAATGCTTGAAGCTTCTTCATTGGTTAATGCGTTAGTAAAAGGTGGGCTCCAGTCTTTTCTGTTTTTATCCAAAGCATTTGCGATAACTAATATATTGGCACCATGTAGACTGTCTGAGGAAAAACGACTTTTGTTAGGCTTTACTGTGTAGCCGTCACTTTCAAGAACTTGTGCAAACGGTCTATATCGGCCACTTGCTGTTAAGAAATTATTGTGTGCTTCATCTATAAATACGACAGGGCTATTTTTATCCGAAAAAGTTTTGTGGGTACTTTGAGGTGTAAAGTTTGGATCAGCTTGTTGAGGACTATCGGAACAAGCTAACAGCACAGTCAAAAATACACCAAGAAAACTTACCTTAAAAAATGCCATTTATTATTCCATATTTAATTACAGCACGAAACAACGCCTGAATAATGTGTGAACATAGTTTGGCAATTTTATTGCGTCGTTTGCAATTAAGAATGCCAAACTATGACGAATCACGATTGATTCTCTTGTTGGCTACCGAGTACACCTTGTATGCAGCAACGCCATACCACAACAATGTTATAGCTACCCAAACTCTTTGAGTGACCCCTTTGAATTCAACCGGCATGAAGCCATAACTAAAGAACCAAAAGAAAACAACATGAGTTAAAGAAACTAAAACACAAAAGTTTTGGAAATTTTTTGATGCATAAATTTCGCGCATTTCTAACGCAAATATAACAGGAACAATCAACAAGATAGTTGTTAGTCCATAAACGTCATGTAGTGGACTATTCAGAATAAAGATCCCAGCGAAAATCCATGTTATGCCGAATGAAAACATCGTTAAAAAAGTAAACTTGGCTTTTGCGATCGACAAGCATGCTTGTGCAAATAAGCACATTGACACACCGATCAGTATATCTGTAATGCGATGAGAATAAGCAAAAAACTGCGCTTCTAAGGCTAGCTCACTAATATGCTGAGATACTACACTATATCCAGAAACAAATAGCCCAATAAAAATATTATACAAAGCAAATGCAGGTATGAGCATCGCTTGTTTAACAAACAATAAATTCCTTTTACTCAAAGATTACTCCAAACTTTCTAAGGGTGTGATGTTCCCCACTAAAAGTGACAAACTATGGCGTCCGACTTGATTGGCTTGTTATGTTTCAGCTTGCGCCTTTGCTTCCATTAAGACCTTTTCTTCTAATGTATGGTAAGCAGAGCCTTGTTTACCTCGAAGTAGAATTAGGTATTCTTTGGCCGATAATATCCCTACATTTAAACTGAGCGCCTCTACGTACTCCCAACCTAACTCGCTAAAGTTATTTAATATTTTTTCAAATTCAGAATCGCTTCTAAATAGATTATCTATTTTTGCGAAGCCTTTGGGTTCAGGAGTGTAAGTAAAGGATTTATACATCCATGTCATAATTTTTGTCCAAACTCGTATTGAAACATAACAACTGAATAACGTGTGAGCGTAGTTTGGCAATTTTATTGCGTCGTTTGCAACTAAAAATGAAAAACTATGGCGAATCACAATTCATTCTTTTGTTAACTGCCCACTACACCAGCCTTATTTCTAACTTTTTTCCTAATGCTGATGCAAATTTCTCTAAAGTTGATAGCTTTACATCTTCAGAATGATTTTCAATTCGTGAAATTGCACTTTTTTGAGTATGTAGTTTATCTGCAAGATCCAACTGTGTTAGACCAGCACTCTTACGCGCCTCTCTAAGCAGCACTCCAAATTTAAACGCTTGATATCCTTCATCATAGTTTTCAGCAAATTCAGAATCGTTGCTTTTTCGCTTAACTAAATATTTTTGAAGATCACTCATTATGATTTCCTCCGCAAATAATCTCTCTTACGACTTTCTGCTATTTTGATTTCTTTGGATGGTGTTTTTTGAGTTTTCTTTTGAAAACCATGGTTTAAAACCACTAAATTATCACCTTCAAAAAAACCAAGAAGCCTAAAAATATTCCCACTTACCTGAACTCTGACTTCCCAAATACCATCAGTATTAACAAGTTTCTTTAGGTAAGTTGTAGGAACAATATCCAATTCTTCAACTAATTGAAGTACCCAAGCAACTTTTTGAGCTTGTCTACCGCTCAAAGAGTCCAAGAACTCCTCAACAGGGCATTTTCCATCATCGGTACGGTAAAAGTTTATATTTCTCATTTGGAAAGGTTAACACAGAAGTGAACTTTGTCAATTGACTGAAGAGTTCAATGGGCAGTTAACGCCCGCCTAAAACGGGTCAATACCAACGTCCTTTTGAGTAACTTGTTAGCTGACGACTCTTGTAATTATTGTTACAACGAACATCATTAGAATAAACAAATACCACAAACCCAGCGTAACTGAGAAAAACCAATCTAGCGCAGAACCAATATAACTTCCTGCTTTTTTAATTGCGTGATCTTCGGGTTTAATGGAAGAAATCTTCCTAAACCAAGACCAAGGTATGAAAAGGCTAGTACATATAAAAAATGTATAACCACATAATATACCTAAAAAAGTGATTGCTAGATTATCAAATCCAAATTGATATCGAAGCAAATTTAATAACATTAGTAAGCAGAATGAACCGATAACAACAAGTACGATTGTTCTGCGCTTTACGACAATTTTTTTGCTTGCTTTGTGCCAAAAGTTCGGAGTCATAAATAGTCAGCTAACGAGACTGTATAATTTCTTTTTTAGAAAAAAAAGCCTCAAAAATTATTAAAAATTGAGCCTCAAAACGCGTTGCTGCGTGAAATCTGAGGCAATACCGTATTAGAAAAGACTTTTATAGGCTCTCTCCACACAAATTTCATCCGTCATTTTCCATTTGCGAGTAATTCTACAGCCTCAACGCCTGAATAATGTGTGAGCATAGTTTGGCAATTTTATTGCGCTGTTTGCAACTAAAAATGCCAAACTATTGCGAATCACGATTAATTCTCTTGTTAGCTGCATTGTATATATTTACTTGCAAGTAGGTTAACTTCTTTATTTATCATATCTAATTTCTCATCGTCGTTACTGAGCAACTTTTTACTACCAAACTTGATAAAATATTCAGCACAATTTTTACCCATGAGAGAATGGTAATACAACTCTAAAAGAGACAGCTTTTTGGCACTAATATCACTAAACTCTGTTTTAATGGCATCATCATTGTAGTTTTTGACGCAAGAATATAATTGTGAAATTGCTTTTCGTTCGGCTGCGCTAAAAAAAGGTGCAACTTCAGCATAGTGATACTCATAAATAGTAATTGGAATAACACTAGGGGATAGAGCACCAACTAAGTGATTTGAGTTGAGGCTCTCCAATATAGATTCTATTCTAGAAAGCCTTTCATCGAGCTCTATACTTAATCCTTCAATCTCTTCTGAAATTGCAATTTTTTTTCTAAATATTTGCCATTTATATTTTAATAAGTCCACGACTTGGCTTAATACAAAACCAAAAAATACCGCTGAAATAGCTATCTCGAATTTTGACATAATGACTCTTTGGCTTGATGTGCAGCTAACGCCTGAATAATGTGTAAGCATAGTTTGGCAATTTTATTGCGTTGTTTGCAACTAAAAATGAAAAACTATGGCGAATCACGATTCATTCCCTTGTTAGCAGTACACTACTACAAAATCGTGGGCTTCCATTTACCCTGACTCAAATACGACGCCTCTGAATCACTAGACCACGGTGGCATTGTAATACAAATAAACTTTAAATCATCGCCAATTACGTTGCGATACTGAAAGGAAGTTCCACTTGGGATCTCAATTGACACACCGGGAACAAGAGTAGTAACGCTGCTTTCTGCTTCGTTATCTCTCCACAATTCACCATGGCCTTCCAAAACATACCAAAACTCACTTACAGTCGCATGAACAACGGGCTTATTAATTTGAAAAGGCGGTACTGTGCTATGAATCATTCCGCCAGTTGAGCCATCAACAAGAAATCGGACATTTGCTCCAGCGGGTGATTGCTTGTCTATTTTTTCCTTAAGAATTACGGTCTTCATTTTCGTCCTAAATATGCTTACAAGCCTGATGCTTGAATGTACTGCTAACGCCCCAATAAGCGGCGAATAATAGTTGGCTAAAATTGTGAACGAAGTGAACGCAGCCAACTCTTATACGTCCGACTTGATTGGCTTGTTATATTTACCTTACACCTTTGCCTTTGACAAGCGCCAAAGTACAAGTTCCGTCTTTGTTGGATTTTATACTAAAACCTTTAGCTTCAAATTCACGATTAGAGAAAGTTATTGAGATTCTATCACTATCTTCTGCTTCTACGGCACTAACATTGATGTTGCAGTTATTTAGATTCAGTTCAGTTACTAGAGACTCTTTATTACCGTCTGAATTTACAACATGTTTTGTCTGTCCTGATAGAACCCTAGTATCTGTAGCAAAAGACACTAAGGGTATTAAAGACAACATAAGGATAAATAACTTCATTTCTTCTCCATGATTGAAGTAAATATAACGCCTGAATAATGTGTGAGCGTAGTTTGGCAATTTTATTGCGCTGTTTGCAACTAAAAATGAAAAACTATGGCGAATCACGATTAATTCTCTTGTTAGCCATTCACTGCTGGTTTGCATTCGCTTGAATTAATCAATTGTTCAATGGTGTCAACGACAAACTTTGATAGTGCACTTTCATCATTAACATGAGAGAAACCTGAAGAAGTGGGTTCCGGAGATTTGATATTTCCCAAATGATCAAACCAAATTGATAGGAGCGATGTTTCTGAGTTTTCCTCCTCGCTACTATTATTAATCAAAAACGAAGATATTTGTCCTAAAGCAACGAATTCTTCAAGGAATACTATCTTGAATCGTATTTCAATTTCTTTACCTAGAACTTCTAATCTAAGGTTATCCTGATCTGATGGTGCGACATCAACCCCTCTAATTAAGTTAAGCTTGTGCTCAGGATTAGATATTAATCCTTGGAAATTTTCTTGTAGTTTAGAGAATGTATCTAACGCGTATTTAACTTTTTGTTCTGCGGTGTTCATATCTACTCCTTGATGGCTAACAATTTAATCAGAGGAAAGTTGCCTGTTTTTCTTCCAACGCAATGTCCTCTTTTTCTTCTTGCCACATTAATAACAAATTATTGTAAGCCACGCTACAAAATACTTACATGCAAATTATGTAGTGATGTTTAAATCAGAAAAATTGGCTGTTTTCCTTTTTTCTTGACTTGGTTGGAAAACAGACAATACTGTATATTTTTACAGTCAAATATAATTAACCATGAAGACAAAGTCACCATTTTTAAATTACGTAGTAGAGGTAATGTACCGTAAGCAGTATGCGAAGAAGTCGATTGAAACCTATCTTAATTGGATAGCTGAATTTATTCATTTTCATAGCAGAAGGCACCCCGCTTCCATGGGAAACAACGAAGTTGAAGCGTTTTTAAATCACCTAGCAATCAAACGAAAAGTTGCGGCACGAACGCAAGCGACCGCATTGAATGCATTAGTATTTTTGTACAAACATGTATTGGAAAATGAACTAGACCTTTCTCTCGATTTCATTAGAAGCAATCGTCAACAAAAATTACCTACCGTTCTGACCAAATCGGAAGTAGCCCTTCTGATGCAACAGCTAACCAAACGAAACCTTTTAGTTGCGAGTATTTTATATGGTAGTGGGCTTCGCCTTATGGAGGCTGTTAAATTACGAGTTCAGGATATAGATTTTGATTATAAATGCATCCGTATTTGGAATGGCAAGGGAAATAAACATAGAGTGGTAACATTAGCACAAGAGCTTATTCCTTCACTACGCAACCAAATTTGCCAAGTGCAAGAGTACCTGCAATTAGATCTTAGCAACCAGCAATATGCGGGAGTTTGGATGCCGCATAGATTAAGTAAAAAGTACCCTAATGCCAATAAATCCCTGCTTTGGCAATTCTTATTTCCCTCTTATAAGTTAAGCGCAGATCCTGAAACAGGTGAGATTAGGCGTCACCACTTTGATCCTTCAAGTGTGAGAAAAGCAATTAAAACGGCGGCATTAAAAGCTCACATTAACAAAGCAGTCACTCCGCACACATTAAGACATTCATTTGCTACACATCTACTACAAAATGGTGCAGACATAAGAACCGTGCAATCTCAACTGGGTCATAGTGACGTAAAAACAACACAAATTTATACACACGTATTGCAACAAGGTGCTGATGGCGTAACAAGTCCGCTGAGCCTTTTACCTACAAACTAAGTACACAAATTAGAAAAAACAAAAAACCTGCCGAAGCAGGTTTTTTCATACTAAATAAGCTTATTAAGCGAAATTAAGTAGCTTTAAGAGTGCACTTCGCACTACATCATGCCACCCATGCCGCCCATTCCGCCCATGCCGCCCATATCAGGCATTGCAGGAGCTGCATCTTTAACTGGTGCGTCAGTAACCATAGCTTCTGTAGTTAGCATTAAGCCTGCTACTGATGCAGCAAATTGAAGTGCTGAACGTGTTACTTTAGCAGGGTCAAGAATACCCATGTCTAACATGTCACCGTAAGTGCCATTGCCCGCGTTGTAACCAAAGTTACCTTCACCGTTGCGTACTTCGTTCAATACAACAGAAGCTTCATCACCACAGTTAGTTACGATTTGACGTAATGGCGCTTCCATTGCACGAAGTGCAACGTTAATGCCGTGGTTTTGGTCTTCGTTGTCACCTTCAAGTGATTTGATCTTCTCAGAAACACGTACTAGTGCAACACCACCACCAGCAACTACACCTTCTTCAACCGCTGCGCGCGTTGCGTGTAATGCGTCTTCAACACGTGCTTTCTTCTCTTTCATTTCAACTTCAGTCGCAGCACCCACTTTGATTACTGCAACACCGCCAGCTAATTTAGCTAAACGCTCTTGAAGTTTTTCTTTGTCGTAATCAGACGTTGACTCTTCAATTTGACCACGAATTTGCGCAACACGTGCTTGAATGTCAGCTTCTTCACCAATACCGTCGATGATTGTTGTGTTATCTTTAGAAATTACAACACGCTTCGCTTGGCCTAAGTCTTCTAATGTTGCTTTTTCAAGCTCCATACCGATTTCTTCAGAAATTACTGTACCAGCCGTTAATGTTGCAATGTCTTGTAGCATTGCTTTACGACGGTCGCCAAAACCAGGGGCTTTAACTGCAGCAACTTTAACAATGCCACGCATGTTGTTAACTACTAATGTAGCAAGTGCCTCACCTTCTACGTCTTCAGCAATAATAAGTAGTGGCTTGCCAGCTTTAGCAACTGCTTCAAGCGTTGTTAGTAGTTCACGAATGTTTGAAACTTTCTTGTCTACTAATAAAATAAATGGGTTTTCAAGTTCAACTGAACCATTTTCTTGGTTGTTGATGAAGTAAGGAGAAAGGTAACCACGGTCAAACTGCATACCTTCAACTACGTCTAATTCGTCTTGAAGTGCTTGGCCTTCTTCAACTGTGATAACACCTTCAGCGCCAACACGATCCATTGCCGTTGCAATGATTTCACCAACAGTTTTGTCAGAGTTTGCAGAAATAGTACCTACTTGCTCAATTGCTTTATTGTCTGCACAAGGTGTTGCAAGAGCTTTTAGCTCTTCAACCGCTGCAACTACTGCTTTATCAATACCGCGCTTTAAGTCCATTGGGTTCATACCCGCAGCGATTGATTTTAAACCTTCAGTAACAATTGCTTGCGCTAATACAGTTGCAGTTGTAGTGCCGTCACCCGCTTCATCGTTTGCTTTTGACGCTACTTCTTTCACCATCTGTGCGCCCATGTTTTCAAACTTGTCTTCAAGTTCAATTTCTTTCGCAACAGAAACACCGTCTTTAGTGATTGTTGGGCCACCGAATGATTTGTCTAATACAACGTTTCGGCCTTTAGGACCTAATGTTACTTTAACTGCGTCAGCAAGAATGTTCACACCGTTAAGCATTTTTACGCGTGCGTCATTTCCGAATAATACGTCTTTAGCTGCCATTTTTACTTTCCTATTCTTTTTTAGTTACCGCCGAAAATTTCCGACCATAAATTAAATTCGTTTTAATTGATTACTCTACAATAGCCAAAATATCTGATTCACTTAGAATCAATACTTCTTCGCCATCAATTTTTTCAGTTTTAACACCATAACCTTCATTGAAGATAACTTGGTCACCTACTTTTACGTCTAATGGACGAACTTCACCATTTTCCAGAATTCTGCCGTTACCAACAGCAACTACTTCACCACGAGTTGATTTTTCAGCCGCACTACCAGTTAGAACAATTCCACCTGCAGACTTTGATTCAACTTCTTTACGCTTAACAATTACGCGATCGTGTAATGGACGAATGCTCATTTATTTTCTCTCCTGAGAGTGTTCACAATAAAAATTGATTTAAAAATCATAGTTGATTGATGAAATGGGGATAAAACTAGCGTTCACAAGTCCCAATTGAAATTTTTTTAATCTTTGCGTTCAAATTCACCTTCAATTACATCACTGTTGCTTTTGCTTTGCTTGCTAAACGCTTCATTTTGCTCAAAAGATTGGTGCGAGGAATGTGACTGCTGATGATGAAAAAAAACAGAACCCGATTGTGTCGTAGACGTTGCAAGGTGTTGCTGTACCGACGCAATCAAACTTTTTCGTACAGACGGCACAAGTAACGACAATCCGAAAAAGTCGGTAACAAAGCCTGGCGTTACCAGTAATACGCCTGCAATTAGCAATAACAACCCTGTGACTATATCTTCTGACGGCATGTCGCCAACCGCCATTTTATTTTGTACAGACTGCATAGTGGCCAGCCCTTGTTGGCGTACGTGCTTTGCGCCAAGCCAAGCGGTTGCAATAACAATAGCGATGGTGGGCCAAGCCCCTAACACTGCGCCAACTTGCATTAATACGAAAATTTCTATGATTGGCACAATAACAAATAAGACAAATAATAATTTAAACATATACAATCTCTCATAGTCGATGAAACAAATATGCGGCTATTCGGGTCATTTTCAACCGTAAACTTGTTTTTGCTTACTGTTAACCTTAAGGTATTGAGCTCAAAGATTCAGTAAGCGATTGTTGCTTCAGACAGAAAACCATAAAGGTTAATTGCCACTATGTTCACCGTAATATTGTGTACTTGCCCAAATATCGATACAGCCAGAGACATCGCGCGGCACTTGGTTGAAAACAAACTCGCTGCTTGTGTCAAAATTGTGCCTCAGGTTGAGTCGTTTTATATTTGGCAAGATGCCCTACAGCAAGACACTGAAGTACAACTATTAATCAAGTCAACAAGCGCGTTGTTTGAGGATATAAACACTGCCATTTGCAGCAAACATCCATACGACGTTCCTGAAGTTATTGCTGTTGATGTATCAAAAGGCAACGCAGCATATTTAGATTGGGTTCAACAATCCGTAAGTTAGGTATTATGAAGTTTTTATCTGTAGTTAAGCTTTGTTTGTTTTCGCTATTCATTAGCACTAGTACAGCGAGCCATGCTCAACAATCCATATTCGATGTTTCACCGTCGCTATTTAATAACGAAAGCGAATTTTTGAAAGTTGATCAGGCATTCATGTTCAATTTTCATCAAAAAGAACATCAACTCACTGTGTCGTTTGATATTGCTGAAGGCTACTATTTATATAAGAAGCAATTCATCTTTGACGCGGTCAATGCGTCACATGAAGACGTAGTGTTACCAACAGGAAAAACACACGAAGATGAGTTTTTTGGTGTACAAGAAATCTATACCGAATCAATCAGTACCACACTGAATTTTTCTGAAATTGCAGACAACGCTACGTTAACTATACGCTATCAAGGATGTGCAGAAAAAGGGTTGTGCTATCCGCCTGAAATTAAAACAATTCATTTATCAGCATTCAAAGCTTCGCCGCCAGCTAACGACAATGCAGCAATATTGTCTGCAATCAATACACAACCCAGTGCGGAAGATACAACTACACTAGCTGCTCAAAATGAGCAATCAACGATTGGGGCGAGAACAGGTGATGTGAGTGAACAATTTGAATTAGCGGCAATGTTAGCTGAAGGCGATGTATTGTTCACGCTGATCGCATTTTTTGTTGGTGGTTTGTTGCTGTCATTTACACCGTGCGTATTTCCGATGTACCCAATTCTCACCGGCATTATCGTTGGTCAAGGCGAGCAACTGTCAAACAAAAAGGCATTTAGCTTAAGCTTTATATACGTGCAAGGTATGGCGATTACTTATACGGCATTAGGTATTGTTGTAGCGCTAGCTGGTGCGCAGTTTCAGGCGATGTTTCAGCACCCCGTGATCCTGATCCTATTGAGTATTTTGTTTGTATTTTTGGCTCTCGCTATGTTTGGGCTATTCAATCTTGCTTTACCAGCCAGTTGGCAAAACGCCTTAAATAACCTTAGCCGAAAACAAAAAGGTGGCTCATTTTTTGGTGTGCTGTCAATGGGCGCTATTTCAGGGTTAGTTGCTTCACCGTGTACAACCGCACCGTTAACGGGGGCGCTACTTTATATTTCTCAATCGGGTGATGTAGCACTTGGCGCTGCAGCGCTTTACGCGTTAAGTATTGGTATGGGGTTACCGCTATTAGTGTTGGGTAGTTCGGGCGGTAAGTTGTTACCAAAAGCGGGCGCTTGGATGAATGTGATCAAAAATATTTTTGGTTTGCTCTTGTTGGCTGTGCCTATTTTCCTGTTAGAGCGTTTCTTACCCGCAGCAGTCAGTCAGGTATTATGGGTGATGTTACTATTGGCGAGTGGCACTTACCTTTACACCTTTAATCAGCAAACTAAGCCGTCATTTTGGTTTGGTGTGCGCAGTTTGCTGATCTTCGCATTACTATTTGTTGGTTTAAACAAGGGTTATCAACTATTGTGGCCATCAACGCCTACAACAGCATCGGCACAAGTTAGTACGCACCCAACTTTTAAAAAAATAAGTAGCCTGAGCGAGCTAAACACTGAAGTAGCATTAGCGAGTAATGCCGGGAAAAGCGTGATGGTCGATTTATATGCCGACTGGTGTATTGCCTGCAAAGAATTCGAAGAATACACGTTTCCTGATCAAAAGGTACAGCAAGCACTACACAATACGGTGCTTCTACAAATTGATTTAACCGATACTGGATCTAAAGAAAGTGTTGAGTTTATGGGGCATTTCGAAGTATTCGGCTTGCCATCAATATTGTTCTTCGACAAGCAAGGCAAAGAGCTTGCTCAGCAACGGGTAACAGGTTTTATGGGCGCTGAAAAGTTTGCTAAGCACGTAGAGGCCGCGTTCGCTCACTAGTAATAGCTTTTACAGTAACTGGAAAATAAAAAACGGGAACTTGCATTAGCAATTTCCCGTTTTTAACGCGTGTTCTTTGCTGACAATCTCAACGAGGTTTATCCCGCTACTTGAGCTTTCGTTTTCCAATAACCGTCTATGATGGTGCTATCAATAAAATCATAAAGTTCAGTTTGTGGTATTGGTTTTGAGAAATAATAGCCTTGAATAATGTCACAATCGTTTTCAGACAAACTACGTAGCTGAGCGCTACTTTCCACACCTTCGGCAATTACCTGCAAACCAAGGTTTTTCACCATCGCGATAGTCGACATAATAATTTGATAGTCGGCATGGTTTTCTAACATACCAAAGACGAAGCTTTTATCTATTTTGATCACATCAACCGGCATCTTCTTCAAGTAAGCTAATGAAGAGTAGCCCGTACCAAAATCATCAATGGCAAAGGTGAAGCCTAATAATCTAAGCGAATTCATCATGTCTATCGCGCGATCAATATCTTTTACTAAAGTTTGCTCGGTTAGCTCTAACTCAAAAGCAGTAGCAGGTAGATTGAACTCATGTAGCAGCGTTTTTAAGTAATGTGGCAAGTTAACATCAATAAACTGACCAGCCGATAAATTAATTGCTATGCGCACATCACTAAGCCCGCGTTTGCGAATGTCTGCACTAATCTCGAAACATCGTCGAATCACCCAATAGCCCAATTCCACCATGTGCTCAGAGTTTTCAAGAATAGGAATAAAGTCATCTGGTGATACTGTTCCACGTTCTGGATGCTGCCAACGCAATAACGCTTCAAAGCCATACAATTTTTTTGTTTTCGCTGTTAACTGAGGCTGCAAGCTGAGGCTAAACTGGTTTTTTGCTAATGCTTGGCGTACTTCAGTTTCGAGCATTACGCGTTGCGCCACCCGTTTGTACATATCACTGTGATAAACATGGTATTGCGCACCACCGTTGTCTTTGGCTTCATACATGGCAATATCAGCATGGCTAACCAGCTCTTCTGGCTTAACTACTTCTTCTTTAGTGTATTCAATACCAATACTGGTAGATACGTAAAAAATACTACTGCCAATTTTAATCGGTGCTCTAAAGCGTTCTAAGATTTCTTCAGCAACAGCAATGGCATCTTCAATACCGTTAACATGTCCTAGAATCACCACAAATTCATCACCGCCAAATCGGCACGCCACATCGATATTGCGCACACTTAAACGCACACGATTTGCGGCTTCTATTAATAGCTTGTCGCCATCACTGTGACCATGGCTGTCATTGACCTTTTTAAAATCATCTAAGTCTAAAAACAGCACGGCCACGCCACGTTGAAAACGCGCGATATTAGCTACTGCTTTTCTTAGTTGATAGTTGAGCATGTTCCGATTAGGTAAGCCGGTCAGAATATCGTACATCGCAATATTTTCGAGCTCTTTGGTTTTTTGCTCAACTTCAATGTTGAGCTGCTCTAGTTCAAAGCTTAGCTCGGTTGCAGCATTGGCAACTACATCGAGTTCGTCGGCAAACATTCTGCGGCGCTTAAGACGAATTTGCCTGAACTGTTCAAATTCTTTGCGCGCCAATAGCGGCAGCGCATTAGAGAACATCAAAATTCGATTAGTAAACGGACTAGCAACAAAATACACAAGTATCGCCAATGTTAAGAATATCAATAAGGCTGAAAGCAAAAACTGTAAACGTGTTTGTTGGTACTCTTCTTTAATACTGGTTACATCATCTATTAACGCAATAAAATAATGACGTTGGTTATTTTGATACAGCGAAAGCAAATTCACTAAATAACTGCCAGTTTCAAGATCTCGTTGCAAGCCAGATTCTTTAACATCATTTACCCGTTCACTGTCAACGCGCTTGGCAAAAATTTGTGAGACCAAGCGATTATTCGATGCAGACATAACCTCCAATTGGTGAATGCGCGCATTTTCACCGGCAGAAAAACTAACAACGGCAATATCACTGTTCGATGCTTGGTTAATGGCATAAATCACATCAACCAACGAGATTTCCACCACCATAATCGCCATATCACCTTTGGCATTTAATATCGGCACAGCAATTAGTTGTACACACATCGCCTCACATGCTAGCTGATGATATGGCTCTTGCCGATTGCTAACCACTTCTATACTTTCAATGATCTGTTCTTTCAGTGGAGCAGTGCTATACATGACTCGCTTTTCAGGACTGATGAGCCATGCATTTTCAATGTTATGGTGTAGTTGCAAGGCATCATATTGCTGAGAAAGCACGTTGGAAAACGCAGAAAAGTTATTTTGTGAGGTAATATCTACAACGTCCGCAAACGATTCTAACCACAGTAAAAACTTATCTTTTACAATACCACTATGAAGCTCAAATTGTGCGGTTCCCTGCCGAACCGTTTGCGCCTGATGTTGTTTAAACTCCTCATTTAGACGAGAAAGTGATAGCACGGAAATGCCCGCACTTAACAACATTAACGCACCAACTACCAAAATCAGCAGTTTATTGGGAACACTAACAAATATGCGTTTCATACGTTAAAACCAATACATTAGTTGTACAGCCCACATTTGCCAGTCTTCACTGTCATTGAGTTCAGGGTTTGGCGTAACCAGTGGCGTCAATCTGGCAGTACCATTGACCCAATGATACTCAACATTCACACGTAAGTTAGTATCAATATCGTAGGCTAAACCAATGGTTCTATCAGTTTGGTAGCCAAAATAATTTGGTAAACCCGTAGTTTCCTCTAGCTCATGACCTTTTTTATCATCTTTATTGGAATAAAAATCATCATAGCGGATCAACCCGACAAGGTTATTCGTAAACTTATAGCGAAATTGAGTGTAAAACCCTTGGCCAATATTATCCATGGCAAAACCAGTAAAATAGAAATTATCTATCGCTAAGCGCTGTTGCAGAATTTCCATAGCAAATTCTAACTTCTCGCCTTCAAATAAGGCATTTACCGTATAAAATTGATACGTAAAATCACCATTGGTAAAGCCGTCATTTTCTCCCTGCAAGTAGTGGAAGTCTGAATCAAGCAACGACATACCAAAGCGCCACTGCGAAAAATTAGGACGCCAGTATAAACTCGCCTGTAAATCGAGATCATGCTCCAAGCCACCTGTAGGCTCAGGGCCCGCAATAATATCTTTTTGCTTATCTGAAATATTTGACGAACCACGGCTAAAATTAAAGTCAAAATCACCGTAGTTATCTGAGCTATGACTTATTTTGATGGCGTAACCATCACCACCAACAGCAACATCGCGCAGGCCATCAAAGTAAATGGCTTGCGGTAATATTATTGAAGGGCGGGCAAATGGAATGTCTCGTGTGCTTGAATAAAGCCAATGGTTATTCTTAAAACGGCCAAGGTATAGGTTAGCGCTCCAGCTTTCAGAATCATAAAAATTCCAATCAAGTAAGGCATAATCGAGTCTAGCTCCCGCGCTATAGCGGTTACCACCTTCTAGGTAAACGACTTGACCAGTTAAGCGAAAGTCATTATTAAGCTGGTAAGAGGCATTAAAACCAATTTCGGTTAGTTCTGTTGAAATTTCTTGTTCGTCATTGACAAAATCACTACCGCTAACGTCAATAACGCCCTGCGCAATAAATCCATGCACTTGTAAATCTTCAGCAATGTCGCCACCAGCTGCGTATGTGCTTGAGGCGCATAACAACAAGAGCACATTACTCAACGCACTGTGTTTACTGAGAGATCTTGATAACATTTACGCTATCTCCTTTAACTTTATCATCAATGTAACCGATAGCACCCGGCGTACGTGAGACGGCGTCAAGAAGTTCTTGTTGCGTTTGTACGATGTTCGGCGCGGTTCCTAACCCCGAGAATGTTAACTTATTCCAAATTCGTTCAATTTGATACGGAAAAATACGTAATGTTTCTTTACAAAACGCCTGATGCACGGGGTGTTTGTTGGGCAAAACAAACACGACTATACGTGAGTCATCAGGCCATTTAACCTGTCTCATTGAATAAATACGACGTAACTGTGATGTGGTCAGTGAGTCTACTGTCACCGACGAATTAACAATGATTTGTTGCGCTAAGATGTGGGGGGAAAAGCAGCACAACAACAATATCATTATTCTAACTATTGAGCTTCGGATAACGAATTCCTTGTTATAAACAGTTATCAAACATTATATAAATGTGCTTAACAATCATTATTATTACCTTACAGCAAATTAAGTAACTAATAATTAATAACAAATTGTCACACATTATACACTTAATTAAATATATGACACGTTTATTATTGCTTTTACATGTATCACGAGAGTCCCTCCCAAGTGATTAGACCACTATTTTGCTGCGAAAATCTTCGAAATCACTATAATATGCAGCAAATACAGTAAATCTGTTTAAAAATGTTTATTCGGCTTTACTTTCTTTGCAATTGTGCGAAGATAAGTTAAGTTTTAAATTTTACAAACAATATTGGTGAAGATGTCTGCAAAGTTTAGTGTTTTAGTAATTAACGGTCCAAATTTGAACATGCTGGGTATACGTGAACCCGGCACTTATGGTGCACGTTCTCTAGTTCAAATTGTAGAAGATCTTAATGCAAAGGCAAACGCCCTTGGCATGCAAATGTCGCATATTCAATCTAATGCTGAACATGAAATTATTGATGCAATTCACCAAGCCTACGGCAAAGTTGATTTTATTATTATAAACCCCGCAGCTTTTACACATACCAGCGTGGCAATTCGAGATGCATTGTTGTCGGTAGCGATTCCTTTCATTGAAGTACATTTGTCTAATGTGCATGCCAGAGAAGCGTTTCGTCATCACTCTTACTTTTCAGATATTGCGCATGGTGTGATTTGCGGTTTTGGGGATCAAGGTTACGAGTTTGCTGTTAACGCAGCAAAACAATTTTTAGAAAAGGCTAACGCAGGCAGCTAAGCCAACGTAGTCACACAAAATATATAAATAAGGTGTTCTCATGGATATTCGTAAGATTAAAAAACTGATTGAACTAGTAGAAGAGTCAGGTATTAACGAACTAGAAATCGCTGAAGGCGAAGAGTCAGTAAGAATTAGTCGTGGTGGTGCAGTTGTTACAGCACCAGCGCCTGTAATGCACGTTCCTTCACCATCTGCTGCGGCGCCTGCACCAGCAGCGGCTCCAGCAGCAGAGAGCAACGAAGCACCTGCACTTACTGGTCACATTGTTCGTTCACCAATGGTTGGTACCTTCTACGAAGCGCCATCTCCTGATGCGCCTAAATTCGTTGAAGTGGGCCAGCACGTAAATGCTGGTGACACACTATGTATCATCGAAGCGATGAAAATGATGAACCAAATCGAAGCTGATAAGTCTGGTGTTATCAAAGAAATCCTCGTGCACAATGAAGATGCGATTGAATTCGACCAACCGCTATTCATCATTGAATAAGCCCACAGAGTAAGGGTAATTCCATGTTAGATAAAGTAGTTATCGCAAACCGAGGTGAAATTGCATTACGTATTTTACGTGCATGTAAAGAGCTCGGTATTAAAACCGTTGCGGTGCATTCAACAGCCGATAGAAATTTGAAACACGTTTTATTAGCAGACGAAACAATTTGTATCGGTAAAGCACCAGCAACTGAGAGTTATTTAGATATCCCTCGCATCATCACTGCAGCTGAAGTAACTAATGCTGTTGCAATTCACCCTGGTTACGGTTTCTTGGCTGAAAACGCTGACTTTGCTGAACAAGTTGAAAACTCAGGTTTCACCTTTATCGGTCCGAAAGCAGATAGCATCCGCTTGATGGGTGATAAAGTTTCAGCGATCAAGGCAATGAAGGCTGCTGGTGTACCTTGTGTGCCAGGTTCTGATGGCCCGCTAACAAGCGATGCTGAGTTAAACTTAGCACACGCTAAACGCATCGGTTACCCGGTAATCATTAAAGCGTCTGGTGGCGGTGGTGGCCGAGGCATGCGCGTTGTACGTGAAGAGAGCGAATTGGTTGAAGCCATTCAAATGACGCGTACCGAAGCTAAAGCAGCTTTTAGCAACGACATGGTTTACATGGAAAAATTCCTTGAAAACCCACGTCACGTTGAGATCCAAGTAATTGCTGACGGCCAAGGCAATGCGATTCACTTAGGTGAGCGTGATTGTTCAATGCAACGTCGTCACCAAAAAGTAGTTGAAGAAGCGCCAGCACCAGGTATTACGCCTGAAATGCGTAAGCAAATTGGTGAACGTTGTTGCCGTGCGTGTATCGAAATCGATTACCGCGGTGCAGGTACGTTCGAGTTCTTGTACGAGAATGGTGAGTTCTACTTCATTGAAATGAACACACGTATTCAGGTTGAGCACCCAGTAACTGAAATGATCACTGGTGTAGACTTAATCAAAGAGCAACTTCGTGTGGCAGCTGGCCAGCCGTTATCTTACACACAAGATGACATCAAAATTAACGGTCACGCTATTGAGTGTCGTATTAACGCTGAAGATCCTCGTACATTTATCCCTTCACCGGGTAAAATTACACGCTTCCACCCACCAGGTGGCATGGGCGTACGCTGGGATTCTCACATTTATGCTGATTACTCGGTACCACCATACTATGATTCAATGGTCGGTAAATTAATCACTTACGGTGACAACCGTGACGTAGCTATTGCACGTATGCGTAACGCACTAAGTGAGCTCGTAGTTGACGGTATTAAAACTAACATCGCACTGCACATTGATATTTTGAATGATCAAGGCTTTGTTAATGGTGGTGCTAACATCCACTATTTAGAAAAGAAATTGGCTGAAGAAGATTAATTCGAGTCAGAATGCAGAAAGACGGTGAATAAGGCAACTTATTCACCGTTTTTTTATGTCTTTAAAAAGTGTATGTCCTTCAATACGTCGTATCTCCTACTCAGCCCCTTCGGCAAGCTCAGGATGTATCGTCGAAATGTACAAGGGGTCAGAGTCAAGTATACTCAACGCCATACTTTCAAACTAAACCGAGATAAGCGTTTATTGACTCTTACCCCGCCTGCACTTTTTAATTAATTGATAATTTCGGTATAATGCCCGCAGCATCACAATTTATGAGTGTAAAATGAGTCAAGAGTTAGAAAAACCAATTCCACCTGCTGATGATGATTGTTGTGGTGGTGGTGCCTGTAACCCATGTGTTTGGGATCACTATTACGCAGAATTACAAAAATGGCGTGTTGCACAAGCTAAACTGCGTGAAGCGGCCGAACAGCAATCAACTGACTAGCAGTTGATTAAAGAGCGACTGTCTCAACGTAGCTCTATCACTAGACGCTTTAGCAGCAAATCTCTGTGAGTTCTTTCGGCATTTCTGGTAGCGGATAATCACGTACTAACTTACCTAACACTGCCACCGCATGTTCCACCTGCTCGCTCCATTGCACACCAAAGCTAATTCGCATGAAGTTCTTGTATTTACCCGACGGAGAGAATATTTCTCCCGGTGCAAAACTCACACCCAGCTCTATTGCTTGATGGAAGAATTTTCCGGTATCTACATGCGAGCGACACCTAATCCATAGTACACTGCCACCTTGCGGTGTTGAAATGCATACCTCTGGCGGAAAATGTTCAGCGATTAATGCACGCATACGTTCACAGTTGTACCTCAATTGCTTTCGCAATACCGCAATATAACGATCGTAATCGCCCGATAATATGTAATCGGTTAACGTCCATTGCTGTAGCATAGGTGTCGAACATGACAGCGCACGCTTTAATCGCTTTGCTTCAAGCGAAAATTTTCCGGGTATTAACCAACCTACCCGATAACCGGGTGCCGCTGTTTTTGAAAAGGACGAACAAGTCATCACTAAGCCCTTTTCTGAGTACAGTTGGGCTGGAATGGGCCTTTTATCTGTAAAATACAAGTCGCTGTATACTTCATCTTCTATTAAAGGTATGTCGCGAGACTCGAGCAATTTCACCATCTGCTGACGCTGTGCGTCTGTCATCATCGAACCTAACGGATTGTTTATCGCAGTTGAAAACAAACATGCGGTGACATTGTGTTGATCTAACATGTGTTCCAGATCAGTCAAACACACTCCGTCTTCTGTACAGGTGTACACCTCAAGTGCCTTCATGCCCAAGCTTTCAATGAGTTCGACTAAGCCAAAGTACACGGGCGATTCAACTGCAATGACATCACCACGTTTTGCGACACATTGCAACGCAATTGATAATGCTTCCTGCGCGCCACTGGTAATAACAATGTCATCATGATCAACAGCTACACCATGCTCTTGATAACGACAGGCTAATGTCAGCCTTAACTTGGGACACCCCGCTGAAGGGCCATAGCTTACCGCTTTTTCTGCCACCCGGCTTAAAACTGAGCGCATTAATCTGGCCAGTGTTTTATCAGGTGGATGAGCGTGAACGGGATTTGATATGCCTAGTTCTACGGTGTCAGGACGGTGTAAGGCGTCATACACTTGTTGAATAAGGGTACGACACGAGACCTCAACCGGCGAGCTTCCAGCCCACTTTGCGCGCATCGGCAACAGATTTCGTACTTGCTTAGCCTTGAGGTAATAACCGGATTGCGGCTTAGCACTTATCTTTCCTTGGCGCTCAAGCTCCAAATAAGCTTGTTTTACCGTAGGAACACTAATTTCAAACTGTTTACTCAGTTTGCGTAAGCTTGGCAATTTGTCGCCTGGCAAAATGGCCCCGCTCTTTTCTTGCTGCTCTATGAAGTCGATTACTTGCTGATACAAAAAGCCAGGGGATGTGCGATCCAGTACTCTCATAAACTGTATAGGTTCCGTTTTCACATTTCTGTATATGTTATTAAAACAAAATTACCGTACACTGTCTACGCTACTCAAAACTTCAGCTCGCCGAAAAAGTTAGCAAGCATTTACACACCTAAAAAGCAACATAAATAGGAGCCAACGATGAACCATAGTAAATTTTTTCTAATCGTCCAGTTACTACATCGAACACTCAAAAACAGTACTTATTTATTGCTAAACGCTACCAACTGTACAGGGAGAGCATAGTGAACAATACATTTTTATACATCATCACTGTACTTATTTGGGGTTCAACCTGGTTTGCGATTAACTTTCAAATAGGCAAAGTACCGCCAGAAGCATCACTTGTTTATCGTTTTGGATTGGCTGCTATCGTATTAATCGCGTATTGTCGTTGGCAAAAGCTATCACTTAATTTTGAGCTGCGAGCACACATTCAATTCTTTCTATTTGGCTTAACGTTGTTTGGCTGTAATTACTATTTTTTGTATATCGGCCAGCACTATATTAATTCAGCGCTAACTTGTATCGCGTTTTCATGCATCATGTTTTTCAACATACTAAATGCGCGGATCTGGTTTAAAACCGCTATCACTAGTAATGTCGTTTTAGGGGCAGTGATAGGTATTGCAGGTATTGCTACATTGTTTTGGCCACAACTTAGCGACACCGAACTCGGCGCTCAGACACTTTATGGACTGATGTTTTGCCTCATTGCCGCTACATTCGCATCAACTGGCAATATGATCTCAATGAAGAATCAACAAAAGCAATACGCACTGTTGCCAGCGACGGCGTGGGGCATGACCTATGGTGCAAGCTTTATGGCAATAATGATGATCATGCAAGGTAAGCCTTTCACCTTCGACTGGAGCATCCCTTACGTATCATCGCTATTGTTTTTATCCATTTTCGGTTCGGTCATAGCATTTGCCTGTTACCTGACCTTACTTAATACCATAGGGGCACATAGAGCATCATATGCGTCTATTATGTTTCCGGGAGTGGCGGTCGTAATCTCAACATTGTTTGAAGGGTTTCAGTGGGATAGTTATACCGTGATTGGCTTTGTTTGTATTGTCATAGGTAACATCGTTGTACTAACAAAGCCTAAAGCCAAGTCTAAAGCTTCAACGGCTGACATCGCAAAAGATGCTGTCTAAATACCTTATATAAAGTAACAACAGGTCCGTGCGTTACGTTTACTCATTACGTGTGCGCATTGGCGTGGAGAATCCTTCCCTCCACGCCTTTTTTAATCAACATTTTTCTATTGATTAACCACCAATTGGCGAACCTGGCGGTAATTTCACGTTAGATTCTGGCAGCATTTGTTTGTCATGTGTTAAGCCGTAGTCGATTTGTGCCGCCAATAAATTGAAATGCGCTGACAAACCTCGATAACGTTTTTTGCTTTTATTCTCAGTGAGCCACTTTTTAAGTTCGGTTAGTGTTGCATAAACTTCCGCCCTTACCTCAATCGCCGTTTGTTTTGCGTGCCATAAATTAAGCAAGTGGCCAATGAGCTGCTGGTTTACACGTTGTTGTACCAAACGCGCATGACCTTGCTTCACAGATTGCTCTACCGTTGCATTAACCAACGCCACTAAAACATCGTTTACTGATGGAATATCGTTATTGTCTGCCGATTGTTGTGCCAAACGCGCCAGTCGACCAACATCGAGCAATAAGCTCAATGTATGTTTAGCACTAGCGCTTGCAGCACTGATTGGATCAAACGTTAATCCTGTTTTACCAACAAAACTCTCTCTATCTCTGCTATATCCATACGCTTTCGGCGGTATTAGAGCGACAATATGCGCAGGCATGGTAAGTGTTTCAGTCGACAAAGTTTTGAGTAACGCGGTCAATGCTTTTTGCTGCGCCTTGCCATCAACAGCTTCTGCAACAGCTTGATCTTCTCCTTTAATGGCATAGCGATAATCTACACCTGCAAGTAATTTAACCGCTGCTTCTACTTGAAAGCGATGAAAGTTATAGATAGGTACTAAAACTTGTTCCAACTCTGAATATGGCGTGCCGAAAGGAATGCTATTTTCGCCCATATTGGCTAACGCGTGCTCTCTTACTTTCAGCACACGAAGTAACTCTTCTGTCGCGTCATTGCCGTTGTCCCATAGGTGGCCGGTATTGTGCGCCCCTGAGCGTGGTCTTGCGTCTGGGTCAGAAACATAAAGTAAACCAGTTGCTCTTGCCTTGGCGACGGTCGCTTTCAAATACTCAGCTTCCTCACTTTTGGGAACATCAGCATAGCCATAAGCCACTACGTGCTTGTCCCATTCGCCAATGCCTACGCCATAAGCGTTCTCTAATGAGATGCTGCCGTTCTTCAATGTAACGTATGGATGTGGATAGTCCATTACCGAAGCGCGATCATTCACACTCGCGGCAAAGTTGTGGGCAATGCCTAATGTGTGCCCTACTTCGTGTGCTGATAGCTGACGAATTCGTGCTAGCGCCATTTCTTTCATGGCTGACGTATCAGTATTTTCTGACGAAAAAGGAGAGGTTAAACCAAGCGCGATGAGATAATCTTGACGTACACGCAGCGAGCCTAACGTTACATGCCCTTTAATAATTTCGCCTGTACGAGGGTCAATTACCGATGAGCCATATGACCAACCGCGTGTTGCTCTGTGTACCCATTGAATCACGTTGTAACGCACGTCCATTGGGTCAGCATCACTAGGTAACATTTTTACTTGATATGCGTTGATAAACCCTGCAGCTTCAAATGCTTCATTCCACCAACGCGCACCGTCAAGAAGTGCACTACGAACTGGCTCCGGCACACCAGCATCAAGGAAATAAATAATTGGCTCGATTGCTTCACTTTTTGCTTTTTCAGGATGTTTCTTTTGCAAACGATGACGTGGGATTAAGCGCTGTACCAAAGGCTGATCAATCGCGGTGGCATAATCCGCGTAACTATGCTGCCAAAAGCCACTAAACGGGTAACACCATTCAGTTAAGCATGTTTTGATCGAATGGTGTACTGGGTTTTGGAAAATCGAACGGTCCTATTTTTGGGCCGTTTTCTTTTATTAGGCAATATAAATTGCTTTACATTTTCCCGCATGGC